>ERZ795059.45-NODE-45-length-182821-cov-49.742332_pt1 | contig 182821 bp, 166 predicted proteins | sample MGYA00375143_ERZ795059 | MGnify/ENA primary metagenome ERZ795059 (study PRJEB30188, sample SAMN05720168) | activated sludge metagenome | isolation source: Anaerobic digester | place: USA | collected 2015-01-07 ... | reverse complement strand
TTTTATCCTTCATGATGATATAGGACAACTTCCATGAGGGTGCTCATGGTCACGAACTCCTACCCGGATTTTCCTGGATCGCACCGGGGCCTCTTCATCAGGAAGCTGTGCCTGCATATGAACAAACAGGGCGTGGAGATAAAGGTCCTTACGCCGAGGATTCATTCTAGAAGTCCTTTCACTGAACACGATGAAGGCATAACGATCCATCGATTTCGATTCCCGAGCGGGAACAGGCCATTGAATCAGCTCGAATCAATCCCAGTGCTCCCCATGGCCGTCTATATGATAACCGGTCTTGCCGGTGCCTTGCAGCTCGCGGCACAATGGAAACCCCATGTCATCCATGGAAACTGGATCTTGCCCACCGGCCTCATTGCTGCACTGGCCGGGCGCTTCCTCCGGATACCAGTACTCAACACCGCACGGGGGATGGACGTGCGCATCAGCGAACGGCAGCCGCTGAGAGCGCTCTTCGGACTCGCCGTGAGACTTTCGGACATGGCGACCGTGGTTTCCTCCAGTATGAGGACCAGAACATGTCTTGAACATGCATCGATTACTCCCACAGGCGTAGACGATGCATTCTTCGATGTTCACCCGGGACGGATCACGAAAACCATCCTGTATACGAGGAGCCTCGAACGCGTATATGATGCCGAGACACTCATCAGGGCCATGCCCATTGTCCGGGAGCGGGTCCCCGAGGGGCGCCTCATTATCGCGGGATCGGGGTCCCAAGAGGTTTTCCTCAGGACTCTTGCCCGGAATACCGGACCGGGGGACAGCATCACCTTCCTCGGCCTCGTCCCCTCCGATCACATACCGGCCCTGATGGAACAGGCTTCGGTGTTCGTGTCCCCGGCACTGTCGGACGGCACATCCATCGCGCTCATGGAGGCCATCGCTGCCGGCCTCATCCCGGTAGTGACGGACATCGATGCAAACCGGCCGTTGATAAGGAACGGCATGGACGGCCTCCTCTTTGAACCCGGGAATGAAAAGGATCTTGCCGAAAAGATCATCACCGCCTTCTCGGGGGCCATACCCCCTGGAACCCTTGATATCAAGCGGAAGGAGTACAGGTCGAGGGTTTCCTGGCGCTCAGTTGCCGGAGATTTCATCTCCTTGTACAAAGGCTTCTCCCAGGGGCGCACCTGAACATGCACGCGGCCGTGCAGGCAGGATCACTGTTGCTTATTACCCCATCCTATTGTATCCATTGATCCAGTATTGTTTTATGGATTTCCAGGAGTCTTTCGTAAAAACAGACAAGCCCTCCGGTTCACCCGGTTGAGCGGAGCATTGCGTATAACCACATGATTGCACTATGACAGCCACACCACCAGAATCCACCAGGCACAGCATCTGCATAAAGAAAAAGAGCGGGTTTCAGGCGGCCGACCTGAGGGAAATCTCACATTACCGGGACTTCCTCGGCTTTCTGGTTATCAGGGACATCAAGGTCAAGTACAAACAGACGGTCCTGGGCGGGTTGTGGGCCATCATCAGACCGTTCTGCATGATGATCGTGTTCACGCTCTTCTTCGGAAAGCTGGCGAAAATTCCTTCTGACGGATTACCATACTCCATCTTCAATTATACTGCCATGGTCGTATGGACGTACTTCTCTACAGCCATCACGGGATCCAGCAACAGCCTGATCGGATCAAGCAGTCTTATATCAAAGGTATACTTTCCACGACTCTTCATCCCCCTGACCCCCATACTTGCAGGCCTCCTGGATTTTATTATCGCCTTTCTCGTGGTCATCTGCATGATGTTCTATTATCGGATCTATCCTACCATCATGGTCCTTTTCCTTCCCGTCCTGTCACTGCTCATGGTGCTTTCAGCCACAGGGGTCGGCCTCATTTTCTCCGCCATGAACGCGAAGTACCGGGACATTCAATACACTATTCCCTTCCTGACCCAGTTCTGGATGTTCGCCACACCCATCGTGTATCCTGCTTCGCTCGTTCCTGAGCGGTATCGAATGATCTATGCGTTGAATCCCATGACAGGCATCGTGGAGGGATTCCGCTCCGCACTCCTTGGGACGATCGCCTTCCCCACGGAGATGGTGCTCATATCCGCGGCAGTGAGCACAGCCCTGTTCATCGTGGGCATCGTCTATTTCAACCAGGTGGAACGATATCTTGCGGATGTGATCTAGCGATGAGCGACCCGATCATTCAATCCGACTCCCTCTCAAAGATCTATCGTCTGGGATCCAGAGAACGGGAGAACAGGACTTTCCGGGAGGCTTTCATGGACGCATTGGCTTCCCCGGTCCGCAATCTTCGGGAACTCAGGAGACTCACGACCTTCAGGCCCGAGGAGACAGGGACAAAGTCAGACCCTGACAAGAAAGAGACGGACTTCATCTGGGCGTTGAAGGATGTATCCTTTGCCGTTGAAGAGGGCGAGGTCACAGGAATTATCGGGAAAAACGGGGCTGGAAAGAGTACGCTCCTGAAGATCCTGAGCCGCATTACGGAGCCCACTTCAGGAGAGGTCTACCTGCACGGCCGTGTATCAAGCCTGCTTGAGGTGGGTACCGGATTTCACCCTGAACTCACCGGGAGGGAGAATATCTACCTGAATGGTACCATCCTCGGTATGAGGAAAGCCGAGATCGACCGGAAGTTCGATCAGATTGTCGCATTCAGCGAGGTGGAGAAATTCCTCGACACTCCGGTGAAGCGATATTCAAGCGGCATGTATGTCCGCCTTGCCTTTGCCGTGGCAGCTCACCTGGAATCGGAAATTCTCCTGGTGGACGAGGTGCTTGCTGTCGGCGACGCGGCATTCCAGAAGAAATGCCTCGGGAAAATGAGCGACATATCCTCCCGGGAAGGCAGAACCATCCTGTTCGTCAGCCATAACATGCCTGCCGTGAGAAAGTTCTGCAAGAGGGGGATCCTGCTGGATGGCGGGCAGATCCAGCTCGACGGGGATGTGAACACCGTCGTCAACCGCTACCTGGAGCTCGGCAGTCATACCACCAGTTCCGTTACATGGGACCCGGACAAGAGGCCGGGTAATAGATCAATGGAGATTGTCTCCCTGATGCTCTCGGATGAGAGGGACCGGGAGACGTCCGTCACGAACATATCCGCGGATCTGTTCGTCCGGATCACGTACCGTGTCAAGGCCGACAGGGCTGTCCCCCAATTCTCCCTCATGCTCTTCGATGTCGATGGGAACAGCGTCTTCAGTTCCCTCAACAATAAAGACAACAACCTCTACGGAGCCCCGGTCTCAAAAGGGATATTCCGCACACGTTGTCGTATCCCCGGCAACCTTATGAATGCCGGCCGATTTTCCATCTCCGTAGCCGGTTTCGTAAACAACTGGTATGAAGGATTCCGCGTTGAGAACGTCCTGTCTTTTGACGCAGTGGATGACGGGGTTCTCAAGGGCGACTACCACGGTAACTACAGCGGCCCTGTCAGACCACTTCTGTCATGGCATACCGAGCAGATACAGGACGGCAAGGAATGAGACTCTCCATGAAAATCCAGTGAACATTCTATATGGAAAAGAATATTGACAAGCTCAATGCTGAATTCTGGAATGAATTGTGCGGCAACGCCCTTGCCAGACATCTCGGGATAAGCGACCATTCCATTGAATCATTGCAGAAATTCGACAAGTACTATCTGGACTATTATCCGTACCTCCTTCAGGAAGTACCGCTGAAGGAATTCGCCGGCAAGAAGGTCTTGGAGATAGGCTTGGGATATGGAACCCTCGGACAACAGATCGTTGAGGCCGGCGCCTGTTACACTGGACTGGATGTGGCCAAAGGACCTGTAAGGATGATGCTCCATCGCCTGGCACTCCAGAATCTTCATGGCACCGTTCTCAGGGGGAGCATACTGGATAGCCCGTTCGGCAGAGAGGAATTTGATGCCGTTGTATCCATAGGATGTTATCATCACACCGGTGATGTGAGACGATGCGTAGACGAAACATACCGCATACTGAAGCGTGGCGGAAAGGCCTATATCATGCTCTATAATCAATTCTCTTTCAGGCAGTGGAGGAATTGGCCGAAACAGACCCTCCTTTGCCTCTTCACTACATGGGGCATAATGAAAAAGAAGAACAGCGTCATTAATGATGAGATGCGGAGATCATACGATGCCGACAGTCACGAGGTTGCAGCACCCGAGACAAGCTTCCATTCCATTCATGAATTGGGAACCATGTTCAGCCGGTACTCCTCCGCCAGGTTTTCAAAACAGAATTGTGATCATCTCATACTTTTCCACCGTCTTACCATTCAGAGAGAATACCTTCTATCAAGCCTGGGTAAATACTTGGGCCTGGATATCTATGTTACTGCGACCAAATAAGGACCATCATGAAAATCCTCATTGTGTACTATCTGGTACGAAGGACCGACAGAAACACCATTGATGAACATCTCTATTGCTTCAAGCGGTATTCCGGGAATGATTGCTTCTATCTCAATGCATTCTTCGGAGTTCCTGAATGGATAACCAAACTTCCCTTTGACTTGATCATCTACCACTATACCTTCACCGGGCTTAAATGGGATGGGCCGATACGCTTTCAGGCCTATCTTGAGAGATTCAAGTCCTTGCGGCATCTATCCGGTTACAAGGTAGCCATTCCCCAGGATGAGTATGTCAATACAGTCCCTGTAAGCAGGTTCTTCACCGATTTCGGCATCAAAACCGTGTTCACCTGCTTCAGCCCCGAGGATTACGAAAAGGCCTATCCCCGCGAATTATCGGGCATCGAACACTATATCACGGTGCTCACCGGCTACATCGATGAAGGATCCCTCTCAGAGGTCCAGCAATTCTGCAGGCCACATTCCGAGAGACCCATTGACCTTGGATACCGTGCCCGTAAAGTGCCTTTCTGGCTTGGCAGGCACGGCCTCGTGAAGTGGCAGCTTACCGAGAGATTTCTTGATGTGTCTCGGAACCATGCTGCAAAGGTTGATTTATCCAATGACTACAAGGACGTTTTCATTGGTAAGGACTGGTATAAGTTCCTGAGCAACTGCAGAGTTGTACTGGGATGTGAGGGCGGGGCAAGCATGCATGATCCAGATGGCACGATCAGACAAAGAGTTGAAGACTATGTCTCGGCCCATCCGGACGCATCTTTCGACGAGGTGGAAAGGCAATGCTTTGCCGGCCTTGATGGAGACCTACGTCTCTTCGCACTTTCTCCGCGCCATTTCGAGGCCTGCATCACGAAGACATGCCAGGCCCTTGTCGAGGGAGAATATGCCGGCATATTTAAACCCGGGATTCATTACATAGAGATCAAGAAGGACTGGGGTAATCTCGAAGAGGTGATCTCAGCCATACAAGATGTCGACCTGTGCGAACAGATAGCTCAGCAAGCTTATCAGGATATCGTACTTTCAGGAGAATATACCTATAAAAATTTCGTCCGGAGCATCCTCAATCACGTCAGGGAAGTGCATCCCATCACAAACACAAGGCACGGCCCGTGTGAAGCCTTCCTGTTCCTCCTGCTCGATACCAGGGAAAAATGGCCGTTCCTCTTCTCGCCCCTGTACTTCATCATGCCGATACTCTATGAATCGAGGTTCTATGCGTATTCCAGGGATACGCTGTTCGCCTTTCTGAAAAAGTACGACCTGGAACGGGAATACCGTGTGCTGCGGCACGGGCATCTCGGATTTTCCCTGCAATTTCTCAAGGAGGCCGCGAAGTTCATCCGGAAGGCGGCGCTATCCGTCCTGAAATCCAGGGACATGAAAAACAGAATCTGACCGATAGATATCCTTGTGCGACTTTTCAGATGGGGAACATAGAGCCTGCTCAGTCAGATGCCGAGGCGTCGAAAGTATATGCAGGCATCTCAACCAATGCAGGGCCACGAGATCTATGATATCCTTTTCCTGAGGAGACCTCTGAGATGTGCGGAATAGCTGGTATACATTTCCAAGACATGAAGACAAGACCTGAGCTGGAGCGCCACCTCAGGACCATGAACCACCTCCAGCGCCACCGTGGGCCTGACGACGAGGGGTTCTTCATACACCCCCGGGGGCATACCGGCTTCGCCCACCGCAGGCTCTCCATCATCGACCTCACGACCGGCGGCCAGCCCATGACAGACGGTGCTGGCCGCACCATATGTTACAACGGCGAGATCTACAACTACCGGGAACTCAGGGCTGAGCTCTCCGGATATCCCTTCCGGACCTCATCGGACACCGAGGTTATCCTCGCTGCCTACGACCGGTGGGGGCAGGACTGCGTACATCATCTCAGGGGCATGTTCGCCATCGCCCTCTGGGATGAATCAAAGCAGCTCCTCTTCTGCGCACGGGACCGGTTCGGCATCAAGCCTTTCTATTATACAACCACCGCTGACGCCTTCTTCTTCGCATCGGAGGCCAAAACGCTACTGCCGTTTCTTCCCGAGATCAGGACCGATGTGAACGCCCTGAAAGACTACCTGGCCTTCCAGCTGTGCCTGGACGGGAAAACCCTTTTTAAAGGTATCCACGAACTGCTCCCCGGCCACAGGATGAGTATCGCTGGCGGGAACATGAACATTAACCGCTACTGGGAGGTCTACTACCGGCCCGACTTCGACCACACGCGGAAGTACTTCACGGAGAGGCTCAGGGAACTGCTTGAGGACTCGGTCCGAGTCCACACAAGGAGTGACGTACCCATCGGATCCTATCTGAGCGGCGGTCTCGATTCCAGCGCCGTTGCAGCGCTCGCCGTCAAGAACAGGGAAGCGGGCGACGAATTCATGGCCTTCACCGGTAAGTTCTCCCTGGGAGAGCTCTACGACGAGAGCAGGTACGCCAGGGCAGTGGCCGAGGCGTGCGGCATTCCCCTCGAGGAGATCGACATCACGAGCACAGACTTCTTGGAAAGCATTTCCCAGGTGATATACTCCCTCGATTACCCGGTGGCCGGACCGGGCTCATTTCCTCAGTACCACGTCTCGAAACTTGCCGCCCGGCACAGGAAAGTAGTCCTGGGCGGGCAGGGCGCCGACGAGATCTTCGGTGGTTATGTCCGGTACCTGCTGGCCTACTTCGAACAGTGCATTAAGGGGGCTATAGAAGGGTCCCTGAAAAGCGGCAACTTCATCGTCACCTATGAGTCCATCATACCGAACCTTGTAGCCCTGCAGAATTATAAGCCCCTGATCAGGGAGTTCTGGCGGGACGGGATCTTCGAGTCGCTGGACAAGCGGTATTACCGGCTGATCAACCGGGCGCCATCTATTGAGAAGGAGGTCAACTGGGAGACGTTGAGCGACTATTCGCCTTTCGAGACCTTCAGCACGATCTTCCATGGCAAGAACGTGGGCAAGGAATCGTATTTCGACAAGATGACCCATTTCGACTTCAAGACGCTGCTGCCGGGCCTGCTTCAGGTGGAAGACCGGATGAGCATGGCCCATGGACTGGAATCCAGGGTGCCCTTCCTGGACCATGCCATCGTGGAGTTCGCCGCCACCATGCCTTCCGACATCAAGTTCAAGGATGGCACCCTCAAAAAAATACTGCTGGATGTTGTCGATGAAGATCTTCCCAGCCTCATCACCGAACGCAAGAACAAGATGGGCTTCCCCGTACCCCTGAACGAGTGGTTCCGGGGTGACCTGAAGGATTTCGTCCTTGACATCTTCACTTCATCGGGAACAAAGAAGCGTGATTATTTCAACCACAAGGCGATCCTGGAATCCTTGAACGACGAGCCCCAGTTCGGTCGCAAGCTCTGGGGCCTCCTGTCGCTGGAGCTCTGGCATCGGGAATTCCATGACAAGCAGCCATATTACTCAGAACTTGGAGAAAAAGGAGTATAAGCCATGAAGGTACTCATTACCGGTGGGGCCGGGTTCATCGGATCACACCTGGCGGACAGGCTTGTCGCCCGCGGCGATACGGTCCTGGTCATCGACAACTATTCCACGGGAAGGCGCGACAATCTCAAGCCCCATAAGCTGCTCACCATCGTGGAGGGTACTATCGCCGACGAGGGAATTGTGGAGAAGGCATTCGCAGGATTCAGGCCCGACCTGGTCATCCACGCTGCAGCATCCTACAAGGACCCGGACAACTGGGAAGAGGACATCAGGACGAACTGCCTCGGGACTGCGGTGATCGTGCATGCCTCCATGCGATACGCGGTCAACCGCATCATCTATTTCCAGACCGCCCTGTGCTATGGTCTGCACCCCATCGAACAGCCGATCACCCTGGACCACCCCATCATCTCCGGGGGAAGCAGCTATGCCATCAGCAAGACCACGGCCGAGCAGTACATAGAGCTGAGCGGCCTTGATTATATCTCCTTCCGGCTCGCAAACGCGTACGGCCCGAGAAACATCAGCGGTCCACTGCCCACCTTTTTCCAGCGCCTCACCACGGGCAAGCAGTGCTTCGTCATGGACACCCGCCGCGACTTCATCTATGTGGACGACCTGGTGAACTGCGTGCTCATGGCCATCGACGGAAAAGGCTCCCGGGGGCCCTATCACATCTCCTCAGGCAGTGATTATGCCATCAAGGAACTCTTCGACGCCACCATCAAGGCACTTGACATCACCCTGGAAAAAGAGGTCGAGGTAAGGCAGCGGGGGCCCGAAGACGCCTTCACCATCCTCCTGGACCCCTCCAAAACCCACGCCGACTTTGCCCCATGGAAGGTAAACACTCTCCTTGAGGCGGGCGTTCGCAAAGCGATCGAGTACTACAAGGAATTCGGGATCAGCGAGACCTTCACCCACCTGAGGATCCCGGACAAGAAAGACTAGGCGGGCGGTCCGTTCATACAGCCCGGGAAGATCCCTTCAGGAGAACCTTCATGAGCCAGTTTACCAGCGCAAGGATCCTGGTTGTCGGCGGAGCCGGGTTCGTGGGAAGCAACCTCGTACGCATGCTTCTGGCAAAGGAACCCCGCCAGGTTCTCATCGTTGACAACCTGATCTCGGCAGAGCGTTTCAATGTCCCTGACAGTCCGATCGTCACCTTCATTGAAGGGTCCATAACCGATGATGCCATCCTCCGGTCCATCAAAGACGATCTCGACTATGTGTTTCACCTGGCCACTTATCACGGCAACCAGAGCTCCATCCACGACCCCCTCGCCGACCATGATAACAACACCTTGACAACCTTGAAGCTCATGAATCACCTCAAGGATCACCGGCACATGAGAAAGATCGTCTATTCATCCGCCGGGTGTTCAGTGGCCGAGAAGACCTTCGACCAGGCACGGGCCACCACCGAAGAAGACCCCATTTCGCTCGTTCAGGACAGCCCCTATTCCATCTCCAAGGTCATCGGAGAGTTCTACTCGGTCTATTTCCACCGCCAGCACGGGCTGCCGACAGTACGGGCCCGATTTCAGAACGTCTACGGACCGGGTGAGATTCTTGGTGCGGGCCGCTGGAGAGGCACACCTGCGACCATCTGGCGGAACGTCACTCCGACCTTTCTCTTCAAGGCCCTGCAGGGAGAACCACTGCCCGTGGAAAACAACGGTATCGCCTCGCGGGACTTCATCTATGTCGAAGACATCTGCCGTGGTCTCATGGCATGCGCTGAAAAAGGAACCCCCGGCGGGGTCTACAATATCGCAAGCGGCCGTGAAACAACCATTCTGGAGCTCGCAACCCTCATCAACGACCTCGCCGGCAACCAGGGAGGCATCGCATTCATGCCAGCCCGTCCCTGGGACCATTCCGGAAAGCGCTTCGGCAGTACGGAAAAGGCTTCCCGCGAACTCGGTTTCACCGCCACCGTCAGCCTACATGATGGCCTTGAGAAGACCATCGAATGGACAAAGGCGAATCTGTCCATCATCAGGCAATGCATGGAAAAACACCGCAGGCACATGGGGGAATGAGCATCTCGAAACTGCACACCCTCGTTCTCTACGCGCATTATACCGACAAGCTGTCCTACTACGACGACTGGCTGCAGGCCTTCGAATCCCACGAGGACTTCCGCACCCGATCCATCAACATATGCGAACGGGTGCATGCCGGTTCGTTCAGAAAATCCATCAGGGACTACGATGTCATTGTGCTCCTGCACTCTGTCAACGCAGACACCCTGACCTTCCTCGACCCCTGGCGGTCTGTCCTGAAAGACCGGAAGGGCAAGCTCCTGAGCTTCGTGGGCAATGAGGTGAACTTGCCCAGGATCTCCATGAAGGCCAAGATCGAGTTTCTCAAGGATATCTCTGCCGACTTCATCGGCACCCAGATCCCCCCCGAAACCGGTACCTGGCTTTATGCGGAATGCACATCATCGCAGGTGGTGGCGCTCCCCCATGCGTTGAATCCCGATGCCTTCCGTCCCATTGTCCCCCATCGAGACCGTCCCATCGACATTGGGGCACGCTCTCAGCAGTACTGGTCCTGTATCGGTGACAATGAACGCAACGAGCTCTTCACTTTCTTTACCACCCATGCCTTTAACCCGCCCCTGAAGATCGACATCGATACCGGAACCCGTTACGACCGGTCTGGCTGGGCAGGATTCCTCAACCGATGCAAGGGGACCATATCCAACGAAGCTGGATCGTACTATCTGGAACGCGACGATGCAACAGTGGCACGGATCCAATCCTTCGTAGAAGCACAGCAAAAAAGATCAGGCACCACAATGGTAAGACCTGATTCAACAGCGGAGCGGATCTGGAACCTCCTGCCCGGTCGGCTCAAGAGGATTGTCAAGGCGCCGCTGGGCAGTTTCCTGAAGACCATGAACATCAGCTATTATTCCGACATCTACGAACAGCTCGACTTCCCGGAGACATATGAGTTGTTCTTCAAGGATACCGGACGGTGCCCCTTCTACAGCAAGGCAATATCCTCACGGCACTTCGATGCCATCGGGACCAAGACCTGCCAGGTCATGCTGCGGGGAAGGTTCAACGATATCCTTGTTGCCGATCAGCATTATATCTGCCTTGAGCACGACTATTCCAATATCGAAGACGCCATGGGACGGTTCAGGGATGATGACTACCGACAGGCCATGGTGGACAAAACGTACCAATACGCCTTAGCCTGTCACACCTACCGCCACCGGATCGATACGGTCCGCGATCTGATGCAGCGCGACTGACCTTCATGCCAATGACTCTCACCGCCACCCCGGACCAACCTATGCCATAGCCTATGTGCAGGATCACCGGAATCTGGAGAAGGTCTGACACGGACAGCCTTGCCGCTTTGTGTTCGGCCATGCGGGACTCCATGACCCATGGCGGGCCAGACGATGCAGGTCTGTTCATGGACGGACATATGGGCCTCGCACTGGGCCACCGGCGCCTCACCATCATTGACCTCACCGAAACCGGGCACCAGCCGATGACCGCCAGCGACGGCAGGTACACCATCTGCTACAACGGCGAGGTATACAACTACCGGGAGCTCAGGCCCGAGCTCGAGGCCCTGGGATTCAGCTTCCGGGGCACCTCGGATACCGAGGTTGTGCTCAACGCATTCGCCGCCTGGGGACCGCAGAGCGTGGAGCGCCTCATCGGCATGTTCGCCTATGCCGTCTGGGACAGCATCGGACAGGACCTCTACCTCTTCCGGGACCGCATGGGCGTCAAGCCCCTCTTCTTCTACCGACACGAGGGCATCTTCGCCTTCGCCTCCGAGCTGAAGGCCTTGCACGCGGGACTCGGCACTCGTCTCGAAGTCGATCGAGCGACCCTGGCCGAATTCCTCCACTACGGGTACATCGCCGGTCCCCGGTGCATCTACCGCCATGTTGAAAAGCTGGAGCCGGGGTGCTGGATACGGGTGGACGGGGCCCTTGCCATCGAGCATCACCGGTACTGGGACCCGGTAAACATCTCCCGGATGCCTTTGTATACCGATGATGAGGAGACCCTTACGGACAGGCTTGAGGAGATCATCACCGACGCCTTCCTCAAGCGCCTCATCGCCGATGTACCCGTGGGTGTCTTCCTCTCGGGGGGCATCGATTCGTCTCTGGTGACCGCCATCCTGGCCCGGCATACACGCTCACCCATCAGGACCTTCACCATCGGCTTTGCCGAAAAAAACTACGACGAGTCGGGCTGGGCCCGGGCCGTGGCTCAGCACCTGGGAACCGAACATGTCGAGGAGACCGTGACCCCCGACCATGCCAGGGCAATCCTGCCGCTGTGGCCCGAGATCTACGACGAGCCCTTCGGCGACATTTCCGGCATACCCACCACCATCGTGTCGCGGATGACGAGGAAGCACGTGAAGGTGAGCCTGTCAGCAGACGGGGGGGATGAGCTGTTCTGCGGGTACCACCGCTACTGGGTCATGGAGAGGCTCCAGCACTATCTGTCGCCATTTCCTCGGGTACTCCCCAGGGCCATAGGCAGGGCCATCGGCCTGATCGGGACCGACATTGCCGCCGATGTCGCTGCGGCCCACCCCGGCCTCAGGCTGCCGGCCATCAGGGACCGCATGCGCAAGCTCCAGGCTGTGCTGGCCAACTGGAAGGGCGATGCGGGAGGCGCCTATCCGTATGCCGTAGCCTACTGGCTCCCGGATGAGATCCGCATGCTCACCGGCGCCTATGCCGACCCCCGGAAGTCACTGAAGGACCTGGACACGACCTTCCTTACGTCCATGATGATCTGGGACATGAAGAACTACCTGCCTGAGGACATTCTCACCAAGGTGGACAGGGCCACCATGTCGGTGAGCCTGGAAGGGAGGGACCCTTTCCTGGACCACCGCATCGTGGAATTCGCCCTCAGGCTGCCCATGTCGCTGAAGTACCGCAGGGGCTCCATGAAGTACATCCTGAGGAGGCTTCTGGCAAGATATCTGCCTGAGGGCCTCTTCAACAGGCCCAAGCAGGGGTTCGCTGTTCCCATCTACTCCTGGCTCCACGACGATCTCAGGAACCTTTTGGATGAGCACCTCAACCCGGACAACCTTGCAGCTCAGGGCGAAATCGACCCGGAACCGGTGCTCGGGACCATCGCCGAGTTCAAGGGCAGGAAGGGGTCCGTGGCCGTGGATCGCATCTGGCTGCTGCTCGTGTACATGATGTGGAGGAGACGATACATTGGTTGAACGGCCCGTCAGAGTGCTTCATCTCATATCCAGCCTTGACGTGGGTGGTGCCGAGCACAGTCTCTTCAGGCTTGTGACATCCATGAACAGGGATCTCTTCGCCAACGAAGTGGTATGCATGAAGGACCAAGGCCCAATGGGCCGGAGGCTCGAAGAGGCCGGCATACCTGTTCACAGCCTCAAGATGAAAAAAGGCACCCCTGAGTTCAGTGCGATCTTCAGGCTTCGTTTCCTGAGAAACCTGTTTCAGCCTGATATAATACAGTGCTGGATGTATCACGCGAACCTCATGGGGCTTACCCTTTTTCAGGCATCCCGCACCCTCTGGAATATCCGCTGCTCAGACATGGACCTTACCATATATGGAGCAGTGTATCGGTTTTCCGTCCTGGCCGGTGCAAGGCTATCCCGATTTCCCAGGGCCGTGGTGGTGAATTCACAAGAGGGCAGATCGATCCATGAGAAACTGGGCTACCATCCCAGGGAATGGATCGTCATCCCCAACGGCATCAACACCGATATCTTCAGGCCTGACTTGGCAGCGCGAGTTTTGACCAGAAAATCACTGGATATCCCTGAAGATGCCCTGGTTATCGGTCTTGTCTGTCGTTTCGATCCCATGAAGGATCACGCAACTTTCTTTCAGGCGGCCGGAAAGTTCTTGAAAGTTTATCCGGATGCACGTTTCGTTCTTGCCGGCCGCGGAGTGGAACGGACAAATCAAGATATGAAAAGGCTCGTGCCAGGAGGCGATGTTGCTGACAGGATGTATTTCCTCGGTGAACGCCAGGACATCGAGAAGATATACCCACTGTTCGACATCATGACGTCATCCTCGGCCTGGGGCGAGGGTTTTCCCAATGTCATCGCCGAGGCCATGGCGTGCGGGATACCCTGTGCGGCCACCGATGTCGGCGATACAGGCCTCCTGATAGGTGATACCGGCATACTGGTCAGAAGGCGGTCTCCCGGGTGCCTGTGCAGCGCATGGGACACCATCGCCCGCATGGATCTTGCAGGCCGCAAGGCCATGGGTATTAAAGCCCGGGAGCGGATCAGGCTGCACTACTCGCAGGAAAGGACGACAGGGACCTACGAACAATGCTATCGAGGCATTGCCGCAATGCATCCCAAGTGAAATACCATAGACACATATCGACTGGACCGTAGCCTCAGAACGGACTAAAGAGACAAGAAAAGGAGGGCCGGCAGCCGGCCCTCCTTTTCTCTTTATACACACCCGTACAAGGAGTGGCGACTACCGCTTCGCTCCCTGCACGGTCCGTTGATCGTCTCCCCTGTGATGGTCGGGTTTACCATGGTCGCAGCCATTGCTGAGGGTCTCGATCCTCATCCTTACAGCGGACAGGCTGTAGGTGAACAGCATCCTCAGGAAACGAGACTTGCTCGCACCCTGGGTACGGGCCTTGTACACGGCTGGTATTTCCACGATCGACATACCCGCGGCCTGTCCGTAATGGATGAGCCTGAAATAATATTCTCCGTACCCGTAGAAGATCCTGTCCAGCGGAAGCTGCAAGACCCTCGCCCTGCTCATGGTGAAATACCCGCCCAGGTTGTCCTGCACCTGAGTGCGCAGGATGATTCTGAGAAACAGGTTGAAGGCCATGCTCGCGAGATAATGCCTGGTGTCCTGCATGTTCCCGCCCGGACAGAACCGCGAACCGCTCACGATATCGTACATCTTCCCGACATGGAGCAGTCGCGGGATCTCCACAGGGTCATGGGTGAAATCAGTATCCATGACCACTACCTGATCTCCTGTCGCCGCCTCGATTCCCGCCCTGATGGACTTGGCAAGGCCCCTGTCGGTGGTCCTTAACACAGGGACAACCTGCGGATCATCACCGAAAGATCTCCGAACGAGCTCACATGTCCCGTCGGGACTGTTGTCATCGATGACAATGATTTCATGATCCCATGCCTGAGGGATTCTGTTCCCGATCTCCGTTACGAGTTCCACGATGTTTCCTGATTCGTTATACGTCGGCAGGATCACCGAGACCTTGCTCATATGCTGTCTCCTTTCTCAAGGGCAAGGAATACGAGGGCCCCTTTACCGGTGTTGAGACTTCTGTTCAGCATTCTATCCACGGAATGCGAGAGTATCCGCATGACACTCCGCCTCAGGCCGGGGAAGAGTACCCACCGTCCGAAAACGCGTTTCTCGACAAGGCTGAACCCTGCGAGCGGGTAAAGGGCGTCATTCAGCAGGCAGATACACATGGGATCGTATTCCCGGGCGGAAATGACCCTGAATCCCGATGCAATGGCCAGCGACCGCCATCCGTCGACGAAGTGGTAGTGCTGCTGTTTCCACAGTACCCTGCTGCAGAACAGCCGATATCTGGCGGCAAGTCCTGCACATCCGCATGATTCAAGCACCGTGTTCAAGATGGTGTAGCGCTCGAACAACGGCGAGGGCACGGTGAGATAGAAACGTCCTCCAGGGGCGAGGAGACGGTGAACCTCTCGGAATACAGGCTCTATCATGGGTATGTGCTCGAGTACGCTGTTTGAGAACACGGTCCGGTATGCCCCTGAAGGTTTTGGAATGGCATGCCCCTGACACTCGATCAGCTCATGATGGGAAAAGAGCGTTCGTGCACGTGCAATCTCCTTGGGATCAGGGTCAATACCCGTATCCACCGGTTCGGTGAAAAGGATGTGGGCGAAAAGTCCATCCCCGCACCCGAGGTCCAGTACCGGACGTTTGAAGGGAAACCGCCTGTATATGCTGCACTCCAGTGCCCGCTCGAATGCAAGGGCAAGGGGAGCCATACTCATATAGACCAGGAGGGTGCCGTCCCTGAATTGCATCATTACTTCCTGAAGGAACGCAGGTATCCGCAGATGCTTGCAACCTGGTCGTTACTCAGCGTCGGGTAGGTCGGAAGGCTTATGACCTGGCGGCTTATCTCATCACATACAGGAAGAGGAGCTGCCTTATACAGGCCGATCTGACTGGCGGAGTAAAACCCGGGCCTCGTCTCGATTCCTACTTCCGCAAACTGGGCTATCAACCCGTCTCTGCCCTGAGGAAAGGCCTCCGGATGAAGCTTCACGGCACATGACCAGAGCACGGCATCGACATCGGGTTCAAATCTCTGGGTCGTGGCACCATCAATCTCCCGGAGGAGGTCCGCATACAATGCCTGGATACGTCTCCTCTCCCGCATGATGGAGGGAAGCACCTCCATCTGGGCACAGCCGATGGCGGCCTGTAAATTTGTCATGCGGAAATTGTGCCCCGCAAGCTCGTGCCAATATCGAACGTTCTTCATGCCATGGTTCCGATAGAGCCACATGGTGTCGAACAACGTGGGATTCTCCGTGACCACCATCCCCCCCTCGCCTGTCGTTATGGTCTTGGTGGCCTGGAAGCTGAATGCACCAATGCCGCCCATGGTGCCCGCGAGTCTTCCCCGATAGCGTGACGGAAACGCCTCTGCGGCATCCTCGACCACGGCTATGCCGTGATGGTCGGCAAGGGAGAGTATGTCATCCATGGCGCAGACATTGCCATAGGTGTGGACGGGAACAATGAGCCTCGTCTTGCGGGTTATGCACCGCTCAATTCCTGCAGCGCTCACACACCAGGTATCAGGATCCACCTCGGCAAAAACGGGTTTCGCTCCCACATGGAGTGCAACGTTCGCGGCCGCAAGGAATGCAAATCCGGGGACGACGACCTCGTCCTCCTTCCCGATGCCGAGAGCCAGGTAAGCCATGTGCAGGGCCGTGGTTCCGTTCGATGTGGTCAGAGCGAACCGTGTCCCGCAGTACCGCCGGAATTCCTCCTCGAATCTGTCGACAAAATCCCCGCCTGAGATCCATGTCGACCGGAACGCCTGCATGAGATAGCTCTCCTCGTTTCCGAAGAAAGCCGGCCGGGCCCAGGGTATCATGATTGCCGCTGCCTGCCCCATCAGCCCCCTCCCGGTGTTGTAATCCCTCGGCTTACATCCGATCCCCGGGGAACCCTTTCTGCAGTGTCTAGATACCCGCTGGCAAAGGGACGCCTCTCCATGAGACGCCAACCATGATGGGCCAAGAGCGAATCGGTCAAGGATTGATCGAACCAGTGGAGATTCCTCACGTTCAATGCAGGGATCAGTCGGCGGACCCTGTTCGCCCAGTGGTCGGGGTCGAGGATAAGGCAGTACAGAATCCTGGTCGTGGGCAGGATGTTCCCATAAAAGGCGGCAAGGTCCTCCACATAGGGGGTCACCCCCATTGCAAGGACGATATCCGATGCCGGAAGGGGCTGAGTGGTGACATCCATGAGAAGATACTCTGCTGCGTCCGACCGCTCGGGTACGGTCTTCTCAACAAGAGCCCTCGTCAGTTCGAGCGCCTGCAGCGCATGGTCCACCGCCTTGACCAGTGCACCGCGCTTCAGGAGTTCCACCGTGAATACCCCGGTGCCGCACCCGACATCCACAACGACCATGCCTTCACGGACAAATCGCGAGATGAACTCCATGGTCAGGCGGTACCGCCGGGACATAAGCCGCGCCTCGATGGGCATTACGGTATGGCGGTAGATGAAGCTGAGCCATCTGGGCGCATTCATCTCTTCATCCGTGTGTGAAAGGTTCAGGTAAAACTTGCCCCATTCACCAATGTTCCTGTTCCAGTAATCTTCGGGTTTTTCCTTGTCGGCCATCATGCTATCCGGTCATGAAGCGTCATAGCGCCTGACACGAATGTATGGAGATGTTCACAAGACCATTGCTGAGATGTGCGCCACCCGTGGTCAATGCTCTGTTCATCCAGGCATACGGGGATACCGGCTTCCACACGCACCCCGTACAAGGTGGTGATGCCATGGTGCACTTCGCTTGTGGCAGGGTTTTCCAGCAGGACATCAAAGGTCCCGAGTTCCTGCGCCTGTGAGACATGGATTCCACATTCACTGCGGAGTATGCGCAGACATGCGTCCGACCGTTCCTCGAGGTAGAGGATGCGCCCGCCTGGAAACCACCACTGGCCTTGGGCGGGGTGATTTCTCCTCCTGAGAAGGAGCACGCGCGCCATGGAGTCAATTACGAGCAAATCACAGCAGGCTATGGGTATTGACCTGCGTACCTGTAGATAGAAATCTTCCGTGAGCATCATAGATCGTCGATCCCTATGACTTGCACCTCGGGCAGGGGGAGGATGAATTTCCCGCCGTTTTCCAGAAACGCATGTTCCCGTCGAACGAAGACATCGATGAAGTGCCAGGGCAGAACAAGGAAAAAGTCCGGTGAGTCTTTGCGGGCCAGTTCTTCTGAGATAATGGGAATATCCGTGCCCAGGGTTCTCCGGCCCCACTTGTCGGGATTCCTGTCCGCAGCCTTGGGCAACAAGTTCCTGTCGATCCCGCAGTACTGCAGAATCGTGTTTCCCTTGGTCGATGCACCGTAGATATAGACCTTTCTGCCGTTCGAGGAGATCTCCCGCACGAGTTCCCGCAGATCTCTGGAAACCGTCATGACCTTTTCCCTGAAGCGATCGTATGGCGTATCGGTGGCAAGCCCGAGGGCCTCCTCTCGCTCCTCGACACCTCTGATCATCTCCTGAACCTCAGGGGGGACGGTGCCTGCCTCCTCTTTACGCATGAACAGCCGGAAGCTCCCGCCATTGATGTCGTTGAACTCTATACCATGAACCGCCAGCCCTTCACGCTGGAGCATCCAGGTAATCTGATGGAGGGAATAATATTCAAGGTGCTCGTGGCATATGGTGTCGTATGAGTTTTTTGCGAGCATGAAGGGGAGATACGAGAGCTCTATTACCCAGATGCCGTCGTCTGCCAGAATGGAGGCGACGTCCCTCACAAAGGCGCGCGGGTCTTCCAGGTCATAGAACATGGCTATGCTGGTCACCACCTTTGCCTTTTTCCCCGGCCGGGATCCCCTGAAGGCATGGGGAGAAAAGAAATCGCAGACCACATCGAGCCCCTTTTCCCGGGCGGAAAAAACCACATTCTCGGCGGGATCGAAACCCAGCCGGTCAATACCCCCCGTTTCATAGAACATGAGGAGGGTTCCATCATTACAGCCGATGTCCACAACTATATCGCCGGGTTTCAGGGTACTTCTCTGCTCGACCTTGGAGACGATGTCACGGAGATTCGCTCGCATAGCCTCATTGATTCCGGAGAGGTATCCATAATGGGAATAGAGCACCCGGGGCGATACCGAATGCCTGAGTTGCACAAGTCCGCACCCCCCGGGATCAGCACACCTCACCACATCGAGGGGATATCTTTGCTGGAGCTCATCCATGACACCATCGCCTGCGAATATGCTCGCAATATACTGACTTCCGAGATCAATGACGGGCCTCAGCGTCTTTCCTCCGCAGATCCTGCATCGGTCGATCTCCTTAATCATTTCTTTCCTGCTCACCACGGGAAAACCCCCAATGTAAGATGGTACCCTTGTGATATCTTCGTGTAGTTACAATATGCGAACCACGAACACAGGGCAAGACAGAACATGATCTTGCCTGAACGGCCCTTCACGCGATCCAGTACAGCCTGTGATCCCCACCCGAGAAGAATGGAAAATCCCAGGATGGAGAGGGCATGCTTGTAGTCAAGCAGGCTGACGTATCCGGGTAAAACAAAATAGGTCCGGTACATGACGGGAAGATGCACGGCGAACCCTGCATATGTCAGTATAATGCCGAGAAGCGCCGGGAGAGCATTCTTCCTGTGCTTCGCGATATACACAAGGAGAACCGCCGTAAAGGCCAGGAAGAGACCTCCGAGAAGCCCTGCGTACCAATCTCCCATGCCCCGGTAGTGGATGGTTGAATAGGGTGTGTATATTTTGTTGTATGCATTGTGGACATCCATATCCTGGTTTTTCAGGACCGACTGCGAGAGCATGGGCCATGGGAACAAGATCGGCTCCACGATGCTCGCTATGTGAAGGCTGGCGTTCACGGCCATGTCTTCTGCCATGAGGGCCCTGGTCGGATAAGAGAAGACATACTGAGCCTCTTTGATCGAGTTGGATTCCGAACTGATGGTCGGTGCATGGAGAGCGATGTATATGACGCCGATCGTCAGAGGGATGAACAATCCATGGATCAGAATCGGTTTCGACAGCACCCGCCCGCTATGCACGGCAAGGATCAGGGACCCCACTATCAGGAGTCCGAGCAGGTTTATCCACTGCTCCCAGGAGCCAACGGCAAGGAACAGAGACAGGTAGTATCCTGCAAGATCGGGTAAGCGCCTGGAATGGAGATAGCGTACGGCAAAGATGAGGAGGAACACAGTGTACACCAGCAGGAGCAACGTGGCCACCGTACTGGCATACCGGAAATAGTACGCGAAACCCTTGTTCAGGCCGATGAAAAGGCCCGCTACAAGTGCCGCTGGAATCCCCAGGGACACCCTCCTGCAGAATCGGTAGGTCATAAGTGATATGAAGACGATCAGAAAAACGAACAGGGGAACCAGGCGATGTGCAGAGGCGAATCTCTCGCTGGGAAACTCTATCCCCAGCAAGGGTGCGAGATAATCGCGATCGAGCAATCCAACAGGAAGAAGTGCAGTGGGAGAATAGCGGTAGTAATTGCCGTAATCGATCCAGGTCCACATGGAGATCCAGTCGGTCTGGGCGATCGCCTTCAGTTCACCCATATAGACAGGAGCCTGCTTGACGGTCGTGGCGGTCACTACCGCCCAGAAGACAAGGACGCATATGATGAGAAAGGCCTGTGCTGTGAAGTCAGCTTTCCCTCCCCCATATGGATTGTCAGGCACCATACCCAGGCTCCCCGTACAAAAACGGCATCACAACAGGACTATGCATTTTGCATTGTGCAACGTACCGTGGTGAACCCTGGGTGTCAAGATTCAATAGGGAAGCCCTGAATGCACCCAGGGCCCGTGGCTGGCACGATTCACCCGGTCAGATGCCGCCAGCCACACCCCCTGTATGCACGACGATAACTGCTGTGATGAGGGGAGAGAATCTTTGCTTCAGCCTCATGGGCTATCCCCGTTCATCAGCCTCCTGAGCGCATCCTGTGCCGCCTGCACGGGATCGTGGGCATTCATGATCCGCTGCATGAGGAAGCTCCCCACGATCACCCCGTCAGCAAAGCCCAGCAGCTCGTTCACCTGGGATGCCCGGGATACGCCGAACCCCACGCACACGGGCAGGTCGGTGAGCGCCTTGATGGAAGCAACCTGGTCCCCGATCCCCTCCGGCATGGTCCTGCGCTGCCCGGTTACCCCCTTGACCGATACCGCATACACGTACCCGGAGCACTGGGAAAGGACTTCCGTTGCCCTTTCGGAAACGGTGGTCGGTGCCAGCAGCCTGATGAGGTCGAGGCCGATATCGCGGCAGTCAGCAAAGATCCTGCCTGCATCCTTGGGAAGGTCAGGGATAATGACTCCCCTGACACCGCCGTCCCTGAGCCTCTCCAGGGTCTCGTTCAGCCCCCTGCGCATGAGCGGGTTGATGTACGACATGACGATGAGCGGGATGCCGAGGCCGGCACTCCAGCCGTCGAGGCGTTCCATCAGCGCATCCATCCTGAACCCCGCCTGCAGGGCCTTGTGTGCCGCCCTCTGGAGCACGGGACCGTCGGCCATGGGGTCGGAGAACGGGATGCCTATCTCGACGGCGGCGGCCCCGGCATCGGCAAGGGCCGCGACGATCCTGCCCGTGGCTTCGAGGTTCGGCAGTCCCGCCGTGACATAGGGGATGACCGCCCTGTGATGGTTTCGAATGCTCTGCGTTATCATGATGCACCCCCGATTACGGTATGGATGTCCTTGTCCCCCCTGCCCGAGAGGTTGACCAGGACCTTTTTCCCCCGGTTGTCCCTGCAGTACTGCTCGAGGTATCCGATGGCATGGGCGCTCTCCAGTGCTGGCACTATGCCTTCGAGCCGCCCCATGAGCTTGTATGCGGCCAGGGCCTGTTCGTCGGTCACCAGGGTATAGCGGGCTCTCTTCGAGAAGGCGAGGAAGCTGTGCTGCGGCCCCACCCCGGGGTAGTCGAGTCCCGCCGCGATGGAATGGGTGTCCCTGACCTGGCCGTCCTTGTCCTGGAGCAGATAGGAACGCGTCCCATGAAGAACTCCCGGAGACCCGAAGCTGATGCTGGCCCCATGCCTGCCGTTTCCCTCACCGTAGGCCTCCACCCCGATCAATTCAACCGAAGGCTCGTCCATAAAGGAGCTGAAGATTCCTATGGCGTTGCTCCCCCCGCCCACGCATGCGACCACGGCATCAGGCAGCGAGGAGGTGCGCGCCACGATCTGCTCTTTCGCCTCGCGGCCGATGACGGACTGGAACTCGCGCACCATGGCAGGGTATGGGTGCGGGCCGATGGCCGAGCCGATGAGGTAGTAGGTGGTGTCCACGTTGGCGATCCAGTCGCGGATGGCCTCGCTCGTGGCGTCCTTCAGGGTCGCGGTGCCTCCGTCCACCGGCACCACCCTGGTGCCCAGGAGCCTCATGCGCTCGACGTTCACCCGCTGCCTGGCCATATCAACGCTGCCCATGTACACGTGGCATTCCATGCCGAAGAGGGCGCATACCGTGGCGGTCGCGACGCCGTGCTGGCCTGCCCCGGTCTCGGCAATGATCCGGTGTTTGCCCATGCGCCTTGCCAGGAGGATCTGGCCGATGGCATTGTTGATCTTGTGGGAGCCCGTATGGTTGAGGTCTTCCCGCTTGAGCCACACCTCGCACCCGAAGTGCTCCGAGAGCCTTTTCGCATGGGTCAGCGGAGTAGGCCTCCCCACATAGTCTACCAGGTAGGAGGTAAACTCATCCCGGAAGGCGGTATCCGCAAAGGCCTCCTCCATGGCTGACTCGAGCTCCTCGAGTGCCGGCAGCAGCGTTTCCGGCACATACTGCCCTCCGAATTCTCCGAAGTATCCCTTCATGACCTGGCCTCCCTGATGAAGTTCTCCACCTTGCCGGAGTCCTTGATGCCCGGTGCCGACTCGACCCCGGACGACACGTCCACACCGGCTGGCCTGGCAATGCGGACGGCTTCACGGACATTGTCCGGGGTCAGACCGCCTGCCAGGATATAGGGTATGTCCCTCTCCCTCCACTCGCCCTGCATGCCCGTGCCCCTGCTCGCGTCGATGAGGATGCGGCAGGGGAAACCGGGCATCAGATCATTCCTGTACTCCTTCATTGCATAGATGATCCCGTAACGGCGATTCAGCCGCTCATGATCACCGGCCGGTTCCGCATGGAGCTGAATCGTGTCGATGCCCAGTCCATCGCAGGCAGCCAGGATCTCCTCCACCGACTCGGTGGTGAAGACCGCGACCTTCTCGAGGCCGGTGATACCCCGTATCCACGGCAACGCCGATCGGGGGAGAATCCTGCGCGGGCTCTGCGTGAAAACGAAGCCAATGGCATCGGCACCCAGGGCACCTGCCGTCATGGCATCGTCACGCCTGGTTATGCCGCAGATCTTGACCCACATGGAAGATCTCCTCCCTCAGTGCCTTTCCGGCGAATGCCCTGCCGATGAGCGCTGCATCGTAGCCCGCATCGAAGAGCTCCCTGAGCCTCGTACCCGAGGTAATGCCACTCTCCGCCACCTTGATCACCCTTGCGGGGATATCTGCGACAAGTTCCTCGTGCCGCCGGGCATCCACCTGCAGGGTCCTGAGGTCCCGGCAGTTGACCCCGATGATGTTCGCACCTACGGCCAGGGCCTTGTCCAGACCTTCAGGACCGTGAATCTCCACGAGACAGCCCATGCCCAGGTCCTGTGCGCAGGCATACAGCGCCCTGAGCTCTTCGAGGCACAGCATCTCTGTGACGAGCAGCACGGCATCCGCACCAAACGACCGGCCTGCAATGATCTGCCGCTCATCCACGATGAAGTCCTTCATCATGACGGGAAGACTGCAGCTCGAGCGGACCATGGCGAGATATTCGAGCCTGCCAGCGAAATACTCCGGCTCGGTGAGGCACGAGACCGCTGAGGCCCCAAGCCTCTCATACTCACGGGCGATCACGTCCGGGGCATCGTTCACGCCCAGCATCCCATCGGCCGGGGTGGCATACTTCACCTCGGCGATGACGGCCATGCCGGGCGAGAGCAGGGCGGCCTTGAAGGACCGCACGGGCGGTCCAGCATCGGTCGGCGCAGCAAGCTCCTCGGCCCGTCGCCGCGACAGTCCGTACATCTTCTCCAGGAAGTCCCTGCTCATGCCCTGGCCCTGTTCAGGGCTTCCAGTGCCCTGCCGCTGCGAAGAACATCACGGGCCATGGCTACGCCGTCCTTCAGATCCACGGTACCATCCACCGCCATGAAGGCGGCGGCAGCGTTGAGCAGCAGGCTGTTCAGGCAGGCACCTCCCAGGCTCTCCTCGAAGAGGTCCACGATCTTCCTGGCGGATTCCCGGGGAGAGGTCACCCTGAGATCGTCCGCCGGCAGAGGGGACAGGCCCGCATCCTCGGGCCTGAGATCGCCCCTGCTGATGGTGCCGCCGCTGAGCCTGGCATAGCGGGTCGGCCCCGACACCGATACTTCATCGAGGCCGCCGTGCACCACCATGGCACCCTTGAGCCCCATGTTCTTCAGCGCCTCGCAGATGGGGTCCACCAGGGACCGGGAGTACACACCGATGACCTGGTGTGTGGCACCTGCCGGGTTGGCCAGGGGCCCCAGCGTGTTGAAGACGGTGCGGATGCCGAGCTGCTTCCGTGCCGGCATCGCGTACTTCATGCTCGGGTGGTACGCAGGCGCGAACAGGAAGCAGAAGCCTTTGTCTCTCACGGCACTGGCGGCATCGGCAGGTTTCAGGTTGATGGGCACCCCGAGGGCCTCAAGGCAGTCGGCGCTCCCCGACGACGAGCTCACCGACCGGTTGCCGTGCTTGGCCACCTTGTATCCCGCCCCGGCCATGACAAAGGCCACGGCCGTGGAAATGTTGAAGGTGGAGGCGCCGTCGCCACCCGTGCCGCACGTATCGACGACGGTTCCGCACCCGGTGTTCACCGGCACCGCGTGTCTGCGCATGACCCTGGCCGCGGTCTCTATCTCGTCGGGGGTTTCGCCCTTGATCCTCAGCGCCGTGAGAAAACCGCCGATCTGCACGTCGTTCCCCCGGCCCGACATGATCATGTCGAAGCACCGCTCCATTTCGGGCCGGGACAAGTGCCGTCCTGCAATGACCTTTTCAAGGGACTCCTTCATACTCTCCTCCTTGTCTGTTCGATGAACCGTTCCAGGATCTTCTCACCGAAGTCGGTGGCAATGGATTCGGGGTGGAACTGGACGCCGAAGAGCCTCAGACCCTCGGCACAGATGGCCATGATCTCGCCGTCGTCACAGGTCCTGGCGCAGACGCGCAAATCGACCGGCAGGCTCTCTTCCTCAACGGCCAGCGAGTGGTACCGGACTGCCGGAAAGTCGTACGGGATGCCTTCGAACAGCCCCGTGCCGTCGTGGGATATCCGGGAGCGCTTGCCGTGCATGACCCTCTTGGCCAGCACGACGCGGCCGCCGAAGGCATGGGCGATGCACTGGTGGCCGAGGCACACGCCCAGGATGGGAATGACCCCGGCCAGGCTCCTGACGACGTCCACGGAGACCCCGGCATCCTCAGGAGTTCCCGGTCCAGGCGAGATGATGATCGCATCCGGGTGCAACGTTTTGACACCGTCCACGTCGATGGCCCTGTTTCGCCTCACCACCACCTCTTCGCCCCTGGCGGCGACGGCCTGCACCAGGTTGTAGGTGAACGAGTCGTAGTTGTCGATCATGAGGATCATGCTTCACCTCCCAGGGCCGACTGGAGGGCCTTGAGCTTGTTGTCGATCTCACGGAGCTCCCGCTCGGGTGTGGAGTCCCACACGATGCCTGCGCCGGCCTGGAGATACGTCCTGTCTTCGCGAGAAAAGATGGTCCGGATCACAATGCCCGTATCCATGGTGCCGTTGTACGAGAGGTACCCCGCCGCCCCGGCATAGGGCCCCCGGCACATTCCCTCCAGTTCGTCGATGATCTCCATGGCCCGCACCTTGGGGGCACCGGAGACCGTGCCGGCAGGGAAACACGCCTTGAGCACGTCCACGGCGTTGATGCCGGGCTTCCTGTCCCCCTCGACGCACGACACGATGTGCATGACGTGCGAGTAGAACCTCACCTTCTCCCTCGTCACCACGCGAACCGAGCCGGGCAGGCAGACCCTGCCCAGATCGTTCCTGGCCAGGTCCAGCAGCATGAGGTGTTCTGCACGTTCCTTCTCGTCTGCCAGGAGGTCGGCCGCCAGCTCGTCGTCCTCCATCTCACTCGTGCCCCGGGGCCTCGTCCCTGCAATGGGGACCGTGGTGACGGTGTCGCCCTGGAGCCGCACCATCTCTTCGGGTGACGAACCGATGAGGGTCACGTCACTGATGCGTATATAAAAAAGATAGGGAGACGGGTTGATACGCCTCAGCCTGCGGTAGATGTCAAAAGATTCGCCGTCGAGCTCGATCCTCGCCCTGCGGGACAGGACCACCTGCATGATGTCTCCCCGGCGCAGGTACTCCTTGGCCCTGAGCACCGCGTCGGTGAACTCGGCGTCAGAGAGGGAGACCTCCCGAATGCCCCCGACGACGGGCATTCCCGCCCGGGCGGGGACCCGGCCCGCTGCGAGGGCCTCCTCGACCTCGCGGAAGCTCTCCCGGGCGACTGCCAGTGCATCCCGATCGGATATGCCAGGCACGGGTATCGCCCTGAGCATTCTGAGGTCCTGTTTCAGGTGGTCGAAGACGAGCAGCGTGCTCACCCTGCCCAGCAGGGCATCCGGGAATCCCGAGCCCAGCTTAGGCCGGGGCAGCACTTCCACGCCTCGGACCATGTCATAGCCTATATAACCCACGTACCCGCCTATGAACGGAGGCAGGCCGGCCCTGTTGAAGCTCAGCGGGCGGATGATGGCCGGGACGGCAGCCCAGGGGTTGTCCTTCCCCTCCTCCACGACGAGTACTCCGGCCTCGTCGAAAGGGCCGACAAAACTGTAGGCGACGGGCACCGATTCCAGGAGAAAGCCCTGGGACTCCCCGACGAGCGCCATGTACGCACCCACGGGCGTGACGGTGTCGCATGCCATGCCCCGTGTGACGAGCACCCCGTTGTCGTTGACGTCTCTGAAAATTCTCATCTGATCCGGCATTGTCTTCTCCAAACAATAAAAAAGGCGGCAGACTCCCGGGGAGCCTGCCGCCTTCACGTGTGGCATATACCGTACCCTAGGGCAGACCTCCCCTCACACCATTCCTGGCGCGCCACCACCACCCGTTTGTCGTCCGCATGGTCGATCTCCTCGTCATGATGTTTCTGTATAGAGAAACATCCACGGGTTGTCAACGTTTTTTTGTCGACCACGGGATCGACTTGATTTTTCGCCCCCCCGGCGATATCATTGACCGTGTTCGATCCACCCTTCACCATCACTACCTTCATTCATAAGGGGGCACTATGAACGACCGCATCATTTCCTTTGACCGCCACATCATGGACGAGCAGCGCAGGTACGGCGGCCGGGGTGATTTCAGCTCGATCCTGAGCCAGATCATCTTCGCCGCCAAGGTCGTGGCTGCCCAGGTTGCGCATGCGGGCATCGTGGAGGATATCCTGGGCAACGTCGGCCGCACCAACGTGCAGGGCGAGGAGGTCCAGAAACTCGACGTCTATGCCAACAAGCTCTTCATCAACGCGCTGAACTACATCGGCAAGGTATGCGTCATGGCCTCCGAGGAGGAGAAGGACATGATCATGATCCCCGCGGAATACCCCAAGGGCGACTATGTGGTCATGTTCGACCCGCTCGACGGCTCCACCAATATCGACGTGGACGTGTCCATCGGCACCATCTTCGGCATCTTCCACCGGATCACCCCCGGCGGCGACGGCACCCTGGAGGACTGCCTCCAGCCCGGCCGGAAGCTCTTCGGTGCCGGATACATCATCTACAGCTCGAGCACCATCCTGGTCTACTCGACCGGTCACGGGGTCAACGGCTTCAGCCTGGACCCGAGCGTGGGCGAGTTCGTCCTTTCACACCCCAACATCACCATGCCGAAGCGCGGCAAGATCTACAGTGCCAACGAGGGCAACTACCCCTACTGGAAACAGGGGACCAGGGAATACATCGAGTATCTGAAGTCTGAACGGAACACACGCAAGGGACCCTACACGTCGCGCTATATCGGCTCGCTCGTGGCCGACTTCCACCGGAACCTGCTCAAGGGGGGCATCTTCCTCTACCCCGAGGACACCAAGGACCCCAAGAAACCCACCGGCAAGCTGAGAATCCTCTACGAAGCCAATCCCCTGGCATTCATCGCCGAGCAGGCGGGGGGCTACGCGTCCACCGGCTACGAGCCCATCCTCGACATCCAGCCCACCGGCCTGCACCAGCGGGTGCCGCTCATCATCGGGTCCAGGGACGACGTGCTGGAATACGAGCAGTATGCGAAGAGGAATTGACCGGGGGTCATACACCCCATATCCGACAGAGCGAGGAGGCACAGTATGGCACAAGGGAAAGATTTCACGAAGGCACTCGAGATCGGGCGGCCGCCGAACATCGCCAGGCTGTTTCCGAACTCCCGGGCCCTCATCGTGAGCGGCAAGGTCATCGACCGGGCCATGATGAAAAAGGGGAGGGCCATGACGATCGCGGCCAACGCACGGAACAGCATCGTGATCCGGGGGGTCCTGCAGGCGGCCCAGCGGGCCAATGCCGCCGTCATCCTCGAGATAGCCAAGTCCGAGGCAGGGTACTGCCTCATCAACATGTGGAATCTGGCCAGGTACGCCGACACCATCTGCAACGAGCTCGGCATAACCGTTCCCGTGGCCATCCACGCCGACCACTTCGGGCTGAAGAAACAACCCGAGGTGGGCAAGGCACGGACCGACATCCCGTCCATGTTCGACGCCGGCATCACCTCCATCGCCATCGATGCATCCCACATGCCGGACGATCAGAACCTGCTGGCCAACATCGAACTGAGCTCATACATCCCCCCCTGGGCCGGCTACGAGACCGAGGTGGGCGAGATCAAGGGCAAGGAGGGGCTCTCAACGCCCGAAGAGGCCCTGTTCCTCATCCAGGGGCTCAACGCCAACGGCATCTTCCCCGACTGGATCGCCCTGAACAACGGGACCACCCACGGGATCGAGGCTTCGGACTCAGGCATCGACGTCGACCTCACCAAGCGCATCCACGAGGCGCTGATGAAGTACGGCATATCAGGCGCCCAGCACGGCACCTCGGGCAACCACTACGAACGGCTCAAGCGTATCGCCGCCGAGACCCGCACCACCAAGGCCAACGTCGCCACGGCACTGCAGATGCTCTCCTGGGGCGTCAAGGTCAACGAGTTCGGCAATGCGGTCCTCGACGAGCAGAAGAATTTCATCAAGCTCCCCGATGCCGGCGTCACCGAGGAACTCTGGGCCGAGATGGTGTCCTATGCCCAGGGCAAGTCGCTCAAGGCAGGTGATTACAAGAACCTGAACCTGCCCTTCGAGAACAAGCTGCTGGCTCAGCCGAGAGAGGTCCGCGAACGGATGGCAAAGGGTGTTCAGGACTTCGTCTACGACCTGCTCGTGAAGTGGTTCAATGCGGCGGACACCGCTGACCTCGCCATCGAGGCGATCCTCGAGAAAGGATCCCATGACCTGGGTCCCAAGGCGACGCGGATCGAAGACCAAGCGGCATGGACACCTGAAAAAATCGCGGAGAACGCCCGGAAGCTGGAGAAGAAGGAGACGGGGAAAGGGAGTTACGACGACTGAGAACGGAAAGATCCCCCTCTTTGACACAAGGAACGAGGGGGGTCCCGCGACCCATCACTATACTGATAACCCTTGACGTTCCCGTGTAAATATGGCATGAGGGCACTCACTTGAAAACCCAGGAAGGTAACCATGGCACGAGTCACCGTTGAAGACTGTCTTGAAAAGGTACCCGATCGCTTTTCCCTGGCCGTTGCAGCGTCCAAGAGAACCAAGCAGCTCATGAAGGGGTCCATCGCGCTGAGCAGGCGCAAGGACAACCGGTACGTGGTCACCGCGCTCCGCGAACTCGCCGAGGGTAAGGTCACGCTTCACGAAAGGTCATGACGAAACGGGATTACTACGAGATCCTGGGAATATCCCGATCAGCGTCACCCGAGGAAATCAAGAAGGTATACCGCCAACTTGCGCTGAGGTACCATCCGGACCGCAACCCCGGTGATCACGAGGCCGAGTCCAGATTCAAGGAAGCGGCCGAGGCCTACGAGGTCCTGCGCGACACCGAAAAGAGACGGATCTACGACCAGTACGGCCACGAGGGTCTCTCCCGCACCGGCTTCCACGAGTTCACGAGCTTCGACGATATCTTCAGCAGCTTCTCCGACATCTTCGGCGACATGTTCGGGTTCCCGGGCCGGCGCGGGGGGGGACGCAGGAGGCCGTCCAAGGGCGCAGACCTCCGATACGATGCATCCATCACCCTGGAGGAATCTGCCTCGGGTACCGAGATCGAGCTGGAGATCCCCAAGACCCTTCCCTGCGAAGACTGCGGCGGAACCGGAGCAGAGACGGGGACCTCGCCCGAGAAGTGCACGACCTGCGGCGGCAAGGGCCAGGTGTACCGGTCTCAGGGGTTCTTCACCATCAGCACCACCTGCCCGACCTGCCGGGGGGCAGGCCAGGTGATCAAGAAACCATGCAAGCCCTGCAAAGGATCGGGGCACATCGTCAGGAAAAAGCACCTCAAGGTCAAGATTCCGGCCGGGGTCGACACCGGTGCCACCATGCGGGTGCCGGGCGAGGGAGAACTCGGCGAACTGGGCGGCCCTCCGGGCGACCTGTACGTGGTCATCGCCATCAGGCCCCACGAAACCTTCATCAGGCAGGGCGACGACCTGTACCTGGAGGTGTCCATATCCTTTGTCCAGGCCGCCCTCGGGACGATCCTCAAAGTGCCGACCCTCGACGGCGAGACCGACCTGGAGATCAAGGCCGGCACCCAGCCCGACGAGATCTATTCCCTGAAGAACAAGGGCATCAAGCATCTCAGAGGCGGCGGGCAGGGATCCATGCACGTGGGCATCAAGGTGGAGATACCGAAAAAACTCACCAGGGAGCAGGAAGAACTCCTGCGCAAGTTCGCCGAGACGAGCGGGGAAGACGTCAAGGACCCCAAAAGAAAGAAACTCTTCGGTAAATTCTGATCAGTCCTTGCTGTCCTTGATCACGCTGCCCGGGTCCGTCCGAAGCCGCTCCAGCTTGCTCTTGAATTCATCGGTGGGTTTCACCCCGGCCTTCTCGAGCATCTTCTCGGCGTGAAGCCCGATGTTCCTGCTGTCCTTGTAGAAGGCGTCCGAACGCCGTGCCTTCGGATCGAAGGATGCCAGCCTGTCGGTCGAGGAAGCGTGGTAGTTGGACCTCGAGATGATCCTCTTGAGGTCCGCAGCCCCGCATCGTTCGCAGGAGAGATCGTCCGGGTCGGCATAGCCCGGGACGATCCGGGTCGTTATGTGGCCACAGGCCCTGCAGCTGTATTCATATATGGGCATGGTCCGTACGATGCAGGGGATCCGGCTCTTGCAGCGCTGGATCCCCCGAGCAGTTCATCTCTTGTCGCCTTTGACCTCTTCGAACTCGGCATCCACGACGTCGTCGGCCGGTTTGCCGCCCCCCGCCGATGGGCCCGCCCCGGGTCCGGCCTGGGGTCCCGCACCGGCCTGGGCGGCAGAAGAGTAGATCACCTCGGCCAGCTTGTGGGAAGCAGTGGTCAGCGCTTCGATCTTCTTCCTGATGAGGTCAGCATCGTCACCCTTCAGGGCATCCCTGAGGTCGGCCATGGCGTTCTCGATGCTGGACCTGGTCATGGAGTCGACCTTGTCGCCGTGCTCCTTCAGGGTTTTCTCCGTGGTGTAGACCAGGCTGTCGCCGGTGTTCTTCGCCTCCACGATGTCCTTGCGCCTGCGGTCGTCCGATTCGTGCTCCTCGGCCTCGCGGATCATCCCGTTGATGTCGTCCTCGCTCAGGCCCGAAGAGCTCGTGATGCGGATCGACTGTTCTTTGCCCGTGGCCTTGTCCCTGGCCGAGACATGCAGGATGCCGTTGGCGTCGATGTCGAAGCTCACCTCGATCTGGGGTATGCCCCGGGGGGCCGGCGGGATTCCCATCAGGTCGAACTGCCCGAGGAGCTTGTTGTCAGCCGCCATGGGACGCTCACCCTGGAAGACCCTGATGGTGACCGCATTCTGGTTGTCCTCGGCCGTGGAGAAGACCTGGGTCTTCTTCGTGGGGATCGTGGTGTTGCGCTCGATGATCTTGGTGAAGACGCCGCCCAGGGTTTCGATGCCCAGCGAGAGCGGCGTGACGTCCAGCAGGAGCACGTCCTTCACCTCGCCACCAAGCACGCCGCCCTGGATGGCGGCGCCGACGGCAACCACCTCGTCGGGATTCACGCCCTTGTGGGGCTCCTTGCCGAAGATCTCCTTGACCCGCTGCACGACCTTGGGCATGCGCGTCTGACCGCCCACCAGGATGACCTCGTCGATATCCCTGGGCGACAACCCGGCATCGGCCATGGCCTTGCGGCAGGGCTCATCGAGCTTGGCGATGATGTCTTCCACGAGGTTCTCCAGCTTGGCCCGGGTGAGCTTCATGTTCAGGTGCTTGGGGCCGGACTGGTCCGCCGTGATGAACGGCAGGTTGACCTCGGTCTCCATCATGGTCGAGAGCTCGTGTTTCGCCCTTTCCGCCGCCTCCTTGAGCCTCTGGAGTGCCATGCGGTCCTTGCCCAGGTCGACGCCGGTTTCCTTCCTGAACTCGGAAACCAGGTAGTCGATGATCCGGTTGTCGATGTCCTCTCCGCCGAGGTGGGTGTCGCCGTTCGTCGACTTCACCTCGAAGACCCCGTCGCCGATCTCAAGGATTGATATGTCGAAGGTGCCACCGCCCAGGTCGAAGACCGCCACCTTCTCTTCCTTCTTCCGGTCGAGGCCATAGGCCAGGGCTGCGGCCGTGGGTTCGTTGATGATCCTCTTCACCTCGAAGCCGGCGATCTTGCCCGCATCCTTGGTGGCCTGCCGCTGGGAGTCGTTGAAGTATGCCGGGACCGTGATCACGGCCTCATCGATCTTCTCTCCCAGGTACGCCTCCGCATCCATCTTGAGCTTCTGGAGCACCATGGCCGATATCTCGGGAGGTGCATAGCGCCTCTCGTCTATCTGGATGGCCGCGTCGCCGTTGTCCGCCCTCACGATCTTGAAGGGCACGACCTTGATGTCATTCTGGACTTCTTTGTCTTCGAATTTTCTTCCTATAAGGCGCTTGATGGCGTGCAGCGTCTTCTCTGAGTTGGTGATGGCCTGGCGTCTGGCCACCTGCCCCACGAGGCGTTCTCCTCCCGTGGTGAAAGCGACCACGGACGGCGTGGTCCTGGCGCCTTCGGCATTGGTGATGACCTTCGGTTCCCCGGCCTCCATGATGGCCATACAGGAATTGGTGGTACCAAGGTCAATTCCTAATATCTTTCCCATGCGAGCAATCCTCCCTTGTGTTTTCTCCTCTTACGCGGAAACAGTAACCTTTGCAGGTCGCAGCACCCTGTCGTTTAACATGAAGCCTTTTTCGATCTCGTCAGCCACCATTCCAGGCTCGAGGTCCGGCCTCGAGACCTGCATCATGGCCTCGTGAACATTCGGATCGAACGCAATGTCTCTGGTTTGTATAGGTTCAACTCCGTGTTTTTTCAAGGTCTCCAGGAGCAGCCGCTCTATCATCTGCAGTCCGGTAATGAAGGGCTCGTCGTCGGGATAGAGCTCCTGTGCGGAAAGAATGGACTTCTCGAGGGAGTCGTAGACCAGGAGAAAGTCCTTCAGCACGGACTCCTTGCCGTATTTGAGCACGTCGGCATGCTGGCGCTGCTGGCGCTTCTTCATGTTGTCCATTTCGGCCATGGCGCGCAGGTATCTGTCCTTGTAGTCATCCACCTGGGCCCTGAGCTCATCGATACCGGGCTGACGCTCCTGCCCGGTTTCCTCCTGACCTCCCGGCTCGATGCGGCCGTTTTCCATGGTCCCGTCGTTCTGTTCGTCCATGATGTTCCTTTCATCCGACATCCTACATGTCCTCCAGCAACTCGCTCAATATGTGTGCCATATAGCCAACCAGCGGTATGACCCTCGCGTAATCCATCCTCATGGGCCCGATTACGCCGAGGGAACCCACGGGGGTGTTCCTGCAGGAGTAACCGCTCGCGACCATACTGAAATTGTCCATGCCGATATGTTCCAGTTCCTCGCCCAGGAGCACCGAAACGCCCGGGACCTCGAGAACCCGGTTCAGTATCCGGACGATCCTTCCCTTGTCCTCGAAGGCGTTCACGATGTCGCGGAGCCTGTCGAGGTTCGCCAGGTCCGGCTTGTTGAAGACCGTCTCCTTGCCCTGGATGACGATGTCCGGGACATCCTCGACGGCCTCCAGCGCCGCCATGCCCAGGTCGAGAGCCTTTCCGACCAGGGTATCGAACCTCGCCTTGTCGCTGGACATCTCCCTCATGAGGGAGTCCCTCATCTCGTGTATGCTGAGGTCCTTGTAGACCTCGTTGAGGTAGTTCACATACTGGTCAAGCTTGTTCTGGGGCAGGTCCTCACCGTGGACCACGTGGTTGTACACCATGCCCGCCCTGCTCACGAGGATGACCATGATCCTGCTTTCATCAAGCCTGACGAAATCGATCCTCTTGAACGAGAAGGTGTCCATCTTGGGCAGGATGATTATGGAGGCGTTCTGCGATATCTTCGAGAGGACCACCGATGCCCTCCTGAGGGTGTCCTTGATGTCACCGGAACCATGGGAGACCTGGCGGGTGATCATGGTCTTCTCGAGGCGCGGCAGATTCTTCACCTCCATGATGCCGTTGAGGTAGCACCTGAACCCCTCGGGGGTCGGGATGCGACCGGCCGAGACATGCGGTTGGTAGAGCATTCCCATCTCCTCGAGATCCGCCATGACGTTGCGGATCGTGGCCGGAGACAGGTTGTAGAGGTACTTCCGGGAGATGATCCGGGAGCCTACCGGCTCCCCGGTTTCCACATACTCCCGTATGATGGCATTCAATATGCTTTTATCTCGGTCGGTTAGCTCGTGCATGACCAGATTCCTTAGCACTCATATCGCTAGTGTGCTAACAATCCTCTTATAGAATCCCTGCCCCCCCATGTCAATATTGAACCTGGGCAACCGTGCAGCGGTGCGTTTTCCTCACTGGACAAAGGGCTGTTTTGATATTAAAGAGGCACCTGAATCCTCGAGGATCACAACACAGGCACGACCGAAGAACGAGGCGCCCATGAAGGACAAGGTCGAAAGGCTGCTGAGGGAAACCCTCACCGGCCTCGTTGATGAAGGAACGCTCCCCGGGCTCGACATGGACAACATGTCGGTGAGCGTGCCCCCGAACAAGGACTTCGGAGATTTCGCCACGAACGTGGCCATGGTGTCGGCCAAGAAGGCGAAGATGCCCCCCAGGGAGATAGCCGCGGCCATCGCAGCGGCCCTCGCAGCCCGCAGCGATTTCCTGTCCAGGGTCGAGGTGGCCGGGCCGGGCTTCATCAACCTCTTCCTCGATCCTTCCGTCTGGGCCGAAACCCTGAAGGAAATATCCTCCGAGGGCGCAGCCTTCGGCAGGACCGACTTCGGTGCAGGAAAGAAGGTCCAGGTCGAATTCGTCAGCGCCAACCCCACCGGCCCGCTGCATATCGGCCATGGCAGGGGTGCCGCCGTGGGGGACACCCTTGTGCGCATACTGGATGCGGCGGGCTTCGACGTCCAGGCTGAATACTACATCAACGACGTCGGCAACCAGATGAACAACCTGGGGCTGTCGGTCCTCCACCGCTACCGGGAGATCCACGGCCGTACCGAACCTTTCCCGGAGAGCGGCTACAAGGGAGACTACATACGCGACATCGCCCGGGACCTCACAGCGATCCACGGCGACAGCCTCCTGAGTGCCCCGGACGACGAGGCGGTTCGGATCTGCAGGGAGTTTGCGGCCGACTCCATCATGCAGGGCATCAGAGAGGACCTGGGCCTGTTCAATGTCCATTTCGACCATTGGTTCAGGGAATCGACCCTGTACCGGGACGACAAGGTCAAAGACTCGCTTGATTATCTCAAGGACAGCGGCCTGAGCTACGAGGATGACGGTGCCCTGTGGTTCAGGACATCCGCCTTCGGGGACGAAAAGGACCGGGTTCTGCGCAAGCAGGACGGGTCTCTCACCTACTTCGCACCGGACATCGCCTATCACAAGGACAAGCTCGACCGCGGCTTCGAGAAGATCATCGATATCTGGGGTGCGGACCACCACGGCTACGTACCGCGCATGAAGGCCGCCATAGCAGCCATGGGGGCCCACCAGGACTGTTTCCACGCCCTGCTCATCCAGCTCGTCTCCCTCGTGCGGGAGGGCTCTCCGGTACAGATGTCCACCCGCGCCGGTGAATTCGTGACCCTGCGCGAGATCATCGACGAGGTGGGCAAGGACGTGGCCCGGTACTTTTTCATGATGCGCAGGTGCGACGCCCAGCTCGTGTTCGACCTTGACCTGGCCAAGAAGAAGAGCGACGAGAATCCTGTCTACTACATCCAGTATGCCCACGCCAGGATCTGTTCCATCCTGAAGAACGCCGCCGAACAGGGCCTGGCACCGACGCGCGAGGGCACCGACCTGCAGGTTCTCGCCTCAGGCGATGATCTCGATCTCATACGGATCCTGGCAAGCTGTCCGGACATCATCGCCTCGGCGGCGGCCGACCTCGAGCCGCACCGCATAGCCTTTTATCTCTTGGATGTTGCCACGGCCTTCCACAGGTTCTATAATAGAAACCGGGTGATATCCGCCGACGTGGCCCTGACCCGTGCAAGGCTGGTGCTGGTGGATGCGGCACGACAGGTCATCGCGAACACCCTGGCCCTCATGGGCATCGATGCGCCCGATAGTATGTAGTGATGAGGATATGAGAAAACCGAAGAAAAAGCGCACGCAGCGGAAAGGTGCTCAGCCATCGACCCTCAGGAACATTGCGCTTTTCTTCCTTTCGCTCGGACTGCTCTCCGGTGCGAGCCTGCTCTTCTCATATCTGGGCAACCGCGCAGACATCTCCCTCGACCCTATTCAGAAAGCCTTCAACGGCATGGTCGCCGAAAAGGAGGTGGGAGACAAGCCCATTGAGGAGGTCAAGGAAACCTCGAGCGCGGTGAGCGGCTACGACTACAAGTTCTACGAACTCCTCGGTGAAAGAGCGGGCCAGGAACCTTCGGAAGAGCACTTCAGCATCCAGATCGCGGCCTTCAGGGACAGACAGCAGGCCAAGGAGTTCGTTCAGGAGCTCAAGGAGAAAACCAGGGTACCGCTGCGCATCGACAGGAACGGGAAGCTCAGCTGCGTGCGATGGGGTACTTTCACCACCCGGGAGGCCGCCGATAAGCAGTGTGCCAAGCTCTCCGACAAGCTCAAGAGGGACTGCATCGTGGTCAAGATGTAGGGATTCCGGGTCCGGCCGGAATTTTTGTGGATTGAGGAGGTACGAGCCATCATCCTTCATATCGTTGGGGCCCGGCCCCAGTTCATCAAACTCGCCCCGGTCGTGCGCGCCTTCAGGGAGCTGGGCATTCCCTACGCCGTGCTGCACACCGGGCAACATTATGACTACGCCATGTCGGACCTCCACTTCACGTCCCTGGGTCTCGAAGACCCCCAATTCCACCTCGGCATCGGCTCGGACAGCCACGCTCGGCAGACAGCCCGCATGCTCGGCGGCATCGAAGAGGTTCTGCTCAGGGAATGCCCCTCCTTTGTCGTCGTATACGGCGACACCAATTCCACCCTGGCTGGGGCACTGGCTGCCGTGAAGCTCGGCATACCCGTCGGCCATGTCGAGGCGGGCGTCCGCAGCTTCGACAGGAGGATGCCAGAAGAGATCAACCGGGTCGTGGCGGACCATGTGAGCGATCACCATTTCTGTCCCACCGCGAATGCTCTCTCTCTCCTCGGGAGGGAAGGGATCGAGGGCATCCTGACCGGGGATGTCATGTACGACGCCCTCCTGCAGACCCGCAGAGAGGAGATGACCCACCCCTACGCGCTCCCGTTCGTGCTCGTCACCATCCATCGTGCCGAGAACACCGATGTGCCGGAGAAGTTCGCGGGCATCTGGACGGGGCTGGAGCTCCTGTCGCACGAGATCCCGGTCCTGTTCCCGGTGCACCCGCGAACGCGGCACCGGTTTCCTGACCTCCTGCATGACGCCCCCCCGAACCTCACCCTCATCGAGCCGGTGAGTTACCTCACCATGCTCGCCATGGTCAGGGACGCATTACTGGTGATCACCGACTCCGGAGGCGTCCAGAAGGAGGCCTTCCTGCTGGGTACGCCCTGTGTGACCGTGCGCGACACCACCGAGTGGCCCGAGACCGTCCAGGCCGGCGCGAACACGCTCGTCGCGGCGGATCCCGAGGCCCTGCATCAGGCGGCGTGCACCATGATGGGCCTGGAGTTTGAAATGAAGGACAATCCCTTCGGGACCGGCACGGCGAGTCTCGCCATTGCCGGGTTCACAAGGGACCATTACCTGTAAAGGCCGGATCCCGAGCACCCTGCCCTGCATCCTGAGCGGATCCTCCTGATACCATGCATTGAACTATAAGGAGGATGTCATGAACAACACCAAACAAGGCGCACCAGGTGTGCGCGAATTACTGGCGCAGGCGCAACGCGCGGCTGCCGACAGAGACCCGGACAAGGCCCTTCACCTCTTTTGGGAATGCACGCGGGAATATCTCAAAAGACAGCTCCCCTTCAAGGCCATTGCCGTGTCAAGGAGGGCGAGGACCGTCCTCGGTTCTCATCCCAGGGTCAGCGCCCTGATCATCAGCACCTACAGGGCAACCGGTTTTATGGGAGACGCCCGTGAGGAGCTGGTATCCGCTGCAGAAATCCTGCGGAAGAACGACCTGGCATTCCTTGCCGCCCTGGACGAGGAGGCCTTTGTCGACCTGCTTTCCATCATGGAGCTCGTCACGTACCGCAAAGGCAAAACCATCATGAAACGCCATGACCCGGGCGAGGATGTCTTCCTCGTTCTGCACGGCTCCTGTGAGGTCGTCCGGGACGGCAGCAGGCTCGCTGTCATGAAGGAAGGGGATGTCTTCGGGGAGATCGGGTTTTTCGGCATGGCCTCCCGGAGCGCCACCGTGAAGACCCTCGAAAAGAGCACGTTGGTCAGGATGCCCTCGGGACCGCTGCGTGATATCCAGGAGCGTCATCCATGCCTCCGTGGAGTCCTGGAGAATATCTACAGCGCCAGGGTCCTGAACAAGGCAGGTGAAGACCTCGGGGCACCAGGACATGCCGGATCCCTGTCTGGAAACATAGTCACGATGAGCTACGAGAAGGGCCAGGAGATACCCTTACATCCTGTGGACAGCGTTGCCGTCCTCAAACACGGGATCGTCGAGGTGGATTACGATGAGCCCTGCCGCAGGACCAAGCGCTACCTCAAGCCCGGGTCCATCATCTCGCACAGACGATCGCGGGCCCTGGCCGGAACCGATGTGGTCATCATGGTTACAAAGGCGGGGTATGCTTTGACCGAAGAGACAGAAGACCTCTAGACATTCGGGCTTCAGCAGGATGGAGGGTCAAAAACACCGGCTGCACAGGCCATGACGATGCCCGCCGCCACGGCAACGTTGAGGGACTCGGTCCTGCCGGTCATGGGTATCCTCACGGTCTCATGCGCGATGGCCAGGACCTCCCTGCTGACGCCCGCGGCCTCCTGGCCGAGGCAGACGGCTGTCTTTCCCTTGAAGAGGGAGGGGCAAAGCGCCGTGCCGTCTCCAGGTGCCAGCGCAAGAATCCTGTGAGGAAGCCTTTTCGCCTCCCCAACGCCGCCCCGTGCGATCCTGATACCCAGGCATGATCCCATGGATGCCCTGACCGCCTTGGCTGAGAAGGGGCTCGCCGTTGTCGGCATGATGAGCATGGCGGTGAAGCCGAAGGCCTCGGCGGTGCGTACGATGGTACCCACGTTGCCGGGATCCTGGAGCCCGTCAAGGATGACAACCCGGTCTTCTTTCACGATATCGTCCACCCTCGCCCAGGGCACTTCGAAGAAACCCAGGATTCCCTGGGGTGTCTCGGTGTCGGTCAGGTCTGCAAGCAGTGATTCAGAAAGGACAGCCTGCGGCTTGACGGCGAGGTGGCAGCCATCGATGAACGCGGCCGTCGCGGCGATGGATCTCGGCACGCAGCCGCGGGACAGCGCATCTTCCACGAGACGCCTGCCCTCCATCAGCATGACACCCCTGTCCTTTCTCATGTTCAGCAGGGCCTTGAACAGGGGGTTGTGCCTGCTGGTTATGGCTCCCATGGTCCCCGCCCGTACGGCTATTTCTTGATGAGGGGTGCCAGCAGGTCGATGGGCAGCGGTATGATGGTATTGGTGGACCCTTCCGAAGATATCTCTCGGATGGTCTGCAGGAACCTGAGCTGTACGGCGATGGGCTCCTGGGCGATGACCACTGCTGCCTCGTAGAGCTTCTGCGCGGCCTGGAATTCACCCTCGGAATTGATGACCTTGGCGCGGCGTTCGCGTTCGGCCTCGGCCTGCTTCGCCATGGCCCGCTGCATCTCCTCGGGCAGGTCGATGTGCTTGAGCTCCACGGCCGACACCTTGATGCCCCAGGGATCGGTCTGCCGGTCGAGGATACTCTGGATGTGGGCGCTCACCTCTTCACGCTTGGACAGGAGTTCGTCCAGTTCGGCCTGGCCGCAGACAGACCTGAGCGTTGTCTGGCTGAGCTGGCTGGTGGCGTAGAGGTAGTTCTCCACCTCGATGATGGCCTTGAGCGGGTTGATGACCCGGAAGTAGATCACCGCATTGACCTTGACCGTGACGTTGTCCTTGGTGATGACATCCTGGGGCGGCACATCCTGCACGATGGTCCTCAGGCTGATGCGGATGAAGCGGTCGACCAGGGGTATGATGATGATGAGTCCCGGACCCTTGGGATCTCCGAGGACCCTGCCGAGCCTGAACACAACCGCCCGCTCGTATTCGTTGAGTACCTTGACCGCCGAAATCAGAAAGAGAACGGTGATGACGACTATGGTTATCACTACGTATCCACCCATGGTTCACCTCCGAAAGACACTCGTGGGATATTAGTGCAATGAGCTCACCTTTATCGATCTGTCAAGGGAGATATCATCCAGCATGGTGAGCCGCTTGAGGCTGACCTGCCTGAAGCCGGCCAGGGCGGTTCCCGAGAGTTTGGGGCCGTTGACGGGCTTGAGCTTCAAGGGATTGATGTACTTCCCATTGTGCTGGACCCTGAAATCGAGATGAGGCCCGGTGGTGATGCCCGTGCTGCCCACATAGCCTATCACGTCTCCCTGATCCACGCGCCTGCCCGCCTTGATTCCCTTGGCAAACCTGGAAAGGTGGCCATAATTGGTTACGTACCCGCTCGGGTGTTTTATGGTTATGGTCTTGCCGTAACCCCTGACCCACCCGCATCTCGTGACCTTGCCCTGGCCCAAGGCGACCACCGGCGTCCCTGTCGGTGCGGCATAGTCCACGCCGAGGTGGGGTTTCCTCACATGGAAGACCGGGTGTATGCGGCTGTGGGAAAAACCTGAGGAGATGCGGCGGTAATTGAGCGGTGCCTTGAGGAAGAGCTTGCGGATGGGCTTCCCGTGCTCGTCATAGTATCCCTGGTGTCCCTTGCCGTCATCGTAATAGATGGCGAGACGCTCCCGGCTGCTCAGGACGAACCGTGCGGCGACCACGCGCCCGACACCCCTCGGCTCCCCTTCGATGGAATACCGTTCATAGAGCACCGTGTAGCTATCCCCGGCCTGGATGTCGGTGAAGAAGTTGACGTCCCACCCGAAGATGTCCGTGAGGTCCATGACGATCTCGGGATTCACCCCCGCCTCCACCGCCGACTCGTAGAGTGAGCTCCTGATGGTTCCCTGGGCCCGCTCGTAGGAGACATCCCTCTTCCTGGTATGCGTGAGTGCCTTGAATGACTTCCCGTTGGGTGTGACCTCCAGGTACTTCAGGGGATCTATGTCGTAGGTGAGTCTCGCAAGTCTGCCCGGCACCCGGTCGTTGATCCATATCCTGAGCGGGTGACCGGGCGTGATGGCCGACAGGTTGTATTCCTTCCTGACCGCCCGGGAAAGGTTGTGGATCTGGTCGACCTCGATGCCGCAGGTCCTGAGGAGGTTGAAGAGGCTGTCCCCTTTCCTGATCTCGAGTTCCATCTCTCTGAGGTCCTCGGCGTAGCGGGGTTTGACCATGCCCTCGACCCTCTCGGTCCTGGCCTCGATCTTCTCCCCGTCGATGACCACCGACAGCCTGCTCAGCGCCGCCACCTCGTACTCGAGACCGGTGAGGGTCTGGTTGTCCTGACTGAAGACGAGCACGAGCTGGTTTCCCACGTCCAGCCGGGACAGGTCGAAGACTTCTTCCACCGCCTTCTGGATGTCCAGCGCCTGCTGTATGGATATCCCGTTCTCCTTGAGGATTCCGACAAAGGTGTCGCCAGGATTCACGCTGAGCTCTACCCTGTTTTCTGTCGCGGGATCGGTTTGTTTCTGCACCGGCTGGTGATCTGGCCGGGCCTGAACGGAGACATGGGGGTGGGGTGGAGGCTGGGGCTTCGCGTGCATCCCTCCGTGGAGGAATGCATAGGCGATTATCACCATGACCATGATGATAACAGGTATATATTTGAATTTATTGGGGTTCCTCCTCCCGCTCCCCAGGTACAAGGACCCCCTCCGGAATTTCAAACCCATGGTTACGGGCAGTTATAAAAGATGTTTCTTGCAATATCAAGCAACTTTTGCCTTTATGGTGTCTGTGCTGCGCTTCGTTGCCGACATCCACCTCAGACCTCATGCCGGAGATGAGGTCGAGCGCTTCGTCTCCTGGCTGAAGGGTGCCGCGGAAGCCAAGGACGACGTGTATATCCTGGGAGACCTCTTCGACTACTGGTATACGGGGATGGAATGTTGTTTTCCTGCGGTGATCCATGCCCTGATGTCCCCGAGGATCCATGTCCTGCCCGGCAACCGGGACTTCCTTCTCTGGAATGCCCATATCCGGGGAGTGGATATCATCGAGAACGAGGAGACGACCCTTGTCACGGGAGGGAAAAGAATCCTGCTGGCCCACGGACACACCCTGACCGATGCGGACAGAGGATTCAGGCTGCTCCACCGCTACGGCTGGCCGGTCATGGCACGCATCGACAGGATGCTGCCGACCCCCATCAAGGACCGCCTGGCAAAGGCCCTGGTGAAGTCATCCGCAGTGGTAAGGCCCATGAGGACCGACATTAGGAGGGACATCGCCGGTGAAAAGGGTGTGGACCTGGTGATATGCGGCCACCTGCACCGCCGTGTGGAACGGGTAGGACTCTTTGTGCTGCCGGCGTTCTTCGATTCCGGAGGCTGGCTCGGATGGGACTCCTCGGGGCCGGCCCTGAAGGGTCTCGGGTAAGGTTCTATCCCGCAATAGCCATCCTGGCCAGGACGGGCGCGGCGATGAACACCCCGATGCTGCTGCCCAGGTTGGACATGAAGAAGACCAGCAGGATGCGCGTGATGGGATTCCTCCACCACCCCCTCAGGGTCATGATGTCGTCGTGGATACGCTCGAAGTCGGCGACCTTGGGCTTCTTCATGTAGGCCTCGCTCAGCCCGGCAAACCACCCCGAGGCCAGGGCCGGGTGCAGGGTCGTCAGGGGCGCCACGAGGGTCGCCACGACTATGGTCACCGGGTGGGCGAGGGCGATGACCGTGGCAATGGCGGTGCAGGCCATGGTGATGACGGCCCACGACTTGAGCATGTCACAGCCGTCCTTGGGTCCGCCGAAGAAAAACCCCGAGATCACCAGTGCCATGATGAACAGCGGCACAACCCAGCCCCAGAAGGTGCCGGAAACGGCGGGTACCTCTTCGAGGGCGTTCAGATCCTTGACCGGACGATCGATCTGTCCGGAGATCCCCTTCATGTGGCCGGCGCCGACCACCGCCACGACCCTCGACGAGGGGATGTCGGAGATCTTCCGTGCCATGTAGGCGTCCCGTTCGTCGATGAGCACCTCCTTGATGGTGGGGGCGTGCCTGGCCATCTCCTCCACCGCAGTGGTGAGCATGTCTTTTTCCTTGAGCTTCTCGATATCGTCCTCGCGGAGGTCCTCGGCCTCGAAGATGGCCACCAGCGATGCGTAGAGCAGCTTCATCTTCTCCCAGAAGGTGAGCGAACGCCACGTGCGGGCCAGGGTCACCTGGACGTTCCTGTCCACGAGGACCACCTCGATGCCGTTCGCCTCCGCCTCTTCGATGGCCGCCCTCATCTCGTCGCCGGGTCTCACGCCGAGCTTCTCGCCGATGCGACGCTGGAAGGAGGACATGACGAGATTGGCCATGAGGAAGGCAGCCTTCTTCTCCTTGATGACCTTGAAGATATCCATGTTCTGCCACATCCCCGGGTTCTTCATGACATCGTAGCGGGCCTGGCAGAGCTCCACGGCCACGGCATCGGGCCTGACCTCCCGGATGGTCGAACGGACCTCCTCCACGGAGGTCTTCGAAACATGGGCGGTGCCCACCATGATGATCTCTTTCTCACCCAGGCGAATGGTCTCTGTCGGCATGGTCTCCTGCTCTCTTTTCGTATCCGCGGAGTCTTCTCGGCATTATCCGCCGCGATGGTTAATGGGGTCCGGCATCGGCACCCTCCCGCCCTGAGGCGGCAAGCATGAGGTAGGCATCGATGAAGGGGGTGATATCGCCGTCGAGCACGGCGTTCACGTTGCCCACTTCCAGGTTGGTCCGGTGGTCCTTGACGAGCTGGTAGGGCTGCAGGACATAGGAGCGGATCTGGGAGCCCCAGGTGATCTCCTTCTTGCCCTTGCTGAACTCGTTCAGGCGCTCCTTCTGCTTTACCTCCTCCAGCTCGTAGAGCTTGGAGGCCAGGAGCTTCATGGCAAATGCCTTGTTCTTGTGCTGGGACCGCTCGTTCTGGCACTGGACCACGATCCCGGTCGGGATGTGCGTTATGCGCACCGCGGAGTCGGTCTTGTTCACGTGCTGGCCGCCGTGGCCCGAGGCCCGGTAGGTATCGATCCTGAGGTCCTTCTCGTCGATGGCGATGTCGATGTTCTGGTCCACCTCGGGCGTGGTGAGCACTGATGCAAAGGAGGTGTGCCTGCGCTTGTTGGCGTCATAGGGGGAGATGCGGACCAGCCGGTGCACCCCGGTCTCCCCCTTGAGGTAACCGAAGGCCCACTGCCCCGAGACCTCCACCGTGGCGTGCTTGATGCCGGCCTCCTCGTCGGACGAGATATCGATGATGCGGGAGGAGTACCCGTTCATCTCGGCCCACCTCAGGTACATGCGCAGGAGCATTTCCGCCCAGTCCTGAGCCTCGAGCCCCCCGGCACCCGCATGGATCTCGACGAAGGCTCCCTTGGCGTCGTCTCTTCCCGAGAGCACGTGGGCCTTCTCGATGTCGTGGATGTGGCTCTCGAGACCGTCGACCGTCGATTCGATGTCGGAGGCCACCGACTGCTCGTCCTCCCTGGCCAGATCGAGAAATACCTGGAGGTCGTCCCAGAGGGTCGAGACGATCTTCCACTGGGAGAGGATTGCCGATATCCTGGATTTTTCCGACTGGAGGTCCCTGGTTCTGCCCTTGTCCTTCCAGACATCGGGCGTGCCCAGGAGCGCATCTATCTCGGAGAGCCTCTTTTCGCGCGCGGGGATCTCAAAGATACCCCCTCATGGCGCCAAGCCGCTCGCCAATGGATGTTATCTGCTGCTGGAGGTCTGCTATCATGCGCCTGTGGCTTTATCACCGAGTCTGCGCAATGTCAATGCTGCAATAATGGACAGCACGGCCCACAGGACCGGGATCAGGGGGCCGAACCGGACATAGAAGCTGACCTCATCGATCCTGGCTATCCGCTGGACGACCATGCCTTCCTCGAGCAGCCCGATCCGCTGCACGACCCTCCCGTAGGGGTCCACCACGGCCGATATCCCGTGATTCACGGCCCGCACGAGCCACCGCCTCGTTTCGATGGACCTGAAGCAGGCCTGTTGGAGGTGCTGCTCGGGTGTCGACCATGTCTTGAACCACGCATCGTTGGACATGTTCACGATGAGCCTGGCCCCCTTGCCGCAGAGCTCCCGGGAGAGCGCGGGGAAGATGCTCTCGAAACAGATGAGCACGCCGATGTCTTCAATCGGCTCGAGGTCTGTCCCGGCGCTGAAATCGCCCACCTCGGCAGTGAGCCCTTTGAAGTGATTCCTCAGCAGAGAGGCGAGAGGAAGGTATTCACCGAAGGGGACGAGGTGAACCTTGTCGTAGTATCCCAGAATCTTCGCATCCCGCAGCAGGTAGGCGCGGTTGTAGAAGAGTTCATCCTCATAGGCCGGACTGCCGACCAGAAAGTCCACGCGGTTCCCCCGGCTCAGCTCCAGGACGCGCATGGTCGGGGGCCAGTGCCTGAAGAGGTAGAAGGTACAGGCCGTCTCTGGCCACACCACCAGCTCGGCACCCTGATCCAGGGCCTCCCTGGACAGGGAGAGGTAGGTGTCAAGCACCGCGTTGACCGTCTCGGGCCTCCATTTCTGGTCCTGGGGTACATTGGCCTGGACCGCGGCGGCATTCACGGGAACCCCGTCAAAGGTGCCGGCCTGCGTTCGCCAGGCGCCGAAGACGGCACAGGCAGCCACCAGTATCACCGTGGAGGCAAGCGGCGCATACCTCCTCCTGAGCGCCTGATAGGCGGCAACGTTCCCGCACATGACTATGGCGCTGATGAGAAAGACCCCTCCCAGCTCGGCCGTCTGGGCAAGGACTGTGAAGGGAAGCTGGGAGTGACCGAGCAGGGCCCAGGGAAAACCCGAGAAGACCGCGTATGACCTGAACAGCTCCAGGCCGGTCCATATGCCGGCCAGGATGAAAACGGCATACCTCGATGAGCCGAATCGGGAAGCCGCCCATGAAAAGGCCCCGAAATAGATCGAGAGATAGGTCAAAAGGACCGTCAACAGCAGGATCGCGGTAAACAGGCCCATGCCGCCGTAGGTGTTCATGACCAGGGCGATCCAGTAGACCACGCCGGCCCACGCAACGAAACCCGCGATCAGGCCCGAGAGGACAGCCTGGCGGGTTGTCGTCCGCTCCACCCCCAGCAGGAGAGGCACGGCAAAGACCCACGCCAGGGGCCATACATCGAAGGAGGGGAATGCCAGAAAATAGAGAACGCCGGATATGATCGGGAAAAAAATCCGCCTCACGCTTTTTCTTTCAGGGCCGGCGCATGAACCACGAGCCTGCTTATCCTGCGCTTGTCCGCCCCGGCGATCTCGAAGACGAGACTGCCGTAGTCGAAGCGCTCCCCGGCCTTGGGGATCCGCTCCATACGCGAGGTGATGAACCCGGCCACGGTGTCGTAGTCGCCTTCGGGGATCTCTACTTCGAAGGTCTCGGCGAATTCGTCGATGGGCATCTTGGGGTCCACCGTGTAGACACCGTCGCCGGTGTGCTCCACGTACTCCTCGAACTCGTCCCCCTCCTCGCCGATCATGTCGCCCACGATCTCCTCCATGAGGTCGGCTATGGTGGCCATCCCGTCCACGGCGCCGTACTCGTCGATGATGATGGCGATCTTGGTGCGCCGCTCCCTGAACTCCTTCAGGAGGTCCATGAGCTTCTTCCCCTCGGGGACGAAGAACACCGGGTGCAGGAGCTGCCTGATGTCCGTGAGCTCGTCGCGGGCATTCCAGTATTTGAGCAAGTCCTTGGCATAGAGCACGCCGACGACGTTGTCCAGGTTGTCCTCGTAGACCGGGATGCGGGAGTATCCTTCGTCCGTAAAGACCCGCGCAAGCTCATCGACCGTGGTGGTAACGGGCAGGGCCACGATATCACCCTTGGGGATCATGATCTCGCCTACAGCGGTGTCCTTGAGGAACAGGATGTTGTGGATCATGTCTCCCTGATCCTCGTCGATGATGCCCTGTTCCTCAACCTCGTCGAGGATCTTCTCGATCTGCCGCTTGGTGTCGTCGGCACCCTCCTCGTCTCCGGTCCGCGTGAGGTAGAGCCACAGTCGCTTCAACAGGGTGTCGGCAGGCTTGTTCTCGTCGTTATCGCCCAATGACGATGTCTCCTGTACAGTGAATTCAGGACCTTCTTTGTAACGGAAACGCAGCGAACAGTCAATGCGGGGAAGACATTCTGACTTGTTCAGCAAAACACACTGGTTAGGGGAGTCCTAACCTGCCGGTTTTGATCAAGTTCGACCGATGGATTATTATCAATCACACGAACTTGATCAAAACCGGCAGGCCACAACGTGGATGTGGGGGCAGTACAAAACAGCACTATCTCCTCCTCTCCATTGTACGCAACCATATCAGTAATTGTACAAATTGCTGTGCACTGCTGTTTTCAGCCTGCTCAATTCGATCAACTTCCCCCGAAACGAAGGGAAGTAGATCGAATTGAGCAGGTCTGGGAAAGACCGAAGAACACCCCCCTCCTCCCTATTTCCACCCCCTGCAGAGTGTGCTATGGGAAGAAGGCTATAGTCTACTTCAGGAGAAATCACATGCAGACCCACGAATTCACCGGTAGCAACAATTACGTCCTCGACCCGGAGCTGTCCAAGATCGTCAATGCCAGCATCAGGCTCGAGATGCCCCTGCTCATCAAGGGCGAGCCCGGCACGGGCAAGACCCTGCTGGCTCACGCCATCGCCGAGAACCTCGCCATGCCGCTCATCATTCTGAACGTGAAGTCCAGCATGAAGGCCGTGGAGGCCCTGTACCAGTACGACACGCTGACCAGACTCAACGACAGCCGCTTCGGCGACTCGAAGCGCAACGTGAGCACCATCGAGGACTACATCAAGATGGGCAAGATCGGCCAGGCATTCGTGTCTGACCAGAAGACGGTCCTGCTCATCGACGAGATCGACAAGGCGGATACGGACTTCCAGGATGACCTGCTTGATGTGCTCGACCAGATGTCCTTCGACATCATAGAGATCGACAAGACGGTCCGGGCGAAGAACCGCCCCATCATCATCATTACGAGCAATGCCAAGAAGGACCTCTCGGATCCCTTCCTCGGCAGGTGCGTGTTCCACCACATCGCCTTTCCGGATGCCGACATGATGGACAAGATCGTGCATGCCCACTTCCCGGACCTGGACAGGAAGCTTTCGGAGGCATGCATCGAGACATTCTACCGGCTCCGGGGCGTCCGGGGCATCGAGAAGAAGCCCGCCACGAGGGAACTCATCAACTGGGTCAGGCTCCTGCTCATGGACAGGAATTTCGATCCCAGGCACCTGGCAAAGAACGACATCCCCTACCTGGGTGTCCTGTTCAAGAAGAGCGAGGATTACAAGATTGTGCAGCGCCAGGTGACGGGGACGTACTGAGCAAGGTGGGTCAGAAAAGATGTTTGCCGAATTCTTCTACCTGCTCAGGGACCGCGGTGTCCCCATATCGCCCTCGAGTTTCCTGAGGCTCCAGGAGGCCCTGCACAAGGGCTGCATCGGCTCGCTTGACGACCTGTACTCGGTGAGCAGGGCCGTGCTCATCAAGTCGGAGCGTCACTTCGACACCTATGACAAGGTTTTCGCCCACTTCTTCCAGGGTGCGGAGCTGAGCCCGGAGGCCTATGCCGAGATCGACATGGCCATCAAGGCCCTGCTCGAAGAGTGGCTCAAGGACCCCAGGGTCATGGCGGATTTCCTCGGCATCGACGAAGAGACCCTGAACAGGCTCACACCGGAGCAGCTGGAGGAATACTTCAGGCAGCGCCTCGCGGAACAGACCGAGCGTCACGACGGAGGCAACCGGTGGATCGGCACCGGCGGCACGTCTCCGGTGGGCCACTCGGGCTACCACCCTGGCGGCATGCGCGTGGGCGGCGCCTCGCGTATGAAGTCAGCGGTCAAGGTGGCCCTGGAGCGGAGGTACAAGGACTATACCGAGGACATCCGGCTCGGCCCCTCCCAGATCTCGGACGCCATGAAGAGGCTTCGCCACATGGTGCCCACCGGGCCGAAGGATCACCTGAACATCGACAAGACCATCTACGAGACCATGAAGAATGCCGGCGAGATCGAGATCGTCTTCGACCGGTCGCTCAAGGACAAGCTCAAGATCATCCTCATGATCGACAACGGCGGCTTCTCCATGGACCCCTACATCAGCGTGGTCCAGGTGTTGTTCAACCACGCCAAGAACCAGTTCAAGGACCTCCAGATATACTACTTCCACAACACCGTCTACAACCGGGTGTGGAAGGACCCCCAGCGCTACGACAAACCCGTCATGATCGAGGATTTCGCCCGGTTCGACCCGGCTACCCGGCTGATCATCGTGGGCGACGCGTCCATGGCGCCCTACGAGCTGTTCAGCCGGAACGGCAGCATCTACTACAACTCCCGGTCCGACCCGAGCATAAAAAAGCTTGAATTCCTTGCCAAGACGTTCAAACATAGTGTATGGCTCAACCCCAAGTATGAATATACCTGGTCGCACACCCAGACCATCGAGGCGGTCCAGGAGGTATTCCCCATGTTCGAGATAACGCTTCACGGTCTTGAAAAGGCAGTCGAGCACTTGATGAAGAAAAACTGAAGGATGTGCGCCCGTAGCTCAGTAGGATAGAGCGTAGGCCTCCGGAGCCTAAGGTCACAGGTTCGATCCCTGTCGGGCGCGCCACATGTTTTCTTGGTACATGGCCGATGGGCAGGGGGAGAAAAGGTCCCAGGCATGAGCCTACGCACAGACAGCTTTCGAGACCGCACGGGAAACGACGCGTGTCAGACCCTTCCCGCAAAGCTCAACCTGCTGGACTGCGACAGGCATGACCTCGAGCGGCTCTTCAGGGAAAAAACCTACCGTGGCGACCAGGTCTTCAGCTGGGTGTTCTCGAAGGGTGTGCGCGAGATCTCGAAGATGACCAACCTCCCCAGGGAGCTGCGCGGGGAGATGGCCCGTTCATTCGAGATCGCCTACCCTCCTGTCGTGGGCAGGCAGGTTTCATCTGACGGCACGGAGAAGCTTGCATACAGGCTGAAGGACGGCTGCATCATCGAGAGCGTGCTGATCCCTGAAAAGGATCACTGGAGCGTTTGCATCTCCTCCCAGGTCGGCTGTGCCATGGGCTGCCGGTTCTGCCTCACCGCCACCATGGGATTCACCCGGAACCTCTCCCCGGGCGAGATCGTCGCCCAGGTCGTCTACCCCATCCACGAATTCCCGCACAGGCAGATCAGGAACGTCGTGTTCATGGGCATGGGCGAGCCGCTGCTCAACTACGACAGCGTGATCAGGGCGGCGAACGTCATCACCGATCCGGACGGTCCCCAGATATCCAAGCGCAGGGTCACCATCTCGACCTGCGGCATCGTTCCTGCACTGAAGGACCTGGCCCGTGATACCGAGATCGGTTTGGCGGTATCGCTCAACGCCCCGGACGATGAGACGCGCTCGGCCATCATGCCCGTCAACAGGAAGTACCCGCTGGCGGACCTCCTCGCCGCACTGAGGGAGTACGAGCTGCCCAACCGCAGGCGCATCACGGTGGAGTACGTGCTCATCAAAGGCGTCAACGACTCCCCTGCCCATGCACGCAGGCTCATCAGGGCGCTCCACGGCCTGAGGGCCAAGGTGAACCTCATCCCGTTCAACCCCTGGCCCGGGTGCACCCTCGAAGCCCCTGACCCGGCCGACGTGGCGGCCTTCGAGGCCCGCCTCAGGGACAGCCCCTACACGGTGATGCTCCGCAAGGAAAAGGGCAGGGATATCCTGGCTGCCTGCGGGCAGCTCGCAGGAGGTATGGTGTAATGGCGGACACGCCGCTCGTAGATTTTCTTCAGGACCCCGCTTCGTATCCGGAACAACCAAGCAGCGTCGCCCTTGTTCAGACGCACATCTCCTGGGTGTTCATCGGGGACGAACATGTGTACAAGCTCAAGAAGCCCGTAAACTTCGGCTTTCTCGACTTCAGCACCCTGGAAAAACGCAGATTCTACACCGAAGAGGAGCTGCGGCTGAACAGGCGCTTCTCCCCGGATGTGTACCTTGCCGTGGTACCGATCTCGGAGAGGCGCGGCACCTACCGGCTCGGCGACGATTCGAACGTGGTGGAATACGCCCTGAGGATGCGGCGCATCAGTGAGGACCACATGCTCTACCGCCTGCTGGAGAGGGGTGCCGCCGGCGACGATGTGCTCCGCCGGGTGGGCATCCACCTGGCCCGCGTCTATGACACCATCGCAAGCGACGATGTTGCACGGCCCTTCGGCGGCCTCGACGTCATTTCGCACAACATCACGGAGAACTTCGAGCAGACGGCGAAGTACATCGGCGGTCCGCTGTCGGGTGACGCCTATAATGCCATCCGGACTTGGAGCATGGCCTTTCTCCGGAGCAGGGCGGACGTCTTCACGGACAGGGTTGCGGGCGGCCGGATCAAGGAGTGCCACGGTGACCTGCACCTCCAGCACATCTGCGTGGACGGCGAGAACATTTCGGTCTTCGACTGCATCGAGTTCAACGAACGGTTCCGGTACGGCGACGTGGCCTCGGACGTGGCGTTCCTGGCCATGGACCTCGACTACAACGCTCACCAGGCCCTCGCAGACGCGTTCGTGCAGTCATACGTGGCTGAGTCCGGCGACGTCGGGCTCATGGATGTCCTGAGATTCTACAAAACCTACCGTGCCTACGTGCGCGCCAAGGTCACCTCCTTCATGCTCGACGATGCCGGGCTCGACGAGGCCACGAAGGCGAAGGCCCTCAGGGCGGCGGGGAGGTACTACGACCTTGCCAGAAGGTACGTGAGCCGTGAAGATTGACCTCCATGTCCACTCGAGGAACGGCTCCGACGGCCGGTGGCCGCTGGAGCAGATCTTCCCCGAGGCGGCCCGGCGTGGCATCGGCCTCATTTCCATCACGGACCACGACTCCCTGCAGGCACAGAAGGAGGCCCACCAGCGGGCCCGGCGTCACGGGATCAGGTACCTCACCGGGGTGGAGCTCAATGTGACGCTCGTCCATGACCGCTGGACCAGGGGCAAAACCGCCTCCCTGGACTTCCTGGGGTACGGCTTCGACGTCGAGAACAGACCATTGAACAAGAAGCTCGACGAGCTGAGGGGCTACCGGAAGCGCCGCGCCCAGATGATCCTGGACAACCTCAACGAGGAATTCCGCAGGGAAGGCAGTCAGCTGTTCACCGAGCGGGACATGGAGGCCATCGAGGCGAGCGTGGACGGTTCCTTCGGCAGGCCTCACATAGCGAGCTACCTCATCAGCAGGGGCATCGTCGCCAGCAAGCAGGAGGCCTTCGACCGGTACCTTGTGAAATGCGACGTCCCCAAGCTGCCCCTGACACTGGAAGAGGCCTCCTCGCTGGTGCGCGGTGCCGGGGGGAGGATCGTGATCGCCCACCCCAACGATCCCAAGGGGACGTCCCTGGCGGTCCTCGTGCCGGATCTCGCCGAGCAGGCCCGCATGATCAGCGAGATCATGCGACCCCTCATCGACGGCATCGAGTGCTGGCACACCCGGCATGACGCGAAGGCATCCTCCTTCTACAGGGATTTTGCCGACGATCACCATATGCTGGCCACGGGAGGATCCGACTGCCACCAGCAGCCTGTCCTCATGGGCAGCGTGGATGTACCTGATTGTGTTGCGGATCAGTTTGGCATATAAGGATGCGGGGTGAGTGCCCGCGACGGACTCACCGGGACATACGGATCGCCGTAGGCGATTGTACCGGCTAGGTGGAGAGCGTGAGAGAGCCTTTCAAAGCATACGTCGAGAAAAACATTGACGATGGCATGGTGATCATTGCCTGCGGGTTGCCTGCCACGAACAAGACCGAGACCACCGAGGTCATCGCTCGGATCAAGGGCTACACCATGCTGCGGACCGACATCATCCGCAGGGAGGTCCTCAAGGACGAGGACATCTTCGACGAGAAGGTGGCCTCTGACATGGACAAGCGCAAGCTCGTCTACGACACCATGTTCTCCCGGGCCGACGGTCTTGCGTCCCGGGGCGCGGGCATGATCCTGGACGCCACGTTCATCACCCAGTCACTGAGGCGACGCGCGGCCGAGGTTGCGGCTAGGCACGGCAGGACTCTGCTCATACAGCAGACCTCCTGTTCGCAGAAATACTCGCTCGACAAGATCTCCCGCAGGACGAAGGACAGCTACGAGTCCAACGCACTGACACCGGATGCATATCTGAACAACAAGAAGAAGTTCGAACCCGTCGATCTGGACGATCTGAAAAGGGCATATCCATCCCTGTCCGTGGTCCACCTGCTCGTGGAAACCGAGTCCGATTCGGAGGACGGCTGGTACGTCATAGGCAAGACCGTGAGGTGAGGCACCATAGTGCCTGTCGACGGGATTCGCATATCCCTCCATAAGGAGACGGATTCATGATGAAAAAACTGACCCTCTGCATCGTTATCACCGCGCTGGCGCTCGGGTGTGCCGGCCAGTTCAAGGAGCAGCGCGCTCTGTCGGGACCAATGGTGGCGCTGGCCATGGGAAAGATCCAGGAGAACGACATCCAGGGCGCCCTCATCGAACTGCGCAAGGCTGCCGCCGCCAACCCGACAGACCCCGAGGTCTACTACGCCTATGCCATGGCGTACTGGAAATCGGAAAAATTCGACAAGGCCCTTGAAAACGTGGACAAGGCGATTGAGTATGCCGACAGGCTCGACGTCGAGCACCCGGGGCTCAAGAGCGAGGCCTACAATCTCAAGGGCACCCTCTTCGTAGCCCAGGGAAAGTACGACGAATCAGTCCCCTACTTCAAGAAGGCCCTGGAGGACGAGCTCTACGAGACACCCGAGTTCGTCCTGTACAACCTCGCCACGGTCTACCTCCAGAAGAAGCACCTGCCGCTGGCCTTCGAGTATGCCCAGAAGGCCCTCGAACGCAACGCCCACTACGCGCCGGCATGGCACCTGCTCTCCAAGATCTATGTCGCCCAGGGCAGGCCGGACGATGCGGTGGGCGCCCTCAAGCATGCCATCCTGGAATTCCCGGGCTATGCCGAGGCCCGCTGGGACCTCGCCGGCCTCTATCTCCAGATGGGTGCCCGGGAGCTCGCCAAGGAGCAGCTCGTCCAGGTTATCCAGATGGATCCGGGCGGCCGGTACGGGGCCATGGCGGTGGAACGGTTCAAGGAGCTCGAGTGATCCGGGGCCCGATCGCTACCGGCGCTTCCAGGAGAACTCAAACTCCACTTCCTCCGAATCTCCGCTCCGGTCGTGTTCGATGCTGAAAACCGCGTAAGGCGGGATGGTGATGCGCTCAGCACCCACCTGTATGCGGAACGGCTCGCCCCTTTCCAGGGCATCGGCCAGCCGTCTCAGCTTGGCTGCAGCCTGGATGCGCGGATACCCCTTTTCCATCTCGCGGTCCTTCAGTGCCATGGCAGGTCCTCCTCGTACGTGGCGCTTTTCTGAACCCTGACCCCCGCGGGTCTCAAGATACGTATCACGGAGATCGGCTTGACTTCCATGTATTGACATCGGGCAATAATGTACATAAGTAATTACATATGATGATGGCTTCTTTGCATTGTGAGGAGGAGGGATCATCCCTGTTGTTTCCGTGCAAGGCAATGGATTGCGGTATTCGTGTATCAAAAAATTCGATTTGAGCAAGGGGGAAACAGATGAAGAACTTGAAATCAGGGATGTTGGTTAAGGGCTTGGTGGTTTTCATTGCATTGATGGTGGTGACCGGGTGTTCACTGATAAGCGTACCCATCATTACGAATGCGACCCGCAACGACGTGGTCAATCTCGGGGATTCCATCTTCGCCCTGTCAGGCAAGATCCAGGACAACCTCCACAGCTGGGCCGGAGAGACCTTCCGCAGGTACGCCCTGTCGGGGTCCATGGTCAGCCACATCGCAGACCAGTACGACGACGCGAAGGCGGACGACCCGAACATCAGCACCATCTTCATGGATGCCGCCGGCAATGACATCCTGATCCCGGCCACCCTGTTCGACCCCTACAACTGCAAGGTCGACTGGTGGGAGTCGGGGCTTTCGTCCTCGTGCAAGGCCCTCATCGACGACTGCTACGTCGACGTGGTGAACCTCCTGAACCAGATGGGCAGGGACGGTGTGGACAACATCATCTTCCTGGGGTACTACAACCTGAAGAACGGCCTGTTCGGCACCACAAGGCTGAACCCGGCAGTCTCCTACGGGGATGCCAAGCTCGCCCTGGCGGTGCAGAATGCCACGGCGGCCCCCAATTACCGCGTGTTCATCGATCCCCGGCCGAACATCACGAGCTCCGACATCATCTATGACGGTGTCCATCCCAGCAACTCGGGTTCCTACAAGCTCGCAACCCTGATCTGGGCCAAGCTCCAGCCGAAGCTCTAGCACACGCAGCAATCACGGGGACTTTCCTACGGGTCCCCGTGATCCCTTTCATCCATATACATTGCATTGCTGGAGATGAAGGCACCCATGAGCAAGAAACTCAAGCTGACCGGAGCAGTAATCATCATAGCTGCTGTCTTTTTATTGATCTCTCTTTTTCTTTCACAACGCAACGGAACCGGCCCGGTCTTCCATGAGTCCCCGCGTGAGATCATGAAGACACCCCTGGCTGTGAGTGATCCGTTCAGCGACCAGTACATCAAGGAACTCAAGAAATACTACGGCGGGACAATCTCGGACAAGGGCACCCAGGCGGCGCTGATCGGGCTGCGAGACTATTTCATGGCAGCACAGCCTGGCAAGGGATCGTCCCCTTTTCTTGACCTGCTCAGGCGGGCGTTTCCCGACCATGCGGACGAGATCATGCAGACCCTGGCCAAACTGGACCAGTATGATCGCTGGCTCGAAGACAACAGGGACATGCTCCTGCGCATGGGACCGGAGGAGAGGCTGGACGCTCTCTGGAAGAAAAGAATGGAGCTCTTCGGCGAGGATGCCAGGGAGATCTGGTCAGGTGAAATGCTGGCGACCGAGGCGAGGAGGGCGAAGGTTCAGGACACCCTGGCCACGCTGAACGATGCCGACGGTACGACCATGGATGACAAGCTGGACCTGTATAGGGACGTCATCCATGAAACGTATGAGAACACCCCTGAGGGCTACGTACTGGAGCACAAGGAACTGCTTTCAAAGGTCTTCTTCAGCATCGACGCGGTCCAGGACGAGCTCAAGCAGATGAGCCCTGATGAGCGCAGACAGGAAATAAACAGGATCCGTCGGAAAATGGGGCTAACCGAGGATCAGGTCGAATCCATGGCCAAGCGCGACGCCGACAGGGAACTGCGCTGGGAGACCGGCCTGCAGTACATGAAGGACCGCGACGCCGCCGTGCAGGAATACCAGGGACCAGAGCTGGAAGAAAAGCTCAAAGAGCTCAGGCAGCAGTACTTCGACGACGAGGCCGGGACCATCGAGCTCGAGGAGAAGGACGGTTTCTTCAGGTTCAACAGGCCGCACATATACGGGAGAAACTGACCCTTCACAGGACAGTCCACACGTTCCCGCGAGATAACGTCTGTTCACACGGTATGTCCTTGTGCTATCTTCACCTCCTGGCCACACCCGAACAGACCATAACCGTTCACACGAGAGGAGGAACGCATGGCCCGAAGAAAGGAAGACTCCTTCGGCGCGAGGATCCGTACCATGCGGGAGGAAAAGGGCCTCGGCATCGATGACCTCGCCCGGGAAACGGGATACCCTGCAGATCTCATCGAACAGGTGGAAGAGGGAAAGATAGCACCTCCTGTAGCCCTGGTGCTCCAGATCGGCCGATCCTTCAAGGTGGACATCGAACAGCTCCAGGCGCCGCAGGAGAAAGAGGCGTCGAAGAGGCGGACGAAAAGCCACAAGAAGCGCGTCGCATCCTATGCCTACGCACCGCTCACCCATCCCGGCGAGGAGAAGCACCTGAGGGCATACCGTGTCACCATCGACCCCCAGACAGAACACAAAGGCGTCGAGTACCACCACGAGGGGGAGGAGTTCGTCTATGTCCTCGACGGAGGCCTGACCATTCAGGTAGGCCAGAACGTGACGACCCTCAAGAAAGGCGGCTGCATCCACTTCAACTCCGCCCTCCACCACAAGCTCAGCAACCCCACCAGGGAAAAGGCGGAGCTCCTGGTGGTCATCTACGTACCCTGAGGTGACGCCATGCCCTTTACCATAACCGCGGAACAGGAAATGGTCAGGCTCATGGCGCGGGACTTCGCCCGCAGGGAGCTCGAGCCGCTGGCTGCCAGGAGGGACCGGGAGGAGATCTTCCCCGCCGATGTGGTGAGAAAGATGGGCGAACTCGGCCTGCTGGGCATGATGGTCCCGGCGGAGTACGGGGGCGCTGCAGCCGGGGCGGTGAGCTACTGCCTGGCCCTCCAGGAGATCGCCTATTCCTGCGCATCCACGGCCGTGACCATGTCGGTGGCGAACCTCTCAACCGAACCCCTGCTCAAGTTCGGGGACGAGGCGCAGAAGGTCCGCTACCTCATCAGGCTGGCACAGGGAGACCTCCTTGGTTGCTTCGCGCTCACCGAGCCCGGTGCCGGGTCCGATCCGGGCAGTCTCCAGATCAGCGCCCAGGACAGGAAAGACCACTACCTGATCAACGGGACCAAGGTGTTCATCACCCATGGCGCATACGCTGACGTGATCAACCTCATCGCACGGACCGGCCCGGAAAAGGGCAACAAGGGCCTCTCGGCCTTTATCATCGAACGGGGTACCCCGGGGTTCTCCGTGGGATCGCGGGAAGACAAGATGGGACTGCGCGCCTCCAACACGGTCGAGCTCATCTTCGAGGACTGCCGCGTCGCGAAGGAGAACCTCATCGGCAGGCCGGGGCTCGGGTTCAAGGTCGCCATGAGCGCCCTGGACAGCGGCCGCATCGGCATCGCATCCCAGGCCATCGGCATCTCCAGGGCATGCCTGGACGAGGCCGTCCGGTATGCGAGGCAACGCAGGCAGTTCGGCCGTTCCATCAGCTCCTTCCAGGCCATCCAGTGGATGATCGCGGACATGGCCACCGGCATCGAGGCCGCGCATCTTCTCTCCATGTCGGCCGCGCTGAAGAAGGACCAGGGAGTCCCCTTCACCAAGGAGGCATCCATGGCCAAGCTCTTCTCGTCAGAGGCTGCCAACCGGACCGCCTACCTCGCCCTCCAGATCCACGGCGGCTACGGGTACACCAAGGACTTCAAGGTGGAGCGCCTCTACCGCGATGCCCGGGCCACCACGATCTACGAGGGGACTTCGGAGATCCAGCGCCTGGTCATCGCACGGGAGCTCCTGAGAGAGTGATCCCTGCCTGTACCATCCGGACGGCCAGCCCAATGGCCTGCAGGGCTGCAGGGGTCATGCCCTCGACGAGAGATGCCTGCCCCAGGGTTGCGGGCCTTATGCCGTCGAGCCTGCACCTGAGCTCGGTGGACAGCCCATGAACGGTCGAGTAGTCCATGGCAGCAGGTATATCCATCCGCTCGAGCTCCTTGAGCCTCCCGATCTCCCTGAGCTGGCGGTCGATGTACCCTTCGTACTTGATCTGCACCTCGGCCTCGGCCTCGACCAGCGGACGTGCTGGAGGAATCAGTCCATGGCTCCTGAACATGGCGAGTGTGGCCTCGGGGCGCTTGAGGAGGCGCTCCAGGGTGGTCCGCTCCTGCTCGTTCCCGCGGGTGGCAAAGAGCTCGGGGAGATCACCGGGCAGGACGACCGTGGTGGATTCCAGGTACCTGAGGAGCGATGCGACCTCGTCTGCCACGGCCTGTACCCGCTCGTGGCGCTCCTTACCGATGAGCCCGAGCCTGAGGGCATCGCCGCTCAGCCGGAACAGGGCATTGGTCTCGCGAAGCATGAGCCGGTACTCGGCCCGGGAGGTGAACATCCGGTAGGGTTCAGAGGTACCCCTGGTCACCAGGTCGTCGATCATGACCGCGATGTAGGCCTGGGAACGGTTTAGGATGAACGGCGCCCCACCCCTGATCTTCAGCGCCGCGTTGACGCCTGCCACGATGCCCTGCCCCGCCGCCTCCTCGTATCCCGAGGTACCGTTGACCTGGCCGGCCAGGTAGAGCCCCTGCACCCGCTTCGCCTCCAGGGTACGCAGGAGCTGGGTGGGGTGCACGAACTCGTACTCGATGGCATATGCCGGCCTTATGATCTCGGCACGTTCGAGCCCGGGGACCGATCGCACGAGCTCCCACTGGAGCTCCACGGGCAGGCTGTTGCCCAGGCCCGATGCATAGACCTCCCTGGTGTCGATACCCTCGGGTTCGATGATGACCGGATGGCCGCCGCGATCGCCGAACCGCATCACCTTGTCCTCCAGGGACGGGCAGTAGCGGGCCGGGGTCCCGGTGATGGCACCCGAGTAGAGGGGGCTCAGGCCGATGTTGCCCCTGACGATATCGTGGGTCTTCGGTGAGGTTCGCGTGAGATAGCAGGGCACCTGAGGAAGCCGGCTTCCCTGGGAGGCGAACCCGAAGGTCATGCACCCCTCCTGGGGATCCTGCCTTTCGAGGGCTGACAGGTCGATGGTGTCCCGGTGGAGGCGCGGTGGCGTGCCCGTCTTGAGCCTTCCCATGGTGAAGCCCAGTGACCTGAGGCATTCAGCCAGCTCGTAGGATGCCTCCTCCCCCGCCCTGCCGGCCCTCAGCCTCGCCTGCCCGATGTGGATGAGGCCCGCGAGGAAGGTACCTGCCGTGATGATGACCGCCCGTGCCCCATGGACCCCGCCGTAGCAGTCCCTGACACCCGTGACGCACCCGTCTTCGACCTCGATGCCGTCGATGCGTCTCTGCCGGACGTGGATGCCCGATTCCTCGACCCTCCTCCTGACGGCCGCCTCGTAGAGCCTCCGGTCGTTCTGGGTCCTGGTGGCGCGGACGGCTGGCCCCTTCTTGGTATTGAGGAGCCGGTAGGCGATGGCGGTCTCGTCGGCCACCTCGGCCATGATCCCGCCCAAGGCGTCAATCTCCTTGACCAGGTGGCTCTTGGCCAGCCCCCCTATGGAGGGGCTGCAGGGCATCCTGCCCAGGGTATCCATGTTGAGGGTGAACAGCGCCGTGTCCATGCCGAGCCGGTACGCGGCAAGGGCCGCCTCCACGCCCGCATGGCCGCCCCCCACCACGATGATGTCGAAGGATTCCATGGATTCTCATCTAGGTCAATGAGCAGGAGAATTCAACTGGAATAGAGGGGGGGGTCCAGACGGGATCGTGGTCGTAAATCTGTGCCGTTCAGGGGAGCTTTTCTATGAGGCGCTCGATTTCAAGAATGCATCGGGTTCTGACGAAACGTATCAGCAGTGACGAAATCCATTGAACGGTGCGCAGATGAACGGGAAAGAGAGAAGGCAACTCCATAGAAAACCGCTGAGGATCGAAGCCATCTACCAGGACTCACAGAGAAAATATCACAGGGGCATGGCGAGAGACATCAACGTGAGTGGAGCCTACATTGAGACCTCTCACATTATGGAACGCGGTTCGATCATACACATATCCCTGATAGAGAGTTACCGAGAGAGAATCATAGACGTTGATGGTGAGGTGGTCCACAGTGAGCCCGGAAAGGGTATGGGCATCAAGTTCACGGATCAGGACAACAAGGAGATAAGGCAGCTCATCAGTATCATCAAGATGCAAGACCAGACATCACTGCTATCCTTGAGTACATCGTCTTTCTGATGCCGTATCGTACCCTCCCTTTGCCTGCCTGCACGCCAGACCCCGCACGACCATGGTCCTGGCCCCGATACGTGTTCCGATTCATTGAATGAACAAAGATGTTCGTCAACCATGAGGCTTGGCGGGGTCTCTGATGTTTTACAGATCCCGTGAGGCCGAACGGGCACCATGGCACTCAACATGGTGCCGCCCCAGAAAGACGGACGATATTCCATAGAGTTATGAAATATAAATGCCCATAAGGTTGACACCCTCGATTGACGGTTTATAATTGTCTCACATGGACCGTTACGTCATCAATCACAAGGAGGGCCACTATGGTGTAGCGTACTCAAGCTGTGAAGTGGTTAATCTGTGTAGATGTTAGTTCCATGCGTCTAATGCTCAAGTAGTCATTGTCTTTGTAAATATTCGGTGTCGCTCCAAAGAAGCAACCTCAAAGAAACCCTTTCATTGTAACCCAAGCAGCGACAACACTTTCAAGAAGTCTGTGGGGTTACTTCAAGTACGGGGAAGATCGTTTTCGACAAGGAGGGAGCACTGGGTTATGGCAAAGATCTACAGAAAGATAGACATTCATGCCCCGGTCGAAAAGGTTTATCGCTACCTTGATGACCCGGAAAATCTACATTCGTGGATGCAGAATGTTGTGGTCGTAAAGAATGTCAGGGGAACCGGTGAGAGCACACGGTACACCGTGTTGGAAAACATGGCCGGGGTCCCTGTCAGAGGAGAGTTCGAGGTCATCGAGGACCTGCCCGACGATCAGATTGTCCTCAAGAGCAGGGGCGATATCGAGAGCCTCTGGTCCTTCAGGTTTGAACACCACCCTGGTGATGTAACCACCCTGGACCTCGATGTCGATTACAGGGTACCCGCCCTTGTCCTCGAAAAGGTACCCGAGCAGGACATAATCAGGCGGAATGAGCGGGATCTGGATGCATCGCTTCACTATCTCAGAGAGAGGCTAGAGCTCATGCCTTGATGGTTCCTCGAAGAATACGGCAACAACGTCTTCAGTTTCAAGGGACTTTACTTTACCAAATCCAGATTCTGTGGAACAGAGCACAAAACATTCTGCGCCCACAGGAGCCACGTTCCACTGAGATCGATCATCACCCTGTTCAAGCTGTCACATATTATGTAATGGTGCAATGCAGCAACCTGTTGCGGGCACATCGGGTCAGCGGAAGGCCCTGTGCGCAACGTTCATGACCAGGATTGATGAGGAGGTCTCTTGCATGAATTCAATGAACGAGTTCCATTTCTTCAGGGAAGATCTGTGTGACCGCTGCGGTCTCTGTCTCGAACGCTGCCCCGTGCTCGAGCTCCCGGCAGACGAGGCGAAGCGGGAACTGAAGAAACTCATTCAGGGAGACACGGATGCATCCCTCGTGCTCCAGCGCTGTGTCACGTGCAATGCCTGCGACTTTGTCTGCCCCCGGCATGCCAACCCGTACGGTCTCATTCTCGAGCATCATAACAGGACGGGCAGGGCACAGGGCCTCCCCTCCATAGCCAAGTTCATCTTTCCCAACGAGCCCGAGAACATGTGGACCACGACAAGGGTGCTGATGGGGGACGACGAGCTCTCGCTGCTGCGTTCCTGGGAGGAGAACCTCCAACATCCCAGAAAGGAAGTGCTCCTCACCGGCTTCTACAATAACCTCATGCCGTACATCGCCCAGACCTCGCTCCTCGACGAGCTGAAGCCCGCCATAGCCGGCAGTGACTGCATGTTCGGGATCGGGGAAGACGCGTACCGGATCGGGCTCCTTGAAGAAACGGAACGCCTCGGGCGGCTCGCGAAACAGAAGTTCTCCGAGATGGGCATAGAGAAGATGTACTGCTTCATGGTGGTCGAGGCATCGATGTTCACCGATGTCCTGCCGAAGAAGTTCGGCATCGACTTCGACTTCGACGTGGAACTCCTCGACAGCTGGATCCTCGACAGGCTGAAGAACGGAAAGATACAGGTCAAGGACAGACTGAACATGAAGGTCACCGTCCACGACAACTGCTGCGGGAGATACATGGACGGGATCCTGCAGGACACCTCCCGGGAGATAGTGCAGCGCATAGGGTGCACCGTGGTCGAGATGCAGCATACGAGGGAAAACGCGCTCTGCTGCGGCTGGGCAGGTACCGTGCCCACGCTGTTCGGGCCGGCCTCGAGCAACCCCTTCCACACCCTGCTCAACCTCCTGCAGAGCCTGTATCTCAGGCTGCAGGAAGCCGAGGCGACAGGCGCCGATGCACTGGTCGTACCCTGCCCCGGCTGCTGCACGTTCCTCTCGCTGATCAAGGTGTTGACCAACAGCAGGGTGGATATATTCCTTCCGCTCGAACTGGTGCAGCTCGCAGCCGGCGAGAAGCCCGTTCACAGGCACGAAGAGCGGGCATGGGATATCCTCGCCGTCACCACCAACCTCGTGCTCACGTGGCCCTTTTCCCCCAGGAGATTCTTCCCCAGACCCGTGGACATAGGCGGACCGCTCCCGGAAGCCGGTCGGGGTGACGCGATGCGGATTAGGCTGTTCGGCAGGCTCTATCACAGTGCCCTGGTGCAGAACCGCGTCTCGAGGGGGCTCCTCGCATTCACCGTCAAGGCCCTCATGACCAGGTATAGAGGTTATCTCGAGACTCAACGGCGCACCATGACCGGCGCGAGGGTGCCCTGCAGATGAGGATCTAGACCCTGCCCCTCAGCGGGCACTCTCCGCATCGGGGGGTGCGGGATCTGCAGTAGTCCTTGCCGATGAACACGAGGTGCGCGTGGAGATCCCTGTACACGTCAAGGTCAGGACTCAGGGCGTTCTCGAAGAGATCCTGGATGTCATCGTAGCCCGCATCCCCGCTGATGATGCCGTGACGGGAGAGGATCCTCCTCGTGTAGGCATCCACCACGAAGACGAGCTTGCCGGCGGCGTAACAGCAGATGCTGTCCGCGGTTTCCTTGCCTACCCCGTTCACCGCCAGGAGCGTGGCCCTGAGATCATCGGCATCGAGCGCGAAGAGCCTGTCCAGCGAACCATCGAAGGAGGCGGCGATCATGTCCACGAGGTTTCTCAACCGCCTCGCTTTGATGTTGTAGTAGCCCGACGGCCTGAGATGCCCTGCGAGCGTATCGAGAGGTGTCTTGTGGAGGGCGTCCATATCGAGGAGGGATGCGGTTTTGAGGTTGGCGATGGCCTTTTCCACGTTGGTCCAGGCGGTGTTCTGGGTGAGAACCGCGCCTACCATCACCTCGAGGGGGGTCTCGCCGGGCCACCAGCCCGAGGGGCCGTAATGTCCGGAGAGCACGGCGTACAGGTGTGCGGGATCGAGGGATGGCTCAGTCTTCGCAGGTTGTCTCTTCATGCCCCTTGGTCTTGATGACGCCCTTCATCTTGTCCCGGATGTCGCCCCTGATGTTGAAAAGCATGGCCGTCATCTCCAGCTCGTACTCGAGCGCCGCCTTGGCATCGAGCCGACTGACCACGTCGAGGCTCCTCTTGACGGCCTTGACCACCTCGGGGGACCTCCCCACGAGCTGCTTCGCACAGGTCATGACCTCGTCGCGGAACCGCTCGGGTTCCACCACCCTGTTCACCAGCCCGAAGTCGTAGGCCTCGCGGGCCCCGATGGGGTCGCCCCTGAGGGCAAGCTCCCTGGTCCTGGCCAGGCCGATGCGGGAGACCAGCGGTGTGAGCAGGGGATTGAACCCGTACTTGATCTCCGGATGCGCGAAGATGGCGCTCTCTGACGCGATGATCATGTCGCCCATGAGCGCCAGGTTGAACCCGCCACCGAAGGCGATGCCGCTCACCGCGCTGATGAGGATCTTGTCCTGGTCCAGCAGCATGCTGTAGACATCCACAGCGAGGTGGAAGTACCTGGCAGCGTCCTCGCTGGAGAAATACGGCGCCTCCTTGAGGTCGATCCCGGCCGAAAAGCACTCGTCGCCGCCGGTGAGGATGAGCACCCTGACGTCGGAGGAGTCCTGGAGGAACTGCCCGAAGACCTGGTGGATCTCCTTCATCATCCCGAAGGACAGCGCATTGAGCTCGTGCTTTCGGTTCATCTCGATGACCGCGATCTGTCCCCTCACGTCTGTCCGAATGAACTGGTTGCCCATGGGCAAATCCTCCGTATGTACTGTACGTCATCTACCCTCAGGGTAAAATCATGTCAATTGAGGAATGCTTGATCAGCCTCCCCTGTTTCTGTTATCCCATGAATCTGTGAGCTGTCTGCGCGTCAGCGAGTTGAACGATCGTGCCCGGGAGGCCCTTTTCGACTGCTTCGGGCCGGAGGTCTGGGTGGTGGGTGAAGTCCATGGGCTCAAGGCACACGCCAAGTCCGGCCACGTCTACTTCGATCTCGTGGAAAAGGCGACCTCGGGGCAGGATCAGTACATCGCCAAGGTCGGCTGTGCATTCTTTCAGGGGTCCTACAGGACCTGGCAGCGCTCCCTGGCTGCCATGGGCATCTCTGGGTTCGAACTGGCCAGCGGCATCGAGGTAAAGCTGCGTGCCCGGGTGGACCTCTTCACCAGGGAGGGCAGGTACCAGCTCATCGTCAGCGAGGTCGACCCGAGCTACACTTACGGGGCCATCGCCCGGCGAAGGGCCCAGACCATCGAGACCCTCAAGGCCTCCGGCCTCATGGAACTCAACAAGGGGCTCGCACTGCCCGCGATCCCCCTGAACATAGGGCTGATAACCTCGCTGGGCTCTGCTGCGTACCGGGACTTCACGAGCATCGTTGGAGGCAGCGGGTTTTCTTTCCGGATCAACCTCTACGATGCGCACATGCAGGGCGACAGGACGATACAGGAGGTAATCCGCGGCATCAGGGCCCTCGAGAGGATTCCCGGCCTCGATGCCATCGTGATAACAAGGGGCGGCGGTGCCAAGACCGACCTGCTCGTGTTCGACGACATCGGTATCTGTACTGCCATCGCGGCTTGCCCGAAGCCCGTCATCACCGGCATCGGCCACGAGACAGACCTGACCGTGGCGGACCTCGTCGCTCACAGGTCCCTTGTCACCCCCACCGATACGGCCCGGTTTCTGGTCGCCCGGGCGGAAGCGGTCTGGTCGCTGCTCGAGGAGGCGCACGATCGTGTAGGCAGGTCGGCCAGGAGTTCTCTGGAGGCCTCGGCGAGGCGACTGGACCTGGCCGCCACACGGCTTGCCCTCCTGTCTGGGACATTCACCTCACGGGCCCGCTCCACCATCGAGACGGCCTCATCCGCCCTCACGACCAGGGTTCTGGCCCTCACCGCGATCCATGGCAGGCGCCTCGCGGTGGTAGGCTCGGCACTCCTCCGCCAGGGTGCATCGTGCATCCTTGCCAAAAGGTCAGCACTGGACCGGGCCGTCATGGGACTGGTCCTGAATTCATCCTCGCTGCTCAGGCACATGAACCATGAGCTGGCACACCGCCAGGCCATCGTGCTGAAGGAGCTGTCCGGCAATGTCGCCGCGGCACTCGAGAAACTGGACAGATACGAGGACGCCCTTAGGACCATGAGCCCGAAAACCACCCTACTCAGGGGCTACTCCATAACGCTGGGAAGGGACAGGAAGGTCCTGCGAGACGCGCACGATGCGGCTCAGGAAGACCGCATAACGACCATTCTCGCACAAGGCACGTTACACTCTGTGGTGTATGACAAGGAGCCATGATGAAGACGAAGAAGCCCAAGGGGTATTCCGAGGTACTGCGGGAGCTCGAGGAAACCCTCGAGAAGATGAACCGGGGGGACATACCCATCGACGAGCTGGAAGAGACCATAAAGTCAGCTGCCGGCAAGATCCGCTACCTCAAGGAAAGGCTCAAGGCCACCGAGGCCGAGATCACCAAGGTGCTCAGGGAGATCGAAGACGGAGATGAAAAGCTTCCCGAAGAGCGGTAACTGTTCCGGAGCCTTTCATTGACCCGCATCGCACAGGTCTGTTATAGGATCACCATGGATCCGTCACGCACCGCGCAGGCCGTTCAGCCCTTTCTCGTCATGGACGTCATGGAGAAGGCCAACACCTTGGCGGCCTGCGGCCGCGACATCATCCACCTGGAGGTGGGCGAACCGGATTTCGACACCCCGGAGTGCGTCCGCGAAGCCTCCATTGCCGCCATGCAGCGGGGGAGGACGCACTACACCGACTCCCTGGGCATACCCGAACTCAGGCAGGCCATCGCGGAGCACTATGCACGGACCTACGGCGTCGGCGTTGACGAGGACTGCATCGTGGTCACGGCAGGGTCTTCGCCCGCCCTGCTCATGGCCATCGCCTGCCTGGTGGATGCCGGGGATGAGGTCATGATGACCGACCCGTACTATGCCTGCTACCCGAACTTCGTCAAGGTCCTGGGTGCGCGGCCCCTCCTCATTCCTACGGGAAGTGCCGACGGGTTTCAGCTCGATCCGTCAAAGGTCTCCGGGAGGATCTCGAAAACCACCAGGGCCCTGATCATCAACTCACCGGCAAACCCCACCGGGGTCTGCCTCGACGTCTCTCACATGAAGGCCTTGGCCGATCTTTCCGTACCCATCATATCCGACGAGATCTACCATGGCCTGGTATATGAATCGGGCCAGCACACCATGCTTGAATTCACGGACAACGCGATCGTCATCAACGGCTTCTCCAAGGCCTATGCCATGACCGGCTGGAGGCTCGGGTGGGCGATCTTCCCGAAGACCCTGATCCGATCCGCCCAGAAGCTGCAGCAGAACCTCATGATCTGTGCGCCCTCCATCGCTCAGTGGGGCGGCGTGGCGGCGCTGCGTGAGGCAGGCCCGGACGTGGCGGACATGCACCGGACCTTTACCCGCCGCAGGAAGATCATGCTCGCCGAGATGACGCGGCACGGGTACAACGTGGAAGTGGAGCCGACCGGGGCATTCTACGTGCTCGTGAACATGCGCCGATACACCATGGACTCACGGTCCTTCGCCATGGAGATCCTCGATCGCACCGGTGTGGGCGTGACCCCTGGCATCGATTTCGGCCCGGGCGCCGAGGGCTACATCCGGTTCAGCTACGCCAATTCCGAGCAGAACATCGTGGAAGGCATTTCCCGCGTTGCCGGTCACCTGAAGACCTTATGAAGGTGAAGGTCCGCAACGCCTTTTTTGCCGGCGTCTTCCCGCACGACACAACGGATCTCCCGCAGTTTGCGTTTGCGGGCAGGTCGAATGTCGGCAAGTCTTCCCTGATCAACAGGCTCGTGGGCAGGAAGAACCTGGTGCGAACCAGCAAGATGCCCGGCAAGACCAGGGCCGTGAACCTCTTCAGGGTCGACCTCGTCGACCTGCCGTCGCTCTATCTCGTGGACCTTCCCGGCTACGGCTACGCCAGGGCCCCCCAATCCATAAGCAGGGGATGGCAGGACCTCATCGGCACCTACCTGAACGACAACCCTTACCTTCGTCTCGTCATGCTCCTGGTGGACATCCGCAGGGACCTGGGCGACGAGGAGCGCATGCTCATCGACCTCATGGCCGGGTCCGACACCCGGGTGGTGCTCGCCGTCACCAAGGCTGACAAGGTCGGGTTCGGCGAGAGGATGAAGCGCGCCTCCGCATTCACGTGCCAGAGCGGCCTGAAGCCGGTGATCACCTCGGCGGTGACGGGTGGGGGAATGGACGAACTCTGGGCGCTCGTCACGCGGACCCTCCGGGGTGACTGAGCCTGTTTTCGGGCAAAAATATTGTTTACTCCACGTCCTGTTGTGCTATTATTCCCTGGCAATGGATATTCGTGCCCAGGCAAACGATATCAGCACCCTGCTTCCTATCCTCGTCCTCATAGCCTTCCTCATCATCCCCTACGTACTCAAGATGCTGGGGAGATACACCGCTGCAAGTAAACGAGAGGAGTTGCCCGGGGAGCACGGGACCCATGGCGAGCCCCCCCTGTACGAAGACCACCAGGGGCCGGTGATGCGGCAGGATTACGAACAGTTCGACCGAAGCTCTCCATCAAACAGACCCATAACCCCGAAATGGTTCTGAACAGGAAGCCCGACAGACAGGGACTGCGATTCCTCTTCGGTCTCGCTCTCACAACGGTGTCGATCTATGCATTCTACATCGGGATAGCGCGGATCAACTCTCCCGAACTCTTTCTCGTTCCCGAGGCCATCGACATGGAGAGGAACAGGTGCAACGAGATCTCCTCGGGGTCCCTGACCGCATGCATCCCTGAAGGATTTGACACGTCGGTGAAGGATGGCGGTATCGAGATCCATTCGGCACGAGAGAGGGTCAGGGGGTCCATCGAGGTCGTCCCGAGCCTCCCCCGGGAGGGTCAGTGGAGAAAATCCCTGGAGCAGCCCCTCATCAGGGCCTTTCTCGGGGATACGCGCGGCATGGATACATTTGAACTCATGGACGCCATCCTCGGTCACCGGTACAATCCAACGCTCATGGGGGTCAAGGCGGCCCTCATCCCTGACTGGATGAAGCGGGATCCCCGGGCGAGGATCCTGTACGCGGGATCAACCGGGGGGCTTCTGTTCCATACCCCGCGGCAGTCGCTGGGACTGTCTTTTCAGGAGGGGAAGGTGATCGTGATGTCCGTAACGGGAAGAATCCCGGCTGGAACGGCCGCCGGGATTCTTGACGGTGCACGGCTATCTAGACCGGCAGAACCACGAACGGGATCGACGGGCTCTTCATGAACTTCTCCGCGTAGTCGCTCCTGAACCCGGACAGGGCCCCCTTGTTCACCTCATGGCCGATCACGAGGAGTTCGATACCCTTGTCCTTGATCACCTTGTTGATCGCCTCGATGGGAATTCCCCTCATGACGAGCCGGTGCTTCGCATCGACGGCGTCACCGACCACCTGGCTGCAGATGGCATACATCTTGTCCTTCGCGGCCTTGACAACTTCCTCTTCGAGCCTGTCCGTGTTGATGTGGGGGACATAGAACCCTGCGGCATTCTTGATGTCGGTGACGGTATGGAGGACAAAGAGTTCCGCCTCCAGGAGACACGAGAGCTGGTATGCATAGTCCACGACATAGGGACTGGACTTGGCATAATCGATGTAGCACAGGATCTTCTGGGGCTTTTTTACCTTGGACTTCCTCATAATCTACCTCCTCTCGGCTGTGTGCGGTGCTTCTTTGGATACGGCTTCTATCACATTCTTCAGTTCCCTGAGCTTGAAGGGTTTCGCCACAAAGGCATTGGCCCCCCGTTCGAAGGCTACCTTCTTCGCCTCGCTCACGGAGAATCCGGTGATCAGGACCACGGGTACCTGGGGGTACCGCGCCCTGATCTCTCCCATGAGGGTGAGCCCATCCATGCGAGGCATGTGGATATCGCTCACCACGAGGCTGATGGGCTGTCTGCCCATGCATTCCAGTGCGTCATATCCGTCGCTCGCCGTGTGGACCCGGTAGCCGTACATGCTCAGGAAGTCGGCTATCACGTGGGTCAGGTCCTGGGAATCGTCAACGATCAGGATCTCCTTCGAGCTACTCACTGGCCCCCTCGCTTGTCAGGTCTATTATCTCATAATCTCTGAGAACCGGGTATCTCTTTGTCTGCGCATTCGTGAGGCCGGCCAGCTTTTCCATGACCCTCTTGATGGCGAAGATCTGCGTTTCCATGACCTGCAGGGAATCCTGCACCTTCCCGCTGCCTTCCAGTTCCGGGTTGAGCCGGAGCATCTCGATGTTGCCGAGGATGATGTTGAGCGGCGTGTTGATCCGATCGGAAAGGGTTACCGCTGTCTTTGCGATGGCATTGAGCTCCTGGAGGCGTTTCTGCTCCCTGCCGTAGGCCTGCATCTCCAGCGCCCTGCGCACCCTGATGATGAGCTCTTCCTCGTCACAGGGCTTGAGGAGATAATCGTACACACCGAGCCTCAGAGCCTTCACGGCTGTCTTCAGGGAACCGTAGCCGGTGATGACGATGACGAGGGTCCGGGGAGATATGACCTTCACGTTCTCCAGGAGATCGAGTCCACCCATGCCTTCCAGCACGAGGTCCGTAAGGACGAGATGGTAGCTCCTGACATAGAGCAGCTTGAGCGCTTCTTCCGCGCTGGGGACGTCATCCACCTCGAATCCCTGTGCAGCGAGGATATTCTTCAGCGAATAGCGGACGATCTCTTCATCGTCCACCACGAGGATCCTCTTGTCGCTCATTCCGTCACCGCCCTGCACTGCAACTGCCTGCTCACCGTCTCTCTCAGCTCCTTGATCCGGAAGGGCTTGCGCAGGTAGGTGACACCCGTGTTCTCCAGGAACTCCTTCACCTGGAAGTCGTAGGTATCTCCGGTGATGAACATGAATCGCCTCTTCAGGCCGGGATTCCTCTTGACGGCCTCCGCATAGAGTTCCATGCCGTTCATCACCGGCATCCTGAGATCCGAGATGATGAGCTCCCACGAATATTCATCGATGTGGTCGTAGGCGGTCTTCCCGTTTTCGTACGTCATGACCGTGTAGTACGGACTCAGGGAATCTACCATGAGATCCAGCAGATCCTCCTCATCCTCCACGACCATGATGAGACTCTTCCTGTTTTCATCATGGGCTGTCAACGGAATGCTGTCCGGGCTCTCCGGCGATTGAACGGCCTCGGTCTCCCTGACGGCGGGAAGTCTCATGGTGGCCATCGCCCCGTTCACCGTGTTCTCCAGCGAGATCTCACCCTTGTGGTCGGTGATGATCCCGTAGCAGATGGACAGCCCGAGCCCGGTGCCCTTTTCCTTGGGCTTGGTGGTGAAAAACGGATCGAATATCTTCGACATGACGGCCTCGGGGATGCCGGGTCCGGTATCCTCTATGGAGACCTGTACATGGTCGTCCTTCTGGAGCGACCGCACCCATATGGTCCCCTGCTGCTCGTCGATGGCATCGATGGCATTGTTGATGAAGTTCACAAGCACCTGTTCCATGCAGTTCATGTCGGCCCTGATGTTCAGAGGGTCCAGGGGGTCTTCGTGAATGATCGTGATGCCGCGCTTCTTGATGATGGGGGAGTAGAGATTGATCGTCCTGCAGATGACCTCCCGCAGGTCGAAGATATTCTTTTCGGGGGGCTTGTTCCGTGAAAACTTGAGCAGAGACTCGACGATCCCCTTTGCCGCGGATGCCGCGTTGATGATGACCGAAAGCCGCTTCCGGTCGTGGGGGCCGAGGCTCTCCGCATCGATGAGGTCTGCAAAGCCCAGGATCGGGGTGAGCTTGTTGTTGAGCTCGTGCGCTATCCCTGAAGTCAGCAGTCCGAGCGAGGTGAGCTTCTCGGTCTGCATGGTCTTCTGCTCGATGCGTCTCTTGTCCGTGATATCACGCAGGATCATCAGGATCTGATCGTCACCGATGTACTTGATGAAGAACTGGCAGATGATGTCCGCCCGGTCCCCGACCCTTGCGGCGAGATCGAAATCCAGCGAGCAGTCCCGGCCCACGCTCGATATCCTCTGGAGAACACTCGCCGCGGACTGCCCGTCAAATATGTCCGCAACGGTCAGCGGCGGCCTGGTCAGACGCTTCTGGAAGGCACTGTTGAGGAACGAAACCCTTCCTTGAGCGTCGAGGATGCAGATCATCTCCTCGGATGCGTCCACCACCGCCTTGTACCGCTCGGTGATGCTCCGCAGGGATTCGCTCTGTTCCTTGAGCTGCTCGTTGAGGTCCGAGTTCTTCCTCCGGAAGACCTCGTAGAGGTGCACGAGCGTGAGCAGCTGCCCGACGAGGAGCCCCAGGAGCTCGAACACCCTGATGTAGTGGACGCTGAAGAATGCCTTGGACGAATGGGAAAGATTCATGACCCCGAGCGTCCTGTTCCCCTCCTTGATGGGGACGCAGAGCATCGAGCCTATCCGGACCTTGGCGGTGTCCATCTTCATGAAAAACTCACAGTCCTCCACGTCTCTCACCAGGATGGTCCTGCCCTCCCTGGCGCAGGTCCCTGCCACGCCGTCGCCCACGGCCATGCTGACGTGCGGGTTGGTGGGGTTGATCGCCTTCCCCGATGCGGCCTTGAGGACTATGGACCCGCCCTCGACCATGAAGATAGACGCGTTCTCGCAGCGTGATTCGCTGATGAGAACCCCCGTTACATAGGAGAAGAAATCGTCTTCCGGCGAGCCCCTGGATACGAACTCGGTGATCTCGAAAATGGAAGAGAGGATACCGACGGTGTATTCGTAGAAATCAGAGGCCTTGCCCAGGAGATCGAGGAGGATTTTCTCACGAGTCGATGCGGGCTCTGATGAATCGCCCCGTAGAGAGTTCAGGTCGTTCACGGCAGACACAATGCCCCTTAGCCCAAGTTTTCGAATATGGCTGTGTTCGTTCTATACCTTTCCCGGACTGTATTTACAAGCCCTTTATACTCAGCTCCGATGCACTTCCTGATGAGGTCTTCGCCCTCGAGTTCCTCGGAGATGAACCCTCTCTCGTGCTGAGCGATGACCTGGTCGGTGAGACCCACCAGGGCCGAAAGGCGGTCCGAGGGGTCGTGGTGGGAGCTGATGATCCTGATGACATCGGGCGGGAAATGCCATCGAGTGGCCACCATCGCACCTATGGAGCAGTGGTCCAGGCCGAAGATATCCCTCTCGAGGGCAGGATCAGGCCAGTACCCGCTGAAATCGCACAGGGGGACGTACTCGTCTGAGACCTTGGACAGCAGCACCATCCTGCCGAGATCATGGAGGAGGCCGCCCGTGAACAGACATTCCTTCTCCGGCTTGGATACACCGAGCAGGCCCGAGACAAAGGCAACGGCATGGGAATGTTTCCAGAGTCCCTTCATCAGGCAGATCTCGTTGCCGAAGGTCTCCATGACCGCCATGGACAGGGCGATGCACTTCACCATGTCGAGGCCGATGGTCATGAGCGCCTGCTGAATTCCCACATGCCGGTCCGCATGCCGGTAAAATGACGAGTTCGCCAGCTTGAGGACCTTTGCGGTCATGGCGGGGTCGCTCGATACGACCCGCTCGATGCTCTCGATGGACGTCTCTTCGTCCTGAAGCACATGGAATATCCTCATGCGGCTCATCTCGAGGGTCGGGATGCTCTCGACATGATGTTCGATCTTCTCCATGAGGCAGACCGGTTCCATGCTTCGCTTTAACGGACTTTCCCGGAAAATTCTTTAAGGCGTCAAAGGAAAAAATAACTCTCATGATTTGTTTACGGATTTCCGTTAGTATGGAGAGTGTTGTCACGGGAACAAAGCATGTTATTATGTGCGAGTAAAGGAGCAACGAAGGAACCGATGGGCGCCTCCCTGGGGCAGAAGAAGACTCGTGTCCTGATCGTCGACGATGAGCAGGAAACTCTCGATCTCATAGCAGAATACCTGAAGGACCGGGGATTCGACATAACCACGACCATGAGCGGGGAGGAGGCGGTTGCCATCGTCCAGAAGGATCTCTTCCATATCGCCGTCGTGGATCTGCACCTGCCGGGCATGACAGGCGCCGAACTCCTCAGGTCCATGAAAAGTATCCGGCCCGATGTCCAGGTCGTCATGATCACCGGCTACGGGACCATACGGGATGCAGTGGAGTGCATGAAGCTGGGGGCATCGGACTTCATCACCAAACCCATCCTGCTGGACCACCTCCACCTCACCATGCGCAGGATCCTCGAGGAGGCCCGTCTCAAGGAGGAGGCGGAACTGGCGGATTACTACCGGAACCTCTCACGCACCGACGAACTCACCGGGCTGTACAATTTCCGCCATCTCATGACCGTGCTCAAGAGCGAGGTCTCGCGACATCTTCGTTACAGCAGGACGCTGTCTCTTGCCATGATCGACATAGACGACTTCAAGAGATTCAACGACGCAAAGGGTCATGAGGAGGGCAACGAACTCCTCTCCAACCTTTCCCATATATTCAAACACAACACCCGCAACTGCGACATCCTCGCGCGGTATGGCGGCGAGGAGTTCGTCATCATCTTCCCCGAGACCGCCATCGATGAGGCACTGGTGGTGTCGCAGCGAATCTGCAGCACCGTGGTATCGACCCTGGGTGTCAGCGTGACCATAGGGCTCTCGAGCCTGCCACAGAACTCCAGCGATCCTCACGAGATCATCCGTATGGCCGATGCAGCCATGTACTGGGGAAAGACACACGGCAAGAATCAGATCGTGGTCTTCGAGGACGCGATGCTGACGTGCAGGTAGAGATCCCCTGCCCTGCTCAGGGGATTCTTTCTCCCCATGCCCTGGATCCTGAGCACCACCCCGCCGGTCGTGCTCCGGGGTATCTTCACCTTGATGGAGCGCCTGAACAGGCCGGGTCTGTATTCCAGCGTCACGTAGCCGCCGGTCAGCGCAATGGTGTCGGGGACATCGAGGTTCTCGTGCATGTCCATGACCCTATGAAACACCCTGTCCATCCTCTGGACTGCCAGACGCACCATTGAGCGTCTGAGGACCTCCCCGGGCGTCCCTCCCACCACCAGGGCCTCGTAGGCTATGACACGGCTGATGTTCAGTATCCTTTCGATCCATTCCTTCCTGATCGGCAGATCGTCGAAGACATCCCGGAAATCGGACCGCGAGAAGATGTCGTCGAAGACCGTATCACGGTTGAAGGCGAATCCGCGCTCCCTGTCGTAGGTGCGCCGCTTCACGGGGTCGATGAGCACACCGTAGGCCTCGGTGATCTCCTTGAAGGCTTCCGCGGTTGACGGGTCCTCCCGGTTTCGGTCCGGGTGGAACTTCATGGCGAGCATGCGGTAGCTCTTCTTGATCTCCTGGGATGTCGCATCCCTCGATACACCCAGTATACGGTAGTAATCCTTGGACATAGCAGCGTATCCCCGACAGAGGTCGGCCTGCTACCGGAAGGACTGGATGAATGTCTCTTCGGGTAGCGAAACCGCTGTCAAGCACCCGCCATAGACCGCCCCGGTATCGATGCCGATCTTGTCCGGTTTCACCAGAGGCCTGGCAAAGGGCGTGTGCCCGAACACCACTTTCCGGGGTACATTGGTGGGAGAAGAGATGAATTCGTCCCTTATCCAGATGATGTCCTGTCTGTCCTGTCCGTTCATTTCCACCCCCGGCCTGATGCCCGCATGAACATACAGGTAGTGATCGTCCATGTGATACCATTGCAGGCGTGAGAAGAAATCCCGGTGAGAGTCGGGGATGACGCGGGCAACCTGGTCCCGCGAGGTGTACGGCTCGGGCCTGGCATAGGCCTCCACGGTCTTTCTCCCGCCGTTGGCGAAAAAGACCTTCTGGTTTGTTCCGAACTCGAGGAACGAGAGAAACATGTCTTCGTGATTCCCCCTGAGAAAGACACAGGGGAACCTGAGAGCCAGCTCGATGAGGAAGTCGATGACCTCAAAGACGCTCTCTCCACGGTCCACATAGTCTCCGAGGAAAACAAGGCGGTCCCCAGGCCCTGGGTCGATGCGGGAGACGAGATCCTCGAGCTTGTCGAGGCATCCGTGAATGTCTCCGATGGCAAAGGTTCTGTTCATGGGTTGTGATCCGACGTGCCCGAACATCATGTATGGGGCCTGCGCCTATTGAAGGGCCTTCCTGAGTTTGATGGTCTCGATGCTTAGCTCGGGGATCTTCTCGCCGGCGACCTTGGACCGGGGGTCGATGCCCTTGGCCGTCTTGTAGGCCTCGAGGGCCTTAGTCAGGTCGTCGAGCCTTCCCCGGGTATCCCGCGCAGCCGCCCTGGATTCATAGGCATAGGCCAGCGTGATGGCCACATCATGATCCTTGTTCTTGCTCAGGTACATCCTGCAGGCGTCGATGATCCTGTCCTGGTCCTTGAGCCCGACAGCCGCGCTCAGGAGCCCCTTCAGGTTTTCCTTGTCCGAGCTCTTCTTCAGCAGGGCCGTGTAGTGCCCGTGGGCTTCCCGGTACCGCCCGAGCTTGAGGGAGGTTCTCGCGGCTCCCTTGAGGGAGTCGAGATCTCCGGCCTTCGTCTGGAGGACCTTTGCATAGGCATCCAGGGCCCCCTTGAGGTCCCCCTGCTTCTCCCGCGCGACGCCCAGGTTATACCAGAGCACGCTGTTTCCCGGTGAAAGCTCGACGGCCCTCTTGTAATAATCCACCTGAGACTTGGTGTCGCCGAGTCTTCCCATGACCATGGCGAGCTGGGCCACGGCATTCCTGTCCTTGGGGTAGAGCTGGACATACCGTTGCAGGAGATCGCGCGCCTTCGCATAATCCTTTTTCCCGAGCGACTCCTTGATGAGCGGAACCAGGATCTCCCTGTCGCTTGCCGTACCGGACGCCGACTTGTACACGTCCAGGGCCTGCCTACCGAGTCCTGCCTGTTCGTAGGTCTTTGCCAGGTCGACGACTATGTCGTCGTTGCCGGGATCGAGTTCAAGCGCCTTCTTGAGGTATGCAACCCGTCCCTCGAAATCCCCCTTTTCTCCGGCGAGGTATGCCATGCGCCGGTAGAGAGGGGCATCCGCCTCACCGGCCGCCTCGATCCTCCTGCAGGCGTCCATGGCATCTTCGAATCTCCTCAGTTTGATGTAATATCGCGAGAGGTTGGACAGGGCACCCATGTTCGCGGGGTCCGCATCGGAGACGGCCTTGTAGATCGCTATCAGGGAATGGTACTCCTCCTTGGCGCTCAGGAGCTTGTCCAGCATTTCGAGAAACTGTTCATTCTTCGGGAATCTCGCGTGGGCCGACCTCAGGATGGGGATCCTTTCCTCGTCGCTTGCCGCGGCATTGAGTTGGTCCTGGAAATCCTCCTCGGACAGCTCCATCTCGAGGGGGACTTTGGCTATGCTGCGGTCGATGTAGAAAATGTTGATGGGCACGGATCGTATCCCGGCACCCATGAGCTGATCCCTGATCTCTGCCGTATCGATGGGTTCGTTCAGGTCGTTCGGTTTGCCGAACCCCTCCACGTCTGCGCCCAGGTAGGAATCGAAGAAGGTGTTCGCATGAACCCTCCTGATGATGAGGGTCTCTCCCCCTTTTATCTTGAGCGTTTCCCCGGCCTTCACGACCTGGGGGACCCCCTCGACGTCGGCCTCCATGGACATGAAACGAGGGGGTTTCCTGAAAATGAATGATATGGTGGCTTCCCTGAGCAGCCCGATGCGGCCGCCTATGGGCACAATCAGGAACAGTGCCAAGGTGATGGCGATCACCACGATGATAACTATGACAGTGCTTCCCCTGGTCCGCGAGCGTGACATCACCATTGGATGGATGTATTATCAAGTTATCCATAGGTTGTCCATGGACATTTTACACAGTCTCTCCCGGACCGATCCCTGTGTTCCATCATGCCTTGACCGGGATCCCACAACCATGATAGGGAATAGGCATGTAATGGGATTGTTTGTTTCATGGAGGTACCGGCAACACTGCTAGGCTTCAGGGCGGGACGACACGTGTCCGGACGCTGCCCTGATCAGGAAGCTTCTCTCCTTCGACCGTCCCGGCGCCTCCCAGACTTCAGCCCTCCACGCGTGCAGAGATTTTGTGTACCTCGGCAGAAGTGAGGTCTTCATGGACAGGGGTATGAGTCTGGTGGAGCTGATTATTGCACTGGCGTGCTCATCCATACTGGCGCTCGCGTTGTACCATGTGTATCGCGTATCTGCTGTATCACACGGACAGATGAGGGAGGCATGGCACTGCATGCAGTCGCTGCGCCGGGCCGCGACCCAGTTGAACGCCGACCTCGTGCAGAGGGCGTGCCTGCTTCCCAGGGATCTGGGCGTAAGAGTCGAGGGTTCCCACCTCTATATCGCAGGTATTCCAACCACGTCCCAGCACCCGGGCATCTGCGTGTCCACGTCCGCACCGCCGCCCTACTATTCACTTGTCGCCTCATCGAGCGGGTGGGACATCGTGCTCGACACCACCGACATCGACGGGGATACCCGCCCCGACTACTGGGCGGACCTCGGCATGATAACGGACAGCTCTGCCTGCACAATCGGCCACGGGTACATCCGGGGCACCCCGGTCATACCCGTCGCGGCAGGCCTGGCACCCAAACCGGGAGACAGGGCCGTACCCGCCATCCACTACGAGCTCAAGGACGACGGACTCTACCGGAACAACCAGCTCCTCGCCGAAGCCGTCGTAGAATTCAATCCCCGTATCGCAAACCATGAAATAATCATACAGATGAGGTCCCGTTACCATGAAACAGACAAGGTCATCTCCCTGTCCAGCCCCATTGAATGAACAGGGCTGGGTCATCGCCCTGGTGCTCATGATCCTGGCCGTGACCATGGGCCTCGCCATGGCATCGGCATCGCTGGTTCTGTTTCACATGAAGTCGAGCCACGCCTTCTTGCGCATCATGCAGGACACCTTTCTCTCCACCAGAGACGGCGGCACCTTTTCCGGCGGCGCAACTCTCCTCGACGCTCCCGAAGGGTGGGACCACATCCACTTCTCAACCAGGCTCACGGATCAGGGTGTGGACAATGCACGGACGTATTCATGGCGGGTGGCACTGCGCAACCGCTGCATGACCATCCAGGGACAGTCGCTTCTCCCTTCCCTGCGTCCTTATATCATCGTTCTCATCGACGACTCCCTGTCCATGACCATATCCTCGGGGCACGATTACTGCGATGACGCACTCTACCTGAAGCGCCCCGCAGGCGACATCACCCTCGTGTCCGCCTGCTGCGAGATCGCTGACACCCATGCATGCGCCCGAGGGGTCTATTTCAGGGGGAGGTGGGGAAATACCAACGAGAGGGCACCCTCCTCGAACGGCCTGCACGGAGCCATGCCCGTGTGGACCCACGCCTTCTCCCAAGCCCGCGCCCTGATAGACTCGCTGGACCAGTGCGAAGTTGCGGTGGTGAGCACCTCACGCGGCCCGATCCAGCAGTTCACCCACGACGGTCGCGAGATCATGCGGGCAATGAACTCTCTCGCGCCGACCTCGACTGAAGCCCCTCTGGCGGAATCTCTGTATCACGCATGCGGGACCTTCCCTTCCGACTGCATAACCCGCAGACACATCCTGGTCGTGACGGCCGGCCTTCCCGTCAACGACGGTCATCTCCCCGCATGGCTCAGAGACTATGATCACGACGATAACCCTGCTGATGCGGCATTCGATGGAGCGGGATCCCATTGCCTCGACGATGTTGCAACCTATGCCGCGTCTCTGGGGATAACCGTCCACGTCATGGGACCAGACACCGGTTTCCTCAGGGATGTGGCTGCCAGCGGCGGCGGCCGTTTCATGCCGGCCCGGGATGATCTTGCCCCGGCAGACACCACGGTGACCGCCCCGCTCGCCATGCACCAGGGAGCGCATCATGTCCTGTCCAATGCACGCGCATGCTTCTGCCCGGCATGGCTCGAACACGATACGGGCCCTCATGTTCGACAGAACATCACGGACCCCCTGGAGAGTGTTTCCTGCCCGGACATCCCCATTACGGGCATCGTTCTGTCCTGCGTATATGACGAATCGTCCCTGTTCTGCACCACCTCTCGCGACCAGACCATCGGGATCGACATTGCCGGACGAGATCTTTCATGGCTGTACCAAGGGGTGGGAGGGACCGTACTCCCCGCCGGCGGCGACCTCGTGGTGGGTCCGGGCAGGGACGGGTGGGTCTCGAGCCTCACCCGGGACGGGCATCTCCGCTGGCAGCAGCAGGGCACCTGCACGGACGCGTCCGAATCGCATGTCTACATCGGGACAGGGTCCCTTCTCCAGGCCTTCACCCTTGCAGACGGTTTCCCGGTTGCCATGTACGACACCGGCTGCGAGATCTCGGTCATCCGTTTCGATCCCGTCACCGGCACCGTCATTGCAGGCACGGCAGACGGCCTCGTGTTTCTCTTCGATCAGGACCTCATCCACACAGGATTCCTGTCAACAGGCACGGGAGATGCCGTCATTGAGATCAGGCCATACACCCTGCACAGGACATTTCATGTCCTGGCACTGAGCAGACGCAGACTCATGAGTTTCACGAACTCCGGCCTTCTGTGGTCCGTCTCCCTGGACGAGGGAGCACCTGTCGGCATAACGGTCATGGCTGGGCACATCTTTGTGGTGGTATGGAATGGCGCAGTCCCGTGCCTGGGCCTGGATTCGGGCCTCTCCACCCTGCTGGAGTTCGATGCATCGACCGGTGAGCCTATGAGTTCAGAGACCGTGTGCACCGGTATGGCCTTCGGGCCGAGCCTCGACCTGGAAAACGCATCCATGAAGTTTGTCTCGTCGGGGGGCCAGATCATGGACAGGGATATTTCTTCCCTTCCGGGGATCTTGTCCAGCCCATTGGGGAAAAAACTCATAAGACAATCCGAGTAGGTTCCGGTCCTCCCGGAATTTATTCGCAGAGCCGGTGATCCTGGCCCTGTGAGCCGGGGGATCATGCAGCGAATCCGGCGAGGGCCTCGAGGAACCCTTCGTCGGGTCTCCCGGGGCAGTCGCCTATCCGAATGCCTGGTTTTATGTGCTCGCCATGGAAGTCTGAACCCGCACTCACCCACAGGTCCAGCGACCGCGCATCATCAACAAGGCGCTCGGCCTGCAGGAGATGGTGGTGGGTGCTGTAAGCCTCTATCCCCCTGAGCCCTTCTTCCTTGAGACCCTGGATAAATGCCCTGTCTGCATCACCAGGATGCGCGAGAACGAGTATTCCCCTGCCCCTGAACGAGCGTATCGTCTCCACGAGATCGGGGAGGGCGGACAGGACGGTATCGCCGATGTCGTCTAGGGCGTGGTCCTGGTAGAAGTTCAGATACGGCGACGACGCCTTGGGGCCTTCCAGATATGCCTGAAGCCTCCTGTCACCCCGGTTCCTCCTGAGAAGGGCGTTGAGCAGGGTGACCCCGGTGGGTACAGACGTGCCCCATCCGGTGATATCCTCGCGCCTCACGTCGAAGCCCCTACGGGTGAATATCTTGAGCGTGTCGGTGGCCCGGGCCCATATGGCCCTGCAGGATTCCCGCAGGAATCCTGCCAGCATGGGATCATCAGGGCGAAACCCGTACAGCAGGAGGTGGTATTCACGCCCCCAGGAGGACGTCGAGATCTCCACCCCGGTGAAGAATTGAAGACCGCACTCACGGGAGATCCTCGTTCCCTCGACTGCGGCTTCGATGTCCATGTGGTCCGTGAAGGCAAGGCCGGCCAGGCCCTTGTGTTTCGCCATGACAAGGATCTCACTCGGGCTGTGTTGCCCGTCCGAGGAATGTGTTGTATGGATATGCAGATCGAACACAGCGCCTCAATCGTAGCACCGGAGGTGCCGATAACGCAAACACGTACACGCAGCGTAAAGGAGCGCGTCATGATAAACGACCGGTATATCATCGACCAGATCAAACCCCAGGAATCCTGGAGGGTCTTCCGCGTCATGGCCGAATTCGTGGACGGGATCGAACGGCTCACCCCCCTGGAACCCGCGGTCACCATCTTCGGCTCAGCCCGGACCAAGCCCGGCGAAAAGTACTACACCCAGGCGGAAGAACTGGGCCGTATGCTGGCAGAGGAGGGTTTCTCGGTGATCACCGGGGGAGGCCCGGGCATCATGGAGGCGGCGAACAAGGGGGCCTTCGAGGCGGGCGGGCAAACCGTAGGGCTCAACATCGTGCTCCCTTTCGAGCAGAAGCTCAACCCCTACACCACGATCCACATCAATTTCAGGTACTTCTTCGTACGCAAGGTCATGTTCGTCAAGTATGCCATGAGCTATGTCATCTTCCCCGGGGGGTTCGGCACCATGGACGAACTCTTCGAGGCATTGACCCTGATCCAGACCGACAAGATCAAGCCGTTCCCGGTCATCCTCATCGGCTCCGAATACTGGGCAGGCCTCCTGGAATGGATCAACGACACCATGCTTGCCGAGGACATGATCCTGCCCGAGGACAGGTCCATCTACACGCTGGTGGATACTCCCAAGGACGCGGTGGAGATCATCAAGAACTCGAAAATATAAAGGTTAGAGAATCGTCAGCGAAGTCAGGCCTTGCCCGAGAGTGTCTCGGCTCTCCTGAACGCCGCGCTGACCGCCTCGATGACGGCCGAACGGAATCCTCTCGATTCAAGGGCAGCGATGCCCTCGATGGTGGTCCCCGACGGCGATGTCACCATGTCCTTGAGCTGTCCCGGATGCCGCTTCAGGTCGAGCATCATGGTCGCTGCTCCCCGCATGGTCGCTGCAGCGAGCTTCAATGCCACGTCCCTGGGCAGACCGGCCTGAACGGCACCGTCGGAGAGTGCCTCTAGGAACAGGAAACAGAAGGCTGGACCCGACCCGGACAGGGCAGTGACCGCATTGATGTGCCTTTCGTCCATTTCCAGGCACATGCCCACCGCGGAGAAGATTGTCCGCGCTGCATCCCTTTCCTGCTCAGAGCACAATGGCGACGCGGCCATGACGGAGGCACCTTCCAGGACAAGGCTGGGCGTGTTGGGCATGACCCGTATCACCCTGGCATCGCTCCCGAGAATATCCAGCATGCTCCCGAGGGTTATGCCCGCGGCTATGCTGATGACGAGCTTGCCGGTCAGGTCTGTGCCGATCTCGGCGAGAACCTTGAGGATCTGGTCGGGTTTCACGGAAAGAACGATGACGTCCCGGGCCAGGACGAGTTCCCGGGGCGTCCTGGCGACCTCGACTCCGTAGGTGTTTTTCATGTGCTCCATTCGCCCGGGCTTGATATCGAAGACGATGATGTCCCGTGGTGGGAGCAGGGTTTTCCTGAGAAGACCCGAAATGATGGCCTCCGCCATAGTTCCCGCTCCGATGAACCCGATTGGCTGCATGACACCCCCTTTCACACCATGTGCTGTATGTATGGGTTGCCACAGTATGCACCCGTGCGTCAACAACGGGCTCCGAGCCCATGAATTTCCATAAACTTCGGACGCGCCTATTCCGATACCCTCTCTATATGGACGGCTCGCGCTACATCAGAAAGATCCAGGGTGTGTTCTTCGAGGAGACAACGATTACCCTGGGAACCGGCCACACTCAGAAGACCCAGAAGGTCAAGAACTACTGCCAGGCCGGGCAGGTCGACGAGGCAAAGGTGAAGCTCACCTTCCTGGGCAACGAGGGAAAACCCACTGGGATCGTCATCGAACTCCCCCATGACGAGTTTCTCAGGCGATACACCCTGGACCCCAATTACCGGGTCAAGACCAAGGACGAGGCGGAACACGACCGGCATGTGGCCATGGCCGAGAAACACCGGGCGCGGGGTGAACCCTTTTCCGCCGAGTTCGAGTATTTCAATGCCCTGAAGATAGATCCGGACAGCATCAGGGCGAATTTCGGCATAGGTACGCTCTACATGGAGATGGGAGATACTGGCAGGGCCAAGGAGGTCTTCAAGAAGCTCTCCGAGGTCGAGGCCATCTTCGAGGAAGAGAACAAGCATATCTTCAACGAGTTCGGCATCGAGCTGAGAAAGGCCACCATGGTCGATGAGGCTCTGGCCAACTACAAGAAGGCCATAACCATCTCTCCTCACGACGAACACCTCCACTTCAACGTCTCTCGCCTGTATTACGACAGGGGGGACTGGGACAATGCCATGGAGTGGATCAGAAAGGCCCTCCAGATCAATCCTCACTTCACGGAGGCGACGAGGCTGGAGACCCTCATCCTCAGGAGAATGAATGGGCAGGGGATCACGCCAGGGCCAGAAAGATCTCCCGAGGGCGAGGATGCCGGACAGGATCTCGATGCAGGGATCGGGAAGACATCTCTCGACGAAGCCCCATGAACTGAATCGACCCGAAAACAGCCTGAATATACTAGTTAAAATTCATCCCCCCCCCCCCATGCCTACGGTGTGAACTTAGCCCAGCGTGGCTGGTGCGCTTCCCATTGCCGGTTTTCTTGAAAAAAAAGCAGGCCAGTGTTGACCTGCTAACATATGAGGAGGTTCTACGGGGAATGAATCTTGAAGAACCTACTTGTATATATCGTCAGGTTTCCGTGTGACTTGAGCATGAAACGGGTGGACGGTTTTCATTTTCTCTCCCGGTGCGATTTCATGCTATAGAATATGCCATGCCGAAGCAGCTGCCCCCCCTCGCCTTCAGGGTAAGACCCGTGCGCATTGATGACCTGCTGGGTCAGGACGAGGCGAAAGCGATGCTCCGCGACTTTGCCAGGGGGAATCTTCGCTCGGTCCTTCTCTGGGGCCCACCGGGCTCGGGCAAGACCAGCGTCGCAAGCATCGTCGAACGGCTCTATCCCGATTCTTTCTTCACCATACACGCCGTGACGGGGGGCGTGCAGGAGATCAGGAAGGTCACCGGCAGGGCATCTCAATCCGAAACGAAGCCCATCGTCTTCATCGACGAGATTCACCGTTTCAACAGGGTACAGCAGGATGCACTGCTGCCCTTCGTTGAGAGCGGAGCCATCATCCTCGTCGGGGCCACCACCGAGAATCCATCCTTTGCCATCACCTCGCCCCTGCTGTCCAGAAACCAGGTGATCGTCCTGAAGGCACTGAGTGCCGCTGTCATCGAGGACATCCTCAGGCGGGCCCTGGCCGAAGATGCGTTCATCATTTCCCTGCACAGGACCATGTCCGATACCTGCCTCGCGGCCGTGGCACGCTCTGCCGACGGTGATGCCCGGGCCGCCTTGAACCTGTTGGAACTCATTCTCACGAATATCGACAAGGAAACCATCGAGCTGGACGACCTCAAAGGTCTCATGGAAAGGCCGCTCTACCATGACAGATCCGGAGAGAACCACTACGATCTCATTTCCGCCTTTCACAAGAGCGTGCGGGCGGGAGACGTTGAGGCCAGTATCTACTGGTTGGGCAGGATGCTTGAAGCGGGCGAGGACAGACTCTTTGTCCTGCGCAGGATGATCCGGATAGCTTCCGAGGATGTCGGCATGGCGGACCCCAATGCACTGCGCATGGCAGTGAGCGCCAAGGAAGCGTTCACCTTCGTGGGCAGCCCCGAAGGGGAGATCGCCCTGTACGAAACAGCCATCTACCTCGCCTGTGCGCCGAAAAGCAACGCCGTGTACCTGGCTGAGAAAAGAGTGCAGAAACTCATCCAAACTACCGGATCCCCTGGTGTACCCCTCTACCTGCGCAACGCACCCACCAGACTCATGAGGGAGATCGGCTACGGCGAAGGTTATATCTACGCGCATGATGATCCCGATGGCGCTCTCTCACTGGATTATATGCCGGAGGGTCTGCCGAGAACGGAATTGTACCGGCCCGGGATCGCCGGGGTGGAAAAAAGGATACGGGAGATCCTCGATGCTCGTCGAAAAGCTAAGAGAACTGGGTCAGGAACATATCGCAAGACTCCTAAGCAGTGAGGCCGACCCTGTCTCCAGGCGGCAGATCGCGGGAGACCTGGAAGGAGTCGACCTTGATCTCGCCGGCAGGCTCATCACGGGGAGCGGCATTTACAGCCCCCCCGGCGGGGAGGTGAATCCGGCAGAGGTGATCACCGCCACCTTTGCGTCCTCCGGGGAGGCTTCACGGTACGTCGAACACGGCATCAAGCTGTTGCGCCAGGGCAACGTTGCAGCCCTCGTCGTCGCCGGAGGTCAGGGATCGCGACTGGGGATCGAGGCACCCAAGGGCATGGTGGAGGTGACGCCATCCCAGGGGAAGACTCTGTTCACCCTCTTCGCGGAGAAGATCCTCGCCCTTGAGCGCCGCTATCGGGGCACGATCCCCTGGTTTATCATGACATCCCGGCAGAATGACGGCCCCACCAGGGAGTATTTCCATCGGAACAGATTCTTCGGTCTCGGGGAAAAGAACGTTCACTTCTTTGTCCAGGGGATGTTACCCTCGGTCACCGAGGAGGGGAAGTTCCTCGTGTCGGAAACCGGTGGGCTCTTCATGAATCCCGACGGCCATGGCGGCACCTTCAACGCGCTGAGGAGGTCAGGTTCTCTGAACCGCATGAAGGACCTGGGCGTCGAGGAAATCTTCTACTTCCAGGTCGACAACCCCCTCGTCAGGATCTGCGATCCCCTGTTCATCGGCCTGCACAACCTGAACAATGCACAGATGTCATCAAAGATCGTGAGGAAGGTCTCCTTCGAGGAAAAGGTGGGAGTCATCGTGCGCCAAGCCGGAAGGACCTGCCTCCTCGAATACAGCGACATGGGCGACAAAGTCCGGTATGCCAGGGATGAGGCAGGGAACATGCTTCACTGGGCAGGGAACCTGGCCATTCATATGATCCGGAGAGATTTCGCCGAGGACTTGACGGAACAGGGAACCCGGCTGCCGTATCACCGTGCCCGCAAGAAGATCGTGGCCCGGGGGCCCGACGGAACGGTGGCCGAGGTGCAGGGCATCAAGTTCGAGACCTTTCTCTTCGATGCCCTCCCCCTGGCGGAAAGGAGCATCACCCTCGAGGTGATCCGGGAGGAGGAATTCGCACCGGTCAAGAACCTCACCGGGATGGACTCCCTGGAGAGCTCAAAGCTGTTGCAGACCGGACTTCATCTCTCCTGGCTGAGGAGGCTCGGAATTGAAATCGCAGACGGGGTACGCGTAGAGGTCAGCCCTCTGTTCGCACTGGATTTCGACGAGCTCAGGAGCAAGGCAGACCGGCTTCCCCGGTCCATAACGCAGGATACCTATTTCGGGTGAGGCCATGAGGCGAGTGAAGGTAACGAAGCGTCACACCATCGAGCTCAAGGAAACGAAGTGGGACATCATCATATGGCTGGGCAGCTTCATCGTGCTCGGCTTCGTGATCGTGTTCGCGATGTACTCCTACCGCGGGGTGGAACGGGAGATGGCGGCCCAGTTCAATCGGGAGCAGGGGCTGCTTGCCCAGCAGACCGCCATGGGCATCGAGCAGTACATGCACGACATCACGAACATCCTGAGCCTCACCACCCACATCGACAAGGTCGCCGATGGAGATCCCGAGGCCATAAGAACAGCGATACAGAACGTGTATGCCTCGCTGAAGAACAAGGTCGTGTTTGTCTTCTGGGAGGACAATAGCGGTATCATGCGCATCCACCATCCCCAACAGCTCCTGCCCGGCCTGGAGGGAAGGGACTTCAGCTTCCGCACCTATTTCAGGGTGGCCAAGGAGCTCGGGGTGCCCTTTGTTTCTGACATCATCCTCGTGGGAGGGGAGCAGTACTTCGATATCCCGGGCCGGTTCGAGACCTTTGTCATCTCCTTCCCCCTCAAGGACAAGAACGGAACCTTCCACGGAGTCATCGGATGCGCCATCGACCTCTCCAACATCACGGTCCACCACGTTGCCCCCATAAGGCCATCCAAGACGGGGTACATGTGGATGCTGGACGAAACGGGCATGGTACTCTACCACCCCAATCCCAAGTGGATAGGTTTGAACCTCAACGATCTCATCATCGGGCTCAAGAAACAGGGGTTCAAGATATCGGGCATAGACGAGATCCGGCAGGCCATGGAGCTGAAGAACGACGGGATGCACGAGTTCGTCTTTCCCAACTACCCTGATGTCAAACCGGTGAAGAAACTGCTCGCATTCTCGTCCGTTCACTTCCTGAACCGCAGGTGGGTCGCCATCGCGACCTCTCCCTACAGCGAGGTCATTTCCCTCATGTCCGGGACATTCGGCAACACGCTCGTTCTGGGCTCCGTGAGCATCGGATTCGTGCTCATAGCCACCATAGCCATGCTCAGAATCAACAGGGCACGTGCCGCCGCATCGGAGAGGAACAAGTGGGCAGACAAGGTCCTGGTGGCCCACAAACGGATGGAGACCATCTTCAACGGCGTCCCCCATTACCTGGCCATGATCGACGCGGCCTTCACCATAGCGGATGTCAACCAGCGTCTCTGTGACCTGTACGGCCTGAGGAGGGAGGAGATCATCGACAAGCACTGCTCACTGGATTTTGCCGAGAGTGACCGCATCTGCCACACCAGGCTCGTGGAACAGTGCTTCAAGACAGGAGAGATCGTCACGCAGCTCGATACGCGGGTCGATATCGACAGCAAGCCATACTTCTTCGACATAAGCGCCATTCCTCTCTTCGGGTCTGAGGGCGAGGTGGACTATGTGGTCCAGTACGCGGTGGACATAACCGAGAAGAAGGCGCTCACGGAGAAGCTCATCCAGGCCGAGAAGCTCGCCGCTGTCGGCCAGATGTCGGCCCATGTGGCCCACGAGATCCGCAACCCCCTGACCTCGGTCCTGCTCCATTCCGAGCTTCTCGAGGACGAGATCGAGGAGATACCGGACAACGAGGAGGCCATGGACCTCCTGAACATCATCAAGAACGAAATCGACCGGCTCTCGCAGGTCACGGATGAATACCTTTCCTACGCCCGCCTTCCCCACCCCAAGAAGCAGCTCGTGAATCCGGAGGTGGAGGTGTCGTCCGTGATATCCATGCTCATGCCGGAGCTCAAGCGCAGGAACATCGAGATCGCCGTCACGTGCCCCGAGAAGCTCCCGAACATCATGATAGACCGTGGACAATTCAAGCAGCTTTTGATAAATCTCATCAAGAATGCTGAAGATGCAATGCCCTCAGGAGGCTCTTTGGAGATATCCCTCATGGGAATCAAGGATAACGTGCTGGTGCTCGTGAAGGATACCGGGTACGGTATCCCCCCCGAGATCACCAGGAGGATTTTCGATCCCTACTTCACCACCAAGGACAACGGCACCGGCCTCGGGCTGGCCCTGGTCCAGTACATCGCCAATGCCCACGACGGATGGGTCGACGTGGAGAGCCAGAAGGGAACCGGATCAACCTTCATCATCTCCTTCCCCTGCCACAAGGACGAGGCACAGGTGGAGTCGACATCATGAAGCTGCTGGGGGCGCTCCTATTCCTGCTGCTGTTTCTCCCGTTCGACGCTTCTGCGGCACGCCTCGTCATCGCGACCCCGCCGGGGATTACCGAGGTCAGGCTCCTTTCCCCGGGCACGAGCGCCATGGTAGACTTTCTGAAGGACCGCCTCAATGTGCAGCTCAAGGCCTCAAGAGAGAAGAACCGGGTAGAAAGCATTGAAAAGGAACTGAGCCAGGCGACCACGGCAATAACGGAAGCCGAAAAGGCCTACGCCGAGAGGATCGAGTTCCTCCGGAAGAAGTATATCGAGAATATCCACATTACCATACACTCGTCAAGCACCCAGATCACCCCGGAGTCGGCCCTGGGAGACATCACCTTCTTCTATACGGCGCACAACGCTTCAGACAGAATCATCAGCGACATCACCTACAAACCCGTCATCGGCGATATCGCGCTTCCCATAACCACCTCTTTGGTGCTCGAATTCATCAACCCCAAGACGCTGATCTTCGGTCTCGCTCCCGGTGAGCGTCTTTCGAACCAGGGCAAGGAACCCGAGCATTTCTCCATCTTCCTGAGCGAGATCAAGGACCAGGACATCCAACGCATACAGTCCTCCATGCCGGGCGGGTTTTCCGTTCGGGTCTCGGATGTTCACTTCGTCTCCCAGAAGGGGTACAAGGGACAGTCAAAGGTCATGGAGGTCAAGGAGGCCTTCTCCGGCCTGCTCAGTTCCTACCAGTCCGCGGTACAGCAGGCCCGGAACCACAGCAGGGCAAAGTCCGAGGAACTGGCCCGGGCCAAGACCCTCCATGAAAGGGAGACCTCGGAAAGCGTGAACGAGTTCCGCATGAAGGCATATGATCTGAAGAAGAACTCGGTGCGTTACAAGCGGACCGTTGACCAGAGGCGCAACAGGTCGTCCATGGAACCCGTAGAACCTGGAAAATACATAGTCTATGCGCCTGCGAACGCCGGTGCGGCAGTATTCCAGGAGATTACGGTGGGAGAAGGAACCACTAAACTGAAGATCGAGACATTGAAAAAGGACCCGTTCGAACCGTGAGCAGCCTGATGAAAAAGATCCTGGTGGTGGATGACGAGATCGGCATCCGCCAGTCACTCAAGAAGATCCTGGAGAAAGAGGGCTACGAGGTCTTGACCGCCTCGAACGGGGAGGAGGCGTTCAAGGTCATCCGCTCGGATGCCGTTGACCTGCTCATTTCGGACATCCGCATGGCAGGCATGGACGGCCTCGAACTCCTCAAGGTGTGCAAGTCGGTGTCACCTTACACCGAGGTGATCATGATCACCGGGTACGCCTCGGTGGACACCGCGGTCGATTCCATGAAGCAGGGTGCCTACGACTACATAACCAAGCCATTCAAGAAGGCGGACATCGTCAAGGCCGTCCAGAAGGCCATCGAGAAACAGATCCTCACCATGGACAACGTCAAGATGAAGGAGCGCATCGAGGCCATGGAAGCGGCGCCACTCATAGAAACGGCGAGCCCTGCCATGAAGAAGCTCGTGGAGATCGTGCATCAGGTTGCGCCCAGCAAGGCGACGGTCCTCATCATGGGCGAATCGGGCACGGGTAAGGAAGTCATCGCCGACATGATCCACAAGCTCTCCCCCCGTGCAGGCAGGGCCATGGTCAAGGTCAACTGCGCGGCCATCCCGGAGACCCTCATCGAATCGGAGCTCTTCGGGTACGAGAAAGGCGCCTTCACCGGTGCCGCTGGAAGGAAGGAAGGCCGTTTCGAGGTAGCGGACAGGTCGAGCATCTTCCTCGACGAGGTCGGGGAGGTGCCCCAGGCCGTGCAGGTGAAACTGCTGCGCATCCTGCAGGAAGAGACCTTCGAGAGGCTCGGCAGCAACAAGACCGTCAAGGTGGACACGCGCATCATTGCGGCCACCAACAAGAACCTTGCCGCACTGGTCAAGGACGGCCAGTTCCGTGAAGACCTCTACTGGAGGCTCAACGTCATCACCCTGCAGATCCCTCCGCTGAGGGAGCGCAGGGAGGACATCCCCAACCTGGTTCAGCACTTCATCAACCGCTTCTCCCGCAAAAACGAGAAGGAGATGAAGGGCCTCGAGTCGAAGGCCATGGAGGTCCTGCTGGGCTATGGTTGGCCGGGCAACGTGCGCGAGCTCGAGAACGTCATCGAGCGCAGCGTCGTCCTTGACCGCGACGGCATCATTGGTACCGACGACCTGCCGGCCCAGATCCAGTCGGCCAGCATTCCCGCCATGGAATCGGTCACCATCCCCCTGGGCACGCCCCTGGAAGAGGTCGAGCGCATCCTGATGGAAGAGACCCTGAAGCGCACCAAAGGCGACAAGGGCCTGGCATCCAAGCTGCTGGGCATCTCCACGAGGACGCTGTACCGGAAAATGGACAAGAAGGAATGACTCCCTTGATACAGGACTTCCCGGGACTTCCGCGATGCGTCGCTGGGGACCCTTGTCAGTTCTCTTTTCCGGGCATCAGATTGAACTTCCTGATCTTGTAATGCATGACCCGCCGGGAGATGCCGAGGATCTTTGCGGCATCCTTCTGGACCCAGTTCGACTTCTTGAGGGCATCGATGAGCATGGCTTTCTCGTGGGCCTCGAGCGGGTTGAGTCCTTCATCACTGGGGGGAGCGGCACTCCTGTCGAAGATACCCGACGGCAGGATGTCCTCAGGGGTGATGACGTTTCCCCTGCAGAGCACCACCGCGGACTGGATGATGTTTTTCAGCTCGCGTACGTTGCCGGGCCAGTGGTGTGACAGGAGCAGGTCCATGGCCTCCAGCGTGAACCCGTTCACCTTCTTGCCGGCTTTCTCGCAGAACTCGGACAGGAAGATCTGGGACAAGCCGACGATGTCCTCCCTCCGCTCCCTCAGGGGCGGGATGGTGATGGTGATCACCCTGAGACGATAGAACAGGTCCTCCCGGAACTCTCCGCTGTCCACCTTTGCCCTGAGGTCCACGTTGGTTGCGGCGATCACCCGGATGTCCACGTGCCGCTGCTCCAGTTCACCCAGACGCCTGAATTCGCCGTTCTCGAGCACCCGCAAGAGCCTCGTCTGCAACTCGGGTGATATGTTCCCGATCTCATCCAGGAAGAGGGTCCCGCCGTCGGCCTCCTCTATGATGCCCTTCTTGTCCTTGACCGCTCCGGTATAGGCCCCTCGCTGATATCCGAACAGTTCCGCCTCGATGAGGGTAGGCGGAGTGGCACCGCAGTCCATCACCACGAGCTTACCGTCACGGCGTTTGCTCCCGTAGTGGAGCATGCGCGCGATGAGTTCCTTGCCCGTGCCCGACTCGCCCAGGACAAGGACCGTGGCGTCCGACCCGCTCACCTGGTGGACCAGGGAGATCACTTTCTTCATCTCGGGGCTCTCGGCATACATGTGCTGCCCGATGGAATCATCGATCTCCCGCTCCAGATAGCGTACCCGCTGCTTGAGTCCTCGTTTTTCAAGCGCCTTCTCGATCTTGGCCGCCAGTTCCATCGGCTCGAAGGGCTTCACGAGGTAATCGTGCGCACCCTCCTTGATGGCCTGTACGGCCCCTTCAATCGATCCATAGGCGGTGAAGATGATGACTTCAATGTCAGGGTCGATCTTCTTCGCCTCGGAAAGGACCTCCATGCCGTCCATATCCGGCATCTTGAGGTCCGTGATCAGGACGCTGAAATCTTCCTTCCTGAGCGCATCCAGGGCCTTGGGTGCCCTGGTGAATCCCACGGCATAGAATCCCATGGCCTCGAGCCGCGTCACCATGACTTCGACAATATCGGGTTCATCGTCGACGATGAGGATCTTGTGCTGGAGGCTCATTGCGTTCCTCTGCGCTTAACGGATTCGATGTGTATCTCCTCGAGCTTCTTCAGCTTGAAACTCAGATCCTCGACCTCCTTCTTGAGGCCTTCGCTTTCTTTCCTGGCCTGGTCCAGTTCTTTCCTGGCCTGGTCAAGGTTGCGGTTCAGTTCGTCATTGTCTTTCGCACATTCTTTTGCCCTGGACGCGGTCTTGTCGAGACCTTCCATCTTCTCGACGAGCGTCAGCAGATACCCTGCCTCCACCCTGAGATAGTCAGGCGTGAAGGAGCTGTCCCTGGTCTCTGTCAGCACGGCCTTGACGGTCGCGTAGGAAAAATCGCCCTTGACCATGGATTCCATGACGAGGGCCATCCTGTGCCTGGCTACCAGCGAAGGGGGCAGCATCGGTTTCATTCCCCTGAGGCTCTCTTCCGGTGCCTTGCCCTGCGAAAGCCTGTGTTCCGCGGCATCAAGCTTCGTGGTGACCAGTTCCTTCGCACACCCCTGGAAAATCATCATGCACACGAGCGCAAGGGAGGCTGAAACCAAAGACACTGCCCTTCCCCACGATGCTCTGTGCATACATCTTCCCTCCATGCGCATCCACTATCCCCCTGGAGATCGCAAGACCAAGGCCTATACCGCCATGTCCGCGGGTGTATCTTGACTGGTAGAATTTCTCAAAGATACGGGGAAGATCCTCTTCGGGTATCCCCTTGCCGTGGTCTTCGACCTCTGTGACGACATATCCGTCGGAATTCTTCACCCTGATCTCTACCATGGCTCCTTCGGGTGAGTACTTGATGGCATTGTGCGTGAGGTTTGTCAAGACTTGCAGGATCTTGTTCCTGTCCGCCATGACCTCGCAGCTTTGGACATCATAGTCCACCCTGATATCAACACTCCCGGCGTCAGCTATGGGCCTGATCTCGGATATGAATGAAGCCGTCACCGCATTCATGTCACAGACTTCCTTGTTCAGCCTGACCATGCCGCTCTCGATCCGAGACATGTCGAGCAGTTCGGAAACCGTGTGGAGGAGTCTCCTGATGCCCTGATCCATGATCTCCACGAGCCGTCTCTGCTTGTCGGAAAGTGCGCCGGCAAGACCTTCCAGGAGCAGGCTTGCCGCCTCTTTCATGGAGGTGAGCGGTGTCTTGAGCTCATGGGACACCACCGAGATGAACTCGGACTTCATGTCGTCGAGTTCCTTGAGCCGCAGTGCCATGTTGTTGAATGAATCTGCAAGCATACCGAGCTCATCCCTGGTTTCTAGGTTGATGCGGTAGGAAAAATCACCATCGGCTATGTGCTTGATGCCCCCCTTGATCCGTTTGAGGTCCCGGGTGACACTGCTGTAGATGAGGATGGGCACGATCAGGCCAACGGAGAGCCCGACGGCCAGCGCCCACCAGGTCCATGCCATGATCTGATCTCCCAGGTCCTTCAGGTAGGCTATGTGATTGCGGAGCTGGTCGACTGCTTCCCGGTTGATATAGCGCGCGACACCGACAATGTCGTCGATTTCGGTACTGTTTCTCGCAAAGATCTTTTCCAGCTCCTCGGGCTTGTTCGGGAGCTGCTCCAGCTGGGAGTGAAGCCTGCTCACATAGGCCATCCACAGGCCCTTCCCGTTCTCCACCATGTTCAGCTCGGTTTCGTCGTAATACACGCCCCGGGCGCCAAGATTCTCCCAGGCCTGGGAGATATCGCTCTCCTGCTGTTCGAGTATGGAGCGGTAGGAGTCGGTCTGGAGAAGCATATACTGCTTGCCAGTCTCTTCGATGGAGATGAGGTTGGCCAACAGCTTGTCGGTGATCTCCTTCTTCTTGTAATCCACCAGGTAGATCTTCGTGGAGAGCGTGCTCACCCGGGAGGAAACCACGAAGAGCACCAGCGTTATTCCGAACAGGACCACCACGAACACCACGTAGGTGAGGATCAGCTTCTGGAGAAGGCCTGGTTTTTTCATGCTCAAGATTATAGACACCTCTCCGATAGGTCTTCAAGGGGAGAGATTGCACATGTCATCCATGCTCCTTTCATCACTGAAGGCCCACGAAATCATGCAGGACAACGCGTCTTCGAACATCGCCAACATGAACACCCCCGGCTACAGGGCACTGCGTACCTCCTTCACGCTCTCGCTGGACGGCTCGGTCGATGTCACCACCATCCGGTCAGACGATCCCGCCCCCCTTGAAATGGAGGGAACCGTGCAGTCAAGTGTGGATCCTGCCAGAGAATTTGTCGACATGATACGGGCGAGGTCGGGTTTCGAGGCGGTGCTGAACGCCATCAGCACCCGCGAGAAGATGCTCGACAGCCTCATGGACGTCCTGGACAGGGAATGAACCATCCGACCCTGTGAAGGTCGTACCTTTGACATCAATGTAAAAGTTTTGTAAAACCCTGACCATGTACTGGTCTGTTCGGACAGCGCTCGGGTCATATCTCTCCATCATGGCAGCGATCATCCCTGTGGTGATCATATCCCTGTTCAGCAAGACAGGTGACCTGCCGCATGTCATCGCCAGATACTGGGCGAGGTTTTCCCTCCTCTGTGCGGGATGCAGGGTCGTGCTCCGGGGCGAAGAGAACATACCCGGCGGCCCTGCGGTCTACATGCCCAATCACGTGAGCCACTTCGATGTATTCGCAATCCTCGGCCACCTGAACGTCCAGTTCCGCTGGACGGTCAACGGTACACGCGACATCCTGCAGAAACACGGCTTCCGGGTGAAACCGGGAACCATCACCCTGGTCATCGGGAAGCCCGTATATCCAGAGGGACACGATGCGGCCTCGCTCATGGAAGAGGTGTACAAGTCCATAAAACTTGGCTATAGTTACTAGCCGATGATTGGTGATCTGCTCTACAGGTGTCCCTCGTGCGGTACGTTCGACTGGCTGGAGCATGATCACTGCGTCTCCTGCAAGACACGCTTCCGCATGGTCTCCCGGTCCCTCGCCGAGATGGGTGGCGAGGTACGTCCCCTGTCGGACTGGTACAGGAAGATCCTGCGTTTCCCGATGCCCGTGGCCGAAGACGGGGCCATCATAACGAGCAATCAGGTACGGCTCTCCCGCGAGGCCCAGGAGGGAATGTACAGGGGTTTCGCGGGGATAACAGCCTATCACTACACCAGGGCCCCCGTAGACACCGGCGTCCTGACACTCCACAGGGAGGGGCTGAAGTTCTCAGGCGCCATGGGCAGCATCGACGTGCCCTTTTCCGACCTGAGGGGCGCCACCATCGAATCGAACACCGTCATCATCATCAGCGCCAGGCATGGCCCCCTGTTCTATGACTTCCTCGAGGAGTCGGGCAAGAAATGGGAGGACTTCATAAGGAAATCGCTCCAGAACCGTCATGCCACCGAGGAGATCGTGGAGTTCTATCCACGCATACGGTTTCGCTCCTCGCTGCGCGAGATACCTGCCAGGGCGGCCGGTCACATGAATCTCCGGGTCCCCGACAGAACGTGGTACAGGAGGGACGCAAGTCCGCTCCCGGTGATCCTGAAGCCGCTGGCCAGGTCCATCCTGAAGACACTCCTCACCGTCGAGATCGACGGGCTGGAGAACATTCCCCGGACAGGCCCCGCCGTCCTGCTTCCCAACCACACGTCGTTCCTGGATTCGGTGATCCTGGGGTTCTTCACCCAGCGCAACATCTGGTTCATGGCAAAGAACTCCGAATACCGCCATTCCTTCATGAAGTGGTTTCTCCGCCATGCCAGTTCCTTTCCGGTGAGGAGGTACACCATCGACGTCCTAGCCGTGCGGAATGCCATTCGCGTGGTTCAGCACGGGCACGTCATGGGGATCTTTCCGGAAGGCGAGCGGACCTGGGACGGCGAGCTGCTGCCGCTTCGCATAGGGACCGTCCGCCTCCTCCTGGCCCTGGGCGTGCCGGTCGTTCCTGTCGGCATAACCGGGGCATACGAGCTCATGCCGAGATGGACGTCATCCATCAAGCGTGTGCCCGTCAGGTACGCCATCGGGAAACCCCTCGCCCTGCCCCACAAACCCGCACCGAAACAGACGAGGGCCGACATCGAGGCTGCATCGAACCTGCTTCGTTCAGAGATTGAATGCCTCACCGGGGGGAAGATATGAGCGCTGTCAAGGTCATCCCGCTGGGAGGCGTGAGGGAGTTCGGTCTCAATTCCATGGCAATCGAGACCGGCAGCGGCTCCATCCTTGTGGACACAGGCATCATGTTCCCGAAATACAATCTCACGGGCATCGACCAGATCATCCCGGATTTCTCCCATGTGGTGGAGAACCAGGAGGCCTTCCAGGGCATCATCCTGACCCACGGTCACGAGGACCACATCGGTGCGCTGCCCTACCTCCTGAAAGCCGCTCCCATCCCCGTGTACGGCCATCCCTTCACCCTGGAGCTCGCCAAGCGCAAACTCAGGGAATATGAGATGAACGGTCACCTCAGGCTCGTGCCGGTCCACGCAGGACAGACCATCACGCTTGCAGGCATGGACATCGAGTTCGTAGAGGTGCAGCATTCGACCATCGGGTGCTTTTGCCTCAACATGATGACGCACCAGGGACGCATCGTCCACTCGGGGGACTTCCGTGTCGTCCCTCCGGCATTCCGCACGCTTGCATCCCCGGTCCAGCTCTTCATCTGCGAGAGCACCAATGCCGAGGTGGATCCCCGGTGTGCCGAAGAGGAAAGGGTCATGAAGAGTATCGACGCCATCATCAAGCAGACCGACGGCGCGGTGCTCGTCTCGACCTTCTCGAGTCACGTGAAGCGCATCCAGATGCTCTACGAGCTGGCCGTACAGAACAGCAGAAAAGTCACCATCATCGGGAGAAGCATCAACCAGGTGGTGGACATAGCCTCCGATCTCGGCGTCCTCGAACTCGATCCGCGCGACCTCATCAAGCCGGAAGAGATCACCACCGTCGACCGGAGCAGGCTCATGATCATCTGTACCGGGACCCAGGGCGAGATGTACTCGGTCCTCTCGCTTATAGCGAGGGGTTGGCACAAGTTCAAGGCCAGGGCGGGAGACAGCGTCATCATATCGGCCCGCATCATCCCGGGCAACGAGACAGCCATAGCCCGCTGCATAGACCAGCTCATCGATTTCGGTGCCCGGGTCTACTATCCCGACACGGCGGATGTGCATGCCACCGGACACGCCACCCACAGCGAGATCCTGGAGGCGGTGAGGGTGCTCAACCCGAGGATCATCATGCCGATCCACGGTGAACTGCGCCACATGAAGGCCCTGGCTGACATGGTTCGGAGCTCGCTCGACGTGGATCCCGAGATCGTCCTGGCCAGGCCTGGTCAGATCTGGTCCCTCACGGAGACGGGCATGGAGGTCACCGGAGAAGCCACTCACGGAAAATGCTTCGTGGACGGAGAACTGACCGGCAACATACACGACATTGTCCTGCGTGATCGCAGGCACATCTCCGAGGGAGGACTCGTCATCGTTTTTATCGTGGTCGATTCCGCCCGCTCCGAAGTGGCACTGGGCCCTGACATCATGTGCAAGGGGGTCGTCCCTGCAAGCATGGAGCAGGAAATCGTCGACGACATCAGGAAAAACTCCCTGCAGGTCCTTGACATGTGCCTTGTCAAGGATACGGACACCCAGGTCTTGCAGAACCGCATGCGGGAATCACTGGGGACCGCGCTCAAGTCGAAACTCGGCAAGAAACCGATGATCATCCCTATCATCATGGAGATGTGACTGCCGTATATCATCACCCTGACGGTGTTCTGCTCCTTCGGGGGGGCATCATGCGGCGAGGTACCCGGGCGAGCTCCTGATGGGTTTGATTTCTCCGAGATTTCTGGTATGGACGGTACAAATGACATCATGTTCATATGTCTTGTGTGGTGACGGCCGGCAGGCATCGCCTGAGCGGCCCTGAGACAAGGAAGGTTCATACATGGCGAAGCGGGAAAACACGAGCACGGTGCCTGTTCACATCATGGGGCTCTTCCTCCTGTTTACCGCGACCTTCCTCTTCCTGTCCCTGGTCTCCTTTTCCCCAGAAGACCCGGGCTTCACGTTATCCAGACAGACCGACACCTTCCACAACTGGATGGGTTTCGTGGGCTCCTACATAGCCGACGGCCTCTACATCGTGTTCGGGGTCTGGTCCTTTGCCTTGCCGCTGTTCATGATCGATTACGCATACCGCTACTGCCTCAGGAAGAATCACGTGAACTGGCTCCATATCGCGAGCACCGCCATCATCATGTTCGCCGTGCTGGGAATGCTGCACATCTTCTTTCCCAAGGGTATCTCGCTGTTCTCCACCACCATCAAGGCCGGGGGGGTCGTCGGCAGGATCATCGGCGAGTCGCTCGTCACGTATCTGAACTACTGGGGTTCGCTGGTGCTGCTCATCATGCTCCTGGCTGGAGGGGTCATGATGGGCTACGACCTGGCCGCGTCGATCCGCTCGATCCGTGACCTCTTCGTGCTCGCCCGGGAAAAGGGGCTCCTCCAGAGAAAAAGAAAGGAACCTGTCGAACGGTTGCCGCAGGCCAGGACCTCGAGGTCACCGTCTCCGAAGACCAGAGCCGGCAGGGAAACCGGGGGCGGGAAGGAACCGAGGATCACCATGATGGAGCACGAGGGTCACGACATATCAGAGGTTCCCAGGCAGGCAACCCTGGATTTCGTGGACAACTACCAGTTCCCCCCGCTGTCGCTGCTCAGCAACCCTCCGTCCAAGAGCCGCACCATCACGGAAAAGGAGCTCAAGGCCAACGCATCCCTTATCCTGTCCAAGCTGAGGGACTTCGGTGTGGAGGGGGAGATCCTCGAGATCAAGCCCGGACCGGTGATCACCATGTTCGAGTTCACCCCGGCGCCGGGGATCAAGATCAACAAGATCGTGTCCCTGGCCGACGACCTGGCCATGGCGCTCAAGGCTGCACCGGTACGGGTGGTGGCACCCATCCCCGGGAAGAATGCCGTGGGGATCGAGATCCCCAACCGTTCCCGCGAGATCGTGAGCCTGAGGCGGATCCTGGCCAGCAAGGAATTCACCACCTCGAACGCACCCCTGACCCTCGCCCTGGGCACGGACATCGAGGGGACACCGGTGGTTACGAACCTGTCAAAGATGCCTCACCTGCTCATTGCAGGCGCCACGGGCACCGGCAAGAGCGTGGGGCTCAACACCATGATCCTGTCCCTGCTCTACAAGAACAATCCCTCCGAGCTGAAATTCATCATGATCGATCCCAAACGGATCGAGCTATCACACTACGAGGGCATACCTCACCTGCTCCACCCGGTGGTTATCGATCCCAGGGAGGCGCTGCCTGTCCTCAAGTGGGCGGTGGCGGAAATGGAGCTGCGCTACGCCCTCTTCAAGGACCACGGCGTCAAGGGCATCGACTCCTACAACAAGAAGGTGAAAAAGGACGATCCAGAAGCACGGACCACCCTCGCCTCGATCAAGGGGGACGACTCCGAGCCCGGTCTGCTGCCCAAGGTCGTGGTGGTCATCGACGAGATGGCCGATCTCATGATGGTGAACAGGGAGGTTGAGGTCTTCATCGCGCGTCTGGCACAGATGGCCCGGGCAGCGGGCATCTACATGATCGTTGCCACCCAGAGGCCGTCGGTGGACGTGATCACCGGCCTCATCAAGTCGAACTTCCCGTCCCGTATCTCCTTCAGGGTCTCCTCGAAGATCGACTCACGGACCATCCTCGATTCTTCGGGGGCGGACCAACTCCTCGGCCTGGGCGACATGCTCTTCCTCTCCCCCGGCACGACGCACCTCAAGCGTGTACATGGGGCGTACGTGTCAGAAGAAGAGCTGGACAAGGTCATCGATTTCATCCGCGAGCAGAAAGGACCCGACTATGTGAAGGAGGTGGATACCCAGATCGCCGAGCTTGCGAGGGATGAGAGCGACCAGGAAGGCCTGAACGAAGAATACGACCCGGTCTATGACGAGGCGCTCGAGTTCGTCACCAGCAAGGGATCCGCGTCCATCTCCCTCATCCAGCGCAGATTCAGGATCGGTTACAACCGGGCGGCACGGATCATCGAGCAGATGGAGACCGAGGGGATCCTCGGCCCGGCGGATGCGGCGGGCAAACCACGAAAGGTACTGGTCAAGTCCTATGCACGGGAACTGGAAGAGTAGCCTCATCATCGGCATTCTCATCATCGCATCGACTGGGCTCGCGCAAGCCGTAGAGCTCGGCAGGATTCAGCAGCGCCATGCGAAGCTCCGGGATTTCACCGCGTCATTCAGGCAGGAGACGTTCCAAGTCGTTGCCAACAAGACCGTCCTGTTTGAAGGCAGGGTGTCATATAAACGTGGCTCCGGCGTCAGGATGGATGTGACGAACCCGGAACGGCAGATCCTCATCCTCAGAGGATCGACCGTGCTGGTCATACTGCCGGATCAGGGTACCTCCCAGGTGCAGGAGGTACCGCCGGAGATCGCAGCCCAGAACATCCTGGGCTTCTTCACCGGTCTTGCATCCATTGACGATTTCTATGCAGTATACCAGGCACCCGATCACCTCGTCCTTACGCCGAAGAACGGTACCGGCTCCATCTCGGTGTGGGTTGATGCGGACAGCCTGATCCAGCGCATACTGCTCAAGGACGCCATGGGCAACACGAGCGACATCCGCCTGAGCGAATATCGGTTCAATACGGGCGTCAGCGACGACATCTTCAACGAGAAGACGGGTGACCTGCCGGGCGGGCACCCGAAAGCACCCGGTGAGCATTGACCGCCCCTTCGCTGGTCAGGCGTCCCTGCATGTGCCTTGACCTCGCAGGGATGCTCTGGTAAAGCTTCTCCCATGGATCTGCCCCTCATCGAGAAGGCCGTCGACCTGCTCCTGAGATCGAAGCACACCGTGGTCCTCACCGGTGCAGGCATATCGACCGAGTCCGGTGTTCCCGACTTCAGATCCCCGGGCGGCATCTGGGAACGGTACGACCCCACCCTGTTCTTCTATGCTCGGTTTGTCGCCGAGCCAGACGTGGTGTGGAAATGCCTCATCGAGATGAACACCAACGGAGCACTGTCCCTGTGGGACGCCAAGCCCAACCAGGGACACATGGCCCTGGCAGAACTCGAGGAGATGGGTCTCGTCAAGGTGGTGATCACCCAGAACATCGACAACCTCCATCAGAAGGCCGGCAGCAGGAACGTCATCGAGTTCCACGGGAACATGCTCTTTTTCAGGTGCCTCACCTGCGGCCGGACATATGGCTACGAACAGCTCCTGGAGATCATCGCGGAAAGCACCTGCCTCCCCCCCCGGTGCGAGTGCGGGGGCATCCTCAAACCCGACGCCGTGTTCTTCGGCGAGGCAATCCCCCAGAACGCCCTGAACGAGTCCTTCAGACACGCCCAGGACTGCGACCTGATGCTCGTCATCGGCACTTCGGCCCAGATCGAGCCTGCTGCTTCGCTGCCCATTGTGGCCAAAGGCATGCGCTCCATGTTCAGGGGCATGGGCGGGTTCTTCACCAAGATCAATTCCCACGTCGTGGAGATCAACCGCGAACCCACCCCGCTCACGGGTGAGGTATCGGACTTTCTCATCCAGGGCGGCGCGGGGGACATCTTGTCGACCATTGTCCGGAATGTCAGGGAAAAAAGGCGTTGAGCGTGGCCATCTCGGGTCGCACACGGGTGTTCACTATCCTTGCTCACCCATCCGTCAATGTCACGGCCCCCCTCATCTACAACCATATCTTCTCAAGGATGGGCCTCGACATGGTCTACATCTCCCATGACGTGCATCCCGGGGCCATCGCGGACACGGTGAGGTCCTTCTCGGGCTGGGTAAACCTCGGCGGGTTCAACGTGACCATCCCCCACAAGGAATCCGTAGCCGCACTGGTCGATGACCTGTGTGGAGTATCGATGAAGACAGGGACGGTCAACACCGTGGTACGCCATGGAAACGGGTCGCTGTCAGGCTACAACACCGACGGCATCGGTGCGCTGGGGGCGCTCGGAGAAACACGGGACGCCGTGTGCCTCGTGATCGGCGCCGGCGGTGCGGCCCGGGCAATCGTCCATGCCCTGCTGGAGGGAGGCGCTCGCAAGGTCTCGATCCTGAACCGATCTCCGTACCGGACACAGCAGCTGTGCGGAATGTTCGGCACAGGCCCGGTGCATGAATACCAGGGCGAACCCCTCGAGGAGGTCGACGTTGTCGTGCAGGCCACCCCGGTTTCAGAGAGGGTCCCTTTCGATCTCGAGTTGGAGCGATTCGGAAAGGATACGCGCATCCTGGAGACCGTCATGCGGACCACGGCGCTTTCGGAAAAAGCCGAAAGCCTCGGGCTGCAGATCGTTCCAGGGCACGCCATGCTCTATTACCAGACCAAAAGAAACTTCGAGCTTTTCACCGGCATCGCCCTTCCCCCCAGAGATCTGGACGAGGCCTTCGCATCAGTCGGGTACCACAGGACATGAGGGTGTATCTGGTATGCACCCGCCGCAGGGGGCGGCCCAGGGTCGCCGTTGAAGTATGCATGGCCTGCAGATACAACAGGACATGCAGGCAGTACTACGCATACAGGAATCCCCCGCTCTTCCCGGAGTTCGTAAAACCTTCAGGAAATGCAATTCCTTGACAGCCCCCATGAGAGGCACTATGGTAACCGAAGTATGCCGCGCAAACACATCCTCATCTACCCGGAGCCTGTCCTCAAGACAAGGGCTCAGGAAATCGAGAACATCGATCTCGATGTCGTCACCCTCGTGGACGACATGGAAGAGGCCATGTACCAGGCACCGGGCGTCGGCCTCGCCGCCCCCCAGGTAGGATCGGCCAGGAGACTTGTCCTCGTCGATCCCACGGCCGGGAAGGAATCGGGCAATCTCATGGTCGTCCTCAACCCGGTCATCGTGGAACGAGAAGGCACGGCGGTGGACAGCGAGATGTGTCTGAGCGTCCCTGAAGTCTCGGTGGACGTGCCCCGCTCCGAGAGGATTCTCGTGCAGGGGATCACCATGGACGGCAAAGAGGTCAGGATAGAGGCCGAGGGTTTCCTCGCGAGGATATTCCAGCACGAGATTGACCACCTGGACGGCAAGGTCATCCTCGACTATGCCTCGACGCTCAAGCGGGCCATCTATCTGAAAAAGAAAAAGAAGGGCAAGATATGAGGCTCGCCTTCATGGGCACCCCTGAGTTCGCCGTGCCCTCCCTGTCCGCCCTCATGCAGTCCGGAGGCCACGAGATCCTCCTCGTCGTCACCCAGCCTGACAAACCGCAGGGCCGGGGCATGCACCTCCAGAGCCCGCCCGTCAAGGCAACGGCCGTGCAGAGCGGGCTTGAGGTCCTCCAACCAGCATCCCTCAAAGGTGCGGCCGCCTTGAAGGATATGCTCATCTCCTCCCGGCTTGATGCGGTCATCGTGGTGGCGTACGGGAAGATGATCCCCGAAGACTGGCTTCCCATAACGCGGCTCGGGTTCATAAACATCCATGCCTCGCTGCTGCCGGAACTCAGGGGGGCGGCGCCCATCAACCGGGCCATCATCGAAGGGAAGAGCACGACGGGCATCAGCATCATGCGGATCGAGGCCGCCATGGATGCGGGCCCCGTATTCAGGCAGACGTCAACACCCATCGGCGATGAAGAAGACGCGGTCGGTCTGTCCAGGCGCCTGAGCGTCCTGGGTGCAGAAAAGATCATCGAGGTGCTGCCGCTGATCGAAAAGGGCTCTTTACAGCCCCGGCCGCAGGATCATGCCCGGGCGACGTATGCACCCATGCTCAGGAAAGAGGAGGGCGAGATAGACTGGAACCAGGATGCCAGGACCATCTGCAACAGGGTCCGGGGTCTTGTTCCGTGGCCCTGCGCGTACACGTATCTGCACGGGAGGATGCTGAAGATCCTTCGCGCGTCATCCGAGCAGGCCCATCACGGATATGCCCCTGGGACAATGATCAAGGAGCGCAGGGGAATCCGTATCGCCTGCAGAGACGGGTTCATCGTTCCGCTCGACCTCCAGATGGAGGGGAAGAAGGCTGCCGGTTGCGAGGCCTTTTCCTGCGGCCTCAGGACCGACCGGGATATACTGGGGAGGTAGGGTTATGTCGAACATGATCATTGCACCATCCATACTGTCCGCCGACTTCGCGAACCTCGGCCGCGACGTTCATGCCGTTGTGGAGGCCGGCGCCCAGTGGATCCATGTGGATGTCATGGACGGTGTCTTCGTGCCCAACATCTCCATCGGCCCGCTGGTGGTCCGGTCGCTGAGAAAGGTTACGAGGGCATACCTTGACTGCCACCTCATGATCGTGGAGCCGGATCGGTATGTCGACGATTTCATACGGTCAGGCGCCGACGGTATCACGGTCCATGCGGAGGCAGCCAGACATCTCCAGCGCACCTTGGCATATATACGGGGAAAGGGTCTGAAGGCTGGAGTTTCGCTGAATCCATCCACGCCTGTGGATGTCATAAAGTACTGCCGTGCCGACATGGACCTCCTTCTTGTCATGAGCGTGAATCCAGGATTCGGCGGCCAGACCTTCATCGACGCGGTCTACAACAAGATCGTCGATGCAAAGGCGATGATCGACGGCTATCCCATCCAGCTCCAGGTGGATGGAGGCGTCAACAAGGAGAATATAGCCAAGCTCGCTCGATTGGGTGTAGATAATGTGGTCGCAGGGTCCAGCATTTTTCAGACAGAAGACCCGGGCAGAACGATAAAGGAGATGTTCGACCTTGTATCTTCGGCTTCTCGTTAGGCTCGTCGCCGCTCTCATCCTTGCAGAGGCTATCGTGGGGTGCGCACATGCGCCTGTCGGGAAAGACATACCCTACGAGGCCATCGGGGACCCGAACCTCATCATGATGCTTGGCCGGTATGAGGAAAACAAGGGGAACTGGTCAAAGGCCCTCTACCTGTATTCACGGATCGACTCCCCTTATGCCTGGCTTTCCAAGGCTCGCATCTACTATATCCTCGAGGACAACATCGCGGCCCTGGCATCCCTGCAGAAGGTCATCGACGAAGGCACCTTCACCCAGGAGGCCCTGGAGATGAGGATCAGGATACATGCCAGGGGCGGCAACTGGCAGCAGGCGATACAGGACACCGAGGAACTGGCCAAGAAGTATCCCGAGAATCTCCAGATCAAGATCAACCTCGCCAACCTCAAGATCATAACAGGTGACTACAAGCGGGCGAAGACGATATTGAGAGGCCTGCTGGGAAAGACGGACGACAGCATCATCCACTACACCATAGCCAGGGCTTGCATGGGAGAACGGGATTTCACCGGTGCCAAGGAATCCCTGAGCAGGGCCATCGATGCCAGGGCCGACTTTGTCCCCGCCTACCTTGATCTCGCCCGCATCCACAACATGCTGGGTGAAACGGCCCAGGCGGAGGCCACCTATCTGAGGCTCCTCGATGTGGAACCTTTCTCCAACGAGGCACACCTCGCACTGGTGGACCATTACATAGACCAAAAGCGCTACAGGGAGGCCGTGGATCACCTGAAATCCTTCTACGAACTGAACCCCGACCCCCTGGTGCTGCGCAAGCTCATCATTCTCAATCTTCAGGAAGGGATGTTCGAAGATGCATTGAACCTCATCAAGGGCATCAAAGAGATAACCGACGATGACCGGTATTACCTTTCCCTTGCCTATGCGGGCCTGGAACGTTACGATGAGGCCCTGGACGTGCTCAGGGACATACCGGTGTCGGGAAGGCTGGGATGCGACATCACCATGCTCATCTCGTCGATACTCAAGAACCAGAACCGTCCTGAAGAATCGGTCGCCGTCCTGGAGGCGGCATGGAAGGACTATGCGGACCTCGCAACGTGCAATGAGATCGGCTATCAGCTCGCAACCGAGCTCGATTCCATGGGAAGACGTGACGAGGGGCTGGCCATTGCCCTGAACCTCCTGGAAAAGGATCCCCAGGATCCTATCGCCCTGAACTTCGTGGGGTATGTCTGGGCTGACCGCGGCATGAACCTCGACAAGGCATACGCCATGATCAAGGAGGCCTACGAGTCGAAACCCGATGACCCCTACATCCTCGACTCCATGGCATGGGTCCTGTACAAGATGGGCAGGCCCAAAGAAGCGCTTGCGTACATGGAGAAGGCCTTGAAGACCCTCTCCGATGACGCCACGGTAAACGAGCATATGGGAGATATTCTCAAGGCCCTCGGCCAGACCGGCAAGGCACTGGACTACTATCTGAAGTCATCCATCCTGAACCGGTCTGTGAACAATGACCTCAAGGAAAAGATCAACCGGCTCCTGAGGCATGACAGAGAAGCCTCAGAAGGGCGAGGAGAGAGGCCCGTCCCATGAGTAACGAGGCGCGTGTCGGTATCTTTGTGATCATAATCCTGATCATTTTTGTGGTCCTGTCCATGAAGATCGGCGAGCTGAGCTTCACCAAGAAGAGCACCTATCCCGTCACCATGGTCTTTTCAACCGTGGAAGGGCTCAAGATCTCATCTCCTCTGGAGCTGGCAGGTGTCGAGGTGGGAAAGGTCACGGCCATCTCCCTGAACAAGGACTATTCAGCCGTGGTGAGCGCGGCCCTGAACGAGGACATCAGGTTGCCCGTCGACTCGACGGCATCGATCGCGACCAAGGGCGTGCTCGGAGACAAGATCATCGTGCTCTCGCCCGGGGTATCGTCGTCCTTCATCGATCCTGGCGGCAACCTCGCCAGGACCAAGGTCCCGCCATCACTGGACACCCTCCTCACCCAGGTCGGCGAACTCGCCGAGAACCTCACGGAACTGAGTGCGTCCCTCAACGCCTCCTTCGGAGACGAAGAGGCGCTCAGGGAAATCGTGATGAACCTTCGCACCCTGAGCGCAGACAGCGCATCCCTCGTGGCTGACAACAAGGACGACATAACGGCGGTCGTTTCAAACATGAGGGAGATTACTGAGGAGTTCATTTTCATATCGGAGAACCTCACCACGACGAGCAGGAGCATCGACGACATCGCCTCATCGATCAGCTCCGGTCAGGGATCGCTCGGCAAGCTTGTCAAGGACGATGCCCTCTACGATTCGATGGTTGCCTTCATGGAGTCCGCCGAGAACATCATGGACAGGATGAACGACGACAGCACCCTGGGCATGCTCATGACCGACAGCGCTCTGTATGACGACCTTGCGCAGACGGCCCAGAACCTGCGGGCCATCACCGATGACATGGCCGCCGGCAGGGGAACGCTCGGCCGCCTCATGACGGACGAAGAGCTCTACACGGACATGCGCGAGACCCTGCGGAGCGCCAACAAGGCCATGCAGGGGATCGAGGAGCAGACGCCCATCACGGTCTTCGGGACGGTCCTGGGCGTGATCTGGTAAGGGATGTCCCGCTTCGCGCTCTTCATCACGGGCTTCATGATCGTCATTTCCCCCTCTCTTCCGGGTGACGGCCATGCCCGGGACCTGTACTTCTCCCCGCTCTTTTCCTATGAATCCGGTGACGGCGGACCCGCCTTCGACGGGCTGGGCCCGGTCCTGGACTTCTCCGGCACGCACACGGCCGTCAGGCCCTTGTACTACCGGGACCGGGAAAACGAGACCTCGTGCATAGTGTACCCCCTGGGCAAGACCACCCCCGACCACGCCTACTTCGCGCCGTTCATGCGGTGGAGAACGGAAGGGGACAACTCCTCGTTCGACCTCTTCCCGTACTTCTCCGGCACGCACGAAGGCAGGAATTATTCCGGGCTCTTCCCTCTGTACGGGAAGGCCTATCACCGGTACGGCTACGACGAGGCCAGGTTCGCGCTCTGGCCTCTGTACACGGAGACGCAGAGGGATGGGGGTACGACCTACACCCTCCTCTGGCCTGTCTTCTCGTACCGCAACCACGAGCTGTTCAGGGTCTTCCCCCTCTACGGGACCGAGAACAGCGCCGATTCCGCATACACCTTCGCGCTCTGGCCCGTGTTCCACCACGAACAGCGCACAGACGGGGGCGGCATGGCTGCGGTGCTGCCGCTCTTCCGCACCGAGTACGGCCCGGCCCACTGGAACGCATCTGTGCTGTGGCCCTTCTTCACCTACAACCGGGATGAAGCGGCCAAGCACACAAGCCTGGACCTCCCCTGGCCCGTCATACGGCTGGCGCGGGGCGGCTACGAGGAGACGAGGATCTTTCCACTGTACTGGTTCAAGGACGAGGGACCGAAGTTCCGCCGCCTGGCAGTCCTGTGGCCCCTGTGGGTGAGCGTGTCGAGCTCGGGCCGGTATCCGGGCGAGCACGAGAAGACGACATCGGTGCTCGTCCTGAACCGCCTCACCGAGAAGACCTCCGGAACCACCACCACCAGCAGGAGCCTCACCGTCTGGCCGCTGGTGCACTGCACGCGGGAGCAGGAGAAGCGTACCTGGTCCTTTCCCGCCCTGATCCCCTTCTACGGGGACGAGGGGTTCAACAGGACCTGGGGAGATCTCCTCACCCTGGCCAGGGGATCGAGGGACGGTTCATCATCCTGCACGAACATCCTCTGGAAGTCTTTCTATCAGGAGCAGGAACCGGGCCGCTCACGATGGTCCCTCCTCTTCCTGGTCTCACACAGGGAAACGCCCGAGTATACGGAGTGGGGCTTCCTGGGAAACCTCATCCGCTTCAGGGGCATGCCAGGGCCTGCACAGCAGGCATTGCCCTGAGGGAACGAAAGAAACCTGCGTCCCGGGACAATGATCTTGATTTCGTGATCTTTCCGGTACGGCGCTCCATGCCGTTACGGGTGAATCTGTTAAAAAATCCCTCGACTCATTGTGAAGACTTTGAAACGAGGATCTTGTCTATGCGGTTGCCATCCATATCCATGATCTCGAAACGCATCCCGTCCGACTCGAAGCTTTCTCCAGTAGCGGGAATGCGCCCCATCTTTGAAAGGACATATCCGCCGAGGGTGAGGAATCTTCCGGATTCTTCATCAGAAAGCCTTGCAAGACCGAGGAGTTCCTTGAACTCCTCCATGAGCAGCATCCCGTCAAAAAGCCAGGAGCCGTCCTCGCGCTGAACTGCATAAGGCTCGTCAGGCTCGTCTCGGGACGGCATGTCGCCTACAATGGCCTCCATAATGTCGTTCAGTGTCACCAATCCCTTTACCGTGCCGTATTCGTCAACTACCAGGACGATGTGCGTGCGTTCCTCCTTCATCTTTTCCAGCAGTCTCAGGGCAGGCAGGGTCTCAGGTACAAACATCGGCTCTTGAAGGATGTCTCTGATATCGGGAGTTCCGCAGGTCAGGCACTGGCGCAGAAGATCCTTGGCACGCAAAATACCCTCAACGTGGTCCAGTTCACCCGTGCATACCGGGAACCTTGAATAAATGCTGCCGGACAGTTTGCTCAGATTCATATCCAGTGGATCGTCCAGATCGACCCATACAATGTCGAGCCTGAGGGTCATGAGAGATCCCACGGTTCGGTCACCCAGGCGGAACACACGCTTGACCATCGTGTGCTCCGCAGGTTCGAAGACACCGGCCAGGGTTCCCTGCTCAATCATGACCGCAATCTCTTTCTCCGTCACGGGCGGTTCTTCGGAAGCCCGAAGCCCGATGAGGCGTGTCACTACTTCAGTGGAGAGGGTGAGAAAGGAGACAATGGGTGAAAACAGCTTCGACAGCCACTTCATGGGGAGGGCAATGATGGAGGCAATCCGTTCCGGGCTGTGTAACGCAATGCGCTTGGGCACGAGTTCTCCGATGATGAGCGATAGATACGTTATGACGAGAACCACCATGCCCAGGCCTATGGATTCAGCATATGAGGCCAGCAAGGGAAAGGTCTTAAAATATGCGGTGAGCTTTTCTGCAATGGTGGCTCCACCGAAAGCGCCAGCCAGAATGCCGATGAGCGTGATCCCCGTCTGCACCGTTGAGAGGAAGCGGCTGGGTGATTCGGCAAGTTCAAGGGCTGTCTTCGCCTTGTGATCTCCCTCCCTGGCAAGCTGCTGCAGCCTGGCCTTGCGTGAGGCCACTAAGGCCACCTCGGACAGGGCGAAGATGCCGTTGATCACGATGAGCAGAAGGATTATGAGGGCTTCTTGAGACATGTCTTTCATAAAAGGATCATCATCTTACCATGTTTGCATTCAATAACATAGACTGTACACATGACTTCGATCAGTCATCATGCGTTATGGTTTCCTGACCATTCATCAGGCAACGGGTCAAGACCTGCATCGAGATACTGGCCGCGGCTTATGGTGAAAACACCATACTATGGTGCCGCAACCTCTGGCACAGGGGCATACTACACGCCACGGCATGCACCCGGCACAGGAGGATACAGTAAAAAATCAAAGCAATAGCAGGCCATTACAACATAATTCATGCCAAGGGAATGATGGCATAGTTTTCGCTTTATCATTGGCACATTGCACGGACACAAAGGGAGGAGTTGCCCATGAGCACCTATCAGTATAACCAAGAGGCACTGAAGAATCTCCAGATCGAGGACACGAGCGTTCTTGACCGGCTCGTGGATTCCGAGTCCGCCCGTGAAGCGCACCTGAAGAAGGACCATGCGAAGGTCGACAAGCGTATGACGCTGACGGAGGCCATAGCCAACTACGTGGCCGACGGCGACTGCATGACCGATTCGGGCTTCGCCTACGTCAGGACCCCACACCAGGCCTTCTGGGAGATCATGCGCCAGGGGAAGAAGAACCTCCAGTGCATCGCAGCGCCCAACACCAACCACAGCTTCCTCATCTTCAACAACAACTGCGACTACTCCCACAACTCCTACGTGGGCGTGGAGATGCGGGGCATCGACCGGAACTACGACCGCATGCTCAGGCAGGGCAGGGTGAAGATCCTCTCCGAGTGGAGCCACGGCGCCGTGGCCCTGGGCCTTAAGGCAGCACAGCTGGGCGCTCCGGGCGTGTTCAGCAAGCAGATGCTCGGCTCGGACATGCTCAAGTACAACCCCTATACCAAGGTCATGCAGAATCCCATGCGGGACGACCCGGACCCGGTGGTGTTCATCCCGGCACTCTTCCCGGACGTGACCATCATCCACTGCCAGGTGGCGGACAAGTACGGCAACGGGTACATCTACGGCCCATCGGTAAACGACGTGGCCACCGCGGCAGCGGCCCGCAAGCTCATCATCACGGCCGAGGAGATCGTGCCCGAGTCCGAGATACGCACCCGCCAGGGCACCATCATCCCCTTCTTCTACGCGGACGCCGTGGTGGAACTGCCCTTCGGTGCAGTCCCGGGGAACATGCCCGGCTACTACTACTGGTCCCGCCAGTGGTGGGAGAAGCTCATCCGCTTCGGCTGCGCCAGCGACGAGAACCTCAAGGTGTTCTTCGACGAATGGGTCCACGGCGTGAAGGACCAGTTCGAGTTCGTGGACAAGCTGGGCGGTGCCAAGTGGATCGCCGAGGCCAGGATACAGACCAAGGCCGCCGAGGGCGACCACGAGGACATCGACTTCTCGTATGATGAATTCACCAAGACCCACGACCCTGGGCGCTATTACTAAGGACAGGAGGAACCCATGAGAGACCTGAACGCACCTGCAAACCCCCTGGAGATGCTCGCATACGTCCTTGCGCAGCAGATCCACGACCATAAGATCGTCTACATCGGCACCGGCATCCCCATGATCGCCGGGATCCTCGCGCACAAGACCCACGCCCCGAACATCACCATGGTCTACGAGTCCGGCGGCCAGGACCCGCTGCCCAAGGACCTCCCCTGGTCCGTGGGCTGCCCCTTCACCTGGCGCAAGGCACCGGTCGTCATGGAGATGGCCTACTCCTTCGCCCAGTGCGGCAACGGGTTCGTGGACATCGCCTTTTTGGGCTTCGCCCAAGTCGACATGTACGGCAACGTGAACACGCACCAGATCGGGAAGGATCTCCTGCGCCCCACGGTCCGCATGACCGGCTCGGGCGGCAACAACGACCTGTCCTCCCTGACCGAGGAAGTGGTCCTCGTGGGTGTCCAGACCCCGGACAAGTTCGTGAAGAACGTTGACTTCATCACATCGGTGGGGCACCTCACCGGCGGTAATTCACGCAAGGAGGCCGGTCTCCTCGGCAAGGGCCCCATCGCCGTAATCTCCCAGTGCGGCGAGTTCGACTTCGAGCCGGCCACCAAGCGCATGCGCGTGAAGTCTCTCATGCCCGGCTGGACCTTCGATTTCACCCAGCAGTTCACCGGCTTCGAGCTGTTGAAGCCCGAGGGAGAGATTCCTCAGACGCCGGTGATCCCGGATGACATCCTGAAGCTTCTGAGGACCGAGGTGGATCCGAGGGGCGTGTTCACCACCATGCCCACTGCCTGACAGGTCATGAAAACCTGCTCTTAGCCACCCCATACGAGGGCCGGGCAACCCCGAAGCGGGTTGCCCGGCATATCATCTCATCAGCTATTCGAACGTGACAAACCGGTCCTTCTTGGCCCCGCATATGGGACACTCTTCCGGCAGGATGCCGTCGGAGACGTACCCGCAGACATCACACACGTAATAGGTGGTCTGCCTTTCCTCCAGGACGTGGTCCATGGCTTCCTTGTAGAGCTTTGCGTGGATCTCTTCGGCATCCATGGACTGGCTGAAGTAGAGCGATGTGGCCCGGTCACCCAGTTCTTCGGCCAGCTTGATGAACGAGGCGTAGGCCACACCGGCCACCCTGGTCTCGGACTCGAAACTCTCGGCGAGGTTCTCCTCCGTGCTCCTGATCTCCTTGAGGAGCCTCAATGCCTTCTTCCCGTGGAGCTCCTCCGAGAAGGCGATGACACGGAACAACTTGGCCAGCTGGGGATATCCCTCCTGCTCCGCTTTTTCCGCAAAGACCTTGAGCCTCAGGTGGGCCTTGGCCTCACCGGTGAAAGCCTGGTGAAGAGCGTTCCTGATCCTATCATCCATAAAAAACTCCTCTCTTGGGATTCCTGCTGTTCTGCTCTGTCCTCCCATAATAATGCATGCCGGCCCGAATATCGACACCATTTCTGATGCCTATACGTGTCAGGGAGAAGTCGTATCGGACGGGGTCCTCGGGCGCGATCTTCCTGAACGCCCCGGTTATCTCGAGGGCCGTGCGGAGATCGGCCTGTCTGCGGGTGGTCATGCCGAGGGCCAGACCGACCCTGTGCATGTGTACGTCCACGGGAACGATGAGTTTCGAGGGGGAGATCCCTTCCCATCCACCCGGGTCCACGGCATCTTCCCTCACCATCCATCGCAGGAAGAGGTGCAGCCTCTTGCAGGCGCTCTTTCTTTCCGGGCAGGGCAGAAGGCTGTTCTCGGCAGCGAGCATGTGAACCCGGAGTGCCCGCACGAAGAGCTCCAGCGCCCGAGAGACGTCGGATTCTCCTTCGCTGTGGGCATGGAGAAAACACTCATGGAGCGATCCGTAGAGGGATATGACCTTCCCGGCCGCAAAGAGGAGATCAATCAGATCCTCGCTGCCCGTGAACCTGTGCCTGAATCCGCAGAATCTTTCCCGAAGATCCTCTCTGGATGCCCCTTGAAGAACCTGACAGGGTGACTCCCCCAGGCCATCGAGAACCCTCGCGACGCTTTTGAGTATCTGGCCCACCCTCCCGTAGGCGAGCGTAGAGGCGACGAGGCCGACGACTTCCCTGTCCTGCACGAGGGGGAACCTCCAGAGGAATTCCAACGGGTCGGGGTGGATGTGATCAGCCCTGTGGTATGCCGTGTAGATGTCTTCGAGAAATCTTTTCTTGGAGGATACGGTGAGCCTCATACATTCACGTCTGAAACGGGTTCATCGACAGGCAGAACCATGTCTTGACCTGCCGGGAGATTCTCGTCGCACATCGAAGACGGTCCCGCCCCGAGAAGAAACAGACCCGGGGACAGCACAGGACGTGCCCCCGGGTCACCGGATTGCCTTATTCAGGTGAAAACTCGCTCTTTTCCGCACCGCAGACCGGGCAGACCCAGTCATCGGGAAGCTTGTCGAACGGGGTTCCTGGAGGGATGCTGCCCTCGGGATCACCCTTTTCAGGATCATAAATGTAGCCACATACACCACAAACGTATTTCTGCATTCTACCCTCCACGGATTATATTCTTCTGGCTCGGTCTCAGGGAATGTACCCAACCTTATACCGCTTCACCCAATCGCTCCGCAACGGCTTTCCCCAGGTCGAAGCATTTCTGCAGGGTATCCCTGTCCGGCACGTATTTGGCCTTGAGCGGGTCGCCGATCAGGTCGACCTTCATCTCCAAGAGCAGGTCGTGTACCTGCTTGGGCGCCTCGCCGCTCCATCCATAGGAACCGAAGGCTGCACCGATGAGATTCACCGGCCGGAGTCCCTTCAGGTAGGTCAGCACATCGGCCATGGCGGGCAGCATGTTGTTGTTCAAGGTGGCAGAGCCTGCGATGAGGGCCCCTGCATTGAGAACCTCGTAGGCCACGTCACTGCGGTGGAACGACTCCATGGACATGACCTTGACCTGGGCCCCGCCTGCCGTGAGACCTTCTTCGATGGCCCGTGCCATCTTCTCGGTGCTGTGCCACATGGTATGGAACAGGACCACGGCCTTGTTCGTGGGCTTCTGTTCCGCCCAGATCTTGTACAGCCCCAGGATCCACGGGAGGTCCTTCCTCCACACCGGCCCATGGTCAGGTGCGACGGTCTGTATGTCAAGGCCCGATGCAGCTACCTTTTCCAGGAGTTTCAGGATGAGCGGCGAGTAGGGGAGCAGGATGTTGGCATAGTATGTCGCCGCCTCGAACTCGATGACGTCCCGCTTGATCTCGTCGGCAAAGCGTTCGTCAGTGGCCAGGTGCATACCGAAGGCATCCTGCGAGAACAGGAGCTTGTCTTCATGGAGATAGCTGAACATGCTGTCAGGCCAGTGCAGCATCCGCGTCTCCATGAAGCTGAGCTGCATGTTTCCCAGACCGAGCTTCTCCCCGTCCTTGACCGGGGTGATCTCATCTTCTATGTGAAAATGCTCCTTGAGCGCCTTGACTCCCATCACCGAGGCAAAAACCCTCTCGGGTCTCACCTTCTGTATGACCTCTCGAAGGGAGCCGGAATGGTCCATTTCGGAATGGTTCGAGACGATGTAATCGATCTCCCTGGGATCTATGATGCCTGCGATGCGTTCGAGCATCTCTTCCCTGAAGGGCGCCTTCACGGTGTCCACGAGGGTGACCTTGTCCGCCAGGACGAGATACGCGTTGTAGGTGCTGCCGCGCTTGGTCGTGTAACCGTGAAAATCCCGGATGGTCCAGTCGATGGCCCCGACCCAGTAAACCTTTTCACTTATCCGGATAGGTTTATAGACTCCAGACACAGTATGCTCCTTGCGATTCACATGAGACCCCGTCTTATCACACGAGGCTGCCGCTGTTATGCCTTCCAGAGACCGTGAAGGTTACAATATTCCCGTGCCGTTATTTGGGCGGCTTCGATGCAGAACTCTGCCTCCGGCGCCTCTCCCGGTTTCAGGAACTTCCTGTAGGCAACGCCGTCAGCAATAACCTCGATCCACTCTATGTAATGCTTCTCCTCCATGGGATGGGCGACACCTCCCACCTTGACCCTGTAACCCTTGGCCGTCTTCTCGATGACCGGCACGTGTTTCTCCTTGGCCGCATCAACCGTATTCTCCTTGAAGAGCTTCATGGGCTGACCGCAGCACACGAGTTCTCCCTTGCCCTCATGGAGAACCTCAACGATATTCCCGCATACCTCACACTTGTACACTTCGAGCCTCGAGGTCATCGTACTTCCTCCTTTATTAAGAATCGTTACTATTATTGTTAGCTGTCCGCCTCTCTCCTGTCAAGGGCAACATGCCCGACCGCCGGAGCAGTGACTCCAATCATATATAATAGCGGCATCTTCCAAATGATCAACACAATTTCGCAGGGAGGGCGATAGAGACGCCCGGAGACTCTTGCAGGCTGCGTTCGCGCACAGGTCCATGGGCCCTCGGATGCAACGCTTATACCGGAATTTTCCTTATTGACAGGGTCCCCTCCGGCTGCTATGAACATCTTCCGTCATACTGCCGAAGTGGTGGAATTGGCAGACACGCCATCTTGAGGGGGTGGTGGGTAACTCCCGTCCGGGTTCAAATCCCGGCTTCGGCACCAACTGAACTTATTGTCGCGAGACGAGAACAGAAAGAGAGTTGATCTCCCATGTCAAGACGTTGTGATATTTGTGGAAAAGGCCCTCAGACAGGGCATAATGTCTCCCATGCCCAGAACAAGACCAGCAAGACCTGGCTTCCCAACCTCCAGAAGGTTCGGGTCGACACGGCTGAGGGTGTGAAGAGGATCAGGGTCTGCACCCAGTGCATCAAATCGAACAGGGTCTCCAAGCACACGGCCTGATTACCCCGGGAACATCCGTTCCGAATCATCTTCTTCCGACCACCCCGCAGGTCTGGGGGGCCAGATTCCTTCCCTGTGCAGTCGTTCCTGCGGGAGGATTGCCATATTCACCTTTTTGAGAATACATGCTAATGGAGACCTCCATACCATGGTGAATGACCTTGTATGCGGAGAAGAGCGATGACGAGGAAGATCCTTCCCTGCACAGCCGTCCTTTTCCTTTTCGCCGCGTGCGCAACTCCCCCGCCCCAGGGCCCCATGATCGACGATACGTCATTCTATCTCGGCCGGTTCGACAAGGTGTGGGAGGTCACCATGAAGGTGCTGGAGAGAAAGTCCCTCGAAGTGAAAGATTCCAGCAGGGAGAAGGGCGAGATCACCACCAAGTTCGTCAATTACTCCGTAGGGGCCAAGGCCCATCATGAACTCGAAAAGATCGCAGAGAAGCCCGAGCTGCGCCTGGGTCTCTACACCCAGGTCGGCTATTCGGTGACCATAAGGCTTGCCGCTATTAACGAGATGAGCACCCAGGTGAAGATAACGGCCGATATCGAGGCCTATGACACCAACGTGACCAAGAAGTGGCAACCATGCAAGTCCAAGGGGGTCATCGAACGGGAACTCCTGGAAAAGATCAGGGACTCCCTCTGAATCGTTCCCCGGGCGAAAGCCTTCGGCCGTGTCGAATTACCTTCGCTCGATACGCTCCACGCCCTTGAGCTTCCTGATTTCAGCGGAAAGCTTTTCGAGCTCGCCGAGGTCCTTGACCAGCACGCGAAACACACACATGGAATTGCCATCGGGCATGGATGATGCGTTCAGCTTGGTGATGTTGATGTTCTTCGCCCCGATGATTGCCGTGATGGAGCCCAGCATGCCCGGCTTGTCTTGACAGATGACCGCCAGCTCGATCTCATGGCTCTCGCTCACGCTGGTATCCCACTCTACCGGTATCACCCGCTGGGAGTCGATCTCCGTAGCGTACGGGCACCCATATCGATGAACCGTGATCCCCTTGCCGCGGGTGATGAACCCGACGATATCATCTCCGGGAATCGGCCTGCAGCATCGGGCAAATCGGATCAGCAGGTTGTCGACGCCCTTTACCACCACGCTGGACCCTACCTGTTTCTTGCGAGGGGCGGCCTCCTTGTACTCCTTCTTCTGCTCCTCGGGAAGGACCTTGTGTGCCACCTGATTGACCGAGGTCCTTCCAAATCCGATCGACGCATAGAGGTCATCTGCGGTCTTGAAGGTAAAATCCTTCGCCAGGGCATCGAGATCCACGTCCTTGCCGACATGGAGGCTCTTGAGCTTCTTCTCCAGCATCTCCCTGCCGAGCGCAATGCTCTGCTCCCGTTCCTGGGTCCGCAGCCAGGTCTGGATCTTGTTTCGCGCCCGTGAGGTCTTGGCGATCCTCATCCAGTCCTTGCTCGGGTGCTGTTTGGGCGTCCTGAGGATCTCGACGACATCGCCGCTCTTGAGCTCGTAATTGAGCTTGACGATCTGGCCGTTCACCTTGGCCCCTGTGCACTGATGCCCGAGCTGGGTATGGACGCTGTAGGCGAAATCGAGCGGCGTTGCACCCACGGGAAACTGGAGCACCTCGCCACGGGGGGTGAAGACAAAGACATCTTCGGGATAGAGATCGAGCTTCACGCTCTGGAGGAATTCCCTGGGGTTCTTGAGTTCCTTGTGCGATTCCAGCAGCCGCCTGAGCCATGACAGCTCCTGGCCGTCCTGATCCTTGAGCCTGCTCTGGTCCTGGAGCTTTGAGTAATCCTTATAGAGCCAGTGAGCGGCGATGCCCTCGTTGGCGATGAAGTCCATCTCGTAGGTCCTGATCTGGATCTCGATGCGCTCCCCGCCAGGACCGAACACGGTGGTGTGCAGCGACTGATACTTGTTCGGCTTGGGCATGGCGATGAAATCCTTGATGCGCTGCTGGATGGGCTTCCACATGTTGTGGATGATGCCCAGCGACGCATAGCACTCGCCCACGGTATTGACGATGACCCGCACGCCGAGGACGTCGTAGATGTTTTCCAGGGGGATGTTCTGACGCTTGAGCTTCTGGTACACGCTGTAGATGTGCTTGATCCTGCTCTTGAGCTCCGCCTTGATACCGGCCTCGGTGAGCTTGTCCTGGATCTGGTCCATGACGCCCCTGAGATACTCCTCCTTCTCCCGGGCAATGGTGTCGAGCTTTGTCTTGAGGACCCGGTAGTCGGCGGGCTCGAGGAATTTCAGACTCAACTCCTCGAGTTCCACCTGAAGCCAGTGGATGCCGAGACGGTTGGCCAGGGGGGCGTAGATGTCAAGGGTTTCCCGGGCGATCCTGAGCTGGGACGCCCGGTTGTGATACTCCAGGGTGCGCATGTTGTGGAGCCGGTCCACAAGCTTGATGAGCAGCACCCGCAGGTCCTTGCTCATGGCGAGGATCATCTTGCGGAAATTTTCGGCCTGCTGCTCCTCCAGCGAGCGGAAGTCCATCTTGCTGATCTTGGTGAGCCCGTCCACCACCTGGGCGACCTCGTCGCCGAACTCGGCCTGGATGTCCTCTCTTCTCGTGAGGCTGTCCTCGATGGCGTCGTGAAGGAGTGCCGCAGCGACCGCAGTGACATCGAGGTGCATCTGGGCTACGATGTGGGCCACCTCCAGCGGGTGGTTGAGGTAGGGCTCGCCACTGAGCCTTGTCTGTCCCTGGTGGACCTGGGCGGAATAGACGTATGCCTTCTCTATCAACCGCCTTTCCGAGTCCGGGACGTAAGCGGAGACTTCATCGAGGATGTCATTTATCCGTACGGTCAACGACTACACCCTTTGCCAGAAGGACCTGAGCACACTGGTCAATGGCCTCAGCGACGGGCACCTTCGCCGTCTTTCCACCCGCTCTCTCCTTGATTTCCACGACACCGGCGGCGAGATCCTTCGCACCCACCGTGATCCGGACGGGCACGCCGACGAGATCGGCATCCTTGAACTTGACCCCGGGGCGGACATCGCGGTCATCGAGGATCGGGTCATATCCCCTGGCCTGCAACCCTTCGTAGATGCGCTGGGATGTCTCCATGACCGGTGCCTCGTTGACGTTTATGGGCAGCACCACTGCATGGTAGGGGGCGATGGCGGGGGGGAAGATGATCCCGTTCTCGTCGTGGTTCTGCTCGATGGCTGCCGCCACTGTCCTGCCCACGCCGATGCCGTAGCAGCCCATGACCATGGGTTTCTGCACCCCGTCTTCATCGAGGAAGAGGGCGTTCATGGCCTTGGAATATTTCAGCCCAAGCTTGAAGATGTGTCCCACCTCGATGCCGCGGATGACATCCAGGGTACCCCTGCCGCACCGGGGGCAGCTCTCGCCGCCCGTGGCAGCCCTTATGTCGGCAACGATATCGACCTTGGCGTCCCGCGATATCCAGACGTCTCTGGCATGGTAGTCCTCCCTGTTGCCCCCTGCGACATAGGCGCCCCCGCCAAGCAGGGCACCGTCGGCCACCATCTTCACCTTCAGCCCGACTGGACCGGCAAAACCCCGCGGGGCGCCCGTGCTCTTCTGGATCGTCTCCTCCTCGGCCAGCACCACGGTCTCGCACCCCAGGGCCCTCCTCAGTTTGGCCTCGCTGATCTCGTGGTCTCCCCTGAGAAGGGCGGCAACCGGGCCCTTTTCCGTCATGTAGATGAGGGTCTTTATGAGCTGGGAAGGCTGGATCCCGAGGAACTCGCACACCTCTTCGACGGTCCTGATGTCCGGCGTATGAATGTCTTCGGGTTTCCCTTCAGGTGCCCCGGGGAAGGCCGTGTCAGCGGGCAGTGCGATCTCGGCCCGCTCCTGGTTCGCCGCATAATCACACGCCGAACAGCTCAGGATGAGGTCCTCGCCGGTCTCCGCGAGCACCATGAACTCGTGGGAAAAGTTGCCCCCGATAGGCCCCGAGTCCGCCTCCACGGCCTTGCATTTCAGGCCGCACCGCCTGAAGATGGCCTCGTAGGCCCTGTACATGGCCTCGTAGCTTTTCTCCGCTCCACCGTCGTCCCTGTCGAAGGAATAGGCGTCCTTCATGATGAACTCCCGGGCACGCATGACCCCGAACCGCGGCCTGATCTCGTCCCTGAACTTGGTCTGGATCTGGTAGAGGTTCAGGGGCAGTTCCTTGTACGAGCGAACGTAATCGCGGACGATGTCGGTGATGACTTCCTCGTGGGTGGGGCCCAGGGCGAACTCGGCGCCCTTGCGGTCGGTGAACCTGAGGAGCTCCTTCCCGTACATGTCCCACCTGCCGCTCTCCTTCCAGATCTCCGAAGGCTGGACACCCGGCATGAGGCACTCCTGGGCACCGGCTGCGTTCATCTCCTCGCGGATGATCTGCTCAACCTTCCGTATGGCCTTGAGACCATAGGGCAGGTAGGTATAGATGCCGGACGCGAGCTTTTTCAGCATGCAGGCCCGGAGCATGAGCTTGTGGCTCACCACCTCCGCGTCACGGGGCTCTTCCTTGAGGGTGTGGAGGAACAACGAGGACATCTTCATGAAAGCGTCTCCTTGTGTATTTCGTTCACGATCGTCGTGATGATATCGTTGGTGGCGATGCGCCTTATCTGTTTTCCGCGGGCGAAGAGCACGGCGCCTCTCGTATCGCACGCAACCCCGAGGTCCGCGATCCTGGCCTCTCCGGGCCCGTTCACCACGCACCCCATGACCGCCACGACCATATGCCTGCGGACATGCTTCAGGGCCTCCTCCAGCTCGGAGGATATGGCGGCCACATCCGCGCAGGCCCGTGCGCAGGTGGGGCACGCGATGACCCGGACCCCTTCGGCCCTGAGGCCGAGGCACTCCAGCAGGACCCTGCCGGCAAACACCTCCTGGACAGGGTCGGCTGACAGCGAAACCCTGATCGTGTCGCCGAGGCCCTCCTCGAGGAGCGCCCCGATGCCCACCGAGGAACGGATGAGCCCTGAGAAGAGCGGCCCGGCCTCGGTCACGCCCAGGTGCAGGGGCCAGTCCGATACCTTCGAGAAGCGCCGGTAGGCGTCGATGGTCTCGAGCACGTCCGATGACTTGAGCGACACCTTCAGCGCGTCCACTCCCATGTCCTCGAGCATTTCCACGTATTGCCTGCCGCTCTCGACGATCGCCCCCACGTGGTCGCTGCCGTACCGCGCGAGGAGAGACCTCTTGACAGAACCGAGGTTGACCCCGACCCGTATCGGTATGCCGTGTTCCATGGCGGTCCGGGCAACCGCCTTGAGCTTGTCCCTGCCGCCGATGTTGCCCGGATTGATGCGTATACAGTCCGCCCCCTCGCGTATGGCACCGATGGCCAGCCGGTGATCGAAGTGTATGTCGGCGATGACGGGGATGAGGGAGTGTTTCTTGATCCTCCCGAAGGCCTTCACCGCATCCTCGTCCGGGACGCTGACGCGTACGATGTCGCACCCCGCCTGCACGAATGCCTCTATCTGGGTGACCGTCGCTTCGACATCGGTGGTGGTGGTGTTGGTCATGGACTGGATGCTGATCCGTGAGCCGCCTCCGACGGGACATGCCCCGACAAATATCCTGTGTGTCTGCTCTCGATGGGGGATCATTGAAAATGAGTACCATAGAAGGTGTTTCGACTCAAGATTGGAAGGCGTTCCATCGATAAGAAGAGGGATGGTAAAATTGTCTGCCGAGCAGATCGAATCCCTCCTGAATGACATCGGCGAACTGCCGACATTGCCGTCCATCGCAACGGCAATCATGGAGAAGACCCTGGAGGCCAACGTGAACGCCAGGCAGATCGCCGAACTGGTCGAAAAAGACCAGGCCCTTGCGCTGAAGGTCCTCAAGGTCGCCAACTCCCCCTTCTACCGGAGAATCAAGGAGATTGCCACCATACGGGGCGCCGTGGTCCTGCTGGGATTCAACGTCCTCAAGAGCATCGTGCTCAGCATCAGCGTGATCAACCTGTTCAACCAGAAGGACAGGCGAGCGCTCGACTTCTATACCTTTTGGCAGCACAGCATCGCCTGCGCGGTCTGTGCCAAGTCCATCGCCGGCCAGGTTCTGCCGGAATCTGCGGAAGACGCCTTCGTGGCCGGCCTGCTGCACGACCTGGGCAAGGTCATCGCCGATCAGCTCATCTGCAGACATGGTGAATACGGCGAGGTGCTGGACGCCATGAACAGGGGGGGGCGGGACATCGTCGAGATCGAGCAGGATCTCGTGGGAATCGACCATGCCTCCATAGGCAAGTACCTCATGGAGCGGTGGAACCTGCCCGGCCATCTCGGCAAGGCGGTGGGGTATCACCACAGCCTCGTGGACATCACCGACGATGTCCAGACAAAACGCCTGTGCGCCATCATCCACGTGGCCGACATGGTGGCGAACCACCTGGGGCTCGGCATGAGCCCCGTCCAGACCGGCTTCATCGACCCTCCCCTCCTCAATCAGCTCGGGCTGACCAGCCAGGACATTCAGGACATATCCATCTCCCTGAAGGACAACATCTCGAACATCAGCGATGAACTGGGCATACCCCGGGCCGAGCCGAAGACCTACTTCGAGGTCCTGCAGTCGGCCAACGCCCAGCTCGGCAAGCTGAGCCTCGACCTGGAACAGAAGAAGATGGCCCTGGAGCGCAGAACGCTGGAGCTCTCGAGCCTCAACCAGATGAGCAGCAGCCTCCAGGCATCCATGAAACTCTCGGAGATCACGAACACCATCGCATCGCACACCCTGACCATCCTCGATGCCAGGAAGGCCAGGTGCCTGATCCGGCTCAACAACCTGCGCATCATGGTCATCGAGGCATTCATGCTCGGGGAGTCGCCCCAGACCAAGGCAGGCATGGCCAACGCCACCAAGGAGCTGCTCGAGCGCACGAACGGGATCTTTCCACGAGCCACAGGCATTGTCTTCGCAGCCCTGAAGGTGGACGGCAAGACCATAGGGGCCCTCGAGGTGCTCCTGAAGGACAACATCGGCCCGGACGAGGTCAGCCAGAAAGGCCTGCTCCTGCGCACCATAGCCGAGGTCAGCTCCCAGGCCATCCAGAGGGCCATGCTCATCACCAAGCACATGAAGTCACAGCGGCTGGCCGCCGTCACCAAGACCGCCATAGCGGCGAACCACGAGATCAACTCGCCGCTCACCACGATCCTGCTGAAGCTCGACATGCTCATGGGAGAGATGCAGGTCAGCCCCAACGTCAAGAAGGCCCTCAACGAGGTCAAGGCAGAGGCTCTCTCCATACGGAACGTGGTGAAGAAGATGCTGGAGATCTCGGATGTCGTGGAGACCTCCTACACCCAGCACGAAAAGATGCTCGACCTCAAGCAGGCTTCACGGGCGCAGGACCCCTCGGCCAGACCCCAGCAGGCAATGCCCAACGACGAAGCCGGCTTCGAGGATTTCATCCAGACCGCAGCGAGGCCGTACCCCAAGCCGCAGGGTGCCGGCTCGATATCGGCCGAACAGCTTCCCGGTTTCGAGGACTATCTCGAGGACAAGCCGAAGGCCCCGTCCCTCGTCAAGGGTGTCTCACAGAAATCCGGCACCAACACGGACACACCGGGGTTCGAGGACTACCTCGACAAGTAGCGTACCGTGAGCCTCTTCCCTGAACGCACCCGCGCCCCCTCTGCAGAACCTCATATCCACGGTTGATCTGAACACCCTGTTCAATTATTCTTAAGAGGACACCCTGCAATCATATGAAAGGAGGTTTTTGTGGATAGACTAGTGGACAGGAACGGCCGGATCAGCTGGGGCATCTATGAGGAGCCCGTGGGCGAGGTCAACTTCCTGGATTACGATCTGCGTACAGAGATGGGCAGGAAGATCCCCCTGTTCAGAAAACGTGCCATGGCCAACCAGTTTCACTTCACCGGGCTCATGGGTCCCGAGTTCATCGCGGGTCTTGCGGTGGTCGACCTGAAATACCTTGCCAACGGGTTCATGTACCTCTACAACAGGCAGACCAAGGAGATCATGGAGGCAGGAGACCTTTCCCTGCTGAGCTCCGAGGCCTCCATAGCGGCCTTCCCGGACACCCCCCTGAGCAGGTACACCTCCCGGAAACTCGCCATCGAGATGACCGGTGAGCGCGTCACGGCCACGGCCAAAGACATGCAGCTGTCCCTCAGGCTCGACCTCGGTGGAACCAGGCCGCTGCGCATCTGCACGAGGGCGGGCTACACGGGATGGGTCTACACCCAGAAGACAAGCCCGGTGAAGGTCTCCGGCTCAATCACGTGCAAGGGGCGCTCCCTGGATGTGTCGTCGCCTTCGTTCATGGCGCTCATCGACTGGACCTGCGGTTACATGCGCAGAAAGACATGCTGGAACTGGGCCGCTACGGCCTTCACCCTCCCGGACGGCAGATCCTTGGGGATGAACCTGTCCTGCGGGGTGAACGAAACGAGCTTCACGGAAAACGCGTTCTGGGTCGACGGCTCGATGACCAAGGTGGACACGGTGAATTTCGTCTTCGACAAGGGCGATCTCTACAATCCCTGGCACGTGGCGTCCTTCGACGGGAAGGTCGACCTCGCCTTCATTCCGGAACGGTCCAGAGGAGAGAAGATCAACGCGGGATTCATCGCCTCCCGCTTCACGCAGCTCGTAGGGGTGTTCGACGGTTCCCTCAAAACGGACACGGGTGAAACGATCCAGGTCAAGGGCTGCCCCGGCTTCACCGAGGACCACTATGCCAAGTGGTGAACCCGCTGCCTGATCTGGTTCAGCCAGTCGCGGTACATGACCGAGAGGACCATGAAGTCCTTCTCGTTGTCCACATCCAGCGCGGCCCCGCCGATGGTGGTGTCCACGAGCTTGAACCGGACCGACAGCAAAGACGAGATGAGCTGTTCCAGCTTGAGCCGCGAAACCGGATAGCTCACGAGACGCGCCATCTTCTCAAGCCCCATGGCTGAAAAGGTTGCAGACATCTGCAGGAGCATGTAGAGCCCCAGCGTGGTGCCGATCTTTCCGGGGCCGAGCCTGACGATCTCCAGGACGGCACGGAAGATGTTGATGATCTCCTTCTGGTACCTGCACTCGTAGACCTTCAGGACGAGGTCGATGCTGTTGAGCAGGACAAAAGGTCTGGCCATGTGGAGGTTGTTCTGCCTGAAGTTGCCTTCGCGGGTGTGAAAGGTGGCCATCTTGATGCCGGGTCTGCCCTTGCGGGGGCCGAAGAGCGACAGGATCTCCTCGGAGGTGATGCCTGCTATGTAATCGTAGTTCCCCATGTCACAGCGGGCAATGAACTGCTCGATCTCTTCCTTGCAGACCAGGGGGATGTCTCCGGAGAGGAACAGGATGTGCTTGTCGAAGTATTTCTCGATGAGGAAGCCGGTGATGTCCGGCTTGTTCCGGTATTCGGGGAGCGACTGCAGGAATCCCTCCCAGCCGTTCTCCGCAAGACTTCTCTTCTGGGGCACGATGTGCACGTCGAGATCGCCGATGATCTCCGCGAAGGCCTCTTTCGGCCCCACGACGATGATGTTCTCAATGGGGGCGGAGGCCTTCAGGGTCTCCACGATATGCCTGATCATGGGTCTCCCGCCCACGTCGAGCAGGGCCTTGTTCTTCTTGAATACCCTCCGGGCGGCCCTTCCGTCCCCTGCCACGATCACCGCATCGATACCCATATCCCGTTATGAACTGGAAATGACCACCGTTGTCAAGACTTTCAATGGGTTCTTCCCTGATCAATCACCCTTGCAACCCATCCCGGATTGTCATACCTATACCGTGGGGCCTCCCTGATTCATGAGGGGGCCCGGCGTTCGTGTTCATTTTCTGTCGAGGAAACGTCATGTCCGTGCAGTCAAGGAGTCCGGTCATCCAGGGCCTGGGCGCCGCCTTCCCCATCTGGGTGGGGTACGCGGCCGTGGGCATACCCTTCGGGATCCTGGCAGGACAGGCGGGGCTCACCATACTGCAGATCGTCCTGATGTCGGTCATCGTCTTCGCCGGCAGCTCCCAGTTCATCGCAGTGTCCATGATCGGCTCGGGAGCGGGTGTTCTTCCCGTCATCATCACGACCTTCTTCGTCAACCTGAGGCACCTGCTCATGAGCTCGAGTCTGGCGCTGTATCTCAAGGGGGTTTCAAGGGGGCGACTGAGCCTGCTGGCCTTCGAGGTCACCGACGAGACCTTTGCCGTCAACCTGACGCGGTTCACCCGGGGTGACTGGGATGAAAGAAAGGCCATGATCGTGAACCACACCTCACATCTCGCATGGATCGTCAGTTCCCTGGCAGGCGGCATGCTCGGTCACGTCATACCCCAGGGGGCATTGGGCATCGACTATGCCCTGACCGCCATGTTCCTGGCCCTGCTGGTACTGCAGACAACCAGCTCCCTCATTGGGGTCATGGCACTGGTATCCGGTGTCCTCGCCGTGGTCATCGTCCAGGTTCTGCCCGGAAACTACAACGTAATCCTCGCGACAGTCATCGCTGCGACCATCGGTCTCGTGGTCCAGGACCACTTCCCATGGATCCTGGCCAGAGAGGAAAAATCCCATGATTCCTGAACACTACCTGCTGTGCATCCTGGGCATGGGTCTGGCGACCTTCTTGCCCCGGTGGCTTCCCCTCATGTGGCTCTCCGGCAGGGAGATCTCCCCCCTGTTCGTGCGATGGCTCAGGTTCGTGCCGGCAAGCATCCTGAGCGCCCTGGTTGTCCCCTCCATCCTTCTCGATCCGGCCGGCGATCTCTCCCTCATTCGGCCCGAGTTTCTCGTTGCCCTGCCCACCCTTGCCTTTGCCTGGTGGACCCGATCACTGGGCGGAACCGTAGTCGTCGGCATGGTCCTGTTCTCCTGTGTCGGAAAACTCATGTAACGCACCCGGGCACCGTCCTCATCCGATCGGCACTTGACATGAGGAGAGTCTTCAGTTATATCCGTGCCCTATTTGACGAGCTAAGGAGCAGTGCGCAATGGGTACATTTCAAGCAAAGAAGGGCGAGGTGGACAGGCAGTGGGTGCTGATCGACGCCAAGGACATGGTCCTCGGCAAGCTCGCCGTCAAGGCCGCCTCGATCCTGAGAGGCAAGACCAAGCCCGAATTCACCCCGCATGCCGATGTGGGTGATTTCGTCGTCGTCATCAATGCCGAGAAGGTCCTGCTCACCGGTGACAAGGTCGAGCAGAAGACCTACTACCACCACAGCGGATACATGGGCGGCATCAAGAGTGCAACGGTCCGCGAGGTTCTCAAGAAGAAGCCCGAAGAGGTGATCAAGCATGCGGTCAAGGGCATGCTCCCCAAGAACAGCCTCGGCAGGGCCATGTTCAGGAAGCTCAAGGTCTACGCAGGAGAGAATCATCCGCATGAGGCCCAGAAGCCTCAGGCGATAACTTTGTAAGAGGGAATGAGAATGGCAGAGAAGATTTACGCCACCGGACGCCGCAAGAACGCCACCGCCAGGGTCTGGCTCTCGCCGGGCAAAGGGGAAATGACCATCAACGGCAGGGCCATGGACGAGTATTTCGGTCGCAGCACCCTCGAGCTCTCGGCAAAGAAGCCCTTCGAGATCACGGACACGGTCGGACAGTTCGACGTCTATGCCACGGTGTCGGGCGGCGGCATGGCAGGCCAGGCCGGTGCGCTGCGCCACGGCATTTCCCGGGCGCTGGCGACTTTCGACATCGACAAGTTCAGGTCCAAGCTGAAGACCGCAGGGTTCCTCACCAGGGATCCCCGGATGGTGGAGCGCAAGAAATACGGCCTCCACAAGGCCCGAAAGCGTCCTCAGTTCTCCAAGAGGTAGCCCTTCATTGACCATATCCGTAGGTATCCTGGGAGCCACGGGGTATACCGGTGCGGAGCTCGTCCGGCTTCTGCACCAGCACCCTGATGCCAGGATCACCTATTGTTCCTCCCGCCAGTACAACGGCAGGCCCATCGCCGATGTCCTCGAGTTCCTGAGAGGCTCCACCGAGATCGTACTCGAGGACTTCGACGCCGCCAGCATCGGCAGGCGCTGCGACGTGGTGTTCAGCTGCCTCCCCCACGGCGCCAGCATGGGATTCATCGCCCAGATCATCGAGAAGGTCAAGGTGGTGGACCTGAGCGCGGACTTCAGGATACGCGACCTGGCCGTCTACCGGGAGTGGTACCAGGAGCACAGCAGCCCCGGACTCCTTCCTGACGCGGTCTACGGCCTGTGCGAGGTGTACCGCGATGAGATCAGGGGCGCACGCCTCGTGGCCAATCCGGGCTGCTATCCCACCAGCGTCCTGCTCCCCCTGGTCCCTCTGCTCAAGGCAGGTCTCGTGGACGCACACGACATCATCGTGGACAGCAAGAGCGGCGTCTCGGGCGCAGGCAGGGCGCTGTCCCTGAAGACCCATATCTGCGAGAGCGGAGAGTCGTTCTCGGCCTACAAGGTCGGCCGTGCCCACCGCCACATACCGGAGATCGAACAGGAGCTGAGCAGGGCGGCAGGTTCCGGGGTCACCATCGAGTTCACCCCGCACCTCATCCCCATCAGCAGGGGCATGCTCTCCACCATCTATGTGACCACATCGACGGACGACACTGAGCTCGGGAAATGCCTGAAGAGCTTCTATGCAGGGTCTCCGTTCGTCCATATCATCGACGGCCAGCCTTCCACCAAGGACGTCCGCGGCACCAACCGGTGCCTGATGAACGTCACGAAAAACAGGAACTCCCGCAGGGCCACGCTGGTGAGCGCCATCGACAATCTCACCAAGGGGGCATCCGGCCAGGCCGTGCAGTGCATGAACCTCATGTTCGGACTGGACGAGGCCCGCGGTCTTGACTACGTACCGCTCTTTCCTTAATTCTTCAGAACAGGCGCCGGGGGCTCAGCCCGGTACCTCATGAAGGAGGCACCCCATGGCAGGTCCCGTTCGAAGACCGGTCATTGCAGGAAGCTGGTACCCAGGCAACCCGGAGAACCTCACGAGAGACATCAACAGATACCTGAAGGATGCGGTGGTACCGGAGTTTCCGGCAAAGCCCGTTGCCATAATCGTGCCCCACGCAGGGTACATGTACTCGGGCCCGGTGGCCGCCTATGCATACAAGGCTATCTCCGGCCACGGCTATTCCACCGTGGTGGTCATCAGTCCGTCCCACAGGGCATATTTCCCCTTCGTCTCGGTATGGCCCAGGGGGTCCTACGAGACGCCGCTGGGCCCCATCGAGGTGGATGAAGACCTCTGCACAAGACTCCTCGGATCGCCGGACATCCAGGACGACACCAGACCTCACAGTTCCGAACATGCCCTGGAGATCCAGCTGCCCTTTCTCCAGAACGTTCTTTCCACCTTCAGGCTCTGCCCTCTCATCATGGGCAGGCAGGACCTCCCGACCTGTGAGAACCTGGCCTCGGCGCTTTATGCCCACGTCAAGGACTCTGAAAGCACGCTCATCGTGGCGAGTTCAGACCTCTCCCACTTCCACTCCTCTGCAATGGCCGAGAAGATGGATCGGATCATTGCCGAACACATCGAGGCCGATGATGTAAACGGCCTGAGCACGGATCTCGAACGGTCATCCAGCGAGGCCTGCGGGGGAGGCCCCATCATGACCGCGCTCCTCTACGGCAGGCACCTCGGACGCACCTCGACCAAGGTCCTTCGCTACGCTCACTCGGGTCACATAACGGGAGACAACTCCTCGGTGGTCGGGTACCTTGCCGCGGTCGTGTACTGACTGGACACGTACATCTTCGACCCATGAAGAAGCTGCTCCTTGCCATTCTCGCCGCGATCGTCCTGACAACGGCCAGCGTTCTGGTCTACTTCGTCTACCCGGATGTGTCGTCGCTGAAGAACAACCACCCGGAAAAGAGCGCATTCATGGAATACCGCCAGAGACAGTGGGCTGCCGAGGGAAAGAACCGGAAGATCTTCCACCGGTGGGTACCACTGAAGCGGATCTCTTCCTATCTCATCAAGGCGGTCATCATCGCCGAAGACGACAAGTTCTGGCGGCACGAGGGATTCGACTTCAAGGCCATGGAACAGGCCTTCCAGAAGGACCTCAGGGAACGGAAGTTCAAGGCCGGCGGCTCCACCATAAGCCAGCAGCTGGCCAAGAACCTCTACCTCACTCCATCAAAGAATCCTCTCCGAAAGCTCAGGGAGGCCATCCTCACCTGGCGCATGGAAAAGGCCCTCACCAAGCGCCGCATCGTGGAGCTCTACCTCAACTACGCCGAGTGGGGTGACGGTATCTTCGGCATCGAGGCCGCTGCACGGCACTACTACGGCAAGCGCGCCTCTTCCCTCGGTCCCGAGGAGGCCGCCAGGCTCGCGACGGTCCTGCCCAACCCGATCCGGTTCAATCCCGCCGGAAGGTCGAAGTACGTCGCGTACCGTTCGAAGAGGATCTACCGGATCATGGTGGCCCGGGGCATCGTGATCCCCGAGTTCGAGGAAGTCATGGATACTCCTGAAGAGACCTTCCCTGAGCTGGAAAGCCAGACCGTTGTTGCCACAACTGAGGGCATCGACGCCTCTCCGGAGCAGGTGCAACCATTTGGACAGGATGGGGCAGGGGCCGAAGAGGGAACCGAACAGTCGACATCCGAGGAAGAATCCGAACATAACTCAACCATGCAACAAGACGAGGGCACCGGTCAGGCCATATCATCCGGACCCGATGCATTACTGTGAGATTGTGCATTTCTTGTATGGAGGAGGAATCATGCATTCAGTCAAGAAGAGCCCTCTAGGTGCAGTCCTTGTCATCGTGACCTGCCTCATTGCGGGAACCCCACAGGTGGGCCATGCTGCCGAACCTTCCGGAAAGGACCTTACCCGTCATGACCTCGTGTTCCTCCCGGCCCACATGCTTGCCGGCATGATCAGGGAGGGAAAGATCACCTCCTCAGAGGTGGTAGAGGCATATCTCGAGCAGATTGGCAAGGTCAACCCCCGGCTCAACGCCATCGTCACCCTGGATGCCGACGGCTCACGCAAACGAGCGCGCGAAGCTGACAAAGCCCTGAAGAGAGGTGAACTCTGGGGACCTCTCCACGGTGTCCCGGTGACCATCAAGGATAACTATGCAACCAAAGGTATCAAGACCACCAGCGGCCTTCCGGAGCTTTCCGGTTATGTACCGAAGCACGACGCAACCGTGGTGGACCTCGCGAAGAGGGCGGGGGCAGTGATCCTGGGCAAGACAAACATGCCGCCGCTGGGTATGGACACCCAGACGAGAGGGCAGCTGTTTGGGGTCACGAACAATCCCTGGGATACCAAGAGGACCACAGGTGGGTCTTCCGGCGGTGAGGCCGCAGCTGTGGCTACAGGTATGAGCGCGCTTGGCCTGGGCAACGACATCGGTGGGTCCATCCGTATCCCGTCGCACTTCTGCGGCATCTATGGCATCAAGCCCACGGAAAACTTCGTGTCCAACCAGGGTGTGTCACCGGGTATGAAAGGGTCTGAATTCAGGGCAATACGCCATATGGCGTGCTGCGGTCCCCTAGCCCGCTCCATCAAAGACCTGAAACTGGGCCTGTCTGTCGTCGCAGGACCTGACAGCAAGAACCCTGATGTCCCCTGGGTTGACCTGCAGCCTCAACAATCAAGGAACATGAAGGACCTGCGCATCGCATGGACGGACGGCTTCGGTGATGTGCCCGTTACTGCCGACACGAGGCAGTCCCTCAAGGCCTTCACGGACAAGCTCGCAGGCCTGGGCTGCAGGATAGAGAGGATGAACGAATCCATTTTCGACAGCTACATGAAGGCCATCAGCCCGGAGGCGCAGGACCTCTACGGCATGAAGATGGAGGGATACGGGACCATCGGCTTCAAGGAGGCATGGACCACCTACGGCAAGCTCATGGACATGGAACTCGGTGTGTACCAGCCCTCGTTCTTCAGGTTCATAAGCTATATCTTCGGGGGGTGGTACCGCAGGGATGTGCCCATGCTCACCATGGTCTACCCGTTCAGCTACGAGAAGTACCTGAAGACCCTCACCGAGCGGGACTTCTTTGTGTCCGCCATGGATGCCTACCTGTCGGACAAAGACGTACTCCTCTGCCCGGTAAGCTGCATCCCGGCGTATGAGCACATCACCCCCTGGCGCCATTTGGGTCCATATCCGGTCTACAAGGACCCGGTCATGGTGGACGGCAAGCCGGTCAATTACCTGGTGGCAAACATATCCTATACCAGCATTTTCAACCTCACGGGCAGCCCGGTGGTGGTGATCCCCATCGGGTACACGAAAGAAGGCATGCCCATCGGGGTCCAGATCGTGGGGAAGCGCTGGCGTGACATGGAGCTGCTCACCATGGCCGAACAGCTCGACAAGATTGCTGCCGCGTACCGGAGACCGGAAGGGTACTGATACACCTCGAGATATGGTGAGGATGACAGCTGCCACAACCCCTCCTGGATTCATTGTCCATAGTCCTCCCTTGACTCTGGGCTGCCGAAGGTTATCTTCATACAACATCACTATTTTTCATCCATTCTCTGCTGAATATGTGGAATGATGTTATAATATCAGCATGATATATCTTGGATCTGCATGAGGGTCAGGGTAGATGAAGCGGCATGAGAAAGTCTCGAAGAGTTTGTAACAAAGGAGAAGAGTCATGGAAACCAAGATGGAAGCCAGATCAGTGAAGATGTTCAGGCTTCTTGACAGGACCCTCCAGAAAGGTGCCTGGACAGGTATCATCCTGTCGCGCATGGTCCGGAACATGCTGCCCGATTCCATGAAGAGAGCGCGCGGGCACCACCCGTATTTCATCGACGACCGGAGGGACAGCCGGCGGCTCCGCGTGGACAGGACCGTGGCATGCATGCGCAATGTGCAGGACAAGAGGACGGCACACCTCATCAACATCAGCAGGGACGGGATGTACGTGGAGACGGATGCCCCGGCAGATGTGGGCCAGGAACTGTCCTTCAATCTCTCCGGCACGAACCTGGGGCCCATCATGCGCGTCCGGGGCCGGGTGACCAGAAAGGCCGAACGCGGCATGGCGGTCCGGTTCATCTGAACAGGAGAACCATCGCGTTCCAGGTATAGCAGTGCGTTCCGTACACGAACAGGGATGTTTCAGCATGTATGCAATGGTATCGTGGCTGATCATGTCTGTGTGATTCTCTACAGGGGGTGTACCATGAAGCAGGGCATATTCTTCTCTATCCTCATTTGCGCTTTCCTCCTCTTTTTCATCGGCTGCAGCAGCAGCGGTGGTGGCGGCGGCGATGTCGAGAATGACGACGGCGGGGGCGTGGGCAAAGGCGAAGACAACGTGACGATCTTCTGGCAGGAATTCGGCAGGCCCGATTTCGGCCTGGCGAAGTCTGTCCAGCAGACTGCCGACGGTGGATTCATCATGGCGGGATATATCGGACAGGTGATCGGCGGACCGACAGATGCCTTCCTCATAAAGACAGGCGACTCGGGTGTCCTCGACTGGATGAAGACTTTTGGCGGATCCGGCCATGAAGAAGGAACTTGTGTACTCCAGACCTCCGACGGCGGATACATCGTCGGGGGATACCAGGACGGCACCGAGGGCAGAGTGTTCTATCTCATTCGCACCGATGCGGACGGGGAGGCCCTGGCCGGGTGGCCGAAGACCTATGCGAACAATTCCAGGGACGGCATCTACGACCTCTGCGAGGCAACGGAGGGTGACGGCTTCGTGTTCGTGGGTTCCTCGGTCTCGCAGCACTTCCTTATGGCCAAGGTGGGCCACGACGGGACCCTGCTCTGGGAAAAGACATTCCAGGGTCCCGGCGGTGGCTGGGATGTGGCCTTCTCCATCGATCCGTCTCCGGACGGGGGGTACATCATCGCAGGGTGCGACGGGGGAGGATCTCAAAACGTGTGGGTGGCGAGGACCGATGCCCTGGGCAACCTGAAGGCTGGCTGGCCGAAGGCCTATGGGGAAGGGGTGCCACTCTCGGTGAAGAACACCCCGGACGGGGGGTTCGTGATCGCAGGGAACGCCCCGGATGCCCAGGGCGATATGGATGCCATCCTCATAAAGGCGAACGCGTCGGGGGTCCAGTCCTGGAAGAAGACCTTCACCGGTGCGCGGAACAACGAACTCGACTCGGTGGACTTAACGGCCGACGGGGGCATCATAGCCGTGGGGGGCACCCAGTCCTACAGCACGGTGTACGATCAGGCCCAGCTCTATCTCACCTATGACATCATGATGGTCCGGGTAGACCAGTCCGGGAACACGCTCTGGCAGAAGGTGATCGGACGCACCCCGGACTGTCTGGATGCCGCCAAATTCGTACAGAACCTGTCCGATGGGGGCTTTATCCTGGCCGGCGGATCCAATGCGTATCCCATGATCGCCAAGATGGACCGGAGCGGGAACACGGTGAGCATGGGCAAAAGGGAGATAAAGCTGACCGTCTCCGAGACCTCAGGTACCATCGGGCTCGGCAATGCCTCCCTCATAGCGGGCAGGGGCGCCGGATCTCTCCTGTTCCTCCAGCAGCTGGGGGCCTTCGGGCTGGACCTCCTGCTCGATGTCCTGGATGACCCGAGTTATGAGTACTGCACCACGAGCGGCGATTCATCGATATCGCCATCCCCGGGTACGGTGGCCGAGGGGGATTCCTACACCGTAACCATGACAGCCTGTGTCACGGGCAGCGGTGAAGACCGCGTGGAGTTCGACGGTTCCCTGGGCATGGAGGTGGAGAGCCTCGACGGCACCCTGGCCCTTGACGGGACCTATACGGTTGATCTCACCTACTACCCGATCGATCTGAGCTTTGTGGACGATGTGGGCCTGACCGCCATCGACGGCTCCCTGGCCTTCTCGAGACAGGCCGCTGGGAGCGACATCAGCGAGCTGGCCGAGGTGTCCCCCTCGCAGCCGTTGTACATCGATGAGGACGGCGTGCTCATGACCATCACGTCATGCTCGCTGGGGATCACAGGCGCCGGGGACTATGCGCTGGGTATCGCAGGCGACACGGAGCTCTTCGAGCTTGAGGGCATCTCCGGAACACTCACTTTGAACGTCGTTGCGCCGGTAGTCGGCACCGACCCCATGACCCCAGACAGTGGCGAACTTTTCATAGAAGCAGCTGACGGGAGCTCGGTGACCGTCACGGTCATCCTCGGAGACGTGGAGCTGTCCATCGACACCGATGGCGACGGCAGCAGTGACGGTACCCTTTCCGGCACCTGGGACGACCTCAACTGACCGTTCATGAGAGGCTCACCGCCATGGCCGGTCGCTTCTCCGGCCATGGCGGTGCATACCTGAAAGGATAGGAGTCCTGCAGGTCAGTTGCTCTCGTCCATCTGTACCGTCACATACCGGGCGCCGCCCCTGTCCCTGACCAGGAGCAGCACCGACTTCTTCCCGGAAACGGCCTTCTTGAACTCGCCGATGTCATCCACCCGCGCGCGGTTCACTTCCTGTATCAGCATGCCGGGGCCTATCCCGGCCGTTGCAGCCGCTGACCCCGGTTCGACCGCTGTCACCAGGATCCCCTTCTCCCCCTTGAAGCCATGCCTTTCCGCCAGGTCCCTGGTAAGGGCCACGACGCTCAGACCAAGGGTATCCAGGGTGTCAGGGATACCGGGTCTTGAGGATGCCGCCTGGTCGGACACGGGCATCTTCTCGATCTTCACGGGGAGACTGACCTGCCTGCCGTCACGGATTACGGCGATGACTGCCTGGGTCCCCGGGGCGATGAGCGCCACCTTGTTCCGGAAGGGGACCACCTCGTTCACCTGTTCACCGTTGAGTTTCACGATGACGTCCCCCTGCTTGAGTCCTGCCTTTTCTGCCGGCGTGTCGGGCATGACATCGGAGACGAGCACCCCGTTCGTCTCTTTCAGGCCGAAGGACTTCGCGATCTCCGGGGTCAAATCCTGGATCATGATGCCGAGATATCCCCGGGTCACGTTCCCCTTCTTGACCAGCTGGGTATAGATGTCCCTGGCCATGTTGACCGGTATGGCAAAACCGATGCCCATGTACCCGCCGCTCTGGCTGTAGATGGCCGTATTGATGCCGACGACCTTGCCCTCGAGGTTTACGAGGGGGCCCCCGGAATTCCCCGGGTTTATCGCTGCATCGGTCTGGATGAAGTCTTCATAATCGGAGATGCCCACGTGACTTCTCCCCTTGGCGCTGACGATGCCAGCCGTGAGCGTGTGAGAGAGGCCGAAGGGATTGCCCAGCGCGAGGACCCACTCCCCCACCTCCACCGCGTCGGAATCACCCAGGGGGAGTACGGGAAGGTTCTTCGCGTCGATCTTGATCACCGCGACATCGGTGGGCGGGTCTGTCCCTATGACCTTTGCCGTGAACTCCCGGCCGTCCATGAGTTTTGCCCTGACCTTGTCGGCCTCTCCCACCACGTGGTTGTTCGTCAGGATATAACCGTCCGGGGAAATGATGAACCCGGACCCCTGCCCCTGAACCATGCGCTTCTGCTGGCGGGGGCTCTGGGGCTGGCCTGGCATGGGTTCGCCGAAGAAGCGCCTGAAGAAATCGTTGTTGAAGGGCACCAGCGGCGTTCCGGTCACCGTCTTCTCGACCTTGATGAACACCACTGCGGGGGAGACCTCTTTGGCCACCGACGCGAAGGCCTTGCCGGTTTCCTTCAGGTTTTCCAGTGCCCTTTCCTGAGCATGTCCTGTACCGGTTGTACAGAGGAGCACCAGCACGAGCATGACCCACACAACATCGAATACGGACAAGGGGCGGTCATGGTCTTTTTCATACGATAGTGCCTGCGTCATATATGAACCTCCACGTTCATGGTCTGTGACAGATCACCCGTGCGGACACCGTGATCAGCTCTCGTTCCTTCGCCTGTCGTTTGCTTAGGCTAGGCAAGAACGATGCCACTCGCAACATTTTGATATCTCGTCTCATTGCACACAGGTATCCTCTGCCTGTATCGGAGACGTGTATAGATACTATACAGGTACCGTATACAAACTGAACAGGTGTATACATCCCGGCATGCAGGAGATGGGCTGCCGTAGAACCCTCGGATAACAGAAAAGATATGGACCTCCACGCCGTGCCCTGATACACAATGGATTCATGAGCATTCACTTTCCCCTGCGAACCTTCCCGGAGGTGAGCCCCTCGGTCCGCCTTCTCGCCGAGCAGGCCTTCTCCAGGGCCGCGGGGGCGCCGCTGATCCCGGGAAACAGCATCGGGCTCCTGAGGGATGCGGCCCAGAACTACCCGGCCTGGCTCGATGCCATCCGCTCGGCCACCAGAAGCATCCACTTCGAGAACTACTTCATCACCGATGACGATATAGGCCGCCAGTTCGCCGAGGCCATGGCATCCAAGGCTGCCGAAGGGGTAAGGGTCAGGCTTATCTACGACTGGCTGGGCTCCTTCGGCAAGGCTTCGCGGCGGTTCTGGAGAAAGCTCAGGGCTGCAGGGGTTGATGTCCGGTGCTTCAACCCTCCGCGCATCGACCAGCCCCTGGGGCTCCTGATCCGCGATCACCGGAAGATGCTCGCCGTGGACGGGCACGTGGGTTTTGTAACCGGGCTGTGCGTCGGCCGCGTCTGGTTGGGATCTCCTGAGTACGGTATCGAGCCGTGGCGCGACACCGGGGTCATGATAACCGGTCCCGCTGTGGCGGACATCGAACATGCCTTTTCCGAGGTGTGGTCGACCCTGGGGCCTCCCCTGCCCGTCGATGAGGTATCGCCCAGGAGCGCCCTGCACCCATCCGGCGAGGTGACCCTGCAGGTCATCGCCAACGCACCATACACGGCCGGTCTCTACCGGCTCGACCAGCTGATCGCCGCAGTCGCACGGACCTCCCTCTGGCTCACCGACGCCTACTTCGTGGGTCTCCCGACCTACGTCCAGGCCCTCAGGGCCGCTGCCCTGGACGGCGTGGACGTCCGCCTCCTGGTCCCGGGTGCCACGGATATACCGATCATCGGGGCCATCTCCAGGGCGGGGTATCAGCCCCTCCTGGAGGCGGGCGTCCGTGTATTCGAATGGAACGGCCCCATGCTCCATGCCAAGACCGCTGTGGCAGACGGCAGGTGGGCGAGAATCGGGTCATCCAACCTCAACCTGTCGAGCTGGATCGGCAACTACGAGCTCGATGTGGCGGTGGAAGACGAGACCTTCGCGCAATCCATGGAACGGATGTACCTGGAGGACCTGTCCTGTTCCACCGAGGTGGTGCTCAGTGACCGAAAAAGGATCCGCCTGGCCCAGGACCGCCCCAGGTCCCCGCGCCAAGCACGGAGCAAGGGAAAGGGGAGCATCGGGCGCGCGGGGGTGGGCGTGCTCAAGCTCGAAAAGCTCGTGGAGGCCGCCATCGCCTCCCAGCGCACGCTTGGTCCCGCGGAGGCAAGGATAACGCTCAGCGCCGGGGCAATCCTGCTTCTCCTGGCCGTGGTGGCGGTTATCTGGCCGGAGTGGCTGGCCATTCCCTTCGCGATCTTCAGCGGCTGGCTGGCGTTATCGCTTTTTTTACGGGCCTACAAGCTGAGGACTACGCACACCGACGACAGCGCACAACGTTCCGGACAAGGCGGGAAAGACAGATCCTGAAGCTCCCTGTCGCTCGCCGGAGACGATACACGAGTTCGAAAGAGGAGAGCGAGACATGGAATGCATCACGACGCTCAACGAGCATGAAGGGTCATCACTGATCAGAGACTGGGGCATACCCGTCATCGACGGGATGATCGCCGACAACGAGGCTGAAGTCGAGACCGCCGCCCGGGAGCTCGGGTATCCCGTGGCCCTGAAAGTATGTTCCAGCGCTGTCATGCATAAGACAGACCAGGGTGGCGTCACCCTGAATATATGCGATGCCTCTTCCCTGGCCAGGTCCTTCCGGGAGATCCAGAGACGTTTCGTCGGCACCACCCATACATACCTGGTGCAGAAGATGGCCCGCCCGGGTGTCGAACTCATTTTGGGAGCCCGGCGAGACCCTGTGTTCGGCCCCATCGTGCTTGTCGGCATCGGCGGCGTCTTCACCGAGGTCTTCCGCGACACTGCCCTCGATCTCGCCCCGCTCACCACCAAGAATGCCCTGTCCCTGCTGAGAAGCCTGAAGGGGCAGGCCCTGCTCAGGGGGTACCGATCACAGCAGCCGGTCGACCTCGTCGCCGCCGCGGCGGCCCTTGCATCCCTGTCACGGCTCGTTGCCAGGCGCACCGACATCCTCGAGATCGACATCAATCCGCTCATCACATACCCGCAGGGTGTGGTTGCTGTCGACGCCCTCGTGCGTCTCGCGGACCAATGCGTCGTTTCCGCTCGAAGGCGGACCGCGCCCGAGACGGTCGACCCGTTCTTCAACCCGAAGTCATTTGCCCTCGTAGGGGCATCACGGAGCCCCGGCAAGGGGGGAAACATCATACTTCGCAATATAATCAAGGCCGGGTTTAAGGGCGCCGTCTACCCCATCAACCCGACCTGCAGGGAAATCCTCGGCATGCAGGCCTACCCCCGTGTCCAGGACGTACCGGGGCCCGTTGACCTGGCCATGATCGTCATTCCCAAGGCCGCCGTCCCGGATGCTGTTGCAGACTGTGCATCCAAACACGTGCCGGCCATTATCCTCAGCACGGGGGGATACTCGGACATCGGTGACGAGGGAGCACGGGACCAGCGGGCCCTTGTGGAACAGGCCCGCCAGGGAGGGATCAGGCTCATGGGACCGAACAGCATCGGCGTCCTCAATCCATCTGCAGGACTGGGCACCTCCATAGTCGGCATCGAACCGGTGAAGCAGGGTGGGGTGTCGCTCATAGGGCAGTCAGGTGTCTTCCTGTCGGGGTGGGGGCGGTGGATAGCTGATTTCAAGCCTTTCGGGCTGGGCAAGGTTGCCTGCATCGGGAACAAGGGAGACATCAACGAGAGCGACCTCCTGGAGTATCTGGCAGGCGATACCGGGACCACGACCATAGGGATGTACCTGGAAGGGGTGGTCCAGGGAAGACGGTTTGTCAGGGCATCACGCACGGCAAGCAGGAGAAAGCCCGTGGTTGTCATGAAATCGGGCCGCAGCGAGGCGGGGGCCGCGGCCATCGCCTCGCATACGGGCTCCCTCGCGGGGTCGGATGCGGTCTTTGACGCCGTCTGCCGCGGGTCCGGGCTGGTGAGGGTCCATGATCCCGAGTCCTTCTTCGATACGCTGTGCGCCTTCGAAAAGCTCCCCCTTCCGCGAGGGAACCGCCTGGGCGTGCTCTCCATCTCGGGCATGGGCTGCGTGGTCACCACGGACGCGGCAGAGAGGTGCGGGGTGGCACTCCCGAGGCTCAAGAAGGCAACCCTGAAAAGGCTCCGGGAGATCATGCCTGCCTGGGCCCCGGTCCGCAACCCCATCGACATCTGGTCCACCATCGAGCAGCACGGTTCAAGTAAGACCATGAGTCACATGACCGAGTGTCTCCTGGATCAGAAGGATATCGATGCGGTCCTCATCCTCTTCGTGCTCATGCCCGAGAGTATCTTCGACATCCGCGTGGCGTTTGCCGAGGTCATGAAGAGGCACCCCCACAAGCCCATTCTGGCAGCCTACTACGGGGGTACGGCCAAAGAGATCAGCCACGTCCACGAGGGCTTCGGCGAGCTGGGGGTGCCGAACTATCCCACTCCCGAGCGGGCCATGTATGCCTTCAGCCGCATGGTCGAATATGCCCGTTTCCGCGGATTCATCCGCAGGTGACGTTCAACGGCAGCTCGATGCTCCCCGGGATGGTCACCTGTCTTGTCCGCCCCAGAAGATGGCCTCGATGCCGCAGGTCAGGGTGATGGTCCTGGCCCAGTCGTCATCACAGGCCCACTGCACCTCCGGCTCAATGAAATAGTACAGCCAGCGTGCCCTGAGCTGGCCTTTGTGGAGAAGCAGGGCACTGACCGTGTCCCGTGACCAGGGTCCCCCGGAAATGCCGAGGCGAAGCGCTACGCCTCTTGCAAGATCCTTCCCGCCCATGAAACGGACCACCTCAGGTTCACGGAGAAGCTCCCGCGCATAGCCGAAGATCAGGCCGCAGTCCCACTGCCAGCCGTGCTCTCCATTGCCTGCACGGTCATCCGAGTCCATCTTGTCCCTGCTCCATTTCAGGGAACTTATCAGGCGGATATCCCACGGATTGCTCCACCGGTCCGCCACGAAGCTCGTTATCTCACCATCCCCATCCTCAATGTCCCAGAAGAACTTCTGGTTGGGGAAGTACCTCCAGGCCCCCCTCTGCCATACCGTCCCTCCGGCAACCCAGGCGTACACGACGGGTGGGATGCGGGCCTTCACCCCTGCCGATGCGGAGATGTATTCGAGCCATTCTCGGGCCACGCCTACCCGTAAAGACGTGTCGCGCTCCGCCATGGGTGTACCTGCTGTCTCGTTGGGGTCCGTGGTGGTGATGAAGACCTTCAGCCTCTCGGCATCGGGGAGGGTTATCTCGACGTCGGCCTCGACGGGGAATTTACCGGAGACCGAGTCGTCGGGCTCGAGGATGAGCTCGCAGGGGAGACTGATCCGCAGCCGGGTGGGAGGGACTTCCTCCGCCGCCTCGCCCCTGGGCACGAACCACCCGTTCATCCTGACCACCTGCTGGTGAGAAACGACATAGGTCTCGTCGTGCCAGCGGTCCATCCGTTGCCAGAATGACTCCGCATGAGTTTCTTCCTCCACGGAATCACCCTTCTGAGCCTCTCCGGCAAGAACCTCCGTGGAATCAGTCGCATCCTCCGGGCGAGCCTGGATGACAGGCGTTTCTTCATCGACATGTTCGACGGCATCGTGGGCCCGTGAATCGAACAGGGGGAAGATACTCATTCCCAGCACGACCATGGACATCACGAACGGCTTCCACCCGGGTGCCCATCTCATGCTGTTATATCCCCCTGCATGCTGTTGTGGTCTGTCTTGTCCTATCGCTCACTCTACAAGTGCTCACACCATCTGTATAGCACTGAAATGCCGGTACACATCATAAAAGGTTGCATTCAGCATGCCTCACGGTTATGAGTGGGACGCATGAATCCCCCCGAGCTGATCCATTCCCCTGCCCCATGGTCGCTTGTCGGAAAAGGGTACGTCATCCTCGTGAAACTGGACCCGGCTTTCGTGGCGGAACATGTTACTGTGCCCGACGGCCTGAAAGGACGCTTCTCCGGCGGCATCGGCACGGTCATGTTTGTGGACTACCTGTCCTCAGACGTCGGCCCGTACCGGGAACTCCTGTTCGTTCCCGGCATGTTCTCCCTCGGCCTGAACAAGTATTTTTCCATCACGAGGATCTATGTCTCGACCATGGACAGTGTCGTGAACGGGAGGAACAACTGGGGGATCCCCAAAGAGCTCGCGGAGTTCGAGGTGACCAGGGACGGCCACGACGAGATCGTCCGCGTCGGCATGCAGGGCCGTCTCATCACCGAGCTTGTCTTCCACACCTTTCCCGGCTGGTTACCGGTGACTACCGCGCTTGTGCCTCCGAGGTTACGCACCCTTGCCCATCACCACGAGGGGAAAACCTATCTCACCACCCCGTTCGCCAGGGGTGTCGTCTCGCCTGCTCGCCTCATTCATGCCATGGTCGAAGGGTCGGCCTTCCCGGACTTCACCAGGGGCCGGATCCTGGGCACCCTGAGCGTGCCGAAGTTTCTCATGGCCTTTCCGGAGGCCACGATTCTCTGAGGACTCATCGGTTCGAACGGACTGCTCAGGTCACGATCACCCAGATGAACAGCACGGTGAGCGCCAGGCCCAGGAGCAGGCTGGCAAGCCCGATGGTGGCAGAGAGGAGCTTGAGCGGGATGCTCGGGTGCTCCCGCTTGAGATCATCGAGTTTCCCCTCGGCCACGAGGCGCTCATACTCCTCGGGACGGTCCCTTTGCAGCTCTTCCAGGGTGTAGGTGCCCGTGAAGATGAGGCGGTCCATGGGGAACTTGTCCGGCACGAAGTGCGTGTTGAAGAAGTGGACCGTGAAGATGAAGAGCGCTGCCAGCAGCGCCTCCTCCGAGTGTACCAGGGTCGCCACGTTGAGCACCCAGCCGGGTACGATGTATGACGAAAGCTCGGGGTTCCACAGCAGCGCGCCGGAGCCGCCGATGGCGAACATGCCCCAGAACACGGCCCAGAAGTCGAATTTCTCCCAGTACGACCACCGGTCGAACTTCGGCTTCTCCCCCCTGTTGAAGAACCATCTGACCATGCCCTTGATGTCCTCCCAGTCCTTCATCCTCGGGAACAGGGAGTCCGGGCTGAAGAGCCGCTTCGTCCAGCCCTTGAAGCCGACGCCCGGCGGGAACAGGAAGAGCAGGCAGCGCACGGCCACCACCGCGAAGAGCACCATGAGGACCACTGCCGCGATGCGGTGGAAGAGTCCGGCCATGGGGGCGCCGCCCCAGAAGCCCATGAGCAGTTTCGCCCAGGCCGCCTTGGGGTACTTAAGCGGGAACCCTGTGGTGACCAGGGTAAAGAAGGAGAGGATGAGCAGCACGTGCATGGCCCGGTCCATCCGGGAGAAGCGCTGGATGTGCTGGAATCCCTCCTTGTCGGTCATGCAGGTCTCGGGCAGGATGCCGCTCTTTTCCCGTTCGTGGTGCTCCCAGTAGCTCTTGCGCCACCACAGGAGCGTGTGGGACCAGAAGAAGACGAAGGTGAATATCAGGAGCCCGGACATGAAGACGAAGGTCCAGAACAGGGCCGGGTAGTTGTGCCGGTCGTGGTAGTCCGGGTGTGCCTTGTAGTCCACGAATCGCTTGTGGAATCCCGTGTGGCAGCGGCCGCAGTTGGCCACCAGGTTGTCCGGGTGGATGGAGGAGCGCGGGTCGGTCTTGGGCAGGATGTTGTGGGTCTGGTGGCAGTCGGCACAGCCGGCCACCAGCGTGGCGAACCCGACGCCCTGGACCTTGCCGTGGTAGGTCTCCTCGTAGTACTCCACCACCTTGTCCGAGAGGTTGTTCCGCTGCATCATCGCCGAATCGTCGTGGCAGGAGACGCACTTGTCGTTGTAGAACATGCGGGCCTCTTCGGGGTATGTCGAAAGAGAGGTGTGGAACACGCGGGTGTCGTGGAGGCCGTGGCAGTCTCCGCAGGCCGCGGCGTCGTGGTTGCCCTTGAGCACGGCCTCGGCGTGTCCCGAGGTGACGTACTCGTCATTGCCGTGGCACTGGGTGCACACCTCGATGGTGCGGATCTTGATGTCCTTGGTGGCTGCCGTGCGCGTGTGCACGTCCCGGTGGCAGTCCACGCAGCGGAAGTCCTCCTGGAGGTAGTGAAAGTTTTTCCGATACTTCTCGGCTATTCCGGCGTGGCACTTTCCGCAGGTAACCGGTGCCGGCCGCAGGTGGCCAGTCATGTGGGCGTTCAAATCCGTTACGTCACTGTGGCAGCTCAGGCAGCCGTTCTTCGCGTGCACCGAGGCATCGAAGCCGGCGGTGTACATGGCCCCGTAGTGGCAGTCCTGGCAGGTTCTCGCAGAGGCGAAGACGGGAACCATGCACAGGACCCACGCCACGAAGAGTGTGCAAAAGAATGCCGAGAGATGGTTTCTCCTCATTTCACCTGCCTCGTGCCTTCGGAAAATGAATTCCACGCCGCCATGCCACCGAAGAGCCGTGTGACCTTGAACCCCTTGCGGGCGAGGTAGCTGGCAGCCAGGAAGGAGCGGAATCCCTGGTCATCGACCAGCATCAGGGCGCGGTCGTGGGGCAGTTCATGGTACCGTTCGTGGAGCTGGTGCAAAGGGATGTTGAAGGCCCCTTCCAGGTGCCCCTTGACGAACCTGTCCCCTGATCGGATATCGAGCACCATGAACTCGGGGTGGCGGGCCATCCAGGCCGTGAACTCGCTGGCCTTCACCGAGGACACCGGCATGCGCAGCACGCGCTGAACGGATTCGAGCCTGTACCCCGCCGCTTTCCACGCGGGCATGCCCGCCTCGAGCACATATACATCCTTTATCCCGGCAGCCACCGCCTCGTCGGCGGCCAGGCAGCTACGGGTGCACACCTCGCTCTCGCAGTAAATCACGAGCTTCCTGTCACGGGGGATGCGGGGAAGGCTGCCCTTGAACTCCTCGCAGGCGATGCACAGCGAGCCCGCGATCCGGTGGTCCAGGCACTCGATGCGGCTCATGACGTTGACCAGGGTGAGCTGCTCGGTCCTCATCCAGGCATCGAGGGTCTCGGGTTTCACTGTCTTCCATCCCCCTGCGGACACGGGAGAGGCAACGAGCATGAAAGCAAGGGTCACCAGTGTCATAAGGCCTGTGCGATTCAAAGGACGAACGGGTATGTTATTCATGGCTCGGCACTTCCTCGTATCCCCAGTCCAGCATCTGGGGGGATGCGTTGGGAGCCTTGGGCGTCGGGTAATCCTCCTTGAGGAACCGCCCTACTGACTTCACCTTCATCTTGGTGAAGAACGGGGACTTCTCATCATGGCAGTCGGTGCAGCCTTTGGCCCCATATGTCCGCTTCTTCGCAACCCCCTGCACATTGTGCCAGATCGGCAGGCTTATCGTGTTTCCGAAGGGCAGCTCCGCCGAGGCGACCTTGCCTCCCTTGAGCTCATAGACCTTGTCCGCAACAAAGACCGCCTTCGTTCTGCCGAGCCGGTTCATGGCCCTGAGCATCTTGGCGATGTCTGCCTCGGTGGCCACGGTGTGACGCCTGAGCCTTTTCCCAGACACGTCCCTGACCTCCACCGCAGTTATGCCCGAGCACAGGCGGAAGGCCTCGCTCACCACCCGGGAATTCAGGGGTATGATCTGTCCCTGGGTCCCCTTCTCCCCGAACCACTGGGCCGTGTGCAGGGCCACAGGCATGTACCGCTCGCCCTGTGAACCCTTCATGCCCACAATGGCAAGCCAGGGCGTCCACGGTTCCCGGGCCGTCTTGGCTGCATCGAGCTGCGAAATGATCGCTTCCGCGCCCTGTGATGTGTACCTGAAATTCCTCCCGGTGGAGAGATCCAGCAGGTACGCCCCCAGGGCGGGCAGGCCCGTCACATGGCATGCCGTGCAGGACAGCAGGCGCAGGTGGAACGTGGCGTTGGGGAGCATGTCCACGTGGGTCTGCACCGGGTTCGGGGCCCTCCCGCCCTGGGCCAGATGGCAGGCGACACAGGTCTTCATGCCGGTCTGCCTGTAATCGCCGGAGGCGGAGGCTCCGCCGATGCGATGGCCGAGCCTTCCTCCCGGCCCCGCCTCGGCCAGGGTGTGACAGTCCACACACCGGAGTCCCGCCTTTGCATGGACATCGTCACCCGCGCGGTACTGGGTCCCGGTACGGAGCGCCTGCATGGTCCCATGGCACTGGAGGCAAGAGCCCGACGTGACCTTTGTGCGGATGAGTCGGCCCGAAAGCCTGCCATCACCGGTGAACATGCCGTTTTTCCAGGAATATGTCACCGCCGGCCTGCTCGAGAATTCCCAGACACCTTTGCCCTCGCCGGGGGACCACACGCGGCCGGCAACCTCGCCGAGTCCTGCACCGGCAGTGGGAGCCCACCGGTAATTCCGGGAGGCGACCTGCGCGTTACGCCTGTCCAGACGGTACCCGTTCAGGTGACACATGAGACAGTCACCCTCCAGGACGCCGCTGGCCCTGAAACGGCTGTGGCCGTCCGGCGTGACGCGGGACTGGAAATGGGGGTTCCTCGGTGAAGAAACGATGCGCTCAGCCTCCACGAGGTTCGACTGCGTACCTGTGGCCCTGTCCAGACTGAGACACTCCATGGGGCCGCCCCCCGGATGGACCCGGGCGTTGGCGGCGATCCAGTCGTAGACGGCAACGCCGGCATAGGGTGTGGGGCCGAAATCGTCAGGGATGAGGTCGGGGGGGAGATTCACGGGCCTGGGGTCGGTCTTCTTCTTCGAGAAGCCCATCAGGAAATGCTCCCCCTGCGTGATCGTGGGATAGTGGTGGCAGGCCCCGCAGGTCTTTTTCGGGCTGTAGGGGTCCGCAGCATTGTCCGAAGGGGTGATGCGCTCCCCTGCCTCATTGCGCAGCCACACATCGACATGCACGGCAGACACCTGGCCGATGGCCGGGCGCACCATGAACAGGCACAGCGTTCCTGCCGTGAGGAGGACCACGATGCAGAGAGCCTTTCTCGGCGCCATTATATGCCCACTCTCATCAATGGAGCGGGGCGAGAACCAACGGGACGGTCCTCACCCCGCCCGTATTTTACGGTTCCATGGGGAGATTCTGATCTGCTGACCACTCCTCGCTGGATCCATCGTACACCTTGACGTCGGTGTAGCCGAAGGCCTGGGTCAGGGGGAACCACCATCCCGTGGCCACTTTTCCGGTATCGCAGTACAGGACGATTTCCTTGCCAAGGTCTTCTCCAACCACTTTCACGGCCAGGGCCTTCAGTTCGTCCATGGGTTTGTAGGTACCATCTTCCTTGAAGAGCTGTGAACCTGCGGGCAGATTGACCGCCCCCTTGACATGGCCTGCCCTGGCGACGAAGTCGAGCTTCTTCTCTCCGCTGAAGAAGGCAGGCTCCCGTACGTCCACGATCAGGGCGCTTCCCACCTTGCCGGCAAAGGCGTCCTTCGTGAGGAAGATGTCCTTGTTGAACTTGCCCTTATGCTCTTTTTCTTTGGGCTTGGCAGCATCTGTCGAGAGCGCCTTGCCGTCTGCGGCCCACTTGGTGGTCCCGCCGTCCAGTACAGCCACGCTGGGCACCCCGGCATAGATGAAGGTCATGGCCGCCCGGGTCATGCTGAACCGGTCCGAGGGGGTGTCGTTGATACCCGCCACCACCACCAGGGAATCGGCCCCGATGCCATTGGAGGACAGGATGTCCCTGAGGTCGTCGTCAGCCGGGAGCTCGTTCCTCATGTTGTTCTTGCCCGGTGCCACTATATTGTAGAAGATGTTGATCGCCCCGGGGATGTGGCCGGCTTTGTATTCTTCCACCTTCCGGATATCCACGACCACCAGGTTCGGGGTCGTCAGGTTCTTCTCCAGCCACTCCACCGATACTACGGGGTCTATCCCGCGGGCCATGACAGCAGCAGGAACAAGGAGCGCAAACGCCACCACCATGATTGTGAACGCCTTGAGATGCTTCATACTTCCTCCTTCTTTCTTCTTTAATGAGTTATGGGTTTCGGGACATGAATCAGTCCCTGATTGGCCCTGGATCCGTCCTTGAGAAGGGTTCCCCTGGTGAGAAAGTCCTTCCGTTCCGTGTGACATATGTCGCAGGACCGGGTCCGGTCCGTCCGTTTCTTTATCGTGTGGGCAGGGGTGTCCCAGTAGTTGGGTAGGCGGTCGAAGTGCTCCTGCTTGATGCCTGCATGGACAAAGGTATCACGCACGGTGGGTATGAGCCGCAGCGTGGTGACCTCTTTGGGGTTTCGCGGATTCTTGCCGAGGATAAAGCCCGGCTTGGCCTCCTTTGCTTCTCCCTTGTGGCAGGTGTAACAATTCCGGTACTGGCCTGCTGCATGGCACCCGTAGCAGCTCACCTTGCCCTTGTGGGCGTCGTGCGCCAGACGGGTGCGGAGCGTGTCCGACTTGATGGCCTTGTGACAGTTCGTGCACTTGGGCCGGTCCTTCACGTCCTGCTTGGTCAGGTATCTCGTGCCGTCCCCGTGCATCTCCTCCTTCTTGTGACAGTCCACGCACATCATACCCTTCTGGTAGTGAATATCCGTGGAGCCGCCGTATTCACCGGTATATTCAGGGTATACGCGGCCCCCGTGGCAGAAGGCGCAGGTCTTTCCCTCGTTCTTCTTGATGAACTTATGACCCTGGATAAGCCCGAGGCTGATGCCCGATACCGCAGGGGATTTCACGTGACAGGATCCGCAGGAGGCATGGCAGCTCCGGCAGGACTGCTCGAAGACCTTGCTGTCGAAGGTCTTCACCTCCTCCTTGGAGAACCTGGGAAGGACCCCGTGCCGCTGGCCCAAGGAGGTGTAGTGGAGGGCCTTGCCATAGTTCGCTGCGGCCTTCTTGTGGCAGGCTGCACACATCTTCAGATCGTCGGAGGGCCGCTTGACCATGCCGGCATGGGCCTCTTCCTTGGTGGCCCCGGCCTCGTCACCCTTGTGACATGAACGGCATCCCTTGGAGAGATGTGGATCCTTTTCCAGGAGCCCGGCATCCACGAGGTAGCCCTTGTAGTAGTCCTCCGCCCGGACCGGCGGGGGTGCACCCGCTCACCCCGCCCCCTCGACATGAATCTTGGGGGGTATGACCAGGGTTTTCATCTTCTCACCGTCCGTGTGACAGACCACACAGGAGCTGGTCGTCGCAGATGGAGTGAAAGAGGGAATCGAGACAAAGAATGCAACCAACAAGGAGATGACGTAGAGGTATCTCATTTCAGATAACCAGCCCCGCTCCCCATGATGGACACTCGTTCCTCCCCGGGAACCACGCACTCATCGTCACCCCCTCTCCGGAGTACCCACAGATCATGAGGACCCCTCCCCGCACGTACAATCTATACCTCTTATCAGTACCTTTTACTAAAAATAGTATGACACGAAAAAAAATCAATGTGAAGACTGAGAAAAATAGTATACAGCCGAGTCTGTGCCCGGTTTCGTATTTCAAGATCTTTTCGTTCGAAATTCATGTTCTTTACCCTGCAGACCGCCCTGGCCACATCGAACATGGCCTTCTATCTTTCTCATATAACTGGCCTTTTCGTATAGTTCTCATCCTTCTCCCCGTACTGCGCCATGCCCGCTCCCCCCTTCCGTGGGCTTTCTCACGATTTCCACGTCCCCGGGAGGGATACAATGAATAATACTCTGGGTTCTATGGAATTCAATGACCCCTCGGCCGGGCACGATGGGAGGGTGCCATGGCATGAGCGTGACCCTTCTCACGCCAGAAAATTCCTCGCCCCGACAAATACCATCTGGGAAGCCAGCGCAGAAAGGACCAGGCCGGTGATCTTGCTCAGGATACGAAGGCCTGTCTGGCCGATGATTCTCTCGACGGTGGTCGCCAGGACGAGCAGAATGCCCACACACAGGACTGCCCCGACCAGGGCCGCGCACCCGATCAGTTTCTCCCAGGGGGTGGTAACCTCGGCCCCCATGACGAGCAGCGCACCGGTTGTGGCAGGCCCGACGGTTATGGGGATGGCGAGAGGCACCACGATGAAGCTGCCTGGTTCTTCACGCTGCAGAGGATTTTCGGCGCCCCTCACGAGGTCCACTGCAGAGAGGAACAGCAGCGCCCCTGCGCCGATGCGGAACGCATCCAGCGTTATGCCGAACACGGAGAAGATGGCGTTGCCGAGAAAGTACAGGACGAGGCAGATGATCACGACGTCTATGGTGAGCCACAGGGCCGATCTCCTGCGTTGACCGGAAGACAGGTCCTGGGTGAGGGAGAGGAAGATCGACAGCACGAAGAACGGCGTCAGCAGAAAGAACAGCTTGATCCATATACTCACGAGAAGGTGCAACGAATTGTCCATGCGTGCCCCCAGACACCGAGATGTTCTCCGGCGAACCCTTCTATTATGCAATACATGACATGGGAGAGAAGTCAATGGAATCCCCGCAGGGACAGCTGTCCGATCCATTACGAAAACTCTGTCATCGACACGCAGAAAAGGTTATACAGATTACCGACCACTCCCCCGCCTCTCGGGAGAAAGGAGCCGCTGCATGGAAAAGACAGTCCTGTTCGAAAGCGAAGGCCCCACGGCGCTCATCACCCTGAACCGCCCCGAGCGCCACAACTCCATCTGCCAGGATCTCCTCGTGAACCTCTACAATGCCCTCGACGAGGTGGCACGCAACGATGGGCTCAAGGTGGCCATCATAACGGGAAACGGCAAGTCGTTCTGCTCGGGCATTGACCTCTCGGTCATCGGCAAGGACGACCTTCTCGACCCGAGGGGGGACGGCAAGGACATGCCCGATGTCTTCGCCTCGTGCAGGAAACCCATCATCGGTGCCATCAACGGCGCTACCATCACGGGTGGCTTCGAACTCGCCATGCACTGCGACTTCCTCATCGCCTCGGAGAACGCCAGGTTCATCGACTCCCATGCCAAGGTGGGCATTCACCCGGGCTGGGGCATGACCCAGCTCCTCCAGCGTTCCGTGGGCCAGAGGATGGCCAAACAGCTCTCGTTCACGTGCAGACCCCTGTCCGCTGCCGACGCACTGCGCTGCGGGCTGGTCAATGAGGTCGTGCCCCCCGCGGAGCTGATTCCCAGGGCCCGGCAGATCGCCCAGGACATCTGCGGGGTCAACTACGAGATCCTCATGCAGATGAAGACCCTCATCGAGAAGCAGGACGAGATGTCTTTCAACGAAGCCTTCCGGTGCGAACGGGCAGGTTTCCGGGCGTTCATCGAGAGGGTGAAGCTGTTCTGAATCAGCGGGTGTGATAGAGCGCGGAGAGGGCCGAGGCAGGCCTCGATACCGTATCCGGCGGCTGAGCCATGCATGCGGATGCGTGCAGCAGTGAACAGACACGGGCCTTGTATCGTATAATGTCTTATGGTATTACAATAAGCCTCATTCACATTCCATCAGGAGGTTTCCGCATGAATAAAGACGTATTCGTGGTCAGCGCGGTCAGGACCGCCGTGGGCAAGCAGAGAGGCTATTTCAGGGAGTACATGGCCCCCGAACTCCTGGCCCTTGCCCTGAACGAGGCCGTGGACCGCTTAAACCTCGACGTGAACGAGGTGGACGACGTCATCACCGGGTGCGTCTACCAGATCGGCGAGCAGGGTTTCAACCTGGCCCGCATGGCCGTCCTCGCGTCCAAGCTCCCGGTCACCCTGGGAGGCATCTCGGTGAACCGCCAGTGCGGCAGCAGCCTCTCGGCGATCCAGCTCGGCGCCGGCATGATAGCCTCCGGCACCCACGACGTGATCATCGCGAGCGGCTGCGAGATCATGTCGAAGTACAGCATCGCCTCCGACATGAACTGCACTCTGGCCAACGGGCAGAACGCGGGCCACCCCATCGGCACCTACTACCTGGAGAAGTACGGCATCCCCAGCCAGACGGGAGGCGCCCAGGCCATCGCGAACCAGTGGGGCATCACCAAGGAGGAGTGCCAGGACTTCGCCATTGCGAGCCACGCCAGGGCACACCGGGCGACCGAGGAAGGGCATTTCAAGAACGAGCTGTTCCCGGTCAAGGGACTCGACAAGGAAGGCAACGCCGTCCTCTGCATAAAGGACGAGACCATCCGGCCGGAAACCAGCAGGGAGATCCTCGATGGCCTCAAGGTCATCGCCGGCACCGAGTGGATGACAGCGGGCCTTTCCAGCACCGTCACCGACGGCGCATCCGCCGTGGTCCTCATGAGCGGCGAAAAGGTGAAGCGGCTGGGCCTCACGCCCATGGCCAGGGTGGTGGCCAGCGCCGTGGTGGGGTCGGATCCCGTCCTGATGCTGACCGGCCCCATCACTGCCACACCAAAGGTGCTCGCCAAAGCCGGCCTCACCATGAACGACATCGACCTCTTCGAGGTGAACGAGGCCTTCGCCCCCATACCCCTGGCCTGGGCCAAGGAGCTCAAGGCCGACATGGACAGGCTCAACGTGAACGGCGGGGCGCTGGCCCTGGGTCACCCCGTAGGCAACAGCGGCTCACGCCTGAGCGTCACGGCCATTCATGAGCTGCATCGACGCAAGGGCCGGTATGCGCTGGTGACGCTGTGTACCGGCGGCGGGCAGGCCCCGGCCACCATATTCGAGCGCGCCTGACGCACAGGGAGCACGTACCACCTCACCCAGGATGACAGCGGGGCGGGCCGGACTCTTTCTCCGCGTTCCTGCATTGATCTGCGCCGGCTCTTGCCAAGGACTCCCGCTCTCATGGGCCCTTCCTGAGGACCTTCTTGTCTATCTTTCCGACGGCGGTGAGCGGGAGCTCGTTCCTGAACTCGACGGCCTTGGGAACTTCATAGGGAGCGAGCCTCTTCTTGGCGAACGCAAGTATGTCGTCCTTGATCGCCTCCGGATCTTTCCCGCTCTGATACTCAGGGTTCAGGGCGACAAAGGCCTTGACGACCTCCGATCCGGGACGCTCGGGGTTCGGGGTCCCGATGGTGGCGATCATCTGGACGGCAGGGTGCTCGGAGAGCACCTCCTCCACCTTGCGGGAGAACACCTTGAAGCCGCCGACGATGATCATGTCCTTGGTCCGGTCCACGATGCGCAGGAACCCGTCTTCGTCCATGACCGCCACGTCGCCGGTGTGCAAATAGCCGTCGTCGTCAATGACCTTCCTGGTTTCCTCGGGCCGGTTGTAGTACCCGACCATCACCTGGGGGCCCTTCACGCAGATCTCTCCGGGCTGGCCGATCCCGACCTCCTGGCCCGTGCCCGGATCGACGAGCCGGATCTCGGTGTTCAGCAACGGCACCCCTATGGTTCCCAGCTTCTTTCTTCCCTTGACCGGATTCACCACCGTCAGGGGGGACGTCTCCGTCATGCCGTAGGCCTCGACGATCTTCCCCTGGCCGATGATGGCCTCGAACTGACGCTGGGCATCTTCCGGGAAAGGTGCCGCCGCACAGATGCAGGTCTGGAGATTCGAATGATCCAGCGTACTGAACCTGGGGTTCGCCATGAGGAGCACGTAGAGGGAGGGCACGTTGGCCATGACCGTAGGCCGGTATTTCTTCAGTTCGGCACAGATGTGCTCCGTGTCCCTGGGATTCGGTATGAGGACCTGGGTCCACCCGAGGTAGATGCAGTTCGCATTGGTGAAGAGGCCCGCGATGTGGAAAAAGGGGAACCCTGACAGCCCTATGCTGCTGCCCGGCTTCCACCCGAGCCATTTCTGGAAGATGAGGAGGTCTGCAACGAAGTTCCGGTGACTCAGCATGGCCCCCTTCGGGTCCCCGGTAGTACCCCCGGTGTACTGGATATATGCGATGTCATCAGGTGTCAGGCTGACCCCTGGCGCCCCCTCGGAAAACCTGCCGAAGGCGATGACGTCCTGGAATCGGAATACCGTCCTTCCTTCCAGGGGGGTCACCGCGCCCTTTGGTATCTTCTTCAGGAGGGTCCCCAGGAAACGCTTGACGACCGGGAGGAACCCCCCCACACTCGCCGCGACAACAAGCCTCAGGTCGGGCAGGTCGTCGATGATCTTCACCAGCCTGCCGGCAAAGATTGCATCGAGGGTGACCAGCCCCCTCGCGTTGCAGTCCTTGAGCTGATACGCCATCTCGTCCGTCGAGAGCAGGGGTGAAACCCCTGTCACGATGCACCCCGCCCGCAGGGCCCCGAGCCAGGCTATCACGTATTCCGGGATGTTGGGCAGGTTGATCCCCACCACGTCCCCCTTCTGGAATCCATGGGAGAGCAGCATGTTGGCAAAGCGGTTGGCATAGCGGTCGAGCCGGGAAAAGCTGATATGAACACCCATGAAGGCAAGGGCCGTCTTTTCGGGGAAGTCACGGAACGTCCGTGTGCAGGCAGCGGGAAAGCTCTGTTCCCATTCAACGGGATCCAGGTCAGCGAGCCCCGGGTCATAGGATTTTCTCCAGATCCGATTCGTGTCCATGGAAAACCTCCTCTCCTTCAGAGCCTTCGACAGAATTATACTTCAGTGAATGAGAAACCGCGGAACGCCCAGGCCACCCCACCTCGCGAGGGAGGCATCTTGGTTCCTCACAGACGCCTCTTCTCGAACCATGAGAACAACCCGACGAACAGCAGGGTGATCACGACGATCGCCACCCAGTGATTGACCCCCAGGGCACCGTGAAGTGTTATCTTTCCCAGGTTCCCCCACGTCAGGACCGTCCCCTTCATCAGGGGATAGGCCTCTGCATACAGGGCGGCGCCCACGAGCATGCCCGCGAGGGCCGCAGCAGCGTCGTACCGACCCTCGCCCAGGGCCCCGACCGCAGTCCCCGGGCAGTACCCCACGAGGGCCCACCCTATGCCGAAGATGAGCCCTCCGAGCACGTTGGCGCCGAGGGCCGCCGTCTTGATGTCAAGCTCCACGAGGCCGAGATCATAGAGAAGGTAGATGCCCACCATGGACACGATCACGGACGAAAGCATGAACTTGACGATGGTGAAGTCCTTCAGACGCAGCGCCACGAGCTGCTTGTCATACCTGAGCACATGTGCCTTCTGGAGCAGGAACCCGAAGATGATACCGGTTATGAAACCATACAGGAGCAGATTCATGAGCGACCACCTCCTGAGTACAGGGCACGGGCGATGACGATGCCCGCTGCGAAGAAACATATGAGGGAGATGTATCCGCTGACGGCTATCTGAGCCAGACCGCTCAGACCGTGTCCGCTTGGTCAGCCGCCGGCCAGTCTGGCCCCGAACATGAGAATGACCCCCCCTGCAAAGGCGACGGCCCATCGTTTCGCCCTGTCCGGACCGAATCTGGCCTGCCACATGGGCGGGACCGCTGTCGCCTGGTAATCCTTCGCGATCCGCGAGGCTGCGAGGGAGCCGAAGAAGATCCCGAAGACGAACATCCACTGCCACTCGATCTTCACCTTCTCCTTGACGAAATACTCCATTGCAGCAACCCGCTCGGGCACGAAGACCTGTTCGATCAATCCTGCCGTCCTGACGAAGGTCGTCGAGGCCCCGATGTACTTGCCGGTCACCAGGACGGACAGAACGAGCAGGAGTCCCGCGAGGGCCCCCGCCACATACGGTGACCATCTCTGCATGCGGAAAGGATTCATACTCATGCACCTCCTGTGAGATTCGATTGTGCACCGTGCGGTGCGCGTTCAAAGAGTCCACGGGTCCATGATCACCCGGACTCCCCCCCTGAAGGTCGAGGCCCCCGGTGCGCCCCCGTGCCTTCTCTTACATAATAATGAGAAATAACCGCCCGGCAAGATACGACGGTACCGAAGAGCACGCCGCCGCCAGGATCTGCCTTTGACGCCTCGATCAGCATCTGCTATGATTCGAAACCCCTGGGGCGAGGGGATTACAGCGAGCTTTTTTCGAGAGGAGGAGCACCGTTGAGCAACATCATCAACCGCGACACGATAGGAGACATGGCACGAAGGGCGGCGACAAAATACGGTGACAAGACCGCCATCATATTCCGCGAGGAGAAGCTCTCCTTCTACGACCTCGAGCGGGACGCCCGGCGCTTCGCCAACCTCATGGCACGTTACGGGGTGAAAAAAGGCGACCGTGTAGCGGTTTACGCATACAACTCCCACTATTACCCCATAAGCATGATCGGACTGGCAAAGATCGGCGCCATCCAGGTGCCCATCAACTACATGCTCAACGCCGAGGAAATAGCCTACATCGTCAACCATTCCGGTTCACGTGTCTTCATTGTCGAGGACGCCCTGTATCCCATCATCGCCCGAGCCCAGGCGGCGTTCACTTCGGTGGAGCGGTGGGGATTCATACCCCTGGCCGATTCCATGATACCCGAGGGGTTCTTCGACCTGACATCCGAGATGAGGACCATGCCCTACGACGAACCCCAGGTGGAGGTCAGCGCCGAGGATATCGTGCAGATTCCCTACACGAGCGGCACGGAATCAAAACCCAAGGGCGCCATGCTTTCCCACCGGGCACTCATGTCCCAGTATCACAGCTGCATCTTCGACGGGCAGTATGAAACCTATGACGTGAGCCTGCACGCCCTGCCGCTGTTTCATTGCGCACAGCTCCACTGCTTTCTCATGCCGTACCTCTATGTCGGCGCCACCAACGTGATCATGCACAAGGCGGATGCACTGGACATGATCAAGCTCATAGAGAGATACCAGATCACCCACATGTTCGCCCCTCCGACGGTGTGGATAGGAATACTCAACCACCCGGAATTCAAGAACCACAACCATCGCAGCCTCAGGAAGGCCGCCTACGGGGCCAGCATCATGCCCGTGGAGATAATCAAGCAGCTCTCGGTGACCTTCCGTGGCCTCCAGCTCTGGAACTACTACGGACAGACCGAGATGGGCCCTGTGGCGACCATTCTGAAACCTGAAGATCAGCTGCTCAAGCCCGGATCAGCGGGAAAACCCGTCCTGAACGTCGAAACCAGGCTGATGGACGACGAGGGCAGGTTCGTACCGACCGGCACGGTGGGAGAGATCGTACACCGTTCCGGCCATGTCATGAGCGGATATCTCAACGATCCCGAGAAGACAGCAGAGGCCTTTGCCTTCGGTTGGTTCCACAGCGGTGACCTCGGCAGGTTCGACGAGGATGGGTACCTCTACGTGGTGGACCGCAAGAAGGACATGATCAAGACCGGCGGCGAAAACGTGGCGTCACGGGAGGTCGAGGAGGTCCTGTACCGATATCCGGGCATCGAGGAGGTGGCCGTCATCGGCCTTCCCGACCCCAAGTGGATCGAGATCGTGGCAGCCGTAATCGTGCCGAAGAAAGGATCGTCCCTCACAGAAAAGGAGATCATCGCCCACTGCAAGGAGCACCTGGCCGGGTTCAAGTGTCCCAAAAAGATCGTCATAGCCGAGAATCTCCCCAAGAATCCTTCCGGCAAGATCCTGAAGCGGGAACTCAAGGAAGAGCTGGGGAAATAGAGGTTATCCTGGCACGAAAAAAAGCAGGGCCTGGGAAGGTCCTGCTTATACATGCTTGCCACACCTCCTAGGATCTCAGAGATCTCCTGTAGAAGCTCCCGAAGCTGAACAACCCGACCCCGAGCAGCAGGAGGGTCGACGGTTCGGGGACCGAAGCGGCATTGAGGCTCACCTTATCGCCAGCGACCGGTAACTTCAGAGAAATGCTGGGAGTAAAGGCCAGAGTATCTCTTTGTGAATGAATCACCGCACGTTCATCACTTCTCATCGACGATGGAGCATGCTTGCCTGAGATGTACCCGGTTGTTTCCCATTCACTCAAAGGATCGTTCCTTGAAAGAGCAGAACTATCTGCAGCCAAGGGTGAAACCTTTCCTACCAGAATCAGATTGCCATGGCATGGTTCTGGGACAAGGAGGAGGCTTGCCGTGACGATACCCAGAAAGATCACGTTCTTCATGGCACACAACCTCCCTTGCATAACCATTACCCTCCACACCTTCCGATACCGAGACAGATCGACAAGTCCCTCTGTATCACCCCCTTTCATGCGATAAGCTGGAAATAAAACCTTGAAGGATTCAGCTATTGGCAAATAACAAGATCAGATCAACGGAAAAGAGAAACATTCCTGCACCATGATCCCATACCGCATTTCATAATTAATAAGGCCGGACTCGAGGTTGTCAATGACTCGTGAGAAATGTGTGAGACTCGTTAGAAATGTCCCCCTGCCCTTCACCAATGTCTATTTCGTGCCGTGTGACGTGTACATGTCATCGGTCGTGGGCCTGATGTCCTCATCACGCCCCAGACCCTCCAGCACGAGGCCATCTCTATCGTAGGGGTCCTTCTTGAAATAGATGGTACCGTCCTGCCCAACCTCCACGGTCCAGTACATCAGAAGGATGGTGACGGGTCGCGGCAGCCGGACCTTCTGGTTTCTTCCAGATTCTGCTGCCTCCTCGATACGGCGCATGTTCCATCGCGACGGATCGTCGAGCAACAGCTCTGCAAGCTCCAGAGGCCTCTCCACACGTATGCACCCCGAACTGATGGTCCGGTCCTCTTCTTCGAACAGGGCCTTGCTCGGGGTATCGTGCAGGTACACGAGGTATTCGTTGGGGAAATAAATCTTGATCCTGCCGAGTGCACTGTTCTCGCCGGGAGTCTGCCTGAGCATGTACGGGAAAGGCCTGTTCACGTAATTATGCCAGTCGATGGTCTTCGGATCCACCGCCTTTCCCCTGTTGTCGATGACCTTCAGGTCCTTTTTCTTCAGGTAGCCGCGATTCTTCAGCAGCTCCGGCAGAATGTCCTTCTGGAAGATTCCGGGAGGCACAACCCATGCCGGGTTGAACTCGACATGCACTATGGCGGATCTGAGCACCGGCGTGTCGCGATAGGGCTGTCCGACCTGGGCCCTGCTTGACCATATCACCATGTTCCCCTGAAGGTAGATGACCCTGAACCCCGCTATGTCGACAAGGACGTATCGCTCATCAAGGTCGATGCCCCGGAGCGCCCACCTGGCACGCTCGAGGTTGACACGGATCTGGTCTATACGATCTTGGACCGTGACATTCATCGCGGCAATGGTGTTTTTCCCTGCCACGCCGTCCGGTTTCAGCCCGTGCCTGCCCTGGAATCTCATGACCGCCCGCTCGAGCGCCAGGTCGAAGTTCATGGGTTCGGCAGAAGCTTCCGGAAGATCGTCGGTGAGAGCCAGTCGCCGGCGCAGGGCCTCCACCCTCGGGTCGGCCATGCCTCTTTTCAGTGTCGGTCCTTCGGGGACAGGTTCCCAGCCCCCGCTGGATCTCAGCATGCGGTATTCCGCCAGCGCCCATTTCAGACCCTCGTAGTACGAATGGCTGATCTTCAGTTCCCGAATGGTTTTCGTGATGGACGGGCTGCTGATCCTCTGCTCGATGAATTCCACGGGGTCCGTTTCATCGATCTTGGCGGTCACGTTCCATTGCGGGTGATACGTGACCGGATCTTCCTTGCCGCACATGGAGTGATACGCGAGTCGTACGAATGCATCGGTGAGGAGCAGGTCAAGGGAAGCGGCCGCCATGGGATCACTGGCAATCCCCCCATCTCGTGCCGTGCTTCGCAGTCGTAGAATCTCTCGCAGGTGGTAATCATCCGGGTCGAGCCCTTCCAGATAGATCTCGCCAATGGCCCGGATCATCTGGTCTATGGCATCCGAGTTCGTCCAGAACGGCCGGTAGCTTCTCCGCTCATAGAGCTCCGGTATAACAGAGAAAGTAGAGATCCGGCAGCCGCTGACCTCGATCTCGACGGGGGCCGAAACCTCTTCGAGCATGGCGCGGATGCCGCCTGCAACGCCATCGTCGAGGGGCAGGGCCAAGCCGAATCCTGCAGGTACGAGGAGAAGGCATAGCAGCATGGACAGAACCGTGATCCTTGTCATGTTCCCTTCCTTGAATGGGAATCCCCTCGGTAGCTGAGGGCTCTTGTTTTAGAATAACCGGGACGCTGAAGGATTACCAGTACCTGACGCTACCCACGTCGACGTGCACGAAGCCGGAACGGGGATAATACCCCACCCCGCCGCATTTCAGTGCAACCGCTGTCTCGCGCAGTTCAGAGAGACTCTTGTCCGGCAGGCAGATATCCGCCGCCATACCCTCCATGTGGAGGCTGTTCTTGGCCACCCCTCTTCCGCACTCGCGAAGGTGCCTGTTGGTGACGGGTGACCGGTATCCTGAAATGATCTGCAGCATCTCCTGGGAACCCATTCTGCAATGAATCGCGTGCAGGAGATCGAGCAGGCCGGTGTCCATGGGAATGACCTCGTTGGTGCGGTGGTCACGCATGATTCTGTTGATCTCTGCCAGCGCATCTGGAATGTACCGGCCCCGTGACCAGTACACCTTCTCGAGGCTCTCGCCGGTGTGCTGGTTGAAGATGGAGAGCGACCGTTGGGATGGCACCATGTTCTTTGCCGCACCCAGGGCAGCCTGAGGGAAGAGGCATCCACACAGGGCCAGTGCACCTGCCTTTAAGAAGCTGCGGCGGCAAAGCTGCCAGTCAAATTCATGATCATCAACACTATAAGGTTTGTTCATTATGTACTTGCAGGGGTACATACAGAAACACCCCTTTTCTTGTCAAGTTTTTTGGTCTGCTCTGCGGTAGCCTCTGTACGTGTTAAAATCGTCAACCCCCCGAAGACACTTGAGAGAATTACAGAAACGGCATCTTTCTCAGAGGGCTGTCACCGGGGTCCTCAAGATGGCCAGCCGTGCCGGGCGTCTTTCGGCCTGCATTGACAATCAGGCACGCTTTGCCTATATTCACGGATAATCGGAAGATCACCGAAGATTCGAGCGAGACAACTCGTACCGGGCTCCTGCTTCGGGCCTGACATAGTGGAGGTTCCCATGTTCAAGAGAGTAATGCTCTTCGTCATCACCAACCTGGCAATCGTGTTCGTGCTCAGCATCGTGCTCCACCTGCTCGGGGTGGGAAGAATCCTCGATGAGAAGGGCATAGGGCTCGATATATCCAACCTCGTCGTCTTTGCCGCCGTCTTCGGTTTCGGAGGTTCGCTCATATCCCTTGCCATCTCGAAGTGGACCGCCAAGCGCCTCACCGGTGCCCGGGTGATCACATCCCCTGCAAGCGAGGTTGAAACATGGCTTGTGCAGACTGTTCACAGGCATGCCGACCGTGCAGGCATAGCCATGCCGGAGGTCGCGATCTATGACGCCCCGGACATGAACGCCTTTGCCACGGGAATGCGCCGGAACAGCGCCCTGGTGGCGGTGAGCACCGGCCTGCTGCGCTCCATGAACCGGGACGATGTCGAGGCGGTCCTGGCCCACGAGGTGAGCCACGTGGCCAACGGTGACATGATAACCCTGGCCCTGGTCCAGGGTGTGGTCAACACCTTCGTGATCGTGCTCTCCCGGGTGGCGGGTTTCCTGGTGGACCGCGTCGTGTTCAAGACCGAGCGCGGTCACGGCCCGGCCTTCATCATCACCACGCTCGTCGCCCAGGTGGTATTCGGCATTCTGGCCAGCATCATCGTGTTCTGGTTCAGCCGTCACCGGGAGTTCCGTGCAGATGCAGGCGGAGCGGATCTGGCCGGGAGGGAAAAGATGATTTCCGCCCTCGAACGGCTCAAGCTTTCCGTGAACCAGCCCCACCTGCCTGACCAGATGGCGGCCTTCGGCATCTCCGGGAACATGAAGCGTGGCCTGACCAGGCTCTTCATGACCCATCCGCCCCTCGAAGAGCGTATCGAGGCCCTCAGGGCCGGCCGGTAATCCCCGTGGCACGGTAGTCATGTGAGCACACAGCCACTGCGCCTTCCCCGGATGGTCGAATCGGACCCGCGGTTCTCCGGGATCATCCATATGCTGACCGCGGACACCCGGTTGCTGTGGCCGGGTGGCGAGGTGGCGGTCCCGGTGATCACACTCGACGGTGCGCTTGCAACGGCCCTGCGCCATGCGTGTAGCATCGGCACGATTGTTCGTGGCCTGGAAGACGCCCGGCGTCGTCTCGCCGATGAATCCCGCGGCCTCGTCCTGGCTGACCGCCGGAGCGGCGCGCAGCGCGGCTCGCGCGTTTCACGCCTGCTCCTGGTTACCCAAGACGGGTCCGATCGCTTCTATCGCGCCGTGGAGTCGCTCGTTCGCAAGCATGGTCCCCGTGTCCTCGCAGCGCGTCTCGAGACGGACGCAGCCACCCTGGGAGCGCTCCTTTTCGGCCCCGGCAGGATTGCCCGGCTGGTCATGATCGAACGCAAGGTCGCGCTCGGCGAGGTCCTCCTCGCCCTGGCGGAGCAGGATGGACAGGCAGCGTCCGGTTCTGCCCCGGACACGAACCGTTCGTAGTGCCCTCCATGAATCGCCCCCCCCCCCCGCTTCGATGGAGCCATTGACAAATTGCTCGGCATCGAATAGGACAGCCAAGCGGCGGGGTGATCCGGCATCATTCCCGGGAAACACGGTTTCCCCAGCGGGCGGAGACCATGAACCCGCTAGGGGGGATCTCACAGGACCAGTATGGAGAACGTTCGCAACTTCAGCATCATCGCCCATATCGACCACGGGAAATCCACCCTGGCGGACCGCCTGATCCAGCGGACCGGTGTCTGCGACACCCGGACCTTCAAGGACCAGATGCTCGATACCATGGACATCGAGCGGGAACGGGGCATAACCATCAAGAGTCAGGCCATTTCGCTGCCCTACCAGGCGCGGGATGGAAAGGCCTACACCCTCAATCTCATCGACACCCCGGGGCATGTGGATTTCTCCTACGAGGTGTCCCGGTCGCTGGCCTCCTGCGAGGGGGTCCTGCTGCTCATCGATGCGGCACAGGGCGTGCAGGCCCAGACGCTGGCCAACCTCTACCTCGCCCTGGAACACGACCTCGAGGTCGTCCCCGTCATCAACAAGATCGACCTCCCCTCGGCCGACGTGGAGCGTGTTATCGCCCAGATCGACACCGAACTCGGGCTTGACCCGGAAACCCACCTGGCATGCTCCGCCAAGGTCGGCACGGGAATCGATGACATCCTGGAGGCCATTGTGGAGCGGATCCCTCCCCCGAAGGGAGACCCCGACTCCCCACTGGCGGCGCTGATCTTCGATGCACAGTATGACTCCTTCCGGGGTACCGTCATCCACTGCCGTGTCTTCGAGGGCTCCGTCAAGGCGGGTGACACCATCAGATTCATGTTCAACGATGCCGTGTATCGTGTGGAGGAGGTCGGCCTGTTCGGACTGACCAGGATAAAGGGCGACCGCCTCAGCGCGGGTGAGGTTGGTTACATCATAGCCGGCGTGAAGACGGTCTCCAGCGTGAGCATCGGCGACACCATCACCCTGCACGAGAGACCCTGTGGCGGGCCTTTGCCGGGCTTCAAGGAGGTGAAGCCCGTGGTGTTCGCATCCATCTATCCCATCGCGTCCGACGACTACGAAGACGTGGCCGAGGCCTTGGAAAAGTACAAGCTCAACGACGCGGCCTTCATCTACGAGAAGGACTCCTCGGTCGCCCTGGGCCAGGGCTTCCGGTGCGGATTCCTGGGCCTGCTGCACCTGGACATCGTACAGGAGCGCCTTGAACGCGAGTACGACCTGTCCATCATCCTGTCCGTGCCGAGCGTCCGCTACAAATTCATCCTCAAGGACGGGACCGAACTCTTCGTGGACAATCCCGCCCATTACCCCAACCCCATGTCAATCGAGGGCTCGGAGGAACCGTACATCAGGGCATCCATGATGATGCCGGACAGGTACCTGGGCCCGGTCATGAGCCTCTGCATCGAGAAGCGGGGCGTGAACTCCAACATGCACTACACGAGCCCGGGCAGGGTGGAACTTACCTATGAGATGCCGCTGGCCGAGGTGATCTTCGACTTCTACGACCGGTTCAAGTCCATGACCCAGGGATACGGGTCCTTCGACTATGACCTCATCGATTACCGCCCGAGCAACCTGGTACTGCTGGACATACTGGTCAACGGCGAGAAGGTCGACGCCCTGTCCCAGATCGTGCACCGCGACCGGGCCCGTGCCCGCGGAGTCCAGGCATGCGACCGCCTGAAGGACGAGATCCCCCGTCAGATGTACAAGATCGCCATCCAGGGCGCCATCGGCGGAGAGATCATTTCACGCTCCACTGTTTCGGCCTTCCGCAAGGACGTCACGGCCAAGTGCTACGGCGGGGACATCACGCGCAAGCGCAAGCTCTTGGAAAAGCAGAAAAAGGGCAAGAAAAGGATGAAGATGATCGGCTCGGTGAGCATCCCCCAGAGCGCCTTCCTGGCCGTGCTGAAATCCGACACGGACTCATGATGCCGACAGAAAACCCTGCAGCGGGCCTCTATGTCCATGTCCCGTTTTGTGCGTCACGCTGCTCCTACTGTGATTTCTTCTCTTCAACGGATACGGAGTCCATTGATGCCTTCGTCGACGCACTGCTCTGCGAGGCCGGTACATGGACCGATGCGTTCAGGAATTTTGACACGGTCTACATCGGCGGCGGCACCCCGTCCCTGCTCTCTCCAAAACGTCTCGAGACGGTCCTGGACCGGGTATGCCACGTCTTCACCCTCCTGCCCGGCACAGAGATCACCATCGAGATCAATCCGGCAGACTGGGGGAGAGAGGAGCTCACCGTTGCGCGAGACCTGGGCATCAACCGGATCTCCATGGGCGTCCAGTCGTTCAATGATGACGAGCTGTCGTTCATGGGCCGGCGTCACAGCGGCAAGGAGGCCCTTCGCACCATCGAGGATGCCGTGGCGGCAGGCTTCGGCAATCTGAGCATCGACCTCATCTATGCCCTGCCCGGGCAGCGGTACAGCCAATGGCAGGCATCCCTCGAGCGAGCCCTGACCTTCGCGCCATCGCATCTCTCGTGCTACGAGCTGGAGATCAAACGGGGCACCCCGCTCGGAGACCGGTATCACGGGGGAGAGCTGCCGCTCCTCACGGAAGAGTCTCGAAGAGATTTCTTCCTGAGGACGTCCGAGTTCCTGGAAGGTGCAGGGTATGTCCACTACGAGATCTCCAACTTTGCCAGGTCCATGGAGAGGGCTTCGCGACACAACCAGAAATACTGGGACCACACCCCCTACCTGGGCCTCGGGCCGTCCGCCCACTCATACTCGAACGGGAAAAGATGGTGGAACCATGCATCGGTCACGGACTACATCCTCGACTGTGGAAAAGGAATCCGTCCTGTCGCTCAATCGGAGACCCTGGACATGGACCAGCTGCGGCTGGAGGCCCTGTTCCTCGGTCTCAGAACCGGGAAGGGGATAGACCTTCACCGGTATCGTCACCGCTATGGCCGCGACCTCCTGGCGGAAAAGGGCCCTCTCCTCGCAGAGTTCCGCAGGGCAGGCCTCATCGAGATGAACGGCACCGTCGTCCGCCCCACCAGGGCCGGCATGGCCGTAGCGGACAGCCTGGCCTTGCTGTAGATGCATGAATGCCCATCCTGGCCGGTGCCCCGGTTGAACGACAGGGGTTTGTCACCCCCGGGAACACCGGGGCACCGGGACGGTGCTACCCCTTCTTGCCGCCGAAAAAGGAACCCAGCACGCCCCGGATGATCTGCCTGCCTACCTGGCTGCCGATGGCATGGGCAGCGCTCTTGGCCATGGCCGAGAAGAGGTCCGTTCCCTGCTGGCGTCCCTTCGGGGCGGCACGTTTTTCAGCCTGGGATTCTTCCTGTTCCCTGGCCATCTGCTCGGCCTTGGCCTTGAGGATCTCGTGGGCGGATTCACGATCGACAACCTTCTCGTAGTGCCCGTAGATGACCGACCCCCTGATGATCTCCTGTCTCTCCTGTGCTTCCAGCGGGGTCAGTCTGCTGTGCGGCGGGCAGATGTAGGCGCGCTGCACCACCGTGGGGGCCCCTTTCCCGTCCAGGACCGACACCAGGGCCTCGCCTACCTCGAGTTCGGTGATAACCTGTGCCACGTCCAGGCCGGGCTCGGATCTGAAGGTTTCAGCCGCCGCCTTCACGTTCTTCTGGTCCCTGGGCGTGAACGCACGCAGGGCGTGCTGGACCCGGTTTCCCAGCTGGCCGAGAACGGTCTCCGGCAGGTCCAGCGGGTTCTGGGTGATGAAATACACACCCACCCCCTTGGAGCGGATAAGCCGCACCACCTGCTCTATCTTATCCACCAGCACCCTGGGGGCATCGTCGAACAGGAGGTGGGCCTCGTCGAAGAAGAAGACGAGCCCGGGCTTGTCCGGGTCACCGACCTCGGGAAGCTGCTCGAAAAGCTCGGAGAGCATCCAGAGCAGCATGGTCGCGTACAGCTTGGGGTTCTGCATCAGCTTGTCGGCGGTGAAGATGTTGATATGCCCCCTGCCCTTCGCGTCGGTCTGCATGAAGTCTTCCAGGCTCAGGGCCGGTTCCCCGAAGAACCTGTCACCTCCCTGCTCCTCCAGGACCAGCAGGCTTCGCTGGATGGCCCCGATGCTGGCCGGTGATATGTTGCCGTATTGGGTCTTGAAGAGGGCGGCCTGGTCGCCGACGTATTGAACCATGGACCGCAGGTCCTTGAGGTCGAGCAGGAGAAGCCCGTTGTCATCGGCGATCCTGAATACCAGGTTGAGGACGCCGCTCTGCACATCGTTGAGCATGAGGATGCGGCTGAGAAGCAGTGGGCCCATCTCGGAGACGGTAGTCCTGACCGGGTGGCCCTGCTCGCCGAAGACATCCCAGAAGACCACGGGGTAACCTTCGAAAGCGAAACCCTTGAGGCCCAGCTGATCGATGCGCTCATTGACCTTGGGGTTTTCTCCTCCCGGGAAAGGCAGCCCCGAGAGGTCGCCCTTCACGTCCGACATGAAGACCGGCACGCCTATGGAACTGAACTGCTCGGCCAGGGTCCTCAGCGTTACGGTCTTGCCCGTTCCCGTTGCCCCTGCAATGAGACCGTGGCGGTTGGCCATCTTCGGTATGATTGCGATGTCGGATTGCCCCTTCGCGATGACGAGGGATGTGCTCTGCATACCTGTCCTGTCTCCTTTCAGTCGGTTTTCTTGAAGAGTTCAGAATAAATGAGCGCCTGGTTGCGGTTCTCGACACCCAAGGCCTGCTCCAGGCCGCCGATGTCCATGTTGATGTTGATGGCCTCCTTGGTCAGGTGCAGTCCTGCCGGGTTCTTGCCGTTCATGGTGCGGGCGAGCTCCAATGCCGCGTTCATGAGATCGTCCCGCTCCACCATGCGGCTGGCGAATCCGAGGTCCATAGCCTCCTTGGCCGACATGAAATTGCCGGTGAGCATGAATTCGTAAGCCCGCCCCGCCCCTATCATGCGGGGAAGGAAGTAGCTGCATGCCATGTCCGCACCCCCGAACCCGATGTTGATGTACGCCGCCGAGAAGCGGGCATCCATGGCGATGATGCGCACATCGGACGACAGCGCGAAGCTGAAACCGATCCCCGCCGCTGCGCCGTGGACCATGCAGACGATGACTTGGGGGACCTGCCTCATCTTCAGCATCAGCCTGCCCATGCGGCACTGGGCGTGGTAGAACTGGTGCGAGTTCATGTGCTCCTGGATCTGCATGGCCTCCTTCATATCAAGGCCTGCGCAGAACCCCTTGTCCCCGCTGCCTCTGAGCAAGATCACGCGGGTGTCCACATCGTTCTCCCTCTCGGACCAGCAGTGCTCCAGCTCCTCCATCATGCGCTGGCTGACCGCATTGTAGGTGTTCGGCCGGTTGAGCGTGAGCATGCCGATCCCGGGCTCCAAAGTCTCGTACACGATGGTTTCATAGCGCATGCGGACACCCCCCCCTGAACCACATCATTCATGCATAGTATACCCTCAGAAGGCATGGAGTAAACATGTATGCTCCTGGGAGGCTTCGGTTCGTGCAAACTTCCCCCTTGCCCGGGTAATGCAAAAGGTATATATTGTCAGCTGGCTATACCACCAGCCATGCAAGCAAGGGGGAACCATTGAAAGACATCCTGAGGCCTCTCAAGGCAGACAGTCTGGTGGAGGTCTTCATCTCCCGGTTCGAAGACCTCATCCTCACCGGAAAAGTGGCCATCGGCGAGAAGCTCCCCTCGGAACGCGAACTCGCCCTCCAGCTCGGAGTGAGCCGCCCTGTGGTGCACGAAGGTCTCATCGACCTGGCTGCCAAGGGGCTTGTCACCATGAAGCCCAGGGTGGGCACCGTGGTGAGCGACTACCGGAGGGAAGGGTCGCTTGCCATCCTGAACTCCATCATCAATTACCAGCAGGGCGGGCTCGACGAACGGCTTCTCTCGAGCCTGCTCGCCATCCGTGAGCTCGTGGAGACCGAGACGACCCGTCTGGCGGCGCAGAACCGCACCACAGAGCACCTCGATGAGCTCCAGGCCATCGCCCAGGCCGAAGAGAAGGCGAGCCCGAGAGACCTCGCGACCGTGACCCGGCTCGATTTCTCTTTTCACCACGCCATCGGCATGGCGTCGGGCAATCTCATCTACCCGCTGCTCATCAACTCGTTCAAGCCTGTATACATGAACTTCACGAGCCTGTTTTTCTCCGACCCGTCCATGCTGCCCGAGACGGTCAGGTTCCACCGGCGGCTTGTTCAAGCTATCCAGGACAGGGATACCCAACAGGCAGGGTCTGTCATGCACGAGACGCTTATGCATGGGGAGCGCCATCTGAGACGGATCCTCGCCGAGGCACAGAGGAGGTAGGCCATGAGCATGGCAGAAGCACTCCGGGTTACGAGGAGGATCAAGGAGCCGAAGAACCTCTCCGCGAGGATTGAATGGCTCCGCTCCTATTATTTCGAAGGCGCGCGGAGGGCCTGGAACAACGAGTTCACCGCATGGACCACGGGAACCGACTGGGACGTCCTCTTCGACGAGATGACCTTCTATATCGTGCCCGAGACGTACCCCTTTCTCCAGACCTTCGGCTCGTCCATCAAACAGGCCGCGAGACCCGTGAGGCTTCACCCGGACTTCTGGACCTGGAGCCTGCCGGAGCGCAAGGCATGGTTCGTCAGGGAGGTCATGGTGAACTACGTGCCCCAGGAGGTCCTGCCGGGGGACCTCATCTGCGGCGCCCGGTTCAACGTCCAGACCTCGACGTGCTGGACCAGGAAGGAAGCGGGAGAGCGCAACAGGCTCGTCCACGGCAAAAACGGTGTCCGCGCCGCCATGAAGTGGTTCCACGACCATGGCTACGGCAACTCGGGGGCCACCTCGGGGCACCTCATACCCGGTTATGAGCGGGTCCTGAAGATCGGCTGGAAGGGCCTTTACGAAGAGATCGAACAGGGCTTCCAGACCCTGAGTCCACGGGAGAAGAGAGGCAGGAAGGGGTCCCAGCTCAAGGCCATGATGACGGCCGCCACCATGCCCCGGGACCTGGCGGCACGCTATGCCGCGCTGTGTGACAAGTTGGCCGCGCAGGAGACCGTCTTCGTCCGCAAGGCCGAGCTGAAGCAGATGGCGGCCAACCTCGTGCGCGTCCCCTGGGAACCGGCCCGGACGTTCTGGGAGGCCGTCCAGGCCCTGTGGCTCACGCACATGCTCATCATGAGCGACGAGAATTACCCAGGCCCGGGAGTCTCCTTCGGCCGCATCGACCAGTACCTCCTGCCCTACTGGCAGCGCTCCATGGATGAGGGCATGGACAGGGAGTTCGGCAAGGAGATCATGAAGTGCTTCTGGGTGCACGCCAACACGGCCTACGACGCCATGATCCGCATCGGCAACAACGGCATCACCGCAGGTTACGGGCAGCTCATAACCCTCTCCGGCATGGGCGCGCTCGGAGCGGACATGACGAACGAGCTCACCTACGCGATGCTCGAGGTCATCGACGAGATGACCCCCATCCTCGAGCCCAAGCCCAATGTCAGGCTCCACCGGAACACCCCGGATGCCCTGCTGGACAAGGTGGTGGACATGATCGCGACCAGCCAGGGGTCGCCCTTCCTCATCAACTTCGACGAGCGTTCCATGGCCGGCATGATGGTCGAGGCGAGAAAGGCCGGGGTGACACACCTGATCAACGAGGAAACCGTGCACGACTACGCCCCGGTGGGATGCCTGGAGAACACCATGCAGGGCAACGACCGCTCCGGTACGGTGGACAACAACCTCAACCTGCTCAAGGCCGTGGAACTCGCGCTGAACGACGGCAGGGACTTCTTCGACTTCACAGACCCCATCACCTTCAAGAAGGAGAAGGTGAAGCAGGCGGGGCCGAAGACCGGCGACCCGAAGCGGTTCACGTCATGGGAGGAGTTCTGGGAGGCGTACGCAGAGCAGACCCGCTACATCATATCGTGCTGCGTGGCGCTCTACGAGCAATCGGAGTCCGTCAGGGCCAGGTTCTGCCCGACGCCGTACCTCTCGTGCCTGGTGAAGGGCTGCGCCGAACAGGGTCTCGACATCACCGAGGGCGGGGCCGAGCTGGGCCTCGCCACCCTGGAGGCCGTGACCTTTGCCACCACGGTGGACAGCCTGCTCGCCGTCAAGCACCTGGTGTTCGACAACCATGAATGCACCATGGAGGAGCTCATCCGGGCATTGAAGGCCAACTGGGAAGGGCACGAGATCCTCCAGGCCAAGGCGCGCTACAAGGCCCCCAAGTACGGCCGGGACGACGACGAGGCCGATGCCATGGCGGCCCGCGTGATGGAGCTGTGGTGCACCGAGACGTGGAAGTACAAGACAATCTCCACGAACCGCCAGTTCAGACCCGGCATGCTGAGCTGGAACTACTGGGTGTCGGACGGATTCATCCTGCCGGCGAGTCCCGACGGCAGACCCAAAGGCAGGTTCCTTTCCAACGCCATCTGCCCGTCCAACGGTGCAGACATCAACGGTCCCACGGCCAACACCAACTCGGTGGGCAAGGTCCTGGGCGGCATGGCGGCCGACGGGGGCGGTGACTACCTGGGTTATCGCAACTGCCTGCCGAACGGCGCCAGCCACACCATCTCCATCAACCCCTCGCTGCTCAAGGACCCCGAGCACCGGGAGAAGTTCAAGGCCTTCCTGCGCGGTTATGCGGAGAACGGCGGCACCTGCCTGCAGCTCAACATGATCGACGCCGAGACGCTCAAGGACGCCCAGCAGCGTCCCGAGGACTACCGTTCCCTGCTGGTGCGGATAACGGGCTACAACGCCTACTTCACGAGCGTCGGCAGGGAGCTGCAGAACGAGCTCATCGCACGGATCAGCCACGAGGCGCTGTAGGTAAGAATTCGAAACGGGGGAAAGCCCGAGGCCAGATGTAAGGATGAAAAAAGAAAAGGACACTACCGCCACCATCCTCCGCATCCAGCGAATGTCCACCGAAGACGGGCCGGGTATCAGGAGCACGGTCTTCTTCAAGGGCTGCCCGCTGAACTGCATCTGGTGCCACAATCCGGAGAGCATCTCGCCCGGGGTCCAGCTACACTGGGTGGGCTCGCGCTGCATAGGGTGCCTGAGCTGCGTGGCAGTATGTCCGGAGAATGCCCTTTCTGCAGGGAAGAATGGCATTGCTCTCGACCGGTCCGCCTGTACGGGCTGTCAGAGGTGCCTGGAGGTCTGTCCCTCCACCGCCATGGAGGCCTATGGACAGAGCTACGGCCTGGTCGGGCTCGTCTCAGAGGTCCTCAAGGACCGCATCTACTTCGAAAAATCCGGCGGCGGGGTGACGCTTTCCGGCGGCGAACCCACCCTGCAGGCGGGCTTTGCCGTACCCCTGCTGCGTGCGCTCCAGGAAAAGGGCGTGCACACGGCACTGGATACCTGCGGACAGGCTGCATGGAACACCCTCGAGGCACACCTGCCCCATGCGGACCTGGTGCTCTACGACCTCAAGGAGATCGATCCGGTCAGGCACAAGGAATATACCGGGACGACCAATGCACGGGTGCTCGAGAACCTCGTCAAGCTGGGCTCCTTCATGAGGGAGCGCGGCACTCCCCGGGCGCTGTGGATACGCACCCCGCTCATACCGGGCTGTACGGCTTCAACGGAAAACCTCAGGGGCATCGGTTCGTTTATAAAAGGCAGCCTGGGGTCGCTGGTGAGCAGGTGGGAGCTCTGCAGCTTCAACAACCTGTGCCTGCACAAGTACGAGGGTCTCGGCATGGACTGGCGCTTCAGGGATGCCGGCCTGCTCAAGCCGGAGGAGGCCGAGCACCTTGCCGCCGCAGCCCGGGGTTCGGGGGTGGATGCACGCGTCGTGCACCTGAGCGGCCCCCTGAGACTGGAGTCAGCCATCGATGCCGAACAGGAACGACCTGCGCTGAGTGTCATCAAGGGAGGATCCGCATGAGACAGACCGTAACGCGCTTTGACGAGCACGACCTCAAGGAGTTCGAGCCCGAGGCCAAGGTGGGCCTCATTGCCACCGTGAACCCGGCGGGCCTCCCCCACATCACCCTGATCACGGCCCTGCAGGCCAAGACGCCGACACAGCTCATCTGGGGACAGTTCTCCGAGGGGCAGAGCAAGGCCAACGTGAAGACCAACCCGAAGACGGGTTTTCTCATCATGACCATGGACCGCAGCCTCTGGCGCGGCAAGGCGGTCTGGACCCACCAGATGAGCCACGGCGACGACTACGCCATGTTCAACAACAAGCCCATGTTCCGCTACAATGCCTACACCGGCATCCACACCATTCACTACATGGACCTCAAGGAGACCGGCGGGAGGGAAGGCTTGCCCCTGGCAAGGATCGTCCTGTCATCGCTGCTGACCAAGCTGGCGAAATCGGGTGCTCGGTCAGAGGAGGGCGGGCGCATTCTCAAGCCATGGGCCGAGAAGCTCTTCAACCGGATCGACACGGTCAAGTTCTGCTCCTATGTCGGCAGCGACGGTTTCCCGGTCATCATACCTCTGCTGGCCTGCCAGGCCGCGGACAGCACGCGTCTGGCCTTCTCTGACCTGGCCTACCGGGACGAACTGCGGGGGCTGCAGAGCGGCATGCACGTGGCCGTGTTCGGTCTGACCCTGGAGATGGAGGACGTCCTCGTGCGGGGTGTGTTCCGCGGGTTCTACACCTACCGGAAGATCACCCTGGGGACCGTAGACATCGACTGGGTATACAACTCCATGCCGCCCGTGCACGGGCAGATCTATCCGGAGGTGGCCCTGAAACCCGTGCAAGACTTCCAGTGAGGTGAGGCGATGATCCCGAACAGGTGTGCGGAGAGAGACCCCCTGGCCTTCAGGCCCGAGGGGGGTGCCAACGAGCCCGGGAAGGAGTGCTTCGGCAGGGCAGGGGGACAGCTTTCTTGAAGGCACAGGCAGAAGTTTCCCCCCGCATCGAGAAGACGGAAAGGACACCGGAGCGCTTCGAGCGCATACGACAGGCCCTGCTGTCCCAGGGGGTGCAGCTGTGCACGGAACGGGCCCTGCTCATCACCGGGTTCTTCAGGAAACTCGACAACCCGAACGAGCCCATGGTGATCCGCAAGGCCAAGGCACTGCGCCACCTGCTCCAGAACAAGTCGGTGAAGATCTTCAGCGACGAGCTCATCGTGGGGAACATGGGCAGCCACCGGAAATCCACCATCATCCAGCCCGAGCTCGCCGGCGCGGTCATGAGCGAGGAGATCCTGTGGATGGGGAGGAGGAGAACAAACCCCTACCCCGTACCCTGGAAGGACCGGCTGAAGCTCCTCGTGAAGGTGCTGCCCTACTGGCTCACCCGGAACATGGTGTCCCGGGCCTTCGGGTGGTACAATCCCCGGCTGGGCCGCTATGTGCTGGAACAGCTGGACGCATCCTACTATCTCATCAACGAGAGCGGCGGCATAGGCCACTTCCTGCCCGCCTACGACCGGATGATCACCCGGGGCATCAGGGGCTACATGGAGACCCTCGACGAGACGGTCAGCGATCTCCATGCAGCGGCTCTCATCGCCTGCGAGGGCCTTGCCGACTATGCGGGGAGGCTCTCTGCCGAGGCCCGGCGGATCGCCGCCGGGGAGCCTGATCCGGTCCGGAGGCGTGAGCTCGATGAAATCGCACGCATCTGCGCAAAGGTGCCCCTGAAACCTGCAGAAACACTTCAGGAGGCGCTCCAGTCGCTGTGGATCACCCACATGGCGGTCTGCCTCGAAGGACTGAACTCGGCCGTTTCCTTCGGCAGGATCGACCAGTACCTCTACCCCTTCTACAGGGCGGACATTCAGGCCGGCAGAATAGACCGCGAAAAGGCGCTGGAGCTGCTCCTGTGCTTCTCGGCCAAGACCACCGAGCACATGTTCCTGCTCTCGAGCAGGGTGAGCGAATACCATGGCGGGTACTTGGTGGCCCAGGCGGCAACAGTGGGGGGCGTAGATTCTGGGGGCAACGACGCGGTGAACGATCTGACCTGGTTGTTCCTCGATGTCATGGAGCTCTCCGGGCTGCGCGACCCCAACTACATGGCCCGCATCAGCGAGGTCTCGCCCGAACCGTACGTGAAGCGCGCGGTGGAGGTGGCCTCTCGAGGGAATGCCGTACCGGGCCTGTTCAATGACGAGGCCACCATTGCCGCGCTGGGGGCCCACGGGTATACCCTGGAGGAGGCCCGCGACTACGGGGTGGTGGGATGCGTGGAGCCCACCATGCCGGGCAGGAGTTTCTGCTCCACCGACGCGGCCCTGTTCAACCTGCCCATGTGCCTCATCCTGGCCCTGAACCGGGGCAGGAGACCCGGCAGGAGATTCAGGGTAGGGTCCAAGACCCCTGACCCGTCCCGCTTCAGGTCCATGGACGATGTCGTCGCGGCCTTCAGGGCGCAGGTTGACCACATGGTGGACCGCCTCGTCAGGGACATCACCATCATCGAGAGGGCGAACCGCGACTTCCACCCGACCCCCTTCTCCTCCATGCTCGTCAAGGGGTGCCTGGAGAGCGGCCGTGACGTCACCGCGGGCGGCGCACAGTACAACTCGAGCGGCATCCAGGGCGTGGGGGTGGCCGATGTAGCCGATTCGCTTGCCGCCATCGACGAGGTGGTCTTCAGGAGACGGACTCACCGTCTCTCCGAGGTGATCGATGCGGCGATGAACGATTTCGAAGGGCAAGACAGGCTCGGGGCAGAGCTGCGTACAGCCCCAAAGTTCGGCAATGACCAGGAACTGCCTGACCGATACGCGGACCAGGTGGCGCGCATCTTCCACGACGCGCTTGCACGGCATGAAAACACCCGTGGAGGCCCGTACATACCCGGCTTCTACTCGTCGACCACCCACGTGGCCTTCGGCAGACGCACGGGCGCCCTGCCGAGCGGGAGAAAGGAGGGCATGCCCTTCGCGGCGAGCCTCGGGTGCTGCAACGGAAGCGACCGGCAGGGCCCCACGGCGCTGCTCAATTCCGTAGCGAGGGTGGACTCCAGCCTTTCGCCCAACGGCTATGCTTTGAACCTGCGCTTCGATGCATCCTCCCTCAAGGGGGAACGGGCCGTGGACACCATGACCGCCCTCACCCGGGGATTCTTCTCCCAAGGCGGCATGGAGATGCAGCTCAACGTGCTCGACCCCGAGATGCTCGAGGATGCGAGGGCCCATCCGGGCAGGTATCCGGGCATCGTGGTGCGAGTGGCCGGCTACTGCGCCTATTTCGACGAGCTGCCGCTCACGGTCAAGGACGAGATCATAGCCAGGACCCGGATCTCACTGGAGTGACCGTCTGAACAAGTGAACCAGGCATTAGAGGAGGCCTTCCATGTCGGAACGGAAACGGCTGTTCCGTGTTGACAGGTGTGACTTCTGCGGCCAGTGCCTGAACCGCTGCCCAGTGATGCAACTGCCCATCGACGAAGCCCGATCAGAGATGAAGCGGCTCGTAGATGGGGCGCCATCAAACCATGCACTGTCCCGGTGCACGTCGTGCATGTCCTGCAACCTCTTCTGCCCCGTCGATGCGCGCCCCTACAGTCTCATCCAGGAACGGTGGAACGACCTGTATCGCCAGCGAGGCGCACCGCCCCTGTATCGGTTCGTCTGCCCAACGGCCGAGCCCAACATCTGGCAGCTCCTGAACGTGTTCCTGTCCAAGCAGGAGAAGACGTGGATTGCAGAATGGATGGACTACAAACCAAGGCGAGGCGATGCGGTGATGCTCGTGGGCAACTACCTCCACCTCTTCCCGTTCATCATCGGAGGCAGTGCCCTTCTGGACCATTTCAGGCCGATCGACCGGCTCGACCATTGGGAGGGCGGCGCCTACCTCTACCAGGGCGGCTACCTCGACCTGGTCCAGAGGATAGCACAGCGAACCAAGGAGGAACTCGACGGCTGGGGGGTGAAACAGGTGGTCCCCATGCTCGATGCGGTGCACTACCTGTTCACCACGGTGCACCCTCAGGAAATGGGGGTAAGCCACAGCCAGGACTTTGTCAACTTCAACGACTGGCTGGACAATGCCCTCGCCTCGGGGACCGTCCCCCTGAAAAAGCGGCTTGATATGACCGTGACCGTCCATGACAACTGCTATTCCAAGGCCTTCGGCGCCCCGTGCTGGGACATGCACCGCCGGATACTCTCCTCCTGCGGGTGCAGCATCGTCGAGATGGAGCACAACCGGCAGGATTCCCTGTGTTGCGGGTTCGGCAAGGGAGCGTCTTGGACGCACAACTTCACCATGCCCTTCGAGATCATCGCCTCAGGGGCAAAGAAGTTCAGGGAGGCGGAAGCCACCGGAGCAGGGGCCATGGTGTCTTACTGCGGGGGCTGCATCTACCTGCTGTGGGCGGCCCGGGAGCTGCTGGGCAGCAAAATCGAGGTGTTCCACAGCCTGGAGGTGGTGCGTATGGCCATGGGCGAGGTGATTCCCTACCCCCATGCACACATCGAGAGGGCCTGGGATATGATAACCATCATCACCTATCAGCTCATGGTCTCCATAGCCCAGAAAAACTTCACCATCGACAGGATCAGCTACGACAAGAAAAAGAGCACCTTTAGCCCCGGCAATGCCCGGGTGCTCAAGACCCTGAGGGGGATGCTCGACATCCCGCTCATGCGCAGGGCCTATGCCGGCATGTTCCGTGCCCTCATGCCGGTTCTAGGCAGACGGGCTATGTGAAAAACCCGGCTCACCCGAGATACTCGCGGAACACCGACGCGAACCGCCTCAGGTCCCTGTAGTCCATGACCGTCGACATGGGCAGGTTGGTCTCCTCTATGCCCGCCTCCCTGACCGCAGCCACGGGGTTCAGCCCGCCGATGAGGATGACCCCCATCTTGTTCACGTCCACCGGTGCCTGGCAGACCGCCTCCCCCATCTTGCCCATGGTTATGACCGGTGTCATGTCCACGTCCTTGAGGTCCCTGATGACCTCCTCGACCCCGTCCCTGCACACGCCGGCGATCTCGGAGAGGTTTGCCAGGATCTTTCCCTCGCCGTGCTGCAGCACGCCGCGAACCGCGGTCATCTTGGCGCTGATGAAGGCCTCTGAAGGGTCCAGCGAGGTGCCTGAATAGTGGATGAGTTCCACGAAACGCATGGGCTTGCGCTCGCTCATCTGGAGAATGCCGCCAAACTTGGATTCTACCGGGATGCCGCGCTTGAGGAGCATGCCGGTGAGCACGATGCTGCACACCGTGGCAAAGCCGATGCTGCCGTCGGGCACATGGATATCGCCGAGGAAACCACCCTCCGGGGCCACGGCCACCAGTTCGCTCACGCACATGCCCTTGTCGAAGGCCGTCTTCATTCCCTTCAGGGCGTCCCTGAAGGCATCCTTCGGGAAGAACGACACATTGATGGGCACCATGCCTCTGCCCGCCCTGGCGTCGAAGGTGGTCTTGTAGGCGAGTATCTCCATGCGCGAGATGCAGTAGCCGACCTTGTCGTGGACCCGAGCGTTCCGAAGCTCCTCTATGCCTTTTGCCGTTATGGTCCTGCCGTCGCGCCTCCCCACGAACCTGGTGAGTTCCTTCTGGTCCATGAACTGGAGGTGGTACCGCACGGCCCGCTCCGAGAGGCTCACCCCGTAGTCCTTGAGCCTGCGGGCTATGATGCGGGCGCCTACCGAGCCCTGTGCCTGGTTCAGGATGCGCAGGATCAGGATGCTTTTGCGTTCCATCTCGTCATAGGTGAACATGGCCTGCTCCTCGGGGTTATAGGAAACTGGTTTCCTATGATGGTTGCACACCCGTAGAGACCGTGTCAACGGCAAAGCATCCGGTCGATTGCCGGTTGACATCACCACCGGCAGGGCTTAGGAAAAATTATGGGCCTCATCAGGGACAACGCCGCAGCCATCCTTGCCACGATTCCCCCGTCCGTCACCGTGCTGGCCGCAGCCAAGTCCAGGGACGCCTCCGAGGTCATCGAGGTCATCGATGCCGGCATCACGGACATAGGCGAGAACTATTTCCAGGAGTCCCGTGCCATGATCGAGGCCATCGGCAAGAAGGCGACCTGGCATTTCATCGGCCACATCCAGAAGAACAAGGTCAAGCACATCGTGCCGCTCTTCGACATGATCCAGACCGTGGACACCTACGAGCTTGCCGCCATGATCGACCAGCATGCCGAAAAACACGGCAAGAGCATGCCTGTTCTCGTAGAGGTGAACAGCGGCCGCGAGGACAACAAGCACGGTGCCATGCCCGAGGCTGTGGAGGAGCTGGTGAGACGCATATCCGTACTGCCGAACCTCCGCGTGAGGGGGCTCATGACCATGGGGCCGTTCCTGGAGGACTTCGAGGGACTGCGACCCTTTTTCCGGGAGACAAAGGCCCTGTTCGACGAAATGAGATCGAAGGCCCTACCCGACGTGGAGATGGAGATCCTGTCCATGGGCATGAGCGACTCCTATGAAATCGCCATCGAGGAAGGCGCCACCATGGTCCGGATAGGCACCAAGATATTCGGGCAGAGACCGCAGTGAGGAGGAACCGTCATGACTGAATCTGCAAAGGAAAAGCTGGATGCCTTCACCCCGTCGAAGGTCGGCCAGATTGGCATGGTCGTCAGGAACGCCAGGAGCTCTGCCGAGTATTTTTCCCGGCTGTACAACATAAGGCCCTGGTTCAGGGCAAAGTTCACGGACAAACAGACCTTTTTCCGCGGCAAGGAGATCGACCTCGATGCGGACATCCTCCTCGGGTTCTGCGGCGGGGTGGAGATCGAGCTCATCCAGCCCAACAACGACACGGAGACGATCTACTCCGACATTCTGAGGAGACAGAACGGCGGCATCCACCACATCGGGTTCTTCATAAAGGGTCTCGACGAAAAGGTCTCCGCCATGAAGGAAAAGGGCGCGGAGCCCCTGCAGTGGGGCAGGCTGAAGACCAAGGGCGGCGCCGTGACGCGGTATGCGTACTTCGACACCATTGAGACCTGCGGCACCGTGACTGAATACATCGAGACAAAGTTCCTGGGGCTCACCATGCCGCATATGCAGGCCTTGGTGAAGTTCAGCGCGCTGACCGGGGACGTCGAACGCGTATAGCCCCCTCGGGTTTTCCCAGGAAAGACCTGGCAGCCCTGTCATATGGGTTTTTTAGCGCGGAGGGAATGACGGTCCTGATTATGGAACTCTAACATCAAAATCCCTTATTGCAAGGGGCCATGGACAGCATAGATTTATTGTATGACTCCAGAATTTAATCTTTTCACCGCAACACTCTTTTTACAATTCGATTGTTTTTATTAGATGTATGCTGTCTTTATGTGTGGTTAGAGCCAGATATAGATCGATGAAATCATCGATACGGTTCAAGCGATGCGTATGGGTTGGAATCAAGCCCATGATTCAGGCTTGGTTCGTTGCGTATGACACGCCCTAAATAGAATGCAATAAAAATATGCAATGGATAAACATTACAATGCCTTGCACTGCACTCACATTACGAGCGATACAGCGGGCAAGAATATATATTGCATCACTACTGTCCCAACGTTTAACAGGTGAGCGGCTATAGATCAAGTCAGGAAGAAG
>ERZ795059.37-NODE-37-length-202708-cov-15.842292_pt1 | contig 202708 bp, 144 predicted proteins | sample MGYA00375143_ERZ795059 | MGnify/ENA primary metagenome ERZ795059 (study PRJEB30188, sample SAMN05720168) | activated sludge metagenome | isolation source: Anaerobic digester | place: USA | collected 2015-01-07 ... | reverse complement strand
CAACTGCAGTTGGGACAGAGTGCCGGGCCTCTGGTCATTGAGGCGAAGACGCCGCAATACCCCGCAGTGCCGGCCGTATCCTTCGCGGTCACTGCGTTGGCCGATAAACCTGCCAACCTGGTCAAGATCTCCGGCGACAATCAGGTCGCGAGCAAAAAAGGAGAAAGGCTTGCCGAGCCGCTGACCGTCGCGGTGCACGACGTTTTTGGCAACGGTGTAAGCGCACGCCCGGTTCGTTTCAGCGTGCTCTCCGGCGGCGGCACCTTGACGCCAGCGGACGGACAGACCCTGACCGATGCCAATGGCCAGGCTTCTGTTCTTCTCACCGTAGGCGGCGCCTCCAGCCTGCAGCGGGTCAACGCTGCGACCGACAGCGTAATCAATTCGCCGGTCACGTTTCAGGCCACGGTCACCGGTGTGGCGACTGAACTGCGCCTGTCCAACTGGACCATGCAGACCGATACGGTGAACCGTGTATTGAGAAAACCCCTGCAGGTTTTTGTGCTCAACGACAGCGGCAAGCCGGTCGTTGCCTATCCAGTGCGTTTTCACGCCTGGGCCGGTGGACATGTTTCCGCCAGCCAGAGCGCAAGCAGCGATACAGCCATCACGCTGTACACCAATTCAGAGGGCATGGTGCAGGCCTGGTGGCAGTTGTCCACCCGGGCCGGCGAACAAAAAATCACTGCAGAAGCGCCGGGACTGGTCAACTCTCCGGCCACGGCTACAGCCATGGCGTTGGCCGCTCATCCGGCTTTGCTTATGCCGGTTTCCGGCGATCAACAGCAGGCTCAGGTGGCCACGGCTTTGAAAGAGCCTTTTCAGGTGCGGGTTTTGGATGGCTATAACAATCCGGTCTCCGCACAGGTTGTGCTGTTTCGAGTCAAAACCGGTGATGGTCATTTCAACGGCAGTCCTCAGGTTGCAGTGGCTTCAAACGAGAAGGGTCTGGCGGCCGCGCCGTTTACAGTGGGCACAAAGGCAGGGATCAACGTCTATACCGTGGAGGCCAGCGCTGCGTTCAGTGCTGCTCCCGCGGTTTTTTGGGCCAGCGCTACCGCCGGCCCGGCAGTAGAATTCACCGCGGTTTCGGCAATCCAAATGAGCGGCGTTCTTGGCATGCTTATGCAGAGCCCGATTCAGGTGGCTGTGACCGACAGGTACAAAAACCCAGTGTCAGGATTTCAGGTGCAATTTGAGGTGGTGAAAGGCGACGGTGTTTTTTCCAACGACGAGCAGCATCTGAGCGCAGCGACCAATGAGCAGGGGATCGCCGCCGCGCATTATCGAGTCGGCACTGCGGCGGGCAGCGACAGTCAACAGGTTAGGGCCTTTGCCGCTGGTTTGAATCCCAGCAGTATTCTTTTCCGCATTTCAGCGGTTGCCGATCGTCCGGCTACGTTGACGCCGGCATCCAGTCAAACGCAAGTCGGTTCGATTCACACCCAGCTGGCAGAGCCGTTTACTGTCCGCGTTACCGATGTGCACGACAATCCCGTTCAGGGCCATCCAGTGCAATTCACGGTCCTCAGCCCCACCGGCACGTTGCAGGGTCAGCGCAGCCAAACGATACTTTCCGATTCATTCGGATTGGCTAAGGTCTATCTGGTGCTGGCCGCGGAACGGGGCGACTCGGTCTATGTGGTGGAAGCGACGAGTGTTTTTGATGAGACCCCGCTGCTCAACAGTCCGGTGCGATTCTATGCCTCTACGCCGATGACAGTCCCTGCCCGATTGTTTCCCATCACCAATCCCAATCAATGGTTGACCGGCTATGCCCATCAGGAGCTCGATGAACCGGTGACGGTGCAAGTCATCGATGAGAGAGGACTGGGGGTCGGCCGGGTTGCGGTACTTTTTAAAGTGACTGCCGGGACCGGCGTTTTTCTTCCGGACAGCGCCAAGACTTTGCAGGTTGTGAGTGACGCAAACGGCCTGGCGCAGGTGCGCTGGGTTCTGGGCGAAGCGGGCATGAACAACAAGATATCCGTAGCCGCGTTCAACGGCGCTGCTGAATTGGGCAATTCACCGATCATCTATTCGGCAGCGGCTCAGGCGGTCAGTATGCGGATGGAGTTGGTTTCAGCCCCCGTTCCTACGGGAACAGTCTTTACGGCTCTCCCTGAAATGGTCCAGGTTAAAGTCACGGATATGAACGGCGCAGCGGTTTCCAATCACCCGGTTCGGTTTGCTGTGGTGAAAGGTGGGGGGCTCCTGACGGCCACGTTGGACAGCGTTCAGAATGCAGTGACGAACAGCCAGGGTATCGCATCAGTCGAATGGCGATTGGGCCCTGAAGCCGGACATGCCACTCAACAGTTGCTGATCACCGCGCTTGAGGACGCCGGCGCACCGATGTCTGGTTCTCCGTTGAGCGTGACCGCTCTGGCCCTGCCGGATGTTCCGGACCAAGCCCAATCCACGCTCGCCGTTTCTTCTCCTGCCTTTACCGGCAGTGCGAACGGCAGCGACATCACTCTGATCGTAAGAGACCGCCACGGCAACGCCGTTGCACGACGTCCGGTCGGTTTGACTGGAAGCGGCATAGCCGCGACGATTACGCCGGCAGAAGGGTCCACTGATTCAAGCGGCGTTTTTCGCGCACGTGCCTTCAGCAGCAGCACCGGCTCGTGGACCGTTGTGGCCCGAGACCGAAGCGACGGAAAGACCCTGGGACAGCCGGCCAGCGTGCAATTCGTCAAGCTGACAGCCAGAGAACTGGTCTCCATCGGAGCGCTGAATAAAGCTGGGGTTGTCGCAGACACCCTGGCTGATCGGATACATGTACAGGTTTTGGATGACATGGGCAAAGGCCTGGCCAACAGCCCAGTGGAATTTATCGTCAAAGAGGGGGATGCCGAGTTTCTCATCGACGGCGTGGAGGTGGTAAACTATCAAGTGCTGGTTAATCTCGACAAAGTGCTGGAGATCTTGACTGATCAAAACGGCGAAGCCAGAATCCGGCTGCTGCTGGGGACGCACAGCGGCGTCATCCACGTCACCGTTCGGGCGAAGAACACCGCCCTACAGCTTGACTTTCGGGTGGAGCTCTTGGCCGGTGCGCCCGACCAGCTGGATAAAATCAGCGGCGACCGGCAAACCGGAGTGGCCGGCCATCGTCTGAATCAGCCGTTGCAGGTGCGGCTGTTCGATCAGTACGGCAACGGGATTGCCGGCCATGCGCTGCAGTTCTCAACATCCAGTGGTGGAAATTTTATGCCCAGCGACCTCATGATCACCGATTCACTGGGAAACGCTCAAGTGTTGTGGCAACTTGGCCGCGACAGCGGCCTGCAACAAACCACGGTCCGTGCAGAGGATTTACAACAAACCGCTCTGTTCGTCGCCCAGGCCACGCCTAATTCCAGCCCCACACTGCAGCTGCAAGATCGATACGTGATCGAAGAAGGGCGCCCCTTTACGTTGACGATACCGGTTCAGGATGCAGAGATGGATTCCATTGTTCTGACGGTGATGAACCAGCCGAGGGGCAGCACTCTGCAAGGCGCCACTTTCAGCTGGACGCCGGATTTTTCCCAAGCCGGGCTCTACCCGGTTCGGTTCATCGCCACCGATCATCTGGGCGCAGGGCAGATGAAAGAGGTTATTCTCGAGGTGCTATCCTTCAATCGACCGCCGGTGGTGCAGGTGGAACAGACCATGCCGCAGGAGCGTGATCTCGGCGTCATCCAGACCGGCGGAGCGGCGATCGATTTTACTGTTCAGGCTACGGATCCGGACGGTGAACAGCTTTTTTACAGCTGGTTGGTCAACGGCGTGATCAGAGCCTCTGGCAACAAGTACCGGTTCCAGGCCGACGGTTTTGGCAACGGTGATTATTCGATTCGGGCTGTCATCTCTGATGGCGCGGACACCACCAGTGTTGTATGGCGCTTGCGGCTCATCACCGCCGTGCAGTTGAACGTCTTTACCGGCGATTTCCAGCCTCATACGGGCGTCTGCCTGCGGTGGAAGACGCGAACCGAAAGAGAAAATCTCGGCTTTTATGTGTTGCGTTCCACAAGTACGCAAGGCCCCTTTGCAGCCGTGAGCCCCTTGATCCGCAGCAATGCGGATGGCCGCTATGAATGGACCGACCATTCCGATCTGGAGGCGATGCGCTATTTCTACCGCCTGCAGGATCAGGCCGTGGACGGCCGTTGCAACGAACATGAGGTTGTTCAAGTGCTTATTCCCCGACCAACCCATTTCGAAATGGCGCAAAACTATCCCAATCCCTTCAACAGTTCGACGGTCATCGCCTTTCAGCTGCCCGCGGCCGAACTGGTGACGCTTAAAATTTACGACATCAGCGGCCGATGGGTGGCCACGTTGCTCGACGGGGTGATGACTCCAGGGTATCACAAAGCCGTCTGGAATGCGCGCAACAGTCTGGATCAGGAGGTGGCCGGAGGCGTTTACCACTGCGTATTATCCACACGCACTCTGCGAGTCTCGAAAAAAATGATCCTGCTGCGCTGATGAATTGTTCAGGACCGGCCTTGCCGAACAAGGCCGGTTTCACTCCATTCTTTCCCCTTGTTAATAAACGCGGATATTGCTAATTTTCTCCAGGTTTAGGCGCCGCGGTCTGTGTTGGCGAGCGCTCTGCCGCGGCACAGATTTCCGAGCGAATATATTTCACCGGGCGGTTTTATGAACGAGGTCGTGCTAAATCCCGACAACCACGCCTATGCCGTACGCCGGTTTACGGATCATTTTGGCATCCGACCTGCGGCCGCTGACGGCGAATTGCTGGTTAAAATCCTGCGGGCGTTTGCCGAGATCCCTTATGAGAACATCAGCAAGATCATTAAACTGAACCGCTATTTTTTAACGTTGGATCGCTTGCGCCTGCCGGAGGAGGTGATCGAGGATTTCCTGTGCCATCATCTCGGCGGCACCTGTTTTTCCCTCAGCTTTTTTCTTCATTGCATTCTGCAGCACTCGGGATTTAACACCCACATCGTGATGGCGGACATGCATCGCCGTGCCAATGTTCATTGTGCGTTGATCGCGTTTCTGCAGGAGGCGCTCTATCTGGTCGACCCCGGCTATCTGCTCACCCAGCCGATGCGGATTCATCCGGACAGGACACGGGTGTACCGAACGCCGCACAGCGGCATGGAATTAAGGTTCGATGGCGACAGCGGCCGTTATCAGCTTTATACTTTCGACCGGCAGACGATTAAATACCGCTATGCCTTTTTTACCGATCCCACTCCTTTAGCGGAATTCGCCCATCATTGGCTGGCTTCGTTTTATCAGTCCGGCATGCACGGACTCTGCCTCACACGTCGAGTGCAGGATCAATTGGTCTATCTGCATAACGACTATCTGCAAATCGCCGGGCAGGACGGCAAGAACACCCGCCATGTCAAAACCAATTACCAACAGGTGGTGGCAAAGTTGTTCGACATCGCTCCTGAATGGGTGGAGCGTGCGCAGGAGGCGCTCGCGGACAATAAGGCGCTGGAGCGTGTGCACGGATTCTATCAACCGAAAGGACGAACGGACTATGAGGCCCGATGAACCGTTGCCGGTCAAGCTGATCTGCGGGATTCTGTTCAGCGACGCGGACCGGGCCGAGCAGGCGCGTCAGCGGACCGCGCAACTATACGGCCGCATCGACTATAAAAGTCCGCTCTACCTTTTTACTGTCAGCGATTATTATGACGCAGAGATGGGCACACCCATTTTTCGTCAGTTTATTTCGTTTTACGACCTTGTGCATCCCGGCCGGCTGGCGCGAATCAAGATCGAATGCAACGACATCGAGGAAAAACTGGCTGTCGAAGGCCTGCGTAAAGTGAATCTCGACCCGGGCTATATGGATTACGACAAGCTGGTTTTGGCTTCAGCCAAATATAATGGCCATAAAATATATCTGGACTTGGGGATCTATGCCGATCTAACGATGCGTTATGAACGCGGCCATTACCAGCCCAGCGCTTATGCGTTTCCGGATTTCAAGTCAGGTCTCTATGATGAAACGCTGCTGCATATCCGGGCGAGGTACAAGGGCCAACTGCGCCGGTTGTAGCGCTTTCGTTTCACGCCGGTTTTACCAACACATCTTCCGACTCGCCCGCCTTATACGCTATTTATACACTGCCGCCGGCCAAGACCATTTTTTCGGGAAGATATTTACCTTTCAATGGTCTATTGTTTAAAGAATGGAACCCACGTTAAAACTTTTGGGAGATTTCATGCGATCCCGGACATTGATCGCTGTGCTCAGGGGCTTGTCGGCATTATCCCTGCTGTCATTTGTTGCTTGCAGCGAGGTCGTAGATCCTTTGGTTTCTGATGAAGCCGTCAATTCCGTTTTTGCGATCGGCGATCATCCCAAAACCGTAGTGGCGGCCTTGGCGATGAATCAATTAAATCACGAAGAAACAGAAGATTACAGCTGGAATGCGTCCGATGAAACCAGCATTATATTAACCGGCGACTCCATCACCAGCCCTGGCAGGGGCGTTGTCGTCAACGGCGCCCGGGCGGTCATAACGGCTGCGGGCAATTACCGCATCAGCGGTAGTTTGACAGACGGGCAACTGGTGGTGAATACAGAGGACAAGGGAATTGTTCGATTGATCTTGCACGGCGTCAACCTGACCTGTTCCACCAGCGCGCCGATCTATATCGCCAAGGCTAAAAAGGTGGTAATCATTTTGGCCGACGCCAGCACGAACTCGGTTGCGGACGGAGCCGGCTATGTTTTTGCGGATCCAGAGTTGGATGAACCCAATGCCTGCATCTATAGCACCACGGACCTTTCCCTCGGAGGTAATGGTTCCCTTACGGTGGCTGGCCATTACAACGATGGCATCGCCAGCAAGGATGGTTTGCTTATCGCCGGCGGTTCCATTGCGGTCACCACCAAGGACGATGGTCTGCGCGGCAAGGATTACCTGGTCGTAAAGAATGGCGCTCTTACGGTGACCAGCGGCGGCGATGGCCTCAAGTCGGATAACGATGAGGATCCGACAAGAGGCTATGTATGGATCAACAACGGCTCGATCACCGTCACCTCGGGGGGTGATGCTGTCTCCGCCTCAACCGACGTGCTGATCAGCAATGGTCAATTGAATCTGATTAGCGGCGGCGGCAGCGGTAAAAGCCCCAGTGATGCCGTATCCTCGAAAGCGATCAAGGGATTGGTCAACACAATCGTTGACCAGGGTACGCTGACCATCAGCTCGGCCGATGACGCCCTGCACGCCAATTCCAATCTGGTGATCAACGATGGCGCTCTGTTCATCTCTTCAGGGGATGACGGCATCCACGCCGACTCGACGTTGATGATCAACGGAGGAACCATCCGTATCACGAAATGTTATGAGGGGATCGAGAGCATGAATATCGCCATCAATGGGGGAGAAATCCACGTTACCGCCGGCGACGACGGTCTCAACGGCGCCGGCGGCGTCGACGGATCGGGCATGGGCGGCAGGCCGGGCGGTATGCCGGCCGGCGATTATTATCTCTATATTAATGGCGGGTATATCTATTTGAATACAACGGGAGATGGGGTCGATGTAAACGGCGCCATCATCATGACCGGGGGCAAACTGGTGGTGAACGGACCGACAAGCAATAACAACGGCGCCTTGGATTATGACCGGGCCTTTAAGATGACCGGAGGGACTTTGATCGCTGCGGGCAGTTCCGGCATGGTCCAGGCGCCCGGCGCCGCTTCGACGCAGTGCGCGGTGCTGATGACATTCCGCTCCATGTTGAAAGGAGGCACCTTGTTTCATATTCAGAACAGCAGCGGAGGGGAGGTTTTAAGTTTTACGCCGCTTAAAAATTATCAATCAGCAGTGTTTTCCTCTCCGACGCTGCAAAAAGGTTCCACGTACGACGTATATTACGGCGGCACTTCAACTGGCACTGCGCAGGACGGTCTCTATTCGGGCGGCGTTTACACGGCTGGAACCAAGCTGGCCGGCATTACTCTTTCCGACATCATTACGCGCGTGAGCTTGTAAAATCATCGATCTGTCTGATTTGACCATGGATGGGGTTCGGAACCTGGCAATTTATCTTCGCTGCTATGAACGCGCCCTTCCCAGGAAAAAAGTTTTCGGTCCGGACCGTGTCCGTATTACCGCTAGACGAGAGTGCATGGTTGAGAGGTTTTTTATGGAATATTTCAACCCATGCATTGTCTAATGAAAAAAAAGAGGAGAGAAAAGAGCCGCTGAACAGCTATGCGACAACATTCTATATAAGCCCTCAGTCCGACGAAGCGGAGCTTTTATTATCCTGCCGGGCCGGAGACGCGCAAGCCTTTGCAGCATTGGTTCATCGCTATGAAAGCCAGATCGCCAGAACCATTTATGGCATTTTAGGTGATTGTCCGGAAGGCGAGGATATCGGCCAGGAGGTCTTTATACGGTTTTTCAACAACCTGCCCCGATTCCGCGGTGAATGCAGCCTGACCACTTATTTGACCCGCATTGCCATCAATCTGTCGCTTAACGAATTGAAACGTCGCCGCCGTAAAAAGGGGCTGTTCTCCGAGTCGATGGAGGAAGCCGGGAGGATAACGGAGGAGGAGTCCAATCGGGTGGAGTGGAACGAGCTGCAAGAATGCATAGGCCGGGCGCTGCAAAAGCTTCCGGATAAATACCGCCTGGTGGTGGTGCTGCGACTGATGGAGGGTCGATCGATACGTGAAACGGCTGAGATATTGAAAACAGCGGAGGGCACAGTAATGTCGCGTCTGGCGCGCGCGCAACAGCTGCTGCGCAAAGAGCTGCAACCCCTATTAGGAGAATTCAATGAATAAAAGGTTACGAAAACTCTTGTACCGTTCTTTTGACTTTCCGCTGAACAAGCGGGAAAGGGAACGCCTGGAGCAAGCGTTGGGCCGGTCGAAGGAATTGGTTGAGGAAAGACGCCAGATCCATCTGCTGCGTCAGCAGCTGGCTCTTGCGAAAACAGCCGAATTCAAGCCCCAATTCGCCGTACGGGCGGCCGCCAAAGCGGCGGCGATGCATCGTCAGCAAGAGTTGTTCTACGCCACTCTATTCAACACGTTCCGTCGTCTCGTGGCTTTCGCCGCGGTCTCTTTGCTGATTTTCATCGCCTGCCACTATTATCAAGCCCGGCAATGGCCGGAAGCCCTCAATGTGGATGACATGGTATCCATGGTGTTTAAGCCTGCTTTGGAGGATATTTTATGAATATCCAGCTCAAATCCACCTTGATTGTGTTGGCCACCTTTGTGTTAGGAATTTTGATCGGTTTTTTCGGCGACCGCTGGCTTCGGCATCCACGGCCGTTCAATGCACAGCAGATGCGCAGGCTGGAGGGATTCATTCAGTTTAATATGGATTTGATCCAACCCACCTCGCAGCAGAAGGACACGGTGCAGGCTATTTTAGCCAAGTACTATCAAAAATTTTCCTTCATCGATTCACGTCAGCGAAAAGACTTGACCGCCTTGGTGGATTCCATGCACGCAGAGTTATCGCCGGTCCTGAACAAGGAACAGCGCGAGCGTCTCCTGCACCGGCGTCCCGGCAGGCCTCCTCAGGAATTCGGCAGGGGACCGAGGCCTTTTCCGCCTGGCGGCGGTCCGTCGGGTCCAATGGCACCCGATGGACGAGGGGGCCCGGATCATGGGTTGGGCGATCCGGGTGCGCCTCCTCCTGGAGAGGAGGTGCCGCCTGCTCCGGAATCGACGCCGCAGCCACCCGGCCCTTCTAGGTTTTTGAGGTAACGAATACCAGATCATGGAGAGCTGATCTTTTATGCGCGGGAAATGGTGGTACATCGGTGGCTCCTTGTCAGCCGGCCTGCTCCTCATCGTTCAATTCTGGCCGGCAGGGATCACCGGTTACGGCAAATTGTTGCCGATGCAGATGGCGATTTTGCAGAACAGAGATGGTTTGATCTCCTTTTCGACGATCAATTTTTTGACCGGCAGGCAGGAAGAGCAATGTCTTATACAGATCGATCGCGGTGAAACGATGCGTCTGCGTTTGCCGCCAACGTCGTCTGATCGAATGAATATACGCAGCCGTGATACGCTGGCGGTCATTGCCAGCAGTGCAGCGGACGAGCGACTGGCCCTTTTGCAGGGGGAGTGGGCGGTTGCTCGGGCCACTTTAGAAGCGGAACGGAGTGGGCAAAAGCAGCAGATCGTCGAGGGCTTTCGTCAACGCCTGGAATTGGTACGCGTTCAATGGGAAGCTAAAAAGCGCAGTCATCAACGTGTGGCCGAACTGTATGAGAAGGGATTGACTAGCGAAGAGCTGTTGGATGTTTCAACCGCTGAACTGAGAGGGCTGCAGCTGCAATGTCAGGCGGCCCGAAGCGATCTTGCCGCTGCGGAGACAGGCGTCAAACCCTCGTTACTCAGCGCGTTACACAGCCGGGTGACCGCGTTGCAAGCGCAAATCAACGCGCTGGAACAACACAAAAGTCAGCTTTCATGTATTGCGCCGTTTGACGGCCGGCTTTCGACCTTTCTTGGTTCAGACACCTTGTTGACCGTTTCCAACCACCCCGGCAGCGTGCTGCTGCTGCCCATACGCATGACGGACCGGGAAGCCGTTCAACCGGGTGCGACGGTGACCTGTCGTTTCACTGCCGGAGGGCAAAGGCTTTTGGCGACGGTTCATAGAATTGACCGGGAAATATATTATTTGCAAAGCCAGCCCATGGTGACCGTTGTTGCGGTGCTGCGACAGCCGGCTGGAGATCTGCCTGACGGAGCGGTGGGCCGCTACCGGATCGCCGCAAAGCCCTGGCTTCATTGCCCAAAACCCTTTTTGTCATTTTTAGGAGAATGGTTTTGAGCGTTCCCCGACTGGAATATAAATATCTTGTACCCATCGGCAGACTGTTGGATCTACGGCATGCCCTTTTGCCTTTTATGGCGCCGGATGGTCATCTGCAGGGTGGGGAGAGGCTCGATTATACGGTGCGCAGCGTTTATCTGGATACGCCGGACCTTGAATGCTATCGGGAGAAACTGGAGGGGATTGCGCTGAGAAAAAAATACCGGATTCGAGGGTATGATCAGGTGCGGTCCGATAGCATCGTGTTTCTAGAAATTAAGGATAAAAACTATAATCATATCTCAAAAAGTCGCGCGCCGATGCAGCAACGGTATCTGTCGCATGTCCTGCGGACGGGTCAGTATGCCTCCTATTTGCCGTCATGGGAAAACGACGGATTAGAGCGAAAGAACGCCGACCGATTCTTATTCTACTATCATCGTAAGCATTTGCGTCCGGTTATTCTCATCGTATACGAACGAGAGGCTTTTTTCGGTAAATTTGATCGTTCTCTGCGTGTGACTCTGGACAAGAATGTGCGCAGCATTCCCGGCTCGATCCACGATTTTCATCAAGGGCCGTTGCGCTGCGCTTTCAGCCAATTCTTTATCCTGGAGGTGAAATTTCAACACTCCGTGCCGCCCTGGATGCAATCCATTATCCGTCGATTCGATCTACAGCGCACCTCTGTATCCAAATACGCTAGCTGTCTAGATTTGCATAAAACCCACGGAAGGTTTCCAGGCTCATCCTATATCAGCTCATCCGGTTGGTAAATCCTGATCGTGTCAAGTTAAGGCAGACCATGTTTAATGAATTTCAGTCCTACAACTTTTTTCCGCCTACCGTTGCTGATATAGCCGCACCGGTATTGGCGGCGTTCCTGTGTGGCTTGTGGATCGCGTGGCTGTATAAAACCACCTATCAGGGGCCCGGCTTTGCAAAAAATTTCTTCAATTCCCTTATTCTGTTGCCGATGATCACGGCGCTGGTGATCATGATAATCGGCAATAACCTGGCCCGCGCATTCGGTTTAGTGGGCGCCCTCTCCATCATTCGCTTTCGTACCGCATTGAAAGAGCCGCTGGATATTGTCTATGTTTTTTTCACTCTGGCGGTCGGCATGGCGGCGGGCATCGGCTCTTATCAGATGGCTTTTTCCGGTTCATTGGTGATCGGCAGCACGTTGGCGGTGTTGACGCGATCACGGCGGGCGATGTCCAACCAAAGGGAATATCTGCTGCAGTTGGTTTTCGAATCCGCTGACGACCATCCACCGTCTTATCTACCCGTACTGGAAAAGCACTGCCGGCGTTTTGAGATGCTGGCGGTCAAATCATTGCAGGAGACCACGCTGTTGGAGCTGTCGTTCTATGTTGTTCTTCAAGATCGCCATGACGGTGATCAGCTGGTCCGGGAGTTGCAGAGGCTCTCTGCCATCCGGCAGGTCAATCTGCTTTTTGAAGATCAGAGTCTATGAGTGCACGGTTCGACGGGGGATGGACAAAGGAAGGCTGCTGCTGTGAGAGGCTTTACAGACGGAACAGCAGATCGGGCGAGAGTCGCCAAATGCAACAATCGTCATTGCGAGCTCTGGCTTTGACGTAAAGTTCGTTGCAGCTTAGGCCGGCCAGTCTCAAGTCTACAGCGTGTTCAGGGGGTGGAACTCGACCTGCATGTCCTGATCATTGTTCGCGGTGAGAGAAAAATGCGGCGTCGTCCATCGGCTTGGCCGCCTTGTGCGACGCGCTGAAAAGGAGGTCGATGCCGATGGCGAGACCGACGCCCACCGCATAGGCGAATATATCCAGGCAGGAGAAGGAGGAGCCGAGCACAATGTGGCCAAAAGCGTTTGCGCGGATGGAGTTGATCCATGGGGCCTGATAGAGCTGGCTGATCTCGTCGGCGCAGGAGATCCCGAAAGCCAAATTCGCCAGCGCCGCCGTGGACCAGGCAGGTTTAACCATTGCAAGAATCAGAAATACCAACAAAGCCCAAAAAACGTCGCCAGGATACTTGCCTAGAGCCTGGGGGAACAGATGGAGATTCGTGCGGGAGGTCAAACCCAACACCATGGTCGCCAGCGCTGCCAGGGCATACCAGCGGCGATCTCGGTGAAACTGTTTCGTTTTTCGCTCAGCCATTGAAATCCGTCTGTTGGCTTGCACCCGCGGATTTTCTTCCAGCCTTCTTACTGGTCAATCATCTGCCCGGCTTAATGTTGCGATCCGGGAAGGCTTCGCGAAATTTTCTTTCGCTCTTTTGCATCAGGCGTCGTCCCTCTCTGATATCGCGATCTCCCCGTTCCGATTCACGTCGTGCCCGCTCGATATCCTGGTTTGCTTTTTTTTATGCGCTTATCGCTGGATTTAACCATATCAGCTCCTTTTTCCCAATCTTTGGCCAGCGATGTTTTGAGAGGTGATCGTCAGAGGATCCCAGGCTGTCAGCGAGCGCTTTACAGCAGAATGGCCACCGGGTTTTCCAACAACCTTTTCAGTTCTTGCAGGAACAGCGCGCCGGCGGCGCCGTCGACCACACGATGATCGCAGGAGAGCGTGACCTGCATGCGCCAGCCCGGGACTACCTGGTTTTCACGCACCACCGGAATCCGGCGCACGCTGCCCACCGCCAGGATGGCCGCCTCGGGCGGATTGATGATGGCGGTAAAATGGGTGATGTCGTACATGCCGAGATTGCTGATGGTGAACGTTGAGCCCGTGTATTCATCGGGCAAAAGCTTGCGAGTTCTCGCTTTTTCCGCCAAAGCGCGGACCTCTTGCGAGATCTCGAGAAGGCTCTTACGATCCGCCTGGCGCACGATCGGCGTAATCAGTCCGTCCTCGATGGCCACGGCCACGCCGATGTCCACCCGGCCGCGTTGAACAATGCTCTGTTCTTGAAAGGAGGCGTTGACCATCGGATGACGGATCAATGCCTGAGCCGTGGCTTTGACGATGAGATCGTTGTAGCTGATCTTGACTTCAGACTGCAGTGTGTTCAGGTTGGTTCGTAACGCGACCGCCTGATCCATGTCGATGTCCATGGTGAGATAAAAATGGGGAGCCGTGTTTTTACTCTCAGTGAGCCGTTTGGCGATGGCAATGCGCATGGTGGACAACGGCAGGTTCTGGTCTTCGCGCCCAACTACGACTTGCCTGGGGGCCGCCGGCGCGGCCGCCGGCGCGGCGTTGATATCGCGAACGATGATGCGACCACCGGTGCCGCTGCCGGAGATGCGGCGAAGATCGATTCCGCGTTCAGCCGCCAGTTTGCGGGCCAGAGGAGAGGCTTTGATACGTCCGGTTCCGCTGGTGATCAAACCGTCGTCGCTGATCGCCTCCGCCTTGGGCACGGACGGCAGGCTGTCGGGGAGCAGCGGGCTATCAGCGGAGGGGGGTGTTTCCATCACTGGACCGGATTTCAGCAATGGGGTGATGTCTTCGCCTTTTTCACCGATGATCGCCAGGGTTCCGCCGACCGGCACTTTGCCGCCTTCGGGCACGATAATTTTCAACAGAACGCCGCTGTCAAAGGCTTCCAATTCCATGGTTGCCTTGTCGCTTTCGGCCTCTGCGATGATCTCTGATGCTTCTACGCGATCGCCTTCTTTTTTCAACCATTTGACCAGATGCCCTTCGGTCATGGTGTCGCTCAGTTTGGGCATGGAAATTTTAATAGCCATGGCGCTCCTCGATGTTTTTCACGGGTTGGTTCGGATTGCGCAGAGATCAAATGTACAACACCTTCTTGGCGGCCGCCGCCACTTTGGGGGCGCTGGGAATCACAGCCTGTTCCAGATTCTTGGCATAGGGCATCGGCACGTCTTCGCTGGTTACGCGCAGAATGGGCGCGTCCAGGTGATCGAACGCGTTCTGATAGATGCGATGGCTGATCTCCGCGCCCACGCCGGCATAGGGCCATCCCTCTTCGACGATCACACAGCGGTTGGTTTTTTCTATGGAGGTGAGCAGCAGCTGTTCATCCAAAGGCCGCAAGGTGCGCGGATCGATCACTTCCGCCTCGATGCCTTCCTGGGCCAGCATATTGGCTGCTTCCAGCGCCACATGAATCATTTTGGACCAGGCGATAATGGTCACATCCTTGCCCGTCCGTTTGACGTCGCCGACGCCGATAGGCACTAGATATTCGCCCTCCGGCACTTCGCCTTTGTAGCCGTAGGCCACTTCGCTTTCAATAAAGATCACCGGGTTGTCGTCGCGAATGGCCGATTTCAGCATACCCTTGGCATCTTTGGGCGTGGACGGCGCCATCACGATCAATCCCGGCACATTGCAGTACCAGGCCTCCAGGCTTTGTGAATGCTGTGCTCCCAGTTGATGCGCGGCGCCGCTGGCGCCGCGGAACACCACTGGGATTTTTAGCGCGCCGCCGGACATGTAACGCAGTTTGGCGGCGTTGTTGACAATCTGGTCCATGGCGAGGATGCTGAAATTCCAGGTCATGAATTCAATGATGGGCCGCAGACCCACTTGGGCTGCGCCGATGCCCAGGCCGGCGAATCCCAGTTCGGCGATGGGGGTGTCAATAACTCGTTTGGGGCCGAATCGTTCTAAAAGTCCCTGGCTCACTTTATAGGCGCCTTGATAATAGCCGACCTCTTCACCCATGAGGAACACATTGGCGTCCCGCTCCATCTCTTCGGCCATGGCTTGGTTCAACGCTTCGCGAAATGTAATCTCCGCCATATTCTCTGTCTTTCATTCAAAGGGTGGATAATGATTAAGGGAGGTGTCTGTTTCTGCGTCAGCAACTGATCGTGCAGCAGTCGTCGCCGGATCGGCCATCACTCGACATAGACGTCCTCATAGATCGCTTCCAGTGCAGGCTCCGGTGAGTTCTCGGCGAAATCGACCGATTCTTTCACTATAGTCTTTATCTCATCTTCATAGGCTTTGATCTGGTCTTCGTTGATATATTTTTTCTCCAGCAAATAGCTTTGAAATTTCAGCAGCGGGTCATGGGTCTTCTGCTCCTCCACTTCATCCTTGGTGCGATAGTGAGAGTGCACCGGATCGGACATGGAATGACCGCGGAACCGGTAGGTGCGCGCTTCGATCAGCGAGGGCTCGCTGAGTTTGCGCGCGCGTTCGACCGCCTCGGCCATCACCTCGTGTACCTTGAGCACGTCCATGCCGTCTACCGTGGCGCGCGCCATATCGTAGGAACAGGCCTTTTGCGAAAGATCCCAGACAGCGGACGCCCGCTCCAGTGGAGTGCCCATGCCGTAGCGGTTGTTCTCGATCAGATAGATCACCGGCAGCTTCCACAGAGAGGCCAGGTTCAGCGACTCATGAAAAGCGCCCTGGTGCACCGTGCCCTCGCCCATGGAGCAGACGGTCACCCGGTCCTCGCCGCGGTACTTGGCGGCGAACGCCATGCCCGTGGCCACGGGGATCTGGCCGGCGACGATGCCGTGGCCGCCGTAAAAGCCCTTGGCCACATCAAAAAGATGCATGGACCCGCCTTTGCCTTTGGACACGCCGCCGGCTTTGCCGAACAGCTCCGCCATCACCGCCTTTGGATCGCCGCCTTTGGCAAGAATATGGCCGTGGTCGCGATAGGCTGCGATGAAATAGTCGTCGTCGCGCAGAGCGGCGACCGTGCCTACGGCCACAGCCTCCTGGCCGATATAGAGATGGCAAAACCCACCGATCTTCTGCAGGCCGTACATCTGCGCGGTGCGCTCTTCAAACCGACGGATCAACAGCATCATGCGGTACAGTTCGAGCAGTTTTTCTTTTTTCATGAAGCGTCCTTGTTGGTTGATCTTGCGTGGCTTTTCTGTTGAAACCCCGTTGATATAACAGCGTCAAGCGCCGGTTTATTTCTACAGAATGGAAGTCGGATCCACATCGATGGAAACCTGCACCTCCCGGCTGCGATGGCGTTCTTTGAAATGCGCTATGGCGCCGCGGACCGCCTCCCGGGTTTTCTGTCCTCCGGGATCGTTCTGTTTGCTGCTGATCAACAGGATCTGATAGCGAAAATTGTTCTCTATTTTCGACAGCGTGGCCGGCACCGGGCCGAGCATGCGGAAGCAGGTCTGCGGTTGCAGGCCCTCTGCGTACTGGCGGCTTATGCGCGCCACCGCCTCCTCGCGGGGACCGCGGAACAGAATGTTGATCATCCGGCTGAACGGCGGATAATCCAATTCGCGCCGGTCTTTCAATTCGGCTTTGAAAAAGTGTTCATAATCGTGGGTGCGCACATAGAACAGGGAATAATGGTCCGGGGTATAGGTTTGGATCACCACTTCACCTTCTTTATCCTTGCGGCCGGCGCGGCCCGCCACCTGGGTCAGCAGTTGAAACGTGCGTTCGCCGGCGCGAAAGTCGGGAAAGAGCAGCTCCGAGTCCGCGGAGATGACGCCCACCAGGGTCACTCGGGGAAAATCCAGCCCCTTGGCAACCATCTGTGTGCCCAACAGAATTTGGAATTCTCCACGGCCGAAGCGGGTGAGAATGGCGTTATGGCCGTGCCGGCCGCGCGTGGTGTCCATATCCATACGCACCGCCGGAACGCCGGGAAACAGAGCGTGCAGCTCCTCCTCGATGCGCTGTGTGCCGATGCCGCGCATATAGAGATCGCGGCTCTGGCACTGCGGACATTGATCCGGCGCTTTACGCTGATAGCCGCAATAGTGGCATTTCAGCAGGCGGCCGCGCAGATGAAATGTCAGCGAGATGTCGCAGTGTTCGCAGCGGGCGACATAACCACAGGTGGTGCATTTGCACAGAGTGGCAAAACCGCGGCGGTTCTGAAACAGTATGATCTGCTCGCCGGCGGCGAGTTTTTCATCCATCTTTTGCCGCAGCAGTCGGGAGAAAATAATCGGATCGTGGCTGCCGATGATCTTGGGCTCGCGGCGCAGGTCGACGACGTGGATGGCCGGCATGCGCACATCATCGATGCGGTTGGGCAGCGACAGCAGCGCGTATTTGTTCACCTGCGCGTTATAATAGGACTCCAGCGAAGGCGTTGCCGAACCCAGCACCACCACCGCTTGGTTGAGTTTGGCGCGCATGACCGCTACATCGCGGCCGTGATAGCGCGGAGTCAGATCATTTTGCTTATAGCTGGGCTCATGCTCTTCGTCCACTACGATCAGTCCGACTCGGGACAGCGGCGCGAAAATTGCGGAGCGGGGACCGATGACGATCTGATGTTTGCCCTCCCAGGTGCGGCGCCAGGAATCATAGCGCTCGCCCGGAGACATGCGGCTGTGAAACACGGCGACCCGGTCGCCGAAATGACCGCGGAAGCGGCGCACCATCTGCGGAGTAAGGGCGATCTCAGGCACCATGACCACCGCATTCAGTCCTTTTGACAGCGCATGTTGAATGGCTTCGATATACACCTGCGTCTTGCCGCTGGCCGTGACGCCGTGCAAAAGCATGGTGCTGAACTTGCCGGCATCGATCTGACGAATAATGGCCGCTAAAGCCGCTGCCTGATCCCGGTTCAGCGTCAGCTTCGTCGGCGTTTCACTCTCCATGCTTTGATCATACTGCCGCTCCACCTGAACCCGTTCACGCTGCAGTACGCCTTTTTTTATCAGGCCGCTGAGCGCTGACCAGGTGGCGCCTGCCTGCTGCAACAGCTCCGCCCCGGCGATCAGCGCTTCAGGTTCCTCACTCAAAGCGGCCAGAACGCGCGCCTGTTTGGGCGCCGACACGTTCAGCTCCTCCATAAGCTCTTCCAAGGGCTGTCCGTGAAACGCGGCGGCCAAGCGGTAGCGGGTTTCGTAGCGTGCGCCCACTTTGGGTCTGGGCAATGCGAGTTCCATGCGGACAAAACCGTCCTGGCGTAATTTGCGCAGACTCGAATAGATATTGAAAGCATCCAGCGCAGCCACCAGCTTGTTCAGCGGCATCGGATTCTGCCGCATCAGCTGGCGCACGATTTGCGCCTGGCGGGGCGCCCGCGATTCGATCAGTTGCGCCAACCGTTCCGGATCATTATGCGTCAAGCGGACGGTCTTGACCGAGTTCTGATGGATGCCGCTGGGCAGGGCGGCCTTGAGCACTTCACCCCAGCCGCATAGATAATACTCTGCAATCCACTGCGCCAGCTGCAGCACCTCTGTGGTGAACAGGGGCACTGGATCCAGCACCTCCTCGATCGCCTTGACATCCGTCCGGTCGCAGGCGTCTGTCAATTTGACGATGAAACCGGTCATTTTACGCGGGCCAAAAGGCGCCAATACACGCATGCCTGTGGCCACATCGCCTTGGAATTTATCCGGAATAGAGTAGGTATAGCTGTGGTCCACAGGAATCGGGAACACAATTTCTGCGAACGATTTTTCCATTTTTTAAAGTAACTATTTCCTGCACATAATGCAAATTGAAAAGAATACCGCAGATTCGGACGGGCAAAAACTGCTTGCGATTTTTATGAATTTTTTGTAATTAATGAACTATAAAACCCTGCGGGGTAAAGCGAACATCGTGGAACACGGAGGTTCTATGAAAAAATTATTTATTTTGCTCGCACTGTCGTGCGCATTCTTCAGCTGTGGGAAAAAAGAACAGCCAGCGCCCGGCCGTCAGGATCAGCAGGCAGCGCCCTGTCAACCGCTGAGCGATGCCCAGATTCAGCAGCTGCTGGAAAAAGTGAAGCAAACGCCTATGGAACCGGTCGCGGCCGATGAAAAAGCGGTGCTGGAGACCAATTACGGCAAAATGGTGTTGGCTTTTTTCCCGGACAAGGCGCCCATGCATTGCACTTCCTTCAAACGGCTGGTGTCGGCCGGCTATTATGATTGCACCACTTTTCATCGCGTCATACCTGGCTTTATGATCCAGGGCGGCGACATCAACAGCAAGGATGCCATTATCGGCAATGAGGGCACCGGCGGCCCCGGCTACAGCCTGCCGGCCGAGTTCAACGATCTGCATCATGATAAGGGAGTCCTGTCCATGGCCCGGTCAGCGGATCCCAACAGCGCCGGCAGCCAGTTCTTCATCTGCCTGGGCCGGGAACGCACCGCCCATCTGGACGGACAATACACCATCTTTGGTCGGCTGGTAGAGGGCATGGAAGTGCTGGAAAAGATCGGCCAGGTGCAGACCGGCGAGGGCGATGCCCCGGTTCAGCCGGTGGTGATCACCAAAGCTTATATGCAGACGAACTAGATCGAATTCAGTCCAACATGTGCCGTGAGTCCATGCGTGTTCAGGGCTCCCGGCGTTTTTTTTGCCGCGCAGTCTGGCGCGCTATACTAATTCCGGTAAATAAACCATGACCCCCCTAGCCAGAGTTCTGTGTCTATCCCTTGCCTGTTTGCTTGGAGCAGCCGGCGCTGCTGCAGCCGATGATCCGGTGTGGATTTTCTTTTCCGATAAAGGGCTGCAAATGGGCGACCGTGGGGCGTTGACGGCCGCCCGGTCTCGGCTGTCCGCGCGGGCGAAAAAGCGGCGCGCCAAAGTATTGCCGGCGGACCATTTGGTTGATCTGAGCGACCTGCCGGTGAACAGCGGGTATGTGCAGAAGGTGATGCAATTGGGCGTACGCATCCGTGCGGTTTCCAAATGGCTCAATGCCGTCAGCGTCAGCGGCACTGCGCAGCAGCTGGATCGGATTCAGGCTCTGCCCTTTGTCATCAGGCGGGCTCCGGTGCTTTGCTTTGAAAGAGCGCCTGTGCCCGAGAGAAATGAATTGCTCAAGCCCGCGGCGCAATCCTCCTGGGACTATGGACCTTCGTTATCGCAGAACGCCATGATAAAAGTTCCGGATGTGCACGCCAACAACATTCGCGGGGAAGGGGTATTGATTGCGGTGTTCGATACCGGATTTCGATTGAACCATGCGGCCTTTGCCGCGCTGCGGGTGCTGGCTCAGTACGATTTTATTCAGCGGGATCAGAACACCAACTGGGAGACATTGGATGCCTCTTCGCAGATTTACCATGGCACCCAAGTGCTTTCGGTGCTCGCCGGCGACAGCCCGGGCAATCTGATCGGTCCAGCGTTTGCGAGCGAATTTTTATTGGCGAAAACCGAAAACACCGGGTCGGAAAAGCCCATCGAGGAGGATTACTGGATCGCCGCCGCTGAATGGGCGGACAGCCTGGGCGCAGACATTATCAGCTCCAGCGTCGGCTATAACGACTGGTACGCTTACGAAAACATGGACGGGAACACCGCACCGATCACCATCGCTGCTGATCTGGCGGTTAAAAAAGGCATTTTAGTGGTCGCTTCAGCGGGCAATGAAGGCGACACTTGGTGGAAGTATGTGCTGGCGCCGGCAGACGGCGACAGCGTTCTGGCAGTAGGCGCCGTGCACAGCAACGGCCAGATTGCGGCTTTCTCTTCCCGCGGGCCGACAGCGGACGGACGCATCAAGCCGGATGTGGTGACGCCGGGCGTGGGCATTCAATGCGTGGCGGTTCCAGGCGATGAAGGCGTAGGCGCCAAATACACCTCCATTTCAGGAACTTCTGCGGCAGCACCGCTCGCCGCCGGTGTTGCGGCACTGGTGCTGGCCGCGCATCCCGATCTAACGCCCATGCAGGTGCGTGAAGCGCTTATCAGGACCGCAGACCGTGCGGCCAATCCAGACACGCTCTATGGCTATGGATTGCTCGATGCGTATGCGGCGGTGAATTATTGGGGCGCTCCGGAGCCGCTGCCGGAAAAAAGCGAATGGGTCGGTTGTTTCCCTAATCCCTTTTCGCCCCGCATCCATTCCCATCTAGAGATCGTCGTTGACCTGGCGAAGAACAGCCGGGTGGAGATCGAAAGCTATACCATGCTGGGACAGAGAGCCGCGCTGATCTGGAAGGGTGAGCGATCTGCCGGCAAAAACCGGCGTTGGTATTGGGATGGCACCGATGGAAAGGGACGGGTGGTGCCTTCTGGTGTGTATTGGCTGCGCATCCGCATCAACGCGGTCTCCTTGACGCGCAAAATCACCCTGCTCAACTGACTGCGCCCCACCGTGATTATCATGGTTAGGCGTACGGATGATATGGTCAGACCCTGCTGCGGAAGGGTCAGGAGTCCTGCTGCGCTGAGACCATGACTTGGTTTCTTCCCGACTGTTTGGCTTTATACAGCGCCTGGTCTGCGCGCCGCAACATCTCCTCTGCATTTTTACCATTTTCCGGAAAAGCGGCCACGCCGATGGAGATGGTCAACTGTTTGTCCGGAAGCTCTTCCTCGCCGCCAAAGCTGGCCGCTGCGATCGCCTGCCGTAATTTTTCCGCCACTTTACCCGCCGCCTCAGCGCTGATTTCGGGAAGAATCACCACAAACTCTTCTCCTCCATAACGGCAGACCACATCGGCTTTGCGTAAATTTTTCTCCAGTAGATCTGCAACCTGACGAAGCGCTTCATCGCCGGCCAAATGCCCGAAAAGGTCGTTATAATTTTTAAAATAATCGATATCGATCATCAGCACGGACATGGCGCGTTGATAGCGCTGAGCGCGGCCGATCTCTTTTGCGAACCTTTGATCGAAATAGCGGCGGTTAAAGACCTGGGTCAGAGAGTCGACAAAGGCCAATTCCCGAGTGGTGTGAAAAAGGGTGATCTTGCGAAGGTGCAGGGCGATGAACTGGCTGGTCTCACGCAGCAGCACCTTTTCCCTGGTGATGAACCCATCTTTTTTCTGCCGGAACAAAGCGAGAAAACCGAGAACCGAACCGGAGGATTCCGGCATCAACGGCAATATCAGCAGGCTGCCGCCGGCAGCCCGTTCCGCCTGGACCGGCAGCTCAGGAAAGTAATGAAACCCTTCCGGGCACTGGCCCAGCTTGAACGGCGGTTGCAGCTTGGACGCTTGCAGATGGCTTAGATACTCTTTGGCTGGAACTCCGTAGGCGGAGACGGCCTCGAATTTTCTCGTCGCCGGGGCGATCAGCCATAATGAGAAACCGTCCGTTTCCAGATTGACCTTGAAAAAGCGGTGGATGAGATTGATCGATTCGCTCCGGTCAATGGTCCGGTTGAGGTCTATCGCCAACGTTAAAAACCACTCCAGATTGCGCACGCGGCGCTTAAGCCTGTATACCATGCGCAGAATCTCTCCGCTGCCGGAAGGCGTGAAGGATTCTATTTCATTTTCGCTTGTCAAGCCTGCGGCTTTCTTGCTTAGTCCGTTGCCATGGATCTGGAAACCGTGCGGCACAGCGCTGTAAAGGCCTGGTCCCAAGCCGGCGGGGTGGAAAAAGAAATGATGAAATTGTGGATTTTTTCCCGTTGAGGATCCGCAAAGCCAATTTTGATCGGCGCCTTGGCCTGATGCGCCAGCACCAGATTGATAAAGGCAAAAGCCAGGCTGAGATCCAGGACGATATCGAAGGATTCGGACAACAGTCGCTTTTTCATCTCTTTGGACGGCAAACCCCAATAATCCAGATCCGCCTGGTCCCATTCCTTGCACTGGATGGTTCCTACGGGCGGCAGGGATTTTTGTTTGATCAGATGCAGCCGGGAGTGTGGAAACAGGGCCTGCAAGGAGTTGAGGTTTTTCTGCTGGATCGCCCGGCGATACTCGTGTTCGTTCTCAGGCAGCAGCACTAACACCCGTTGGGTGCGGGCCATTTGAGCGGGCCATTTGACTACGGTCGGCTCATGATGGGCGGTGCGAAGGAACCGCTTTCTGCCGAGGTTCTGCGCAATCGATTGAAAAGACATGCTGTTCCAGTTATCTTGTGACGAGCATTCGATGCCTGTTGCCCCCTTGAGCAATTTACTCATTTTTGTCGTTGCAGTCAATATCCAATTCCGGTCCAAGTGGAATCAACGCCAGTCGTTCACCAGCGCAGTTCCGCCTGCAGTGAAATCCAGCGCTCCCGGTTGCCGCTCGTTTCGTCCCATCCCGAGCCGGTATGATCCCGGTCGAGATAGATACTTTCCTCGTACTTGGCGGTCAGGTGCAGGCCCCAATGGCGCAGCCCTGCCAGGAGAAACCAGCGCCAGCCTCGGCCGTAGAGCATTTTTATCCGCAGACGGCCGGGTAGATCCTGTTCGTATTCAAAAAAACGGTTGTCGTACTCTGGGGCCTGAAACCAGGTCACCCGCGCACACAGAGAGCCGGACCGGGCAAGCGACCAGGTCCCCTGCTGATGCAGGGATGCGGCCTGGCTGTTCTGTTCCATGGCCGCGAGGGTTTTTCGCTGCACCACGCGATTCCATTCAACCCGGCTGCGCAGACTCAGGCTTTTGGCCGGCTGGTAATCGATCTGGCCCAGAACCGCGTTGCGGATCTGGTTTCTGATTATCTTTTCATCCGCCGTCAGGGTTTCGCTGCTGGGAGTTCCCGTCCGCTGACAGCGCATGGTGACGGTCAGCTTTTTGTCAGCGGACAGCACCGCTACGATCTGTTGTCTTTCCGACAGCGTGGAGGCATAGTCCAGCCGGTAACGCAGCCAGGGATGCAGTGTGTGCAACGCAGAGAACGACAGGGAGAGGCTTGGCAGCGCCCGCCACAGCACCGCCCATCGCAAGCTTTGCTGATTTTTTTCCGGCAGGTTCAGGTGCGGATAAAGCAAATGGTCATACTCAGCGGGGATAAGCTCCACTGCAAGCACCTGTCGCCACTGAGCCATTTGCCACCACACTCCGCTCAAGACTGCAATAGCTTGGCCGATCCGTCCGCACTCGCCGAACCAGTTTATTGATCCGAGCATGGCGTCCCAATTTAAGCCGGCCGCGACAGCGGAACGGCCGCTGAAATCAAAGAATGTATCCGGCCGGTTCTGCTTTTTGGCCGGCGCGCTCAAGTCCAATCGCTGCACGCACAGGCCCAGTCGCAGGCCTGCTGAGGGCTGCCAGCGCACCATGCCGCCGGCCGCGGTTTTTTGCACCCGGTTTTGCGTCTCGCGTTCCGCGTCGCTGCGATGCAGGCCGGTGGCGATGAACGAACGGATGGAGTCGTTTTCCATCGATGCGTCCACCGGGGTTCGGCTCCACAATAAAGCCGCCTGCAGTCGATTCGTCTCCCATTGCAGCGCGCCTCCGAATAAACCAGCGTTCTCGTCGGTGGAAAGATAAGGCCGCACCGTCTTGATTCTGCGCTTGGCAGCCGCCAACCCATCCCATGCGTCGCTCCACTGGCCGGGATGGCTGAAGACCAGGCCTTGACCGCTTTCGGCCGTCAGGTGGCCGAGGAGAAGGGTGATCCCCGGATGTGAGCGCTGCATCTGTATATAGCCGCAACGGTAATCCTGCAGAGTACGTTCGCCGCTGTCTTTTTCCATCAGCCAGCCCAGGTTCAGCCAATCCAGCGGCTGGATCTGGCCGCGGACAAGTATTCTTTCGCGAGACCCATTGTATTTGTTTTCCACAAACCCGCGGCTTTGTTGCAGCGGCTGGCTCCACAGGGAACGGACGCTGCCCCCCAAATGCAGCCTGCGACGCTGATCTTTGCAATAGACAAACGGAGCGATCAGAGCCAGCGTGGTTTCATCCATGCCCTTGATCAGGGTCAGTTGCTGAAGGGAGTGAAACGGACCAAAACGGTTGCGAAACGCGACGATGTCATGGGCCAGCTGGGGTGCGATCCATGGCAAGGACTCGAGATCTGCGGCAGAGGCGCGATTGAGGTCCAGGGGCGATCGCTGCAAAGACTCCAGATGATCGGACATCAGGTGATCGCCGTCTGACTCTTGTTCAGCGCCGATCATTTTTTCCCAATCCGGTTCCTGCGCCGAGAGCGTCACAGAAACCAGCAACCAGCCGATGATCTTTTTCATGGCGTCTCCTGACAAAAACAGAGGGTCATTCCATACGTCAAACCCAGATCCGGGTGATGAGAGACGCCATAATCCATGCGTAGTTTTTTTTGCACAATGCCAAAACCAAAAGAGAGGATGGAAGGCTCCAGTGCCCAGCCCCAGCGCAGGCGCAAAAGCTGTTTCCACTTGATCTCCATAGCCATGCGGATACGCGCCGGCCACGGAGATTGCCGCTGATATTCCAGATAGCAATCCGCCGGCGGCCCGGCAGACCAGCGGCAACCGATCTGCCAGGAGCAACGAGCATCACGCGTTTGGGGGTTTTTATAAAGTGACAGTTCCTTGAGCATCGCACCCCAGCTGAAGGAGGGAGCGCACTGATGAAGCAGTCCCAATTCCAGCGAATGAACGCCGCACCGGCCATAGCGGACAATTTGCCGCCAGGTGTATCGCCAGGCCGCGCCGACGGCAAGCCGGCCGCACAGCAGGCGGGCGACTCTGCAGGAGGCGCTGCCTTCCTGATATTGGTCAAATCCCATATAGCCAATATCTGCGGCTGCTCCCTGGCCCGGGTCCGCCCGGCCGATCTCTAATCGGCACACGGCCAACTCTTTCATGCCAAAGGGCATATGGCCCGACATTTCGGCGTACAGGCGACGGCTGTCGACCAATGCTGCGGGATTGGCGTTGGCGCAACCGCAGCCGGTCGCACAGGTTTCAGCACCCGCCAGTCCCAAAATGCGAGCAGTGCTGTATGAGCGCACGGCCTGGGCGAACGCGCTCCGGCAGAGGAAAACGCTGCCGCAGCCTGGCAGCAACAGGAGGGAACCAATTACGCCTGAACAGCGTAACCAGTGCAGAAAGTGCTTGCTTAAAACACAAAATTGTTGAAAATTGTTTTCAGCGAAGCGCCCTGAAGGCAGTTTTTGGGAGAAAAGCATGTTTGTTCGACCTCTAATATATCTTATGGGATGGCTGTTGCTCTTCAGCTTGCTGTTCGCCGCCGTCTCTTCGGCTCAGCAGCTGGAAGCTCAGGTGGAGACGGATCTGCGCACTCTGCCGCTCGATAAACAGCAAAAATTGCGCGAGTTCGCCGATCGGGTTATGCATTATATCAATAGCTACCGATGGACGGACGATCCCTGGCGCACCAAGGTCATGCTGCAAGTGCAGCTGATCTTGGAAGACCGCAGCACTAATGCCGAAGACCGATACGCCGGGCAGATTTTGATTCACAACAATTATGATCTGCAGTTTTTCGACAAGCGGTGGAGTTACACCTATATGATCGAAAACAACCTGCAGCATCAGGAGAACGGACTGGACTCTTTTACCAGCGTGTTGGATTTTTATATCTATCTGATCCTGGGCGGTGAGTTCGACAAATGGTCGACCCTTGGCGGTCAGGTCTATTTTGAAAAGGCCAAAAGCATCGCCGAACAGGCCAAGTTCGGCATGGGCCGGTTCATCGAGGGGTGGGACCGTCGTTTGGATCTGGTCAATTATCTGCTCGGGGATCGGCACAGACCTTATCGCGAAATGGTGGATTATTATTTCTACGGCCTGAGTTTTATTCGCGAGGACAACGCCCGCGCTCGTCAGCATTGCGCCACCGCGATCGCCATGCTCGACAGAATATTGACCAACGATCCGGAAAATGAGTATGCGAAAAAGTTTATGGATGCGCATTATATGGAAATGGTGGAGATCTTTCGCCGTGCAACCAACAAGGACCCTTTGCGCACGCTGATGGTGATCGATCCGGGCCACGCCCAGATTTACCGGGATATCCTCAACAACTAACCGGAGATCGAGACGACGGTGCTGTCCCCATAGATGATAACCAGAGTCGGGCATACAGATCAAGGGACAAAATCGCCACAGGGGCGAACAGGGCGGAACATCGGCAGGGGGGTGAAAAAAGACCGCCGGGACAACGGAGCGCGTTCAGTTGTCCCGGCGGTCTTTTTTGCGGGTTCTCCAGGGGGGCGGCCGGATCTAGTTGAGGATCTCGACTTTTTCGCCCATTTGAGGAATGCGGATATTGCTGAATCCGATCGAACCAAGCCCTTCGGCCAGGGCCTCGGATTGCGGCGGTTCGCCGTGCAGGACGAAAATGTTTTTCAACCGTTCGCGATCGAACCGGCTGATGTAGGCAAGAAGCTCGTCGTGATCCGCATGGGCGCTGAAGGCGTTGAGTTTGAACACCTGCGCCCGCAGCTGCAGGCTTTCGCCGAAAATTTTGACTATGGGATTTTTTTCCACCAATCGGCGGCCCAGCGTGTTCTCCGCCATAAAGCCGACGATGAGAATTGTGTTGCGTTCGTCCTCGATGTTGTTGGCTAGGTGATGGAGAATGCGGCCGGCTTCACACATGCCGGAAGCGGAGATGATGATGCAGGGCTCGCTCAACGAGTTCAATTTTTTCGATTCTTCCACGTCCTTGATATACTGCAGACGGTTGAAACCGAACGGATCCTGGTTGTTGTTCACCATTTCGCGCGTTTCGTCGTCGTAGCATTCGGGGTGTTCACGAAAAATATCAGTGGCGTTTACCGAGAGCGGGCTGTCGACAAAGATCGGCTGCGAGGGGATTTTATTTTCCATGGTCAGTTTATGGAGGGCGTACACCAGATCCTGAGTCCGGCCCACGGAGAAAGCGGGGACGATCACTTTGCCGCGGCGCCGATAGGTCTCATTGACGATCCTCGCCAGTTTATCGTGAACCGTGTCGTAATCGTCATGAGAGCGGCCGCCGTAGGTGCTTTCGGTCAAAAGCACGTCCGCGTCGAGCAGAACATCGGGATCGCGCAGAATCGGCATGTTGGGTCTGCCGAGATCGCCGCTGAAAACCAGACGGAGGTCGCGTCCGTTTTCGCGGATTTCCAGTAGAGAGACGGCTGAGCCGAGGATGTGGCCGGCGTCATAAAAAGTGACCGTGATATCCTCAAAGAGCTTGATCGGCCGGTGGTAGTTGAGGCTGACAAAGTGCTCCAGGGAGAGCAGCGTGTCTTTGACCGTGTAAATCGGTTCGATGGGCGGCAATCCCTTCTTTTCGTGTTTTTTGTTGACGTATTCGGCGTCTTTTTCCTGAATATGGCCCGCATCCTGCAACATGATGCTGGCCAGATCGCGGGTGGCATGGGTGCAGTAGATCGAACCCTTGAATCCGGATTTGACAAGATTGGGGATGTTTCCGCTGTGATCGATGTGCGCATGGGAGAGCACCATGGCGTCCACGGCGGCGGCGTCAAAGGGCAGCTCGCGGTTACGGGAAAAAGATTCACTGCGTTTGCCTTGATACAGTCCGCAATCCAACAAAATTTTACGTCCCTGGACTGTAATAAGATGGCAGGTGCCGGTGACCGACTGCGCACCGCCTAAAAATTCAATTTGCACAATATCCTCCTTCACGGGATCGCTGGGGTCTCAGACCAGGCGTTTCCACTTCGTTTAACCTGCTTTGGACGCTCAGGGCGACAGATGGCCTTGGATGAACAAGGTTTTTCGGCAGGATGATCGAACAGGGGAACTCAGGCCTTTCCATCCATGCGAAATTCCGGCGAGTCGAACCAAAATCCTGTTCCAGCGATGTGATCCAGCTCAGCCTGCAACAGCGCATAGTGAAAGTTTTCTTGATCTTTGACAAAAGAAAAAATGCGCCGAGCGCGGTCGTCTTCTGCCAGCGCGATGGCTTTTTCGAAAAACGTGATCGCTTCCTTTTCCTGCTTTAAGGCGATGCGCAACGCGCTCATCTCGTCCGCGGTAGCGCGGCGAAGCGAAGCGGCCGCTTTCTCATCGAAAAGGGGCAGAACGGGGTTCGCTCGAGTCTCGCGCAGCTGGTCCGGCTCCGGCCACTCATCGTATTCCTGCTTCAGCATCGCCTGAAAGGCAGCCAAGTGGTGTTTTTCTTCCTCGGCCAGCTTTAGAAACAAAGCCTTGCCGGTCGGATGCAGCGTCTTTTCCGCCGCCTGCAGATAGAATGCGCGGCCCTCGATCTCCAGGTTTACAGCCAGTGCAACTGCCTGTGTCTGACTGAGGGGGGTGGGATCCATTGCGCTCCTTTACCAGGTTGTTTAGCTTCAGTACAGTCTAAAGTAGGCAACTCTGGCCAAACAATCAATCAAAAAGTCGAAAAATGTCCTTGCATCGCGATTTAACAAATGGTATATTGATTCAAATCAAACCATTGCGTTCACGTTCTTCGCTGGCAAGATCCACGAGGCGAAAGCATGCGGCAGGCCATTTTATCCGACATTCACGGCAATCTCGAGGCCTTGCATCAGGTTTTACGTCGCGTTGAGAGGGAAAAATGCGACCGGATCCTCTGCCTGGGCGATTGCGTGGGATACGGCCCGTTTCCGAGCGAGTGCGTTGATCTCCTGTACCGCAGCTGCACAGTGGTGCTGGCCGGCAATCATGATTACGGGCTGTTGGGGTGGACGAGCACAGAGTCCTTCAACGAATTCGCTCGCCGGGCGCTCAGAGTGAGCGCGCCCCTGATGACCGAACAAACGTTGGAGCAGTTGCGCAACAGCCCCCTCACCTGGCAGGACGCGAAGGTTTTTTGTGTGCATGCCACTCCGCTGGATCCGGAGTCGTGGCACTATCTGCTGTCAATCTACGATGCCGATATCCAGTGGAACGTGTTTTCTCAGAGCCTCGGCTTTTTTGGTCATACCCACACGCCCATGGCGATCTGCCAAACCGCCCAACGGCACACGGTGCAACGGACCGCTGCCGACCTGCAGCTGCAGCCGGGGGAACGCTATCTCCTTAACGTCGGCAGCGTCGGTCAACCGCGCGACGGCAATCCAGACGCCTGCTTTGTCGTGCACGACGTCGACGAACAACGGGTGCGCTGGGTGCGCGTGCCCTATGACATCGATGCCACTCAGCGGGCCATGCAACAACTCAGGATTCCGGAATTTCTGATTCGCCGATTGACCTTTGGCCATTAAACATGAAAATCCAACACGGGTGATGCAACCAAAATGGACCAAGCCATGCAAGAAAATCCTCCCTTGAAGCGAACGGTGTTTTCCGAAACGGCCTTTTCGAAAATCGCGCTCATCCTCTCCGAGCTGTTAAAGCGTTCCCAGGCGAGGTTGGTGGTGTTCGCCGATATGAATGGATACCCCATCGTCCATCGCGGCGACATCAAAGCGCAAAGCCTGTCTACGTTGACCGCTCTGGCCGCCGGCTCCTTTGCCGCCAGTGGAGAGATTGCACGCCTGATCAACAACGAATCCCGTTTTCGTTTTATCTATCAGGAGGGCGGCGTATACCATACCTACACCTGCAGCGTCGGCGAAGATTATTTTCTCATCGTACTGTTCGAAAAGCAGGTCGCGTTGGGGCTCATTCGCTTGCTGACCCACCAGGCGCTCTTGCGCATCAGCAGCTATATCAAAGAGCTGCAACAGTCCACTGAACGGGCCAAGTCGTTTCTGGATTATGAATTTCGCGATGTGCTCAGCAGGCAGCTGGATGACAAGCTCAAGACCCGCTCCGGCTCCTGAGCCGATGTCGGTGCAGCGCACGGCAGGCCTCCTCACGGCAGGCCCCAGGGCGAGACCGGTCAGGTGGTTGCGCACTCGATAGGATGAATGTGGCCGTCTATGTACGTTGATTGGCACAGGCAGGAGATCATTTTTAAAATTATTTATTATGGCCCCGGCCTAGGCGGGAAGACCACCAATTTGGAGTATCTCTATCGGCAATTGGATCCCTCGATCCGGGGAGAGCTGATCACGCTGAAAACCCGGGAAGAGCGGACGCTTTTTTTCGATTTTATGGAGCTGGATATGGGCCGCATCAACGGTAAGAAACCCCGCTTTCAGCTCTATACTATCCCCGGTCAGGCGCTCTATCAGCACAGCCGCCGTATTCTCCTGCGCGGGGCGGACGCTGTGGTTTTTGTCGCCGATTCGCAAGCCTCGCGCCTGGCCGACAACCTGAACACGCTGGTGGATCTGGAAGAGAAACTCATCAGCCTGCGCCGAACGCTGGCCAGGTTCCCCTGGGTTCTGCAATACAATAAAAGAGATCTACCCGACATCGTCTCTATCGACCGGTTGCAGCAATCGTTGAATTTTCTTCAAGTGCCCGCCTATCAGGCAGTGGCCAGCCGTGGGGTGGGCGTGATCGAGACTTTAAAAGGCGTCATCAATCTGTTACTTCAAGCGTAAGGCCTGCGGTATGAATTCCTATTCAACCATTCCATTCGAACCCCCTGGCGCCGCCAAATCGTTTCAGCGGCAGGCGGAGGCGGGACTGCATGAATTGATCCGCGTCGGCGGTTTTGACGCCGCCTATCTTTACAGCCCCGAAGGACTGCCCCTGGCTCACATCGCATCCGCGAATCCGCGCGTTTCCGAGCTGCAGGTGGTGCAATGGGTGGTGATGATCAGCAAAATGGCGCGCGTTATGGGTAGACTCGGCGCTGTAGAGTCTGTGCATGAGCTGCTGCTGGAAAGCAGGCAGGGTTCTAAAATCGTATTTCGCTTTTTGACCCTGTTCGAACAACCGGCGGTCCTGGTGCTGCTGGTGCCGCCGCAAAAAGCCTATCGGGGGTTGACCAACCGCATGACCAAAGCGATGGAAAAATGGGCGACTTTTGCCTGAGAGCCAAATCCTACGGATTGATATGACCGACTCGACCCCCAGCAAACCACGCTTTTCCGCCGTCCTCTCCTGGATCCTCTACGATTTCGCCGACACCGCCTACTCGATGAACATCGTATCGCTCTACTTTAGCACCTGGATCATCATCAACTTGCAGCAGAGCGATGCTTATGTCTCAGCGGCCAATTCGTTTTCCATGATCCTGGTGGCGTTGACCATGCCGGTTCTCGGCGACTGGTCCGATCATCACAACCGTAAATTGTTGCCGCTGGCTTTGTTCTCCGGCCTGTGCATCGCCGGCACTGCGCTGATCGGCTTTCTTGGCGCCTCGCTTCAGGATGTCACCCTGCTGATGATTCTGGTCACCCTGGTCTATGTGCTGACCAATTATGGCTATCAGGGCGCTCTGGTGTTCTATAACGCACTGTTGCCTTCGGTAAGCACTCCACGAACCATCGGCCGCATCAGTGGTTACGGCGTCGCGATCGGATATCTCGGCGCTATTGCCGGACTGATGGTCGCCCAACTGTTCGTAGAGGGCGATTTCTTCGGTCTGCGCCTGCCTGGCATCAGGGCCGGCGGGACCGTGGCGGTGTTCGTCCCCACTGCGCTCTTTTATCTGATCTTTGCCCTGCCGCTTTTCCTGTTTGTGGCTGAACCCCGGTTTCACCGACAAAACGGCTCAACCTGGCGGCTCCGTGATTCCTATAAACGAGTGTATCATACCCTCACTGACACGCAAAAACATCCTGGCCTGGTCCGTTTTCTGATCTCAACCCTGCTCTACTCAGACAGCATCGAAACCGTAATTCTTTTCATGGGCGTGTATGTGCAGACTGTAGTGGGATTTTCTCTGGCGGAAACCAACAATTTCTTTATCCTCGTCATCCCCTCAGCCATCATCGGTTCTGCTCTGTGCGGCATACTCACTGATCATTATGGGCCCAAAAAGACCCTGAACTGGGTGATCGTGCTTTGGGTGATGACCCTTTCTGTCATCATTGCCACGAACAACCGCACTCTGTTCTGGATCCTTGGCGCTCTGGTGGGCGCTCTGATGGGCTCCACCTGGACCGCCTCCAGACCTCTACTGATCACCCTGGTTCCCAAAGAGAGCCTGGGCGAATTTTTCGGCCTCTACGCCCTGAGCGGCAAAGTGGCGGCAGTTATCGGGCCGCTGCTCTGGAGCACCACCACGTTTCTGCTGCGAGATTACGGCGACCATTTCAAATACAAAGCCGCTCTGATAGCGCTGACCCTGAACATGGTGATCGGATGGATCGTGCTTCAGAAAGTCCCTGACCTGCATCAGCGACGCCGCAATCCAGCCGCCTGAGCCCCCCTTTTTCATTGTCCCTTTTAGCGATCAGTGTACTGATATTGTACAAGGGTGTGATGCAATCTGTTTAGTTGATTGTTAATAATATACCTATCCAAAATGTATCATTTTAGTACACTGTTTCAGGTTAATCCAGTTATTTGCAAATAGGCTGGTGTCGTAAAATTTTCCTAACTAAAAAACAAATATTTATGCTGATGGCCTTTTTATATTTAAGGAATGATTATTGTAAGCATTAAAAAGCTTTGTCCGTCTGATCGGTAAGAGCTGGTCGTTAATTCCTGTAAGAGGGAGAGTTCTGCTCATGGAGGAGTGGAGAACCATTCTATTGGTATCGCCGGAGCAGGTGGCTTCGGAAGCTATTGCAGCGGATCTGGCTGCCGCTCATTTTAAGGTGGTGCGCGCCTCTGGAGAGGCCGAGGTCAGCTATTGCCTACAGCGAACGACAGTTTTCAGCGCAGCGGTCATCGATCTAACCTCGGGCGAACGAGGGCTTGAGCTGCTGGAATTGATGGCGGAAAAGCTGGCTGGAAAACCAATCTTGGCGTTGATCCCGCAGGCCAATTTGAACCTTGCGGTGCAGGCGTTGCAGCGCGGGGCGTATGACTATCTGCTCAAGCCTTTGCTGCTGGAAGAGGTCGCTGCATCTCTGGTTGCTCTTTTTGATCGTCCTTTTCAGCAGCAGATCGATGCTGCGCGGCGTAATCAGTGGCTGCGGGAGCGTTATTTACAACCAGTAAACAGCCGCGAACCGGAGATGCGGCGGCAGATGCAATTGCTCGGCCTGTTAGCGCGAACAGACGCACCGCTGCTGCTGGTTGGTGAAACGGGTGTAGGTAAAACATTCTACAGCCGGGTCCTCCATTTTCTCAGTCTGCGCCGTTTTGAATCGCTGACTTTTTATGATTGCCGCCATAAATCCGGCGCTGAGGCGTTGCTTGAATTGTTCGGACACAGCCGTGGGCTCTTCTTCCGGCAGCAACCCGGTGTGTTGGTCTTACAGGAGTGTTTTCGTCTGGCGCTGTCAGTGCAGAATCGCATCGTAGCCTTTATGTCTGAACAGGAGGAGGCTGCAGCGGCAGGTCCAGGAAACGGCCTTCGAGTGATCGGCACGTCCGTGCACCTGCCGGAGCAGGCGGTCGATTCCGGCCAAGCCAGTAAACATTTCCGCCAGGCGATCGCCGGCGGCGTGATCGAGCTGCCATCCCTGGCTCAGCGTCGGGAGGATATTCCACTGCTGGCAGACCTGTTTTTGTCGCTTTTAGCCGGCCACTTTGGCCTGGAGCGAAAATATCTGTCCGGCGGCGCGATGCAAAGACTGTCGGAATCATCTTGGGATGACAATGTAGCCGGCCTGCAGCGTACGCTCATTCAGGCGGTAGTTCTCTCAGAGGGCGCGGAGATCGAAGAGCAGGCTATTCAGACACCGGCCGCGGAGGCGGACGGCCATTTGCTGCAATTGAGTCTGTCCTCTTTTCAACTGGATCGGGTGGAGGAGTCGTTGATCGGCCAGGCCCTTCATCACCATTCCGGCAATCTGAGCCGAACCGCCTCCACGCTGGGTATCAGCCGGGGCACTCTGTACAACAAGATTCGCAAGTATGGGTTGGAAAATATGACGAAAAAAGGCGAATCCCTGGTGGGGTGAGCCGGGTTGGCGTTTTTGGCATAAAGCTTGCATATATTGACGGCAGCGGGCAATAATGCTGATTTTTAAGGTAGTTGGGGGGAGGTACAAACCTGGAGACTCGAGGTCAGAAAATGGGAAGAATGGCATGGGTGTTTCTATGGCTGCTGACGGGTTCGGCGATTGTGGCGCAGGAAACCCAACGCACGACGGATTACGTGCTCGGCAAGGAAGAGCAGCTGGAGATGGACGTCCATATTTGGGGTGAAGTCAAATCGCCGGGAGAGTACCGAGTCGCTTACAACACCAATCTGCTGGAATTGATCTCCAAGGCCGGCGGTCCGACCCAATTCGCCAACCTGAAAAAGGTGCGCCTGGCCCGGCCACTGGTGGAACCTGACGGTGCAGAGACGGAGGGCGAACGGATTATCGTCTATGATATGGAAAAATATCTGAATGACAAGGATCACTGGAACGAAGTTCCTGTGTTGCAGCCAGGCGATGTGGTGGTGCTGCTGCAGAATCGCTGGTTTCAGTGGCGTGAACTGGTCAAGGTGGCTCATGAGGTCGCGGTCATCGCCAGCGTCTATGTGTGGTATCTGCGGGCCAAGTGAGGATAGAATGAGAGAGCAAAAGACGGCATTTTCAGATCAAGCGGAATCACCTATTCAACCATTTATCTCCCTGCTGATCCGCAAGGGGTGGTATGTGATTGGTTGTCTGGTGGCGGTGTTGGGTCCTATCGCGGTCTACAATCGTCTGGCGGAACCGGTCTACGAAGCCAGCACCACCATTATTTATGAGGCAGCCAAATCGCCGGTGGGCTCCAACCCGTTTTACGAATACCGCAATAAAGAATCGTTGTTGAATCAGATCGAGGAGATCAAGAGTCGTTCGGTTGCGTTGGAGGTGGTGGCCTCTTTGCCGGCCCAGGTGCTCAAAAGCATGCCGTTGCCTGAGAACAAGCCGGAAGGTTTCGATGTCACCGCCTATTATGCGGCACGCATCCGCGAGAATTTGAAAGCAGCGCCCATGGCCGAGTCGGACGTGATCCAGATCAAGGTGCGGGCGAACAACGCTTTCAGCGCTGCGGCCATCGCCAACACGGTCACCGCTGTTCTGGCCGAGCGCAATTTGCGCATTCGCCGCGAGGAGGTGAGTGGTGTGCGCTCGTTCATCGAGGAGCAGCGCGAAAAATACCGTGAGCGGCTCGAAGATGCCGAGGCTTTGCTGCGCCGGTTCAAGGAGACCAATCGGGTGACCTCGCTGGACAAGGAGGTGGCGGAAGTGCTGCATCGCGTCACCCAAATCGACGCGCTGTATCAGGAGACCAAGGCCAACCGGGAAAAGACCGAGGAGCGGCTGCGCTCGCTGACTGAAAAAATCAGTGCACAGAAACGGGACCTGGCGCCGTCCATCGCCGACGTGTCCACGCCGTTTGTCAATCAATTGAAATCCGATCTGATGAGACTGCAGTCGCAATATATCAACCAGCAGCTGCAGGGTGTACCGGAGAACAACTCCAAGATGGTGCAGATGCGCCAGGACATGCAGCAGCTGCGCACCAACCTGGCGGAAGAGGCGCGCAAGATCGCCGAACAGGAGCAGGTGGTGGATCCGCTTTCCGCCATCTCTCGATTGTACGAAGAGCGGGTGCAGCTGGAACTGGAGCTGGAGACGCTGCGGACCTATGAACGATCGCTCAACAACGCGGTGGGGCAATATGAGGGCACGTTAAACGGATTGCCGGGCAAGGAGTATGAGCTGGCGCGGCTGACGCGTGAACGAGATCTGGCCAACAGCATCTACATCATGTTGTCGCAGCGCAATGAAGAGGCGCGAATCAGCGAGGCGGAAAAGATCGGCAACATGCGCATCATCGACCGAGCTGAGCCGCCGAAAGCGCCGGTTAAGCCGCGCAAGGTGTTGAATCTGGCCATCGGGCTGCTGTTGGGATTGACCATGGGCCTGGGGCTGGCTTTTTTCATGGAATCTCTGGATACCACGATTAAAACGCCGGAACAGGTGGAGAACCTGATCGGGCTGAACCTGTTGGGCGCCATTCCGCGCATTCGCCGCAGCGAAGTGGTCTCTCCGATCGGCGGCGAAGGGGTGGGCGATCAGCGGCTGATCACGTTGCTGCAGCCGACCTCGCCGGTGTCTGAGGCGTATCGGACCCTGCGCACCAACATCAAATTCGCCGAAGCGGGCGAAAAGATCTCGGTGGTTTTACTCACCAGCTCCGGGCCGCGCGAAGGCAAGTCGACGACTTCGGTCAACCTGGCGGTGACCACCGCCCAGCTTGGGTTGCGAACGCTGGTGATCGACGCGGACCTTCGCAAACCCACGGTGCATCGGTTTTTTGGCTTTGCCCATACGCCTGGATTGGCGGATATTCTCGATAATAGCCGCTATGCCGGCCGTCAGCGCATTCCACTGCCCAAGAACAGCGACGGTGAAGGGGGCGGCGATCCCTTGCGCAAACGGGAGCTGTTGAACCAAGCTTCGGTTCGCGCCAGCCATGCGGTGAACGAGATGGCGGCCTTGGATCTGGCTGCGACCGAGTCGATCCGCGCCACCGGCATCGCCGGTCTCGATGTGCTCACCAGCGGGCAGATCAGCACCAATCCGTCGGAATTGCTGGGCTCGGATGCGATGAAGGATCTGTTGTCGCTGTTGCGCGAACGGTATGATTTCATCGTGCTGGATACGCCGCCGGTGATCGCCGTCACCGATGCCGCGGTGCTGGCCGCCAACACGGACGCCGTGGTGCTGGTGATCGAGTCCGGCCGCAACGACAAAGAGATCATTCTCAAGGCCAAGGGTTCGCTGGAGCGAGTGGGCATCAACATCACCGGCGCGATCCTGAACAACGTACATGAGAAAAATCTTTACGGCGATTACGATTATTACTATACCTATTATTCTGCCGATGTCAACAAAATGAGCCAATAGGAAAAGCGTCAGGCGCCGTGAGGCGGCGACTGACGCAAGGCGGTCGGTGCACAGGTCGGCGGTGAACAGCGACGGCCTGCTGTGCAGAAAGAAACAGGTAACCTGGGCGGTGTTGGGTGAAAGGTTTTAGAAAACGCATATTGGTGAACGGGACGAGGATTCTCGACATTCTGGTCATGGTGACCACGTTTGCCGGCGCGCTGTATGTGCACTCGCCGAATCGAACCCCTGATGGTCTTATCGGCTTCTTCGCTCTCCGCATCAAACTCATCAACATCGTGGCTGTACTGATCCTCGTCATCGTGTGGAATCGGTTGTTCGACTATTTTGGCCTTTATGAGCGCCGACGCTTTGACCGTCGATTCCATGAGTGGTGGGATATTTTCAAAGCGGTGACGGTGAGCGCGCTCTTTCTCTCCAGTCTGGCTTATTTTTTTTCGGACAGCCCGCTGAACAAAACCGTGCTGCTGTCGTTCTGGGTGGGCTGCACGGTTCTGACGATTCTCAGCCGCACAGCGGTGCGGGCGCTGCTGGTGCGATTGCGCAATCACGGCCGCAACCTGCGCTATATCGTACTCATCGGCAGCGGGCCGAGGGCGGCGAACTGGGCGAAAATAATTCTCGAACGCCACGAACTCGGCTATCGTTTGCTGGGATTCATCGACGATGAATATGCGGGCTCTACGCTGCAGGAGCTCCCGCAAATAGGGCGGCTCTGTTCGCTGGACGCGTTTCCAGAGTATGTAGAAACCCATGTGGTGGATGAAGTGTTTATCGCGCTTCCGATTAAATCTTATTATGATCAAATCCGGCGGATCGCCGACCAGTGCCAGGAACTCGGCATTTTGTGCCGGGTGCCGTCGAATTGGTTCGAACTGCAGGTCGCCCGGACTGCTGCCTATGAATTGGCCGGTGAACCGGTGTTGACCATTTTCAGCGGTTCGCGCAAACAACTGGATCACCTCTGGGCCAAACGGATCATGGATTTGGTGTTCGCTGTCTGTGCTCTGGCGATTCTGGTTCCGCTGTTTGCAGTGATCGGCCTGCTCATCAAAGTCAGTTCGCCAGGGCCGGTGTTCTTTCGCCAAGAGCGGGTGGGCTATAACCGCCGTCGCTTCAACATTATCAAATTTCGCACTATGGTGGCGGGCGCTGAGCACATGCAAAAGGACCTGGAGGCGCTCAACGAAGCCGACGGTCCGAATTTTAAAATACAAAACGATCCGCGCATCACGTCCATCGGCCGTTGGCTGCGGCGCACCAGCCTCGATGAAACGCCGCAGTTGATCAATGTGCTGCGCGGTGAAATGAGCCTGGTGGGGCCGCGGCCGTTGCCGTTGCGCGATGTCGCGGGCATGGATGAACGCTGGCAAAAACGGCGTTTCAGCATGCGCCCGGGCCTGACCTGTTTATGGCAAATCTACGGCCGCAATCAAATGCGGTTTTATGATTGGATGCGGCTGGATTTGCAGTACATTGATCATTGGTCCGTCTTGCTCGATATCAAGATATTGCTCAAGACGCTGCCGGTATTAATCAAGGCGAATGGACAATGAGCATCCGTGTTTCTGTCGTCATGCCCTGCCTGAACGAAGCCAGGACGCTGGCGGTCTGCATTCAAAAGGCGCACACCGCCCTGCAGGCTCGGGGCTTGGAGTATGAGATCATCATCGCGGACAATGGTTCCACCGACGGGTCTGTGGCGCTGGCGGAATCGCTGGGTGCGCGGGTGGTGCACGAACCCCGCAAAGGCTATGGGTACGCCTACCACGCCGGCATCGGCGCGGCCCAGGGCGAATGGATCGTCATCGGCGACTCTGATGATTCCTATGATTTCAGCGATCTCGGCCGTTTTCTCGATCAATTGGAGGCCGGTTATGAGGTGGTCGTCGGCAACCGCTTCAAGGGCGGAATCGAAAAGGGCGCTATGCCCTGGCTGCATCGCTATATCGGCAATCCGTTGTTGAGCAGCCTGTTGAATCTTATGTATCATACCGGTGTTTCGGACGCGCATTGCGGCATGCGCGCCTTTACTAAAACCGCTTATGAGAAAATGGACCTGCGCACCGGCGGCATGGAATTCGCCTCTGAGATGATCATCCGCGCCGGCCTGCTCAAGCTTAAGATGTGTGAAATTCCCATCGTGCTGTATAAGGACGGCCGCAACCGACCGCCGCATCTGCGTTCATTCCGCGACGGCTGGCGTCATCTGCGTTTTATGCTCATTTACAGCCCGACCCATCTCTATTTCTGGCCAGGCGTGTTGTTGTTCATTCTCGGCATGACCAGTCTGATCGCGCTGCTGCCCGGCCCGATTCGAATTTTTAATCGGCTGGTGGATGTCCATGTTATGGTGTTGGGCAGCCTGTTCGCCATTCTCGGTTTTCAGATCATCAGCCTGGGCGTATATGCGAAAATTTTCAGCGTCACTCATCATTTTGTGCCGCAGACACCTGCGCTCACCCGGGCGTTTCATCTTTTTAACCTGGAGCGGGGACTGATCTTGGGTTTTGTGATCTTTCTCCTAGGTTTTCTCACCGATGCCTATATATTGGTCACCTGGATAGCCAATGGATTCGGCACGCTCGATCAGGTCCGACCGGCGATCTTGGGTTCCACCCTGATGATCATCGGCGCACAGATCATTTTTTCTTCTTTTTTCCTGAGCATGCTCGGCATCGAGGTCCGCCCGCCAAGCCGCTAAGGCTCCAGCGGCCATTTTTTCTCTTGCCGTCACCCAAGCATTGATCCATGATTCGTTCCGCTGGCGAGAGCGGCGATCACGGCGTACACCTAACAAGGGAATCGATCGAATGAACATCATCGGCTTAAACGACGTCGCCGGCAGTCATCATAACAGCAGTGTCGCGCTGGTGCGCGATGGTGAGATTGTGTTTGCCGCTTCGGAAGAACGCTACACCCGCGTCAAATATGAGATGGGCTTTCCGCATCAGGCGTTGCGATCGGCCTTACGCTACAGCGGCCTGACTCCGGATCAGGTGGACTATTGGGCTGTGGGGTATCCGCCGTCGAGCTTTTACGCCGACCTGTTCTGCCGCTCCCTGTGGGACCTGCCGCGCTCCCTGGTTGGGCTGGCGGGCCACAATTTCAGCGGCTTGCTCAAGTATCTGGCGCCCAATGTGTTCAAAATGTACAAGCCGGCCACGTTTCGCAACGGACTCCGTCCCTTGGGCGTGCCGGATGAAAAGATGGTCTTTCTGGATCATCACCGCAGCCATGCCGCCAGCGCCTACCGCTGCAGCGGCTTTGACGAAGCGTTGACCATCAGTATGGATGGCTTTGGGCCCAACACGAACGGCAAAAACATCGCCGGCGAGATCTATCTATGCCGCGACGGCAGAATGACGCTGGTGGAGGAGATCCCTTTTTACGCAACCGCCTTGTGGTATTCGGCCTTTACCGTTTGTCTGGGATTGCGCTATATGGATGGGGAGGGTAAGACAATGGGGTTGGCCGCCTACGGCGATCCCGACGTCTGCTATCCCCTGATCAAGGACATGGTGTTCGAATACAGCGACGGCCGATGGAAAGGCTATCCGCACTGGGTGGACTATATCATGGTGCCGCGCGATACGGTGTTGATGAAGACCCACTCCGGCCGTCGCATCATGCGGCTGATTAAAACCTACGGCAAGGAGCATGTGGCCGCTGCGGCGCAGCGGCTGTTGGAGGAACGCATCCTCGGGTTTGTCGAATCGTTGCACCAGCGTTTTGCGTTTCGCGATGTGGCGCTGGCCGGCGGCACGTTTTTGAATGTCAAGGTCAACAAGCTCATTCGAGAACTGCCTTTCGTCGATCAGGTTTTCGTCCATCCCCATGCCAGCGACGGCGGTACAGCGGTGGGCGCGGCGTTAGAACTGTACCATCAGAAAAACGGCCGCGGACCCTGCTTCAAGCTGCAGGACGCGGACCTGGGCGATGCGTTCAGCGATGAACAGATACTGGCTGAATTAAAGGTCTGCGACCAGGTGGTGTGGGAGGATCTGGGCGAACGCCTGCCCGACTATGTGGCTTCGGCGCTGACGCAGGGCAAAGTGATCGGCTGGTTTCAGGGCCGGGAAGAATGGGGTCCCCGAGCGCTGGGCCGGCGCAGCGTGCTGGCTGATCCACGCTCAGCACAGACGCGCGATATCATCAACCACCAGATGAAGAACCGGGAGTGGTTTATGCCCTTTGCCCCCAGTTGTCTGGAGGAATACGGTTCACTGTACTTTAAGGATTTTTGTCCCTCGCCTTTTATGACCATGGCATTTGACGTCATCGCCGGCAAAGAAAACGAAATCGCCGCTGCCATTCATGTGGACAACACGGCCCGCGTGCACAGCGTACGTCCGAACAATGAGCCCTATTACCGGGTGATTAAAAAGTTTTATGAACTCACCGGCGTGCCGGTGATTTTGAACACCAGCTTTAACCGGCACGGCTTGCCCATCGTGCATCGCCCCAAAGAAGCGATCGATCACCTGCTGTGGGGATGCGTCCATGAGCTGGCCATCGGCCGTTATGTGGTGCGTCGCCGGGAGGGAGCCGTTCCTGTCCAGGCCCCTGCGGCCGGCAGCGGGCAGTGAACGAACCGGCTGATGGAAGCGTGGATGACTGTCGTGAATCCCGTCATGTTCAAAGGCTGCACCGGGGACCTGCCTCCGGTCTCTGTGGTGATCGTTTGCTACAATGCCGGAGAGACCTTGTCCGGCTGTCTGCAGTCGGTGCTGTGCCAGGATTACGCGGGCGAGTGGGAAGTGTTGGTGGTGGACAATCAATCGACGGACCGCACTCTGGCGGAGCTTGAGCGGTTCAGTCTTACCCATCCCCGGCTGCGGTTTATGATCAATCCGCAACGCGGCATCGCGGTCAGCCGGAACATCGGCTGGCGAAACGCGCGTTACGATTGGGTGGCTTTTACCGATGCGGACTGTCAGGCGTCGTCCAACTGGTTGACTACGCTGATGAGCGGCATGCAAAGCCATGCCGTCCATTCGCCGAACCTGGCCGCTGTGGGCGGTTCGAACATACCGCCTAGCGGTGATTCCCTCTTTTATCGCAGTCTAGGGCTGATGTTAAACTCTTATCTGGGAAGCCACAGCTCCGTGCAGGGCCGCTGCTATCAAAATGATCAAGAGACGCCTCATCTGCCGACTCTGAATGTTTTGTATCGCAAGTCCGCCCTGCAGCGAGTGGATGGCTTTGATGAGACCTTTTACAACATCGGAGAAGATCGCGATCTCAGCTATCGGCTGCAGCAGGCCGGTTTTTCCCTTTATTATCTGGCGGATGCGACCATCACCCACGCCATGAGATCCACGATGCGCGCCTGGTTTCACAACATGTTCGTTTACGGCAAGGGGCGAATGTGGTTGATGCGCCGGCATCCGCAGGAGATCGATCCGGTTCTGCTGCTGCCCATGGGATTGGTGGGCTCGATCCTGGCCGCCTGGTGGTTTCCGCTGCCGTCGGCCGCTTATGGGATCAGCATGGCGATTTACAGCCTGTGGATCGCGCTGCGCAATCGCCAGCCGGCGCTCAGCCTGCCTCTCTGCGCTTTGTTGATCGGTACGCATGTGTGTTACGGCATGGGACAGTGGTACGGACTGGTGCGCAACCGTCTGATGAAAAAGCAATCGAATCGCTGCAACCAGGCGATACCCATAAAATAATGTGGAAAAAAGAAATGAATATCTGGTCTTATCTGGAACGCAGGCATGCCCTGAAAACGATCCTAATGGCAGCGCTGCTGATCCGTCTGCTGTTCGTCTGTCTGTTGAATCCTGACCGCTATTATTTCAGCGATGCCCGACACTATGATGGAGCGGCCAAGAGTTTGCTGAACGGACAGGGTTTCGGCGAAAAATACCACCGTGCGCCGTTGTATCCGCTGGTCATAGCAGCGGTATACAGCGGATTCGGCTGTTCTTTTTTGTCCATGCGGCTTTTTGAGGCAGTCCTGGGGGTGCTGTTATGCTGGACCATCTATCGATTGGCGGCCGACCTTTACGGCGAGAGGACGGCGCGATGGGCTGCGCTGCTCGCTGCGCTTTTTCCGCATTTCATTCTCATCGCCGGCATTCTCTACCCGACCCATTTGTACGCACTGCTGCTGACGCTCTCAGCCTATTTTCTGGTACAGGGCGACCGGCGCGGTAAAAAGTGGTATCTGGCGGCCAGCGGCGCTTTGGCCGGATTGGCGATGTTGACGGTCGCTTCATTTTTTTTCATTGCGCCGTTTTGGATGCTCTGGCTGCTGTGGACCAAGGGCAAACCGCGATGGGCGGCCCTGCTTGTCTTTGCCGGCGTCATGGCTTTGGTGATAGCGCCATGGACCGTGCGCAATTACATCCATTACGGCCGCGTGACCCTGTCGCAACCGTTGCCGCACACCGCGCTGCCGAATTTGCAGGACCGCGCGGCGCAGGAGCAGGAGGTCGCTTCGGGATTCCAGTCTACGGTCCGTCACTACAAGGACCACCCCACCGGCACCCATGAGGACGGCTTATTGAACACGCTCCGTCATTACCTGCTTCATCCAACGGCCACTGTGCAGCATATGGCCCGTGAGTTGGGCCATTTCTGGGCGCTCTATCCGGATCGGCTGGACATTGTGCAGTACTCCTATCGCGCCCATCTTCATGCCAAGGACAGCCGCATGGAGATCAATGGCAATTTCTGGAAATGGGTCAAATGGCCCAGCATTTTGATTATGACCCCGATTTTCCTTCTAGCGCTCTATGGAGCCCTGCTCGCCTACCGGCTTGATCGCCGCATCACCTGGTTGTGGCTGTTGACGTTTTTCAGTCTGGGCGTAGGCTATTCCATGATCTATTCAGAGGTGCGTTATCGGATTCCCCTCGAACCGCTGATTCTGATTTGGTCCGCGCTGGGCGTGACGAAGCTGCTGCAGCATGCGCAGCATGCCGACGCAGAGGAAGCGGGGTCGGCCGCACTGTCTCAGCAGGCGAAGGAATTTAACTAGAAGAAATCAGGATCCCTTCATGCAAACGGCGGTGAAAAAAATGCTCTCCTGGCAGGCGGCGTTGTTCCTGGCCGGCGGATTGCTGGTCGGCGTGCTGGTGATCCGTTTCTCTGATCTGCCGGGCCGGTTCGCCTCGGTGGCCATTCTCGCTCTGGCGTTTCCCTTTGTCGCCATGATGGCGGCCGATCTCCGCCGTTTTCTGCTCATGGCCATCGCCCTGAGTCTGCCGATTGCGTTGGACGTCAATTTCAAGCATCTGTTCGAAAACCAGGCCGGCGCGGCGACGGTCGGTGTTTCGGTGCGCGATATCCTGGTGCTGCTGTTGCTGCTTTGGTGGATCGTCGAGACCGTGGCGCTGAAAAAGCGCTATTTTCATTTTTTTCCGCGCATCACGGTTCCGGCGTTATTATACTTGGAGGCGTGTGTTTTGACGCTGCTGTGGGCGCCGCGCAGCGATCTGGCGATCATGGAGATCGTTCAGATGAGCAAAGCCCTGATTTTATATTTCATCGTGGCCAATCAACTGCGCAGTGAGGAGGACATCCGCCTGGTGCTGCGCGTGCTTACCGCGACTGTTTTGTTGGAAGGGGCTTTGGCGATCCTGCAACTGGTCAGCGGCCGGTCGCTCGCCCTGGATCTGCTCGGCGAGATGCAGGTGGATACCGGCGAATACGGCCGTCTGCAACGCGTAGGTGGAACCCTGGGCCATCCCAACCGGCTGGCTATGTATCTCGAACTGCTGTTGCCGCTCTGCTTCGGTCTGTCGCTTTTGGAAAAAAAACGCAGCCTCAGGCTTTTCGCCGGCCTTGGTTTTGGCTTTGGTTTGGCGGGATTGATTCTGACCGGCTCGCGGGGCGGCTGGATCGGAGTGCTGGTCGCCATGCTGATGTTTTTTTTCTGGCTGGTCCGCAACCAGCATGTGGCGCTGGGGCGGATTTTGCGGCTGGGCGTTTTTTTTCTGATGATCCTGTCCGCCGTGGGCCTGCTGTTCTCCGAAACCATCGAGAACCGTCTGTTCGGCGAGGACTATAATTCGGCCATCGGCCGCATCCCCATGTTTCAGATCGCCTGGTCTATCATCAAAGATCACCCCTTGGGCGGTGTGGGCATCAACAATTATGCGGTCAATATGCGCGAGTATAACGACACTCTCATCGGTCGCCGCTTCACCACCATCGCCCGACCGGTGCATAACATGTATCTGCTGATCGCAGGAGAGACCGGTCTGCTGGGGTTGTCGCTCTTTCTTTGGCTGCTCATCGTCACCCTGTCGACGCTGGCCAAGTGTTTTCGCAGCCGCTCCGCGTTTGTCTCCATCTCTGCCATCAGCATACTGGCCGGGTTGTGCGCGTTTTCCATCCACGGTTTTGTCGACAAACATCCGCCGGGCAACAATGCACAGTTTTATCTTCTGCTGGCCTTGACTGCCGCGCTTCATGTCCTGCGGGACAAGGAGACCGCGTGCTGAAGAAAATGGCGTATCATATCGGCGGCGTCTCCTTGGTGTTGTCGGTGATTATGGCGTTCGCCTCGCTTTCGTCGCTGTTTCTCGGCCGCCTGTTGTCGGATGCGGATTTCGGCGAGTTCAGTCTGATCCGCATGCTTGTGCTGTTTCTGCCGTTCCTGGCGATCTGGGGACAGGGCATCGCCGCCGCGCGCTATTTCAGCAAACATCCGCCCTCCGAATATGACTGGCCAGGGGCTATGAGCAAGATTCTCGCCGTGTCGGCTGTCCTCACCTTGATCGGGGTGACGGGTGCGGCCCTCATCTACCGGCTGCCGCTGCTGGTATGCGTCGCTTTGTTCGTCGCCGTGATTTTTTTCTGTTCAACCCTGTTCCTGGCCAATCTGATGCGCAGCCAGCGGCATTACGTGCCGGCCGTGCTCATGGAGAACGGCTTTCGCGGTCTCTTTTTTTTCGTACTGATAGTCGCCTATTTTACTATCGGTATGAACAAGACCTCGGCCGTGGGATTTTATCTCGGGCTGGTGGTGGTGATGGGCTGCTTCAATCTGTGGTATGGACTGCGCAGAATCCCTGCGGGAAACCGGCCGGTGCCGACGGAGATGCACAAAGCCGGCATTATCCTCATGGGAGTGGAGGTGTCTGTGGATGTGCTCTCGTCTCTGGATACCCTGATCATTCCCAAGATTTTGGATTACGCCTCTCTTGGCCTTTATGCGGCGGTCCTGGTGCCGGCCCAGTTGTTCAATATTCTTGCTCGCGCAGCCAAATATGTTTGGGTGCCTGAATTCGGCAAAAATGAACGCACCCGTTTTCGTCTGCTGACCATCGGCGTCACGCTGTCCGCTGTGCTGTTGGCTATTTTATTGATAGGGACCGCTGAACCGCTGCTGCACTTTTTTTATAAGGGCAAATATGACGCGGGCGCACCTCTGCTGAAAATTCTCGCTGTGGCCGGCGTGTTTCGTCTGCTGTACAGTTTGTCATCCAGTCTGATCGTAGGCCGGCTGGGGCAAGAGGCTCTGATGGCGCATCTGCGCTATACGGTCTTTAGCATGGTTCTCTACTTTTTTCTCCTGACCGGGTTGCTGCGCAACCAGGGCGTAGTCGGCGCGGCTTGGGCGCTGCTGGCCATCACTCTGATACGTGCGGTGCTGAGTTACTGGGTGGTTATGCGTTTTCGACAGGAGCGGGGTTGAGATGAACCCTGCAGCAACAGGCCGCCTATGGTACCTGTCCAACGAGAGGATCCCGGGTCCTTCCGCTGCCTCCATTCAGCAGGTGCACATGTGCGCTGCTTTTGCCCGCATCCATGCAAAGGTGACGCTGGTGCGGCCCTGGTATGCAGGCGTAGGCGCCGACCGTCCTGCGGATCTGGCGCAGTTCTACGGCACGCTGGACAATTTCAATGTGGTCACAACGCCAACGTTGTTGAACCTGAGTCGTCCAGCGTCTCCCGGTCGCTGGCGCATTCCCCTGGTGGGCGGCGCATCGGTCTGGCTGACTATGAGCTTTTGGCTGTACCGTCGCTTGCGGAAGATACCGGCCGGTGAGCCGCTGCTGCTTTACAGCCGCAGCGTGAACGCGGCGATGATCGGACTCTGGTTGCGGCAAAGGTTTTTCCGCAACCGCTCGATCGCTTTAGCTTTTGAAGCGCACAGCCTGGCCCAGCAACCCGCCGTCTTTTTTCGATCGGTGCTGCGGCGCTGCGATGGCGTGATCGCCATCTCGCACGCATTGAAAACAGATCTGTCCGTCCGCCTGGGCGTGGCAGCGGACAAAGTGCTGGTGGCCGCGGATGGAATCAGCGAGGAGCGGCTCGCCTCGCCGCCGCGTTCCATCGAGGAAGCACGAAAAGCGGTGAATATGCCCTGCTCTGCTAAAAAGCTCGTGGTCTATACTGGATCCAGCAAACCGGGCAAAGGCGCCGAGATGTTCGTTCAGGCCGCTGCACTGGCTTCGGCTGATGTGTTGTTTCTATTTGTCGGCGATCGAGGGCAGGCTGAGGTCAGGCGGCCGGCTCCGGCCAATCTCTATTGCACGGGCAGAGTGGCTCCCAGCCAGGCGCCGCTCTTCCAGGCGGCTGCGGATGTTCTGGTGCTGCCCAATGTGGCGGAGGGTTCCATTCATGCGTATACTTCGCCGTTAAAGCTTTTTGAATACATGGCGGCCAACCGGCCGATCGTCGCCAGCGAACTTGCCGTGCTGCGCGAGGTGTTGACGAATGAGGACAATTGCCTGCTGGTCCCTGCAGGCAATCCCGCCGCCCTGGCCGATGCAGTCGAACGGCTGCTGCAGGATGAGGCGCTGGCGGCCCGCATTGCAGCCCGGGCCTATGCGCAGGTCCGCCAATATACCTGGGAAAAGCGGGCACAAAACATTCTCGATTTTTTAATGGATAAAAGATGAAAAAGCCGAACCTCCTACTGATCTCCATCGACAGCCTGCGCGCGGATCACCTTTCCGCCTATGGATATGCCAAAGAGACCACTCCGTACCTGGCTGAGCTGGCTGAAGAAGGAGTGCTGTTTCAAAACGCCTTCTCCGCCACCAATTGGACCGGCGCTGCTGTGGCTTCTCTGCTGACCGGCCGTTATCCCACCTGCCACGGTTATACCAATCAGCGCTATTATCTGGATGCGGATGTGCCGACCCTGGCTGACTATATGCGGGCAGCGGGATATCGCACAGCCTGCTTTTCCAACAACCTCTATATCACGGCCCAGACCGGACTGAACCGTGGATTTGAAGCTTTTTACTATCGCGGCCTCAACAGCGCAAAAGCGGCGATAGCGGCTGGATCTTCCGAACCGATGCGACCGTCGAAATGGAGCCGGTTCAAACAACGCATCCCCTTGGCAGCCAAAACCATGGTGCGGGATACGGCGGATTGGCTGAATCCGCAGAAAAGCCTCAGCCGCGACGATGGCGCGGCCGCCACGGAACAGGCGATCTTTCACTGGCTGCTGCAGCAACCGGAGCGGCCGTTCTTCGCCTATGTGCATTATCAGGAGCCCCACTCACCATATTTTCCGCCTAAAGTTTACCGCAAGCGTTTTTTTCCTGAAGGCTGGTTGCAGCAATGGGATTATCTCCGTTTTGATCCAGCGCCCTATTACGGCGGTAAAAAAGCGTTCACCGCCAGAGAGATGGAGAATTATCTAGCTCTGTACGACGGCGAGATCGCCTACCTGGATTGGCGGCTGGGTCGGCTGTTCGATTTTTTACGCCGGCGAAATCTGATCGATGATACCATGGTGATTGTCACTGCAGATCACGGCGAGTGTTTCGGCGAGAACGGCTATATCTGGCATGCGTTCAACCTCTACGAAAGCCTGATCCGTGTCCCCCTTATCGTGCGTTTTGGCGCATGGCGCCGCCGCGATGAAAGCGATGACCGGCTGGTGCAATCAGTTGATATTCTGCCCACCTGTCTGCAGGCCATGGGTATAGAGCCCGGACCGAACGACGGCGTTTCCTTTCTCCATGCTCCGCAGCGTGAAGCGGTGTATATCGAAAGCGATTCAGCGACCATGATGGTCAAACGATGGCTGGAAAAAGGAGCAGGATTGACGGAGGAAGATTTCAATCAATACCTGCGCGATCTGTATTGCTATCGCACCCGTGATGCTAAATTGATCTGGACTTCGGACAGCCAGCACGAGTTCTATGATCTGCATCAGGATCCAGATGAAAAGCAAAATCTGTTCGGCCATGATCCGCGCGGCAACGAATTTGTCCGGCAATTACAAAAATGGCGTTCCCGCCTGCAGCCCCATCAGGCCAATCAAGCTCAGCCCGGTTTTGACAAGCAAACCTGGGAAAAATTGAAGGCTCTCGGCTATGCATGAAAAGGCTGCGGCTGCAACGAAAATCAGGGTCTTATATATTCTTCCCTCTCTGGGGATCGGCGGTGCAGAGCGGCAACTCTATTATTTGCTTCGTGATCTGGACCGAAACCGGTTCGAAGCAAGCCTGATGGTTTTTTATCACGGCGGCGCCATGCACGCCGAGTTCGCCAACCTGCCGAATGTGCAGCTGTTTTGCCTGCATAAAAAGTCGGGCATGGATTTTGCATACTTGTATGCGGCAGCAAGAATTATGCGCACACATTCTTTTGATGTGATTCATGCGTGCAACGTTTCAGCCAGATTAGTGGGGCTTTTTCTCGCCTGGTGGGGCCGTGTACCGAAAACCATCATGGCTGAGCGCAACGCCAGCGCGGTTTATTCGTCCCTTGGCAGCCGTTTGTACCATTTTTTTGAGCACCGTGCGATGCGGCATGCCACTCTGGTGGCAGCCAACAGTGAGGCAGGCCGCAGGTTTTGCCTGAAAAACAGGATTCCAGCGAGCCGGATCAGAGTGATCAACAACGGCCTTGATTGGGATCGTCTGCAACCCAGACGGACCCGGACTGAATTGAGTTGGCCGTCGGATCGCCCGGTGGTTGGGATGGTGGCAAGGCTTTTTTCACAAAAGGATCCGATTACATTTTTGAAATCCGCCCGCTGGCTGCTGCAACGAATGCCGCAAGTGCAATTTCTTCTGGTGGGAGACGGCCCCATGCGGCAGGAGATTGAGGATAAAGTACAACAGTGGAACCTCAATGACCGGGTCCAGCTGGTGGGTGCGGTCAAAGAGGTGGCGGATTATCTGGCCAATATGGATGTGGTGGTCCTGACCTCCAAACAGAGTGAAGGCTGTGCGAATGCTGTTTTGGAAGCCATGGCGCTGTCCAGGCCGGTGATTGTGACTGATGTGCCTGGCAACAGCGACCTGGTGGAACATGGTCGAACCGGTTTGATCGTCAGACCGGAGGATCCTCAAGCGCTGGGCAAGGCTCTGTTCGACCTTTTGACTCAACCGGACCGTGGCGCAGCGCTGGGGCGATGCGGCCATGAGATGGTCAAAAGAGAGTACGACATGAAGACCATGGTAGCCGCTTACGAGCGTCTTTATGCAGGATGCGGGGTGGAAAGCGCGAATCAATCAGACGGACGCAGGTTATGAATCAACAAGATCTGGTGAAAGAACCAGCAAAGGCAGCGGAGGAAACAAAGCGGCAAACGAAGGCGATGGCCGGCCGCAATGGCCGCGCAAACATACTGGGATTTATGGTGGATAAGATGACCCTGCACCAGTGTGTGGAACGCCTGGTCGCCGGTATACCGGCGCGGCGCTGTCAACACATCGTTTTGGTCAATGCAGCTAAAATCGTGCACGCGCGGGAGGATGCGGAACTGGCCCAGATCATTCGGACTGCGGACCTGGTGGGCGCAGACGGAGTGCCGATCGTCTGGACCTCCCAGTTGCTGGCGCAACCGCTGCCGGGAAGGGTGAACGGAACCGATCTGATGAATCAGCTCATTAAAGTGGCGGCGGAAAGAGGCTACCGGATTTATATGCTGGGCTCTACCCCAGAGTTGATCGAACGGGCGGCGGTCAACGTGCAGAAGCTCTATCCAAAGCTGCAGATCGCCGGTTATCGCCATGGTTATTTTTCCTCGGCTGAACAGGAGCGCGAGGCGGTGGCTGCCATCGCCGCTTCCCGGGCAGACATCCTGCTGGTGGGGATGAGCACGCCGATGAAAGAAAAGTGGGTGCGTAAATATAAAAACGATTTGGCGACGCCGGTGATTCACGGCGTGGGCGGCAGCTTTGACATTTTGGCCGGTTATGTCAAACGGGCGCCGCTGTGGATGCAGTGCAGTGGATTGGAGTGGTTCTACCGCGTTCTGCAGGAACCAAAGAGGCTCTGGCGCCGTTACTTGGTCACCAATTCGATCTATATCGGTCTGGTGATCCGCCAGGTGGTGGTTAATCTCTTTGGTGCAAAAAACACGCCTCCGCAGGGGCGGGCAACCACTGGATGAGGAAAAAGAGATCGACCAGGAGGGAGACACAACGTCCGGCCTGAATCCGTATAGAGAAAAGGTGCGGATCGGTGTGTTCGTGTAAAAAGCCAGGACAGGAGGAGAAACATGCGACGCGTTTGGATACTAGGATTGCTCTGTTTAGGAACCGCAACAGCTGAGAACAATGTATGGATCAGCAATGGTCCTTACAGCGGCGATGTGAAAACCATTGCCATCGATTATGCCAATCCCAGCATCGTCTATGCCGGATTGCTGGACGGAGGCGTTTATAAAACCAATGACGGCGGACAAAACTGGTCGCCGATCAATCAGGGCTTGTTGGATCAAACGGTGCAGGTGATTCGGATCGACCCCTCTGCAAACCAGATCGTTTACGCAGGAACGAGAAACGGCGGCTTTTATAAAAGCGTCGATGGCGGAATGAGCTGGAAGGAGGCGAATTCCGGTCTGACCACGATTAATATCCGCGCCATTGCGTTTGATGAATCCTCAGCGCAGCGGATGTACCTCGGCAGCGACTATGGTGTGTTTCACAGCAGCAACGGCGGTGTAGAATGGACCGCTGTCTCTGCGGACTCGCTGACCAGCTGGGATATCACTTCTCTTCTTTACACTCCGTACGATTCCACCCTGTATGCCGGCACTGCAGCGGCGGGTGTCTTCCGGCGCCATGTGAAGGACACCGCCTGGCACGCTGTCACCATGGGGCTGTCGAATCTCAAAATCACCGATCTGATGAGCAAGTCTGAGACCACCAAAGAAATTCTGGTCGCCACTTACGGCGGAGGCATTTTCCGCACCACGAACCGAGGGGACAGCTGGCAATTGTTCAGCAACGGTCTGGCGAATAAGTATATCAACGATGTGTCCATGGAACCGGGCAATCCAAGCATTTTATACGCCGCTTCGGATGGCAAGGGCATTTATAAAAGCACGAACGGCGGCTTTCTCTGGGCTGAGAGCAACGCCAATTTGGCCAACACCTATCTGCGCTGTGTGGACGTCTCGCGGACGCAGCCCAAAGTATTGTTCGTCGGCTCATTGGGCGGCGGCGTGTATCGCAGTGTTCTGGAGGCCACGCAGTGGCAGTGGATGAGTCAGGGAATGCGCAACGCCGATGTGACCATCGTGGTCGCTGATCCGACGCGCAAAGATGTTTTCTACGCCGGCCTTGACGGCGGCGGTGTTTTCCGCAGCACGGATAGCGGCAGCAGCTGGCAGCCCATCAATACCGGTCTGCGCACTTTGGCGGTACAGGATTTGGTCGCTGATCCGGTCAACAGCGGCGTGGTTTATGCTGCGGTGTGGAAGAGTGGAGTGTACAAGTTGGTCAGCGGATCGGATTCTTGGACCAAGCTGGAGACCGGTCTGCCCAATCAGCCGGATCTGCGCGAACTGGCTATCGATCCGTCCAATGCCAACACCATTTACGCAACCACCAGCAGCAGCGGTATTTTCAAATCCGTCAATCAGGGCATCTCCTGGACGGCTGTCAACAACGGATTGACGGATCTGGACGTACGTTGTGTTGTGACCGTACCTTATAATTCAAATATGGTGTACATCGGCACCATGAAGAGCGGGGTGTGGAAATCGAGCAACGGCGGTAACAATTGGTTCCAGGCGTCCTATGGCCTGACCGCCATGGAAGTGCGCTCCCTTGTGGTGGACCCGAGCAATCCGCAGACGCTGTACGCCGGCACCACGGGCGGCGGCATTTTTAAATCCACCGACGGCGCCAGCAGCTGGCAGCCGTGTAATATCGGCCTGGCTGAATTATCCATTAGAAGCCTCGCAGTGGATCCGACCCAATCATCCGTCGTCTACGCCGGCAGCGGGGTCATGGGCGGGACGGGCACAGTGTATAAATCTCTGGATGGCGGCCAAGTCTGGCAACCGCTGATGAACGGTCTGGTCCCCACCTATATTCCCTGTCTGGCTCTGGATCCTTTCAGCAGCGCCACTGTTTTTTGCGGCACTGCCAACGGCGTTTATCGCATGACTCAAGTCAACACGGCGGTGCGACGGTCGGCGAGCGGACAACCCGTGTTTTTTGAAATGCAGCAGAACTATCCCAATCCGTTCAATCCGACCACAGCGATCGTTTTTACGCTGAACCGTCCGGCTGATCTGAGCCTGGTGATCTATGATCTGTTGGGCAACCAGATCAAAACGCTGCTGTCCGGCAGGTTTCCGGCCGGCCGGCATACCGCTGTGTGGGACGGCCGGGATGAGGACGGACGCTCTGTGGCCGCAGGCGTCTATTTTTACCGCCTGGTCAGTTCAGAGTTCAGCGCCACCCGCTCTATGATATTGGCGAAATGATGAGGTGATTCTATTGTTTTTCTGCAGACTGTTGGGCTTGTGCCTGCTGTTCACTGGTTCGATTTTGGCCAGCAGCAACGGTTTGATCAGCGATGCACTGATCAAACCGCCCGATTTTTTCACCCTGAGTCCGCCGGCCGCCGTGGGCGCCTCCTATGTGGACCCGGTGTTCAACACACGGATCACACGAGTGACCAATTGCGGCATGGCCGGCAGCCAAGTGCTGGGCGGCTATATGGGCAACAGCGAGATCTGCACGTTCAATTCGGACGGTTCTTTTTTCATCGCCACTGAAAATGTCGTGGAGAATGGGGTTGAAGTCAATGCGACGTTTTTATATTCCGGCAGCACCGGCGGCCGGTTGAAGCGGCTCGGCAAGGACACGATCCGCCCCTGGTGGATTCGCTGGGCGTTGGCCGACCGCTACAAAAAGAACGGCCAATACGTCCTCTTTGACCCGAAACATCACTTTTACAAATATGAAGGCAACGAGATCAGATTGTACGATGTCCGCAATATGGACAGCTGGGTGACGTTGCGTCGGTTCAGCGAATATCAGAGCATCGGACCGGCCGGCGGTGAGGGCGATCTGTCCGACGACGGCCGCTATTGGTGCCTGGACGGCGATGGCCGAGAATTGTTCGTTTATGATCTGATCGATGACATCAAACATCCGGCGAGCACGTTCAACGCCGGCGTTATCGGCTCACCGGGCAGCGAACTGGGAGTGGATTACGCAGCGATTTCTCCCCTTGGTCGTTATGTGGTGGTCTCTTGGAGCACCACGCCGCAGGAAGCCCGCTATCACGGCATCGAGGTGTATGATCGTCAGTTTAATTTTCAGCGCCAGATATACCCCGGCATTATCCATTGGGAGTTAGGGGTCGACAGCTACGGCCACGAGGTTCTGTATACCACAGCCGGATTCGCGGTATCCGAGTTTTTCACCAGTCGCGGCGTCCAGCCGGGCGATATCATATCCATCCGTCTGTCGGACGGCTATATCCGCTTGCTGCACCACATGCCCTCCTGGGCCTCGCAGATCATGAGCGGCTGCAATTCAGTCACAGACCATAAATATGTTTATGTCGCTTTTTACGGCCGTTCCAGCGATCCGGATAAACTCTGGTCGCCGTACTGGGGGGAGATCGTGGAAATCCCCACTGACGGATCAGGAGCGGTGCGGCGACTGGTCCACCACCGCTCGCGCGCAGTGGCTGGAAAATCTGAAAAATATTGGCAGCCGGATCTGGTGGTGAATCGTCAGGGAACCATGGTGGTCTATCGCAGCACCTATCTGGCGCCGACGGGCGACCTCTATCTTTTTGCGGTCGGCAATCGCGATGCGGTTCCTGCGGACGAGACTCCGCCGCGTCCGCCCATCGGCCTGTCGAGTCCGTCGCAGACGTTCGATGCCATCCAACTGGTGTGGGAACGGTCTGCACAGGCGACGGATGGAGATTTCGCTTCTTTTTACCGCCTCTACCGCGATGACGCGTTGATCTGTGAAATCGTTGATACGCACTATACCGACACCGCTGTCCGCGAAGCCACCCGTTATCGTTATGACGTCTATGCCGTGGATAAAGCCGGCCTCACCAGCCCGTCGTCCGCCACGCTCGAGGTTTCAACCCGGGCCGATGTAATCCCGCCGACCATCGTCTATGCCTCGGTGCTGGACCGCAGCCGCCTGACGGTGAAATTTTCCGAACCGGTGGAAAAAAGCTCAGCCGAATCGCTGGCCAATTTCACCCTGCAGCCGGACCTCAGCGTGCGTTCCGCGTTGCTGTCCGCGGACGCTCTCACGGTGACGCTGAATTGCGATGAAATGCAGATGGGCGTCGTCTATCGGCTTGCCATCCAGAACATCCGCGATATCAGCCGGGCCGGCAATCTGCTGCCGGCCGGCGCAACCGTCGATCTACGACTGCTCTCTGATTTTATCGACGATTTCAGCAACGGATTGACCGATGCCTGGTCGCCGCTGAATCCGCAGCGTTGGCGTGTGGCGAAGAATGAGGGCGATGATGCCCTCAACCTATTCGATGAGGCTTATGACAGCCCGGACGGCAAACGGCTGGGCGAGTACCTGCTCCTGCAACCGTCCCGTTTTTACGGCCGCGAGTTTACTGTGAGATATTCGGCACGCAGCACGGAAAATATGCTGGAGAATCGCTACGCCGATCACGCGATTCTGTTCTCCTATCAGGACAGCCTAAATTATTATTATGTGCAATTTCATCCCTATGATGTGGTGTTGACCAGGATCCAAAACGGCGAGAAAGAGGTGTTGAGCAAAATCACCTCGTCGGTCCAACTGGACCAGTCGATTTCCGTGCTGGTCCGCGTGCAATGGGATACCTGCACCGTGACGCTGAACCAGCAGACGGTGCTGCGATACGCGATTCCACAACGGCCGGACGGACAGATCGGACTGGGATCCTACAACGACACCTGTTTCTTTGATGATTTCAGTGTGGAAGCTTTTTATAAAAAAGACACCATCGCCCCGGCTGCGCCCAAAGGACTCACTGTCTTCCCTCTCATCCCCTAACCCTCTCTTACGCTCATCGTTTAGAGACGGATGCGCCGCTGCATTCCCTTCATGGCATACTATTTGCGTAATCAATGATTGCGATCGTGCAAGACTATTGATTTTATTGCATTAAAAATATTTTTTTCATCGCAGCGTCATGCAGATCCTGTACTGAATGCAAACAATTGTTTTGCTATGAAACAAAACGACCCTGTTCTGGAGGTTAACGCCATGAGATCCGCTGTCAAGTTTTCTCAGTTCCTGGTGCTTACCATGATGCTGAGTCTTCTGACCGGCACTGCCGCGCTGGCAGTTACCGATGATTTCCTCAACCCTTCCGCCTTTGCCACCGACTGGAGCGCGCACCCGGATATGGTGCTCTCCGGCGGCAACCTGCACTGTCAGGCGACTCTTTCGGGCTGGAGTTATTATGCCATCTATAAAGGCAGCGGAGTTACCAATCCCAACAGCGCCTCCATCACTTTTTCTCCGTCTGCCACGACGACTACCTATTCCGGCGTATTGTTTGTGAATGGAACGACGGCGGCAGCGGATGGCTATCTGATTACAAAGAAAGGCAATTCTCTTCGTCTGTTCAAGGTCACTGATGGCCAGGTGCCGGCCGCCGGATACAGTCTGGGCACGGCCACGGCCAATCCGGATATCTCTTTGGCGGCCGGCGGCACGATGACGGTTGTAGTGAACACGGCTGCTTCAGATTATACTTTCACCGTTTATATCAACGGTACGTTGGTGGGGGTGCTGACCGATACTACTCCGGGAGACAACAGCACCAACCTGTCAACGGTTTATGCCGGCGTGATGATCTATGGCACCAGTGATGCCTCCATCAATTCTGACATTGACTCTTTCACCGCGATCGTGGCTTCCACTTCCGGCGATACCACGCCGCCGGCTGCCATCGGTTCGCTGACGGTGAATTCGACCACCAGCAGTTCAGCCACCCTGAGCTGGCCGGTCACCACCGACAATGTGGCGGTCACACAATATGACCTTCGTTATTCAACCTCTTCCATCAACGCGTCCAACTTTGGCTCCGCCACGCAGGTCTCCGGCGAGCCGACGCCCAAATCTTCAGGCACCGAATCTTTCACCGTCACCGGCCTGTCGGCGTCGACCACCTATTATTTCGCCATTCGCGCCGGCGACGCGCTTGCGAACTGGTCTTCGATTACCACCGCCAGTCCAACCACAACCGCCACGGCCAGCAGCGGCACGGTATCCGCCGGCTGGAAATGCGCGGACCCGGACGCCTTTAACAGGACTTTGTTGGGCAGCGACTGGTCGGCGCCCACGTTTACCATTGTCAACGGACAGCTGACCACCGCCTCCACAGCCAACGGCGCTTCGTGGAGCAACCTGGCGGTTTATATCAAAAGCGGCATGAACAAAACCCCGGAACTTGATTCGTTGAAGGTTTCGTATACCATCGGAGCGGACGCGCAAAAATACAACAACTTATTCGTGCCGGTCGCTCTGGCTGTTCTGCTGGATTCACCCAGTTCGGTCGCCAACGGCTACTGGCTCAAGCGCACCAACAATGCTCTGCAATTGAACAAAATTTCCGACAACTCTACCGTCACTTCGACCACCAGCCTGAAACAAGCCACTCCGGCTGCCGGAGACAAGGTGACCGCCGTCGTCAAAGATCTGCCCAGCGGCAAACAAATCGATTTTTATATCAACAACAAGTTTGACGCCACGCTGAATTTGGCCGGAGTCACCCTGGAGACCTGGTACGCCGGCGTGGTGATCTATGACAACAAGCAGATCTATACGGTGGATAATTTTGAAGTGTGTTTTCCCGGTTCCGCAACGCCTGATGCCGCCCAGATGGCAGAATATCACGGCAACAATCAAACCGGGCCCATCAACACCGAACTGCCCGACTCGGTCGCGGTACTGGTGACCGACAACGCCAATCTACCGGTGGAAGGCGCGGTGATCTCTTTTGCCGTCACCCAAGGCCGCGCCACCCTGAGCGTGGACACCAATGAATTCGACGGCAAAATCTGGAAAGAGTGCGAAGACGCCGCTCTCGGCGGTCTGGCCTTTGAAGCGACGGATACCGGAGCCTCCGGAGGCAAGTATGTCTCCACTCCGGACACGGTCAATCAGACCGGCACTGTGCCTTTGACCATGACCTTTTACTCGCCCCAGGACCTGATCTATGATTTTTGGCTCAGATGCCGGGCTTCGGACTCTAAACATAACCGTGGTTATTTCAAATTGGATGACAAGGACAGTCTAGCGGTCAGTGCAGCGCCGATCAGCAGTTCCTTTGTTTGGTACAAAGTCGGCTACTTTACTGTCAGCCGCGGCGTTCACACGCTCAAATTTTACGTCACCAAAAATCCCGGCTGGGATTGGGATAAAGTCGCCCTCTGGGATCGGATCAGATATCGTGAGGCCAGCCCGTCGGGAACCGGCGGATCCGGCCCGCTTTTCAGCAACGTCAGCAATGCCGATGGCATTGCCTCCACCCGGGTGACCTTTGGCTCTGACGCAGACACCAACGTGGTGGTGCAGGCCATAGGATATACATCCGACGGCCAGACCATGCTGAACGGAGCGCCGGTGCATTTTACTTTGGACCCGACGCCTGGACCGGCCTACAGCTTGGTCAAAGGCACCAAACTCGACACTCTGAAGGGGACGGCTGGACAAAGGATGAACGATCCGATCCAGGCTCTGGTTTTGGACAGTTACGGCAACCGCGTGCCGGGCGCCACGGTCCGTTTCAGCATTGTCAGCGGCGATGGAACCTTGTCCACTGCCTCTGCGGTTTCCAATGAAAACGGAGAGGCCAACACCTATCTTACTTTATCTCTTTTGGAAACGTTCTATGTGATCGAGGCCACGGCCACGGACAATGGCGGTGTAACTCTGAGAAATGCGCCGGTCACCTTTTACGTCAAGCCGGGCGTGCCGCCGAAGCAGATCGAATACGTCAGCGGCACTGATCAAACAGGGTTCTCCTGCGACCGGCTGCCTAATCCCCTGATCGTCAAGGTCATCGGCAACAACGACCTGCCCTTTGCCAATTATCCGGTGGAGTTTAAGGTGACGAGCGGAGGCGGCGGCGTCAGCGCTTTGAGCCCGGAGAGTTACAGCTCCACGGTCACCATCAAGACCAACAGCGAAGGCCTGGCGCAGGCGTATTGGAAGACCGGCGCTGTGGCCGGCATCAACACGGTGGAGGCGCAAACGCCCGGTTTGGCCGGCAGCCCCATCGTGTTCACTGCTACCGGCAATGTGGATGCGGCCGCAGTGCTGAAAATCGTCTCCGGCAACGCGCAGCAGGGACCTGTGGGCGTGAATCTGGAAAAACCTTTGGTGGTCAAGATCTCCGACAAATGCGGTGAAAATCCCATTCCTGGCTTTCCGGTGGTCTTTACCGTGATCCAGGGCACGGACGCTTATCTGGACAATCCGAGCAACTTGAATAAATCGGTCACAGTGATGACCAATGACCAGGGTCTGGCGCAGGTGAACCTGTTCATCGGCAGCCTGCCCAATGAGCAGCATCTGGTGCGGGCGACGGCCGCTGGCATGAATCCGGAAGTGGTCACTTTTACAGCCACCTCCACCGCTGCTGTGGCCATCGCTCTGGAGTATATATCGGGAAATTTTCAGGACACCACAGTCACCAAGACTTTGAGCCAGCCGTTGGTCGTTCGCACGCTGGGCCCCTATGAAGCCCCCATCAGCGGTCAGACGGTCAAGTTCACTGTCACTAAAGGCAACGGCAATATCAACGGACAGACGTTTATCAGCGTTGTTTCCGACGCGCAGGGTTTGGCGCGCGCCAACCTGACCATCGGCACTGCGGCGGGCGATTCGGCCAACATTGTGGAAGCCACCTCCACTCGCAGCGATAATGTCAATCTGCAATTAAAGGGTTCCCCGGTCCGCTTCATCGCAGCTGGAGTCGCTGATGTGGCCTCGCGCGTGGAGCGGGATGAAGCCAGCAACGCTCAATCCGGAACCGCAGGCGCCCCGTTGCTCAAGGACATCCGCGCCCGCGTTCTCGATCAATACGGCAACCCCATTTTCGATTACCCGGTGACCTTTGAGATCAAGGCGGACGGCGGTACGTTCATCAGCGGCGCCACCGAAAGCACGGTGCAAATCAGCAGAACCGGCAAGGACGGCTATGCGTCGGCGAAATGGAAAATGCCGACTTCGTTGGGGCCGGTCAGCTGTACGGCCACTGCTGCCAAGGAGAACGGCGAGGAACTGAGCGGCAGCCCGATCTCCTTTACCGCCACCTCGGTGACCGGCGAGGCCTACAAGATGCTCTCTCTGACGACCGCGGATACGCTTTCCGGCGTTGCCGGCAAACCGCTGTCGCAGCTGTTGCGCGTCCGGGTGACTGATCGCAATGATCTGCCCAAGGGCGGCTATTTTGTCACGTTTGTGGTCACCAAGGGCGGTGGGTCGTTGAGCAACGGATTGACCAGCGCCTCGACCCAGACGGTGGCCACGTCGGTCGATTCCGGAATCGCTGAGGTCACCTGGACCTTAGGAACCGTCCGCGGCGTGGCCAATAACATCGTGCAGGCGCGCGCGGCGGTGACGGTGAATCCGACGCTGACATTTCAAGCTTCGGCAAAGCCCGACATTCCAAGCCGGTTGATCGAGGATAAAACCGCCAAGGATCAGGTCGGCAAGGTGGGGGTGGCCCTGGCTCAGCCCATCAAAGTGCAGATCGTCGATCAATACGGCAACGGCGTGCCGAACCATGCGGTGGTGTTTACGGTGCAGGGTGCGGATTCGGTGCGCGGCAATATCGACGGCTTGGCCACGAAAACGGTGCCCACGGATATCGACGGCTTTGCCAGAGTGAACTGGGTGTTGGGCAAACGTCCGGGTTCGCGCAACAACATTATGGAAGTGACTTCCCGTCACATCAACACGCTGTTGACCAATGCGCCGTATGTGTTCTATGCCACAGCGATCATCGGTGATCCAGCGCTTATCGCCATGAAGAGCGACACGGCCAAGCTGTCCGCCGGCACCACCATCGGCGCCGCGCTGTCGGAACCGTTGCGCGTTCGCGTGACAGACATGTTCGCCAATCCCATCGCCAATCAGGAGGTTGTTTTCGAGGTCATGAGCACAGCGGCAGCCGGCGGCGGCACGCTGGACGGCGTGGTGGACACCAAAAAGACCGTGTTGACCGACTCGTACGGCATGGCCAGCGTGCTTTTTTACTGCGGCAATAAATACGGCTACAAGATCAACCGGGTTGAAGCGCGCGCCGAGTTTGCCAGCCAGAAATTGAGCGGATCGCCGGTGACCTTTTTTATTTCCGGTCGCGCATCGAATGCTGCCAAAATTCAGGCCAAAGGGGGGAACAATCAGAACGGCACGGTCGGTCAATATCTGGCGGACGAGCTGCAGGTCATGGCCATGGATCAATATGGAAACGGCGTAAGTGGACATCCGATCACTTTTCGCGTGACTACAGGCGCTGCTGAAAAATCTTCTCTCGGTGCGGACACTCTGGCGATCAAAGTCGTGGAAACCGGACCGGATGGCATCGCTCACGTGGCCTGGAAGCTGGGACGCGTGGCCGGCGCGGACAAGAACGTAGTGGAAGTCACTTCCACCAATGGGTCGACCCTATTGGCCGGTGCGCCGTTGTTTTTCAAGGCCTCTGCTGCTGCGGACATCACCGACTCGAAACGCAGCCAGATTCAGGCGTTTCCTGTGGAGGTGCCGGCGGACGGCGTTTCCAAGTCGGTCATTCAGGTTACTTTGCGCGATCAGTACGACAACCTGGTGTCCAAAAAAGCGGTCATCCTTTCCGCTTCCAATACAACCACCAACATTACCCAGCCCATGGCCACCACCGACGACAAGGGGCAGGCGACCGGTTATGTCACTGCGACATCGGCCGGCGCCACCTGGCTCAAGGCACGTGATTTGAACAGCCAGATTACTTTAGCGGACAGCGTGCGCGTGACGTTCAAGGCTTTGGCCGCTTTTGAGATCATCATGGCCAGCACCAATCATGGCGACGCCCAAGAGGCCAATGTAGCCACGGCCTTGACTTCGCCGCTGCGCGTGTATGTGCGCGATAAATATGGCAATCCCATTCGCAATTTCCCGGTGACGTTCGTCCCGACGCAGGGCGGCGGCCAGATGCTGGATGGACCGCAAGTGTTTACCGACTCGACCGGCCTGGCGCAGGCCCGTTATCTGCTCGGCCCGGCGGAGGGAGTCAACTTTATCGAAGCGCGGGCGTTTGATCAGACCACCGGTGCGGCGCTCAGCAACTCCCCGGTGCGGTTCACCGAGTCCGGTAAAAAATCTAAACCGTCGTATCTGGTCAAAGTCAGCGGCGATGAACAATCCGCTGCCCCTGGTCAGCAATTGGTAAATCCGCTCAAAGTACGCGTGTTGGATCTGAACAATAAACCGATCTGGGGCGTCGAGGTCAAGTTCGGCGTTCTGCTCAACGACGGCAATGTGATCAGCACCAATCCGGTGAAAACCGATATGAACGGTGAAGCCCAGGCCAGCGTGGTGGTGGGATTCACTCAAGGCACCAACTTGTACAGCGCTCATCTGCCAGAAGCCCCGGCGATTCAGACCCTGTCCTTCAGGGCCACTACGATCAACGGGACCGCCAGCCGGCTGGTGTACATCGCCGGCAATCATCAGAAAGGAACGGTCAATCGGACCCTGCCTCAGTTGTTGACAGTCGCCACTGAGGACGACTATGGCAACAAGGTCGCCAATGTGCCGGTTAATTTTTCCGTGGTGGATGACGCCACGGTGCTCTCTGTCGGCGCACTGGCGGGCGGCGTCAAATCCGCGATCGTGCGTTCCGGCCCAGACGGCATCGCCTCCATCACCTACACCCCGGGAACCCGCGCCGGATTGAACAAAGTACTGGTCTCTGCGGCTGGGCTGCAGCCTGTGAGCATGCCCTTTATGCTCTATGGCAAAGCCGATGCCCCGCATTGCATGACGGACGCCAGCGTCAAGAATCTGCGCGGCCAGGTGGGCAAAATGATGATCGATCCGATCCAGGTTCTGGTCAGCGATCAATACGGCAATCCGGCGCAGAACGGCATGGTGCAGTTTGTGGTGATGCCGCAAAGCGGAAGCCTGGTGGGCAACAACGTGGTTTATTCGGACAGCACGGGCGTGGCTGCCGCGCACTGGGTGTTGGGCAAAGCGGGCACCAATGTGGCGCTGGCCACCGCACTGCTGCCCTGCGGCGCAACCCAGATCACCTTTAACGCAACGGGGGAAACCAACAATTACCCGGTGTTGTCGCTGCCCGGCGATCATGTGATCAATGAACTGCAGCAGCTGCTGCTGACCATCTCCGCGTCCGACGGCGACGGCGACCAGATATACATCAATGCCCTGCGCTTGCCGGAAGGCGCGGTTTTCAACGAACCGGTTGGCTCTTATCAACTCAACTGGACGCCGACGCCGAACCAAGGCCGCAGCGATCCGTACTATGCGGTGTTCGAAGCGCTGGACAGCCGCGGCGGACGCGATCTCGATTCAATCAAGATCATGGTGCGCAACGACAACGCGGCCCCGCAATTGGTGAGCAAAAGTCCAGTGGACCAGTATGCACTGGTGCCTTATCAGTCGACTCAGGAGTTTCTCGTCCAGGTTATGGATCCTGACGGCGACCGGCTGACCTACAGCTGGAAGGTGGATAACGCGGTGGTCGGCAACTCGTCCGCGTTTTTCTTCGACTCACGTTACTATACGGCGACGAGCCAGCACACAGTGTCGGTGGAGGTCTCTGATGGGGTTAGCAGCATCATCAGCACCTGGGTGGTTGACATCCGCAGTGCGGTTGAGATGAAGACGTTCACCTGCGCGGCGGTTCCCTATCAGGGCGTCAAGCTGGAATGGGAAACCGCTTCCGAGACCGGCAACCTGGGCTTCCATGTGTATCGCAGCCTCAGTGAGGCCGGAAAATACGACAAGATCAACGCTGAACTGGTGCCAGCCTGTGAGAATGGCAAATATATCTTTATCGATCAGGAGGCGCAAGTGGGCCGCAAATACTATTATAAAATCGAGGACATAAACACCAGCGGCGCCGCTCAGACGCACGGCCCGGTGTTGGCGGAAGTGGCGGCGCCGGAGAACTACGATCTGGCGCAGAACTATCCCAATCCCTTCAACCCGACGACCAACATTCGTTTTCAATTGCCGCAGAACGACCAGGTGAGAATACAGGTTTTTAATCTCACCGGTCAGCTGGTGTGCACGTTGGTTGACGGCAAGATGCCGGCCGGCTACCATATCGCGGTTTGGGATGGCCGCGACGAATACGGAGTCCGAGTCGGATCCGGCATCTATTACTACCGGTTGACCTGCAAGTCCTTCAGCTCGACGAAAAAGATGGCGCTGTTGAAATAAGGGTGGTGTGGTGGATAGGGGGCGTTGGATGAGTTTTATCCAACGTCCCCTATCAGGGGTAGCGACGCAGCGCACCGCCGGTTAACGGTCAAAGCCGATATTTAAGAATATCGGCTTTTTTTAAGTCCTTTGAATAAAATTGGATTGTAAAATTGCCTCGAGAGTAGTACCTTAAAGGCTGGAATAAAGAAGACTCTGGTTATCGAAAAAGGTCGAGGCTATGAAGAAGCATTTCTTGTTCGTTTTTATGTTATTGTCACTGGTCGCGGTTGCCCGCGCGTCGGAAGGAGCGGCTCACGAGGCTGTCCATTTGGGAGAGCTATTGCCGGTGTGGAGCGGCTTGCCGTTCGTCGGCATTTTGTTGTCCATCGCATTGTTTCCGCTGTTCGCCCCTCATTTTTGGCATCGCCATTTCGGCAAGGTATCGGCCTTTTGGGCGTTGCTGTTCGCGGTTCCGTTTGCGATCGCCTACGGCGAACCGGCCTTGCACGAAATCCTGCATATCTATCTTATCGATTATTTACCCTTTATTATTCTGTTGTGGGCGCTGTTCACCGTGGCCGGCGGCCTGCTGGTGGAGGGGGATATCGTCGGCAAGCCGGTCAGCAATTTACTGATGCTGTTGATCGGCACGGCCATCGCTTCGTGGATCGGCACCACCGGCGCCTCTATGCTGATGATCCGTCCGGTGCTTCGCGCCAACAGCAGCCGCAAGAACAAGGTCCATGTGGTGATATTTTTTATCTTTCTGGTCAGCAACGTCGGCGGCGCTTTGACCCCTTTGGGCGATCCGCCGTTGTTCCTCGGATTTCTCCACAGCGTGCCGTTTTTCTGGACCATGCAACTGTTGCCGGAGACCTTGCTGGTGGCCGGGTTGGCTCTAGCGGTTTTCTTTATCATGGATTCGGTTTTATATAAACGGGAAGCTTATTCGTCGACCCAAAAAACGCTCGTCGCAGAGGCCGAGACGTCTGTGCGCATTCGCGGTGTGTTTAATTTTGTGCTCCTGGCTGGCGTGGTCGGCTCTGTGCTGATGAGCGGCGTGCTGCATCTGGGCGAAGTGACCGTGTGGGGGATCACGCTGGAATTGCAGAATCTGCTGCGCGATTTCCTGTTGATCATGATCGGTTTGATTTCACTCAAGACGACGCGGGTGGAGATCCGTCAAGGCAACGAATTCACTTGGGGGCCGATACAAGAGGTGGCGATCCTGTTCGCGGGCATTTTCATGACCATCATTCCGGCATTGGCCATGCTGCGCGCCGGCAGCCAGGGTCATTTGGCGTTCATTATTAACGGTGTAAAGGCGCCCTGGCACTATTTCTGGATCACCGGCGGCCTGTCCAGCTTTCTTGATAACGCGCCCACGTATTTGACTTTTTTTAATACCGCACTGGGCAACTTTTATCCGGGAATGCCGGAGGCGCAGGCAGTAGCCCGTCTGTTGACCGAGCATCCGATCTATTTAAAGGCCATCTCCTGCGGCGCAGTGTTCATGGGCGCCAACACTTACATCGGCAATGCGCCCAACTTTATGGTGCGCTCCATCGCCGAAGAAGCCGGCGTCAAAATGCCCAGTTTTTTCGGCTATATGCTCTATTCCCTCTTGGTTCTAATTCCCCTGTTCGTACTCACGACGCTAATCTTCTTTTAACCGCGCAAACCGCAGTGCATCGGTTTGAATCCGCGGCGGGTGTGCCTTTTCAAACTCGTCGATCTTGATCTGATGTTTGAGCAGGTATCCCAACGCCTCGATCCCTTCCAGAAGGCAGAGCTTGTTAAACGAATCGACGGGGAAGGTACGGGATTCGCCGTCGGGCAGAAGCAACTGCTGGCTGGCGAGATCGATGGTCAGCTCCGCATCCGGCGGCAGCTGAAAGAGTTTGTGCAGGGTGGCGATGTCGACCGTCACCGGCAGCAGACCGTTCTTGAGGCTGTTGCTGCAAAAGATGTCGGCGAACCGGCTGCTGATGACGGCGCGAAAGCCGAAATCCAGCAGAGCCCAGGGGGCGTGTTCGCGGCTGGAGCCGCAGCCAAAGTTGTCTCCCGCCACCAGAATTTTTGCTTTCCGGGCGTTCGGCTGATTGAGAACAAATTCAGTATTTGTCCGGCCCTGATCGTCGTAGCGCCAATCGTAAAACAGATTGGCGCCCAATCCCTTTTTATCGGTTATTTTTAAAAAGCGGGCCGGCATGATCTGGTCGGTGTCGATATCATTGACCGGCAGAGTGATAAAGGGGCTGGTCAATCGCGTAAAGGGTTGCATGGTTTTCTCCGAAATTTAAATATCGCCTGCCGGTGAAGAGTTTTTCAGCGGCGCATGAATGATCAACCGCGAACCGGCGGCTGATGCAAAGGCTGGTTTACAGCAGCGTGCGCACATCGGTCACCACGCCGGTCACCGCTGCTGCGGCGGCTGTCCATGGGCTGGCCAGCAGGGTACGGCCGCCCTTTCCCTGACGGCCCTCAAAATTGCGATTGCTTGTGCTGACGCAATATTGCCCGGGTTGCAGTTGATCGCCGTTCATGGCAATGCACATACTGCAGCCGGACTCCCGCCACTCGGCGCCTGCTTGGAGAAAAATCCTATCCAGGCCCTCTGCCTCAGCCTGCCGCTTAATCGCCTGAGATCCCGGTACGATCAGCGCCCGCACGCCTTGAGCCACCCGGCGTCCTTTCATAACCTGCGCGGCGCTGCGAAGGTCTGAAAGCCGTCCATTGGTGCAGCTGCCGATGAATACCACATCGATGGGATGCCCAAGCAATTTCTCCTTTGGTTTCAATCCCATATAGGCCAGCGCTTTGGTCAGGCTTTGCTTCTCATCCGCCAGGCCGCTGTCAGCAGGATCCGGGATCAGGCCGTCGATGGGCATCGCCATGCCTGGATGAGTGCCGAAGGTGATCATGGGCGCCAGCTCTGCGGCATGGAGCGTGACCTGCCGGTCGAAAACGGCGTCCGGGTCAGAGGGCAACCGCTGCCATTCCAGCAGCGCTTTTTCCCATTCCTTCCCCTTAGGGGCAAAGGGCTTATCCGCCAGGTACTGAAAGGTCGTATGGTCCGGCGATATCATGCCGGCGCGGGCGCCCGCCTCGATGCTCATGTTGCAGATTGTCATACGGCTTTCCATGCTCAGTGCGGATATTGTATCTCCAGCGTACTCGAGCACGTGGCCGGTGGCGCCGCCGACGCCGATGCGGCTGATCAGGGTCAAAATGATATCCTTGGCGCTGACCCCTTTTCCCAGAGAGCCGTCGATCTCCACCTTCATGGTTTTGGCTTTGGTCTGTAACAACGTTTGGGTGGCGAGAACATGCTCCACTTCACTGGTGCCGATGCCAAAGGCCAGTGCTCCGAACGCACCGTGCGTGGCGGTATGGCTGTCGCCGCAGACGATGGTCATGCCTGGCTGAGTGAATCCCAGTTCCGGACCGATGACATGGACGACGCCGCGGCGGTCCGCATGCAGAGGAACGCCGAACTCTTGAACATTGCGCTCCAGCTGTTCGATCTGTTTGGCCGCCTGAGCATCGGCGATAGGCCGGTCTGGATCCGTCGTGGGAATCGAATGATCGATGGTGGCGAGGGTTTGCATCGGTCTGCGCACGGTCAGGCCCTTTTCCCGCAAGCCCTGAAACGCCTGCGGCGAAGTGACTTCATGGATCAGCTGGAAATCGATATAGAGTATGTCGGGTCCGCCTGGCTCGCTGTGTACGACGTGGCGGTCCCAGATTTTTTCAAATAGCGTTTGCGGTTTCATGGATTTGCCCTAACAGATGATACATTTTTTTTATGGCAGATGCGCCGACTCGAATGCAGCTGCAGGCAAAAACGCCGTTGCTTTCACGGCTACTGCAGCACTGCGCCGCTGTTGGCCGAGGTCACCATGCGTATATAGCGCCCCAGCCAGCCGGTTTTTATTTTTGCTTCAAAGTCAGGCAGACTCTGCAGCCGTCGTTGGATCTCCTCCTGCGCAAGCCGTACATTCAGCGTGCGCTGGTGCAGATCGATGTCGATGATGTCGCCATTCTGCAGGGCGGCGATGGGACCATGCGCCGCGGCCTCTGGACTGACATGGCCGATGCAGGCGCCGCGCGTGCCGCCGGAGAATCTTCCGTCGGTGATCAGCGCCACTGAACCGCCCAGGCCCATACCCATGATCGCGGAGGTGGGAGAAAGCATCTCAGGCATGCCCGGTCCCCCTTTAGGTCCCTCATAGCGGATCACAACCACTTCCCCGGCTTTGATGCGGTTGTCAGCGATCGCATCCAGGCACTGGTCCTGGCTGTCGAACACATGCGCTGGACCGGAAAATTTCCACATATGAGCTGCCACAGCGCCGGTTTTTATAACCGCGCCGTCCGGCGCCAAATTGCCGAACAGCAGCGCCAGCCCGCCGGTCTGGGCAAAGGGGTTGTCGATACTACGGATCACCTCGTGGTCGCGAATGACCGCCTCTTTGATGGACTCGCCGAGGGTGCCGCCGGTCACTGTCTGCTGATCCAGATAAAGCAGACCCGGGATTTTGGCCAATTCGTTGAGGATGGCGGGGATGCCGCCGCTGCGATCCACATCCTCGATGTGCACGGTGCGCAGAGCGGGTGAGACTTTGCATAGATACGGTACTCGATCCGCCAGTCCGTTCAAGCTTTTCAAGTCAATGACTACGCCCGCCTCCTGAGCCACAGCCAGCGTGTGCAGGATGGTGTTGGTGGAGCCGCCCATGGCCAGATCGAGAATCAGAGCGTTGGTAAAGCTCTTGCTCGTCATGATGTCGCGCGGCTTGATGTTTTTTTGCACCAGGTTCATGATGGTCCGGCCGGCCGCGGCGATCAGCTGATCGCGTTTGGGATCGATCGCCAGGATAGTGCCGTTGCCGGGCAGAGCCATGCCCAGGGCTTCCATCAGGCAGTTCATGCTGTTAGCGGTGAACATGCCAGCGCAGCTGCCGCATCCAGGACAGCCGTTTTTCTCCAGTTCCTCCAGTTCGGCGTCGCTTAACTTGCCGGACTGGCGGCTGCCCACGCCCTCAAAGACGGTGATCAAATCGATCTTTTCACCGTTCGCTTTACGGCCTGCGGCCATGGGGCCTCCGGAAAGAAAGAGCGTAGGGATGTTCAGCCGCGCCGCAGCCATCAGCATGCCGGGGACGATTTTATCGCAGTTGGGGATGCAAACCATTCCGTCGAGGCAATGAGCGGCGGCTACGGTTTCGACCGAATCGGCGATCAGTTCGCGGGAGGGCAGGCTGTAGCGCATGCCGACATGGCCCATGGCGATGCCGTCGTCCACACCGATAGTGTTGAATTCAAAGGGCACGCCTCCGGCCTCCCGAATCGCCTGCTTTACCTTATGGCCGACTTCCTGCAAATGAACGTGTCCTGGAATCAGATCGATATAAGAGTTGCAAACGCCGATGAATGGTTTGGCGAAATCTTCTTCCTTCACGCCGGTGGCGCGTAACAGGCTGCGGTGAGGGGCGCGTTCAATGCCTTTTTTAATCGAGTCTGATAACATGGCTTTATCCTGTTTTAAAAATAATGGGTGAATAATAAAGTGCGATGGGGTGGTTTTAGTAAATAGGACCGCGCCGACGCAGCTGCTGCGGAGAGCAGTGGAGGGGTAGGAGTAAAACGGTTGTGGCGCTGATGCTGCGGTTCATGATTTTCCGTTAAAGGTTTTTCCACCAGAATATAGATAAGTTTAAATATAATGAAAAAAAGGTCGAAAACAAGCTTTTTTCATGCTGTGCAGCCGTACGATGGATTGGAAGAGAAAGCGGACAGGCTGGTCTATTCGAGCCGCAGCCGGTAGAACTGCGCCCGATGGTCAGAGACCGACAGCGGCAGCACCTCAGCGGAGGTCACGTGGATGTCCGGTGAGACAAAGATATGATCGATGCGTAAAAAATCAATGGCGAAACGGGTTAAAAGGGGGGGGAGGCTTCTGATCAGGCTGTAATGCCCGTAGGTGGCGCCCACGCCCCAACCTGCCTCGCGAAAGCCGTTTTTCAAAGTGCGTTCAAAGAGCTCATAGACGCGGCTGCCCGGCGTGTCGTTGAAATCGCCGGCGAGAATAACCCGCCCTTGAATCTTTTGCACGCGCTCTGCCAGTCGTTCGGCTTCACGGTTGCGGCGCTGATAGGTCGTTCTCGTGTCATGAATAAAGCTCGCCAAGGAGCGTTGGCCGGCGATCAATTCGATAAAGGCGTGACCACTGGGAAACAGATGGCAGTTGAGCAGGTGGATTTTTTCCCCCTTGATCTCAATCACCGCCTGGTTCAAATTAAAGTGGCCTTTCGAGTATTCGGTGCCGATGTCGATGTTCTGGCGGCTGAGAAAGCGGAATTTGGACAGGATAGCGCCGCCGTTATAATTTTCCCGCGCGTCCGCCCAGATCTGATGCGGATGGCTGGTTGAGAAACGGCGGGTGAACAGCAGACGGTCCTGCCTGGATATCTCTTGAATGAACACCAGATCCGGTTGCAGCCGATCGATGAGATCCAGCACTTGCTGTCGCTCCTCGAATCGGTGGTTGATGCGGATATTGTAATCCAGCACCGACACCGTGTCCTGTGGATTGCCGCCGAGTTTGGGGATGAGCTGCTGACGATAGTGCAGGACCAGTCCAGCCAAGGCCAGGGTGAAGAAGAGAACATTTGCCCGCACCCTGGGATTTTTTCTCAGCTGCAGACAGAACACGGCGAAATAGAGCGTCAACAGGAAGAACAGGATGCGGAAATAGTTCAACAGGTTCAACGCCGCCCAGCCGGTCACTGCCAGGAGCGCGATCGCCGAAAGCAGCCGATGTGCGGTCCGCCCGGTCCAGCGGCAAAGATGAAAATAGAGGTAGCCGGGTAAGGCCAGAGCAGGCGGAATCCACAGGGTGTCCTGCAGCAGGCCGGCGATCATCTGGGTGACCTGATGATCCGGAACAAACAAGTCCTGGACATGGCCCCAGACCCAAGCCTCGATGAAAAGGAGGGTCAGCCAGCCAAAAAATAATAGAGAAGTGATCGCCTTGCGCAAATGGCCGCCCATTCGAATTTGTCAGGAGTCTTTTGAAAAAATGTACCATTTTATCGAGAGATAAGAAAGTGTTATTTTTCTATTGACATTATGATTTTTTAGTGTATATTTAGCTATAGATTGGCAGATAATTTTCTTTAACAGGACGATGGACGCAAACTCCTACATATCTTCTTTACCGCACGTTGCCCGGGCTCCCCGGCTGCATGGCGTCGGTGTCCATCTCCGAAGGGAACTGGTTTCCATTCGAATCCGTGTGCGTCTCCTGTGCCTGCCTCTTATTCTTATTAGCCTCTTGCATCTGATTCTTTTCTGAAAAAAGTGCAAGAGGACGCTCCCACACCCCTTAAAAAATTTCCCTAACGTACCAAACATCGACTTGACGTCTCTCTTGCACCCAAAGGGTTTGTATTTTTTATCATTCGCCGGACAGGCGTAGTGTTTCACATAGCAAAGGAAAAAATCAATGACCGGTGCACAAATGATCCTGCATGCCCTGGAGCGAGAGGGTGTGGCCGCCGTTTTCGGCTTTCCCGGCGGCGCGATCATCGATGTTTTCGACAAGCTGTATGACTCTCCCGTTCCCTTTTACCTGACCCGCCATGAACAGGGGGCGGCGCATGCGGCGGATGGTTATGCCCGCGCCTCTGGTCAGGTGGGCGTCTGCATGGCTACCTCCGGGCCCGGGGCCACCAACCTGGTGACCGGCCTGGCAACGGCTTACATGGACTCCATCCCCCTGGTGGCCATCACCGGCCAGGTGGCCAGCCACCTGATCGGCAACGATGCCTTTCAGGAATCGGACATGCTCGGCATCAGCCGCTCCATCACCAAACACAATTATCTGGTCAAAGAGGTCGACGAGCTGGCTGGGATTTTAAAGGCCGCATTCTATATCGCCCGCACCGGCCGTCCGGGGCCGGTTTTGGTCGATGTGCCTAAAGATATTCAACAAGCCAGCACAGAGTCGCTGTATCCTGAGGAGGTGTCGGTGCGGGGCTATCGGCCCACGGTCAAGGGGCACCCTCAGCAGATTCAGAAGGCCGCCTCGTTGATCTCCAAAGCGAACCGGCCGGTCATCTTTGCCGGCGGCGGAGTTATCTCCAGCGATGCGGCCGATGCGCTGGTCGCTCTGGCGCACAAGATCCAAGCGCCGGTCACCACGTCGTTCATGGGGCTGGGCGCTTTCCCGGAGACCGATGCGCTGGCTTTAAAAATGCTCGGCATGCACGGCACCGCCTATGCGAACTATGCGATTCAGGAATCGGATTTGCTCATCGCCGTGGGCGTCCGTTTCGATGACCGGGTCACCGGCGATGTACGCAAGTTTGCGCCCAAAGCTCGGATCATCCACATTGACATAGATCCCACCACTATCCATAAAAACGTCCAGGTGGAGGTGCCGGTGGTCGGCGATGTAAAATCGGTTTTGCTGGATCTGCTGGATGAATTAAAGCCGAAGAACCATGACGCCTGGCTGCGCCAGATTAACGACTGGAAAGCGGCCCATCCGCTCGTCTATCGTCAAAACGGATCGATTTTGCCTCAGGTGGTCATCGAAACCATCGCCGAGATCACGGATCACGAGGCCATCATCGCCACCGAAGTGGGCCAGCACCAGATGTGGACGGCCCAGTTTTACAATTTCAAAAAGCCGCGCCATTTTATCTCCTCCGGGGGGTTGGGCACCATGGGATTTGGTTTTCCGGCAGCTATCGGTGCGCAGGTCGCGCACCCGGACGCTACGGTCATCGACATCGCGGGAGACGGCAGCATTCAGATGAACATCCAGGAGCTGGCGACCGTGGCCGCCTATCGTCTGCCGGTCAAGATCGTCATCCTCAACAATCAATCGCTCGGCATGGTGCGACAATGGCAGGCTATTTTTTATCACCGGCGGTTTTCCAACACCTGTTTGCGCCGAAACATCGATTGCCCGACGCATTGCGACGGCATGGAGAATTGCGGCATCGCCTATGTGCCCGATTACACCAAGCTGGCCGAGGCCTACGGCATCCCTGGTTATTTCGCCGACCGGCCTGAACAGGTGCGGCCGACGCTGGAGAAAGCGCTGAAGACGCCGGGGCCTGCGGTGGTGGAATTCCGCATCGACAAGGAAGAAAACGTGTTTCCCATGGTACCGTCCGGAAAGGCTTTGGATCAAATGCTGCGAGGGATCGCCTAATGCGACATATTATCAGTTTGGAAGTCGAAAATCAGAGCGGTGTTCTGGCGCGGATCGCCGGATTGTTCAGCGCCCGCGGGTTCAATATCGATTGTTTGAGCGCCGCCTGGTCTGAGGATGAGGACACCTCCAACATCACTCTGGTGGTTCGTGGGGACGACAGTGTGATCGAGCAGATCATCAAACAGCTGAACAAGTTGATCGATATTATTCGCGTGACGGATGTAACGGAGAACGATTACGTCGGCCGCGCCATGGTGCTGCTCAAGATAAATTGTCCACCGACCCGGCGTCTGGAGGCCTCTTCGATCGCCAATATTTTTCGCGCCAAAGTAGTGGATATCAGCGCTAAATCCATGATGCTGGAGCTGACCGGCCAGGAGGCCAAGATCGCTGCGTTTATCGAGACGTTGCGGCCTTTCGGCATCAAGGAGGTGGTGCGCAGCGCTACCATCGCCATGGTGCGGGACTCTAATTTTAAGAACAACCATAACAGTAAATAGTCCACGGCGGTCCGCCATGGGCCAGGTTAGAAAGAGATGAGGAGGCTGTAATGAAAGTGTATTATGAACAAGACGCCGATCTTGCAGTGATCAAGGACAAAAAAGTGGCGGTGATCGGTTACGGCAGCCAGGGTCATGCCCATGCGCTGAACCTGATTGAAAGCGGCGTGCAGGTGGTGGTAGGTCTGCATGCGGAGAGCGAACACCATGAGGTGGCGAAAAAAGACGGCGTCAAAGTATTGCCCACGTTTGACGCCTGCGCCTGGGCGGATCTGATCATGATCCTGGTTCCGGACCAGGTACAGGCGCAGATGTATGAGAAAGACGTCCGCCCCAATCTCAAGGCAGGAAAGGTTCTCGCATTCGCCCACGGCTTTAACATCCATTATCATCAGATTCAACCTCCGACCGATGTGGATGTGATAATGATCGCGCCCAAGAGTCCGGGCCATCTGGTGCGGCGCATGTACCGCGAAGGCCGTGGCGTGCCCAACCTGATCGCCATCTATCAGGATGCTTCGGGCAAAGCGCGCGAGATCGCGCTGGCCTATTCCAAGGCGCTCGGCGGCACCCGCGCCGGGGTTCTCGAAACCACGTTCAAGGAGGAGACCGAGACGGATCTGTTCGGCGAACAAGCGGTGCTGTGCGGCGGTGTGACGGAGCTTATTCGGGCCGGCTTTCAGACTCTGGTCGACGCGGGTTATGCGCCCGAGATCGCCTATTTCGAATGTCTGCATGAGATGAAGCTGATCGTCGATTTGATCTATGAGGGCGGGTTGTCGCGCATGTACTACTCGGTAAGCGATACGGCCGAGTTCGGAGGACTAACACGCGGTCCTATGGTGATCGGCGAGGAAAGCCGCAAGGCGATGAAAAAGATGCTGCAGGATATTCAGGATGGCTCCTTTGCCACAGAGTGGATCCTGGAGAACCGAGCGGGCGCGCCCCGTTTTCAAGCGCTGCGCAGTCAGATGCAGACCTCGCAGATCGAAACAGTCGGCGCTGCTCTGCGCGGCATGATGGCGTGGATAAAAAAGTAGGAGGTCCGGATAATGGACTCCAAGCGTATTTTTGTGTTCGACACCACCTTGCGCGACGGCGAGCAATCGCCGGGCGCCAGTCTGGGCGTGGCGGAAAAAGTAGCCATCGCCTATCAATTGGCCCGGCTCAAAGTGGATGCGATCGAAGCTGGATTTCCCGTCTCCTCGCAGGCGCAGTTCGACGGCGTGCAACAGATCGCTGAAAATGTGCGCGGCGCTAAAATCGTCGCTCTGGCCCGCTGCATCGACAAGGATATCGATGCGGCCGGCGAGGCGCTGAAAAAGGCGGAACGGCCCTGCATCCATGTTTTTGTGGCCACCTCGAAAATTCATCTGGAAAAGAAATTCCGCAAATCCGAGGACGAGGTTCTGGCCATGGCCCTGGCGGGCATTCGCCGGGCCCGCCGTTATTGCGAAGTAGTCGAGTTCTCTCCCGAGGACTCGGCGCGCACCGGCAGGGAGTTTCTCTTCCGCATCGTCGAAGCGGCCATCGACGCCGGCGCTGCAGTCATCAACATCCCGGATACCGTCGGCTATGCGATTCCGGAACACTTTGGCGGCTTGATCAAAGAGATCCGTAACGCGGTGCCCAACATCGACAAGGCGATCCTGAGCGTACACTGCCATAACGATCTGGGATTGGCCGTCGCCAACACGCTGGCAGCGGTGCGCAACGGCGCACAGCAGGTGGAGGTGACCATTAACGGCGTCGGCGAACGGGCGGGCAACGCCTCTCTCGAAGAAGTGGTGATGGCCATCAAGGTGCGTCAGGATCTGTTCGGTTGCCATACCGGCGTCGACACACATGAGATCACGCGCACCAGCCGCATGGTGTCGAGCATGATGGGCATTCCGGTGCAGCCGAACAAAGCGATCGTCGGCAGCAATGCCTTTGCACACGAGTCCGGCATCCACCAGGATGCTGTGCTCAAGGACGCCGGTACCTATGAGATCATGACACCCCATGAGGTGGGCCTGGATTCCAATCGGATCGTTCTCGGCCGCCATTCGGGCCGGCACGGACTGCAGAACCGCCTGGCGGAATTGGGCTATGCGCTGAGTGCGGTGGAATTGGATCATGTCTATCAGCGCTTTTTGGAAGTGGCGGACCGCAAAAAAGAAGTGTACGATGAGGATCTCGTCGCCTTAGTCAGCGGCGCCGCCCGTGAGGCGGAAGAGGTCTATCAACTGGACTATTTTCACATCCTCAGCGGCAACAGCTTGCTGCCAACAGCCACCATCACTCTGAAAAAAGGCGATGAGGTGCTCCGTGAGGCTGCGGTGGGAGACGGTCCGGTGGATGCGGCGTATAAAGCCATCGATCGCATGGTCGATCTTCCCGTATCACTGGAGGAATATTCTCTGCGCGCCGTGACCGGCGGTCAGGACGCCATGGGAAATGTCGTAGTTCGGTTGAAATATCAGGACGCGATTTATTTAGGACGCGGCGTCAGCACCGACGTCATCGAAGCGAGCATTCGCGCTTATCTGCATGCGCTCAATCGCATTCAGAGCGTGATCCAGCCCAGATGAAACCTCTGGCTTTTCAGCAACGGGAACGGACAAGGCGCCCGACTGCACCAGTCATTCGATAGGAGACGCATGAAAAAAGAAAGGTACACCATCGCTGTGCTGCCGGGCGACGGCATTGGGCCTGAGGTCATGGCAGAAGCGCTCAAGGTCCTGCAGGCTGTGGCGCTGAAAAATCGGTTTCAAGTGCAGCTGAACCAGGCCGATGTGGGCGGCGTGGCTATTGAAAAGTTCAACACGCCGTTGCCCGCGTCCACCCTGCAGACGTGCCGGCAGGCGGATGCCGTGCTTCTGGCCGCCATCGGCCATCCCCGATACGACAGCCTGCCCTCTGACAAACGGCCGGAGAAGGGATTGCTGGGATTGCGCGCCGAGTTGGGGCTCTATGCCAATTTACGGCCGGCGAAAATCTATCCCAGCCTGATCGGTGCATCGACTCTCAAAGAGGAGGTGGTCCGCGATATCGATCTGCTCATTGTGCGCGAGCTGACCGGCGGACTCTATTTCGGCGAACCCCGCGGTCTGCAGCAAGAGATGGGATTCAACACCATGGTCTATCGTCGCCATGAGGTGGAACGCATCGCTCAAACGGCCTTTGAGGCAGCGGCCAGACGCGGTAAAAAGGTGACCTCTGTGGACAAGGCCAATGTGCTGGAGGTCTCTCAGTTCTGGCGCAAAATCGTGCTGCAGGTGGCGGCGCGTTATCCGGATATCGCATTGGATCACTATTACGTCGACAATTGCGCCATGCAATTGGTGCGCAACCCGCGGCAATTCGACGTCATCCTCACCGAAAATTTGTTCGGCGATATCCTCAGCGATGAGGCGTCCATGCTCACCGGCTCTTTGGGCATGTTGCCCTCCGCCAGTTTGGGGACCGGCTCTGCCATGTATGAACCGGTGCACGGCTCAGCGCCCGACATTGCAGGCAAGAACATCGCCAATCCCATCGCCATGATCGCCTCTGTGGCCATGATGCTGCGCTATTCCTTTGATCGTTCGCAGGAGGCGGAAGGAGTGGAGACAGCCATCAGCCGAGTTCTGGAGGCCGGTTATCGCACGCGCGATATCGCCGCCGAGGGCGACCGGGTGGTGTCTACCAGCGAGATGGGCGCCTTGATCACTGAGGCTCTGTAAGCGAACCATATCTGCGGACAGGTGAGGAACTCGAGCGGAACTCTTTTGCGCATTCCGATTGAAGGCCAACGCTCTCAACGGAGTGCATTTTATTAACTGACCTTGCGGCCGTGCACACGAGCGAGGTCGGCATTACATCGACAAGGCGGAATCCATGAAAAGCAATCGCGTCTGGCTTTACGATACAACATTGCGGGACGGCTCCCAGCATGAAGGGATCGCTTTTTCAGCAGAGGACAAGATTCAGATCGCGCAGCGGTTGGATGCATTCGGCATCGACTATATCGAAGGCGGCTGGCCCGGCTCGAATCCCAAGGATCTGGAATTTTTCCGCCGCGCCGCACAGATCAAATGGAAGAACGCAAAAATTTCCGCGTTCGGCAGCACCTGCCGGGTCAAGTCCCATGTCAAGCAGGACGCCAACATTCAGGCTTTGCTGAAAGCGCATACGCCGGTGGTGACGGTTTTCGGCAAGTCGTGGGATCTGCATGTTCACGAAGCCCTGCGCGCATCGCTGGAGGAGAATCTGCAGATCATCCACGATTCGGTCGCCTATCTTAAGAGCAAGGGCAAAGAGGTGATTTACGATGCGGAGCATTTTTTCGACGGCTTTGCCGAAAACCCGGACTATGCCCTGGAGACCTGCGTCACCGCCTGGGATGCCGGCGCGGATGTGATCGTGCTCTGCGATACCAACGGCGGCGCTCTGCCCTTTCAAATCGAAGAGGTGATCCGCCGGGTGCGGGAGGCTTTCCCGGACATGCCGCTCGGTCTGCACGCACATAACGACAGCGATACCGCTGTCAGCAGCACGGTGGCGGCCGTTCGTCTGGGCGTGAGCCATGTACAGGGCACTATCAACGGCTATGGCGAGCGCTGCGGCAACGCCAATCTGTGCACTATTCTACCCAACCTGCAGCTCAAGATGGGCTGTTCGTTTCATAGAAAATTAAAATTGGAAAAACTCACCGAGCTCTCCCGCACTGTCAGCGAGATCGCCAATCTAACCCATCGGGAGGAGATGCCATACGTCGGCAACAGCGCTTTTGCACACAAGGGCGGCATTCATGTCAGCGCGATTCATCGCAATCGGCGCACCTATGAGCACATTCCGCCGGAATCTGTGGGCAATCGTCAACGGGTGCTGGTGTCTGATCAGGCCGGCCAGAGCAATGTGCTGTACAAGGCGCGCGAGATGGGACTCGATCTGGACAGCCGTAAGGAGGAGGTCCGCAAAATCGTCCAGGAATTGAAAAAGCTGGAACATCTGGGATATCAATTCGAGGGCGCTGAAGGTTCCTTTGAAGTGCTGGTCAGGAAAACCATCGGCGAGGTCAAGCCGTTCTTTACCATGCTGAGCGCCCGGGTAACCGTGGACCGTACGGAAAACGGTTTTCTGTACGCCGAGGCGGTGCTTAAACTGGAGGTGAACGGCAAAATCGAACACACGGCGGCCGAAGGACACGGCCCGGTCGATGCGCTGGATAAAGCGCTGCGCAAAGCCCTGCTGCCCTTTTATCCCAGTTTAAAGGCGGTCAAACTGGTGGATTACAAGGTGCGCGTTCTGGACAGCGAAAAGGCCACGGCCGCCGAAGTCCGCGTTTTTGTCGAATCCAGCGACGGCCGGGAGACCTGGGGAACGGTCGGCGTGTCGGAAAACATCATTGAAGCCAGCTGGCGTGCGCTGGTGGACAGCATCAGTTACAAGCTTATGAAGACCAACCAAAGATGAACGGAGCGCTCCTGCCGTTGCTTTAACGCCTCCCTTCGCAGCCATGCCTCGCAAAACCGGTTCAAGCGAACCGTGACCAGGGTTCGCTTGAAAACTATATTTTATTCTTCTTTACTATTTATAAAATTCGTAAATTATCCGGTTTGTTTTAACGCTGCAAGCTCATTGGTTAAAGAGTGAGGTCGTCGACATTCATGGATGAACCTGAAAAGCCATCTTTGAAACGCAGGGCGAAAGACGCCTTGCTGGGGGGCGCCCGCAGTCCTCAAGATCCGCATATTTTTCACAAGCTCTCCCTGATCGCTTTTTTCGCCTGGGTGGGTCTGGGGGCGGATGGCTTGTCCTCTTCCTGCTATGGGCCGGAGGAGGCGTTCCGTGCGCTCGAAGGTCATTTCCATCTGGGCGTTCTGGTGGCCCTGGCTTCGGTGGTGACGATCTTTATCATCAGCGCCAGCTATCTGCAGGTCATTGAACTTTTTCCCGCCGGCGGCGGCGGTTATATGGTGGCGTCTAAATTGCTGTCGCCTAAAGCCGGCATGGTCTCGGGCTGCGCCCTGCTGATCGATTATGTATTGACCATCACTCTATCCGTAGCCAGCGGCGCGGATGCAATTTTCAGTTTTCTGCCGCTCAGCTGGCTGCCGTACAAATTGACCTTTGCCATGGCGGGATTGGTCCTGCTGATCTGGCTCAACCTGCGCGGAGTCAAAGAGTCTGTGGTGCCTTTGGTGCCGATCTTTTTAACCTTTATCGTGACCCATATTTTTGCCATTCTGTATGTTTTGTACGTTCATGCGGCGGATTTGACGACGCTGATAGAGACCACTCGAATGGACATTCGGCAGAGCAACGCCGAGTTGGGCCTTTTGGGCACGGTGCTGCTGATCTTGCGCGCCTACAGCATGGGCGCCGGCACCTACACCGGCATCGAAGCGGTCAGCAACGGCCTGCCGATCCTGCGTGAACCCAAGGTGAAGACCGCCAAGAGCACCATGCGCTATATGGCTTTTTCCCTGTCATTCATGGTGTTGGGATTGATGCTGGGTTATACGCTTTTTCGCGTCGAACACGTGCCGGGTAAAACATTGAACGCCGTTTTGTTCAATGCTCTTTCAGCCGGGTGGAACGAAAACCTTGCGTACCTGTTCATTTTGATCGCCCTGACGTCTGAGGCCATTTTGTTGTTTGTCGCCTCGCAGACCGGTTTTCTCGGCGGTCCGCGGGTGCTCTCGAATATGGCGCTGGACCGCTGGTTCCCCACCCGTTTTGCCACGCTCAGCGACCGGCTGGTGACGCAGAACGGCATTCTGCTCATGGGCGGCGCGTCGTTGATTTTGATGTTTCTGAGCAGAGGCTCGGTGCGTCTGCTGGTGGTGCTGTACTCGATCAATGTGTTCATCACCTTTTTGCTCTCCCAGGTGGGTTTAGTGCGCCATTGGTGGCAGAACCGGCATACGCAAAAAGGCTGGCTGAGGAAACTGGTGATCAGCGGCATCGGCATGGTGCTCACCGGTTTCATTCTACTTTCGGTCGCTACGCTTAAATTTACCGAGGGCGGCTGGATAACCGTTTTGGTCACCGGCACGCTGATCGTCATCGTTCTGCTGGTTCAAAAACACTATACTCATACTGCAGCGCTGCTGAAACGGTTGGACAGTCTGGTGGAAGCAGTCAAGCTCTCTGTTCCACCCGTTGCAGGGACAGCGCGCAAATCCCGGCGTCTGCGCAATACGCCGTTTGTTCGTTCGCGTACCGGAGTCATACTCACCAGCGGGTTTAACGGATTGGGGCTGCACACATTATTCGGCGCCATTCAGATGTTCCGCGGCGAGATGAAAAATTTCGTCTTCCTGCAGATCGGCGTGGTGGATGCGGGCACATTCAATAGTCCGGAGGAGATCGAACAGCTCAAGCATCAAGTGGATGCGGATCTGGAAAAGTACTGCGATTTCATGCGTCATCAGGGCTACTATGCCGAGGCGGTCTCTGCCATCGCCATCGATGTGGTGGAAGAGGTCTCGAAACTGGCGCCGGAGGTGCTGAAAAAATTTCCCCAGGCGATGTTCTTCGGCGGACAGCTGGTGTTTCCTCATGAACCCATGTTCGGCCGCTGGCTGCACAACTATACCGTGTTCTCCATTCAGCGGCGGTTTTACTATCAGGGCATTCCGCTCATCATGCTGCCCATACGGGTTTCCGCCTAAGCTGCGCGTCGAAATGTCTTTAGGAAACAGTGCAAAGATTGAAATTCTTCGTAAAGGAATGACAGTGACTGATCATCTTTTCGCCGGCGGCGTCACCACACCCAGGGGGTTCCAGGCTGCGGGCGTGCGCTGCGGCTTGAAGGAGAAAGGATTGGACCTGGCTTTGGTATACAGTGCGGCTCCGGCCGCCGCCGCAGCCCTGTTCACCAGTAATTTGATTCAGGCTGCCCCGGTGCAGGTGAGCAAAAGAAACGTCCAGTGCGGCCGAGGCCGGGCGGTGGTGATCAACAGCGGCAATGCCAACGCCTGCACCGGCGAACAGGGTGATCGAGACGTGGAAGAAACGCTCGCCCTAGTTGCGCAGGGGCTGCATATCGATCGCGAGGAGGTGCTGGTCGCCTCCACCGGCATCATCGGCAAACCTTTGGCCATGGACAAGTTGCGCCGCGGTCTGGCCGAAGCGCTTGCTTCTCTCAAGGAGGATGGCGGCGACGCGGCGGCGCACGCCATCTTGACCACGGATACTACAGCCAAACAGGTGGCGGTTACCTTTCAATTGGCCGGATACAAAGCATGCATCGGCGCCATGGCCAAAGGCAGCGGCATGATCAACCCCAATCTGGCCACCATGCTCTGCTGCCTCACCACCGATGCGGCTGTCAGCAGCGCCCTGCTTGACCGCAGCCTGCGTCTGGCGGTCGATGATTCGCTCAACAGTCTGACGGTGGACGGCGAGATGAGCACCAATGATTGCGTCCTGCTGTTGGCCAACGGCCAATGCGGCAATCCGGTCATCGATGCGGTTGGTCCGGATTTCGAGGCATTTACTCAAGCGCTGCGCACCGTGTTGCAGGCGGTCGCCAGGGCCATTGCCATGGACGGCGAAGGCGCCACCAAACTGCTGCTGGTCCGGATCATCAACGCCCGGGATTCAGAGCAGGCGCGCAGGGCGGCCAAAGCGGTCGCCAACTCGCTGCTGGTCAAGACCGCAGTATTCGGCCGGGATCCTAATTGGGGACGGGTTCTTTCCGCCGTCGGCGGCAGCGGCGTGGAGCTGCGGCCGACCCGCATCGCCGCCTCCTTTGCCGGCATTCCGGTGTTGGCTCAGGGTCATCCGGTTCCGTTTGATCCTGCAGCCATGAAGGCCGCTCTAGCGGAAAAAGAGATCGTGCTGTCGGTGGACCTGGCCGTCGGATCGGCGGACGCTCGGGTCTTTTCTTGCGATCTCTCCTATGATTATGTTAAAATCAACGCTGAATATCATACTTGATTGGAAAAAGATAGAATGAAAACAGCAGCCATCCTGGGCGTCACCGGCTACACCGGTGAAGAGCTGGTGCGGCTCCTTTCCCGCCATCCCGAGGTGGAGTTGGTCGCCGCGACCTCGGAAAACGAGAACGGCAAAAAGCTCGGCGATCTGTATCCGCCCTTTCCTCGATTCCGGGATTTGACCATTTGCACGGCGGAGCAGGCTTTGCAGCAGGCCGTTGATCTGGTATTCCTCTGCCTGCCGGCTATCGAGTCCAGCCGGTGGGGAAAGTTTTTTCTCGACCGCGGCAGCCGGGTGATCGATCTGGGCGCGGACTTTCGCTTCTCCACTGCGTCAGCCTATGAGGCCTGGTACGGAACCAGCCATCCGTTTCCTGAATTGCTGGAGCAGGCGGTCTATGGTTTGCCGGAATGGCGCCGGCAGGAGATTCGCACCGCACGGCTGATCGGCAATCCGGGATGCTATCCCACCGCGGCCTTGCTGGCGCTGCTGCCCTTTGTGCAAGCCGGTTGGGTGGCGGAGGAGCCGGTGCTCGTCGACGCCAAGTCCGGCGTATCCGGCGCCGGCAAGACGCCGACCAAAACCACCCATTATGTGGAGGCCAATGAGAACGTCAACGCCTACAAGCCCGGCCGATCGCATCGCCATGTGGGCGAGATCGATCAAGAGTTGAACCGTCATTCACAAAAACCGCTGCAGGTGGTCTTTACCCCGCACCTCGTGCCGCAGACCCGCGGCTTGTACGCGAGCGTCTACTTTAAACTGCGGTCGGCGCATAGCCGCACAGAGCTCAATGACCTGTTGCGTCAGCGGTATGAAGCCGAGCCTTTTATTCGCATCGTGGATCCCCAGTTGCCGGCCACGCGAATGGCTTTGCACAGCAATTTTTGTTTTCTCGCCGCTGAAGCGGTGAAGGACACCTCTTACGCTGCGGTTTTCAGCGCCATCGACAATCTCGGCAAAGGCGCCGCCGGCCAGGCGGTGCAAAATATGAATCTGATGTTCGGTTTTCCGGAAACCATGGGTCTGTGTTGATGAAAAACAGAGTGGTGATCAAACTGGGCGGCAAAGCTTTGGAAGGGGAGGAGGGATTTGTCTCTCTCGGACGGGCGATCCGTGCGCTGGACGATACAGAGGTGATCGTCGTTCACGGCGGCGGCGCCGAGATCTCTGAAGCGCTGCGACGGGCGAACCGCCAGCCGGTCTTCATCGACGGCCTGCGGGTGACCACGATCGAAGACATGGAGATCGTGGAAAAAGTGCTGTCTGAAGACGTGAACAGCCGTATCGCCGGGTTTCTACAGCAGACCGGCCTGTCGGTCTGCCGGCTTTCAGGCAAATCCCGCTCTCTGTTGTTAGTGGAAAAGCTGATGCACCATGGTCGTGATCTGGGCTGTGTGGGACAGGTGCACTCCGTCGATCCACGGGTGATCATCGAGGCCCTGGCGAAAATGCAGGTGCCGGTGATTTCTCCCATTTCAGCGGACAGAGACGGCCGTACCTACAATGTCAATGCAGACAGCGCGGCGGCGGCCATCGCGGGCAGCCTGGCCTGCAGCGATCTGATCTATTTCACCGACGTGGCCGGCGTGCAGGTCGACGGAACAGTGGCCGCCACCCTTACGTGCGCTCAGGCGCGGCGGTTGATGGAACAACGGATTATTCACGGCGGCATGACCGCCAAGATGGAATCGGCGTTTGCCGCGCTGGATGCCGGCGTGCGAAGGGTGCACATCAGCGCCTGGCGCGGCGAAGAGACGCTGGAGAAAATTCTCTCCGGCAGGTATGATTTCGGCACCGCCGTGATCAAGTAAGCAGGGGGGGAAGGCTACATTGCCTTGACCGCGTTAGGATGAAGTGAACGCCGACAAAGCGGGTGAAAAAGGGATGGTCGCCTGCGCCGCACACTGCTTTTTTCTATTATCCTGTGTTCCTGAACGGCCGCTCGCTCCTTTGCCGCAGTGCGGACTCGAGAAGAAGATTAGTCTCTATTTAGAATACCTCCTTCTGCGGAGTGCTCTCAGGAACATGGCCTGTGGCAGCGCAAAGGAACTTTCCTGCTTTCATCCCTTCCTCTTCGGGCCTTTCAGGCTCACCTGCGCCAGCGTCTCTGCGCATCCGCCGATCTCATTCAAGGCGGGAGCGCTGTTCCAGGCGAACTATTTTTTCAGGGTCCGACTGTCAGCGGCAGGCGCCGGTAGAGCCGCTTCAGGTAAGCCGGCTGCCTGCGGGGCTGTTTTGCTTTGCCGCGGGCATACAGAGGTGCGGTGGGAATTTCGACTCACTCAAGCATTGAATCGCTCTATGTTGGTGTGACCGGCATTCTTCCGTAAAAAAAAGTGTGAAAATATCGTAAAAATGTTTAAATTTTATTTATTATTTTTAAGCCAGACAGAAGCTGTCCGGCAGCGCTTGATCGACGCGGGTCACTCTGCGCTCCGGCTCGATCGTATTTATGGAGAATCGACCCTATGGGAACTTGGCAAATGCTGAAAATGGAAAAAGAATCGCTGCTGGCCGCCTACAGCCGGCCGGATATTTTATTCACTCACGGCCATGGCGTTTATCTTTATGACAGCGACGGCAAAAAATATCTCGACTTTACCGCCGGCATTGCGGTGAATGCGCTCGGCCATTGCGATCCAGGCGCGGTGCAGGTGCTGCAGGAGCAGTCGCAAAAACTTTGGCATTGTTCCAACCTTTTCTATACCGAGCCGCCCATTCGTCTGGCAGGCCGCTTGACCGAAGCCACGTTTGCTGACAAGATTTTTTTCGCCAACAGCGGCGCCGAGGCGGTGGAGGGCGCCATCAAACTGGCGCGCAAGTGGGGCCATGAGATCAAAGGCGAGGAGTGCCACGAGATCATCGCCATGCAGAACTCTTTTCACGGCCGCACCATGGGCGCCCTGTCGCTCACCGGGCAGAACAAGTTTTGGCAGGGCTATGATCCGATGCTGCCGGGCATCCGCTTTGCTGAATTCAACAATCTGGACAGCGTCAGCCGGCTGGTGAACAAGGACAAGACCTGCGCCATCATCGTCGAGCCGATCCAGGGTGAGGGCGGCGTACATGTCGCGTCAACGCCCTTTCTGCAAGGGCTGCGCCGCCTGTGCGATGCGAACGACTGCCTGTTGATCTTGGATGAGATCCAGTGCGGCATGGGCCGATCGGGACGTTTCTGCTGCTATGAATGGTATGATATCGAGCCCGATATCATGGTGCTGGCCAAGCCCCTGGCAGGCGGATTGCCGCTGAGCGCTCTGCTGGTGACTCAGGACGTCGCCGATCACATCAAACCAGGTCAGCATGGTTCCACCTTCGGCGGCGGACCGTTGACCACAGCGGTGGCCGATTATGTGGTGGGACGCATCACAGATCCCGCATTTTTGCAGCATGTGGCCGCCATGGGCGACCATCTGCTCAAATCGCTGCAGTTGCTGCAGGACGAACTGCCGGCTATCAAAGAGGTGCGCGGCCAGGGGCTGATAGTGGGCGTAGAGCTCAATATACCGGCGAAAAAGGTCATCGAGGTATGCACCGATTTCGGCCTGCTGTTGTGCCCGGCCGGAGATCATGTGCTGCGCTTCTTGCCGCCTTTGATTGTGGATAAAAAGCAGATTGAAGAAGCTGTGGAGATATTGGAAGATGCCATCCGCGAATGTCTTGTTCCGACGGGCGAGAATTAAAGACGTCAACGACATCACCGAGCTCATCAACCATTACGCCAAGCTGGGCGACATGTTGAGCCGCTCGCACATGCAGGTGTACAGTCAGCTGCGCGATTATTATGTGGCGGTCGATGGGGATCGCGTCGTTGGCTGCGGCGCGTTGAATATCATCTGGGACAATCTGGCCGAGGTCCGGTCCCTGGCCATTGCGCCGGACTATGTCGGCCAGGGTCTTGGCCGTGAAATCGTCAACCGTTTGCTGGCCGATGCCGCTGATCTGGCCCTGCCCCAGGTGTTCACCCTGACCTATAAACCGGTTTTTTTCGAAAAAGTGGGCTTTACGCGGGTGGATAAAAAAGAGCTGCCGCATAAAGTCTGGAAGGACTGCATTCATTGTCCCAAGTTTCCCGATTGCGATGAGGTGGCGCTGGTCAAAAACATTCCCTGATCGCCGGCCGTTTTTTCTTCCGCCGACCGATCGTTGAACAAAGCCGCAGTGGCAAGGAGAGATATGGAATTATCGATTTTACTGAACCAAGTGCCGGAAAAACAGATTCACGGCGATCCCCGGAGTGTGGAGATCCGCGGGGTGGCCTATGATCCCCTGCGCGTCCAACCCGGCTTTATCTATGTCGCCATTTCGATCTACACCCAATTGGATAAAATAGAAATTCCCGACGGCCATGCCGGCGTGGATGCAGCCATCGACCGGGGCGCCGTTGCCGTGATGCTGGAGAAAGATCAGCCGGTGCCGCCCCATGTGGTCAAGGTACTGGTGCCGGATTCCCGCCAGGCGCTGGGCCAGATCAGCGCACGTTTCTATCAGTTCCCTTCCAACAGCTTGGATCTGATCGCCGTGACCGGCACCAACGGTAAAACCACCACCACCCACATCGTCGAGAGCATTTTCATTCAAAAGTATAAGATCGGTTTGATCGGCACCTTGTATTACAAAATGAACGGCGTCATTCACAAATCCAAGGATACCACTCCGGAACCGCCGGACTTGCAGGAAATTTTGCGCAAAATGGCGGATGAGAAATACGACTATTGCATCATGGAGACCTCTTCGCACGGCATTGAATTCCACCGTCTGACAGGCTGCACGTTTAAAACAGCAGTGTTCACCAATCTGACTCAGGATCACCTCGATTTTCACAAAACCATGGAGAACTATCTCAACGCCAAATTAAAGCTGTTCCGCTGGCTGACCCCTGCGGATCATGCCATCGTCAATATCGATGATCCGGCCGGGGAAAAGTTTCTCGCTGCCACCCGCGCTCGAACACTGACCTATGGATTGTCAGAGCGCGCCCAGGTTCGCGCAACCCAGATACACTATCACATCAACGGTACGGACTATACCCTGGTTACGCCCGGCGGCGAGATCACCATTCACACCAAATTGGTGGGGCGGTTCAACGTCTACAACGCCCTTGCCGCGGTAGGCGTCGCCCTGTCTCATGGTTTGGACCTGCAGACCATCCGTTCAGGATTGGAGGCCCGGATCTGGGTCTCCGGCCGCTTTGAATTGGTGGAAAAAGGCCAACCTTTTGCCGTAGTGGTGGACTATGCCCACACGCCCGACGGCGTCGAAAATGTGCTCAGCCTGGCAAAAAGCTTGAATCCGAAGCGGGTGATCACCGTCTTTGGCTGCGGCGGCGACCGCGATAAGGAGAAGCGGCCGATCATGGGCGAAACAGCGGCCAAGTACAGCGACGAAATTATTCTGACCTCAGACAATCCGCGCACTGAAGAACCGCTGCAGATCATCGAAGAGATCGCTGCGGGCTGTTCGGGCGCTTCGCTGCATCGTGTGCCGGATCGCGGCGAGGCGATCCGCTATGCGGTCAAAATGGCGCAGCCCGGCGACATGGTCATGCTGCTCGGCAAGGGCCATGAGACCACGCAAACCCTGCGCGACCGTACGATTGAATTTAACGATCGCACTCAAGCTGAAAAGGCGTTGGATGAATTGCTGTCCCTGTGATCACCTGACGGTCCTCTGGGGGTCCTGTAAGACGATCCGCTTCTATTTGTTCATTCTGTCCCTGCTGATGATCGGCTGGTCTGCAGCATGTCAAACACAAAGGGCTGTTACCACTATGTTGATTTCCGCAAAGATGAGCTCCAACCATATGATCCACGTGCGGCTGGCGGACGGCGCCGCCGATGCCGGCCGCGCTGATTTCTCCATCTCGCCGAAAACCAAAATCATCCGGATTGAAAAGGAGGCGGAGTTACTGCGTCTGATTACCGAGCCCCTCGATCTATGTCAAACCTATTGGCTTAGCTATCGCGGCGAAAAGCGGGCGATTCAGCCGGACGAAGCGCTGAATCAATTTACTTCACAGAAGGAATTGGGCTGCAGCTGGAATGAGGAACGGACCATCTTTCGCTTGTTCGCACCGCGGGCAAAGCGCGTGAAGCTGCGGCTGTACGACTCACTGCAGGCGGAGACAGGCCAGGAGCACGAGATGTTGAAGGACAGCGACGGCGTCTGGGAGTGCCTGCTCGCCGGCCAGTACATCGGCTGGTGCTATGATTACGTGGTGGACGGGCCCACCGGCGACGACGAAGAGTTCGATCCAACCAAAGCGATCTGCGATCCCTACAGTCGGGCGGTGGCCACGCGAAACGAGTACCTGCACCGCGGCCGGACGTTGATCCTCGACACCCACTCCTTCGACTGGCAGGGGGACCAGGGGGTTGTCATTGCTCCGGAAGATTTGATGATCTATGAGTGCCATCTGCGCGATCTGACCCGTCATCCCAGCTCCGGCGCTGAGCCGGAAATCGCCGGCAGTTATCTGGCCGCCATCGATGATTCCATTCGCGGCGGCCTTCGGCACATACAGTCCCTCGGCGTCAACGCCGTTGAATTTCTGCCGATTCAGGAATTCGGCAACATCGAGATCCCCTATCAGGTGGCGGTCGACAAGGTGACCAACACCTGGAATCCCTACAGCCGGAATCATTGGGGCTATATGACCTCTTATTTCTTTGCCCCGGAATCCTATTATGCGAGCGGCGGCAGTCTGTCGCCGGAGGCGTGGTGCGGCGCCGACGGTCGGCAGGTGGACGAGTTCAAACAGGTGGTGCGTGCGTTCCATAAGGCCGGCATGGCGGTGATTATGGACGTGGTCTATAATCACGTCTCCCAGTATGATCAGAATGCCTTTAAACTGATCGACAAAAAGTACTATTTCCGTCTCGATGAAGAAGGTCGCTACCTCACCGCCAGCGGCTGCGGCAATGATTTCAAAACCGAACGGCCTATGGCGCGACGGCTCATCATCGACAGTATTCTCTATTGGATGAAAGAATACCATGTGGACGGTTTTCGCTTCGATCTGGCAGCCTTGATTGATTGGGAGACCATCGACCAAATCACCATAGAAGCGCGCAAGCTCAACCCGAATGTCATTTTAATCGCTGAACCGTGGGGCGGCGGCCGCTATCTGCCTGCAGAATTTTCGCAGCACGACTGGGCGGCGTGGAACGACCGGTTCCGCAACGGCGTCAAAGGGCAGAATCCGGAGAATGGGACTAGTTATATCTTTGGCCGCTATTGGGGGGACAACAATAAGGAGACTCTTAAAAGCTATCTGACCGGCACCTTGGCCAAAGAGGGCGGGCTGTTTCAAAAGAGCCGTCACGCTATCAACTATCTCGGCTCTCATGACGATCATACTTTCGGCGATTTCGTGCGCATCGGTCTCGGCGACGTGCGCCCCGGACAGACGATTCAGGATCCAATATCCAACGCCCGATTGACACCGCGCCAGGTCGCGGTCAACAAACTGGGTGCGTTGATTCTCTACGTCAGCCAGGGCGCACTCATGATCGAGCAGGGCCAGGAATATGGCCGCAGCAAGGTCATTGCCCGCACCAGCGCGCCGGATTCAGCCGCCGGTCATCTGGATCATAACAGCTACAACAAGGACAATGAAACCAATTGGCTTGATTACAGCCATGCTGATCTAAATCGCGATCTGGTCGACTATTATACGGGATTGGCCGCTCTGCGCCGCCGCTATCGTCTGTTGCGCGCCGCGCCGCGCAGCTCCATACAATTCATCGAGCATGAAAATCCCTTTGCCCTGGGCATGACCATCGACCGGCGCGACGCCAAGGAGGGAGTCCAACTCCTCGTGCTGTTGAACGGCCACAGCGACGAATCCGCTTCGTTTCAGCTTCCACCGGGTACGTGGTCGGTTCTGGCCGATGAGCAGCGTGCGGGGGCAACGCCGCTGCGGCTGATCTCCGATGGGACCGCTGTGCTGCCGCCCACCAGCGGATGGGTGCTGGTGCGCTGATGGTGCAGCTGTGCAGGGATCGGTGTAGACTCTGTGCACTGAGACCGTCCATATTCGCATGCCCGCCCTTTTCCTGAGCCTGCGCTTTAGCTGGCCCGCCACATTCCATTTGACAAATTCGGATAAATCCCCTACATTGATCTTTTGATACGAAAAAGGATGAATGGTGGAACGCGGGAGAACGGTTAAATCGCTGTTGCGGCGCACAGCGCCGTTCATGAGTCTGATCCTCATGGCGGTGCTGTTGAGCATTCTGTCGCCCTATTTTCTCAGTGTGGACAATTTGTTGGCCATCGGCCTGCAGATGTCGGTGGTGGCAATCATGGCCGTGGGTCAGATGATGGTGATCATCTCAGCCGGCATCGATCTGTCGGTGGGTTCGATTCTGGGATTGTCCGGCATGGCGGTCACCTTGCTGTTGACCAGCGGAGTGGGCATTGTGCCGGCCATTGCCATCGGCCTGTTGCTTGGTTTTTTGTTGGGCGCTTTGGCCGGCGGCTTGATCGCCTACGGCCATCTGCCGCCGTTCATCGCCACGCTCGGCATCATGGGGATCGCTCGCGGCGCTGCGTTGCTGTTGACCGGCGGAGTGCCGGTGTTCGGTTTGCCGCCCTCTTTCAATTTTTTAGGCGGCGGCCGACTGTTCAATGTCCTGCCGCTGCCGGTGCTGTTCACCATCGTGATCGCTGTGGCCGGTCATTTCGTGCTGACCCGCCTGCCGTTCGGCCGTCACATTTTCGCCATCGGCAGCAACGAAACCGCCGCTCGGTTGTCCGGCATCCATGTCAATAACATGCTGATCAAGATCTATGCGATCAATGGTCTTCTTTGCGCTTTTGCCGGCATCGTGCTGGCCTCGCGCCTGAGCTCTGGACAGCCCACAGCCGGCACAGGCTATGAATTGGACGTAATCGCCGCCTGTGTGATCGGCGGCGCCAGCCTGACCGGCGGCGAGGGCACTATTCTCGGCGCCATGATCGGCGCTATGATCATGGGCGTGCTGCGCAATGGTTGCAACCTGCTAAACATTTCACCGTTCTGGCAGCAGATCGCCATCGGCGCCATTATCATCTTTGCGGTGCTTTCCGATCAATACCGAAAACATCGAAGGACCCGTAGTTGAAAACAGGAGCGAATATGCGTTGGCTTAGATGGATTGTACTGGGGACCAGCCTCATGCTGCTGGCTTGTCAGGCGGAGAAAAAGGGGCGTCCACAGGTTCTGGTTTCTCCAAAGGGATTGACGCAGAATTTCTGGCTCAAGGTCAAAGCGGGCGCAGACGCCGCGGCCAGAGACCTGCAAGTGGACGTGATCTGGAAGGGCCCGCAGAGCGAGTTGGAGATTGCAGCGCAGATCGCCATGGTGGAAGACTATATCAACAAAAAGGTAGATGCCATCGTTTTGGCCGCCTGCGATACGCGCGGCCTGATCCCCAGCATCGAAAAAGCGTTGGCAGCCGGCATTCCGGTGGTGACCATTGACAGCGGGGTTGAATCTGATCTGCCGGCTTCGTTCATCGCAACCGACAATGTTCTCGGCGCGTCCATGGCAGCCGACAAACTGGCTGAACTGGTGGGCGCTGTGGGTAAGGTCGCGTGCGTTCCCATTGTGCCCGGCGCAGCTACTTCCATCATGCGCGAACAGGGATTCAAAGACGCACTAGTCAAGTATCCCGGCCTGCAATTGGTAGCGGTGCAATATTCTCAAAGCGAGGTGGCCACCGCCATGGCAGTGACGGAAAATTTTTTAACCGCCAATCCGGACCTGGCCGGCATTTTTGCCGCCAGTGAGGCGGGCACCATCGGCTGCGCTCAAGCGCTGATCAGCCGAGGTCTGGCGGGCAAAGTCAAACTGGTGGGATTCGACGCCTCGCCCGACCAGGTCAAACTGCTCAAAGCCGGCGTTGTGCATGCTTTGATCGTGCAGAATCCCTTTCAGATGGGCTATCAAGGAGTCCAGGCGGCCGTGACCTTGATCAAAGGCGGGCAGGTGGACAAACGGATCGACACCGGGGTGACCATTGTGACGGTGGAGAATGTCGACACGCCGGAGGTACAAAAATTGCTGAATCCGGTGGAACAAAAATAAGCCTGCGAACGTTAAGATAATGCTGGGTGAGTTGTCCGATCCGGCGTTCTTTTTGGGGACGAAATTGGTTTCGACGGGTTACATGGTGGTAGTGGCTGCATGTCGAGGAACCCGGTGACCTCGTTAATCATCTGGGAAAACAAGTAAACGCAGACAATTATGCGTATGCTCTGGCTGCCTAACTAAGGCGGCCTCGTTCTCTCCGTTTGCGCCTGCTGGGGCGGAGAAGAACGTCGATACAGCAGGCTGGCCGGTTGTGACGCTCTGGCGCACCCGGCGAGATCATACAGAGCTGGGTCGTCTTGGCCTGGTCCCTGCGACAGAGGCGATCGAGATGCAAGCAGGAGACTAAACATGTAGATGCTGCTATGGCTGGTTTCTCGGACGTGGGTTCAACTCCCACCGTCTCCACACATTCAAAGCCCTTCCCAATGAAATGATTCATGAGAAGGGCTTTTGATTTCATGGGGAGAGCCGGCTGTTTTCGCCCGGCTTGCGGGGTTCCAGGCGTTGACATAAAACGTACAGCGCGCCTTATACCGCTTTGAGACCTGCGACAAAATCATCTTCGTATCCTGTGATGGATCGCTGTTGACCGACTTATCACCTCTTTAAGAAAGCTGACCCAAGATGAGCGAATCTGTACTGATCGGACTGGCTGCGATTACTTTCTCTGCTATCAGCGCGCAGTGGCTGGCCTGGCGTCTCAAAGTGCCGTCTATCCTCATTCTGCTTGGCGCTGGACTGCTGGTCGGACCGTTGTTTCATTTGATCGATCCTGACCGGCTGCTGGGAGATCTGCTCTATCCCGTGGTTTCTCTATCCGTCGCCGTCATTCTATTTGAAGGCGGACTTAGTCTGCGTCTATCTGAGTTGAAAGAGATCGGCGGTGCGGTGCGCAATTTGATCTCCATAGCCGTGCTGATCACCTGGGTGATCGCCGCAGCCGCGGCCTTTTATGTGGTAGGGCTGTCGCTCCCCACTTCGATCATCTACGGCGCCATTTTGGTTGTAACCGGTCCCACGGTGATCATCCCGTTGTTGCAGCAGGTCCGTCCGGTGCGGAGGGTGAGCTCCCTGGCGCGCTGGGAGGGCATTGTCAATGACCCGGTGGGCGCCATCCTGGCGGTTCTGGTGTCGGAGGCGGTGCTGGTCGGCGGTTTTCCCCAGGCCTTCAGCACCGGCCTGCTGGCCATTCTGAAAATAGTGTTCTCCGCCTCTGTACTCGGCGTCGCGGCCGCCGCGCTGCTGGTTTTTCTGCTGAAGAATTTTCTCATCCCCGACCATCTGGATGAAGTCATCACCCTGATGCTGGTCATCGTTTCCTTTACAGCCGCCAATCTGATTCAAAAAGAGTCCGGACTGTTAGTGGTCACCATAATAGGCATCGTTCTGGCCAACCAGAAATTTGTATCGGTCAAGCATATCATTACTTTTAAGGAAAATCTGAGCGTCCTGCTCATCTCCGGACTGTTCATCGTGCTCGCCGCGCGGTTGCAGCTTGCCGATCTGAAACAGATCGGCTGGCGGGAATCCGCTTTTGTAGCCATCCTGATTTTTTTTACCCGGCCGCTGGCCATTTTTCTCTCCACCTGGAAGAGCGATCTGAACATGCGCGAAAAAACTTTTCTCGCCTTTTTAGCGCCGCGGGGGATCGTCGCCGCTGCCGTGGCCTCCGTTTTCTCCTTTACCCTGGTCGCCGCCGGGTATGGGGACGCCCAGCGGCTCATTCCGCTTACTTTTTTTATCATTATCTGCACGGTGACCTTTTATGGCCTTTTGGCCGCGCCCTTGGCGCGCAAACTGAATTTGGCCAAGGAGAATCCCCAGGGCGTGCTTTTTGTCGGTGCACATGACTGGGCCCGGGAACTGGCTGAAAGCCTTAAACGGGAGGGATTGGAGGTGCTGATGGTCGACACCAATTACGCTAACCTGTCCGCCAGCCGGATGAGAGGGCTGGCCACCCACCATGGCAGCATTACCTCCGAGGACATCGCCAGCGAGTTAAATCTCTTTGGCATCGGTAAACTGCTGGCGCTCACGGCCAACGATGAGGTCAATGCGCTTGCCTCCCAGCATTTTATCGATCTTTTCGGCCGGGCGGAGACGTACCAGCTCTCCTGCCTGGGCAAACGGATAGGCAACCAGGCCAACCTGTCTGTGGATCAATGCGGTCGTATGCTCTTTTCGCCCAAGGCGACCTTTGCCGGCTTGAATGCCCTGTTCGCCGAGGGCGCCAGGCTGAAAACCACGGCGCTGACCCGGGAGTTTGATTTCAACGCCTATCAAGCTTTCTATCGAGACAAAGCGATGCCGCTCTTTTTGATCACCGAGGATAAAAAACTGCAGGTCTTTACCAGCGACCGCCCATTGTATCCGAAACCAGGCCAAATCCTCATCAGCGTGGTGCGCGGCGCCTAATCTACGCCCGTACCGGAACCAACATAACCCCGATCGATAACGCCCCTTTGCTGTTTTCCTGCCGGGATGTTTTTCTGTTGCTTTAATCCCACGGGTTTTGTAAAATGAAATTCAAACCATGGAGTTTACCGTGTTAATGCAGCCCGAGTTATCGACGTCACGATTGTTGCTGCGTCCGTTTCACATCAGCGATGCGGCGGAGGTGCAGAGGCTGGCCGGCGCCCGCGAGGTCGCGGCCACCACCGCAGGGATTCCACACCCCTATCCGGACGGTGCGGCTGAAATATGGTTCAAAACTCAGGAAGAGGAGCGGCAGGAGGGAACCGCTCTGGTGTACGCCGTCTGCTTGAAGAGCAGCGGCGTTTTGTTGGGCGCCATTGGCTTAAAGATCGACCGGGAGAGCCGCCACGCGGAGATGGGGTACTGGATCGGCGTTCCCTACTGGGGCCACGGCTATTGCACCGAGGCGGCCGAGGCGCTGCTGCAGCAAGCGTTTCATGGCCTGGAGCTGGAGCGTGTGTTCGCCCGCCATTTCAAGCTCAATCCGGCGTCGGGTCGCGTAATGGAGAAACTCGGCATGCGCTGCGAGGGATGTTTGCGCCGGCATTATTTCAAGTGGGGCGACTATATCGATCTCGTGATCTATGGAATTCTGCGTTCGGAATGGATCGAACGCAGGCAACAAGCGGGTAACAAGCGGGAGTCCCTATGAAACAACAATGGCTCGCCGTCGTGCTGGTTCTGTCCTTGAGCCTGGCTTGCAGCAGGCCGGGCACGCAACAACCAAGCGTGACGTTTCAGGACGATGTGGCTTTTCTGAACAAGTATACTTCTGTGATCCTGTTGTCGTCTGCAGATTCATCGGCGCAAGTCGCGGTCGCTCCGGACCTTCAGGGACGGGTGATGACCAGCACGGCGACCGGCGCTGCCGGCCAGAGTTTTGGCTGGATCAACCGCGAGCTGATCGCCTCAGGCATTCCGAACCGGCATATCAACGCTTTTGGCGGCGAAGACCGTTTCTGGCTGGGGCCGGAGGGCGGTCAGTACAGCCTCTACTTTGCCAAGGGCGACCCGTTTGATCTGGAGCACTGGTACACGCCAAGACCCTTTAATGAGGAGGGTTTCATCGTATTGCGCCGGAATCCATCGTCCGTGGTTTTCAGCAAACGGATGTCGATCAGAAATTACGCTGATTTTGTCTTCACCCTTGAACTGCAACGCACCGTTCGCTTGCTCTCTCGAGCGGAACTTGAACAACATGCCCAGGTCAAGCTGCCTGCCGCCCTGCCGGCCGTGGGCTTTGAAAGCGAAAACACCATCACCAACATCGGCGAGCAAGCCTGGAAAAAAGAGACCGGTCTGGTGTCCATCTGGATCCTGGGCATGTTCACTCCGTCGCCCACCACGGTCATCGCTGTGCCCTATGTCGCGGGAGCGGAGGCGTCCCGGGGTCCCGTGGTGGTCTCCGATTATTTCGGCGCCATTCCTCCAGACCGGCTGCGAATCAAGGATCAGGCGGTATTCTTCAAAGGCGACGGCCTGTATCGCAGCAAGATCGGCATGCCGCGCAGCCGTGTCAAACCGGTGCTCGGCAGCTATGATTCGGCGCTCGGTGTGTTGACGCTGGTCCGGTTCACTCTGCCCGAGGAGGCCCGCGATTACGTCAACAGCCAGTGGAGAATAACCGATCAACCCTATGCCGGCGACGTGGCTAATTCGTACAACGATGGACCGGCTTATCCGGGCGCCAAGCCTATGGGCCCGTTCTATGAATTGGAAAGCTCCTCGCCGGCGGCCGCGCTGGCGCCGAACGAGTCGTGCACACATCGTCATGCCACTTTTCATTTCAGCGGCGACCGAAACCTGCTGGACCAGATCAGTCTGGCGGTGCTGGGCGTTTCTTTGAACGATTTCAAAACCGCTTTTAATTGAACAGGGCCAGTCCATGGATAGCTATTTAAGAATGCAGGAGATCAGCAAGTCGTTTCCCGGCGTTCAGGCGCTGGACCGCGTGCACATGGAGGTGCAGCCGGGAGAAGTGCATGCGCTGCTGGGCGAGAACGGCGCCGGCAAATCGACGCTGATGAAAATTCTCAGCGGCGTCTATCAACCGGACAGCGGCGAGATTCTGATAGAAGGGCGTTCCGTTCAGTTCAGCGACACCCGCGCCGCGGAACAGGCGGGCATCGCCATCATTCATCAAGAACTGAATTTGATCCCGCAGATGACCGTGGCGGAGAACATTTATCTCGGCCGCGAGCCGCGCACTAAATTCGGTCTGGTTGATTTTAAAGCCATGCGTCAGGCGGCGGAGGCGGAGCTGCAACAGCTGCAAGTGCGCATTCCGGTGCAGGCGCGGATCGCCGAGCTGCGCGTCGGCGAGCAACAACTTGTCGAAATCGCCAAGGCGCTGTCGTTGCACGCCAAGGTGGTGATCATGGACGAACCGACTTCGGCGTTGAGCGAGACGGAGGTGGAAAAACTGTTCAAGGTCATTCGCCGGTTGCAGCAGAACGGCGTAGCGATCATCTATATCTCGCATAAACTGGAAGAGATCTTTGCCATCGCCGATAAAGTGACGGTGTTGCGCGACGGAAAATATATCGGCACCTGTGTGGTGAAAGAGTCGACAGCTCAACAATTGGTCGGCATGATGGTGGGCAGAGAACTGGCGGATCTGTTTCCCAAAGAGAAAGTCCAGTTGGGCGAAGAGCTGCTGCGCGTGGAGGGGCTGACCGTCCGTCATCCCTCCCAGAGCCATCGCAATTTGCTGGAAGACATCCATCTGAGTCTGCGCAGCGGGGAGATCCTCGGCATCGCCGGACTTTTGGGCTCCGGCCGGACGGAACTGCTGATGACGTTGTTCGGCGCCAGTCCGGGGCAGTTGGTGGCGGGCAAGCTCTTTGTCCGTTCGCGCCCGGTGGAATTGCACTCCCCCCAGGAGGCCATCCATCATGGGTTGGCTCTGGTCACCGAAGATCGAAAAGCGCAAGGCCTGTTTCTGCAGCTGCCGGTGCAATGGAACATCTCCATCGCCGGCCTTCGCCAGGTGGTCAAACGATGGGTGCTGCGGCACAGGCTGGAAAAAGCCATGGCCCAGCGCTATATCGATCAGCTGCGGATCAAAGTTCCGAGCCTGGCCGGCGCTGTCGAGACGTTGAGCGGCGGCAACCAGCAAAAGGTGATCCTGGCTAAATGGATGGCCACCACTCCTTCCATTCTTCTTCTCGATGATCCCACCCGCGGCGTGGATGTGGGCGCCAAGGCGGAAATCTATCACCTGATGAATCAGTTTGCCGAACAGGGCATGGGGGTGATCATGGTCTCTTCGGAATTGCCGGAGATCTTGGCGATGAGCGACCGCATTTTGGTGCTGAGCGAAGGACGGATGGTCGCCGAGTTCAGCCGTGAAGAGGCCTCGGAGGAAAAGATCATGACCGCTGCCACTCGGACCAAAGCCGCGTAAACGGCGATCGGCGCTTTCCCTCAGAATCACCCTTGAACAATCCATGCCCCAGATCCACAATCGTCCACAGGCGGTGATGATCGACGGAAAGCATTTTACGGCCTGTCCCTGTTTGACATTCTGCACTGTGCAAACCGGCTGAGGCTATGAGAGGCCAGGGGGTGATGAATTGCATGGCGGCGCCTCTTCAAGTCGGACCTTTTTGCCCTCACAGAGGAGGATCGGTGACTCCGGTAGAAAAAATCCATCGCACCATCAGCCGCAGCAAGGTCTTTTTTGCTGCAACGACTCCAGGCCACTTTTTAATCCAAACGCGTTTTCCACATGACCGGCCCGAAATGCCGGCGCTGACCGATTTTAACCTGGATCGCGAGCTGGAGCGCTGGATGGATCATCAGCTCGACTGCAGCCGGGCCACTTGGGCTGCCGGCGCTGATCTGGATGACGATCGGGTCCCCTGCGTGTGCCCGCGTTTCGGCATCGCAGAGCACTCGGCCTGGTTGGGAAGCGAGGTGTTTTTGCAGCACGACACCTGTGTGCCCATCCCCATGATCGTCGACAAGAAAGACCTGCAGCGGTTGACCTGCGATGAACGCCACCGCTGGTTTCAATACATGCAGCGCGGATATCGCTATCTGAAAACCAGGCAGTGCGGGGATTTTCTTTTATCCGTGCGCGGCACTATGGCGCCCATGGATATAGCCAACGCTCTGCGCGGAGATGAGCTGTTTTATGATTTCTACGATGATCCGGCATTCGTCCATCGTCTGATGCGCTTTTTAAGCACAGCGGTGATCTGGTATTACCGCCATCTGCTGTCTTGGGCCGATGAGGTGGAGGGGGGCTATGCCATGTTCCTATCGGATTTCTGGTTTCCGGCAGGCCTGGGCCATTTATCCAACGATGCCGCCATGTTGTGCAACGCGCAGATCTATGAGGTCTTTGGATTTCCCTATGAACGGGAGATGTGTCTGCAGTTTCCCCATACCCTTTATCATGTGCACAATGAAAAAATGCATTTTGTCCCTCGAGTCGCAGAGCTGCCCGGGATGCGGCTGCTGCAGGTCTCCTGGGATCCCAAAACGCCTTACCACCTGCTGGACCGGGATCATATTTTTTCCGCTACCGGCCAGGCGGCGTTGATGCTGCACGTCACCGACAGTGATCATTTACGCGAGCATATCACAGAGCTGAGCGGCCGCAATATCTTTTTTATCGTCGATTGCCGAGATCATCAGGATGCGGCGGATCTCATCGCCTTGGTGCGCAGCCATTCCCGGCCGCTTGGCTGACCGTTGGGCGTTTCCGCTGAAAGTTCCACCGGCGCCTGCCGTCGGAGCTTCGGCGGCCCTCCCCTGCCGCCGAAGCTTTCAATCAAAATGCAAATAACCGAACTGCCAGGGTAAATGGAAATTCACCAGATCGGTACGGCTCCAGGCGTAATGTTCAGGTTCACATCGATCGGGCTGATCGATGCGATAAAAATTCGCCCGCCATACATCACCGGGCTGGGGCGGCGTATGTTCAGCGCCAGGCAACTCAGCGAAAGGGATGGCCAATTCCGCGCGCCAGCCTTTGGCTGCCCCAGGTCGGTTGAGCTCTCCCAATACCTTCACCGCTGTGTGCAACTCTTTTAAATCGAAGGAGGGGAATGCGTAAAAAGGGGTTTGGGGGTTTTGCGGAGTCCGGCCGCTGACGATGCAGGCGTCGAAAACCGTATTCAGCGGGCTGACGTTGATCTCATAATACTGATGCCGGGCATTGGCTGGATTGAGAAAAACCTCCACGCACTCTTGCTCATAGATGGCTCCGTTGCGTTCTGTGATGGTTCCCCACACGTACGTATCTTCACAGGTAAAGCCTACATAGAGAAACGTCGCATCGTACAGCAGCCGCACTTGGGTTTTAAAGCGGCCGGGTTTGCCGTGAATGTCGCAGAGTTCCAGCGTGGATGCCCGCTTCCAGATCGGATCATCCAGAGCGCCGGACAGGACAAACGGCCGGTCGATTCTGTGACAGCGGCAGGAGGGCGTGGGGACGGTGGCTGACGGCATAAAGCGAACCTCCGGGGATTAGGGTCGAATCAGGTTTTAAGGATTAAAGCAATGGCCCCTGCCGGGGCAACGGCAAAGCGGCGGGGACTTATATCTCACCAGGATCATTTTTTTTTATCTGAACAAAAGCGCCGGCTTGCAGACGATACCAATACACGCCTGCGGATAAACTTCCGGCGTGCCAGGTCACCCAATGCTCGCCGGCCGGCTTTTCACTGTCCACCAGCACGGCGATCTCACGTCCGGTTGCATCAAATATTTTCAGTGAAGTCCGGCATGACGCGGCCAAATGATAGCGAATGACCGTGGATGGATTGAACGGATTGGGGTGGTTTTGCGCCAAGTGAAATCCTCCGGGAGTTTCGTTTACCTTACCGGCGTGAGAATTATTTGAGGTTTCAAAGGCGCCCAAATCCGGCGCTGTACCGAAAAACGCAGAGTCGATGACCGCGCCGGCATCGATGAGATCGCTGCCATCGGCCAGACGCAGAAACGGGATTTCCGGCAAACGGCCGTCATCGCGGCGCGGAGAGCGAGTCCATGCAGGATCGAGGCTGACGAAATCTTCGCTGGTCACATGAAAGGGCGCCATCCAGCTGTTGTTCTGATCGAATCCCTTGGCCTTGTTGTCAAAGGCCAGGCAGCGCTTAAGGATAAAGTGGTGCATCAACTGGTCCCGGTTGCTGTTGTCTCCTCCGCCCATCTTGAATCCGTTGCCGTTGGCCTGCGTGCCGGGATCGGTGCCGTCGGTCAAGTAGCCGTTCCCCCTGGACCAGCACTGTTCCAGAGTGGTTGTTATATCCGTGGCGCCGCGAAGGTAACCGTCCCAGCCGTCGTCGCTGTTGACCCAGGCGCGGCAGCCGAAGAAATAGTTGCCCGTTCCCATCGTGAGCATGGATGCAAACCCATCGGCGTCGCCGTAATCCGGCGGATCGGCGTTGTAGTAGGAATCGCAGTTGATGATTTCATTGAACGCCGCTCCATTGCTCAACTGCAGTCCGGTGTCGCGGTTTTCATAAAATGAACATCGTTCGATGCGATTGTAGGATTCCCGGCTGATCTCCATGCCGTTGTTCCCAGCGCCTTTGATCTCCAGGCCCTGAATAAGCCAATGATCGGCCTTGAGGCTGAAACCTCTTTGACCAAGCGGTTGGTTGGAAAAATCGAACACCGGCCGCTCCTGCGGAAAAGCCGGCAGATAATATTTGTTTTGCGCATGGCCGCTCTTTCTGATGGAGATCGTGGCGGTCTGGGCAAAGAGGCCGCCGCGCACCAGAATGGCGTCGCCGGGACCGGAGAGGTTGATGGCTTTGATCGCCGTTGCGAGGGACGATTCGAGGCTGCCCGGGTTGGTGTCGTTGCCGTCCGTTGCCGCGATGCGGGTGGCGCTGAAAGCAGAGGCGACCAGGAGTAAGAGTAGGAGAATGATTTTTTTCATGCCGGGTCTTTCATGCGTGTGAACTGGGCTGAGCATTTCTGGATGTACGGTCAGCCCTGCTGTGGATCAGAGCAGCGGCTCCAGCCTCGGAGGGCGCTGTTGTGCAATCGGGCGCCGAAGGCAGTTAATCCTTGTGGGTCAACGGATCAGCAGCATTTTTCGCGACCGTTTGTACGATCCGGCCTGCAGCCGGTACCAATAGACGCCGGAGGCCATGGCCAGGCCCTGTTGATTCGATCCATCCCAGGTCACTTTGTGTACTCCGACAGCCTCGGTCCGGTCCACTAGAGTCTTGATATGGCGGCCGAGCAGATCAAATATCTCAAGGCGTACGACGGCCGACTGAGGCAATTGGTAGGTGATCAAGGTGGCGGCATTGAACGGATTGGGATAATTCGCGGATAGATGCCAATGTGTAGGTTGGGCCGGTTGATCTTTGATCAGCCGGGTCTGGAGAAAATGATTGCCTCTTTCCACCGTGTTTTGCAGATCATCCAGACTGCTGCCGGCCATGAGAGCGAAATGCAGAGTGATCGAGTCCTTGGGCAGCAGGGTTAAGGGGCCGGCGCTGATGACGTGCGAGATATCCCCTGGACCGGCCTGGCTGACAACCGTGCCGCCGCTGAGGGATTGCCATTTTTCCTCATCAGTAAAACCATCATACAGGCCCCAGCTGCTGTTTTGCGGATGGTTTTGATCGTTGTAAATCGCGCGGCTGGAGACACCCACGGCATCGAGCACCGCTATGCCGACATAAGTGTCCGGGCCCGCACCGGTGTCATAGGCGTAGCTCAAACGGTGGCTGCTGTCATAGTTCACCATATTGGTGTTGTAATGGCCGCCATCGATGTCCCAGTCGAATAAAAAGCCGAAATGAAAGGGCGTCAGCGTTTCGTCGCCTTGATTATGTATGGTGTAGGAAAAAACGATCAGGTTCTGCAGTTCATCCTCTTGGTCGGCAAAGGTCCTCTGGATGATGCGCAGACGCATGGGATGATCCGCCATGCCGTCGGTAAAGATGCCGATAGACTCCTGATCTGAATGACGTCCGGGGGTGAAAAACTGCAAATCACCGTCTTCGGCAGTGACGAAATCCGCATCATAAATGATAGAGGATTTGCCTGGCGGAATGAAACCGCGCGCCGCATTGGCCAGCCGGTCCGGTCCAGTGCCGCACATCAATGCGCCCTCGAAAAGCAGGTTGGGGCCTTTGCGGTATTTAAAGCCGATTCCATCCTGGCTGATATCCGTTCGGCCAAAGCCGATGCGGCCCATGTTGGTTATAGACGTAGCCAGTGCGTTGATCTCGATATTGGCGAACGTCGGCAGCACGGACAAATTGAAATGATCGCGGTCGCTGTATTGGCCGGATCGCGCTCGCAGATCAAAGTGAATCAAATGGCCGCGCGGCGCGTCCGGTCGGACGATTATTTCAAACGGTGTGGCCACTTCCTGCTTTTGCAGCGTCTCGAGCGAGGTCATGGTCGTTGTGCCGGCGAGGATGTCGATAAAAGGGCTATCCGCGGATAACGTGAGCTCGACAAGCTCGGCGCGGGCTAGATAATTGACCACGGTGAGATAGATGCGCACCCTTTCGCCGGGTTTGATGACGCCGTCCTCATTCTCGTCGACGTAGCGCACCTGCTGGATGCGAATGCTGGGAGTGACCGCGGTAAGGCTGGCATATGCATCGATCTGTCCGCGTCCCAGTTTGCCGGCATAATGGGGGTTGAGCTCATCGATATCGGCGCAGGTCATGCGCACCTGTTCAGCGGCCTGGAGATTGCTCCAATCCGGATGGATGGACTTGACCAAAGCCACCACGCCGGCCACCAACGGGGAGGCCATAGACGTGCCGCTGATTGGTTTATAGCCGTTCTGGCTGACGGCGCCGTACAGGTTGTTGCCTGGCGCAGCCACATCCACGGTTTTCCCATAGTTGGAGTAACTCGCACGCACGGCGTTGTTGGTCAAAGCGGCCACGGATAAAACGCCGTCGTAGGACGCGGGATAAAAAAAGGAAGAGTCATTGTCATTTCCTGCCGCGGCGATGATGACGCTGCCCAGCTCCAGCGCGTGGTTCACTACATCCTGTTCATAGAGCGAGGATCCTCCCAGGCTTCCCCAGCTGCAATTGATGATATCCGCGCCCGCCTCAGCGGCATAGAGGATGCCGTCGTAACCAGAGATGATCGAATTGTCGCTGTACGGAGATGAACAATTGACAGCCATAAGTTTGGCGTTCCAGGAAGAACCAGCCAGGCCCCGCTGGTTATCCGTGACCGCGCAACAGATGCTGGCGGTGTGGGTGCCGTGCTCTGCGTTGATGGGAGTGTGGCTGAGGCCGGTGGGATCCGGCTGATTGGTCGCAAAGTTCCAGCCATGTAGGTCGTCGATATAGCCGTTAGCGTCGTCGTCCTGGCCGTTGTCAGGGATCTCACCGGGATTGTGCCAGAGGTTGGCGGCCAGATCTGCATGGTGGATTTCGGTTCCGCCGTCCACAATGGCGATGATCACCGGGCTGTCTTGCCCTTTGGCGATCTCCCACGCCTGGGTGAGCTGTATCTGATTGAAGTAGGGCAGTTGTGCTTCGATCAAAGAATCGTTGGGTGTAGCAGCCAGGTGATGGATGTATTTAGGCTCAGCGTATTCCACCTCTGCATCGCTCTGCAGCGCAGCCGCCACCTCCTGGGGTGTGCGCGGGCCGCTGAAATGGGCGTAATAAATCCTCTCCAGGCCGGCGGAACTGGTTTTTTTTCTCAGACGCATGGTCTGGGGCAGAATGGGCTCCAGCCGGTCAATGCCGGAGAACGCCGGCCGGCCGGTTGCGCTTTTATGCAGTCCAAGGCTTTTAAATTTAACCACCACTATGTGATCACTGCAAAGCCGGAAAGTCCGCAAGGGGGAAGCGGGTCGGTCTGCAGCGGACGCGTCGTTGATCCACAGCCGGCCGAAAAGGCAAGCAGCGGCCAGCAAGTATTTAATCGCATGTTGCACCATAACGTCTCTAGTTTCATAATCATACATCCCCCGACTCTTGGGCGGCAGCTGTTTCTTTGTTAACGCGAAAGTCTGAGCGCATATTCCAGCAAATGGGTTCGGCTCTGCTCGGGCTCTAGTGCCGGCAGCGGAGCAGTTGGCGGCTCTTGGCTCTGGTTGAACGTTTGGCGGAGAAGGAGGTTCCGACGGAGCCTTTGTTGAACATAAGGCGAACCGTTAAAGTTTGTCCATTAATCCTCGCCGGCGAGAGCTGGTCAGCAGGTCAGGACGATAGAGCTTGTTGACGAAAGTGGCGGGTTCGATGAAGAAAAAAGCGTCGGGCGCCAGAACCTTCACTTCCTGGGTGAGCGCCTTCAATTCTTTGCGGCGCGTGACGATGTGCACCAGGGTGACCGGCCCGTTCATACCTTGTCCCGGAAAGGTGGTCACCGCATAGCCCTGACTGCGGAGCGTGGCCGTCAGCGTTTCCGAGTATTTGGAACTGATGATGCGCAGAACGACATGGCCGAAGGCCAGTTTGCGCTCCAAAAGAATGCCGACGACGTTGCCGGTGGAAAATCCGAGCGCATAAAAGATGGCCAGCAATGGACGCAGGCTGATTTCATTCAGCACTTTGGCGACGACGGTGATCCACAGGCTGATCTCAAAAATACCGCAGATGAAGGCCGTTTTGGTGCGTCCCTGAACGATGCTGATGGTGCGGATGGTGCCCAGGGAGACGTCAAGCACTCGAGCGCAAAAAATCAGCAGACCCCAAAACAGCGTAGAAACATCAAAAAGGCTCATGGTTCTATTCACCGTTTAGCGTAAAATGCATGAAATAGTTTAGCCAATTTAAATTCACATTGCAAGCAAAAAATCAGTACAGTATATTATTCAATGCAAGCTTTGGTTATTATGGTTGGGTACAGTTGCTAAGGGATGGGTTTGGAATAATGAAAAAAGATCGGATTGTGGTCCTGGACACCGGCTATGAGTCCTACAGTCAGGAACAGGCGCTTTTTGAACAGGCCGGCTATCAATTGGAAGTGTACGGGGGTCCGGCCAGAAGCCAAAAGAGCAAACTCCAATTCGGCCGCGGGGCCATTGGGGTGATGATTCGCGGGACCGCAGCGGATGAATCCTTTTTCTCTGCGCTTCCTGGATTAAAGGCGCTGGTGCGCTACGGCGTGGGCTATGATAATGTGGACCTGACGGCCGCAACCCGTCATGGCGTCCGCGTCGCCAACGTCCAGGGCTATGCTAACGAGTCGGTCTCCGATCATGCCCTGGCGTTGATGTTCGCCTGCAACCGCGCTTTGCCCTGGGTGAAAAACGGCGGCGGATTCGGCAAACCGCCGATTGCAGCGATGCCGGATTTCAGTTGCTCCACGTTGGGCATCATCGGCCTGGGCCGTATCGGCGGCCGACTGGCTGAAAAGGCGTGCGCACTGTTTGAACGCATGGTGGCCTACGATCCGTATGTGGAAGATTGCCGCTTTTTCCGCCTGGCTTGCTGCAGAGTTTCTCTGCCCGAGCTGCTGCAGCAGAGCCATGTGATCAGTCTGCACTGCAATCTGACGATGGAAACCAGAGGAATGATCGGCGCCGCGCAATTCGCGCAGATGGAGCAGAAACCGGTGTTGATCAACACCGCACGCGGTCCAGTGGTCGATGAAAAGGCGCTGCTGAAAGCGCTGGACCAGGAGCGCGTCCGCTGGGCAGGCGTGGATGTCTATGACCATGAGCCGCCCCGGGGCGTAAGCCTAAAAGTGGCCGGCCATCCCAAGGTGCTGGCAACGGGCCATTATGCCTGGTATTCAGAAAACGCCAAGCTGGAGCTGCAGCGTCGCGCGGCTGAAAATATGCTCACATTGCTGTCAGGCGGCATCCCGGACGATTGTCTGAATCCCTTCCAATCCAGCTGAAGCCGATCGTTTTTCGCCTGCTGCCGAACCTGCAAGCCTGATCCGCTCCTTCGATGCAGGATTGCGGCAAAGACGGATTACCCTGAACCGCTTGTCAAAGATTTTCGCTCAATCCACAGGCAGCCGGCCGGTAAAATGACTGCCTTTAGAGCAGCCCGCTCTCCAGGACCCACCCGCTGCAGTAAAGCAGCGTTCGTTGAGCCAGCGTTTCGCTGTGCGCCTGCAGTTGCAGCCTTTGGTAATCTCCTGGTGCAAAAATGCAGAGGAAAACGTTCTTTGTCGCCAACGTCACCGCGGTGCGCTGCGAGTCGGTGATGGGCGAGCCTATGGGTCCCTGTCCGTCGGCGATCACATAGCGGTTCTCCATCTGCATCACCTGATCGTTGTGTCCTACAAAGCTCTCCCCAGACCGGCCCAACCGCACCTCAACAGCGCCCGCTATGCGATCCGCATCATAGATGCAGATGGGCAGCAGAAAATCCAGCGAACACCAGTTGCCGACATCCACCAACGTGTTGATGGGGTTCAGTGTTTTGCCTTTCAGAGCGCGATGGAGCAGCGCTTCAGAGGAAGGCCTGCGTTTGGTAGGATCCTGGCCAATGGCATGAAACAGCTTGCGGCTGTGCTCCACGCCGGGCACCGCGCTCACCGGCTGGTCGCCGTAGCGCGCGCGATAACGCTCTGCGCAGGCCTTGAACTGCTCAAAGGCGGTCCGCTCATCGCTTACGGTCACGCTGTGGATCTTGATCACAGCCAAACGCACCGGCAGGTTGGTTTCAACGCGCCACATGTTTTTCTACTCTTGGCCAGGAATCTGCCGCAGTCACCATTTTTCCTTCCGTATCAAGTCAGCCACAGGCTTGCGTTTCTTGATGCCGGGTATGTCCGCTGGGTAGCCCAGCGGCGTGAAGGCGATCGGCTCGACTTCTGCCGGCAGCTGCAGCACTTCCCGGGCTGCCAGGGGGTCGAAGGCGGCGATCCAGCACGTGCCCAATCCCAAATCCGCGGCCGCTAGAATAAGATGGTCCATGGCGATGGCGGCGTCCACGGCTGCATAATTGACGCCGTCGCGGCGGCTCCATGCCTGATCCGGCATAGCGACCATCCCGATCACCAGCGGAGGCTGCACGAACCATTCGCGGCGATAGATCCGGAGCAATTCGGTCTCACGACCGCGCGTGGTGATCACGATCAACTGAAACGGTTGCCGGTTGCAGGCTGTCGGCGCCCAGGCGGCTGCCTGCAGGACCTGTTCGAGCTTGTCCGCTTCAACCGGCGTGGACTGATAAGCGCGCACGCTGTAGCGGCTTTGTAAAACATGTCTCAACTCCATAGTCCATCCTCTCCTACAAATCAGCCAGAATCTTGACTGCCGTGCAGGCGAGTCACTGAGCCGGCCTTTGCCGGCAAATTACTCATATTTGGTTTGAAACTCAACCGTTATTTGTCGGTCAGAGCCTCTTGGCTGATGAGCTGGGCCGCCATCCTCTGTGTGGCAACGGTGCGGGTAAGAATATTTTTTGATTCTCATTGTCCCAGTGCGTATATTTTGCCATGCGATTTTCAGAAAACAGAAAAATGATCTGCAGCGGGCTGGCGGTCATGGGCGCAGCGCTGGTTTTTCTATTCTGGCCGTTGAGCCGCGAGTTCAATCCTCAGGCCGGGCTCTCTCTGCGCATTTACGATGCCAACGGCGTGCTGTTGCGCGAGGTGCTCAATCAGCGGCAGGAGCTGGCCTACTGGGCCGGCCTGCACCAGGTGGCGCCGGAAATGAAAGAGGCGATGATCGCTGCGGAGGACAAGCGTTTTTACCGCCATCCGGGCGTCGATCCTCTGGCGCTGACGCGCTCCCTGATCATAAATCTGAAACATCGCCGCATCGTATCCGGCGGATCCACCATCACACAACAGCTGGTTCGTCAGTTGTACAGCCTGCCCCGGCGTTGGTATGTCAAACCCTGGGAGATGGCACTGGCGGTGCGCATGGAATGTCAATTGAGCAAAAGCGAGATTCTCGAGCAGTACCTCAACCGTATGCCGTTCGCCAATCAAATATACGGTGTGGAAACAGCGAGCCGCCGCTATTTCAATAAACCGGCGTCGCAGCTCTCTCTCTCCGAAGCCTGCCTCCTGGCCGGCCTGCCTCAGGCGCCCAGCCGCTATAATCCCTATCGCCGATTGGACCTTGCTCAAAAACGACAGAGAATGGTGCTGCAGCGTCTACTCGCCAGCGGCCGCATCGACTCCAGCCGCTATGCCATGGCTTTGTCCACGTCGTTGCACATCAACGAATACCGGTTGAACTTTCACGCGCCCCATTTCTGTCAGCATCTGCTCAACATGCTTCCTGCAGAATACCCCAAAGAGCTGCACACCACTCTGGACGTGCCTGTGCAGAATCTGGTGGAGGAGCTGGTCGCCGGCCACCTGACCACGCTGCGTGATCAGCACGTCAGTCAGGCGGCGGTACTGGTGGTGGAAAATGCCGCCCGGCGCGTAAAGGCGTATGTCGGTTCAGCCGATTTTTTCAATGCGGATATTCACGGCCAGGTCGACGGCGTGACCAGCCTGCGGCAGCCGGGTTCAGCTATCAAGCCCTTCACTTACGGTCTGGCACTGGAGAACGGATACACCGCAGCGTCGATTCTTGCAGATGTGCAGACCTTCGCTCCCTCCGCTATGGGTGATTTTGCCGTCCATAATTATGATGAAAAATTTCACGGCCCGGTGCGTCTGCGCACCGCCCTAGCCTGCTCTTATAACGTGCCTGCGGTCAGGCTGCTCGAATCGCTGGGCGCTGATCTGCTGTTGCAGCGATTGCATTCAGCCGGCATCGCCAGCCTCGATCGCCCTGCAGCCTTTTACGGCCATGGGCTGACCCTGGGAAATGGGGACATTACGCTGCTGGAATTGACGCGGGCATTTACCGCGTTGGCCAATCAGGGTCGTTACAGTGATCTCGTATTTCTGAGCGACCAGCAGGCGCAACCGTTCCAGCCGATTTTTTCCGCGCAGATCGCCTGGTTGCTCAGCGATATTCTCAGCGACGCCCAGGCCAGGGCGCCGGCGTTTGGATGGGCCGGTCCGCTGCGACTGCCATTTCCCTGCGCCGCTAAAACAGGCACCACCAAAGATTTTCGCGATAATTGGACTATCGGTTATACTCAAGAGTATACCGTAGGCGTTTGGGTGGGCAATTTTGATGGAACTCCCATGCGCCGCATCAGCGGCATCACCGGCGCTGCGCCGTTGTTCCGCGACGTCATGCTGGCACTGCATCGCAGGGCGGATCCACCGCCCTTTGCACGGCCGGCAGGATTGGTGGAAACCGTGATCTGCAGCCGCTCCGGCCAGTTGGCTGGGCCGGATTGCCCCGGCCATGCGGTGGAGTATTTTCTCGCAGGCAGCGAACCCAGAGAATCCTGCACTGTGCATCGTGCTTTTTATTTTGACCGGCGCAATGATCAACTGGCAGACGCGCATACACCGCCGGCCATGCGGCAACGGCGGATCCTGGAGGTATGGCCTGCTGAATTCGCCGGTTGGATGGCAGAGAACAACCTAGCTGCACCGCCGGAACCGCTGTCGCCGGCGATCGAGGAGCGGTCGCACTGGCTGGCGGTCAGCTTTCCGGATGAGGGGGATGTGTTCAGAATTGATCCTGTTTTAAAGCGAGAGTTCCAGACCCTGATGTGCACGGCCATTGCTCCAGGACATATCCATTCCATGGAGTGGCTGGTGGATGGCCAACTGGTCGCCACAGTTCCGCGTCCCTTCAATTATCAATGGCCGCTGGCCAGGGGCAAACACCGGCTGGCAGTGCAGATCCATGATCGTGGCACAGTGCGACGCAGCGAGGAGGTTGAGATTCTGGTGTTCTGAGTTGTGCGGAACAAACCCCTTTCAGGCTTTGTTAAATTACTGACTTGCTTGCTGCGGGAAAATATGCTATCTTGTCAGCTGAAGTGATACATAGGAATCGAATATGCCTACCAAGCTTCCCAAACGCGTTGCTTTATTACTATTGATCGTCAGCGCCGCCTTCACGATCTTTTCCGCTCTGTACGCTGCTGAGAGAAACACAGTCCAACTGGTGGCCAGCGGCGAAGGATTTGTGGAATTCCGGCTGTCTCCGGCGTGGGAGTCGGACACGTGTGCCGTGGGCGATGAAACGCTGCACCATCTGTCCTTTCAGGGGGCAGAATGGATAGGGCAGACAGGCGCTGCCGCTCTGCCCGGCCGTTCCATCACCCTGGCCGTGCCTCTGCAGGGTCAGGTGGCGGCAGAGATCGTCGATGCGCCGTTTGAGGAGCAAAAGACCCTTCCCCTGATGCCAGTGGCTACGGTGCAGCCGGGTAAGGACGAACAATTTATAAGGGATGCGGTCTGGTACAGTCGCGATCAGTTTTTTCCCGAACAGACGGTGACCGTCAGCGAGCCGCTGTGGTTTCGCCAGCAACGTATTGTTCGCGTCTTTATCGGGCCGCTGCAATATAATCCGCGTCAGGGGCGATTGCGCCGGTATGACCATGTGCAGGTGCGGATCCATTTTCCCAGCGCCGCGGCCAGCCGTCCGGTTCGAGGCGCAGCGGATGAAGAGCTTTATCGGGCCGCGTTGCTCAACTATGAACAGGGCCGCGCCTGGCGGTTAGACGTCCCTTCTCCTCTGACCAAGACAGGTTCCAAGCTGGACACCAACAACTGGTACAAGATCATCATCCGCGGCGACGGCAAAGGCGGGAAAGAGGGCGTCTACAAAGTGGACGGCGCTGCGCTGCAGAAAGCGAATGTGCCCATCGCTGCCATCGATCCCACCACGGTGCAGCTGTTCAACAACGGCGGTCGGGAATTGCCGCAATCGGTGTCTGTGAGCCGGCCTGATTCGATGATCGAGAATCCGATCCAATTGGTCGGCACTGAGGACGGCAGGCTGGACCCGGGCGATTATCTGCTTTTTTATGGGCGGTCTCTGGAGGGCGACGCCTACGACGCGACGTTGAAACGACGCATCCATTACATTCATCATTATGGGTATGATAACGTCTACTGGCTGACCTTTGGCAAAAAGAAAGGCTTGCGGATTGCGGACAAGGCCGCCGTATCCGCTGCAGGCGTCCCTGTCGAAGCCAGTTTCCGCGACCTGGCGTTTGTGGAGGAAGAAAAAACCATCTATCTGAAATCAGGGACTGAATGGTTCGGCGCCGGCCTTTCCACCGAGCAGCGCACCTTTTCGCAAACTTTTTCGCTGCCCGGCGCTGTGCCGGCGGACACCACAGTGTACCGCGTGCAGATGGCGGCGGCTTCGGCCGGCACGCACCAGTTCCGGTTGTCCGCCAACGGCAATACCCTGGGCGACATGAGCCTGGTGCGTGACGTCTATGGCTACACCACCCGCATCGCCCAGTTTATCGCTCCCGGCACCTTGATGGACGGCAACAACACCGTCAGCGTAACCTATTTGTCCAATTCGGACATCATGTTGTCCTATGTGGACTGGATCGAGGTGGAGTACGGCCGCCGATTCGTCGCCCAGGGCGATCAGCTGCTGTTCAACGCGCCGCTGCGTGAAGGCATCGCTGGATTCAAAGTCGACGCCTTCAGCCGCGATGATATCACGGTCTGGGAGGTGACGGATTTTCATTCGGTCCGCAGAATCGCCGGCACGGTTGCGGCGAATAAAACAGTCAGCTTCGCCGACAGGATTTCCTCCGCAGCGCCGCAGCGCTATCTGGCCTTTACGCCGGCCGCCTATCGCACGGTCGCGGAGATCGTCGCTGCGCCGCGAAACGATCTGCGCAATCCCCGCGATGTGGATTATATCATCATCACGTATGATGATTTCTATCAGCAGGCGATGCAGCTGAAAAGCCTGCGCGAAAACTGGAGCCCCAATGACCGGCTGTCCACCGAGGTAGTACGGATCAACGATGTGATCAACGAGTTCGGTTGGGGGATCAGCGATCCTACTGCCATTCGCGATTTTCTCCTCTCGGCTTATCAACGTTGGTCGCAACCGCGCTATGTGTTGCTGCTGGGAGACGGTCACTATGATTATAAAAACATCCTCAAACACGGGGTGACCAATTTCATCCCGCCCTATGAAACTGCAGATCGTTCAGAGAATGACACCCGCGTCACGGATGACTGGTTCACCTATCTCAAGGGCAACCGTTCCGGCATGCAAATGGCCATCGGCCGCATGCCTGTGCAATCAGTCGAGGAGGCTCAGGCGGCGGTGGACAAGACCATCGCCTATGAGACCAACTATGAACCCGGAGAATGGCGAAAGACCATCACCATCGTCGGCGACGACGAATTAAAGGCCGGCGGGGTCGGCCAGGAGACCGATCACACTCGCCAGGCGGAGATCCTCGCCGAGTCCCATGTGCCGGACCTGTTCAATGTGCGAAAAATCTATCTGATGGACTATCCGGTGGTCCGGACCGTCAGTGTTTCCGGCGTCACCAAACCCCAGGCCAATGAAGCGCTCATCGATCAGATCAATCAGGGCACGCTGATCCTCAATTTCATCGGCCACGGCAACGACGAGCTGTGGACCCACGAACAGGTGCTGTATGCGCCCACGGATTTCCATCGCATTCAGAATCAGGGGCGTTTGCCTTTATGGGTGGCCGCCACCTGCGAGTTCGCTTATTGGGATCAGCCGGACAAGCAGAGTTTTGCGGAACGGATTCAAAACGCAGCCGAACGCGGCGCCATCGCCATGGTCGCCTCTTCCCGCGTGGCCTTTTCCTACGACAATGCCAGCTTTAATTACCAGCTGTTCGATATTCTTTTTAATCCTTATGTGGCCGGCGGCAAAATTTTGCGCATCGGCGATGCAGTAATGATCGCCAAAAACAACACCTTCAACGATTACAACAGCGAAAAATATGCAGTCCTGGGCGATCCCGCTCTGCGTTTGGGAGCGCCGACCAGCCGGGCCAAGATCGAGCAGATTTCCCCCGACAGTCTGCAGGCGTTGCGACGTGTGCGCGTCTCCGGCTATATCGAAAAGGACGCAGGCGTCTGGAACGATTTCAACGGCAAGCTGCTGCTGCGGGTTGTGGACGCCAAGAAACAGCGCGTCTATGAAACCTCCGCGGGACTCAAAGTGTATTACGTGCTGCCGGGTAACAGCGTGTTTCGCGGCGTGACCGAAATCAATAACGGTCGCTTCAGCATGGAATTCATCGTGCCCAAAGACATCTCCTACGGCGGCGAGGACGGCAGGCTCTCCCTCTATTTCTGGAACGACGCGGCTGAGGGCACCGGCCACTATGAAAACCTGCCGGTGGGCGGCACCGCGGTGAACCTCATCGATCACCAGGGGCCGGAGATCAGCATCAAATTCGGTCAGGAGGATTTCTCCTCCGGTGATTTCACCAAACCGGATCCGCTGCTGAAGGTGGAGATCAGCGATTCTTTAAGCGGCGTCAACATCGCCGGCGACATCGGCCATCAGATCAGCATGGTGCTCGACGACGATCAAGCGGCTGCCAAGGATATGACTCAATTTTTCGAGTACCATTCGGGAAGCTTTACCAGCGGGGTGCTGAACTATCAGCTCACCGGTCTGGCAGAGGGGCTGCACACGCTGCAGATCAAGGCCTGGGACAATTCCAACAACTCGAGTATGATGGAGACGGCCTTTCAGGTGGTGGCCGATTCGATTCTCACCGTACGCAACCTGCTCAACTATCCTAATCCCATGACCGCTCACACCCAGTTCAGCTTTGAACTGAGCAACGACGCCAGGGTGACGCTCAAGATTTTTTCTGTCGCCGGCAGGCTGCTGAAAAAGTTCGAGCCCATGTTTGCCGCCGTGGGATTTAACCAAATTCCGGAAATATGGGACGGCCGGGATGAAGACGGCGATCTGCTGGCTAACGGCGTTTATCTGTACCGGTTGGAAGCAGTACGGGAGAATGCCAAAGTGGAAAAGATCGGCAAAGTGGTGATCGCAAGGTGAGACCTCTCTGCACGGGCGATGCGATGCAACCGCTAGAGGCGCAGGATGGGGAGAATGCTGCGGGCTTCACTGTTCGTTCAGGTCAAATCGTTCGCCAACTGAATCCATTCAGCGACGGTAAGATCCTCGGGCCTGCGCGTCAGATCCCAGTGAGATAATTTTTGCAGGTCAAAGGTCTTTAATGTGGACCGCAGCATCTTTCTGCGCTGATTGAACGCGGTGCGCACCAACCGGCGGAACAGCGCGTCTTCTGTGATCCTCGACGCAGCGGTTTTATCGAATGTCCAGCGCACCAGACAGGAGTCCACTCGGGGTTGCGGACGGAACACCGAAGCGGGCACTGACCGCAGCAACTGCACCCGCGCATAGGCCTGGCTGAACACCGCCAGAATGCCATACTCTTTGCTGTTCGGTTCAGCGACGACGCGCTGCCCCACCTCTTTTTGCATCAACAGCGTCATATCTTGCAAGGGGCCTGGATGATCCAATACATGGAAGATGATCGGGGTGGTGATATAGTAGGGGATGTTGCCGATCACCCGGGCGTCTTCCGTGCCGCACAGTGCGATGAGATCGGTCTTTAAAATATCGGCTTGGATGATCTCCACATTGCCGGCGCTGCTGAAGGCGTGCTGCAGCTGAGCGGCCAGGTCCCGGTCGATCTCAATGGCCCATAGTTTGCGCACCAGCGGCTGAATCCGCTCGGTGAGCAATCCGGTGCCTGGACCGATTTCAATCACCGCGTCCTTCGCCCGCAGGTCCAGCGCTTCCACCAGCCGGCTCAGCTGGTTGGGATCGATAAGAAAATTCTGCCCCAGGCTTTTTTTAGCATGATGCGAAGAGCGATGCACCGTCACTTTGTTCCCTCCGCCTGCTCCCCATGGTCAGACGACGGCTGGCTGAAGCCGAACAGCTCACAGGCGTTTTCGCTGGTGGCGCGGGCGATTTCAGCGAACGACAGACCTTTGAGCTCGGCGATTTTTTGCGCCACATGCTGCACGTAGGCCGGTTCATTGCGCTTACCGCGATGGGGAACCGGCGCCATATAGGGACAATCGGTCTCCAGCAGCATGCGATGCAGTGGAACGCGGGCCGCCACATCGGCCATGGCGGCGTTCTTAAAGGTCACAACGCCGGTGAAGGAGAGATGAAAGCCCAGGGCCATCACCTCCTCCGCCATGGCCAGGTCGCCGGGAAAACAGTGGAACACGCCGCGCCAATGGCTGCGGCTTTTCTCCCGCAACAGGCGCAGGATATCCGCATCCGCCTCGCGGGTGTGGATGATCAACGGTTTGCCTGTTTCTAGCGACCAGTCCAGAAACGTGCGCAGAGAGCGGCGCTGCAGCTCACCGGGCGACAGGTTGCGATAATAGTCCAATCCCACTTCGCCGATGGCCTTGACGCGTGGATGATGCACCAGCTCGCGCAGCTGCTCCAGTTCGCCCTCCTGAATCCGGGTTACATCATGCGGGTGAACGCCCACCGCGGCATAGACCGACGGATACGTTTCCGCCAGGCTGATGTTTTTGCGGCTGGTGGCGAGATCGATGCCGATGGACAGAATGGTCCTGACCTCTGCCTCGGACGCGCGCTCAATGACCTGCTCGCGATCCGCGTCAAACTGGGAAAAATCTAGATGGGCGTGGGTGTCGACCAGCCACGGCCTCATTTCACTTTGGCCCCGCACTGAACCGGCCGGTCCGGCGTGAGCACGGCCAGCTGACCGGTTTCATCCTCGGCCGCCAGCAGCATACCGTTGGATTCGAGTCCGCGGATTTTTGCCGGCTGAAGATTGGCCACCACCACGATGGTCTTGCCGATCAGCTGCTCCGGCGCATAGTGTTTGGCGATGCCGGCCACGATCTGACGTTTTTCATCGCCCACCTGTATCTCCAGGCGCAGCAGTTTATCCGCTTTTTCCACTTTTTCCGCTTTCAGCACCAGCGCCAGCCGCAGCTGCACGCGGCTGAAATCATCGTAGGAGATTTTCGCCGGCTCAGCTGGCGTTTCGGCTGCAGCGACGGTCGGAGGCTGGTTCTTCGAGGCCGCTGCCAGACGGTCGATCTCGGGTTGTATTTGCTTGTCTTCGATTTTGTTAAACAAGATTTGCTCCTGTCCCAAGCGATGTCCTGGTTTCAGCGTCAGGCTGCCGGCCTCATCCCATGATTGCTGATGCACGCTTCCTGTGTGGCCGAGCATGGCCCAGGTCTTTTCCGCGGAGAACGGCAGCACCGGCTCCATGAGAATGGCAAGGGTTTGCACCGCATGCAGGCAAAGATTGATGGTGGTGGCGCACCGGCTGCGATCGGTTTTCAGCGTGGCCCAGGGCTGCTGATCGTTAAAGTATTTGTTGGCGAACCGGGCTACATCCATCAAAGCGGTGAGGCCGCGGCGCAGCTCATAGCGCTCGAAAAGGTCGCCGATTTCCACCGGTGCTTTTTCCAATACCCGGATCATGGCGCGGTCCAGATCGTTGAGCTCGCCGGCTGCAGGCACGCCGTTGAATTGGCGCTTGGCAAACGTCAAAGTGCGGTTGATGAAATTGCCGAGAATGTCCGCGAGTTCGGAATTGTTGCGCTGCTGAAATTCCGTCCAGGTGAAATCCGCGTCCTTGCTCTCCGGTGCGATGGCCGCCAAATAGTAGCGCAGCGGATCCGGGGGGAATTTATCAAGGTACTCGCCCAGCCACACTGCATAGTTGCGGCTGGTGGAGAGCTTTTCGCCCTGGAGATTGAGAAACTCGTTGGCCGGAATGTCGGCGGGCAAGATCAGATCTCCATGCGCCATGATCATGGCTGGCCAGATGATGGCGTGAAAGACGATGTTGTCTTTGCCGATAAAATGGACCAGCTTGGTGCGGCTGTCCATCCAGTACTCTTTCCATTTGTCCGGTTGACCGATGCGCTCCGCCCATTCTTTGGTGGCGGAGATGTAGCCGATGGGCGCTTCGAACCAGACATAGATCATCTTGTCCTCATACCCGGCTGCCGGCGCTGGGATGCCCCATTTCAAATCGCGCGTCACCGCCCGTTCGCCCAGCCCTTCTTTGAACCAGCCGCGGCAATAGTTGAGCACGTTTTCTTTCCAGTTCTTCTTTTCCGCCAACCACGTTTCCAGCCGGGACTGAAAATCACCCAGCTTGAAGAAAAGATGTCGCGTGTCTTTGAGCACCGGCGGGTGGCCGCAAACTTTGCAATAGGGTTTGATCAGCTCGGTCTGCTCGAGAGAACTGCCGCATTTTTCACACTGATCGCCGCGCGCGCCCGGCTGCTGGCAGCGCGGACATATGCCTTCCACAAATCGGTCAGCGAGAAATCGGCGGCAGGTGTCGCAATAGAACTGCTGAACCGTGCGTTCCACCAGAACATTTTTATTGTACAGATTCTGAAAAAACGCCTGGCTGGTCTTGTGATGCAACGGTCTGGACGTGCGTGAAAAGTTATCAAAACTCATGCCGAACCGGGTAAACGTGTCCAGATGATCGGCGTAGTAGCGATCAACCAGCTGCTGAGGCGTGATGCTCTGCTTTTCTGCCGCGATGGCAATGGGCACGCCGTGTTCATCTGTGCCGCAGATGTACAGCACATCGCGCTTTTTCATGCGCTGGTAACGGACATAGACATCCGCGGGCAGATAGGCGCCAGCCAGATGGCCCAGATGGATGGGCCCGTTTGCATAGGGCAGTGCGCTGGTGACAAGAATGCGTTTCATGCTTCTTTCCTGTAAAAAAAGCTTTTTCCGGATCAACTCATAAGATACCTTTAAAATATTTTAATTACAAGGAAAAGTTGTTGCATAAAAAAACGATAAATAGTACTTTAAATTGAAACAGCCGAAAGGGAGCAGAATGATTCAGGCTGTCGGCATCGACGTCGTTGATTTGGACCGGTTTAAAACAGTGGTTGAACGCTGGGGCGATCGCCTGCTGGAAAGGATTTTAACGCCGGCGGAGATCGCGCACTGCCGGGGTAAGGCCGCTGCTCTGCCATCCATGGCGGTGCGCTTTGCCGCCAAAGAGGCGTTCATAAAATGTCTGGACTCTGTGCAATATCGTCTTTTCACCTGGCAGAGCGTGCAAGTGGTTAATGCGGAGACCGGCAAGCCGTCGCTCAAGCTAAACGGCCCCCTGGCCGACTGCCTGGCCCGTTTTCACATTCTGGTCAGTTTGAGCCACAGCGATCGCTCGGCTGTGGCAGTGGTGATCCTCGACTCCCTGAATCCGGATACTTAACCCTGAAATGAGGCTTGTGTGCAGCCCATCGCAACCCCCCAACAGATGGCCGGTTTGGACCGCTTCGCCATGGAGACCCTCTCGATTCCCGGTTTGCTTCTGATGGAAAACGCGGGCCGCGGCATCGCAGACGTCGCCGTGCGTATGATCGCTCCGTCTGGGAACCGGCTGGTGCATATCTTTTGCGGTCCGGGCAACAATGGCGGCGACGGCTATGTGGCGGCCCGCCACCTGCGCAATGCAGGGTATGAGGTCGAGCTTTATATTTTGGCTGATGAGGACAAAATCAAAGGGGATGGCCTGGTCAATCTGCAAATTTTGCAAAAATTACAGCAAACGCTTCACTTTGGTCTTCCTCAACCCGCAGCAACGAAGAGACCGGGCTTGATAATCGATGCCCTGTTGGGCACTGGGGCGAAAACACCGGTCACAGGCGCCTTTGCCCAGGCTGTGGAGCTCATAAATCAGCTGGACGCGCCGGTATTGGCTGCCGATCTACCCACCGGCGTGAATGGAGAAACAGGCATGGTAGAAGGGCCGGCAGTCAAAGCGGATGTGACCTGCACCATGGCCCTGCTCAAATCAGGCCTGCTCTGGTCTCCGGCCAGAGAGTACTGCGGCGAGATCAAAGTGGTGGACATCAGCCTGCCGCCCCAGGCTCTACAGGCCCTGCCGGTCAATCAGTGGCTGGTCGAAGCAGCGGATGCCGCTGCCCGATTGCCGCTGCGGCGCGAAGACGCTCATAAAAATCAAGTGGGCTCCGCAGCAGTAGTGGCCGGTTCTCTTGGCTTTTGCGGCGCTGCGGCACTCTCAGCCGCTGCCTGCCTGCGTGGCGGCGCCGGGCTCTGTTACCTGGCTTTTCCCGCCAGCCTGAACGCGGTTATGGCGGCCAAATTGACTGAGGTGGTGCTCTGGCCCATGCCGGATCGCGATCAGGGATTCCTGAGCGAAGAGGGGCTGAGCACTCTATTGACCAAGATCAGCAATCAGAACGCCTGCGCCATTGGTCCTGGTCTGGGACAGGAGGCTTCGACCTGTCAACTGGTCTATAGCCTGCTTGAAGAGCTGACCCTGCCGCTGGTGCTGGATGCGGATGGCCTGAACATCTGCAGCCGCAATACCTCGGCCTTGAAAAAGTGCCGGGCGGATCGCATTCTTACGCCTCATCCCGGCGAACTGGCGCGGCTGCTGAACACCTCCACTGGAGAGATCGCCCTGAATCGTGCTTCAGCCGCTCGGCTCGCGGCCAAGACGTTCAACGCCGTGGTGGTGCTCAAAGGCGGGCCCACTTGCATTGCGGCGCCGGATGGACGGCTTTACATCAACTCAACCGGAAATCCCGGGATGGCTACTGCCGGATCCGGTGATGTGCTTACCGGCCTGATCGTTTCGCTGCTGGCGCAGGGACTGAACAGCCTGGACGCTGCCCTGACCGGCGTCTATGTACATGGAATGGCCGGTGATTTGGCCAGGCAGCAATTCGGCGAAGCCGGCATGATGGCCGGGGATATTCTCAACAAGCTGACCGATGCACTGATGACACTCAAAGGAAATTGATGCGGGAATCACGGTTTGTTCGCTGGTATTTGCCGCCCATCGTCTGGGGAAGCTTGTTGCTCGTTCTTACCTCAATGCCCAAATTGTCGCCGCCCTCTCTCGGAGTTCGGCTTCAGGACAAAATCTATCACTTTGCCTTTTATGCAGTGTTGGGCTTTCTCTGGGTGCGGGCTGCAGCAGAAGGGAAAAAGGCCCGGGTCTCTTTGGCTCTGCGGTCCTCCTTGCTTTTCGCCTCACTGTTTGCTGCTTTGGATGAGCTGCATCAGCTGCTCATTCCCGGTCGATTTGCCGATTTTGCTGATTTTATCGCCAATGTTGCGGGCTTGTTTGCGGGTATTTTCTTATTTAAAACATTATTTAATAGAAAATTATCGAAAGAAAATTCCTTTATCGAATAATTAATTTTTTTGCGATAAAAGTCAAGAATTGCCAAGTTTTAATTGACTTTACATAATATAAATCGTAAATTTATATGTAAGTAAGCGGGACTTTAGTTCCGGCAGTTGATATCAAAAGGGAGGACTTGGCTGTGGCTGATCAGGCATATTGTGTAAAGTGTAAAGCAAAGACCGATGTAAAGAACCCGCAGAAGGTCACCATGAAAAATGGTCGCGAGGCTCTCAAAGGTACTTGCGAGAAATGCGGAACAGGCGTCTATAAAATTCTAGGCAAAGCTAAATAAGCGGTTCTTCAGTTGAACTTGACTATGCAAGGCGGAAATATTTTTCCGCCTTTTTATTTATCCCCATACGCTGTCTGTGTATTCATCATCCTAACAAGCGAGGTGTTTATGTCCGGCTCCATACCAGCTTTGTTCGTTCAAGCGAAAACTTTGCCCGAAGCATGGGAAAAAGCGGTGCTCGCCTGCTGGCAGCACGGTGTGGACATCAAAACAGAATATGACAGGCCGGATGACCCGGCCAGCAAGGATTGCACCATGATGTGGGTGTGCGAGGATCCCTTTGCCGAGCCGCGCATTCACCGGGCGTTTCCCGGAGGGTTGGAAGATCTGGAGATCTATCGTCAGGAGGTGGTGGTCGGCGTGCACGACCATTGGATCGCTCCGGAGGAGGGCAAGTGGACCTACACCTATCACAAAAGGCTTTTTTGTTATGAAATCGAGAGCCAAGTTGTGGATCAGATACAGTATATGATCGACAAGCTCAGCGAGGCTGGGCATACGCGCCGGGCTCAGGCCATCACCTGGAATCCCAAGCTGGATCCGCCTACTGATGATCCACCCTGTCTGCAGCGGGTGTGGTGCCGCATGCTTGCCGATGAGCAGGGTCAACTGGTTTTGAACATGAACACTCATTGGCGGTCACGGGATGCCTATAAAGCGGCCTATATGAATGCGTTCGCCTTTACGGATCTGCAGCGCCGAATGGCGGACCAGATTGCAAAAAAGATCGGCCAACCGGTAGCAGTGGGACGATACGTTGATCTGGTGGACAGCTTTCATATCTATGGCTCCTACTTTAAGCAATTCGAAGGTTTTTTGAAAAGCGTGCAGACCCGCAGCTTTGCAGAACGCACCTGGCCCTCCAGCTTTGCCGAGCCCATGTTCGAGGAGGCGAGAGAGCGCCTGGCGGCTGAGAAAGCATGATCCGGTTTTACCCCCTCCACATGTCAATGCCGGCCTTTCTGCAAACCGGCGCGCGGCCCATTCCTTTGATGGCTGCGCTTCTGCACTTTCCCGGTCAGCTGGTGATCGTCGACACCGGATTCAGCGGCGAGCCGGATCTGCTGCATGAGTTGGATCGGTTGGGTGTCAGCCCTGTGGACGTGGACCTGGTGGTGAACACCCATGTCCATCCTGATCATGCCGGCAATAACAGGCTGTTTACGCGTGCTCGAGTGGTCGTCAGCCGAGTTGATTACGAGTTTGCCAAAAGTTATTGCCATGCGATCATGGAGGCGGCTGATCCAGTGAAGGTGTTCCGGCGCCATTACCCCGAAGTGCGGGAGGCGCGGCTGGCCAAGGAGGCTTGGCAGGCCCAGTGGCTGGCCAGGCAATACTGGCACGATGATCTTCTGGGCCGTGCGGATCAGATCCGTTGGATTGAGGATCGCCCTAACCTGCCGGATGCTGTCAGGTTACAGCCGTTGCCCGGTCACAGCCCCGGCCACTATGGCGTGCGATTGGACACACGCCCTTCTCTGCTAATCTGCGGCGATGCACTGGCCAGTCGTTTGTTCTGGAAGAGCAAACTGCGGGAATTAACGCCCGTGTTCAACAACGAACAGCACTCGGCGAGCAAACGGCTGGTGGAGGAGTGCGACGGCCTGATCATGGGTGGACACGACATACCCTTCTGGTGCCAGGATGGGCGCTATTGTACGGAAACAGAGATTCTGCTGGACCAACCACAACGAGGTGATGCAACATGAAGCTTTTAGGCATGATGATGCTGCTGATGACAGCGCTGGCGCACGGCGCGGCGTCGGCTGGGCAGCGGCAAAAAGTACTTTTGGATTTTGATCTGGGCAATGATATCGATGACGCCTTTGCCCTGGCCCTGGTATTATCCAGCCCGGAGCTAGAACTGGCGGCCGTCACCCTGGACCATGGCAGAACCGACCTGCGCGCTCTGGTCGCCTGTCGGATGCTTTATGAATGCGGCTGCGAGAAGATACCGGTGGCAGTAGGCAGACAGACCGCGCAAATAGTGGGCAAAGATCAGGAACCTGCGCCCTATCATCCGCAATATTACTGGGCGAAGGATTTTACCGCGGTCAAACCGGTCAGTACGCCGGCGGCCGACTTGATCATTCACCTGCTGAACCGCTATTCGGGTGAAATTGTACTGATCACCACCGGCCCGGTGCCCAACATGGCGGATGTGGCGGCAAAGGACGCCGGCGCGTTGAAAAAAGCCAAGGCCATCTATGCCATGTTCGGTTCTTTCTATATGGGCTATGGTCGGGATCCAGCTCCATCGGCCGAATGGAACGTGGCCGCCGACGTGGCTTCAGCCAAAACGTTTGTTGAGGCCGGCGCTGAGATCACCTACGCCGGACTGGATATCACCACTTTTGTCGCCCTGGAAGAGAAAAACCGCAACCGGTTATTAATGCGTCAGAGTCCGTTGACCAATGCCCTGTGCGGGCTGTACAGCCTGTGGGAATTGGAAACTCCGATTCTCTATGATGCGGTGGCGGTCGGCATGCTGTTGTGGCCTGAATTGTTCGTCACCCGTCCGGCTCATGTCAGAGTGTTGGACAATGGTTTCACGGTGATCGATGAAAGCAAGCCGGCCAACGGCCGGATCGGCGTGCACATCCAAAAGGACGAGTTTATCAAACGGCTGATGCAACGGCTGCTGCAGCAGAATCTGCACCGGAGATGACCGAATCCGCTGCGTCTTGTTTAACCTTCTCTCCCTCTATGGGATCGATCTCATGCGTTTTCTGACCGTATCTCTGCATCCTGTGTTGCAGCGCACCTGCGAGCTTGATCGGCTGCAGGAAAACCGGGTGAACCGATGCCTGACGCTGCGGGTGGATGCCTCCGGCAAGGGGGTGAACGTCGCCCGCGTGTTGCATCAGCTGGGCAAAGAGGTGCTGCATCTGACCCAACTGGGCGGTGTTCTTACCGATTATTTTATCGAGTTGATCAAGCAGGACGGGCTGGCTCTGAGTTGGGTGGATTCGGAATCAGAGATTCGCATCTGCACGACGCTGCTCAGTCGAAGCGCGCACACGGCGACCGAGATCGTCGAAGAGGCGCCGCCGGTGTCGCCGCACACGGATGGGCGGATGCGCGTACGGTTTCTGCAATTGCTGCCGGGAACCCGCATGGTGATTCTCTCCGGCAGCAAGGCTCCTGGATTCACGGCGGATATTTTGCCCTGGATGGTGCGTCAGGCCAAAGCCTGCGGCGTGCAGGTCCTTTTGGATTATCGCGGCAGGGATCTGCTGGATTCGCTGGCTTATCAACCCGACCTGATCAAGCCCAACCGGCAGGAATTTGAGGATACTTTTTTCCCGGGTTGTTCCGCGGTGTCTGAACACCGGATAATGGAAAAGATGATCGCTCTGGAGCAGAGCGGCATCCACGCGGTGCTGACCGATGGAGCCCAACCGGTATGGTATGTACAGGGAGAACGCGTGGTACGGCGGCCGGTGGAGGCTGTTGTGCCGGTCAATGCCATCGGCAGCGGGGATGCGTTCGCCGCGGGTCTGGCGGCGGTGTGGAGCGAAACCGGAGATATGGGCGCCGCGGTGGACAAGGCCTTGTGGTGTGGAAAGCAGAACGCCCGGCTGATCAAGCCGGGCGTCATTCGATTACAGAATGAAGAGCATTTCTGAATATTTCGGCAGCGGCCATAGATCATCCGCCACCAGGTTCTCCAGCTCATCCGCCGGCTTGCGCACCTTGGTCATCAGGGGAAGGATGTGATCTGCGATGAACTTGGCGCGGCGCGACAGATCCTCGATCACGTCGGCTTTTTCCACAGCGGCCATCAGGTCGTTCTGGCTGGCCTTGAGCCGGGCGATGGTTTCCGTGATTTTTTTCAGTAGATCGATCTCGGGGTTGTAAGACGCTTCCGGCACCAGGGTGTTGAGGTTTTTCAATCCCTGCACCACCTCGAGAAGCGTTGCCTGGTAGGTCATGGCCGCGGGGATCACCATGCTGTTGATCATGTTGTTCATGGTCTCACATTCGATCTCGATGGTCTTGATATACTGTTCCAGCTTGGTGTGATAGCGCGATTCCAACTCGATTTTGCTGAACACCTTCTGACGCAGCAGCATTTCAATGTTCTTCGGCGCCACCAGACTGTCCAGGGCATAGGCGGTGTTTTTAACGTTGGGCAGATTGCGCCGCGCCGCTTCCTGCTCCCACTCTTTACTGTAGTTGTTTCCATTGAAGCGAATGGCTTCGGTATCCTTGATGTGTTTGCGCAGAATGGCGATCACTGCGGTTTTGAAATCCGTGCCCTTGTCGATCTCTTTTTCAAGATCGGCGTAGAGCACGTCCAGCGAATCGGCCACCGCGGCATTGAGCATCGTGTTGGGCAGCGACACTGAAGCCATCGAACCGGCGGCGCGGAATTCGAACTTGTTGCCGGTGAAAGCAAAGGGCGAGGTGCGGTTGCGGTCCGTGTTGTCGCGCAGGATGGCCGGCAGCTTGGTGAGGCCCAGATCGATGATGTTCTGCGCCGTCGCCTTGACGGTCTTTCCGGTTTTGATCGCATCGAGGACTTTGGTAAGCTGATCTCCGAGAAAAACGGACATGATCGCCGGCGGCGCTTCGTTGGCGCCGAGTCGATGATCGTTGGACGCGGAGGCGATGGCCGCACGCAGTAAATCGCCATAGTAATAGACGGCGCGCAGCACCGCGGTAAGGAATACCAGGAACTGCAAATTCTCCTCCGGCGTGCTGCCGGGTTCGAGCAGATTGTTCCCCTCCGAATCGGCCATAGACCAGTTGTTGTGTTTGCCGCTGCCGTTGATGCCGGCAAACGGTTTTTCGTGCAGCAGCAGCGCCAGTCCGTGGCGGTTGGCCACTTTTTTTAAAATTTCCATGATCAGCTGATTACGGTCTGCTCCCACATTGGCTTCGGCAAAAATCGGCGCGATTTCGAACTGATGGGGCGCCACTTCGTTGTGGCGGGTTTTGGCCGGCACGCCCACTTTATAGAGCTCGATCTCCGAGTCCTGCATGAAAGCGAGGACGCGGTCCTTGATGGAGCCAAAGTAATGGTCCTCCAGTTGTTGTCCCTTGGGCGGTTCCGCGCCCAGCAGCGTTCGGCCGGTGATGCGCAGGTCCGGGCGCAAGGCAAAAAAAGCCTTGTCGATGAGAAAATACTCTTGCTCGGTGCCGATGGTGGTGATCACCCGTCTGGCTTTGCTGTTGCCGAACAGACGCAATATTTTTAACGCCGAATGACTCAGCGATTCCATGGAGCGCAGCAGCGGTGTTTTTTTATCCAGCGCTTCGCCGGTGTAGCTGATAAAGACCGAGGGGATGCAGAGGATGCCGCCCTTGGGGCCTTCCATTATGAACGCCGGACTGGAGGGGTCCCACATGGTGTAGCCGCGCGCCTCAAAAGTGGTACGCATTCCGCCGCTGGGGAACGAGGAGGCATCGGGTTCGCCCTGCACCAGCTGTTCGCCGCGGAAACGTTCTAGGACTGTGCCCTCTTCATCAAACTCGATAAAGGCGTCATGTTTTTCAGCGGTCAGTCCGGTCTGCGGTTGAAACCAGTGAGTGAAATGCGAGACGCCCTTGCTCAACGCCCATTCCTTCATGGCATGGGCCACCACGTCGGCGATGGCCATGTCCAGTTTTTCGCCTTTACGGATGGTGGCGCGCAGTTTGTTGTACACGTCCTTGGGCATTTTTTCGCGCATCACCTTTTCGTTAAAGCTGTTGACGCCAAAGATCTTGGGGCTCGACACCGTCTGCGGTGCAAAGTCAATTTTATTGTTGGCGGCGATGGTCAACAATACCTGTTGGCGCAAATTGGCGCCGGATGTTTTAATCGACATTTTATTCTCCTTGATGGGATGATGAATGAAAGAACAGAGCCGGGATAAAAGCGGATGGCTGTTCGGCGCCTAGATGGCGTCGCCGCCCCGTTCGCCGGTGCGAATGCGAATACACTCCTCTAAATGGGTGATGAAAATCTTTCCATCGCCGATGCGGCCGCCGTTATGGCGCGCGGCCTGTAAAATGGCCTCCACGGCGATCTCTACGAACGCATCATTGCAGGCGATGTCAAGCCGGACTTTGGGCAGCAGATTCGGTGCAACGACTTGACCGCGATATAAATCCTGATTGACGCTGCGGCCATGGCCGGACACTCGGCTGACGGTAATACGGGTGATCTCGGCCGCGATGAGCGCCTCGCGCACATCGTCCAGTTTGTCCGGTTGTATGATGGCGGTGACCAGTTTCATGCAGGGGTCCTATCCTTCCTCAACTCAGGTTGATCAATCCATAGCCCTGTTCGCCGTGCAGACTGCTGTCCATGCCGGCGGACTCTAATTTGCTCTCCAGACGGAAGCCCACTGTCTTTTCCACCAAAACAACCAGACCCAGGGAGAGCAGGCCCGAGTAGAGGATGGTCAGACCTACTCCAGCGGACTGCACGGCCAGTTGCTGCCAAGCGGTCCAACTGCCGCCCGCTTTGTCGGCTGCCTCCGCCATCCACGCCGGCCGGATGAAAAAACTCAAAAACAGGGCGCCGAGCAATCCGGCGACGCCGTGAATGCCGAACACATCGAGGCTGTCGTCATAACCCATTCTGTTTTTTATCTGTATGCTCGCATAGCAGACCAGCGAGGCCACCGCAGCCAGAGCCATGGCGCCGGCCGGCTGCACCACACCGGCCGCCGGGGTGATGACCACCAGCCCGGCGAGAATACCGCTGACGATGCCCAGGCTGGTGGCTTTATTATGCTGCAGCGCTTCGATCACCATCCACATGGCCGCTCCAGTGGCTGCAGCAACCTGCGTGACTGCCAGCGCACGGGCGGTATCCAGGCCACTGGATACCGAACTGCCGGCGTTGAAGCCAAACCATCCTACCCACAGCAGTCCCGCGCCCATGAGGGTCATGACCAGGTTGCTGGGATTCATGGCGGTTTTGGGATAGCCGCGTCGTGCGCCCAGGTAAAGAGCTGCGGTCAGACCGGAAACTCCGGCGGCGATATGTACCACCGTGCCGCCGGCGAAATCGATGGTGCCCAACTTGAACAAAAAGCCGTCGCTGGCCCAGACCCAATGGCAGAGGGGATTGTAGACCAGCAGGCTCCACAGCGTGATGAACAGGCAATAGCCGCGAAAGCTGACGCGTTCAGCGAACGCACCGGCGATCAACGCAGGAGTGATCATGGCGAATTTTCCCTGGAACATGGCAAAGACGTATTCCGGCACATGGGCGCTGAGGATGGTAGTGTCAATGCCGGAGAGAAAAAAGTACTCCTTTTTCCAACCGATCCATCCGCCTAGGGTATTGGGGCCAAAACTCATGGCATAGCCGCAGACTACCCAGAGCACGCCGACGATGGCCATGGCGGCAAAGCTGTGCATCATGGTGCCGAGCACGTTTTTAGTGCGTACGAGGCCGCCGTAAAACATGGCCAGCCCTGGGATCATCAGCAGGACAAAAGCGGTGGAGGTAAGCATCCAGGCGGTGGCGCCGGAATCGACGGCGCAGGGCGCCGGCGACTGGGCATAGACCGGAAACAGCGCGGCGAAGGCCAGAAAGATCATTGGAAAAATTCGTCTACAGGCGGAAAAATTCATATGCACTTCCATCAGACAGGGTTAACGTTGTTTGGCTGCCCGAAAGCAAATAGAGTGCCAGAAACGGATGGCGCTCTGCTTGCGTTTATTTTTTTAACTCATTGTTAAATATACATCTAAAAAATTTGCTGCGCGAGCGGTGTTATGGTCAGGGTAAATTGAACCGTATAAATATGACATAAATGTAATGATATAATTGAATAATACAAATTTGTATAATATTGATGAAATTGTCTTTTCCTTTTATCTGTTTTGTCGCTCACGGCAGGGCTTGAAGAGTTGAATATGCCTTCGTTTGCAGAGTGCAATAATTAATAGTTTTACTACAAAAATGTTATTTTTTAGTAAAAAAGATACTAATTTGTATTATAAATGTAGGCAGATCTGTGTGAATGAGCTATTTTTTTCACCTTGTTCTCGCCTGAGCAATGAAGCCTGTTCAATCCGCTGGCCAGATGCGTAGGCGCAGGGACAGACGGCGACAGGCGCAATAGCACGATGGTCCGGGCGTTTTGCTCACCGCACTGGCGCGAAGGCGATGAGACGGTGTGCCGAATTCCGCCTATGGAAAAATTTTGGTATTGCATGGGTTCGAACTTTTTGGTACATTACTTCAGCGTGAAATACTGATTCGTTTTAGTGGAAGGCTTGCAGATGAAACGATTTGTCCTGCTCCCTGCTTCCGTGCTCTGGCTGCTGTCTTCATCGAACGTGGTCGCGTCCACTATCGGATTCGGGTCCGGGACTCTTCACGTTCGGCCGGCCTATGGTGCGCCGAAATCCGCCCTGTTCCTTGGCGCTCACACGCGCGCTTTTTTCAAAGACGAGGTTCATCAGGAGCCCTCCGGACTATCTGCGGGTCAAACCTTCTGGGACATTCAAGGCGCCTTGGGCCTGTCGTATGGTCTCACCTCTCGTTTTGAATTGGGAATCTCCTCCATTCTCTATCAGGACAATCACCGCAACGGCAACGGCTACAATCTGCCGGATGATCTGATTCTGCATGCCAAGTTGGGATCGTTGGGCCACAGCAGCGGCAACACCCGCTTTGGCGTTCAAATGGACCTGCGTCTGCCCACCGGCGAATTTCACAACCTGCCGCTGGAAAACTATTCAGCCGGCCGCATCAGCGTGGGCGTCACCGCCCTAGCCACTATCCTTACTGAACCCCTGTATCCCGAGACCGGAATGAACATCCATTTTAACGCCGGCGCGGTCACGCATAACGACGTGGGCGCCCGTCTGGTGGCCAACCCACTGGATACGCTGACGGTGGAGAAAAACACCATGGAGTTCATCTACGGCGGCGCCTTTAGCGCCACCTGGCAGGATTTCGGTTTTTTCGGCGAGATTCATGGTCGCGCGTTTTCCTCCAAACCGCCGTTGAACGCGTACACGCGCGAGAACAGCCTCTATATAACGCCCGGCATCACCTATGCGCCCAACCCGTGGATGAAATTGCGGGTGGCGATGGATCTGCGCATTTTGGGCGGCAAGGATGAGACCTTCTATAACGGCGAGCAGGGCAGCTACGCCGCGGTGCCCTGGCATGACGAATTGAATCTGCCGCAATGGCGCATCAGCGTCGGCGCCCTGCTTTCGCTGAATCCTGCCAGAGCGCTTATGGTGCGCAAAAAGGAGAACGCACTAAAGCGGGCGACCATCATCGAGAAGGCGACACCGGAAGAAAAAATATATGACGATCTGGCCAGGGAGCGGAAGAAAACCGAAGGGGCGGAGGCTGAGCTGGAGCGCATCCGCAGTGAGCGGCAGCGCATGGAGGATCTGCTGGAACGGTTGCGAAAAATTTTAGAAACACCCGGCGAGGCCAAGCCCGAGAGTCCGGCGGAGCCGAAGAACAAGCTATAACATGTACAGTTATTGGGGATAAAAAAAGGTCGGGCGCGATTACGGCGGCCGACCTTTTTTTACTTGCCGTTTCTTGGGATTCAGCGTTTGAGAAGATCCACTCCCAGATAGGGCCGCAGCACCGGCGGCACGATCACGGTGCCCTCATCGGTCTGATAGTTCTCCAAAAGGGCGATCACCGTTCTCGGCAACGCCAGCCCGGAGCCGTTGAGCGTGTGCACATATTCCGGCTTGGCCCCTTTGAAGGCGCGAAAGCGGATGTTGGCGCGGCGGGCCTGAAAGTCTTCAAAGTTGCTGCAAGAGGAGACCTCCAGCCACTTGTCCATCCCCTGGGCATACACCTCGATGTCATAGCATTTGGCTGCAGAAAAACTCAGATCCCCGCTGGCCAGCATGATGACGCGATAGGGCAATCCCAACAACCGTAAAATTTCCTCCGCCTCGGCCAGCAGGCTCTCCAGTTCTTCATAGGACGATTCCGGCTTGACGAACTTGACCATCTCGACCTTGTTGAATTGATGGATGCGCACCAGACCGCGGGTCTCTTTGCCATAGGCGCCGGCCTCGCGCCGGAAACAGGGGGTGTAGGCGGTGTAGCGGATGGGCAGCTTCTCGCCGTCCAGCACCTCGCCGCGGTGCAGATTGGTCACCGGCACTTCGGCCGTGGGAATGAGAAACAGATCGTCCTGCGGAATGTGGTACATGTCCTCTTCCAGTTTCGGCAGTTGGCCGGTGCCGAACAACACCTCGCGTTTGACTACAAACGGTGGAAAGATCTCTGTGTAGCCGTGTTTCTCCACGTGCACATCGATCATGAAATTGATCAGCGCCCGTTCCAGTTTAGCGCCAAGGCCGCGGTAGCTGACAAAGGAACTGCCGGCCAGATTGGCTCCGCGGCTGAAATCCACCAGGCCCAACCGCTCGGCGAGCTCGTAATGGGGCAATGGCTGAAAATCGATTTTCGGCGGGTCGCCCCAGCGTTTGATCTCCACATTGTGGGACGGATCGCCTTTGGGCACGCTGGCGTGCGGAATGTTGGGGATGCGGATCTGAATCTCATAAATCTGCGCCTCCACCGCGCGCAGCTCTTCGTCCCATGCCTTGATGCGATCCGAAAGCGCTTTCATCTCCGCGATGATTTCGCTGGCGTCCTGTCCGGCCTTTTTCATCTCCGCCACCTTTTGGGTGACGCGGTTTTGTTCGGCGCGGCCTGCCTCCGCCCGAGCGATGATCTCGCGGCGGGCGGCGTCCCATTTCAACAAACCGTCCACATCCGCATGATCGCCCTTGTCTTTAACGGCCTGGCGTACGGCCTCAGGATTTTCGCGGATATATTTGACATCCAACATGGTTGAGCACCTCTAGTTTGATTCGTTTGCAGGGGCGATCGTGAACGCACCTGCACCGGCCCACTACTGTCCTTTAAACCTCAGCATGACGAAAACGGTGTACAGCATGATCCGTATGTCCATGCGCAATGACATGTTTTCGATATAATACAGGTCGTACTGCAGTTTCTCGCGCACGTTTTCGACGCTGGTGTCGTACTCGCCCTTTACCTGGGCCCAGCCGGTGATGCCCGGCTGCACTTTGAGCCGGCGGGTGTAATAGGGATACTCCTGTTTCAGCTTTTCGACAAAGTACGGCCGCTCCGGCCGCGGCCCCACCAGGCTCATGTCGCCTTTCAACACGTTGATGCACTGGGGAAATTCATCGAGTCGCACCTTGCGCATGAACCGTCCCATGCGGGTGATGCGCGGGTCGCTTTTCTCCGCCCAGACCGGGCCGGTGTATTTTTCCGCGTCCTTGATCATGGTGCGAAACTTGTAGATCGTGAACAGCTTGCCGTTCTTTCCGACCCGCTGTTGATTGAAAAGCACCGGGCCCCTGGAATCGAGCTTGATCAGCATCGCGGTGATCAGCATGACCGGCAAAAGGAGAAGCAAAAAGAGAATGGCGAAGACGATGTCCAGCATCCGTTTGACGCGCCGCTCCCAGGCCGGCATGATCTGCGGATTGATCTCGATCAGCGGAAATCCATAGATCTGCTGAGTGCGCGCCTGGCCCATCACCACGTGGTACAGCTCCGGCTCGATTTTGATATGCACCGGCTGTTCATCGCACAGTCCGATGACGTGCATCACCCGTTTCTGCGGCAGTTGTCCCAGCGACAAAATCACCTCTTCGACTTTTTGCCGGCGGACCAGCCGGCCGAGATCGTCGAGACTGCCAAGCACGCTCAGTCCATTGTGGGTTTTGCCGGTCTCTTCAGGTTTCAACGTGATAAAGCCCACCACCCGATAGCCCAGAGCCGGAAACTGTTTGATTTTATCCGCCAGTCTTTTGGATTTTCCGTTCCAGCCGATGATGAGCGTGTTGCGCTGCCCCACGCCGGCCTGCAGCAGTTTTCTCTGCGCCGTGTGCAGGATGAGACGGCCGCTGGCGACGCAGAACACCATAAGAGCGAAATAGCTGAGGATCATCAACCGGCCGATCGTGGGCGGCTGAGAGAGATCCCGCTCCGGTTCAGCGGTCAGCAGCAAAATGAGCAGCGTGCCGAAGGCGATCGCCTTAAAGACCGAGATCGTTTCGTCGAAACGCGACTGCGTATACCAGGACTGGTATAATCCGAAAAAGAGAAAAAGCAGCAGCCAGTAAACATAGATCACCAACGAGACCTGCAGCTGCATCAGACCGCCGGGTACGGCGAACAGATGCAGGCTGGTGCGCAATTGCAGCAAGCCCCAGAAAGCCAGCTGGATGGTGATAAAATCGACGGTGAGGAGAAGCAGTTTTTCTATTGGTTTCGGCATGCAGCCATCCAAAGATCAAATGCAAGGGGCAACCGGTGATCTTTGCGTTTTTACGATCCCGACCAGAAAACCCGCCGCCCAGCTGATCTGCATCACCATAAAGACGAGTGGCAGCACCAGTATCATCGCCATGGTGCGGCTCTGACAGGCAGTAATGAAAGAGGCGGCTGCGATGTACAGCGCATAGACCAGCCACAGGCCGGCCAACATCCGCCACGCCGCAGGCTGACTCAGCCCCCAGCCGGCCAGCAACAATGAGCTCAGCAGAAACAAAGGCGGAATGATATGCAGCAGCTTGACGGCGTTGCCGTGTTTTTTGACGACATTGACCCGCAGAATGCCATAGTTGAAGAACTGCTTGGCCAGCTGGACAAGATTCTTGCGGGGATAATAGTAGGATACGATATCCGGCGTAAAGTAGATTTTGTGACCAGCCTGGCGGATACGCCAGTTGAATTCCGCGTCTTCGGCGATGTGCAGCTCTTCGTCGAAATAGCCGACCTGTTCAAACAACTCTTTTTTATACGCCGCATAAACCACTGTGTCGACAAAGCGGGCTTTTTTATCAAACCGGTAGGGCGCGCTGGGAATGCCGAATCGGGATCCCATGGCGCAACCGATGGCGGTCTGCATAAAGGTATCGCCGGTATTAATCTGAGTGCCGCCGACGCAGGGTACCTTCAGCGTCTGCAGGTAGTGGATGTTCAGCCGGACGAAATCGGACTTGATCCGCGTGTGAGCGCCGAGGATAATGACCACGTCGCCGCGGCTGCTCTTGGCGCCGAGATTGAGAGAGGTCGGTGTGCGTTTTGCCGGATTGTCGAGCAGGCGCAGGTTGCCTGCGGTTTTGGCCATCTCCAAGACCCGCTCGCGGGAACCGTCTGTAGACAGGCCGTCCACCACTAGGATTTCGATGCGATCCTGGGGATAATCCTGCTCCTCGATCGAGCGGATGCAGCGCTCGATGGCGCTGATCTCGTTGAGCATGGGAATGACGATGGAAACTAGCGGGTAATTCGCTTGCATGCAGGTTATTTGTCGTAAGTGACTGATCGCAACCTTGAATAGAAAATATAACAAACCAGTCGCATAAATCCAAGTATTTTATGCGCGGAAAACATATGGGAGATTCGCGGGTCGACCCGGACGCCGGCTATCGTTGTGCCCAGGCCGGCTGTTTCCGTAAAAGCGGCCCCGCCTGGTCCAATGCCGGGGTTATCGGACCACGTAGAACTTGCGGCTTGTCCAGTTTCTCGAACCCTTTTGGTCTGTGGCCACGGCGCGAATACTGTGAAGCCCTGGACTCAACCGCCGTTTGCCGACTCGCCAGCTAAAGGGCGCGCTCCTATCTGTGTAGGCGGGTTGCGCGTAGGAGGTCTGATCGAGGAAGAACTGTACTTGGGCTATCGGCTGGTCGCCGGCCCTTTTTTCAATCTTGAATTGGACTTCCTTGTCCGTGGTGATCGTATCCGGCAACGCGGTGAACGCGATCAGCGGCGGCCTTCCGGCGCCGACCACCGGCAGCTCCAGGACGCGGAAATGGCTGGCGTTCAGTTTAGCCAGAGAGGCGCGATCCGTTTCATCCCACAGGCCTTTCCATAACATGATCCAGTCATCGACCAAGCCGTCGTTATCGATCTCACCCAGGGTCTGAAAATAGATGCTCATGGAATGGCCGTCCCCCTCGTCGCCCAGATACATGCCATAGGTCTGCAACGCCCGTGCGACGATGCGCGCAGCCGGAGTCAGGGTGGAGAGATCGTAATCCGGAGACAGCTGCAAGCGGCTGCCCATGGGCAACACTTGGTGACCGTTAGGCCCGAATTGATTGTCGCATCCGGTGATGGCAGGGTAGACAAACTGATCGTAGCCGTTGCGGCCGTCAAAGCCGAACACTAGGGCGTGGCGGATTTCGCCGCTGCGCAGCTCTTCCGGCCGGACCAGACCGGCGGAAAGAGGAAAGCCGGATTCCCTGCAGCCGTGCGCAGCCGGGATCACTCCGGATTCCCGCGTGTTGACCAGCGCGCTGCTGCCGCAGGAGAACCTGGGTTTTTTCCCTTTTATATTCCAAAAGTCCCACTCCAGCCCTCTGTCGCGGTCGATGAGGCAGAGGTGGGCGTCGTCCGAACGGTCGGGCTCAGCCCACCTGGGCAGAGGCGCAGCCAGCGGCTTGCCCCAGGAACTGTGGCAGGAGATCAGCAGTTCTTTGGGATAGGGGCGAAGCCCATCGACGAAAAAGAGCGCAATCCCCCAGTTCTGTCGCGTGGCAGAGACCGGGCACTCGGCGGTTTTCAGCGTGCGTTGGCGATAGAGCGTGGTGGTCTGCTTCAGATAAACGCTGGAATTTTTGTCGATAAGCGGCAGGTCGCCGACCGGCGTGTTCCATGGGCTGTCGTCATTGAACGGGCGCCAGACAGTTTGCGCCAGGCCGGCGGCTGGCAGGCAGCACAGAAGCATCGCTGTCGCCATGCTGTTAACGCCTTTCCAGGCATTCCTTTTTTTCATTTCATTTCACTCCAGTAACGCGGAACGGCCTCATCGATCAGCGGTCAAGCCGCCATTCACGGCGTCGTGATAGAATGTGCGCGATTTTTTCAACCGGCTCGGGTTGCGACGGGTTGGGGCATTGTCTTTTCCGGGCTGCACGGCCCTTATCTGGTCAACAGCTCTTCGTACATGTTGATCAATTTTTTCCCCTCCATCTCCCAATTATACTCTGCGCGCGCATGGGCAAGCCCATTTTCTCCCAATCGCCGTCGCAGCGCATGGTCGCGCAGCAACCGGCGCAGGGCCGCCTCCACCGCCGGCTCATCGCCGCAGGCGACCACTACGCCGCAATCGCTTTTTTCCATGATCGAGCGCACCTCGCCCACATCCGAGGCGATGACCGGCACGGCCATGGCCATGGATTCGAACAGCTTCATGGGACTGACGTAGGGGGAGATGCCCTTTTCTCCGTAGAGAACCATCGAGATATCCATTTGTCGGTAATAGGCGGGCACCTGAAAATAGGGAATGTCCGCCACCAGCTGCACGCGGTTGCGAACCGGTTCGATGAGGCGCAGCACTTTATCCCGCAACGTGTCAGCGAGGCGGCCCACGAACAACAGGCGCACGTCGAATTCTTCGGCCACAGCGATAAACGCGGCGATTGTCTCCTCAATGCCCAGGTTCTCGGCGAGCGTGCCGATGCGGCCGATGACCAGCGGCGTTCGATCGGCTTCGGCCGGTTTGGCCTCAGCCTTGAAAACTTCCAGTTCAGGATAATTGTAGACAATATAGATGGGGCATGCGGTGATTTTTTCGAACCGTTCTTTCATCAATCGGTTCACGGTCAGGATCGCGTCGACCCGTCGGCAGAAAAATTTTTCGATCCACGCCGCAAGGGTCACCATGGGGCGCGGCTGGGTGAGCGCGAGCATCTCCGGATAAGGATCATGGGCGTCGAACACGATGACTTTTTTCAGCAGCCGGCTTGCTATAAAAGCGGGCAGCAGGGTGCTCAGATCTTGACAGTGGAGAATGGAAAAGGTGTTTCTCTTTTTAATCAGGCGCATCACGGCGATGAACCAGAACATCAGCGTCTTGACGATCATGCTGAGACTCCCGGTGCCATAGCTGCCGTGGATAAGGATGTTCTCCACCGCCACCGCGTCGACGGTGTCGAATGCCGGGTGAAGGGCGCGACGATCCCAGGCGATCACCGAAACCTGCCACCCGGCTCTAGTCAGAGTCGCCGCCTCTTTGCGCAGAACCGGCTGCTGGCGAAAGGGGCAGCTGGCGAGAGAGATAATAGATTTGTTTTTCAATGTGTTCATGCGATTAGGGATTCATAAAGGATGCTTAATTCATTCGCCTTGGCCTCCCAGCTGTTCTCCCGGGCATAGTCCGTCAGGTCGGATGGGTTCCAGGTTTTCTCCAGCGCTCTATCCAAAGCCTCTGCCAAGGATTGTGGTTGTGCCGGTTCCACCAGGATCGCGTAGCGTTCGTCGCCGATGGCCTCCGGAATGCCGCCCACCCGGCTGGCTACAATGGGTTTGGCGCAGGCCAAAGCCTCAAACAATACCGTAGGCCAGCCCTCGTTCAGGCTGGGCAGACAAAAAAGGTCGGCCGCGTTCATCCACAGGGGGATTTCATCGTGGGGCTTTTCGCCGCTAAAGGTCACATAAGCGGTGATACCCAGCCTGGAGGCCTGAGCCAACAACGCCTCCCTTTCGGGTCCTCCTCCGACCAGAACCAGATGGGAATCCGGCCGCAGGCGCCTCAGTCGGCTGAAGGCGTCCAGCAGATAGCTCACCCCCTTTACCGGATAGAGATAGCCGGCATAGAGGATAATTTTTTTGTCCAGCGCCAGATGCAACCGTTGCCGGCATTCGTTCATCGGCTGCGGATAAAATTTATCCAGATGAACGCCGTTGTTGATCAGAACCAACTTTTCTTCGATGCCGCACTGGCCCTGCAGGAACTGCTTTTCCGCCAGGGACACGGCGATCACCCGTTGGGCGTGGCGCAGGCCCCAGCGCGCCAATGGACGGGTGGTGATGTTTTTTAAAAAACGGTAGGTGTCTGCGCCGTGGGAAGTGATGACCACGGGCTTGTGCAGACGCCGGCCGACCAGCGATGCGGCAAAACCGTCTGGCCACACGGCATGGCCGTGGATCAGATCAAAAGAAAATTTTTTGCAACGTCGATACACGGTAAAAAAGTAAAACAGCCCCATGAGCACCTGGCCGTAACCTTTGGGAAAAACCAGCCGGCGCGGATAATCGACATTCAGGCCGTTCACCACCGCTGTTTTTTCGATTTGCCGATGGCGGGCCCAGCGTCTGAATACGGGAATGTTGGGAAACCAGGGCGTCGGCGCCAGAACCTGGATCGCATACCGGGCCTTCAACGCGATCAGTTGATCGTGGACAAAAATGCCCAGGCGCGGATCGTTGCGGTTGGGAAACATATGGGATAGAATCAACAGCTGTTTCATGCGGAAAACTTTCTTTTGATGATCCGCAGCAACGCCGCGATCTCTTTCCGCCGCACCGCTTTCCAGCACCAGACCGGAACGCCGATGAGCAGGAGCAGCAGATGAAAGGGGTCGGCGCGGAAGAACATCGTCGTATACACAATCAGCAGCGCCGAGAGCAGCGCAAGGACTTGATTGTCGGGCCGCAGACGGTAGCCGATGGACCTGGCCGCGTATACATAGTTCACCCCCACATGAAAAGCATAGCTGGCCAAATAAGCGGTTAAAATCCCCTTCAATCCCCACCGCGGCGCCAGCACCGTGCTGAGAGAGGCGAACAGCGCGCTCCACAGCACGTCGATGAGGGCAAACGCCTTGAGCTTTTTCATCGGCAGCAGATTGACGCCGATGGACCAGCCGACCGCCTTGAAAGCGTCGCCTAAAAGCTGCATGCCGATGAGCGAGGACGCCAAAAGAAATTCTCGGGATAAAAACACGATGATGATCAGATCCTTGAAAAGTACAAACGCCACGATGAGGGGGGTGACCAGACTGAGCGTAAGCCGCAGGATTTCGTTTAACTCACGCACAACCTCCTCTGATTTACGCAGACCGCTCAGCCGCGGATAGCAATAGGTGTTGATCGATTCCAGCACCAGCTGAATGCACTGATTGGACATCTGCAGCATGGCGGCATAGATGCCGGCCTGAGCCCAACCCAGATGATCGAGGATGACTTTGCGCACGATCAGATTGGCCAGGTACAAGCTGGTGGTGGCGATCAGGCTGGCGGCGCCGAATTGAAGGATGCTCCAAAGAATGGCGCGGTCAATGGCGGGCGTTCTCGCCAGGCCGGCCAGACGGCGCGCCCAGATTCGCTTGTAGAAAAAGTGTGCGATGAACAGGCCGGCTACGGCGAAAAGCGCGATGTGCCACACCGCGCCGTTCAATCGAAAGAAATACACCAGAGGAAGGAGCAGGAACAAACCCGCCAGCGCGGTGAGTGCCCCGGTGAGGACATAGGTGCGAATTTCCAGCAAGCCGGTGAACACCGAACGGTAAAAATGGTACAAAACCGTAAAGGGCAGCCCGATCAGGGCGATGATGATAACGAAAAAGTATTTTTCGTCTTTGAGGATCCAGACGGAGAGGGTGCGGGAAAACACAACGCCCAGGACCACGCACCATACAACAAAAAAGCCGATGACCAGGCGGACGCTGTGAATCAGACGGTTGATTTTTTCTCTTTCCCCCCGAGCCTCAAAATCAGCGACAAAGCGAGTCACCCCGACGTTGTTGCCCAGAGAGGTGACATTGCTGAGAAGGAGATAAAAGCTGTTCAGCTGTCCGATAAAGCCCACGCCCTCTGTTCCCAAGAGCAGCGCCATGGCTTTGGTTTTCACAAAGCTGATGACCGTGTTGAGGACGGTGAATGTGCCCGACAGGGTGGTGGCTTTGAGCAATTGTTTTATTTTTCTGTCCTCCTGGCTGGGGAGGGCGGCAGAAAGCGAAACTGAGCCCGTTTTCTTGCCGGCGGTTCGCCCAGGTCGATCAGCCCTTTGTGCAGAATCGATTTCCGGCGCCATCGGCTGGTGTACAGGTTGTTATTTGGCGAAAAAGGCTTTGATGGTTTTGGCCGTAAAAGCGATCTCTTCCTCTTTCAGCATCTCCGACATGGGCAAGGAAAGTATTTCGTCCGCATAGGCTTCGCTCACCGGGAACGCGCCTCTGGCATAGTTCAGGGATGCATAGGCTTTTTGCAAATGGCAGGGGATGGGATAATGGATCCCGGTGTAAACCTCGTTTTCCTGCAGATACTTTTGCAGCGCATCGCGTTGTTTGCTGCGGATGACGAACAGGTGATAGACGTGTTTGGCGCCGGCCATCTCCTCCGGAACCACGATCTCGCTGCACTCCGCCAGCTCCCGGCGATAGGCATCGGCGTTGCGGCGACGGGTTTCGGTCCAGGCGTCGAGATGACGCAACTTGACGTCGAGGATGGCGCCCTGCAGACCCTCCAGGCGATAGTTGTGGCCGATGAGATCGTGATAATATTTTTTCGCGCTGCCGTGATCGCGGATCATCATGAGTTTGTTATAGAGCGTCTCGTCGTTGGTGATCACGGCGCCGCCTTCGCCGTAGGCGCCGAGGTTTTTGCCCGGATAAAAGCTAAAGCAGCCGCAGACTCCAAAGGTGCCGGTGGGCCGGCCGTTCAACTCGGCCAGATGGGACTGGGCGCAGTCCTCGATAAGCAGCAATCCGTGTTTATCGCTGATCTTTTTCACTTCATCCGCCTGGGCTGGTTGGCCGTAGAGATGAACGGCGATGATCGCTCTAGTTTTCTTGGTGATCGCCCCTTCGATTTTGTTCGGATCGATGTTATAGTATCGGGATTCACAATCGACGAATACGGGCGTGGCCCCCGACAGGCTCACGGCCTCCGGGGTGGCGAAAAACGTGTTCGCAGGAACGATCACCTCGTCGCCCGGCCCGATGTTCAGCGCCATCATGGCGGCGTGCAACGCCGCGGTGCCGTTGTTGACGCCCACGCAAAATTTCGCGCCCTGACGCTGGGCGAAATTGGTTTCAAACGATTTGACGAACGGTCCGGCGGCAAAAGCGCTTTTATTCAAAACCGCCAGAATGGCTTCGTCGATTTCCGCTTTGATGGAGAGATATTGCGCCTTGAGATCGAGAAAATTGACTTTCATGCGACGCTCCTAAGATAGAAACAGTGAACAGGTCTACGACGGGTTTTCTCCGCCAGCAGAACGAGGAGTTATCCTTTTAGGGCTTGGCCATGGGTCTGCTCCGCCGGGTTGAACCGTCCGAGCTTGACGCGGGATTGTCATTTTCCCGCTCTGCCACGCGTCGCATGGCTACGCTGAGGCCGAACATGGCCCAGATGATCAACGCTTCCTGTACGGAGAGAAACAGCGCGCCGACGAAAACGCCCACCAAACCGACAAACAAACCCTGACTCACCAGCGCCAGACGTATCTCTCCGGTCTGTGAGAACAGCCGGTGGGCGCAGTAATAGTTTGTGAAAGACCGGACAAAAATCAGCAAGAACAGGGTGATCCCGAACACGCCGGTTTCCGCGGCCACGTGTAAAAACGTGTTGTGCACCGCCAGGGGTATCAACGACAGGTAGCGACTGGTGATCAACATCCAGTTGCCGATGCCGATGCCCAGCAGCGGATTCTGACTGATCTGTTCAAGGGCGCCCATCATCAAGCGTCCGCGCCAGCGCAAAGAGGGATCGGCGAGAAATTTCCCCAGATCGAACAGGGTGAGCAGATGCTGCCAAAAGGTCGGCGGGATGACGAAAAGGACCAGCGTCAGGCTCAATAGCAGCACCAGAAGGAAAAGCGGCCAGCTGCGCTTCAGATATAAAATGATGGCCAGCACAATGCCGAGCGCCACGGTACCGCCGCGGGAGAACGAAGCCACCAGTCCGGCCAGCAGCGTCATCACCCCGAGCAGATAAAGCAACGAACGCGCTTTCCAGCCTTCGTGGAAAATGATCAACAGCAGGGCGGGGATGATGAAAACCACTCCCATGGCGAGAATGTTGGGATCGTCGGTCAGGCCGCGCATGCGCGCCTTGACCATCATTTCACCAGCCGACTGCGGGGCGAAGAACAGATTGTAAAATCCATAGAGCACCGAACTTAAATTAGCGAGAAGGATGGTGAGCAGGCAGAGCCACAGGTGCCGCTTGGTTTCGATGACGTTGATGAGTAAAAAGTAAAAGACAAACACTTTGAGGTAGACGATCAGATAGCGAAAGGCCTCGAGAGGGAACATGGCGCCGACCACCGAGAGCACGGCCACCCCGAAAAAGGCTATCAGATAGACCACCTGGCGGTCATACGTCAGAGTAAAGTCCAGGGTGTAGATTTTTCTCGCCAGCAGGGCGACGATGGAAAAGAAAACCACCGGCAGGTAGCCCTGTTTGATGCCCAGACCCCAGACCAAGTGGGAAAAGATGATAAAGAGGCAGAATAGCAGTCCATAGATGGGCCGCATAAAGACGAAGGCCGCGAGGCAGAGGCCGGCGAAAAGCGTCAGGGCTGTTCCAGCTCCGGCGTAATAAACCACGGCCAAATAAATCAACAGAAAGGGAAGACTGGCTAAAACCGCATAAGTCCGTTGAGCGGGCTGCAGAACGAGCGAGAGAGCCTGGTCCGCCAAGACAGGGTTGTCACTTTTTACGGCCAAACCATCCTCGCCAATCGTTCTTGAGAACATCGACCGCGGACAGCAGTTGGGCGTGACCGGCCGGGTCAGAGGTTTTTAAGCGGTTCACATATTCAAACAGCGACACGATCGTGAGACTGACAAAGACGCTCAACAGGGCCGCGCTGATAACGATGATGCCGCGTTTCGGTTTGCTGCGTTTGTCCGGTTCCACTGGTTTGTCCAATATCTGAATGGTGGGCGTGTCCTTGGCCTCTCGAATCCTCGCCTGCTCATACTGCTGCATCAGCAGTTTGTAGATCGCTTTCTGCACCTCGACATCGCGCAGCAGAAAGGCATACTGTAAACCATAATCCGGCAGTTTATCGAACGGCACCACATAGCTGGCGCTGTCCATACGGGCGCCGGTCTCCAGCTTGGCCACCTGTTTTTTCAACTCCTCGCGTTTGATGCGAAGCTGCTGAACCTCCGGGTGGCTGGGGTCCATCTGGCGGCGCGCCATGTTGTAATTGATCTCGTTGAGCGCGATCTGCGCTTCCAGCTCGGCCATGGCGGTGATGGCGGCTTTGGTCTGTTCTTCGATGGAGATGACGCGATGCGTACGCTGAAAATCGCGTAACGCTTCGGCGGTGCGGCGCAATTCCGCCTCGTTGTCCGCCAGCCTCTTTTCGATAAACTCGCGGGTGTAGCGGGCGGAGGTGAATCGTTTGGTTTTATTGACACGGTCAAGGTGGTGCACAAAAGATTCCGCCAGCTGCACCGCCAGCTTTTTGCTGCGCGCCGTGGTTTTGATGAGGATCATGTCCTCTTCGCTTTTATCCAGCTTGGTCACGTCATCGAGCATGGCCAGACAATCATCGTGATTGTCTGTTTTAAACACCTTGTGCAGATCCAGGTCCTGGATCACGCTGTCGCGGACATTGCGGCTTTTCAGGATGGCGACATAGATATCCGAGGGGGTGGCCATGCCTGGCAGGCCGGACAATCCTTTCGGCAGATCGCCCAGCAGAGAGAGGATATCCAGACCGCTGGATTCCGATTGATCCGGGGGCAGGAGCGTGCAACTGGCAGTGTACCATTTGGGCAGCAACAGGCTGACGATGGCGGCGACGATGGAAAAGATGAGAAAATTGTAGACAAAGAGCTTGCGCCATTTCACCAGCAGAGTGAAACCGTCCAACACGTTAAATTTGTTTTTTTCCATAGCGCCTGAATAGAAGGTTAGTGCGTGGGCTGTTCATTGCATCCGTTACGTTGTTATCGTCTTTTTCTGAATGAGTCGACAGAGCTGCAATAAGGCATCAATATGATGAATGGGTTTTTATTAATCATTCAAGCTCCACCGTCAAACGGCTGGAGCGCATTCGGACCAACCCTTCAAATAAATTACGGCATTCCACTTTTAAATACAATATAATTATTTCCTGACAGGCTCAGGGTAAAAGGGTCACCTTGAGCGTCCTAACCAATTGTCTACTGGCGAATCGGCAGAGATACACTCCGGCGGCCAGTGGTTGGTTCCGGTCGTCCCGTCCGTCCCAGTTCAGCTCATGGAGACCGGGCGGGGCTTCGGCGCTGAACAGCGAGCGCACGCGCTGTCCGGCGGTATTGTACAGAGCGATCTCTGTGGGACCGGCGCACGCGCTGTCCGGCAGCCGAAAGAGGATTCTCGTTGAACGGTTGAACGGGTTGGGGTAGGATTGAAACACATTCAATCCTACGGTTTGGGCTGAAACGGCTGTGGCGGACAATTCCAGCTCTTTGATGGGAGCGGGAAACGGAATACGGATTTTATGATCTGCTGCGGGTAGCTTCGGCAGACGACAGATCAGTCTGGCGTTGCGATATTCCAGCGGCAGACCGGCCTCCTGATCGTCGACAAACGCATGCGAAGGAAGCGCGGTTTGCTGCGGCCATTCTATATAAACCGATTGCCCGTCGGTCTGTCCAAAAAACGAAAAGGTGACCATACGCGCCGTATACTGCAGGTCTATGGATTGCAGTCGGGCGGTCTGCTCGGCGAAGCGGGCCAATTCGTCAGGCCAGAGATAACCGAGATGAGGATAATTTCTTTCTGCGGCGAAGAACAGGCTGTCCAGATAGGCAAAAGCAGCAGGGTCGCCGTCTCTGAACCAGACTCCGGGGTGTCCGGCGCAATGGCAGACCATGCCGCGGCTCAGAGCCTGGTCCATGACCGAATAGGGCTGAGGCGTGTCCCCTTCCCATTGCACCTGCAGGCCCCAGATCCGGCCCTGCGGCGCCAGAAAAAAAATCCATGGCGCGCCGATGGCGCCTTGGTCGTAATCGAACAAGAGAAATCGGTTTTTAATCAATGCATCGATGGCGCTGCGGCTGAACATGAATCCCGGAAAGCGGATCCATTGCCGGCTTGCGCTGGAAAGTCCGAGCTGATCATATTCACGCACGATGGCGCTGAAGGTGCTGTCGCAAAAAATCGGATCGTAATATTGAAATTCCCAGTTATGACCATACTCACGCTCCGGCGTGTGGTGAAGTCCATGATTCCCCAAAGCGACCCGGTCTTCATAGCCCAGCACCTTGTGATGGCGGTCGATGTTGTGCAGCCACTGTTTGTAAGGTTCAGGCGCAGCGGTGAGAATCCGATGGACGCTGTGCGCCTGCCACCATTTGCCGGATGGATAGTCGGGATTGGCCAGATCCTGCGCTTCGATGATGGCGTCAGGCACCATCAGCCAGCTCATCTTCATGAGCGGATGGTTCTGCAAAAGGGCGATGAGCTGTCGCTGAACCGGGTCCTCCTCATCTCCAGCACCGGGTATGGTCCAGCGATAAAAGGGGATGTCGTCCAATCCGATGGTGATGAGTTGATCGAAACCGTTCGGATACGGCGACAGATAGGCGAGGGGGAAGGGAGGCGGCTGATTCACTTGGTTGAGGACGAACAGCTGCAATTCTCTTTCCAGTGCAAATCCTCTTTCCAGCACGGAGGCAAAGCCAGGTCCTTTCGGAGGCCGTGCTTTGATCAACGAAGAGGCAGGCAGTATGTGCCAGTGAAACAGCAGCAGGGGCGCCCGTTCTGAGATGCTGACCAGACTGTGGTAGGGGTTGGGAAACAGCAACACCAGCCGTCTGCGTTCATCGCTGAATTCATACACTTGCTGCAGCGCATGGTGATGGTCCTGTTCTCGGTCATCGCATTGAATGGGCTCCAGATTGCTATAATGGTTGCGGCTCTGAATGCGCTTCCACTTGGAAGACATGATGCGGATGTCCAGCCCGTCGCTCACCTCCGTGGCGGCGGTGGCTTCGAAACGGTAAAGGATGCGCAATCGGTTTTGTTTCAGCTCATAGGTGATGCGGGTGCGCAGAGGCAGCGATCCCGCCGGGCCTTGCATAAACTCGGACACAACCTGAAGGATGTTGGTTGGCGAGGGGACGATGGTGAAATGGGACGGCTGATAGTCGCCGGAGCGCACGACCAGAACATCGTCGTCGATATGAAAAAGAGGGGTCATCGGTTCGCGATGGCTTTCCCAGATCTGGCCGTAGGCGGAGAGTTGGTTGAATAGATCCTGCAGGCGATGTTTCGGGTCGGAATAAAGCGGTCTGGATTGCGGCATACTGCTGCTGACGAGGATCAGCAGGGCGAGTGCCGAAAGGATGGGTACGGCGGCGGCATGGCGGCGTTGTCTGTTCGAAACCTGGATTCTGTTCCTAACCAGTCGTAATTGCATAACGTTCCATTGACTGAGCAGGGCGTCTGCGACAAACTGAATAAATAATTTTTGATTGTACAGGCAGGATCAACTCAGAGTTCTGGCAGGTGAACGATCCATCCGCGGCCACCATAAACCAGTCCGCCTTCGAGGCGTTGTTCTCTCTGGATGGAAAGTAAAAAAATAAAATCTGCAAAACAAGAGTAAACTCGGCGCCCGGGAAGTTTGGTCGAAGCAGCGCCCGGTTCGTGCGCGGGGGGGGCGGCGGGATGGAACATTTTGATTGCATTTTATCAATATTAAGGGTAAATTTCATGTCCTAAATTAACAGAGACATGGGACTCGTACACGATAATTTGATCCACATCCGTCAGCAGATGGCCGACGCGTGTTTGCGCAGCGGACGATCGTTGCAGGAAGTGGAACTGGTTGCGGTTACCAAGACGGTGCCGGTGTCGCGCATCCGCGAGGCCATTGATGCAGGCGTTCGCGTGATCGGGGAAAACCGGGTGCAGGAAGCGGCGGACAAAGCGATCGAATTGAATCGCGAGGTCGTCTGGCACCTGGTGGGCCACCTGCAGAGCAACAAAGTCAAACGCGCGTGCGAAATTTTCTCCGTGATCGAATCGGTGGATTCGCTGCGATTGGCCAATGAGATCGATGCCCGCGCCGGCCAGTTGGGCCGGACCATGGAAGTACTGTTGGAGGTGAACACCTCCGGCGAACCCGGCAAGTATGGCGTGGCGCCGGAGAAGGCAATCCTTCTCGCCAAAGAAATTGCGTTATGCAAACATATCCGGCTGACCGGTCTGATGACGGTGGCGGCTTTTTTACCTGATCCGCAAGAAGTGCGGCCCTGTTTCCGCCTGCTGCGCACCTTGCGGGACGAGTTGCAGCGCCAGGGAGTGCCGCTTGTGCACCTGTCGATGGGGATGTCCAACGATTTTGAGCAGGCCATTGAAGAGGGCGCGACGCTGGTTCGACTGGGTCGAGCGCTGTTTGGGGAGCGAACCTAAACGGGAGAGCTGCCGTGAAACTCACACCACTAGATGTGCGCAAACAGGATTTCAAGAAGGTCCTGCGCGGATTTGATCCTGAGGAGGTGGAAGCCTTCTTGAGCATGGTTGCCGACGAGCTGGAATCCCTGATCCATGAACGCAACCGGGCTGATGAAGAGCTCATCAAATTGCGCACGCAATTGCGCGATTACCAGGAGGTGAAGCAGACCCTGCACAACACGCTGGCGAAAGCGACCGATACGGTGGAAGAGACGCGCCTGAATTCGCTGCGTGAAGCGACGCTGCGTATCAGCGAAGCCGAACTGCAGGCGGAAAAGATCACCGAGAGTGCGCGCAATGAATTGCAGGAGCTGCGTCACGAGATCAGTCTGTTGAAGACCCAAAAGGAATCTTTCACCCGTCGGCTGCGCCATTTGCTCGAATCCCAGATTGAATTGATCGACGTGCTCGGCATGGACGACATCGGTCTCTCGGAGGTGGAGGAGGAGGCGACCGCCCGTTTTATTCCGCGCGGTCGGTTGCCGCGACCGGTGATCGTGGAACCGCCGCCGGCGCAAAAGCCGGCAACCGTTTCAGAGCCCCGGATCATTCGCGGAGAGAAAAAATTCGATGAGCCGTTCTTGCTGAAACGGTCGGGCGACAACCCTGCGGCGCTGGATGAGCCGCGCGACGAGGAGAACCGCCCGCCATCCGACAATCGCCTTTCCGATCAACTAATTATATAAACGCGGGAGTGGTGGATGAAGTATGTGTCTCTGTTCGCGGCGGTTTTATATTTGACCGCCGGCTGCAGCCGGCAGTTGGCCTTTCGGGCGGACGAGGTTTTGATCGATCAGACGGTATCGGTCCGCTTGACCTCCGGGCAGAGCGTAACCGGTGAGGTCGTAGCCAAAGAACCCGGGGCGCTGGTGATCAAGGATCGCGACGGCCAGTCCTGGGAAGCGCAAACGAACGCTATTGAAAAGATCAGTGGACCGCCGTCGGTGTTGGACGCTGCCGGTGCGGTGATCCCGGAGAGAGAAATTCAGGCGCATAAAAACGGCAAAAACGCCCTTTTATTCAGTATCAGCGGCGGCATTCTGTCCCTGGGTACCAGTTTTTTCCTCAGTAGCATGGTCTCGCGTGCGCTGGGTGATGAGGATCGCGATGCCGTCCTCTACAGCGGCACGGCGACCGGCGCCGCGGCCGGGGCGCTGCTGTTTTCGCGCCTCGGTGCAAATAAAGACCGCCAGCAGGCCATCCAGCAGATCCGTCGGGAACGGGCGGTAGCGCAAGGGCAGCGCGATTTGAACGGGGAGGTGAAAAAACGGCAGCATGTTCAAACCGAATTGGAAAAACTGCGCCAGGAACGGGCGGATCAGGATGCCGAGATTAAACGGCTGCAGCAAAAGATCCAGGACAAACAAAAAAAGTGATGGACCCGACGCTCCTTGCCTATCGGCAGGCCATATCGGATGCCGCAGAGTTCATCCGCCGTCGTGATCCGCGCGAGAGCTCGATCGGACTGATTCTGGGCACTGGACTGGGTTCTCTGGCTGAAGAGATCCAGCAACCGGTGGCGATGAACTACTCCGAGATTCCCGGCTTTCCGGCTTCCACGGTTAAGTTTCATGCCGGCCGGCTGGTCAGCGGCGAACTGGCCGGAAAAGCAGTCCTTGCCATGCAGGGACGGTTTCATTATTATGAAGGACACAGCATGCGGCAGCTTACCCTGCCGGTGCGGGTCATGCATGCGCTGGGCATTCGCAGCCTGATCGTCACCAATGCGGTGGGCGGCATGCGTTCCACCGTGCCGCCTGGCACGATCGCGCGAATCACAGACCACATCAACCTGATGGGCGACAATCCGCTCATCGGCCCTTATGATCCTTTTCTCGGCGAACGCTTTATCGATATGAGCGAACCTTACTGCCTGCGGCTGCAGGCTTTGGCCGAGCGGGCGGCGTTCAAACTCGGCCTGGTTCTGACGCCCACCGTCTATGCCGCGGTCAGCGGCCCCAGCTTTGAAACGCGGGCGGAACTGCGCATGCTGGTAACCTGCGGCGCGGATACAGTCGGCATGTCCGTGGTTCCGGAAGTGCTGGTCGCCCGGCAGCTGGATATGAAGGTCCTGGGCTTGTCGGTGGTAACCGATCAGGCCATGCCGGATCAGGTGATCTCGGTGAGTCATGAACAGGTCAATCAAGTGGCCAACGAAGTGGGGCCTCGATTTGTCAAACTGGTGCGGGAAATCATCCGCACCCTGTAACCAAGGATCAGAGATGGCGCGTATTGGAATCATCGGCGGTTCCGGATTGTATCGCATGGCGGGATTATCTCATGTGCAGACCGTGCACATCGATACGCCGTTCGGGGATCCTTCGGATGAATACATAACCGGACGGTTGGAAGGGCAGGAGGTGGTGTTTCTGCCCCGTCATGGCAAAGGCCATCGTCTGTCGCCCACAGAGGTGAACAGCCGCGCCAACATCTATGGGATGAAAGTGCTGGAGGTCGAGCGGATCATCTCGGTGTCCACCGTGGGATCTCTGAAACAGGATCTGCATCCGGGCGACCTGGTGCTCATCGATCAGTTTTTCGACCGGACCAATCAGGCGCGGCCTAACACGTTTTTCGGCAACGGCATTGTGGCGCATATACCCTTTGCCCATCCGTTGTGCGCGGACCTGCGCCGGGCGCTCTTTGACAGCGGTCAAAGCTGCGGCGCCCCGGTCAAGTGGGGTGGGACCTATGTGAACATGGAAGGCCCGGCCTTTTCGACTCTGGCCGAATCCCGTGTTTATCAGTCGTGGGGCATGGATGTGGTGGGCATGACGCAGATGAACGAAGCGCGCTTGGCCCGCGAGGCCGAGATTTGCTATGCCACCCTGGCCCTGGTGACGGATTACGATTGCTGGTATGAAGAAGAAACCGGTCAGACCGTGTCCATTGATATAGTGGTGCAGACGATGAATAAAAATATCGCTACGGCGCAGGAGATCATTCGCCGCACGGTGGCGGCGTTGCCTGCAGACCGCTGCTGCGGTTGCGGCCAGGCCCTGACCGGCGCCATTATGACGGAGAAAGCGCTCTGGCCCAGAGACACAGTCAATCGGCTTCTTCCGTTGCTGCAGAAATATATCTAAAACCTTTTGCCAACAGGATTGCCAACCCGATCAAGCAAGGAACAGACGGAGTGTATGTTTAAAGAACTGCCGGAAAAACTGAATTTTCCAGAAATTGAAAAAAAGGTGCTGCATTTTTGGGAACAGGAGCAAATTTTTCAGCGCAGCGTGCAAGAGCGCGATCCGCAAAAGCCGTTCGTATTTTATGAAGGACCGCCGACCGCCAACGGCCGTCCGGGCATTCACCATGTCATTTCGCGTACCGTCAAGGACGCGGTTTGTCGTTTGAAAACCATGCAAGGGTATCGCGTGGCACGCAAGGCCGGGTGGGATACCCACGGCCTGCCGGTGGAAATTGAAGTAGAAAAAAAATTAAACCTGGACGGCAAGGATCAGGTGATCGAGTACGGCATTGACCGGTTCTGCCGCCAGTGCCAAGAAAGCGTGTGGTCCTATAAGCAGGATTGGGATGATCTCACCCGCCGGATCGGTTTTTGGGTGGACCTGGATCATCCGTATATCACCTATACCAACGATTACATTGAAACGGTCTGGTGGATTCTGAAAGAGGTGTGGAACAAAGGGCTGCTCTACCAAGGCCACAAGATTTTGCCCTATTGCCCCCGTTGCCAGACGCCGCTCTCCAGCCATGAAGTGTCTCTGGGCTACGAGGAGGTAAAGGATCCATCCATCTATGTCAAGGCCGCGGTGCGCGGACAGGAGAACACCTACTTTTTGGTGTGGACCACCACGCCCTGGACCTTGATCTCCAATGTGGCCCTGGCCCTGCATCCGGAAACGACCTACGTCAAAGTGCGCCATCAGGATCAGCTGCTGATTTTAGCGCAAGCGCGTCTGACGGTTTTGGACGGCCCTTATGAGGTCGTGGAGCAGTATGCCGGCAAAGACCTCGCCGGTTGGGAGTATGAACCTTTTTATTCTTTTGTCAAGCCGGACAAAAAAGCGCACTACACGGTGCTGGGCGATTTTGTGACCACCACCGACGGTTCCGGCATCGTGCACATCGCTCCGGCTTTCGGCGAAGATGATTATCAGCTGGGCCTGAAATATGATCTGCCCTTTCTGCAGCCGGTGGACAAGGCCGGCGCCTTTACCGCGGAGGTGACGCCGTGGGCCGGGCAGTTTGTCAAGGATGCGGACAAGTCCATCATCATCGATTTAAAGAAGCGCGGCGTGCTTAATCGCAGCGAACCGTACCTGCACAGCTATCCGCACTGCTGGCGCTGTAAATCGCCTTTGCTTTATTACGGGCGCAAGTCGTGGTACATCAAGACCACTGCGATCAAAGACCGCCTGATCGCCAATAACAAAAAAATCGCCTGGTATCCGCACGAAGTGGGCGAAGGCCGATTCGGCGAATGGCTGGAGAACAACATCGACTGGTCGCTTTCGCGCGATCGGTTCTGGGGAACGCCGTTGCCGGTCTGGCGTTGCAGCGCCTGCGATCATCAGCGGTGCATCGGCAGTGTGCAGGAGCTGCGGGAAAAGTCCGGGCAGCCGCTTGCGGACCTCGATCTGCACAAATCCTATGTGGACGCCATCAAGCTGCCGTGCGAAAAGTGCGGCGCGGAGATGATCCGTGTGCCTGAAGTGATCGATTGCTGGTTCGACTCCGGCAGTATGCCCTATGCGCAGTGGCACTATCCGTTCGAAAACCAGGAGACGTTTGCGAAAAATTTCCCCGCGGACTTTATCTCCGAAGGCGTGGATCAGACCCGCGGGTGGTTCTATTCGCTGCTGGTGATCGGCACCCTGCTGTTCGACGAACCAGCCTTCAAGTCCTGTGTTTCCCTGGAATTGATCCTCGACAAAGAGGGTCAGAAAATGAGCAAGACCCGCGGCAATGCAGTGGATCCGGTCAAATTTCTCGACCAGCAGGGCGCCGATGCTCTGCGCTGGTACCTGTTGACCGTCAGCCCGCCCTGGCTGCCCACTCGGTTCGATCCAGAGGGCGTGGTGGAGGTAGTGAGAAAGTTTTTAGGCACTCTGGTGAACACGTATTCTTTTTTTGCGCTGTACGCCAATATCGATCGGTTTACCTACAAGACCGGGGAACGCATACCGGTGGAGCAGCGCTCTGAATTGGATCGCTGGCTGTGCTCGGCGCTGAAGGGACTGACGGAAAAAGTCAATGAAAATCTTCAACGCTACGATCTGACCAAAGCAGGCCGCAGCCTCAACAGCTTTGTGCTGGACGATTTGTCCAACTGGTATGTACGGCGGTCGCGCCGCCGTTTCTGGAAAGCCGAGATGGGACAGGACAAATGTTCCGCCTATCAGACGCTTTGGGAGTGCCTGGTGGTCGTCAGCCGGCTGATGGCGCCGCTGGCGCCGTTTATCTCAGAGGAGATTTTCCGCAATCTGACCAACGGCCAGCCCGATCAGCCGATCAGCGTGCATCTGGCCGCCTATCCGTCCGCCGGTGATCCTTTGCTCGACTATCGCGATGAAAAGCTGGAAGCGCGCATGGATCTGGTCCGGCGGGTAGTCTCTCTGGGGCGGTCGCTGCGCAACGAGGCGGCGATCAAGACCCGCCAGCCGCTGGCCGGGATCTATATCGTTGCGCCGACGCAAAAACGGCGGGATCTGATCCGCGGCATGGAATCCCTGGTGCTGGAAGAACTCAATGTCAAGCAGATCAAATTCGTCGAACAGGAGAGCGAACTGGTCAGCAAAAAAGCGGAGCCGGTTTTTAAAAATCTCGGACCGAAATTCGGCAAGGTGGTGAACCGGGCGGCGGAGGCCATCCGCGCTTTCACCGACGAGGAGATCCAGCGCCTCCTGGATGCCGGCCACCGTTCGCTGGTGGTCGATGGGCACGAATACCGCATCGAAGCGACGGACATCACCGTTCAAACGGAGAACCGGGCCGGCCTGCTGGCAGCCACCGAGGGCGATCTGACCGTTGCCGTAGAAACCCTTCTCACGGAAGAATTGACCTATGAGGGTCTGGCCCGCGAATTCGTCAACCGGGTGCAGAACATGCGCAAGGAAGCCAAATTTGAAGTGACGGACCGCATTCATATCTGGCTCACTGCTTCGGCGCCGTTCCTACAGGCGGTGGAGCGCATGCGCGACTATGTGAGCAATGAAACACTCTGTGAAAGTTTGCGATACAATGAAACCGGAGGCACGCATCAAAAAGAATGGAAGATCGATGAGGAGTCTATCTCCGTAGGGATCGCCAGAATCTAACCGGCTTGTACGTAGTGTCAGGAGGATCGAATGACCAAAGAACAATTGAATCATTATAAAAAAATCATTATGGAAAAGCGTGCCGCGCTGCTGCAGGAGTTGGATCGCCTGAAAAGCTCGGGACTGAACACCTCCATGAAGGATACCTCGGGAGACCACTCCTCGTACGCTTTTCACATGGCCGACCAGGGCACGGACACGATGGACCGCGAGCAGCAGTACTTTTTCGCCTCTCGGGAAGGCAATCTGCTTTATCATCTGAATCTCGCCCTGGAGCGCATCGAACGCGGTGAATACGGAATGTGTGTGGGGTGCGGCAAGGAGATCAGCGCGGAACGGCTGGAAGCGGTGCCCCATGCCCGGCTGTGTATCGAGTGCAAGTCCAAAGAGGAGAGGCAGAAAATTAAATGAGGGCGAACGTTCGGATCTTTGGGCTCTCCCTGGCGGTTTTTGTTCTGGATCAGATTGCCAAAGCGATCATCCGCTCCAGCATGGAGCTGTACGCGTCCCTCCAGGTCATCGGCAATTTTTTCCGTATCACCTATGTGGAAAATCCGGGCATGGCGTTTGGGCTGCAGTTGGGCAACAATGTATTCTTTACCGTCTTTGCCCTGCTGGCCGGCATCGCCATTACCTACTATCTGCTGCAGCTGCCGCAGACGCAGCGGCTGGCGCGCCTGGCGCTGGCGCTGGTGCTCGGCGGCGCCCTGGGCAACCTGCTGGACCGTCTGCTCTCCGGCAAGGTGGTCGATTTTCTTGATTTCGAGTTCTTCGACATCCATGTTCCTGCGTTCAGCTTTCTGTTTGTAAAATTTCCGGGATATGAACTGGATCGCTGGCCGGTATTCAACGTCGCCGACATCGCCGTGACCATCGGCATGTTCCTGCTGCTGGGATATATCCTCTTCGAAAAGGAACCGACGCAGGCGCCGGCGGCGGACGGCGAAATGGTGCGCTGAGGTGGGGGCGATGATGATGAGTGCTGAATGCGAAATAAAATTGACCTCCAGACTGATGAGGTCGGGCCTTCTCAGCGGCCGTTTCATTTGATAAAAGGAGCTGATTAGGGCGGTATGCTGTTCTCCCTGCTGATACAACTTCCTCGCGATAGAAAGCGATCGAAAACCGGCACTGGCAGATCTTCGGCCACGATCGCATGCAGATCCCGGAAGGCGGCGTTGACAGCGCCGGCGGCCTTTGATGGTTGGGTGAAGACGAAAGAACTCTCATTGAGCAGATAAAATCCGATTCTCCCGATGAAACATATGCGACCACATTTTCCCCATGGTCGGAACGCGTGTGTTCTGTGCTCTCCCCCTTTAGAATGTTCTTCGCCTTATTTTGTTACTTTTCATCTTGGGCGTTTTCCCTTCTGGATTTATGGTTTGTTGTTGGTAATCTGTTTGCAGCGGACGCCGTTCTGGGTTGCCGCCGCTCGATCGGACCGCTGTTCATGGAGTCTGGATAGGTGCAATGAATAAAACATCCCTCCTGACATGGTTGCTCTGCCTCTGTTTCGCTTCGGCGCAGCCCGGAGACTGTTTTTCCAGCGACACCACGATGTCACCCCAGGGCGCCGCGGTGGGCGTTCTATCCCCCCTCTCGGAACCTGGCCAGACCATCTATGATTTCGCGGTGCAAGATTTCAATCGCGATGGGTTCGACGAGGTCGCCTGCCTGCGCCGGGATACAGACCATCCGCTCTTTCTGGTCATCCGCGAGCTGGCCGGCGGTGCGTACTCTTTCCCGGGACGGCCGCTGCCGGCGCAGGGGATGTCGCAATACCTGTTTGCCCTCACCGGCCATCCGCGCTACCGATGGTTGCTCTATCGAACGAGCCTTGATCACGGAAGCATCTATCTTTTCGATCACACCTTTCAATTCATGGATTCTCTGCGAGCCCCGGGCCACCGTGATGGGAATAGAGACGGTCTGGTGAACGTGCAGATCTATGACGCGCAGATCGTTGATTCCAACAACGACAACCGGCTCGAGCTGTTCCTCTCTCTCAACACCGGCGCCGATGTGACGCCGCGCGCCTTGCTCTGGTATGATTTGATGGAGCGGAAATTGATCCGTGAATATCCGGTCGCCCCCATGGTGAACCGGACGAGATGGGTCGACCTGGAGGGCGACGGCTTTTCTGAATTGGTGCTCACTCTGAGCGGGGCCTCCGACGGGCCCTTTTTCGCTCCGTTCAGCCGGGACAGCAGCTACCTGGCGGTCCTGGATCAGCACGGCGGCCTGCGTTACTCCAAGGCCTTTGATGGAGAGTCCAGCTATGTCGTGTTCGACGTCTTTGACGTCACCGGGGATCAGGTGCTGGATGTGGTTTATGCCAGCTATTCCTTGCGCAAGACCAATACCGGCCGCTCTCGATTGGGCGTCGTGGACGGCCGCACTCTGACGCAGCAACAAGAGTTCTTTGCCGAAGAGTTGGGCGAGGATCTTCGCAGCGTTACTATCCTACCCTCGCCCACGAAGCGGCAGCCCTATCTCTATGTCTCCACTTCGGAACGGCTGATGGCTCGATTTCGTTTTCAACCGTCCACCGGCAGGCTGGCAGCGGACAAGAGAGTCCCCTTTGGGGGAAGGCCGGAACTGGTTTTCAGCGATGATCTAAACGAGGATGGCAGTGCTGAATTGTTCATCACCAGCCAATATCCCAATCAGCTGACCATCACCGACGCCGGTCTCCGTCCATTGGGTCGTATCGACCTTCCGGATTCTGAAACACACCGTTTTGTTAAAGTGGCGCCGGTTTCGGATAAAGACCGTGAGGTGCGCAGCTATTGCCTGCTGGTCGACCAGCGCCTGTGGCTGTTGCGGGTGTCCTTGCCGGCGCTCTTCCCCACGTCCGGCATTCAAGCTGCATGGGCTGGTCATCGTCTTAAACTGCCATGGGCAGTGTTCGGTCTTCTGTGCCTCCCTATTATTTTCCTGCCGGCTTTTCTGTTGTGGAAATTCGTCCTGCGTACCCCGGACTATGGGCTGGCCTTGATGTCCGAATCGAAGCGGTTGGGCATTGCCTTGCTCGATCGCCAGGCCGTGCTGCGTGACTGCAACAGTCATTTCCTGCGGATTACGGATCTGGTAAAATCGAACATTATCGGGCGGACGCTGCCGGAGATCCTGGACAATGCTCAGTTCAGTGCGCTGTTGGAGGCCTGGCGGATTTTCATCAGCCGCAACGAACGGCAATTGCAAAAGGAAATTAATATCGGTCCGGCGATGCACTGGCGGACCGTGGCGGTGGAAATCGTCCGTACCAAGCATAACCATTCCCGCATGCTTCTGATCGATTTGTCGGAATCCAACCAAACGGAACGGATCAAGATCTGGGCGGCCATGGCGCAACGCATGGCCCATAAAATAAAGACGCCCCTGGCCACGGTTCTGCTGGCTGTGCAGCGGCTGCAGCGAAACTACCGCAAACAAGCGCCTCATTTAAGCGAATCCTTTGATTCAATCAGCCGGCAGGCGATCCAGGAGATCGAACGGGTCAAGGACGTGATCAATTCGTTCATCAAGTTCGCCAAACTGGAAGAGTCGCTTTTTATCGAAGTGGATTTCACCTCCGTGGTGCAAGAGGGGTTGAATGAGTATTTATCCCGGTTGCCGGAGGGGGTGGAGTTGCAGACCGCTTTTGCGAGCGCGGAAATGCCGACGCGGATCGACGTCAAGCAGTTCAAGGAGGCGCTGCACAATGTCCTCGACAACGCGGTGGATGCCGTGCACGGCGAGGGGGTGATCATGCTGAGCACCATGCTGGAACGGAATCCGCTGCAGGCCTGGGGCGGCGTCAATTGGGCTGTTTTAGAGGTTCGCGACAGCGGCGCCGGCATTGCGCGCGAAAATGAAAATAAGCTTTTTCAGCCGGGGTTCACCACTCGGAGGGATGGGTCCGGCCTGGGTTTGATATTCGTCAAACAGATTGTGGAGAACCATGGCGGCGAAGTGTCTATCACCAGTGCGCCGAATCAGGGCGCTACGGTTTTGATCCGCCTGCCGATTATTTACAGGACAGACGTCGATGAACAGGGAGACCGTACAGGTGCTGATCGTCGATGACGACCAGCGCTTTATGGATCAATTGGCTTCTGATTTGACCGAGGAAGGATTCCGCACCCTCAGCGCCCGCGACGGCAGCGAAGCGATGCGGATTCTGGCTGAGCAGCCGGTGGATGTGGGGCTGATCGATCTTTCCATGCCGGGAATGGATGGCATCGAGCTGCTGAAGCAGGCAGCCAAGGTCGCCGAGGAAGTGCCGCTGATCGTGATCACCGGGCATGCGACGGTCGAACGGGCGGTGCAGGCAACGCGCCTGGGCGCCTACGACCTCATCGAAAAACCGGCCTCGTTCGACCGCATTCTGTCCGTAATCGAGAGAGCGATTGAGAAAAAACGGCTGCGGCAGCGCAACCGCTGGATGGCCGAGGATATATTGAATCGCTACCGGATGGTCGGCGCCGGCAAGGCGATGCAGCGGATCTATCAGCGCCTCGATCAGATCAGCGCCGTGGATGCTACGGTGCTGATCACCGGAGAAACCGGCACCGGCAAAGAACTGGCGGCCATGGCGATTCATTTGCGCAGCGCCAGAGCGGATGGACCATACGTGCGCGTCAACTGCGCCGCTATTCCGGAACTGTTGATCGAGAGCGAACTGTTCGGCTATAAAAAGGGAGCGTTCACCGGCGCGTCTCAAGATTTCATCGGTCGTTTCAGGCAGGCGGACGGCGGATCGCTGTTCTTGGATGAAATCGCCGACCTGAGTCACGCTGCGCAGGCCAAACTGCTGCGCTGTCTGCAGGACCATGTGATCACGCCGCTGGGCTCGACGGACAGCTATCTGATCGACGTGCGGGTCATTGCGGCAACGAATAAAAATCTGATGGAGCGAGTGGCGTCCCGTTCTTTTCGAGAAGATCTGTATTATCGGATCAATGTGGTGGAGCTGGAGATGCCGCGGCTCGTGGACCGGATGGAGGATCTGCCGGAACTGGCGCGCCATTTTCTTCACCAGTTCTGCGAGCAGTATAACCGCTATATCGAAGGATTCTCCTCAGCCGCTCTGCAGCTGCTGATGGAACAGGAATGGCCGGGCAATGTTCGGCAATTGCGCAGCGTCATCGAAAGGTTGGCGTTGTTTGCAGAGGGGCCCCTGATCACAGCCGAGAACGTAGCGGCGGTGCTGAAACGGCCGCCGCTGACGTCCTCTGACCAGATGAAAAGCTATAAACAGGCGCGGTGCGATTTCGAACGGGATTACATTCAGCGGTTGCTGCAGATCTGCAACGGCAACGTGAGCGAAGCGGCGGACGCCATGAAGATAGACCGCACCAACTTGTATCGCAAGATGAAGAAATTGGGCATTTCGGCGCCGCGCCTGTCGTGACCCGCTGATCCTCAGCGCACTTCCAGGTAGTCCTTATCCGGGAGTTTGGGGAAAGGCGCGTGCGGTTCGGTCTGATACCAGAATGCGGTGGAAGCGATATCGTCCTGCAACGGCAGGTAGCGGCCGCCGCTGCGCCAGCCCAGCGCCTGAATCGTCACTCGAAGGTCCTTTTCGAAGCGGATGGGATCCATGATGTGCCAGCGATACAGACCAAAGCGCTGCTGCGAGTTGTAGACGCCGTCCGGTTTGATCACTTGCGACAGACCGCTGTAGGGCGTGGAAAAGACCTGATACTGTTTGGTCTCGCGGTTTTCGAAATTATATGAACCGCAAAAATAATCCTCCGTACCGGTGCCGCAGATGGTGGGATACTTTCCGTCGCCGTCGATAAAAAATTTGATCTCGCCTTCGCCCCACCAGCCGCTGTTGTTTACGCCCCAGGCCATGTAGGTGCCGACGAATTGGCCCCATCCTTTAACGCCGTCGAGAATCACATAATCGGTTTTGTAGGGCAGGGGATTGGTCCTGCGGAACTGCGCATGCAGATAGGCTGCATCCTCCGGCACCTCTGTGAGCGTATAATCGATCTGGTAGAACAGGGTCATGGCCTCCTCGTCCAGGTTCTCAAAGGTGATCCGGCACGATTTGCGGAACGGCATCTCCCAGTAGCAGTTGAAGGCGCTGCCGGGGTTGACGCAGATCGCCAGGGAGTTGATCTGGCTGTACTGGCCCCAACCGCAGGCAAAGAAATCGCCGATGGGCGCTTCGATGGAGGGTTCGGTCTCGCCGTCCCAGTAAAAGCGGATGATGGAGTATCGCCAGTTTCCCGTCGGCGTCACCCAGATGTGCTGAATAGCGCCAGGCCCTTGGATGGTCGCCATGGTAAAGGTCTCTTTGGGCTGAATTCTCACGCAGGGCGACACTTTCCAGCCCTGGCCCAGGTCCCGTGCCGCCTGGCTGCCGGTTCCTTCGACGGCCATGCCCCCCTTGCCTTTTTCACCGGTAAAATTCTCCGCGGAGATGGAACGTGTTTTGGCATGCGACAGGCGCGAGAGATTGCCCAGGCTCATGTTCAATCCGTTGAAACTCTTTTGTGCGTGCACGTCCATGGCGAGAAATCCTCCAAGAATGAAGAACAGGCTGCCAAGTTTTTTAGGTTTCATAAGGATACCTCCTGATGGTAGTGATGGCTGTCGGCCCCACCCGGGTGGGTGGTCAGGCGGCGCCGGTCCTGAAACTGCAACGGCTCATTAACATGCAAAAAAAAATAGGAAAAATCAAAAGAAAAATGCTGGAAAAAATGTTTGGCGAAACGGGAAAAAGTCGTATTTTATATGAGAAAAGCAAGCGGGTTGCGCAATTTTCTTTTAATCGATAAGGTGGCGGCGTATGGGCGGACACAAGCTGTTGGTGCTCGAGCAGGATCCGCAGCGGGCGGATCAGATCATTCGTACCTTGATGAAACAGAAACCACAGCCGGACATCCGCACCGTGACAGCCGCCAGAGACCTGGCTGCGGCTTTGGGGGAAAAGCCCGACCTCATCCTCTCTGCCTGGACGATTCCGGGTGGGAGCTGCCTCGATATCCTTCGAATCCTTAAAGAAAAAGAACTGGTCATCCCCCTTATTATCGTGGCCGACCAAGGCGATGAAAGCCTTGCGGTGGAGGCGTTGAAAAACGGCGCCGCAGACTACCTGGCGATGAACCGGCTGACGCAGCTCAACCGGGCAGTGGCCGATGCCTTGGAAAAGGCGGAGGAGCAACGGCGCCGCAAGAACCTGGAACGAGGGATGCAGTTCACCCAGTTCGCCTATGACCGCGCAGCCATCGGCATCTACTGGCTGAGCGAAGCGGGCCGGTTTCTGCTGGTGAACGAGTCGGGCGCGCTCACCACCGGCTATGCCCCGGCAGAACTTTATCAGTTGGCCATCTCTGATCTGGATGTCAATCTGACGCCCCGAGCCTGGACCACGTTGCTGACGCAGCTGCGCAGCAAATCCTCAGTGGCGTTTGAGAGCGTTCATCGCCAAAAGCAAGGCGGATTGATGGCGGTAGAGATCACCGCCAATCTGTTTCATTCGGACGGACAGGATTACATCCTTTTGTTCTCCCGCGACATCACCCGGCGTAAAAAGGCGGATGAAGAGTTCCAACGTCTGCAGCGGCAGGTGCAGCACGGCAAAAAAATGGAAGCCCTGGGGCGGTTGGCCGGCGGCATGGCGCATGAATTCAACAATATGCTCATGGTCATTCAGAACAGCGCCGAGTTCATCGCCATGGACGCCAAAGGCGACAAAACGCTGCAGGACTATGCGGATCAGATCATACGGACCAGCAAACGCGCGGCAGCGCTGACCAGTCAACTGCTTGCCTTCAGCCGCAAACAGCCCTTTGAGCTCAAGGTGTTGGATCTGAACGCCGCTCTTTTGGACATGATTAAATGGCTGCGGCGGCTGGTGCACGAAAACGTCAGCCTGACTGTGGATATTCACGGCAGCATCGGCAACATTCGCATCGATCCAGGCGAGCTGGGGCAGATGGTGATCAACCTGGTCATGAACGCCGGCGACGCCATGCCCTCCGGCGGTGATCTGATCCTGTCCACCCGGCCGAAGGTGCTGGACGAGGCGTATTGCAAGAAACAGGTGGGCGCGCGTCCCGGCCGTTACTTGATGCTTTCGGTGCAGGACACCGGTCAGGGCATGGATCAGGAGACCTGTTCTCATATCTTTGAACCCTTTTTCACCACGAAAGAGAGCGGTACCGGCCTGGGTCTGTCCATCGTGTTCGGCATCATGCAGCAGAACGGCGGCCATATCGAATGTGTGAGTCAGAAGGGCAAGGGCACGCTGTTCCGCCTTTATCTGCCGCAGGTCGACGAACCTGAATCGCAGCCGGGAGGCGCGATTCAGTACGACACTATGCCGCGCGGCAGCGAGACGATCCTGCTGGTGGAAGACGAACCGGATGTACGCGTCAGCGCCATGCGTACGCTGGAAAAACAGGGATACAAAGTGCTGTGCGCGCAGAACGGCGTTGAAGCCCTGGCGTTGCTCGAAGCCACGCCGGAGCCGATCCATCTGCTGATCACGGATGTGATCATGCCGCTGCTGAGCGGCGCGGAACTGGCCAAACAGGTCCTGAAACGCCGCAAGGGCATCAAGGTGTTGTATACCTCTGCGTATCCGGATGGGGTTGTTTTCAGCCAGCACAACGTGGACGTGACCAGCGCCTTTTTTATCGGCAAACCGTTCACCATCGAAGAGATCGCCAAAAAGGTTCGTCAGGTGCTGGACAGCGGTTCCCGCACGTCCGCCTGAGGGCCGCCTTCGGCTGCACCCCGCATGGTGTCCCTGCCTGAGGCCGAGTCGATTTCCGTTATTGTTTCTTGAATAAAAAATTCGTATTTTTCAGGAATTATTTTTGAACGGCTGAAGAATATGGCTCTGGTCAAGTCGACGGCGATCGTTCTGCATCATCGGGACCAGGGTGAGACCAGTAAAATCGTCACCCTGTTCACCCGGCAGTACGGCAAGATCAGCTTGATCGCCAAGGGCGCAAGGGTGATTAAATCGCGCTACGGCGGGGCATTGGAACCATTCACCCACCTGGACGCGGTTTTTTATAAAAAAGAGACACGCGACCTGCAATTTCTCAGCCAGGTGGATATCATTCATCCGTTTCCCGTAATCCGCAGCCAACTGGGACGCATCGCTCTGGCCAGCATTCCCTGTGAAATGGTGGACCGACATGAAGCGGTCGGCCACGCGGCGCCGGAGCTGTTTACCCTGTTGCTGGAGACCCTGACGGCTTTGAACGAGGGCGAGCGTGGACTGCGCAATGTGGTGCGCGCGTTTCAGGTCAAGTTCGCTGCGCTCTCGGGCTTTCGCCCCCAACTGGCTGGCTGTTCGGTCTGCGGCAGGGAGAACCCACCCGAGCAGGTGGTGTTCGAATACGAAACCGGCGGCTATCGCTGCGCCGGTTGTCCATCGTCGTCGGTCGCAGGCTTTCGTCTCTCAGGCCACGGGGTGGAGATTTTGCGCTATGTCCAGAATGCGCCGGTCCGTCTGGCCGGCCGAAGCCTGGTCGGTTCGGAACTGGGCCGGAATCTGGACGAATGCTTGATGCATTTTATCGGCTATCATATGGAGAACCTGCATCATCTGGCTTCGGTCGCCTATTTACAGCAATTGCAGAGTTCGATTAAAATAACCTAGAGAAGAGGAACCCATGGCAGGCCTATCCAATCCTCAGATGGATAAAATCATCTCCCTGTGCCGGCGGCGCGGCTTTATTTTTCAATCCAGTGAAATCTACGGTGGGCTGAACGCCTGTTACGATTACGGCCCGCTGGGCGTGGAATTGAAGCGCAATATAAAAAATTTTTGGTGGAAGTGGATGGTGGAACGGCGCAGCGACATCGTCGGTCTCGACGCCGCCATTCTCATGGCCTCGCGCGTCTGGGAGGCCTCGGGCCATGTGTCCGGATTCACCGATCCGCTGGTTGACTGTAAAGTGTGCAAACACCGCTTTCGCAGCGACCTGATCGCCGAGCCCGGCAAATGTCCGGATTGCGGCGGCGAGCTCACGGACATCCGTCAGTTCAATCTGATGTTCAAGACCTTCATGGGACCGCTGGAGGACAGCGCCAGCGTCGTCTATCTGCGGCCGGAGACCGCACAGGGCATTTACGTGAACTATCAGAATGTGCTCGATTCCACCCGGCAGAAAATTCCATTTGGCATCGGGCAGATCGGCAAGGCGTTCCGCAATGAAATCACGCCGGAGAATTTCATCTTTCGCACCCGCGAGTTCGAACAGATGGAGATGCAGTTCTTTGTCAAGCCTGGAACCGACCAGGAATGGTTCGAATACTGGAAAGCCGATCGCCAGGAGTATTACCGCCGGCTCGGCATCCGTGCGGAAAAAATGCGCTTTCATCCGCACGGCAAGGACGAGTTGGCCCATTACGCCGCCGCCGCCTTTGACATCGAATATGAGTTCCCCTTCGGCTGGAAAGAGCTGGAGGGCATACACAATCGCACCGATTTTGATCTGACCCGCCATAAAGAATTCTCAGGGAAGGACTTGACCTATTTTGACGAGGTCACTCGGGAACGGTACATGCCGTATATCATCGAGACCTCGGCCGGCGCCGATCGCACGGTCCTGTGCGTGCTGAGCGACGCCTATGAGGAACAGAAACTGGAAAAGGACGAGCGCACGGTTCTTCATTTTCATCCGGCCATCGCCCCCATCAAAGCGGGCATTTTTCCACTGGTGAAAAAGGACGGCATGCCCGAAGTGGCGCACCGCATTGAAGAAAAACTGCGCCGCCATTTCCCGGTCTTTTATGATGAGAGCGCCGCAGTGGGCCGGCGGTATCGCCGTCAGGATGAAATCGGCACGCCCTATTGCATCACCGTCGACACCGAAACCCTGCAGAACGAAACGGTGACCGTGCGTGAACGCGACTCGATGACCCAGTCGCGCGTGAAAATCGACGACCTGTTCCTGCTGATCTACAACAAAATCAACGAGGGATTCTAACCCATCCCCTGCATCGCAGGAGCCGGCGTTGGTCTTCAACCGCTGATTCTGAACTGCGCAGGGGCAGCGTCGCTCCTTTCATAAAGCAGCGCACGGATCTTGTCGCAGAAAGACAGGTATCATGACCGCACCCTACTACGGCTGGCTGTCGATTCTGCCGCCGCTGATGGCCATTGTTCTCGCCATACGGAGCAAGCAGGTTTTTCTCTCCCTGTTCGCCGGCGTTTTTCTTGGCTATACCATTCTGGCCGGAGGCAATCCGCTCAAAGGGGTGGTGGATGCTTTGGAAGCATGCGTGGAGGTTTTCGGCGACGCCGGCAACACCAAGGTGATTCTGTTCAGCTGCATGGTGGGCGCGCTGATCACTTTTACCCAGTACTCAGGCGGCATGGAAGGATTTGTTCAATGGGTGACCCGACGGGGCTGGGTCGCCACGCGTCGGCAAGCCGGATTGCTCGCATTTTTCACCGGCCTGGTGGTGTTTGTCGAATCCAGCATCTGCGTGCTGGTGGCCGGCAGCGTCAGCCGTCCTCTGTTTGACAAATTGAAGGTATCGCGGGAAAAGCTGGCCTATATCTGCGATTCCACTTCTGCGCCGAAGTGCATCCTCATTCCGCTCAACGCCTGGGGCGCGTTCATCATCGGCCTGCTTCAGGATCAGCATGTGGGCAGTCCGGTGCAGGCTTTCGTCGCTTCCATGCCGTTCAATTTTTACGCCATCATCGCCATCGCTCTGGTGCTGTGGAGCGTCCTCAGCCAAAAGGATCTGGGGCCCATGGCAGCCGCGGAAAGACGGGTGCAGGCGGGGAAACTGACCGCGGACGGCGCCGAGCCCTTGGTTTCCCAGGAGGTGCTGGCTGTGCAGCCCAAACCCGGAATTCCTTTGCGGGCTGTCAACATGGTCCTACCCATAGGCGTGATGGTGATCATGATGCCGGTCGGCCTGCTTATCACCGGGCACGGCAATCTTATGCAAGGATCCGGATCCACCTCGGTGTTTTGGGCCGTGCTCCTGGGTCTGGCTGCGGCAGCAGTCGCCTATCGGCTGCAGGGCCTGTTGACGGTTCGGGAGATCATGGACCAGTTCATGAAAGGGGTGGGCGGGCTGGTCTCTCTGGCAGCTTTAATGATGCTGGCCTTTGCCATCGGCGCCACGTGTCGGGCCTTGGGCACCGGACCCTATGTGGCCGGATTGGCCGACGCGTTCATCACCCCCAAACTGGTGCCCGCTTTGCTGTTTCTTATCTCGTGCGGCATCGCCTTTGCCACCGGCACCTCCTGGGGCACGTTCGCCATCATGATCCCCATCGCCATGCCCATGGTCGAACCGCTGGGCTTGCACATGGGTATGACCTTGGCAGCGGTTCTCGGCGGCGGCGTGTTCGGGGATCACTGCTCGCCCATCTCCGACACTACGATTATCTCATCCATGGCTTCCGCCTGTGATCATATCGACCATGTCGCCACTCAACTTCCCTATGCCTTGTCCGCCGCAGGCGTCAGTTTGCTGTGCTACGTCGTGCTGGGCTTTCTTGTTTGAGGATGAACGATTCTTTGGAACAACAGCCGATCATCGAACTGCGTGCGCCCTGCCGCATCGGCGTTCTCTCAGATACCCATCGCGAACTGCCGCAAGCCATATTCAGCCTGTTCGCTGATGTGCAGCACATCATTCATGCCGGCGACATCGGCGATTGGGATATCGTCCTGTGTCTGCAAACGCTGGCGCCCGTGACCGCAGTGTACGGCAACTGCGACGACTATCGCGTTCGCCGGCATTGTCCCCGCCAGCAGACGCTGCAAGTCGACGGTCTGATGGTACAGGTGACCCATATTCCGCAAGAGGGGCAGGCGGAAGCGCCGGCATTGGTGCAGCAGATTCGAATCTTTGGCCATACGCACGTGGCCTCTATTCAGCATGTCGGCTCTACGTTGTACATCAATCCCGGTTCCATCAGCCGGCCGCGGCAGTACCAGCGGCCGAGCGCGGCGCTGCTGCAAGTTGATGGAGAACAGCCGCCTCGTGCGGCGATCCTTTCTCTGAGGTGATCCCATGACCTTTACGGAAAAGCTGAACGACATCCTGTCCGCCAGAAAAAGTCTGCTATGCGTGGGCTTGGACGCTGTGATGGAAAAAATACCAGCGCCTTTACGACAATCGCCGGAGCCCCTGTTTCAATTCAACAAAGCGATCATCGACGCCACTCTGCCTTATGCCGCTGCCTTTAAAATCAACACCGCCTTTTATGAAGCCTGGGGATTGGAAGGATGGCGGGCGCTGGAAAAGACCTTTGCTTATCTGCCGGCTGAGGTGATCAAAATCGCTGACGCCAAGCGCGGCGATATCGGCAACACCTCGCTGAGCTACAGCCGGGCGTTGTTCACCGGACTGGGCGCCGATGCCGTTACGGTCAATCCGCTGATGGGAACAGACTCCACCGCGCCTTTTTTGCAGGATCCGCAAAGGGGGGTGTTTTTTCTTTGCCTGACTTCCAATCCCGGGTCCCAGGATTTTCAACATTTTTCTGACGGCCAGGTCCGGCTGTATGAAAAGATCGCCGTCAAAGTGGGCGAGTGGAACCGCCACGGCAATTGTGGATTGGTGGTGGGCGCCACCCACCCGGCTGAACTGCAGGGGCTTCGCAGCCTGGCGCCGGATCTGCCGTTTCTCATCCCCGGCATCGGCGCTCAGGGCGGCGATCTTGAGAATTCGGTTCGTTTTGGGCTCACCGCACAGGGCGGCGGTGCGCTGTTCAACTCCAGCCGGGCGATCCTTTACGCCTCGTCCGGAGATGATTTTGCGGCTGCAGCGGCCGCAGAGGCCAAAGCCACACGGGATGCGTTGAACCGGGCGAAGGTATCTTAATTTGCCAAACCGGCAGGAAACATCGAACGTTTTTCCGTTTCGTTCGAGCGGTTGAAAAGAAAGCGGAGAAGAAATATCGAATTTGGCTAAGCGGCGGAGTCTCAAGCCGCTTCCCTATTCCCGCTCTATGCACCGGTCAAATCACTATCGGTTGACCACGGCAACACAAATTATTGCAAACTGAAATCAACGGGAGGTTATTTGTGGACAAGGAACATGCGCTGCAGATATTCAGATCCACCGGCGCTCTGCTGGAAGGGCATTTCCGCCTTACCTCAGGGCTGCACAGTCCGAATTATTTTCAGTGCGCCAGAGTGCTGCAATATCCCCGGTATGCAGAGCTGTTTTGCCAGGAGATCGCTGAGCGCTTTCGGCCGGATGGCATCGAGGTGGTCGTTTCGCCGGCCATCGGCGGTATTGTGGTCGGTCAGGAGGTGGCACGGCTGCTGGGGTGTCGTGCGGTGTTTGCCGAGCGCGAGGAGAACCTCATGACCTTGCGTCGGGGCTTTGAGATTCGCGCGGGGGAGTCGGTGCTGGCGGTCGAAGACGTGGTGACCACCGGCGGGTCGGTGAAAGAGGTGATCGACCTGGCCCAACAGGCCGGCGGCAAGGTCAAAGGCGCGGCCTTTCTGGTGGACCGCAGCGGAGGAAGGGCTCTGTTTTCAGTGCCTTTTTTCGCCGCCCTGAGAATGGACGTGCTCACCTATCCGCCGGAGGAGTGCCCGCTGTGTAAACAGGGTCTGGCGGTGGTGAAGCCCGGCAGCCGCAAAGTTTGAGGGTGTTGTTCGAATCCTTTGCACGGTTCCGTCATCTAATACAAAACGCTGGAATTTCTCTGCCGCTGTGCGAACAGTCTGACGGCCATCCGTCGAGCGGCAAACCTGACAATCACCTGCGGCAAGCGCTTCGTTTAGCCCGATCGCATGTGCGCATACAATAAGCGATTAATCAGGAAAGAACACTTTTATCAATTTGAAAGGAACGCACATGGCGACAAGCAACCTCACTATGGCCAATCTGCAGTCCACTCTGGAGGCCCATGACATGGTCCTCATCGATTTTTGGGCATCCTGGTGCGGACCCTGCAAAGCCTTTGGACCGGTTTTTGAAAAAGTGTCGGAAAAGCATACCGATATCGCTTTTCTCAAAGTCGACACTGAGGCGGAGCAGGAGTTGTCCGGCTTGTTTGGCATACAGGCCATTCCAACGCTGGCTATTTTCCGCGAGGGTATTTTATTGTATCGGGAAGCGGGCGCCGCATCCGAGGCGGCTCTCGAGAATCTGATCGATCAAGTGAAGAAACTGGATATGGAGCAAGTGCGTGCGGACATTGCCAAGCAGGAGCATGGGTGCGACGGCGGGCAGGGATGCAGCGGCTGCGGTCACAACCATTGATGGAAAGCGCCTGTGGACGACTCAGCCGCGTACTTGCACGGGGCGGCAGAGTATGAGACAGACAGCCTGTGAATAAAAAAAGCCCTTGCTTAGCAAGGGCTTTTTTTTACCCTAAATATTTTCGCAACGGCTCCAAACGGGAGCGATGCCGCAGCCGGCGCAAAGCTTTCTCTTTGATCTGGCGGACGCGTTCCCGCGTCAGAGCAAAGTATTCACCGATCTCCTCCAGGGTGAGAGGACGATCTCCGTCAAGCCCAAAGTAGAGCTTGACGATTTCCGCTTCGCGCGATTTCAGCGTTCCGAGAACCTTTTCGATCTCCTCGCGCAGCGAACTGCGCATGAGCTGTCCGTCCGGTGGATCATAACGATCGCTCTCCAGGACATCCAGAAGACTGTTGCCTTCGTCCTCCTTGAAGGGTTCGTCCAGAGAGAGATGGCGCGCAGAGGTTTTGAGCACATCCGCCACCTCAAACGAACTCATCTCCATCCGGTCTGCAATCTCATCCATGCTGGGTTCGCGGCCGTACTCTTTTTCCAGCGCTTCAAGGGCGCGGCCGACCTTGTTGATGGCGCCCACCCGGTTCAGCGGCAGACGGACGACACGCGACTGCTCTGCCAAAGCTTGCAGGATGGATTGACGGATCCACCATACAGCGTAGGAGATGAACTTGAATCCACGCGTTTCATCAAACCGCTGTGCGGCTTTGATCAAGCCGAGATTGCCTTCGCTGATCAGATCCTGGAGTGGAAGACCCTGACCCTGATATTCTTTGGCTACGCTGATCACGAAGCGTAGATTGGCTTTGACAAGCCGGTCCAGGGCTTCCTCTTCTCCCTTGCGGATTCTGCGCGCAAGCGCGATCTCTTCCTCAGGAGGCAACGGAGAAAAACCGCCGATCTCCTCGAGATACTTTTCGATGGATTCTTTGGTGCGGGTTTCGGACTGTTTTCGCTTCTTCTTTTTGGTCATCCCACCTTCTTCGTTTTCACTAATGGTCAATGGGCACAATGACTCAGCTTAAAATTTACGAAATATTATAATGAATGTCAAATAGTTAGCTACGAACATACCCTTTGGATGAATGTTATGAGGAAAAAAGATATGCATGGCAAATGGCGGCATTATTTCTTATTTATCAATTGGTTGATTGATTTTTCCACTATTGCGGTCGCCCGGTCAATATCTTGGCTGGAGACGCCGAGGTGAGTCACCATTCTGATTCTTCCCGCGTTCACGGCGATGACCGCGAGGCCGTTTTCTTTTAGTGTAACAACCAGATCAGCGGATTTTAGTCCAGAGGGCTCCAGATCCACCATTACCATATTGGTTTGTACAGCTTTAATATCTACCCGCAATCCTGGGAGTTTGGCTAATTTGTGTGCCAGTTTTTTTGCGTTTTTGTGATCTTTGGCCAGTCGTTCGATATGGTGGTCCAGCGCATACAATCCGGCAGCTGCCAAAATGCCGATCTGGCGCATGCCGCCGCCCCACATTTTACGATAACGATGAGCCTGATCGATAAATTCCCGGCTTCCCATCAGCACGGATCCTGCCGGTGCGCCCAGTCCTTTGGACAAGCAGACGGTCAACGAATCGCACCAGCGGCCGTATTCGGCCAAAGGGATGCCGGTGGCCACATGGGCGTTCCACAACCTGGCGCCGTCCAGGTGCAGCGCCAGGCGGTGTTTGCGGGTGAAACGATGAATCTGTTGCATGTTTTCCAGCGGAACGATGGCGCCGCCGGCGCGGTTGTGCGTGTTCTCGATCAACACCAGGCTGGTCGGCGGGAAGTGGTGGTCTTGCGCGCGCAGGCTGGCCTGCAGGTCCTCGATATTGAGAACGCCCCGTCGGCCGGGCAGCGGCCGCATCTGCACTCCGGAGAGAAAGGCCGGCCCGCCCGCCTCATAGTTGAAAGGATGGGAATCCGCTTCACAGATCACCTCCTGCCCTGGCAGGGTATGGCATTTGATGGCGAGCTGATTTCCCATCGTGCCGCTGGAGACGAATAACGCCGCCTCTTTGCCGAAGAGAGCGGCCATCCGCTGTTGCAGGGCGTTGACCGTGGGGTCTTCGCCGAAGACGTCGTCGCCCACTTGTGCTTTCATCATGGCCCGGCGCATGGCTTCGGTGGGTTGAGTGACGGTATCGCTGCGGAGATCGATAAGGGGGTGAGTCATGTTCTTGTTCTCTCTTTATTGGGTTTTGCCGACTCGGACGCGGAGGGCTGTGGTCGAAAAGCTGTTTTTTTCATCGCCAGAGGACACGGCTGCAGCGGATCAGAACAATTTCATTTGTCCTGCGCCTTTTTTTAATTTTTTTTCCTCTCTGCAGCGCTGCAGCAATTTATCCGAGATGGCGCTGAGAAAGCGCGAGGGCGATTGCACATGGCGTTGACCCTGCAGCCATCGCGATTGCGCCCAGCTTAAATACAATTGCCGTTTGCTGCGTGTCATAGCGACGTAGAACAGCCGCTTTTCTTCTTCCACCTCCAAGGCTTTGGCGCCAAAGGCAAAAGGGATGATGCCCTCTTCACAGCCGATGATAAAGACTACCGGGAACTCGAGCCCTTTGGCCGCATGCATGGTCAGGATGCGCACACGATCGGCCCGCGGATCCCACTCATCCACACCTTTTTGCAGCAACAGCGCATCGCAAAAGGCCTGCAGGCGGTTTTCAAAACCGGCGGCAAAGGTTTCCAGTTTTTTATAAGTCGTTTCTTGTTCCGCTGCAATCGGAGACCATTGGCGGATTGAGGCCAGCAGCTGTGGGACCGTGCTTTCAGCGGACCAGGCAGCAGCTGCCTGGCGAAACTTCATGAAGCGATCCCAGGCCGGCGATCCGGCAAATGGCGTGCGATCTGCGGCCGGTTCCGAGTGGCTTTCAAGCGCGTGCAGCATCTCTGCTTCGTCGCTGAGAAAAAAACCTGCGACCGATTTCAAGCTGGCCGCGGACCGATGCAGAAGAAGGGTGAATGTCGCGAGGACAAAGCGGACATAGGGGTCGCAGCTGAGCGGCTGCTCCTGGATCGTTTCGTGGGGAATCCCCGCCCGGGTCAATGCCTCGATCAACGGCGGCAGCAGATTTTTACTGCGCAACAGGATCGCCATGTCGCCGAAAGCATAGCCGTGCGTCTCTGTGCCGCGCGCCACTCGGCCGCTGTCCATGCTGAAAGAAGTGGTGCCGGAGAGCAGCTCTTCGATGGTCTTGACCACTTGCTCCGCCTCAGCCTGGTCAGAGGCGGCCTGGCGCAGCTGAATTTTAATCTCCGTCGGGATGCCGGAGTGCAGGTCTGAGGAAGATCGTCCCAACACTTGCCTTGAGGCGTCGAGGATGTTCTGGCTGGAGCGATAATTGCGGCTTAATTGGATAAAACGGTGGTCAGGCAGATCCTGCATCAGTCGGCCAAAGTACTGCGGAGAGGCGCCGCGGAAGCCATAGATCGATTGATCGGGATCGCCGATGACGCATACTTCGGAGGCGGAGATGGCAAAGATTTTGAACAGCTCGTATTGCGCCTGGTTGATATCCTGGAATTCGTCTACGGCAATGATTTTATACTGCTGAAGAAAAGTGCGGCGCCATTCGGGATCATTGCGCAACAAGCGCACGGGCATGCAGATGAGATCGTCAAGATCCACCGCGTTTCTTTCCGCCAGCAGATGCTCATATGCGCGGAAATGGGCGAGAAAGTCCTGCCCTAATTGCGCTGAGACGCTCGGCGGCAGGGTGTCCGGATCAAACAGCCTGCCTTTGATCAGTGAAATGCGCTCCAATTCGCTGGCGGGTATGCGGCGTCCGCAGGCTTTTTCCAGATCCGCGATAAATCCGGGGTCGTCCTGCGCGACGATGATGCGAAACGAATGGTCGCGGGCAAAGAATCCGGCTGTTTGTCGCAGCAGATGCAGGCCAAAGCCGTGAAAGGTGGAGATAAAGGGCGTGTGCCCTGCGTCCCCTGCCCACAGCGACCGCAGACGGTCGCGCAGTTCTGCAGCCGCTTTGTTGGTAAAGGTGATGGCCAGCACTTGGTCTGCGGCCGCGATGCCGTTGCGAAGGAGATGGGCCAACCAGTGCGTCAGAACGCGCGTTTTGCCGGTGCCGGGTCCAGCCTGAATGATCAGCGGCGCGCCGTGATGGCGCACAGCCTCCTCCTGTTCCGGATTCAGGCCATAGTCGCCGCTTTCTTCCTTGATTTTTTTCGACTCTGTTCTGCTCCGGCGCGGCGGTTTTATCTTCTCTTCCGCCGCGGGCTTGGTTTTTTCTGCAATCGCAGCGATCTCGAACAAGGGATTCGCCTGCAGGATTTTTTCCCGATCATCGCCGCGAAACAGGCGGATGACGCCATATTCACCATCATAGCCCGGCTGGGCGTCCACCTCGCCTTCGCGCATACGGCGGATGGCTTCACGGATGAGCGGACCGCCGGCCAGGCCGATCTCGTCCAGTGGACAGTCGCGCAGAATGGTCAATTCCGCACCGAGCTTATGCTGCAGCAGGTCATACAACGCTTGAACTTTTTTTGAAGTGACTCCCACGTCCATCACTTCAGCGAGCACCTCCATGAGCGGCACGATGCTGGAAAACGATTTGGCGTTAGCGGGCCGGCGGCCTTCTTCGCAGTCGGCCAGTTCCTCCACCCGATAGCTCACGCCCAGCACCGCCGGTTTGCCGCACACAGGACAAAGCCCTTTTCGGCGCACCGTCTCCGCAGGGCGCATCATCCGGTTGCACTTGCGATGGCCGTCCATGTGATACTTGCCTTCTTCTGGAAAGAATTCCAGCGTCCCCCAAAAACCGGAGTGGTTTTTGTCGCGCAGCGCCGCGAACAGGTTGTCGTAGGAGAGTTCAGTGGTGAACACATTGGCTTCGCGCGCCAGGTTTTCCGGCGAATGGGCGTCCGAGTTGGAGACCAGATTGTACCCATCCAGCTGAGTCAGGCGCCAGTTCATCGGCGGGTCGGAGGAGAGGCCTGTTTCCAGGGCGAAGATGTGCTGCGTCAGATCATCAAAACAGGCTTCCACGCTGTCGAATCCGGACTGGGAGCCGAGCAGTGAGAACCACGGCGTCCAGATATGAGCTGGGATCAGCACGCCGCGCGGATCGGTTTCCAGCACGATCTCCAGCAGATGACGGCTGTCCAGACCGAGGATGGGCCGGCCGTCGGAACGGATGTTGCCGATGCGGTCAAGACGATCCTGAAATTTTTGTACCGACTCAAAGGAGGGAAAAAAGATCACATTGTGTACTTTGCGCACCTCGCCGTCTTTTTTATAGATGCTGCTGATCTCCCCGGAAAGAATGAAATAAACCGGTGCGCGGCAGGCAGCCGGCACCTCGGCGAACAGCGTCTTTGCCAGCGACGGCTTTAATTCGTAAAAGCCGTCAGCGGCGGCGCTGGGATCAAGCTTATCCCGCATCTCGGCGAGCCATTGGGGGTGGCTGAGATCGCCGCTGCCGAGCACCTGCACCCCTTTGCGCTGCGCCCAGATAAAGAGATTTTCGGGATCCAGTTTTCTGCTGGTGGCGCGCGAATAATGCGAATGGATGTGGAGGTCGGCGATATAATTCATGGCCTTCATCGGATCATGATAAGGATTAGCAAAACCAAAGTAAGAATAAATTGTTACAATTTCAAGCAACCAATTTTTCCTTGCTTCCGTTTGCAAATGTCGCTAAACTTCATCTACGCTCAATGAACGAGGATAACCATGGAGTATCAAATAACCGTCACCTTGGGGCCGGCCAGTGACCACCCCAAGGTTTGGCGTCGGCTTTTGTCCGCCGGTTGCAGCGCTTTTCGCATCAACACCTCTCACCTGACTATGTCGGAACTGGAGGAGCTGCTGGGGCGGCTGCACCGTTTTCTGCAGGATTTGCCTTTTGTCGTGCCTGTGATTCTGGATCTGCAGGCGAGCAAATGGCGGTTGGGCGAATTTCCCGCGCGCCGGCTGACGGTCGGTCAGCCGGTGGATCTGGTACTGGCGGACCACGTAGAGAGTCCGAATCTGTTGCCGGTGCCGCATGAGGATTTTTTCCGTGCAGCGGCGGCCGGAGGCGACAATGATCTCTTTTTAAATGACGCCAAAATCCGCATCGCTATCGAGGCAGCCGCCGGCGAACGTGTGCGCGGCCGGGTGCTGACAGGCGGTGAGATCAGCCGGCGCAAAGGCCTCAGCCTGCCTGGCGCAACGATTCGCGTCGAACGGTTGAGCAGCCGGGATGAACAGATCGTGCGCACGACCGCCGGGATCTCCCATTTGGGCTATGCCCTCTCATTTGTCAAGGATGCGCAGGAGATGGCCACCTATCGATTTTTACTCGGCAGCCAATCCTCTCTGATCGCCAAGCTGGAGCGCCCAAGCGCGCTGAAGGAGGCGATGGAGATAGCGCGGTCGGTTGATGCGCTGTGGCTGTGCCGCGGCGATCTGGGTGCGGAAACCGGCCTGCAGGCGATGGCTGGGTTGGTGGCGCAGTTCAACACAGGCGTTGCCGCGTTGACCAAACCGGTGCACATCGCCGGCCAGGTTTTGGAGCACACGACCCATTATCCGCAGCCGACCCGGTCGGAGGTGTGCCATCTGTATGATATGTTAAGGAACGGATATCAGGGCATCGTGCTGTCCGATGAAACTGCGGTCGGCCGTTACCCGGTAGAGAGTTGCCGGAGCGCTGCGATGTTCAGAGAGCCAGCGGCTGTCTGACGCAGGCGGTTTCCAGCGCAGCAGGTGTTTATCCGCGCAACGCATGGTCTGCGGATCTGAAAGCGTGTTGCGTGCGGCGGCGGTATTTTTCCAATGGAGATTTCATCTTGATTTTCGCTGGATGAATATCTAAGTTAGGCCGACAGCGGGCGCGGGCACACCGGCGGGGAGGCTCGCTGGGGATGGGAGAGACGGCTTCTGATCACTCTGCACAAGGTTGTTTATGAAAAAATGGTTTCTTGTTTTCCTCGCATCGATTTGCATGGTCGCCGGCATGGCCGGTTGCCACCGCGAGATGGTGGCTGCGCCGCCCGCCGGCGTACGCATTCTGCTGATCGATCCGAGTCCGGCGGACCTCGAGGGCATGATTAAAAAGATTCAACAGCGGATCATCACCGTCGATCGTCCGGTTCTGGTGGCCGTGTACCATGAGGAGACGGAGCGGAACCGGCAGGGGATAGCCAGAATGCTGGAAAGCATCGAACGGCCGCCTTTGGTTGAGGTGGAGGCGGTGGCCGGGGCGCTGACTGCGGACAATCTCTTTCAAAAAAATGCGTGCAGCGACGCGTTTTATCGTTTATTTAAAAACAGCGAAGCGGCTATTTTTTTCGGCGGCGACGATATCCCGCCCGTCGCCTACGGGCGGAAAACCTCTCTGCTCACAGACATCTCCACCCCCATGCGCCACTATTTTGAGCTGTCGTTTCTTTTTCATCTGCTCGGCGGCGGTCAGAACTCGGATTTTAAGCCGTTTATGGAGGAGAAACCCGAGTTCGTGGTTTATGGCTTTTGTCTCGGCATGCAGACCATAAACGCTGCCGCCGGCGGCAGTCTGTATCAGGATATTCCCTCTGAGGTCTACGGCCTGCGTTATGTGGAAGAGGTTCTGGCACAGGAGAGCGCGGCGCGTCACCGCAACTACCATCGCCAACTCGCCCCCCGCGCGGATCTGTTCTGGTGCCATCTTCATCCCATACGATTTATTGCCGATGGATGGTTTATACAAAAGATGAAGCGAGCGGCGCAGGAGCAGCCTTTGGTCTGCAGCAGCCACCATCAGGCGGTGCACGAACTGGGCAAGGATCTGGTGGTCGCCGCCGCCTCGCTGGACGGCAGGGTGGTCGAGGCCATCGCCCATGCGCGCTATCCCAACGTTCTGGGGGTGCAATTTCATCCCGAGGCTTTTGCGATCTACGACACCGCAGGGCCGCGTCTCCGGCTGTCCCCTGCAGACACGGCGGCCTTTACGCTGCATGACTTTCTGAAGGAAAAAAACAGTCTCGCTTTTCACCTGGCGTTCTGGCGTACTTTCAGCGCTCTGCTGCAGAAATAGTCGATACCTCCGCGTCCGGCGGAAAAGGGTTCTGGGTTGCATTTACCGCTGCTGAAAAAAACGATCGGGTTTGGCTGCGCTTTACTCTCGCTGCAGTGCAGCGATGCCTGGCGCAGAGAAGAGGGTGCGGTTTTCCATGACATCCGCGACGTCATGCTGCGGGATAAAAACAGTTATTTTTACCTCGATGCCGCAGCGTATCCGCGCCACGACCGCACTCTGCCCATCGGCGTCTTTGACTCCGGTACCGGCGGCCTGACGGTGCTGGATGCCATCGTGCGCTTGGACGCCTTTAACAACGACGATCATCGTCCGGATGAGGACGGCGACGGCCGCCGTGATTTTCAGTCAGAGCGTTTTATCTACCTCGGCGATCAGGCCAACATGCCTTATGGGGAGTATGCGGCGGAAAACAATCTATCTCTGTTGATCGAGCATATCTTCAAGGATCTGCAGTTTTTGCTGGGTAATCGCTATTATCCCACTGCACAGAGCCGCATACCGGCGGTGGATAAATCGCCGGTCAAGGCGGTGGTCATCGCATGCAACACGGCCACCGCTTACGGCAAAGAAGAGATCGAACGGTTTCTCAAGCGCGCGGATCTGCCGGTCAAAGTGATCGGCGTCATCGATGCAGGGGTAACCGGCGCTTTGGACTGTTTCGCGCCCTCTGCGGATGGAACCATCGCCGTCATGGCCACTCCGGGGACTGTGGCCTCCAACGGTTATCCGCGGGCGCTGCAGGCGCAGATGGCCGCACTGGGCTATCATGGCTGCATTCAGCTCTTTCAGCAGCCCGGATTCGGCCTGGCCGGCGCCATCGACGGCGCCGGCGAGTTCATCTCCCTTCAGGCAGTCAGACCCCGGGCCGGCTATCAGGGCCCATCGTTTACCCATCCCCAGGCCCGTATCGATTCCGTCCTGCTCCATCGCTATGGATTCGACTGGACGGGGCATCGCATGCTCTACCATGGCGAGCTCAGCCGGACCAGTGCCCTGCAGATCAACTCCATCGACAACTATATCGCCCACAATCTCTGCTCTCTGCTGGAGCAGGTGCGCAAAGCTCGAGTCCGCCATCCCCTCAAAGTCCTCATTCTCGGCTGCACCCATTATCCCTTTTATTTGAAGGAGTTCAAGGCCAGGCTTGCCTATTTTTACAACTACCAGGAGCAGGGGGAATATCTCTATCGTCCCTATATGGCTGAAACCATTCATCTGGTTGATCCGTCGATCCATACCGCCTGGGAGCTGTATGAATATTTACGTGCAGAACAGCTTTTTAACGCGGGCGACCAGTCTGCCAGCGAGTTTTACCTCAGTGTAGCCAATCAGGATAATCCGGAGGTGCAGTGCGATGAAGCGGGAAATTTCACCTGGCGCTATAAATACGGCCGCCGGGCCGGCGCGATTCAGGAGTATGTGAAAATCGTGCCTTTCAGCCAATCTTCTTTCTCCATCGAGATCTATGACCGCTTAAAAAAAACGATCCCCGCCGCGTTTGAGCTCATCGATCGATTCAGCAAAGAGAATTCGAAAAGATCCAGGATTCCTTGAGCGGACCGGCAAGAGCCTCTCCAGCTGTGCCCCCTCTGACTGAGTCGCCAGCGCCTTTCAGAAATCAAAGCGTTGCCAGGACGATAGAGATCAAGGCATGCAGATTTTCGAATCCTTTTCGCTTTTATTTCGTATGCATTAGATAGGCTTTCAGGTCGTTATTTTGCGAATTTTTCGCAGGAGGGAATCATGGAACAACTGTCTCGCCGCACATTTCTCAAAAAGTCAGCCGCAGGCGCGGCAGCCGGCGTTATGCTGCTCGACGGCTTCTGGTTAAAAGCCAGTCGCGCTGCCGGCAAGGACTACTTTGCCGCCGAGTTCGGCATCGACGATGCTGTTTGCCGCAGGGTACTGGCTCAGGCGCTCGCTAAAGGCGGGGATTGGGCCGATCTTTTCTTTGAGCACACGATCAACAATTATGTGGTGCTCGAGGATGGCAAGGTGAATCAGGCCTACAGCTCCGTGGTATTGGGGGTGGGGATTCGCACGGTCAAAGGGGACCAGGTGGGGTACGGCTTTACTCAGGAGCTGGCAGAGAAATCCATGTCGGCTGCGGCTGCCACGGCAGCGACCATCGCCAATGCCGCTTCGCGAAAGCCGGCGGCCAAATTCAGCCGGCTGCAAACAGCCAGCCGTTACCCTTTGGCGCGGCTGTACACGCAAGCGCCCCTAGCTGAAAAACTCCCGATTGTCCAATCCGTCAATGACAACTGTTTCAGCGCATCGCCGCTTATCGTTAAAGTGAACGCCACTTTGGCCGATGAGCAAAAGCGCATCTTGATCGTCACCAGCGACGGCATAAAAGCCGAAGACCTGCAACCGAAAAGCTATTTGTACGCTGCGGTGACGGCCGAAAAGAACGGCAAGCGGGAGCGGGCCGGTTATAATTTCGGCGGCCGACGTGATTTCTCCTTTTACACTCCTGCCCTGATCGATGAGCTGTGTCAAGAAGCGGTAGGCCGTGTGTCGGTGCTGTTCGAGGCTGTACAGCCGCCGGCTGGAGAAATGCCGGTCGTACTGGGTCCCGGCGTGACCGGCATTCTATTGCACGAGGCCATCGGCCATGGCATGGAAGCGGATTTCAACCGGAAAAAGACCTCCACCTATTCCGAGATGCTTTATAAAAAAGTGGCAGAGCCCTTTGTTACGATCATCGATGATGGCACCAACGACTATTTGCCCGGATCGATCAATGTGGACGATGAAGGGACGCCTGGACAAAAAACGGTGTTGGTGGATAAGGGCATTCTCACCAGCTACATGCACGACAAGATTTCCGCAAAACATTACCAGGTAGCGCCGACCGGCAACGGCCGGCGTCAGAGCTACGAACATTATGTGATTCCGAGAATGCGCAACACCTATATGCTGGCTGGACCGGCCACGCCGGAGGAGGTCATTAAAAGCGTCCACAAGGGCATCTATGTCCAAGATGTCAGCAACGGCCAGGTCAAGATAGGGGAAGGGGATTTTGCCTTTTACGTCTCCCAGGGTCGCCTGATCGAAAGCGGACAACTCACGGCGCCCATCAAGGATGTCAACATTATGGGCAACGGGCCGAAAATGCTGGCCAATGTCACCATGGTGGCTGATGACCTGGAGATGTCGCGAGGGGGAGCAGGATATTGCGGCAAAGATGGGCAAATGGTGCCCGTTGGTTTTGGATTACCCACCGCATTGGTAAAATCCATGACCATTGGCGGCTTGAAAGCATAAGGAGGCGATTATGAACAAGGAGTTGTTTGACCTGGCAAGTTGGGCGGTCGAAACGGCTAAAATGGCCGGAGCGGCTGCCAGCCGCGCCGAGATCAGCCGCGAACGGTCGGTGGAAATCGGCTATCGGCAACAGAAACCGGAGAACATCAAAGAGGCGGCCAAGCGCACCTTGAATATGGAGGTTTTCGTCGATGGTCGTTATTCCGGCCAAACCACCTCTGATCTGCGCAGAGAAGCGTTGAAAAAATTTATTGCCGACGCGGTGGCCAGCACCCGGCTGTTGGCCGAGGATCCGTTTCGCTCGCTGCCGGATCCCAGATATTATCAAGGTCGGTCTGAAAAGGACCTTGAATTGAATGATCCAGAATATAACGGCTATACGCCCGAAGAGCGGCATGCCACGGCTAAAGTTCTAGAGTCCGCCTGTCTTCAGGCCGGCGGCGATAAGGTTATCTCCGTCACCTCCTCAGTGCAGGATGGCTTTACCGAGTCGGTCTTGCTGGCCAGCAACGGCGTTCTAGGCTATCAGGCATCCACCTATTATTTGTCTTTGGCAGAGATGACGGCCAGAGACCTTGGCGATCGTCGGCCGAACGGCTATTATTATGCTGTGTCGGTTAAACGAAAGAGCTTGCCCAGTCCGGAAACCATCGGTATGGAAGCGGCCAAGCGGACGCTGGATCTTTTAGGCGCCGTCAAAATCAAAACCGAAAAGCTGCCCATCATCATTCAGAATCAGCAGGTGCCGCGATGGATGAGCGGTCTATTGGCAGCTATGCGCGGCGCCAGCATCCAGCAGAAACGTTCATTCCTGGCGGATAAAAAAGAACAGCAGATCGCCAGCTCCAAGTTAACCCTGGTGGACGATCCCTTTGTGCCCGGCGGACTAGGCAGCCGGCTGTACGACGGCGACGGCATGGCGGCGAAGAAAAGAGTGATGATCGACCACGGCGTGCTCAAAGAATTTTTTGTCGACTGGTACTACAGCCGCAAGCTCGGCTGGGAGCCCACCACGGCCGGTCCCGCCAATTTGATCATCCCGCCCGGCACGCGATCGCTGGAGGAGATCATGAACGACCTGGGCCGCGGTATTTTGATCACCGGATTCATCGGCGGAAACTCCAACTCGACCACCGGCGACGCCTCCATCGGCATCAACGGCAAACTGTTTGAAAACGGCGTGCCGGTGCAGTCCATCGCGGAGATGAATATCGCGGACAACCATCTGCAGTTCTGGCACAAACTGGCTGAAGCGGCCGACGATCCATGGTTCTACTCTTCGTGGCGCACTCCCAGCCTGGTGTTCACGGATGTGGTGGTGTCTGGAGCATAATAACCCTATATAAGTAAAAAGCCTGATCCTCGTAAGCGAGGATCAGGCTTGCGTTGTAGTTATTTGTAAAAATCCGCCCAGGCTCATTCGTCTGCTCGCCGGAGGTATTTTCCCCCTGGGCGAAAAAGTAACGACCCACTATTCCCCCGCACTCCTTTGTAGAGCCGGCTCCTGCCGGCCACCCCTTCGGCTATTCTTTTCAGCTATCCCTATTCACACCACAGCATCAATGCCGCACATTTGGCAAAATTGGCGCAGAGCTTTGCCATGATTGCCATAGAATACCGCCTGATGCATACCCTTTACCTGAACCACGTCTTCCACTTCGTTGATGGTCATTTCGACGTTGGTTCGGCAACCGCCGGTCGGCGGATTAGCAGGACAATTTATAATAGTCCCTGTATAGACATACATCTGAGGTTTATCACCGGCGACGTACAGCGCTAGCGTGACTTCCTGGCCCTTGGTGAATAAGACGCGCGGTACACACCCCCAGCCGGCTTCGGCGTGGTTGCGAAGAATAATGGGATCGGCCGGCGCGTTGGGGCCGTGCATCTTCGACGGACTGGTACAGTGCGCCCCAAAATAGTGGTTTCGCTCTGTCTCCATCGAGGCGTTCTGCTGAAATCCCGGCAATCCAAAGAGCTCTTGAACCAACATCAGCGTCAGAGTCGCATTGAGGTCCGATTGGCACCCCGCTGGAATGCCTTCGTCGCGCAGTTTCATGAAACCCATGCACGGCGGCACATGTTTATGTGGATGCCTTAGCCCGTCTAAACAAGTCATCATCAGGGCGTCGCCGCTTTCTTCATCCAAAATTTGTTTCAAGGCGTAATAACATTTGGCGGCTTCGAGGACATCCTCCTTCGACGGTTCGACCGTTTTTTCCGCTTGCTGAAGCCATTCCTTGGCCAAGTTACGAACACGATCGTCCCTGGGGATCTTGGCAAAGGTTGCATAGAAACGTTCGAGTGGGATGTTGCGGACAGTGGTTCCGAGATGTGGGACGGTGGTTTCGCGGGCTTCGGTTCCGACCAGGTCCAACAGCAGCGACTCTTTCATCCGATGCATGGTGCGGATCATGCTCAAGCCCTGTTCGACGGCGTTCAGATTATCCTCGGAATTGATAAGGTACACTCCGGGCCGGCGGTAATAGGGTCGGATATGGTCCACCAGCAGGATGCCGAGCGAGGCCAGGATCACGGTTGGCACAGCGACCTGTTCCAGAATCTGTGTGGCTGTGCCAAAGCTGCTTTTCTTGAATGGAATCAGCAAAAGTCCATCCGGCTTGGCATCCTGCGTTTTTTTGATGAACTGTTCCACGCTGTCCGGCGTATCCAGTGGCTCTTCTTCAAGGATGAGATGGATCCCGAGCCGTTTCTCGATGATTCCGAGCTTTTCCGTGTAAGCTTTTTGCCGGCCTTCCGCATCGAAACCGGAACCGGGCCAACTGTAATAGCCCTCTTTCCGCAAGGCCTCGGTGGAAGGGTAGAGAAAGGCGCCGAGCACCGTGGCCGGCGCCTTTGTTCGACCGGCGGCATGGACCACACCCGGCGCAACCGCGCGCCAAGCCAATGCACCGGCAGCCGTCGATACTCCGACAGCTTGAAAGAAATCGCGCCGCGACATCCCGGTGTGTTCATGGCAATCACATTGACACATGATAGACTCCTTTTCTGTTACGAGCAACAACCCGAACGTGTGGGCGTGCATTCCCTGCAATGGTGAGAGTGTCCAATTTGATGATAAGCGCGTTTCCGCACAAAACTGCATGAAGCAGATAAGACTTTTGCCTCCATTACAGACTGGTGCTAGACATCGTCAAGTTCTCGACGAATAGCGAGGATTCGAAGCACATGAGATTTCATTATTAAAATATTCATTAGTAAGATAACGATCTCCTGGAAATAGAACAAGTAGATTCATTTAATCACATGCACTCGCTCGATCATGGGCAGTCGATTAGGTGTGAAGCGGCTGGCGGGATCGAACTCGTCGCAGCGGTTCCACACTGTCTATCGAGCGGTCCTTCCAACGCAGCTCATCGCTGTAAGGTGTAATGTCACCTGGCCGGACTCGACTGTCCGGGTCCGGCCAGGTTTTCCAGTCTCAGAGAAATTCCCTTCCTGATTTTAAAAATCGGCTTGACTTTCAGAACCTGATTGGCTATTTTAGTCGCAAGAGAAGCTAAGAGTATGTTCATGTTTGTGTTGCGATCCAATAAAGAACGCCGCAAGGATGACTCGCTCCTCTAAGCGCTGCACAAAATCGCCTTTTAACAGGCCGAACAGATGCTTTCTCGGATTTGTTTTCCATGATCAGCCATAAGGAATTGGTTAAGCGGGCGATTGAATTTCGTTCTCCTGAGCGGGTGCCTTATAATTTTGACAGCAATCGTACGCCGGCGATAGACGTCAAATACGGCGATGATTTCGAATGGGTTTTTTCTCAACCGACCGACGGTGAGCCCTCCTTGTCCTCAACAGAGCCCCGTTACAAAAATGAGTACGGCGTCGTCTATCAACGCTTCGGCAAAACCTTCGGCGAGGCCCAAGAACATCCCCTCGCCGATCTGAGCAGGATCGACGCCTACCAGCTGCCCGATGTTTGTCATCCCGCTCGTTTTAATGCAATGGAAAAGATCGTGCAGGAGCATCCGGATCAGTATATTCTCGCCATGTTCCCGCATTTTCTTTTTCAGCACATGTTGGATCTCTTTGGTTTTGAAAATTTGATGATCGCCCTGTTGACGGAAAGAAAAACCGCGGAACGCGTGGCCGACCAATTGACGGAAAGTTGTCTCGCGGCGGTGGAGGCTTTCGCCGACCGGGGTGCGGACGGCCTGATCGCCATCGAGGATCTGGGATTGCAGAATCAGCTGATTATCTCGCCGGCGCTCTGGCGGCAGGTGTTCAAACCGCGTATGGCCGCAATTGTGCAAAAATGCCACTCGCGCCATCTGCATTTTTTTTCCCATACCTGCGGAGGCATCCTCGATGTGATTGAGGATTTCATCTCCATCGGCGTCGATGTGCTGCAGATCGATCAGCAGGATAACATGGGCATCGATGAACTCAGCCGGCGCTATGCCGGGCGCATTTGCTTTTTTTGCCCAGTGGATATCCAAACAACGCTTCCGACCGGAACGGCCAGACAGATCGAGGATAAGGCGAAGCATCTGATGAAAGCCTTCGGCAGCAGAGCCGGCGGCTTTATGGCCAAGACCTATCCTCAACCAGAGGCGATCGAGATTCCAGAAATCAACACGAAAACCATGTGTGAAGCCTTTCGAAAATACGGCCGTTATCCATTCACATTCTAGTTCCGCGCAGACAAGGAGATCATGCCCCTGCAATCGATTTCAACCCCTTCTCAGTCAAAGGACCAGGTGCCCCGCCGCAAGAGGTTTTTATGGGGTCTGGGAGGATTCGCCGATGCCGCGATCACTTATGGTCTGAACGGCATGGTCAACGTCATCTATATCAACGCGCTGGCGGTCAATGCGGTTCTAGTCAGCGCGGCGTGCGCTATCCCTCGATTTCTCGATTTTTTTACGGATCCGTTGATCGGTTTTCTTTCCGACCGAACCCGTTCACGGTGGGGGCGACGTCGGCCCTGGTTGCTGGCCGGGCTCATGATCACCGCTGTGCTGGGCATTCTACTGTGGTTTCCTCCACTGGAACCTAACCACCTCGCCAACGCCGCAGACCAGGTTCAAAGCGTGGCTGCGGCTCAGTCGGCTACGGCTGACGCAGAGTCATGGTGGCGCACGACGGCCAGGGCGGTGACGGTGGATTGGCAGGTTTTTCTCTACCTGGCGGCGATGATGACGCTGATGAATGCCGTGGGCTATGCCCTGTTCACGATCCCGCACTATGCCATGGGCTATGAGATGACCACAGACTATGATGAACGCACCCATCTATTCAAATGGCGGTTCGTCGCCTTTGCGGCTGCAGGATTTCTCACGCCCTGGCTGATGCCCTTGGCCATGTGGTTCGAAGGCGATCAAGCGAACCTGCTCAAGGGCTCTCAGGGCGCGGTCACGGTCAGCCTTCTGGTGGCAGCGGTTATTCTGCTCACTGGCCTTCCGTCGCTGCTCTGCAAGGAACGCATCGTACCGCCGCAAAAGCAGCGCATGCCCTTCAAACAGGCTGTGCGTATAACGCTGGGCAATCGGCCTTTCTGGCTTTTGGTTGCCTGCAATTTCATCGCGCGTTTTGGCATGGCGGTCACCGGCATTTTTTTTTATTATGTGTTCGTCTATCATATCGGCCGAGGCGAACAATTGCGAGGGGTTGCCCTGCTGGCGGTCTTTTTCAACAGCATCAATATCGCCAATTTCCTCGCCCTGTCACCCATCGCCGCCCTTTCCGGCCGTATCGGAAAAAAGCCGACACTGCTGGTGTTGTTGGGAATGAGTGCGGTGGCGTACGCTTCCCTGTGGTTCACGTTCACCAACAGCGAGGCGTCGTTTCTCAGCCATACGTTTTGTATCGGCGCCGCCTCGTGGACCCTGTCCCTGCAATGGCCCAGTCTGATCACCGCCCTGCTCATCGGCGTGTTCACCAACACTATGCCGATGATCACCAATGCGATGATCGCCGACATCTGCGATTACGACGAGCTCAAGTCCGGAACACGACGGGAGGGTTTTTACGGTGCGGTCTACACCAGCATCGAAAAGATGGCTTTGTCGATCTCGCTGTTGTTTCAGGGCGTTCTGCTTGTCTCCTCGGGCTTTGATGCCTCTCAGGCCGCCCAGACGCCGGAGACCATCCGTTACTGGATGCTCGCTCTGGTGATCACTCAGCCGGTCGGTTTTCTTCTCGGCGTCGTTCTGCTGTTATTCTATCCTCTCAGCCGGACTCGTATGGCGGCGCTGCGCAGACAGCTTGAATCCGACCGAGCTGGCGCTTTCATTAACCAAGCCGGCGGCTAGGCGCCGACGTTGCGGGCAGGACTTTGGCGAAGTCTCCTTTGCCGTTCGTCCGGTCTATCACTGAATTAGGGAGGGAGGATGTTCATTCGAACCTGGTGCTGTGCCTTCATCGCGTCGTTGTTTTTTACTGTATCTGCAACCGCTGAAAACGTCCTCTCCTTGTATGTTTCACCGGACGGCGAGGACCGCAATCCCGGCACGCAGCCTTCGCCCTTTTACACGCTGGAGCGGGCGCGCGATGAGATCCGTGCGCTGAAAAGCGCTGGCCGACTGCCTGAACAGGGTGTGACAGTCTATCTCAAAGGTGGTCGCCATTGGCGGGATAAGGTGTTTGAATTGGGCGCTGAAGATTCGGGGACAGAGCACGCCCCCATCCGCTATGCCGCTTGTGCCGGCGAAACGCCGGTGGTGACCGGCGCCAGACGCATTGAAAATTGGCGACGCCTGAGCGAATCCGTTCCTGGTTTGCCGGCGCGCATCCAGCAGCGCCTTTATGTCGCTGCCGTCGATACCGGCTGGGGCTTTCATTCACTTTTAGTCAATGGCCAACCGCAAACGTTGTCCCGGTTGGACAACGGCGATAACTGGCGAAACTGGCCCAAGCCCGAACAAGTGGGCGAGGTGGGACCCCATGGCCAGAGGCTCAAGTTCGCCAAGGGAACTCTGCAGTTCCTGCAGGGCATGGACGGACAGATCGAGATCAATCTGTTTCCGGTCAATTTCTGGAATACCATCTCGGTTCTCAAAAACATGGACCCGCACCATTCCACTGCCTGGCGGCACAGCAAAAATCCAGCCACGTTCAGCCGGGATGGTTTTCAGGAAGGAAATTACAATCTGTACAATTCGGTCGTCTTTATCGACGAACCCGGCGAATGGGCGGTGGACCGCCACGCCGGCAAGGTCTACCTTTGGCCGCGCGACGGAAGGTTGCAGCCGGATGATGAGATACTGGCACCTGTACTGTTCCGCCTGGTGCATATTCACGGCCATGAAGCCGAAAACGCCCTAGTGCACAACCTCCAGTTCCAGGGCATCACCTTTGCCCATACCGATCGCATGGCTGAGGATCGTTGGCCGGAGGAGTGGATCAAACGGCAGTCCGAGTTGCCGGACGCCATGATCTATGTGCAGGACGCTCGGCAACTGCTGATTCAGGACTGTCGCTTTATCCACAGCGGCAGCTACGCTGTGGACTTGGAGGGCTATGCTCAAGAGATATCCATCCTGCGCAATGAAATGGGATACATGGGCTGCGGCGGCGTGCTGTTGCAAGGCTACGGACCCGGATTGAAAGACGTTAACCGGAACAACACGGTGTCGCGCAATTTCATCCATCATACGGGTCAAAGCGGATACCTTCATTCTGCGGCGATCACGCTGTATCAAAGCGGTTCCAACGATATTTCCTTTAACCGTATCGAGCACATCCCCTATGCCGGCGTGCAAATCTGCGGCGCCAACTGGGACGCCTATGGACCTCAGGGTCTTGCTGCCTCTTTGGACAACCAGGATCCCGGCGCGGTGGATGCCTACGGCCGTGCGGCCGCTCAATTCGCCACACGCTGGCAGGATTTTCCGCAAGGACGCAACAGCGTCTTTACCCGGGAGACGTTCAAGCGCTATCTTCACACCGCCAACAACAGGGTGCATCACAATATCATTCTCGAGTACATGGAAAAACTGAGCGACGGCGCTCCTCTGTATGCCTGGGCATCGGGCCTGGGCAACCAATTTTATAAAAATGCGATGAAACGGAGCCCCCTGACGATCGATGGACAAAAGTGGTTGTTCGCTCTCTATCTGGACGATCAGGTCGATGGCGCGGTGATGGCGGAGAATGTGGTCTGGGGACAAGTGATCACCGCCGCTTCGAGTCCGGGATGGCGCCTGGCGGCCGGACCGGTGGTATATGGCCAGCCCTATGAGGAGAACATTTTTTACAACAAAGGGCTGAATCTTTGGTACGGCAACGAGCATGGTTTTCCGCAAAAACCGGCCGGCTATGATGCGTTGATGAAAGAGATCGAGCTTTGCGGGCGGCAGCTCGGCGGCTGGCCCGGCGAACGGCCGGATACTTACTAAAGTGAAAGGATAACAATGGATTTTCCATCTCAAGTTTCTTCTTCACAGGCTGCCTCCGAGTCGAGGAGCTGTCCCAAGTTCGACTGCAGAGAGCATTTGACTCCCAGACGGATGACGGTCATCATGTGGGATCAGGCCTTTCTCGTCCGCCATATTCCGGGTGAGTCGTTTGCTGATTACGACCGGGTATTGAACGAGGCGAAGGAACGAGGGTACAACACGCTGCGGCTGGATCCGTTGCCCAATCTGATTGAACTGGACAAGCCGGACAGAGTTTTTTCCTGGCTTGATCCGCAGCGGCCTTTTTTCCCCTGGGGCAATCGTCAGGCTTGCCAGGGACCTGCCGGCGCTTGGCTGATCGAGTTCATGAACCTGGCGCTGAAAAAAAATCTCTATTATACGCTGAGCTCGTGGTGGTTTGATGAAACCAACTGGTGCGGCAAGGGCGGCATTTCACCCGTTTGCAGACGCATCCCCAAGGACCATCGACAGGCCGCGGAGATCTGGATCCCGTTTCTGCATCAATGGAAAGAGCGCTTTGGTTTCAACAACCTGCTGCTGGTGGATATTCACAACGAAGTGCCGTTCTTTATGAGCGGTTATAGGCAAATGCTCAAAAAGGATTTCAATCTGGACTGGGACCTTGGGCTGCCGTTCAATGCGGAACAGATCGATTTTCTGGCACAGGATCTAAACGGCGCCATGAAAATGCTGCAACGCGAGTTTCCCGAATTGCGATTCACCGCTTCTATTCACGGGGACGAGCGGTGGCTGAGCGTGCCCTTGCAGTTTGACTGCCTGGATGTCCATTTTTATCTCGACGCGGATCCACGCTGGTTCAATCGGACGCGGTTCAACGAGTTCATCAGCGACGGCATCTATGTCAAGGATCACTGGTTCCAGGAGTTCAGCCTTCGTTGCGCTCAAGCCCGCGACAGCGTGATGCCCATGTTGTTTCAACGGCAGCAGCAGCGGCTGGCCGATTTCGCCGTCTGGTCGGAGCGGTTCGGCATGCCGCTTACCACCAGTGAATCATGGTCCACCTGGTACTATTATGATCATCCGCACCTGGATTGGCAGTGGCTGTTGCAGTGGGCGGAGATGACCGTGGAGGGCGCCGTTCGTCACCGGATGTGGGGTTGGACGCCGCATAATTATGCGCAGCCGCAGTTTCAAAACTGGCAGGATGTCCGCTGGCATCAAAAGCTCACCAGCCGGTTTCTGAACTCCTGAGGGTGTGAAACGCGTTTTGGATTAAAAACGAGCCGGGTTCTTGCCGCGCGGCAAGAATTCAGGCGCTAACTGCAACCGTGATCTGCGGCGATGCGTTGGCGTAAGGCTTGGTGCGTTCCAGCCTGCCGCCTGATCAGCGGCATCGATCCTTCCCGGTCCTGGGCATACTTTTTCTTCGTCGTTCATGCTCAGCGTTTTCAGCGAGGCTGATCATGCGCGCCCGCTGCACACGGCTGGCCGGCGCTGTGCGGCGTTCACTCGTTGATCGCGCGATAGCGAATCAGCAGTGAACCCGGTTTATGCGGAATGGAGAGGTCCATTCCTTCCATCAACTCATGCCCTGAACGCGTCACCTGCAGTCCATAGTCGCTGTAATCCAGCCGGTAGGTTTTCTCCGGCGACAGACCTTTCCATTTAACCCGCAGGGATTCCTGTTGATTGCCCTCGCGCCTGAAGGCAAGGACGATGCCGTCTTGCTGCTCCGGACGATTAAGTTGATACGCCAACCAGACGGTATCCCGTGTATAGTTGCGGCTGTCGGACAGGGGATAATAATCGCTATAAAAGTAAGGCCGCAGGGTTTTGTACTCTGCGATGCGCTTTTGGATGGCGGGGATGGGCTCGGAAGTTCTTCCCGTAATCTCCCAATTCAACACCGCCGTGGCGCCCAGTCCCGAGCGAAAGGTGTAGGCGTCGGTTTGATAGATGGCCGACCCGTGGATGGGCAGATAAAAGTTCAGGCCATAGGTGTGGCATTGGTATCCATTGGGTTCGCCGTACTGATAATCCGTCCGCCACAGCGGCGCACTGCGCGACATCGTCTCCAGATCGATCCGCCTTCCGCCGCTGGCGCAGTTGTCGATGAGCAGGTTGGGAAAAGTCTCCAGCAGGCTGTCCCAAAACGCGTACAATCCTTCGATGTGCTTGCACTCGGAAATGCCGATCCGTTCCGGCGGATCATTCGCCAGCCAGTAAGGCATGGGGTCGAAATTAAAATCTTGACGATAATAATCGATCCCCTGTTCTCGAATAAAGTCCATCAGGTAATTCGTGAGCCACTGTCGTGCGGCCGGATCACCCAGATTGAAAAGATAGTTGTCATTTCCCTTGATTTTCAGCAGCCACTCCGAATGCTCCCGGTCTATCAGAGTGCCGGGCCGGACCCGTTCCGGTTCAAACCAGACCATAAACTTCGCACCCGCCTGATGCACCGCATCCGCCACTGCCTTGAGTCCGTTGGGAAACCGTTCTGCATCCACGGTCCAATTGCCGACATTTTGCCACCAATCGCCGTTCTTTTTGTCCCACCCGCAACCGGTGTACCAGCCTGCGTCCAGCCAGAACAGCTCCGGAACGATACGGAAATGCTGGTATCGTTTCACCAGACTGATGGCATACTCTTCAGTCAGGCAATTGTACTCGCCGCAGGGCGGAGGATCACCGTAATCGAAACTGCCGGACAACGGATATTCGGCAAACCGGCCGTCGATTTTTCGCGAGTGGTGGGCCAACATAAAGCGGCGGAACTGATTGTGCCCGGTCATCCGGTCTGCCCCCTGCCAATGGAGCAGGCAGACTTTCGGCGAGCGTATCGATTCCTGCGGATAGAGCGAACAATGCATCTTTTCCATGCCCGCGTTCAAGGAGATCGTCCGGCCGTTCACCGGTTGCACCTCTGCATACCATTTGCCGCTCCAGCCGACTGCGACCAGCAGACCCTGCTCGCCGGGAAATTCGATGTTGAAGAAAGGCAGAGCGGTGTTATCGGAAGAGCGGCCGCCGTTGGGAGTGAGATAGCGGCTTTCCCCCGGCTGCAACACATCGGTCAATGGTTGAAAATCGCTGCGCTCGGCATTGCTGCCTTTGGCATGATGCAACGTGAACGCTCCACTTTCTGCAGCTGTGAATGAGTGGGACACCACGGCCAGTTTTTCGATCAGCGGCGTATTTTTTTTTGAGGTGTTAGTCAGCCGCAGCATCCACTCCATCGCCTGAAAGGACGGGTAGCAGTCGACCAGACACTGGATTTGCAAGCCGCTCTCTGGGTCCAAATAGGCGTAAACGGTTCGCTCCATGTCAGGATTCGAGGTCGGCTTCTTTTCAACCGTATAGGACCAGTCTTTGATGAACCGGCTGGAAGGCTTATCGTGGTAGATGAATGAAAAAGGAGGGAGCGCCCCTTTGGCAAAAAGCGCTTTCGCCTGTCGACGCACATCGACGGCGCCAACCGGAGCGTTGATCGCTCGTTGATCGGCAGCAAAAAGCGTGACCGCCATCAACAGAATCAGGATACCGGCCGCTCCCACGGTTCTGTTCATTATTTTTTTCATCATTCCTCCGCCGATCAGGTTGTTGATTCCATTCTTTTTAAAATTCATCTTGGTTTGTTTTCCCATAAAGCCTTTTACCGTCGATGGGACCGCTTTGCGGAGAGCATCGACCATCGTTCATCCTAAAAGCCGCTTTATTGTCGTCGTCCCGAGACGCCTTTGAGAAAGAGAGAGCGCTACCGAGTGTAATGCACATCGATCTGCCAGGGGCCTTTTTCGCAGCGGTCCATGGACAGCGTACCCCGCAGGTTCAACTCGCCCGATGCAAGCTGAACCGCGTTGAAGACGATTTCCGTCTGCTCGCTGGAGAAGACCTGTTGAAATTTTCTATCGCCGATGGCGAGAACCGCCAGACCTTTTTGTCCTTCTGAGTGAAAACGGAGATGGAACGTGTAGAGCCCGGGTTGCGCCGCGTACAAACGCCAGTGGCCGTTCGATCGCTCGCCCCAGAGCGGCCCCTGTTCATGCCGCCAGTCCTGTCGCGTCAACGTAACCGGATTCTCATGCGGCGTGCCCACATGAATGCGCGGCGGTTCAAAGTTGTCCGGACGGGTGGTGCTGACGTCCTGAAACCAGTCTTCGTACGCCTTTTTCAGCTCCTCTACTTTGTCGGGACGGCTTCCGGCCACATCGTGCAGCTCGAAGGGATCGTTTTTCATGTCATAGAGCTCAAAGGACGGAGCGCCGGAAAAAGAGTCTGCGGAAAAATCGCTGGCGTGCAGCAATTTCCACTCCTGGCTGCGTATGGCAAAGTTGTGATAAAGCACCGGCCGGTCGCCGCGATGGCTTTGGAAAACCAGACAGCGATCCGGCCATTCTGATTCACCTTTAAGAAGCGGCCAAAAGCTGCGGCCATCGACATTGAGAGTATGCGGAACCGGGATGCCGCAGGCCTGCAGGATGGTGGGCAGAATGTCGATATGGGCGACCACGCGGTCGATCTTTCGGCCCGGCGGCAGTTCAGCCGGCCAACGGATAAACAGGGGGGAGCGGATTCCGCCCTCATAAATGGTCGTTTTCATCCCCTTATAACCAGCCACATAACGGCGTCCCTGCGGGCCGTTGTCGTTCATGAACAGCACCATCGTGTCCTGTTCGAGCTGAGTTTCCTTCAGCCAGGAGAGCAGCCGGCCGATGTTCCAGTCGATATTGGCGATCATGGCATAAATGCGCGCCATTCGATCGCTGTCCACGGTATGGGTAAGCGGATGGCCGATGGATGGGAATTGAATATGGGACAGGTCAAGTCGGCGATACACCTCATACCACTCGGGAGGGACATCATCATAGGGGGAATGTGGGGCGTTGGGGGCCAGATAGGTAAAAAAGGGGCGTCCCTGATGATGCGCCTCCGCCATCCACTTCATAGCCTGATCGAAATAGATGTCGGTGCAATAGCCGGTCATCTGCATTTCGCGGCCATTGAGCCACAGCACCGGATCGGTGTACTTGTTCTCACCGTTGACCGGATCTGAGGGCTGACCGATGCCGCCGCCGCGGTGCATCAGCGCCTGTTCAAATCCCCGCTCCTGAGGCCGCATGGGATAATTATCGCCGAGGTGCCACTTGCCAAAGAGAGCGGTGGCGTAGCCGGCGTTCTGCAGCAGCTCCGCCAGAGTGGTCTCTTCCGGATCCATCATAGCGCGGCCGAGGAATGTGTCGATCACGCGGGTGCGGTAGTTATAGCGACCGGTCATCAGACAGGCGCGGGTCGGCGCGCACACCGGACTGACGTAATAGTTGGTCATCTCCAGGCTCTCGCCGGCCAGGCGGTCGAGGTTCGGAGTTTTTAGAACCGGATTGCCTTTCACGCCGAAATCGCCATACCCCTGATCGTCGGTGATGATCAAAATGACATTGGGCCGTTGCGGTTTCTTTTTCCAGCAGGAAACGGAGGGCGCCATGGAAGCGGCGGCGGCGCCGACAGAGGCGGTTTTGCAGAAAGTTCGTCTGGACATCATCACAAGACTCCCGGCCTGGCATCGAGCAGGCGGCTGATTGACAGCGTGCAAGTTTATTAGAATTTACTTGTCTGGTTATGAACCGGACCGGCAAAGGTACGAAATGGAGAGCGCCGGCATCAAGGATTATTCTTAAAAGTAAAACAAATATTTCAATTTGATCACATTAACCCGGTCGATCATGTGCAAACGGGCCGGCAGTTGGCGTCCGGAGGCGTCGATCTCTCTGCTGCGGTCCTGCAGTTCATTGAGGGCGAAATAGAACCAGCTTTTGGAGCGCAAGTTGTACGAGAGGAGAAACCCGCCGATCAGCCGTTCGATCCGGCCGCTGGAACGCAGCAGGAGATGGTCGACATAAAGCCTGGCGTTCAGTCCATTCACCGGCGTCCAAGAGAAATAGGGTCGAGCGTTCAAGGTGATCTCCTCCACCCGGCCTTTCGGATTGCCTTCGACGATGACGGTGGTAGAGGCGCCGAGGTTCAGCACACGGCTTGCCTGCCATTCCGCTTCAGCGCCCCAGTAGCCGTAATTCGCCAGATAGGAGCGGGCAAAATTATAGGTATGCGAATAGCCGGCGTACCATTCCCCGTGCCAAGTCGGCGAAAGCCGGTACCAGGAATATAGACTCAGCTCCTGTGAATGATAGGTGATCCCCACATCCCTGGTTTTCCCACTGTACCACTCGATTTCGAAGCCCCACCCTTTACGAAACTGTATGTTATATCCGAGTGCCGCCAGGCGATCGGTATAGTCGTCGATTTTTTCGTGGTTGAGCATGATGCCGCCATACAGCGAGGCCTCGCTCACGCTTCCGCTGGGAAAAAACCAGCGTGGTCCGCTCAGGGTGGCCAGGTTCCAGGTGCCCTGCCACGGGACATAGCCCACCTCCTGAATGTCGAACTGATCGCCTATATAGCGGGAGCGCACACCGATGATAAACTTTTCCTTGGGCATCCACAGGCCCAAGGAGCCGGCATAGTCGCTCTGGTCGTTTTTATACGAGCGTGCGATCTGATAGGCTAGCTGATAATCGGAAGAACGGAAAGCGCCGTCGATATCGATGACGCCGTTGCGGTTTTGGACGTCGTTCCGGCCGACATAGAGAACGCCGATGGAGGAGTTGTCAAGTATCTGTTTTTTCAATCGCACGGAGCTGAACATTGCGGCCGGTTCGGTGGTGGCGACGCCGTGCGGCGCATATTGTTTTTCTCCGCTCGCTGCGAAAAATCCGCCATATTCCCACTGGTCATACCGGCCAAAGGCTTTGCTGCCCACTTGCAGCGGCACTTCCTGGTCATCAGAAAGTTTGCGGCCGATACGGCGTGAGTAAAAGAGCTCCAGCGGTTTATAAAAGCCGCTCTCGCGCTGACGACCCGAGGGCATAAAGACTTCATTGCCCTCGGTGAAAAAGGGACGCTTTTCCTCATAATAGGTCTCATAACGGGAGATGTTGAACTCGTAGGGATCGGCCTCGATCTGGGCGAAATCGGGATTGGCGGTCAGTTGAAAGGTAAGCCTCTGCGAGGGGTTATAAAAGATATCGATGCCGGCGGTGGAATGCGATTGCCATTTTTTCCCGGCCTTCCACTCCGCTCGGTTCAGACCCACCGGGTATAGTTCCAGGTTGATGCCCTTGACCGAGGGGTGATAATCTGTAAACAGCAAACGGCCGAATTTGGAAATGCGCTGGCCTTCGTTTTGCTCGTAGCGGTTCCAGTAGATATCCTCTCGATCTTTAGAGGTCCAGCGGTCAAAATCCAATCCCCAGGCATCCAGGGTTTTGTCATATTGGATGGAACGATAGGGGATCTCCATTTCCGCCACCCAACCCCAGTCGTACACCCGGCTGGCGGAAAACCACACTCCGTCCCAACTGAAATCTCGGTCTCGTCCGTCATCCAACAATCGACAGTCCCCGCGGTTGCCGCCGGCATAGACAGCGAACTTGTAAGCGCTGCGGCGATCGCCAAAGGTGTCGAGCATCAGCGAGACCATATCGCCGCTGAATTCGTCCTGTTTACCGGTGTTGTGTTGAATGTGCTCACGCTCGTCCCGACATACGATCAGGCAGTAGAGGCTGTTGCGGTCGGTGAGCAGCTTGGCTACGGTGTAATGCTGGGGAGGCTGGTCGTAGTAGGGCTCCAATTGAAAGAACGTGTGGGTGGAGTCTGCTGTGCTCCAGACGGGATCAATCGCTCCGTCGACGACGACAGGCGGGTGCGCTGTTCTTAGATGCAGCACTTTTTCTTCTGCACCAGCCTCGGCTATGATCCACACCGTCAACAGCATGGTCGGGATTTTCCAGCAGGCTCCAAAGGGCATTGCAGTCTCCTAAATCCAGTGATAAACCAGTGCGGGCTTGAGCCTTCAACCAGTTTCTGTTTGAGCGCAGTTAGAAACGAAAAGAGCGGAGCGATATGCTGGAGCGTCGCCCCTGCGAATGTGAGCGTTGCTTGGGCCGATGTGATTCGCTGTTTCAAGCTCCCATGCAAGCGGATGGATTCTGTTTCTGGTTGACGAACGCCGCTGTGCGTGCGAGAGATTCGGTACGGGAATTACCTTTCCACGGCAGCGGGGTTCGTCCCGCGGACTTGGCAAAACCACGGACAGCCGCCCGGCCCTGCCGATCCCCTATGTTCTATGACGACGCCCTGGCCCATGCCTGCGGCGCACAACCCGAGGAAGGTGGTTCGCCTGTTCCTTATTCGCATGCTTTGCAGCCCTTGTCGAAGATGATGCGCCATCTGCCCGGGGCCTCGAGCCGCCAGATGGAAATAAAGGTGCCGGTGAGTCGGCCTCCGGAGTCGAAAACAGGGCCGGTGCTCAAGGCCAGCGTTCCGGAATCAAGGACCTCCACGGTCTCCGGCTGCCAGGAAAAAGGCGCCGTCGGGTCATCGTAATAGCGCTTCCATGCCGCAGCCACCTGTTGGGATCCGCGCAAGGTTCGCGCTCCGGAGATAAAAATCGCTTCGCTTGAAAGAAAAGAGGTGAATGCGGAAAAATCACGCGCGGTCATGGTGGCGGCAAAGGCTCGTTCATTGTCGATCACCTGTCTTCGCAAGGTTTCCACCGAGGCCCTTCGCAAATTCGGCGTGCAGGCCAGACCTGTCGCCAGGCCGATCATAGTCAGCAGTTTTGTCTTCAGCATGTCGTGCTCTCCCTACCAGGAAGGAACATCACCGGTCGTGGACATTATTCTGATGGATGTTGAGGAGTCTGCGATACAACTCGGCATCCTCATTTTCGTAACAGCAAAAGATCACGGTTTGGGGTTGTGCGTGACCGGCCAACCACTCGGACACGCTGGCGATCGCGATCCGGCAGGCTTTTTCCTTTGGATAACCATAGACGCCGGTGGAGATGCACGGAAAGGCGATGGATTGTACTCCAGAAACAGAGGCCAGTCTGAGGGATTCTCGATAGCACGAGGCCAGCAGTTCTCCTTCGCCGTGATGACCGTCCCGGTAAACCGGGCCGACGGTATGAATGACCTGGCGTGCCGGCAAACGATAACCGGCGGTGATACGCGCCTCGCCAGTGGGGCATCCGCCCAGACTGCGGCATTCCTGCAGCAGACCAGGTCCGGCGGCGCGATGAATGGCGCCGTCAACGCCCCCGCCGCCCAGCAGAGAAGAGTTGGCGGCGTTGACGATGGCGTCCACTTGGAGCCGGGTGATATCGCCCACCTCCACTTTGATGCGGGCGTGCATCTTTTTTGACAATGTCATAGAGCCTGCCGGAAAAGTACAACCAGCTAAAATTGGGCGCTCATGATGAGCAGGACAGGCCTGCCGGGTGGAGCATCGTCTTTGCTGAAAAATAAAGCCAGCAGCGTAGACGCTAGTAAAGAGGACTGGATTTATTAGGAGCGCATGGGCTTTTTGCCGCGTTAGGAGAACAGCACCTCGATGTCGTGGCGCGTCAGCGATTTAAAAAATCCGCTGTCCACGCCGATGAGGTTGGCTACCAGGCTGCGTTTGCGCTCCTGCAGCTCCAGCATTTTTTCTTCCACTGTGTCCTTGGTGATCATGCGATAAACGAACACTTTTTTCTCCTGCCCGATGCGATGCGCCCGGTCGGTGGCCTGCAGCTCCACTGCTGGATTCCACCAGGGATCATACAGCACCACATAATCCGCAGCGGTCAGATTCAGTCCGGTGCCTCCGGCCTTTAGGCTGATCAGGAAAATACGCACCGACGCGTCCGACTGAAAGTGCTGCACGCAGGTTTTACGGTCGACCGTGTGGCCGTCCAGATATTCGTAGGCAATGGACTGCTCATCCAGATATTTGCGCACAACGGCGAGCATCTTGACGAACTGGGAAAAGATCAGCACCTTGTGACCTTCGGCGAGTATGTCTTCGAGCATCTCTTTCAGCGCTTCGAATTTGCTCGACTCAGCCATGGATTCGCGGTCGATCAACTGCGGATGGCATGAGATCTGCCGAAGTTTGACCAATCCTTCGAGAATATTCATTCGCGCTCGATCCAGGCCGACCTGATCGATCTTGCGCAGAATGAGGGAGCGGTAATAATCGCGCCAGTGGCGGTAGAGCCGGGCTTGTTCCGGATTCATGTTGCAGTAATAGATCTGTTCGCTTTTCTCCGGCAGTTCCTTTTCCACCAGCTCTTTACTGCGGCGGAGTACAAAGGGAAAGATCAGGCGCTTGAGCAGGGTCACCGCCTCCTCGTCGTTTCTCTTCTCAATGGGCAGGGCAAAAAAAGAGCGGAAAGAGGGCAGCGAGCCCAGCAACCCGGGATTGAGGAAGGAGAACTGCGACCACAGCTCCGAGGTGTTGTTTTCCACCGGCGTGCCGGTGAGCACCAAACGGTGTTCCGCCTTGAGCAGGTGCACCGCCTTGGCGGTCTGCGACAGCGGATTTTTGATTTTCTGCGATTCGTCGAGGATCACATAGTGAAACCGGTGCTCTTTGAGAAACGAGAGGTCGCGCAGCACCAGGCCGTAGCTGGTTAGGATCACGTCATAGTCGGCGAATCGGTCCAGGTTGCGGCGGCGCTGCATGCCCGTGTGCACCAGCACTCTGAGATCGGGCGCGAATTTCTGCACCTCTTTTTCCCAGTTGAACACCACCGACGTGGGACAGACGATCAGACTAGGGGTGCGGCAACCGCTTTCTTTTACTTTCAGCAGCAGAGCCAGCGCCTGCACGGTTTTGCCCAGTCCCATATCGTCGGCCAAGCAGCCGCCAAAACCGTACTCTTTGAGAAAGAGCAGCCAGTCGTAGCCGGCCTTTTGATACGGCCGGAGCACGCCTTTGAATGTTTTCGGCAGGCTGTGCTCTCTGAGACCGGTGAACTCTTTGAGTCGTGCCAGTTTTTGCCGATACCCTTGATCGCCGGATTGACGCATCTGTTCCTCGAACAGCAGGTCGATGAGGGTGACCTGCAGCGCAGGCAATCGCAACGAGCGATCTTCCACAGCGGCGAAATGAAAGAGGAACTGGAATTTTTTGATCAACTCCTCCGGCAGCATGGCGACGCTGTGGTCCGCCAGCTTGACGTATTTCTCGTCGCGGCTCAGGGCCCGTTTCAGTTCTTTGAGCGGCAGAGGCACGCCGTCAAATTCAACCTGCAGGTTGAGGTCGAACCAATCGATTTCGGTGGCGACGCCGAGACGCACCGTGGGCGACGAGGTGCGGATTTTGTATTTTTTAAGCTTTTCCTGTCCATAGACCTCAAATCCCTCGGCGGTGAGCGCAGGCAGGGAGTGAAACAGCCAGGGGATGACTTTTTTTTCATCCAGCAGCAGGCCGTTGTGCGGCCGATGTTTCAGCCCGGTGTCCAGCAGAGCTTGCCAGGCCGCTTGCTCCTGCCGGCGATCCCGGGTGATCTTGAGCACCAGCGCGCCGTCGTCGGCGACCCGGCAGATCTGGTCCGCTTCCTCGGAGAAGAGAATTTCCCGATCCTGATAGAAAAACGACAGCACCAGTTCGAGCTGGTCGCCTTTTTCCTTCAGGGTGATGCGTCTTTTATTAAAATGCGTCACCGGCTGGACCGTATAGGGCTCGGGCAATTGCAGTGCGTCGCCTGCGCAATTCTGTTTAAAAAGGCCGTCGATGAAAAGGGGCAGCTCTTTGTGCGGCACCACCAATTCGCGCAGGCCGCGGCTGAAGGGCAGGAGCAGGTCCGCCTGGTTCAGGTTGTCGATGCGCATCAACAGGGTGTCCTGCAGAATCCAGATCGGATTTTCCGATAGGATATGAAAGGGCTGCGTCAACCGCTGCTCTGAATTGTCGGTGAGCAAGTACGGCACAAAGCGACAAAATCGTCCCCGTCGTTCAAAACGGAATTCAATTCGACGGGGGTGGTCGGCAAAGCGGATCGGTTCACCCAGATCTCCGTCCGCGCTAAGGAACAGCGGGCTCTCCTGCAGCAGTTCAAACAAGCGGCCGCTGGACCCGGCAAAGGAAAAAGAGTCCCATTGATTGCGACTGTAGCCGTAGCCCTCCAGCCGAATGTTATAATCCCAGCGTGTTTTCTGCAGCAGATAGGCGATGGCGATGGGATCACTGGGGGAGAACTTGGCGTCTGAAAGATCCTGGTCGTGACTGTTGAGAGGGAGCAACCGACCCATGCGACCGTCCTTTTTAAGGTACACCTTATAGGGCACGATGGTCCATGAGGTGGGCCGCAGGTAAAGCTGGTAGACGATCTGCCACTGACGTGGGCTGCGGCGGTGGTTGGGGCGGTGGGCTCCCGATGCCTTGGAAAGGTTGTCTAAAAAGG